>Ga0209475_10000040_pt1 | contig 521358 bp, 503 predicted proteins | sample tdDd471_FD_187128 | JGI IMG/M metagenome (GOLD analysis project Ga0209475, IMG submission 187128) | Marine sediment microbial communities from the Atlantic coast under amendment with organic carbon and nitrate - tdDd47.1 (SPAdes)... | ecosystem: Environmental > Aquatic > Marine > Coastal >... | reverse complement strand
CTTGTGCTTTTGCCGGTTATTTATGACTGGATGGAAAGCCGGAGCGGCAAGACAAAACCCCTTCCTTCAAAAAATGAGGTGTCATCATGAAAGAGATAAAGGCTTTCATACACCGAAACAGGATTTCAGATGTGGTGCATGAGCTGAAACAGGCGGGATATAAATATATCTCGGTCGTCGATGTGCTGGGGCTTCTCAAGGCCCTCAGCTCTCAGGAGCAACAGTATTCTGTGGACCTGGGCACCAAGGTGGTGTCCGAGATCAAGCTGGAACTGGTGTGCGACGATGGCCAGTTGGACGATGCTATCGACATCATCAGCCGTAAGGGCCGGACCGGCCAGAAGACGGCGGGCTGGATCTATGTGACCGACGTGGAACAGGCCATCAAGATCGACGGCAGCTAAAGCTCTGACCATGCCTGCTGATGCACTGAACCGATTGTGCTCAGCAGGCAGCCCGGCGGCGGGGTGACCTCGCGGTCCCGTCGCCGGTTACAAGGGGTATCAGACGGGAATGTCTCGACCACCCATCTTATCGCTTTATAAATAAGATGGTTATTAAGGGAATTTGCAATTCGTATTTGCCTAGTCCCATATTCGTACATGGATTTCGAGTTTACCGTTATCATTCAGAAAGAAATATAATCCAGAAAGAAAGAGAAACGCCGACATGGCCAGCCTGCATGAAACGGCTTATCCGCGCTTCAAGCCAAATCTAACAGATCATGAACTTCGAGAAATCTATACACCGACAAATGAGGAAATCGATTTCTGCAAGGCGAACGCCCAGCAGATGGCTGGGCGCCTGTCGGTCCTCATCTTGCTGAAAACCGTTCAGAGGCTGGGATATTTTGTCAAGCTCATCGATGTCCCGCAGTCTATCGTCACTTTTCTCTCAGATTGTTCCGGTTTCAAACTTCCCAAACACAGCAAACTGCGTGAGACGGACAGTTCAGGAACACGCACCCGCTTTGTGGCCCGAATACGAACTTACCTTGATATGCAGTCGAACCGAAAATTGATTGCAGAAGTGGTGGATCAAACGGCGAACACGGCGGCACAAACGAAGCAGGAGTTGGCTGATATCATAAATGTCGTCATCGAAGAATTGGTCCGGCAACGATATGAACTTCCAGGCTTCACTGTGCTGCTGCGTGCTTCCAGACGTGCCCGGACCGGAGTCAACAATCGTCACTACCAGGCGCTCGCGGAAGCATTAACGCCGCCAGAGAAGGAACGGCTGGATGCAATGCTGGTTGCCGACCATAAACAAGGCAGTAGCGACTGGCAGAGACTGAAGCGTGAACCCAGAAAACCGACCAACAAGGAAGTCCGTCAATATCTCAAACATACCGAATGGCTGAAGTCGTGGATTGGCCGATTACCAGCGGTCAGAGATATTCCTGCAGCAAAACTTCGCCAGTTTGTGTTGGAGGCTCGTGCTCTGGATATTGCCGACATGAGGAGACTAAAGCCAAGCAAACGCTACTTCTTGTTAGTCGTCTTGGTCCATGCACAGTTGCGTACTGTGATGGATGATGCTGTCGAAATATTCCACCGAAAAATCAAGAGCCTGCACAACACAGCCGAGGTCAAACTTGAGCAATATCACTTGCAACAGGTAAAACGGACAGAAAAACTGATCGGGCTGTTCCGGGATGTTCTCGGGGCATATCAGGATGAAGATACAGACCCTGAGCGCATTGCTGCCATGATTGCGGCGTTACATGGTGACCCTTCCGACGTCATTGCCGAGTGTGAAGAGCATTTGGCATACGCAGGCAACAACTATTATCCATTCATGTTGTCAAGCTATCAGCCAATGCGGCCTTTGCTGCTCAACTGTCTGGAATTGCTCGAAGTACAGTCATCCACCAATGATCGATCGGTTATCGATGCAGTAGGCTTCATAATAAGCCACCGGCACAGCCACAAGGAAACAATACCGCTCGGAGAACAGGTGGAAGAAATTAATCTGTCATGGGTACCAGACAAATGGCGTAAATTGGTGCTGGGCAAGGCAAAAGGAACACCTACCAGAATCAACCGCAAATATTTCGAATTATGTACGCTGACCCAGGTCATGAAGGAACTGAAATCATGTGATCTATATGTTGAGCATAGTGACCAATATGGTGATTATCGCGACCAGCTTGTAGACTGGAAAACATATGAAGAGCAAGTGCCCGCATTCTGCCAGATGATGGGGATATCAAGAGAACCTGCGGTCTTTGTTGCTAACCTGAAGAGTTGGTTGACAGAAACAGCCAGGGAAGTGGACGCGCAATTTCCAACGAATGAGTATCTGGATATTACAGACGATGGATTTGTTTTAAAACAGCACAGCAAACATCCGAAACCCGCTGCGCTTGCCAAAATTGACACGTTAATATCACAGCGACTGCCACCTACCAACATTCTCGATATTCTGGCTGAGACGGAAAGTTGGCTGGATCTACATCGACATTTCGGCCCTCTTTCGGGCTATGATTCTAAAATCGATGACCCGCGAAAACGCTTTATCACCACGCTATTCTGCTATGGCTGCAACCTGGGCCCCAGCCAAACCGCCCGGTCGGTAAAGGACTTAAGTCGCAAACAGGTCGCATGGCTGAATCTGCATCATGTCTCTGAAGAGCGTCTGGATAAAGCAACGGTCGAAGTGATAAATGCCTACAATAAATACCGCCTTCCCCGCTATTGGGGAACTGGGAAGCGGGTTAGTGCAGACGGTACTAAATGGAATATGTATGAGCAAAATCTGCTTTCTGAATATCACATTCGATATGGAGGATACGGCGGCATAGGCTATTATCATGTTTCCGACAAGTATATTGCACTGTTCAGTCACTTCATTCCCTGTGGCGTATATGAAGCGATTTATATTCTGGATGGTCTGCTCGATAATGAATCCGAAATCCAACCCGATACAATCCATGGGGATACTCAAGCCCAGAGCACGCCTGTCTTTGGCTTGGCCCACCTGTTAGGTATCAACCTGATGCCTCGCATTCGTAACATCAAGGACTTGACCTTCTTCAAAACGGACAAAGAAACGCATTTTAAGCATATAGAGAAGTTGTTCTCCGGAACAATAAATTGGGACATCATAGAGACACACCTGCCTGACATGTTGCGGATCGCGCTCTCAATAAAGGCTGGAAAATTAACACCATCGGCAATTCTACGGCGCCTTGGTACTTATAGCCGGAAGAACAAAATCTATTTTGCCTTTCGGGAGTTGGGACGCGTTGTTCGGACCGAGTTTCTGCTGAATTATATTGCGGACGTCGATCTAAGAAAGACCATTCATGCATCGACTAACAAAAGTGAAGAGTTCAACAAATTTGTAAAATGGCTCTTCTTTGGCGGGGAAGGTATCATCGCGCAAAATGTACGGCACGAACAGCGCAAGATAATCAAGTATAATCATCTTGTTGCCAATATGGTCATACTCCACAATGTAGAAGCAATGACACGGGTTTTGAGCGAGTTAATAGATGAGGGATATCCGATAGACGAGGATATTCTGGCTGGGTTTGCTCCATACCGAACAGAAAGTATTAACCGCTTTGGTGATTACATATTGGACCTTAATAGAAAATTTAGGCCCATGAGTTACGAGGCGATACTTCTGGAGTAAAAAGACGGAAAGCCTGTTTAGGTACAATGCCTTATAGGCGTTTTGGCGTATTATTCTAGAATCCCGGCCGACCCTCAACTTGAGCCGCGCTTATACAGGTATCCGCATCCTATGCCACCAAAATCGTTGATTTTGGCCGATCTCGAGCGCTCCCGGTTATAGTCTGTATCTATTTCACCTTGACTTACACGGCACAAAATGAGAACAAATAGTGAACATGTGGGCGAGTGATGAGAGTGAGGATGTGGCCTGTGTTCCCTTTTGCTGAAAATGATAATCCTGAAAAAACGCGGGTTTCCGCGGAAAAGAGAGTGAAGCTGAAGGGCCTTCTGGCGCAGCTTGGCGGTGCGGGGGTAACGCTCCCTGCTCTTGGTACTGAACCTGGCGCGCGGGACCGCACGCAGATGCTGACGTCCCTCGCCTATGGCGAGGTGCACGAGCTGTGGGCTGAAACGATCTGTGACTATACTACCGCCATGGCCTGCCTGCTGATGGCGGTCAGAGACAGCGACAAGCCTATCCTGTGGGTGACAAGCCGCGCTGTGGCGCTGGATCACGGCCTGCCTTATGGCCCGGGGCTCAAGCAGTTTGGTATCGCGCCCGAACGCATCATATTGGTGCAGGCGCACAAGGCCATCGATGCCCTGTGGGCCGTGGAAGAAGGCCTCAAGACCGATGCGTTCGCCACCGTTGTGGGCGAATGCGGCCCGGTGGACCTGACGGCCAGCCGCCGCCTGACGCTGGCGGCACAGACCCACGGCAGCCGCTGCCTGTTACTGGTGCGCACAGCTGATGCACCGCAAAGCGCGGCCCACAGCCGCTTCCACATCGCCCCCGCCGTCAGTGGTGACGCACCTTTTGACACCATGGCCCCAGGTGATGCCTGCGGCACCATAAACCTTGTCAAACACAGGGGCGGTGAACGCCCCTTCTCTATCACGATGGAGTGGCCCTCACATGCGCAGGATTATCTCTCTATGGCTGCCCCGCTGGCCGATCGACCGGTGGCGACGGGCGCAGGCGAGCCCGTGCACGCCACCGGATAGCTCGACGGATAGCTCGGCGGATAGCTCGGCGGATAGCCCTCTTGTCCTGACAGAAACCGAGAACCAGACCCAGAAGCTTTATGCTGTGTGCCCGGGTGCGGCGGCGCTTGGGCTTGCGCCAGGCATGACGCTCGCCGAAGCCCGCGCCATCAAGCCGGACATTGGCGTGCATCAGGCCAACCGCGCACAAGACGCCAAAAGCCTTGAAAGCCTGGCCCGCTGGCTGGGGCGCTACAGTCCCCTGGTCGCACTTGACGGTCCAGACGGCATCCTCTTGGACGTCACAGGCTGCCCGCACCTCTTTGGCGGCGAGCGGGCCATGATGGATGATATCCAGCATAGGCTTGAAAACGCAGGCATTTGCGTGCGGCTTGCCATGGCGGAAAACCAGGCTGCCGCCTGGGCGCTCGCGCACTTCCGCTCCAGCACCATCAGCCGGGACGCTGCCGACACCCGATTGCGGATGGCGCCCCTGCCCGCCTCAGCCCTTCGGCTTGACGGCGCCAGCGTGCAAACCCTTGCGCGCCTTGGCCTCAAGACCGTTGGTAGCCTCACGGGCCTGCCGCGTCCCGCGCTGGCGCGCCGGTTCCGGGGAAAGCCGTCCAGAATGGTGTCCGACCTGCTGACCCGGCTTGATATGGCCATCGGTGGCCGCGAGGCCCCCATATCGCCCCTTGAGGCGCTGCCACGCTGGCAAGTCCGGCAGGCGTTCGCTGAGCCGGTGCTGCACCTGGAGACCATTGAGATTGCCTGCCGCCAGTTGCTTGAGGAGCTGACGGGCACCCTGGCCCGCGCAGAACAAGGGCTGTCGCGCCTCGGTCTCCATGCCTTCCGCGTGGATGGCAGCGTGCAAGAGATCATCATCGGCACCAACCGCCCCAGCAGGGACACGGCCCACCTGATGCGCCTGCTCACGGAAAAAATCCCGCTGCTGGAGGCTGATTTCGGCTTCGATCTTTTGATCCTGAAGGCCTATGAGACCGAACGCCTTGCGCCTTGCCAAGTGTCCTCAACCCGTGACAGAGAAGACCAGACGGCCTCTGAAGTGCTGGACCGGCTGAGCACCCGTCTGGGCTATGGGGCGGTCAGGCGTCTGAAGCACCGGCGCAGCCACCTGCCAGAACGTATGCAAAGTTTCATGCCCATAGGCGCGGATGCCCCTGACTGGGAAAGCTTGCCTGAAGACATACCAGACAGGCCCCTGCGCCTACTGTACCGCCCCGAAGCCATCGATGTGCTGGCAGAAGTGCCCGAAGGCGCACCCAAACGCTTTCGCTGGCGACGGATGGAACACCGGGTTATCCGCGCGGCCGGGCCCGAGCGGATCGCGCCGGAATGGTGGCTGTGCGAAGAGGACCGTACCCGCGACTATTACAAGGTGGAAGTGTCCTCAGGTGCGCGCTTCTGGCTGTTCCGCAATGGGCTGTATGCAGTCCCCGACCCCGGCGCCTATCGGGCTGAGTCCAGCCCCAAGGTACCTGACTGGTACCTGCACGGCTTTTTCGCCTGAGACCAACCATGTATGCGGAACTGCAAATAACCAGCAATTACAGCTTCTTGCGCGGCGCTTCTCATCCTGATGAACTGGTCATCACGGCCAAGGCGCTGGGGCTGAAGGCCGTGGCGATCACAGACCATAACACCCTGTGCGGTATCGTCCGTGGTCATATCGCCGCCAAGGCTCACGGCATCGACTTTATCCCAGCCTGCCGGTTGAACCTGCGCTGCGGCACCAGCCTGCTGGCCTACCCGACAGACCGCGTAGCCTACGGCCGGTTGACAGAGCTGTTGACCGTCGGTAACCGGCGGGCGGAAAAAGGCGCCTGTGACCTGTCCCTTGAAGACGTGGCAGCCTATGCCAAGGGGCATATCTTCACCCTATTGCCGGAAAGCGTGGGAAGCGCACTGCCTAAAGCCCTGCCCCGGCTCAAGGAAATGTTGGATGCGCCGCTTTACCTGGCCGCCACACACCGCTACCGCGGCGACGACAGGCAAAGGCTTGGCGCGCTGACGAACGTCGCCGCACAGGCTGGCGTCCCGCTTGTTGCCATAGGCGATGTGTTTTATCACGCGCCCGAGCGGCGGCAGCTGGCCGACACCCTCGCCTGCATCCGCACCCACCAGCGCATTGAGGAAGCCGGATATCTACTGGAAGCCAATGCCGAACGCTTCCTCAAACCCGGGCATGAGATGGCGCGCCTGTTCCGTGACCATCCCGACGCCATCAGGAACACGCTGGAAATCGCAAAGCGCTGTCGTTTTTCCCTGGATGAACTGCGGTACAATTACCCGACAGAGCCAGTGCCCGACGGCCTGACACCACAAGAGCATCTGGAGCAGCTGTCTCGCCGTATGATCCGGGAACGCTTCCCCGCGGGCGTGCCGGACCATGTGTCAAAAACGCTTGAGCGCGAGCTCAGCATCGTCGGCCGCAAGAACTATGCGCCCTATTTCCTCACGGTTTATGACATTGTCACCTACGCCCGCAGCCTAAATATCCTGTGCCAAGGCCGCGGGTCAGCGGCCAATTCGGTTATCTGCTTCGCCCTTGGCATCACGGATGTGGACCCGACGGAGGTTGACTTGCTGTTCGACCGCTTCATCTCCGACGAGCGCGACGAGCCACCGGATATCGATGTGGATTTCGAGCATGAACGCCGCGAAGAGGTGATCCAGTATATCTACCGCCGCTACGGCAGGCACCGAGCGGGCCTGGCGGCCACACTGATCACCTACCGGCCGCGCAGCGCCATCCGCGAAGTGGGCAAGGTAATGGGCCTGTCGGAAGACACCATCAGCGCGCTTTCCGGCACCGTTTGGGGCTCCTATGGCCGTGATATCCCGGATGAACAGGTGCGTGAGGCAGGCTTTGACCCTACGGACAAGCGGCTCAGGCAAACACTTGCGCTGGCCCATGAGATCATCGGCTTCCCCCGGCACCTATCGCAACATGTGGGTGGTTTCGTGCTGACCGAAGCACCGCTTCATGAAATCGTACCCATCCAGAATGCCGCCATGGACAACCGCACGGTGATCGAATGGAACAAGGACGATTTGGATGCGCTGGATATCCTGAAGGTAGATGTGCTGTCGCTTGGCATGCTGACCTGCATCCGCAAGGCGTTCGACATGATCCGCTTTCATCATGGCCTGCCCTTCACACTTGCGACCCTGCCCAAAGAAGATTGCGCTACATACGACATGATGGAAAAGGCCGACACCATCGGCGTGTTTCAAGTGGAAAGCCGCGCGCAGATGAGCATGCTGCCACGCCTGAAGCCCCGGGTATTCTATGACCTGGTGGTGCAGGTGGCGATTGTGCGCCCCGGCCCCATCCAGGGCGACATGGTGCATCCTTACCTCAGGCGGCGCCAGGGCAAGGAAAAGCATAAGTTGCCGTGGCGCGACCCTGCATTCGGCACGGCAGATGAGCTGAGCGACGTTCTGAAGGCGACATATGGCGTACCGCTTTTTCAGGAGCAGGCCATGAAGATCGCGATTGTTGCGGCCGGCTTCACGCCGACGGAAGCCGACCAGCTCAGGCGCTCGATGGCGTCTTTCCGCAACCATGGTACCATCCACAAGTTCGAGGAGAAATTCATCAAGGGTATGACCAGCCGGGGCTATAAGGCCGATTATGCCGAACGCTGCTTCAACCAGATCAAGGGATTTGCCGACTATGGTTTCCCGGAAAGCCACGCGGCCGCTTTTGCCATGCTGGCCTATGCCTCTGCCTGGCTCAAGTGCCATTACCCCCATGTTTTCGCCGCCGCCCTCCTCAATTCCCAGCCCATGGGCTTCTATGCCCCGGCCCAGATTGTGCGCGACGCGTGCGAGCACGGCGTGACGGTCCTGCCCGCTGACATCAACAGGAGTGGTTGGGACAACCATCTTGAACCCGCACCTGAAAGTGGGTGGCAATGGGCCATTCGCCTGGGCCTACGGCAGATCAAGGGGATCACGCGGGGGACTGCCGACGTGCTCACTGGGGGGCGCATCCGACCTTATGAGGATGTGACAGATCTCCATAGCCGCACCGGATTTCCCATTCGTCAGCTTGAAAAGCTGGCGGAAGCGGATGCTTTCCGGACCTGCGGGCTCGACCGGCGGCAGGCGCTCTGGCAGGTGCGCGGGCTCAATGACGCCCCAGACCTCCCGCTGTTCCAACACGCAGGCAGCCGGGAACAGGTTGAGACAGAGCACGTCACCCTGCCCCAAATGCCGCTCGCGGAACATGTGGTTAATGACTATCAGACCATGCGACTGTCGCTGAGGGCTCATCCGCTTTACTTCCTGCGCCGCAGGCTGCTGGCCCAGGGCATCATCCGCTGCGCTGATCTCGCCAGGTGTGGCGATGGCGCCAAGGTCAAGGTGGCCGGCCTCGTGCTGGTTCGCCAGCGCCCCGGCAAGGGAAATGTGGTGTTCATCACGCTTGAAGACGAAACCGGCGTCGCCAATATCATCGTCTGGAAACGGCTGTTCAAACTGCAGCGCGCGGTCCTGATGTCCAGCCGACTTCTGGTGATTGACGGCCAGCTACAGCATGAAGATGGGGTCACGCATCTGATCGCCAATCACCTGACTGACGCATCCGCTGACTTACTGCTGTTATCGGATGAGAATACCGCAGCAGAGAATCTTCCAGCCTACCGCGGTGCCACCCACCCTAGAGACGTGAAAAACCTGGTGCCAAAGAGCCGAGACTTCCACTAACTAGTTGTCCAAATACCCGCATACCGCGAACTGAAAAATTCACCATAAGCCGCTGATTTAATGACGTTTTCAGAGAAAAAGGGCCAGCCTAAACTAAAATTTTAGTAAAAAAAGGACCCAGATTTGTAACTTCGTTAACCTTTGAGTAGTAGTTTGATATCAACGAACCCAAACGAAGTTAGTGCCTTATGTCTATGTCTGAAAAATTGCTTGGCGGCCTCTTTTTCTTCCTGTGCGCCCCAACGCTTCTTATCCTGGCACCAACAGGCCTTAGCCTTGGTGTGGTTTCAGCCGTTTCGTTTGGCTACATGCTTAGATACATCGTGACAACCCGTCACCGCTGCAACAGCTGTGGGCATATCTTCACATTCCGCCTGAAAGACTATGTCGCCCTGGCCAAAAACGATTTCAGCTGTCCGCACTGCAAGAAGCAAAAACGTTGGTCGAGCCTGTCCCACTATTAAACCTGAAATAATCCCTGACTTATCAGGAAGCTGCTTGCAGCGGGCCTTCAAACGCGCGCAAAGCCGCCCTGCGGTCCTTGAGGATCTGCGTTACCTGATGGTAGTCCCTTGGCGTATCTACATCAATGGCCGCTTCAGCGAACGGCAGCCTGACAGCGCGGGCCTCAACGCCCAGAACAGCAGACGCACGCTCAAACGCTTCATCAACCGTATAGCGTTTGAAAAGAAGCCCAAGGAGATTACGGTATCCGAAAGCTTTGAAAAGCTGCCAGGGTTTCTTGCGTTTCATTTCAATCTGGCGCCAGAAATCAAGCACGGGAACAGCGCCTTCGTTGGTGAAAGCGAACAGATTGGCACCCGACAATTGGGTTTCCCGGAACGGAAGATAGGTTCGCTTCGAACTAGGATGGGCCGCATCAAGATACTTCTTTTCAACAAAGCCAACTGACAGGGAACCACCCTCTATGGCTTCAGCGCAAAAGCGGTCCACCATGGCCGGTGTCAGCAAGGCATGATCCGCTGTTGTCACCAGAAACGGCCATTCGCCGCCGGCACTTTCAAGCGCACCGCCAACGCTGCCGCAAATGCTGTCACGGCATGGGATAACTTCAACAGGAACATCATACGCAGTTTGGATGGACGGACATGTTTCCTTGAGCTTGGCCGCATCATCGAAAACAATAACCACGCGCTTCACCGCACTGGACTGCACTAGCGAGTCCACAACACGTTGCACCATGGGCTTGCCACAAATCGGCACAAGGGCCTTATACTGGCCGCCAAAAATCGCGGCGACAGGATCCGTAGTGCACCGTGTGCCCGCCAATACGACAGCCGTAAACTCCCGCTCAACAGCAGGGACTTCAGATGACTGGTACGTTGTATTGGTCTTAACGGGTTGGTTTGCAGCCTCAAACTCATACATGGCCATTTCTTTCATGCCCGGACATTCCCCCTGATACCCCATTTGAACCTAGCAGCCATTTCTGGCCGAGCTTCCCGGTCCTCCCAAACCGGTGGCCCGTTACCGGGCCGACCTCCATTTGTATAGGAGCCGTCATGCGAAAGCAATGTTTCTGAACCAAACGCGTCACAAAGACGCAGCCGAAAGCTGTCTGTAGTCAGGGCTTGAGACCTAGGATTTCTGAAGCTTTGGCGCCCACAGGGTGACCCAGAATCCAGCCAATAACCAGGCAAAGATGATGTCCGACGGCCAATGAACACCCAGATAGATCCGGCTGACGCCAATCCCGATAAACAGCAGGAAAACACAGGCCGTAACTACCCGACTGCGGAACCCATCACGAAAGACCCGTGCGAGCACCATGAGGGACAGGAAGACGGCGGCCGACCGCAGTGCATGGCCGCTGGGGAAACTGGCACTGGATGCGTGCACGATATGTTCCGCAATATCAGGCCGTGCCCGTCCAAAAGCAGCCTTCAAGACGGCGGAAAGCAGGAAGGACCCGCCTGCCATAACAAGGAAATACAGCGCTGCAGAGCGCTGCTTTCGATACAGCAGCCAGCCAATGGTGGCCAGACACAGAATGATCAATGTCAGGGTATCACCCGCATGGGTAAGCCCAAGCACGGCATGTTCTACCCAGCTTGGGCCGATTGGGTCCATGCCCGCTGCATCTGCGCGAAAGGCCATGACGCCCGCATGGTCGAAGCCCACCAGCACCCCGGATAATGTCAACCCAACCCAGACAAGGCCCAAGCCCAGGAAAAAAAGTGGCCAGCGATAGGCTTGAAGCCAGGATGTCTGTGATTGTGCCGTCATAAATGCCCTCCCCGGTATGACTGTCGGCCTATCTATAGTGCTTGCTCCGGGTAAAAACAAAGATATTCGGGTTCATAATCTGCTTCTGCACAGCCCAGAAACGGTCGGTCGCGATGATATCGGCCCCGAGGTTCAGGATATCCAGATATCGGCGGTCATCACCCGACCTACTGATCTGACCGTCAATGGAATAGCCGGGATTGCCAAGTGTCCCGACGATGACCCGCCATCCCCGCTCATGCAGCAACTGATAGAAATCTCGCTGAACCAGGCTGGTGCCGGTCCAGGCGACGATGAGCTCCGGCTTCAGGCCGCTGGCCTCCACAGCCGCCAGCTCCTCGGTATTTCTCATGGTTACAGTCTGCATCATATCCGGTGCGATGGCTTGATACTCAAGGGCCTGATCGAGCGAATAGGTGATGACAACGGCATAGTCGGATGCCTTGGCTTCTTCAACTTCCCGGACCACGGCGCGAAAATCGGTGCCTGACTTGATATCGAGGGTCAAGATGGCCCGACCTGCCGCCCATTTAAGGGCGTCGAGGAGCCTGGGTACGCGGTGGCCTGTCTGCCTGCCTTCAGCGTCCACAAGCATCAGTTTCTGCACATCAGCCCATACGGCCTGCGCAACGCTACCCTTGCCCGTTGTTGTACGGTCGAACGTATTGTCATGCATCAGGATAAGCGTGCCATCCGCAAGCTGGGCAACGTCCACCTCCATCAGTCCAGGCCCATAGCGCAGCGCATTTTGCATGCCTTCGATCGAATTTTCCGCAAACCCCGGTGCTGGGGCGCCGCGATGGTGGCTCACCAGCGGGATACGCATGGGGTGCCAGCGGAAGAAATCCCGAAGTCCGCCCGGCGGAATCTCCAGATAATAGTAGCTGTCGCCAGCTGGCAGCGGCACGTCCTCCGCCCACGCGTTTGGTGCTGGCCAAAGGGCTGCAAGCAGGAATGCGAGAGAAAGAAGCCGTTTAATCATCCGAATATCATCCTTCAAAGGGTTGACCTTGACTGCCCAAGCCACGAATGTGTGCGAGCGGCGTTAAACAGTTCAAGGGTAGGCCTATTATGTCAAGAAATGCATCAAATGCAGACTATTCCATCGATGACCTCCTGGAGATCATGCACAAGCTTCGCGACCCGGATGGCGGCTGCCCTTGGGACCTTGAGCAGACCTTTGAAACCATCGTGCCGCATACTATAGAGGAAGCCTACGAGGTGGACGAAGCCATCCGGCATGGTGATATGGAATCACTGAAGGACGAGCTGGGAGACCTGATGTTCCAGGTGGTGTTTCATGCCCAGATGGCGAAAGAGGCCAACCATTTTAGCTTCAATGACGTGATCAACGCCATTTCAGACAAAATGGTGCGCCGTCATCCCCACGTGTTTGGCGATACCACCATTGAAACAGCGGATGCTCAAACCGTAGCGTGGGAAGAACAAAAGGCCAGGGAACGCCAGAAAAAGGCGGACAAGCACGGCAAAACAGCTTCAGTTCTTGACGGCGTATCCATCAGTCTTCCGTCCCTGCTCCGGGCAGTCAAGCTTCAGAAGCGGGCCGCCCGCGTTGGTTTTGACTGGCCTGAAACAGCCAGTGTACTTGATAAAATGCAGGAAGAGGCCGCAGAGCTTGTCGAAGAATACAAGAAAGGCACCGACAAGGAGCGCCTACGGGAGGAATTTGGCGATCTTCTGTTCGTGATGGCCAATCTGGCACGGCATATGGACATCGATCCCGAAGAAGCCCTGCGTGGCGGCAACGCCAAATTCGAGCGCCGCTTTCACCGGATAGAAGCCTTGCTGGCAGAAGCTGGCAAAGAGCCGTCACAGTCTTCGCTTGAGGAAATGGACCGCCTCTGGGACCAGGCCAAAGCCGAAGAAAAGCAGCGCGGTTAGCCCGCAGCCTTCATCTTGTTTTCGCGGTATATTTGGCCCAAGCGACTGGATCCACGGTAAAACAGTAGCTGACGCCCTGCTCGCCGTGTTCTTCGCTCAGGATCTTGGCGTTGGCATGAAGCCAGGCTTGGGTCGCGCCATCACTGTAGGGGACCGTCAGCTCCACCCGGTGATCCTGGGCGCTCAATATCTCGTCGATTGCCGTAACCAAGGTCTCGCAGCCCTCACCCGTCAATCCGGACAGGGCCACGACGCGGTCTTGCCGATCCGCCTTGTTCATCGCCGCCTGTCGCTTCTCATCAGACAGCAGGTCTGCCTTATTGAGGGCCTCGATGATCGGCGTTCCATCAGCGTCACTTTCAAAGTCTACGCCAAGGTCCGAAAGAACGTCTTCCACATCCTTTTTCTGCACGTCGCTATCTGGATGGGCTGCATCGCGCACATGCACAATAACATCCGCCTCCAGTACCTCTTCAAGCGTGGCGCGAAATGCTGCCACAAGCATCGTCGGCAGCTCGGACACAAAGCCCACGGTGTCGGACAGGATGATCTTGCGGCCACTTGGCAGGTCAATCGAGCGCATTGTTGGGTCAAGGGTGGCGAAAAGCATGTCCTCTGCCAGCACCTCCGCGTTGGTCAGCTTGTTGAACAGGGTGGACTTGCCCGCGTTGGTATATCCGACCAGAGCCACAATCGGGTAAGGCGTCTTCTGGCGCTGAGCCCTGTGGAGCGTTCGGGTACGGGTGACGGCCTCCAGTTGCCGTTTGATTCGGGTAATCCGGTCGGCAATGATCCGGCGGTCGGCCTCGATCTGTGTCTCACCGGGCCCGCCCATAAAGCCTGCGCCGCCGCGCTGACGCTCAAGGTGGGTCCAGGACCGCACCAGACGGCTACGCTGGTAGTTGAGGTGTGCAAGCTCTACCTGCAACTCCCCTTCCTTGGTGCTGGCACGATTGCCGAAGATTTCCAGAATAAGCGCCGTACGGTCGATCACCTTGGTGCCAATTTCGCGCTCAAGGTTCCGTTGCTGGATGGGGCTCAGTTCGCAGTCGAAAATGACAAGGTCTATTTCCTCGTCTTTGACGAATTCCTTGAGATCCCCAAGCTTGCCCACGCCCAGGTAAGTGGCCGGACGCACGCCGCGCAGCGATATGCATTCCCCGCCGACAAGGTCGATGTCGATGGCAAGCGCCAGTCCCTTCGCTTCCTCTAGGCGGGCCTCAGGAGAGCGAACAAGCGCATCAGCTTTGCGGGAATCTTTCACATAAGGATGGACAACGAATACACGTTGCCTGGCTGCCTCATCCTGGAGGTAGCCTAATCCTTCGGTTGACCAGCCGTCGCCCGGCTGATCGGCCGAGCGGTCATCGGTTCGGTCGGTCAATTAGTCCTCAATATCTTTTTCCGGCTCAAACAACTGCACTGGGCCTGATGGCATCACCGTAGAGATTGCATGTTTGTATACCAGTTGGGAATGGCCATCACGGCGCAACAACACACAGAAGTTGTCGAACCAAGTGATTACTCCCTGCAGTTTAACACCGTTGACTAAAAATACCGTTACCGGCGTTTTGGTTTTGCGAACGGCGTTAAGAAAGACGTCCTGGAGGTTTTGATTTTTTTCTGACATGGACTGTCCGTTTGTTTTTTTAAGTTATAATCGTTTCGCGTGTAGAGCATAGTGCCGCAGTCGACCCGTTTGATCCGGTACCGAAAAGCACCTTCCCCGTCACATATCGGCTGCGCGTACATATATGTCAGACACTCTCACTGTCGGTCAACAGCCTTCGTACATTTATCCACGCCAAAAACTTCTTGTTAGCAAGGCAAGAAACAGTGACGCTTCAATCCGTCCAAGCAACATCAGGCTGGAGAGGATCATATAGTCCGCCTCGGTAAGCCCTGAAAACCCGCTGAAATACGGGTCAATCATGGTAATGAGCGGCCCCGAAAGCGTGAGTGCTGAAACAGACATGGCTGTTGCAGCCTGAAAATCAATACCCAGAACCGCTAAAAACAGAGTTCCGAACACAAGCATCAGAACAAAGGCGCCAACCAGAAGCCAAACGGCCTCGATGTCACGCCGTTCAATTGCAAATGATTGGAACCGCAGGGACTTCACACCGTGCGGGTGTGCGAGCCTGTCCACTTCCTTCCGCGTCAGGAAATAGACCACAATCACCCTCAGTTGCTTGATCCCGCCTGTGGTGCTGGCAACTGCGCCGCCAAGACAGGCGAGAAGGATCAGGATAATAGCACCTGCGTCCGCCCCTGCCCCGGTAAACCCCATCTCGGACGGCGCAAAACCTGTGGTAGACATCGCCGATATGGCGGCGAACAAACTGTGCCAGAAGCCGATCAGATCACCTGGGAATGCCAGGAAAAACAGCGCCAATGCGCCCCCCGCCAGCACGAGCAGGACGCTCTTGCTCTCCAGCCCCTGTGGATGCTTGGCTTTCACCCGCAGGAGCCGTGCCCTCATGATGTCCCAGTTCAGCATCGCCAGAACCATGAAAACGGCCAGAACCGCCTGGGTGCCCACGTTCTCGATCTTGTTTGATCCGTCAGGCCCGATACCGGTTGTGCTTATGGTGCTCATGGCCAGCTGTAGCGCCTCAAAAAGCGGCATGCCTGTTAGCATGAGAAAGGTGCAGCAAACAATTGTAAACAATGCATAAATTGGCGCGACGGAGATGGCTACGGCTCGCAATCGGGGATAACCGGTTTCGCTGTCACCGTAAGGAAGCGGTGACCGGTGGAGTTGCACACCGCCGCTGTTGATCGCCGTCAGGATTGACAAGGTCATGCAGATAGCCAGAAAACCACCAATCCAGGACGCCTGGACCCGCCAGAAGGCAACCGAAACAATGGTTTCATGCGCACCTTCATAGGCGCTGCTGCCCGTGGTGGTGATCAGGGACATGCCTTCGAAAAAGGCAGGCACCAGCCCCTGATCCGGAAAAATGAAAAAGAATGGCATGCCTGCAACAATGGCCAGCGAAATCCCGCCAACGACAGGCAACAGGATTGTCAGCCGGGTGACCTTGATCTGGGGCGTGGAACGAAAGCCGAGGAAAAGCGAGCCACCGATGACCGACATAACCATGATGGATGCAAGAAACCCGCTGGCGGCATGAATTTCAGACAGCGAAGCCGCAATCACGAAGGGAACTGCCTGTGTCGCGCTCAGCAACAGAATCCAGCACCCGATCAGGTAGAAAAGCCGGCTTCGCCACATGTGTCGACCCTAAAAAATGTCGGCCCGGGCAGAGAAGAGCTGCTCGATCTTTTTCACGGCTTCAGAAAGCGCCAGAATAACAACCCGGTCTTCGCCCATCAGTACAGTATCTGCGCTTGGCGTGATGGCTTCGTCGCCGCGTACGATCATACCGAATTTCACATCCCCGTGCAGGCGAAGTTCGCCAATTGACCGGCCGGCCACTTCAGAGCCTTCAAGAACCTCGGCTTCGATAATCTCGGCCTTGCCCTCAAAAATGCTGTAGAGGTCCCGGATACGCCCGCGGCGGATATGCCGGACGATGGACGAAACGGTCGTCTCGCGCGGGTCTAGCGCCACGTCGATACCGAGAGAGCCCACGAGGCTCCCGTAAATCGGATTGTTCATCAGTGTGATGGCCCTTGGGCACCCCTGCTGCTTCGCCAGAAGCGATGAAAGAATATTAACCTCATCATCATTCGCGACAGACACGATGGTGTCAGTCTGGGAAATGTTGGCTTCCTGCAGGATTTCCCGGTCAAGCGCATCACCATTAATCACGACGGTCCGGCCAAGTTTTTCTGCGATCAGCTCGGCCCGCTTCTTGTCATACTCAATGATCTTGAGGTTGCTGACAGAAGGGTTGTCTTCAAGCTGCTGCGCCAGGAACAAACCAATATTGCCGCCGCCTACGATGACGATACGCTGTGCGGCCTTTTCCTCATGCCCAAACACGGCCATCGCGCGTTCGGTGGTGCCGGTTTCCACGGCGATATAGACGGCGTCTCCCGCCTGAAGCTGGTCATCGCTCCTGGGCACGAAAATCCGCTCCCCGCGCACCACGGCTGTCACCGTGGTCTGTAGGTTCGGGAACAATTCGCTCAACTGTCTGAGCGGCGTGTCGACAACTGGGCAGTTTTCGTCGAGCACAAGCCCAATCATGCGCACGCGGCCGTCCACAAACGGCACCATATTGAAAGCGCCCGGCACCTCAAGGCGACGCTTAAGGGCTTCTGCGACCTCCAGTTCTGGCGAGATGATCACGTCGATCGGCATATTCTCGCGCGAGAACAGGTCGCCCCACATCGGCTTCAGGTAGGTCTGGTTCCGGATACGAGCCACTTTTGTGGGAACGCTGAAAAGCGAGCTGGCAACCTGGCAGGCCACCATGTTCACTTCATCTGACCAGGTCACCGCGACCAAGAGTTCCGCGTCGGCGGCACCTGCCCGGTCCAGCATGGACGGATCAGAGGCATGTCCCACCAATGCCTGCACATCAAGCGATTCGCTAATTTTCCTGATGAGGTCCGGTGACCGGTCGATCACCGTAACATCATTCTGTTGGTCGGCCAGGTGCTTGGCGATGTTGAAGCCCACCTGACCGGCGCCACATACGATGACTTTCATAATTCCCCGTAACGCCTAATAGCTTGCGTCGCTGGCTCAGGCCTCGGAACCATCGCCATTTCTGGCGGAACCGGTCAAGCCAAGTGACTTAAGTTTCCTGTGCAGGGCGGAACGCTCCATACCGATGAAAGCGGCCGTCCGCGAAATATTACCGCTGAACCGGTTTATCTGAACCTTCAGATACTCCCGTTCGAAAGCCTCCCGTGCTTCCCTAAGCGGCGTCGTCATAATGGCGCCATTGCTGCCGGAGTGCAACAAATCACCGGAGCCGCTTTGAATTTCAGGTGGAAGCTGATCGGCCGTGATCTCGCCGTCGAGATCGTCGGACCCCATGATAACAACGCGTTCCATAATATTCTTCAGCTGCCGCACATTGCCCGGCCAGTCATAAGACTGAAGGGCTGCAACTGCATCATCGGCCAGATGTACTTTCGGGCGCCCCGTGGCTTCCGCCAGGGCATCCAGGAAATTCTGTGCCAACATCGGGATATCTTCCCGTCGTTCGGAAAGCGACGCCATCTTGAGCGGCACCACGTTCAGGCGGTGGAACAGGTCTTCCCGGAATCGGCCTTCCGCGATTTCAGCGACAAGGTCCTTGCTCGTGGCCGAGATAACGCGCACGTCAACCTTGACGCCAGTGTTACCGCCCACACGCTCAAAAGCCTGATCTGTCAGTACACGCAAGATCTTTGCCTGTGTCGGCAGGGGCATGTCGCCCACTTCGTCGATAAACAGGGTTCCGCCGTGGGCGCGCTCAAACAGGCCGGTTTTCACCACCCCGCCGTTTTGTTCCACGCCAAACAGCTCCTGCTCCATGCGGTGGGGTTCCATGGACGCCGCACTGACAACAACAAAGGAACTGCCAACCCGGTGCGACCGGTTATGGATTTGCCGCGCCGCGACTTCCTTGCCCGAGCCCGATGGACCATGGATAAGAACACGGCTGTTGGTGGCGGCGACCTTCTCAATACTCTGGCGCAAGCCATTGATTGCATTTGATTTACCAGTGATGTCTACCGTGAAGACTGATCGCTTTTTCAGTTCTTCGTTCTCGCGGCGCAAGCGCTCCGCCTCGGTCGCACGCTGAACTGTCAGCAACAGATGGTCGGCTTCAAACGGCTTTTCGATGAAGTCGTAAGCGCCCTTCTTGATTGCCGCGACCGCCGTTTCAATGTTGCCGTGCCCACTGATCACCACAACAGGCAGTTCACGGTGCCGGGATTTCACCAGCTCAAGGATTTCCAGGCCGTCCAGCTTGCTGCCCTGCAGCCAGATGTCCAGCACCATAAGGGATGGCAACCGCGCTTCGATCTCTGCGAGACCGGTATCGCTGCAACGCGCCGTACGCGTATTATAGCCTTCGTCCTCCAGAATCCCGGAAATCAGTTCACGGATATCTTCTTCGTCGTCGATGATAAGGATATCAAGAGCCATCTTTAGGCTTACTCCCTGTTTGCTCACTCGGCCGCGCTGGCGCTGTTCTTCGGCGTCAGCTGCGGGTTATCGGATTCGGCTGGGTTCGCTTCCGCCCGCTGGTAAAGCGCAGCGTGCGATAAGGTCAGGACCGCGCGAGCACCCACCGGCTTGCGGTCCTGGATTTTTACGGTCCCGCCATGTTCTTCCATGATGCGGCGCACAATGGCGAGCCCAAGCCCCGTGCCTTTGGCACGGGTGGTGACATACGGTTCCATCAACCGGTTTTTCTGTTCCTGCGGCAGGCCGAGGCCATTGTCCTCGACCTTGATCACCGTATGGTCTTCATCCTGCGTCATGGTTACCTTGATGAACCCAGGCTCAATGGTGTCATTGATGTTGTCCATATCGGTTGCGGTTCGCGCCAGAACCGATTCCGAGGCGTTCTTCAGGATGTTGGTCAGCGCTTGCCCGATCAGGCGACCGTCGCACGGCAACGGATGCCTTTCCTTTGGCATATCAGTTGTGAACAGGATTTTGGCGGCCGCGACGTCTTGCAGGAAGACAGACTGCTTCACCACATCGACAAGATCGGTTTCCTTGAAGATGGGCGACGGCATGCGGGCAAAGCTTGAGAATTCATCCACCATGCGCCTCAGGTCCCCCACCTGACGGATAATGGTGTCCGTACACTGGGAGAAGACCTTCACATCAGACGTGATTTCCTTGGAATATTTACGCTTGAGGCGTTCAGCGGACAGCTGGATGGGTGTCAGCGGATTCTTGATTTCATGCGCGATCCGCCGCGCCACGTCAGCCCAGGCAGCGGTACGCTGGTCAGCCAATTGCTCGGTCAGGTCGTCGAATGTCACCACATAACCGGCAATATTATCGTTCTCAGACTTCTCAACAAACACCCGCACCAGAAGCGTCCGGCCCTCTTCGCCGACTTCAACCTGAACCTGGCCTTTCGCCTCACCCGCGTTTGAGCCTTCAGCCTGCGCCAGCAGCTCGCGGAATTCCGGCACCACGTCATGAAGCCGAACGCCAATGAGTTCCTCATGCGTCCGCCCCAGAAGGCTGGAGGCAGACCGGTTCGGCAGGAAGATGGTACCGTCCTGCTGCATACCGATAACGCCTGCGGACACGCCTTCCAGCACCTCTTCGAGGAAGCGACGGCGCTCGTCCAGCTCTTTGTTTGCGTCCAGCAGTGCATCCTGCTGTTTGGTCAGCTGATCCGTCATGCGGTTGAAGGCGCGGCTTAGTGTGCCGACCTCGTCGCTTGTGGGTACGCTGGGCACACGGGCATCCAGTTCACCTTTACCCACACGTTCTGCGGCGTCCACAAGGTTGGATAGCGGCGTCACAAGCCTGCTTGAGAACCAAAGGCCGACCCAGATGGCGGCCAGGAGGATCAGAAGCGCCACAATGATGAAAACCACATTGAACTGCAGCTGGATATCGCCGCGCTGGACCTCAAGGTTCTGGTAATCCGCCACAGCGCTTCGAGTGGCTTCCAGGTAGGCCAGAACTTGCGGATTCAGATCACGCGCCACATACAGATAGGTCGGCCGGAAGAAGGATGTCAGACGGATCATCCCTACAACTGTATTATCCGCCCGGTTCGATGCCACGAAGGTGCCGTCATGCCGCACACGATCAATCATGTCATCCTTGAGCCGAATGGTTGCCAGCTCAAGCCCCTGACTGGCCCGCGCAAGCACGGTGCCCTCAGTGTCGCTGTCCGTGATCTCGATCACCAGCACTTCCGACAGCAATCGTGTGTTCAGCGCTCCATAGGCCACCTGCCTCAGGGCCAGTTGGTCGGCCTGCTGCAGCGGTGTCATGCGGTTGAAGGCAAGCGCGATGGCCTGCATGTCCTTTTCAATGGTGGCGCGGTGCTCGACCATATAGGCCTCGGCGACTTCAAGCGAGTTGTTGATCGTTGATCGTACCTTCTCGCTGAACCAGCCCTGGATACCGAATTCAAGGAACAGTGCCGAAAAGACAGTCATGATGATTGGTGGCACAATCGCAATGGCGATAAAGAAGCCGGTCATCTTGGTTTGCAGGCGGGAACCCGCCGCCTTGCCCTTCTTGGCGCTCCATATCCGCACAAACCAGCGGCCGATAGACACGCCAAGCGCCATCAGAAGCGCAAGGTTGATCGCCAGCAGCACCCGCATCGTGCGCCCGGACGTCACCTCAAAGGGCGCCGACTTACGCGACATGGTAATATAGGTGGCGATTGCCGCGATCACAGCCAGGATGGAAAGAAGAATCTCTAGACGGCCGCCCAGGTTAAAGCGCCGAGACCAAAGCATAAAGCGGGCCCAACGACGGTTGGGCAGCTTCGGGATATTAGGTGCATCTGGCGAGCCGATCTTTGACATAGCGCCCATGATGCATATTTGTCACATTTGTTCCAGATATATCACACTCAATCAGGAAAAAAACTGTGAAGCCCAGACCTAGCCCGACTTGGCAGGCATGGAGATATCCAGTTCGCGGATCTTTTTACGCAGTGTGTTGCGGTTCAGGCCCAGGAGTTCAGCTGCTTTCACCTGATTCCCTTGGGTTACGGCCAGAACTTTCTGGATCAGCGGGCGCTCCACTTCCCTCAGGATACGCTGGTAAAGCCCTGCAGGCGGCAGGTCATCATCATGATAATCGAAATATTGATCGAGATGCTGACGGACGGTTTGGGACAGGTTCCCGCCACTTATGTTGGCCATCATGCCCATCGGCGCGCCGGCAAGCTCGGATGTCGACCGCTCAAATTCACTTTGTATGATGGTGCCTGTGATCTCATTGCCTGGATAGAGCGCACAAATACGGTGCAAAAGGTTTTCAAGCTCACGCACGTTGCCCGGCCAATCGAACGACTTCAGTACTTTCTTTGCACCATCTGTCAGTTTTTTGAGCGGCAGGCCGTTGTCCGCCGCTTTCCTGAGGAAATGCTCGGCAAGATCGGGGATGTCGTCCGCTCGGTCCCTGAGGGGTGGCAAATTCAGCGGCACCACGTTCAGGCGGAAGAAAAGGTCTTCGCGGAAGTCGCCTGACCGCACCATATTCCGGAGATTTCGGTTGGTGGCCGCCACAATTCGCACATTTGCCTTGATGCTGGCCTGGCCGCCGACCGTGCGATACTCGCCTTCCTGCAATACCCGCAGCAGCCGGGTCTGGGCTTCAAGCGGCATATCGCCAATCTCATCAAGGAACAACGTACCACCTTTGGCCTGTCCAAAACGGCCCAAAGTGCGCGTTTCAGCGCCGGTAAAGGCGCCGCGTTCGTGACCAAAAAGCTCGCTTTCAATCAGTTCCTTCGGGATGGCCGCCATATTCACCGGCACAAAAGGATTATCTGCCCGTGGCCCGTGGTTATGGATGGCCCGCGCCACCAGTTCCTTCCCAGTCCCGCTTTCGCCGGTCACCATCACCGTCAGGTCTGTGTTCACGACCCGCGCCATGGTGCGGTAGATTTCCTGCATCGCGGTGGATCGACCGATAATAAGACTGTCGTCTTTTTCAATCGAAGTATAGGTACTTGCACCGCGTTCCTTAAGTGCTTTCTTAACTGTAGAGACGAGTTCATCGATATCAAATGGCTTCGGCAGATACTCGTAGGCGCCCTTGCCAGTGGCGGCCATGGCGGTCGCCAGCGTGTTTTGCGCACTCATGATAATGAACGGCAGGTCCGGACGCGCTTCAATCAGTTCCGGCATGGCATCCAGGCCACTACCCGAAGGCATGATAACATCGGAAATCACCACATTGCCCTGCCCGCCAAGAACCAGACGCTTAAGCTCCGGGATATCTTCGGCTTCCAGCACGATCCAGCCTTCCTGGCGCAGCGCCTCACTGACCACCAGTCGGATCGTCATGTCATCGTCTGCAACGATAATGTTCGGTTTAGCCTGAGCCATTATTTTGCGTCCTCATATAGGGCAAGCTGAATTTTGAACACGGCACCGCCGTGCGGGTGGTTGTCACAAGTCACTGTGCCACCCATTTCACTGACATAGCGGGCCACAAGGGCAAGGCCCAGGCCCGTCCCCCCTTCCTTGCCGCTGACAAACGGGTCAAACAGATGTCCCTTCAGATGGTCCGGGATACCAGGGCCGCTGTCGTGGATGGCGATCTCGATCGGCAGGCGAATCCGCTCGCCCGACCGACCTGTGATCCAGATACCGTGCCGATATGACGTCGTGATGGTAATATCCGCCTCGGGGCCTGCAGCCTCAACCGCATTCTTGATCAGATTAAGGAAAATCTGCACCAGCCGGTCATAAAGCCCGGCAACGGGGGGCAGCGAAGGGTCAAACCGGGGCCTGAAGATACATTTTGCACCAAAACCGGCCACAGCCACATTGAGAACGTGATCCAGCACTTCATGGATGTTCACAGGTTCAACAACCGCTTGAGCCGGGTTACTGAAGGTCTCCAGTTCGTCCACCAGGCCCTTGATCCGGTCCACTTCCTTGCAGATCAGTTCCGTAAGCTTGATATTCTTGTCATCGAGCGCGCGCCCCATAAGCTGCGCGGCGCCGCGAATGCCGGACAGCGGGTTCTTGATTTCGTGCGCCAACATGGATGCCAGACCACTGACAGACCGGGCGGCGGCCTCCATATGGTCGCGTTTTTCAAGGAAAGCCGTGATCCGGCGCGGCTGCGCAGTCAACAGGATGGCGCCGTCGCTGCCATAAGGGTGGGCATGGAGGTCCATAAGCTCGATATCGCCGATGGGTGGCACAACAGAGACGTCATAGCTGTTCAGCGGGGTCCGTTCCTCGCGCGACCTCTGAACAATGCTGAGCGCCTCGCCGCCAATCCCCCGGATCTGGCTGATCGAGCTGCCTATCAGGCTTTCCCGGCTGCGTTCAAAGATCGCCTCGGCCTGCGCATAAACCTCCAGGATGCAATTGTCCGCTCCCACCACAAACACAGCCTGCGACAGGCTGTGCAAGATGTCCTGGGCGACAATCTCACCCATTTGTTGCTGATCCAGGCCCTCCCCCGTGCTTGTCATCAGGCTGCTGCCTGCTCACACAGAGGCAGATAGAATTCCTTGAGCGCCGCTTTGACCTTCTCAGGCTCCTCAATGCGGTTCACCTCATTCCGAAACTCGGCGGAGCTGTGAAGGCCCTTGGTATACCAACCCAGGTGCTTACGCGCGATGCGTACGCCGCCTTCAACCCCATAATGGCTCAGGATGTCGTCATAATGTTCCAGCACCAGTTGAAGCTGTTCTTCAAGCGCTGGTTCGTCGATCTTCTCGCCGGTCCGCATATAATGCATCACCTGCCCTACCAGCCAAGGCTTGCCGTAGGTACCGCGACCGATCATCACGCCATCAGCGCCGGAATCGGCCAGCGCCTGGTCTACATCCTCGAATGTGTTGATGTCACCGTTCACGATGACCGGCAGGTCCACAGCTTGCTTGACAACGCCAACTTTCTTCCAATCAGCCTGCCCGCGATACATCTGGCAACGCGTACGCCCATGGACCGTGATCAACTTCACCCCGGCTTCCTGTGCGATCTTGGCGAGCTCAGGTGCGTTGAAGCTGCTGTCGTCCCACCCGAGGCGCATCTTGAGCGTTACCGGCAGGTTCACAGCGTTGACGGTTGCGTGGATCAGCTCGCCCGCGTGATCCAGATCGCGCATCAGCGCAGAACCAGCGTGGCCATTCACCACCTTTTTAACTGGGCAGCCCATGTTGATGTCGATGATGGCAGCGCCGCGATCTTCATTCAGCTTGGCGGCTTCTGCCATGCGCGCACCCTCACAACCCGCGAGCTGGACAGACATGGGGAATTCCTCAGCGCAGCTGGTCGCCATTTTCTGGCTGCGTTCACTGGCGCGGATCATCGCTTCTGACGCAATCATCTCAGACACAACAAGGCCTGCCCCGTAGCGCTTCACCAGACGACGGAACGGCAAGTCGGTAACGCCTGACATGGGCGCGAGGATCACAGGGTCTTTGATTTCGACCGGACCAATGTTAAGAGCCATTTTACAAACCTACACTTTACGCTATTACGCACTGCCTAAATATTGGGCACTGCTTATGCCAGAAGTTTTGGTAAAAAGCCAGCCCGAGATTGAAAGGCCTGACATGACGCAAGTTTCTATCGTGATAGTCGCCGCCGGGCGTGGCAGCAGGGCCGGAGACGGCCTGCCGAAGCAATATCGTAAGCTGGGCGGCAAGGCTGTGCTCAGACGCACTATCGAATCGTTCCTCTCGATTGATGCCAGCTTTGATATCCGCTGCGTGATCCACCCGGACGACACCGCCCTTTATAAAGAAGCCACAGCGGGCCTTAACCTGCTGGCGCCCGTGTTTGGTGGCGCTACACGGCAGGAAAGTGTCTTTAACGGCCTGAAGGCGCTTGAGACAGATACAGACTATGTGCTGGTGCATGACGCAGCGCGCCCGTTCGTGCCTCGCCAGGTAGTGACCGATGTCATCCACGCCCTGGATGCTGGCGCGGAAGCAGTTATTCCGGGCGTGCCAGTGGCTGACACGCTAAAAAATGTTCAGGAGGGCACTATCAAACATACTGTGGATCGCACGGGCCTTTACGCCGTTCAGACGCCGCAAGGCTTTCCCTTCTCCAGCCTGATGGCGGCGCATGAGGCTGCTGTCGGTCGGGAACTGACCGATGATGGGGCCGTCATGGAAGCTGCAGGCGCCCATGTGACCGTATCCAGAGGGGACAGCGGCAATTTCAAACTGACAACCCCCGATGATTTCAGGAAAGCGGAGCAGCAGATCATGATAGCCCTTGGCGATATCCGAACCGGAAGTGGCTACGACGTGCACCGTTTTGAAAATGGCGATCATGTCTGGTTGTGTGGCGTCAAACTACCCTTCACCAAAGCGCTCAAGGGACATTCAGATGCTGACGTGGGTCTCCATGCCCTCACCGACGCAATTCTGGCGGCCCTGTGTGACGGTGATATCGGCACACATTTTCCCCCATCAGACGACCAATGGCGCGGTGCCCCAAGTGATGTGTTTCTTGCCTTTGCGCGGGACCGGGTGCTGGCCCGCGGTGGGCAGATCGGCCATGTGGGCGTTTGCCTGATTTGTGAAAAGCCGAAGCTCGGCCCGCACAAGGACGCCATGCGCAGCCGTATCGCTGAACTGCTGGATATACCAGCCTCAAAGGTGAGCGTTCAGGCGACCACCACTGAAAAGCTTGGATTCACTGGACGCGAGGAAGGCATCGCCGCGCAAGCAACAGCCACCCTGCGCCTGCCACTGGGAGAGGATTGATGGCTAAAGTCTCGCTTCGTACATGGGAAGGCCGTTCAGGCAGTTTTTCCTTTTGGTGGGTAACAGCCTTTGGTGCCGGCATGCTGCGCCCTGCCCCTGGTACCTGGGGCTCGCTGTTGGCTGTGGTCGCGGGTTACTTCATGCTGAAAGCGGGCGTCGACCAGATCGAAATGGCTGCATGGGCAATAGGCATCACCATCTTGTCCAGCAAGATGATCAACAGCATCGAGACAATAACCGGCATCCATGACGCGCCAGAAATCGTGATCGATGAAGTGGCGGGCCAATGGATCGCACTGATCCCACTCGTGGGACTCACGAATTCGCCTATCTTGTTCGGGATCGCTTTCCTGCTGTTCCGCTTTTTCGACATTATCAAACCGTGGCCTATTGGCTGGCTTGACCGACACGTGGAAGGCGGCTTTGGCGTTATGGTGGATGATTTGGTGGCTGGCATTATGGCAGCAATTGTTATATGGGTCCTTCTAACATTCAGTTTGTTAGACTGGGCGAGTTAATGGTTTCTACATTTAAAGAACAATTATCCACAAAAACACCCGGCTTTATAATAAGCCTGACAATCGGACTGGCCGCCAATTTCTTGAGCGAGCACTACGGCGCCCCCGCAATGCTGTTCGCCCTTCTACTTGGCATGGCCATGAGCTTCCTGTTTGAAGACCCCAAGTCCCGCCCCGGCATTGAATTCACCGGATCAACCATCCTGCGTATAGGCGTTGCGCTTCTTGGCTTCCGCATCGCCTTTTCTGATGTCATGGCCCTTGGCTGGCCTAGCGTAAGCATGGTTGCCCTTGGCGTAGGAAGCACAATTCTTTTCGGCATTCTTTTTTCGCGCCTTCTTGGCATGGAAGGCCGCTTTGGCGGGCTTACGGGCGGTGCTGTTGCTATCTGCGGCGCCTCTGCGGCCCTTGCGATCTCTGCCGTGATGCCAAAGGGCAAGACACACGAGCAGGACACCATCTTCACGGTTGTGGGCGTCACCACGCTTTCAACGCTGGCGATGATCATTTACCCGATGATCAGCAGCTTCTTTGGTCTAAGTGAAGCCGAGGCAGGTGTCTTTATAGGGGCAACCATTCACGACGTGGCCCAGGTAGTGGGCGCCGGTTATTCCATTTCACCGGAAGCCGGAGATCTAGCGACGCTGACAAAACTGATGCGGGTAGCGCTGCTGCTGCCGGTGGTCCTGATGTTTATCCTGGCGTTCCGCAAAAGCCCGGCTGAAGGCAAAAAGCCCCCGCTCTTGCCGCCGTTTCTTGCGGCCTTCGTGTTTTTCGTGCTGGTAAACAGCTTTGTGCCGCTGCCTGAAGTGGCAACTGAACACTTGACGGCCTTCTCAAGAGTTTGTCTGATTACAGCAATTGCTGCCATCGGGCTCAAGTCCGACCTGAAGAAGGTCATGCAGGTGGGCCTGAAGCCCGTCCTGTTGATGGTGGCGGAAACTGTCTGGCTTGCGGGCCTTATCCTGATGTGCCTGCCGATGATTGGATAACCATGTTTGACACCGAAATTCTGACACTGGCGAAAAAGGTTCTAGAAGCGGCTCGACGCCAGGGGCAGATGATCGCAACAGCTGAATCCTGTACAGGTGGTCTGATTGCCGGTGCGCTGACTGAAATTGCCGGATCATCCGACGTGGTTGACCGCGGCTTTGTCACTTATTCGAATGAAGCCAAGAACCAGATGCTGGACGTAAGCTCAGAAAGCCTCGCGCGCTTTGGGGCCGTTTCAGAGGCTGTCGCCAAGGAAATGGCCTATGGTGCCATCGCCGCATCGCGTGCCGATCTCAGTGTGTCTGTAACGGGTATCGCCGGCCCCGGTGGTGGATCAGCGGACAAGCCTGTTGGCCTGGTCTGTTTCGGATTATGCCGTATAGGCGATTCCCCGATAGCCAAAAGCCTGCATTATGGCGATATCGGGCGCACTGAAGTGCGCCTGTCTACCGTTAAAACAGCACTTGAGATGCTGCTGGATGCCCTTGAAGGCTAGCTGCAGCGCTTAACTGTCGAACTTTTTCGACCAGGACTCCACCTTCACCTTCAGGTGATTGTGCTCGTCTTCGATCTCACGCTCGAAATGCTCTTCGAAGGGCTCGCCTTTCTCCTGGGCTTTTTCGACCCGTTCGTTGAAAGACTTCAGTTCCGCCACCAGTTTGTCATAGTCGCGCTTGTATTCGCCGCTTTCGTCGTTGTCGAAAATCGGATTGTCGGAATGTTCTTCCAGATACTGCTCACGGGCGCGAAGTTCTTCTACCAGTTTGTGCATAAATGTGCTCATGCATGCCTCCTCTCATCTGATGGAACAGACTATAGCATACAATTTCTGAGCGAGATTTGACAGACGTCAAACGTCTCAGGCGGGGCCGTACAGTGCAACCGCCCGTTCTTCGAAGGCATGCATCATGCGCTTGCATGCCTCGCCGAAAAGCGGCCCAATGACCTGATTGAGAATGCGGCTGGAAAATTCGAAATCCACTTCGAAGTCCACAAGACAGTGGCCGTTGTCCTGTGGGATAAACCGCCAGTGATTATAGAGCCGTTTCATTGGGCCTTTGATATAATCCACATCAACCTTGCGGTCTTCTTCCAGCGTTACGCGCGACGTAAAGCGTTCACGGAACATCTTGAAGCCGATGATGACGTCCGCATCAAACTGATCCTGCTTCCGGTTATAGACACGGGCGCCAAGGCACCACGGCAGGAATTCCGGGTATTTCGCAACGTCCGCCACAAGGGCAAACAACTGGGCGTCGCTATAGGGAAGGATTTTCTTCTCAACAAAATGATGCATCTGGCTACTCAACTAGTTTCGGCAAGCCTGTCCTATCCCGAAATGGACCCTGCGTAAAGTCTGCTGCAGCCGGTCAGCCGAAGAGCCCAAGCAAGGCAAACGTCGCAAGAATGACGCCAATCAATCCGCTGGCTAGCGCGAACAGCATGGAGGAAAGGAAAGACGCCGCGAGGGTCTTTGGCCATGACATTTTGTAGAAGACCTTGCTGGCCTGAACCAAAACAAGGAAGGAAGCAGCCGGCCCCAGCCCGGAACTGAAGGAACCCAGTGCATATTCAATGAGCACAATGGCAATCCTATAAAGGTAGGCCTGCCCTGCCATGAAGCCAATGAAGCTCAGTGTTTCCGCGTAATTCCGCCCGGAGCGCCAAAACTGCCAACGCAGCAGGAAGGCAAAGATCGGCACCGTCAGCACGATCATCAGGTTCATATGGTCGCGGATGATTGACTTGAGCGCGTCGCCCACCTCAGCTACTTGCGCCGGGTCTTCGCCTTCCATCTGAACCATCTGGTCGGCAAGATAATCAAGCCCAAAGGTAAGCGCCAACACCCCAAGGTAGATTGCCAGGACTGTCAGGAAATACTTCAGCGGGTTGACGTATGAGAAGCGCTTGCCGCCGATATAGTCGAGAGCCACCTGGCCTGGGTTTCGGACCAAGTCTCGCACTGTACGCCAGATTTTGGATTCGAGATCAAAGATCGCGAGGAATGCACTGACTAACAGGTCTTTGGTGTTCAGGCGATCCGGAATATGCTTCTGGCCGCAGCCAGAACAATAGGAACCGTGAAGGGTTTCCCCACAGTTCTTGCATTGATCAGCGACTGAACTCGCTGTTGCTTCTGCGGTCATACCCTGCCCCCTTAAGCCCACGCGCAGAGTGCCGTGCCGGGAGCAAGTCGTCAACAGAGTTGATTATTCAGCTGCCTTCTTGAGCTGCTTGTCACGTGCTGCCTTGAGCATGCCGAAATCGTCCCCTGCCAGATAGCTTGAACGGGTCAGCGGCGACGAGGATATCATCAGGAAACCCTTGCCCTTCGCCATGCGCTCATAAGCCTTGAACTCGGCAGGAGTCACGAACCGGTCCACCTTAGCGTGGCGCGGCGTCGGCTGCAGATACTGGCCGATGGTCATGAAGTCGATATCCGCCATACGCATATCGTCCATCACCTGGCTCACTTCCATTCGCTCTTCGCCAAGGCCTACCATGATGCCGGACTTTGTGAAGATGGATGGATCCACCTTCTTCACGGTCTCCAAGAGCCGAAGCGAATGATAGTAGCGTGCACCTGGGCGGATTTTCGGATAGTTGCGCGGCACGGTTTCGAGATTGTGGTTGAACACATCCGGCTTGGCTTCGGCCACCATCTCGATGGCGCCAGGCTTGTTGCGGAAGTCTGGCGTCAGGATTTCAATCGTGGTCGTTGGGCAGCGATCCCGGATCGCGCGGATCACCTTGACGAACTGCATGGCGCCACCGTCATCCAGATCATCCCGATCAACCGACGTGATCACAATATGCTCCAGGCCCATTTCCGCGCAGGCTTCGGCGGTGTTCATGGGTTCAAGCGGGTCCACCTGCATCGGGCGACCAGTCTTGACGTTGCAGAAGGCACAAGCACGAGTGCAGGTGTCACCAAGGATCATGATAGTGGCGTGTTTTTTCTGCCAGCATTCGCCCAGGTTCGGGCACGCGGCTTCTTCGCAAACCGTATGCAGGTTTTTGGACCGCATCATGCGGCGCGTTTCCATGGCCTGCTTGCTCGTTGGCGCCTTCACGCGCAGCCAATCCGGCTTGCGCTGATACCCTTGCGGTTTCTGTTCAGTTGTCTTCTGATCAGTCGTCATGCTCGAAACACCATCTCTGCTAGCGTTAAACGGTATAAGGCCGCCATTTTGGCGACCTTATAATGCATCTGGGGCGGTGACATCCACCAAATTGTGCAGACCAGCTATGCGCCCGCCCAGGAGTGTCGCCTAGAAATGAATGGCCTTGCCGTATGCGTCCAATACGCTCTCGTGCATCATCTCGCTGAGCGTTGGGTGCGGGAAGACCGTGTGCATCAGCTCGGCTTCTGTGCTTTCAAGCGTACGTGCAACCACATAGCCTTGGATCATTTCGGTCACCTCGGCACCCACCATGTGCGCGCCCAACAGTTCACCTGTCTTTTTGTCAAACACGGTTTTCACCATGCCTTCTGGCTCGCCGAGCGCTACCGCCTTGCCGTTGCCGATGAAAGGGAAGTTACCCACACGAACGTCATAGCCGGCCTCAACGGCTTTCGCTTCGGACAGGCCCACGCTGGCCACCTGCGGGCGGCAGTAGGTACAGCCTGGGATATTGCCCTTGTCCATCGGGTGAACGCCCTTGATGCCTTTGATCTTCTCAACCGCCACGATGCCCTCGTGAGATGCCTTGTGGGCAAGCCACGGAGCACCTGCCACGTCCCCAATCGCCCAGAAGCCATCAACGCCTGTCTGGCCCCATTCGTTCGTCACGATATGGCCGCGGTCCACCTTGATGCCCACGCCTTCCAGGCCAAGGTTCTCCACGTTCCCGGTGATACCAATGGCAACGATCACGCGGTCAACGGTGATCTCTTCCTTCTTGCCTTTGGTCTCAACAACACAGGTCACGCTATCCTTGCCCTTCTTCAGTTCAGTCACGGACGCATTTGTCTTGATGGTCATGCCCTGCTTCTTGAAGGATTTTTCCGCGAACTTGGAAATATCCGCGTCTTCAACCGGCAATACACGGTCCATCATCTCAACCACTGTGACGTCAGAGCCCAGTTCGTTAAAGAAGCTGGCAAACTCGATCCCGATCGCGCCGGAGCCGATGACCAGCAGCTTTTTCGGCATAACCTTTGGCGCAAGCGCGTGCTTGTAGGTCCAAACCAGCTCACCGTCCGCCTTCAGGTGCGGCAGCTCACGTGCCCGGGCGCCGGTGGCCAGGATGATATCCTTGCCTGTCAGCTCGGTGGTCTTGCCGTCCGCGCCCTTGACAGAGACTTTGCCCTTGCCCGCGATCTTAGCCTCCCCCTCGATGTGGGTGACTTTGTTTTTCTTCAGCAGCATCTTGATGCCGCCGTTCATCTGGGCCGCAACACCCCGGCTGCGCTTTACGATGGCTTCAAGGTCAAAGTCGATCTGGCCAATCTTGAGACCAAAATCAGCGCCATGCTTGGCAAGATGCAGCACTTCGGCAGACCGCAAGAGCGCCTTGGTTGGGATACAGCCCCAGTTGAGGCAGATGCCGCCCAAATGCTCACGCTCAACGCAAGCGACCTTCATGCCCAGCTGTGCGCCGCGGATCGCAGCCACATAGCCGCCCGGCCCGCCACCAACTACTACAAGATCAAAACTCTGAGACATTTCTTGTCCTCCGCTGGCGTTAAAGCAACATGGTGATCGGGTCTTCGATATAGCCCTTGAAGGCCGCGAGGAACTCTGCACCCACTGCTCCGTCGATGGCACGGTGGTCACAAGACATGGTCACGCTCATCACAGTGGCCACGGCAAGGGCACCGTCTTTCACGACCGGACGCTGTTCACCGGCACCAATCGCCAGGATCGCGCCTTGCGGCGGGTTGATTACCGCGCTGAATTCCTTGATGCCAAACATGCCAAGGTTGGAAATGGAAATAGTGCCGCCAGCATACTCTTCCGGCATCAGCTTGCCGTCGCGGGCTTTCCCAGCGAGGTCTTTCATATCGGTAGAAATATCGGCCAGGCCTTTTTGGTCTGCACCGCGCACGACTGGAGTCACAAGCCCACCGTCTACGGCTACGGCCACCGAAATATCAGCGCGTTCATACCAATACATCTTGTCGCCCGCATACTGTACGTTGGCTGCTGGTACTTTCTTGAGTGCAAGCGCTGTTGCGCGAATGATGAAGTCATTCACCGACAGCTTCACGCCGCTTTCTGCCAGCTTGGCATTCAGCTCTTTGCGTTGCGCCATCAGCTTGTCCATCTCACAGTCGATGGTCAGATAGAAATGCGGTACTGAGGTCTTGGATTCGGTCAGGCGCTTCGCAATAACCTTGCGCATGCCGGAAAGACGCTCTTCGCGGTAAGGAATATCGTCGTGCGGGCCGTATTCTGTCGCAGCTGCTGCTGTGGCAGCAGCGGGAGCCGAAGCAGGAGCCGATGCCGGTGCCGCATTAGCCGCGCCGCCTTCAAGGGCTGCTTCTACGTCACGCTTGACGATACGGCCATGAGGGCCAGACCCAGTTACAGCGGCAAGGTCGAGGCCTTCCTGCTTGGCAATGCGCTTCGCCAGCGGCGATGCCTTGATGCGGTCGCCTGTTTCAGCGTCCGTGATCTGACCATTCACGGGGGTTGGAGCAGCTTTCTCAGGCGCAGGGGCTGCTTCTTGCTTTGCCGCTGGCGCGGGCTCAGCTTCAGCCTTGGCTTCTGCCTTCGGCGCATCACCTGACGGAACCTCAACGTCTGCCACGTCTTCGCCCTCTTCCGCCAGAAGCGCGATCAGCTTGCCAACCGGCACTTCGTCTGTGCCTTCAGCCACCAGGATTTTCGCAACGGTGCCGTCGTCGATGCTCTCAACTTCCATCGTCGCCTTGTCGGTTTCGATTTCCGCGATCACATCGCCAGACTCCACCTTATCACCTTCTTTCACCAGCCATTTGGCAAGCGTGCCCTTTTCCATGGTGGGCGACAGTGCAGGCATAAAAATTTCAATAGCCATGGGAGTATCCCTATTTTAACAACTCGATAAGTTCTTCAATCACAGTGCCGAATATGGGCAAACCAAATAACAATGCGACTACCAGCAGAATAATCCTGCCTTCCCATTTGTCGCCATAATCGCCGCCTAAGGTTGGATCTCGATAATCAAGCCTAGTCTTAACGCTTTGAAACGCCCCTTTTAGCCCGTATCGGTTGATCAACCGTCTCAGCTTGCGCCTTCTAATTGCCCGTCTCCATCAATAGAACGCACTTTGGCTTCGCGTATTCTTGTTCACAATGCCGTAGGCGGTGTCATAACCGCTTGAAAATTCAAACAAACACATCAAGCCGAACAAAAACAGCATGCCGCCGATCCCAAGTGCACCAAACACAATGAGCGTCGCGAAGATCAGGATGATCCGGCCCCACCGGCTGCCGTTCAGCCATGAGACGACGGGAATATCAGGGATGCGGTCCGGCAGCAGGTTCCTGAGCAACATGCCAAACACCAGAATGATCAAGAGGCCGATCACATAGGCCGCTATGAAATTCAGCACGAACCCCAGAACCACAGACAGCAAACCGCTGACTGCGTCGGCCAGCCCAAGCGATTGCAGCACCCCAACGCCCACTGTACCAATCAACAAACTACCTATGGTGACCACCAGTGTTGGCACAACCGGTGCCCACAGGAAGCAGCGCCAGGTCCGTTTGTCTTTCAGGTCAATCGCGGCCATGGCTCAGTCCTTTTCCGCAATGCGCCGCGCCGCGGCAATGGCCCAATCGGCTGGCCTGTCGCCATCTCCAACCAAGCCTTCCCGCTGCATCACCGCCAACTGCTGCAAGCCTTCCGGGTCCCCGTAGCGCCAAAACAACACAAGGCCAACCACGGATGCGGCCTGCCACAATAAGGTGAAAGATAAGGAAATCACCGGCGTAGATTGGGCATCGTCGAAAACTGCGATGTGCGTCAGGCTTGAAAGCGCTAGAAAAACGATGATCCAGAAGCCAAGCGAGAAACGGCCTAGCGCGTGGGACATGATCAACAATCCCGCGCCGGCGGTCGCATAAGCCGTAAAGCCGACGATGAAAAAACCAATCCAGCTGAGGCCAAAGACAACAAAAGCGCCGCCGCCCATGGCCCAGCTCCACCCACTGGAGAGACCCGCACCGCCCAGGGCTTTACCGAACAATTGTGCCTGAAAGACGGTCGGACCGAGAGCCATGGCAGCCCCGAAAGCAGCAGCACCAACTGCTGCTCCCGTAAGCATATTTGACCAACTCAGCTCCGACTGCTTCATCTGTCTCTACCCCGCGTAGCAAACCGCTTTCGCGGCTTTCACGATGTCAGCTGCGCTCACAACCGCGGCTTTTTCAAGATTGTTGGCATAAGGCAGCGGCACGTCCACGCTGTTTACACGAGTTACCGGTGCATCCAGCCAATCGAAGGCTTGCTCCATCAGCTGCGCCGACACGTCAGAGGCCACCGAACACTGAGGCCAGCCTTCTTCGGCAATCACGCAGCGGTTGGTTTTCTTTACGCTTTCGATCAGGGTATCCAGGTCAAGCGGGCGAATCGTGCGAAGGTCGATGACTTCAGCGCTGATGCCCTCTTCCGCCAGCATGTCTGCCGCTTTAAGCGCTTCACCCACCGTAATCGAGTAGGACATGATCGTCACGTCGGCGCCTTCACGGAAGATGCGTGCCTTGCCGATTGGCAGCGTGTAATCCTCGAGTTCCGGCACTTCGAAGCTTTCGCCGTACATCAGCTCGTTCTCAAGGAACACAACCGGGTTCGGGTCCTGGATCGCGGCCTTCAGGAGACCTTTCGCATCGGCTGAATCGTAAGGCGCAATAACCTTCAGGCCCGGCACGTTTGCGTACCATGCAGCGTAGTTCTGGCTGTGCTGGGCACCCACGCGGGATGCCGCGCCGTTCGGGCCACGGAACACAATCGGGCACTGAACCAGACCACCGGACATATAGCGCGTTTTAGCAGCCGAGTTGATGATATGGTCAATCGCCTGCATGGCGAAGTTGAAGGTCATGAACTCGATCACCGGCTTGAGGCCTGCAAATGCGGCTCCTGCACCAAGCCCCGCAAAACCGTGCTCAGTGATCGGCGTATCGATCACGCGCTCTGGTCCGAATTCATCGAGCAGGCCTTGAGTTACCTTGTAGGCACCCTGGTATTCCGCGACTTCCTCGCCCATCACGAACACGTCTGCGTCCTTGCGCATCTCTTCAGCCATGGCGTCGCGGAGCGCTTCGCGCACCGTCAGTTTCACCATTTTGGTACCTTCAGGTACGTCGGGATCGCGCAGGTCCTCAGATGAGGTCGCGGCACCTACAAAAACAGTTTCCTGCTCGTCTGGGTTTTCTTTGGGCGCAGGCGGGGCAGCTGGAGCTTCTTCCTTTGCAGCAGAAGGTGTTTCCACGGCGCTTGCATCCTCGCCCTCCTCGGCCAGGATCGCAATCAACTCGCCAACCGGCACGTCGTCCGTGCCTTCTGCTACCAGGATTTTGGCAACAATGCCGTCGTCAATGCTTTCAACTTCCATCGTCGCCTTGTCGGTCTCGATTTCCGCGATCACATCGCCGCTTTCAACCTTGTCGCCTTCCTTGACCAGCCATTTGGCCAGTGTGCCCTTTTCCATGGTGGGAGAGAGGGCCGGCATCGTAATTTCAATCGCCATTGGGTGTCTCCCCCTTACGCCAGCACATCAGTATAAAGTTCAGAAAGATCAGGTTCCGGGCTTTCCTGCGCGAACGTTGCAGCATCTGCCACGATTGCCTTCACTTTCTTGTCGATTTCCTTCAGCTCCGCCTCGTCCTTGAAGCCTGCGTCCAGAATGCGTTGCTTGACCTGGTCAATCGCATCATGCTCGGCACGCATTTTCTGCACTTCTTCTTTGGATCGGTATTTTGCTGGATCGGACATGGAGTGACCGCGGTAGCGGTAGGTCTTCATCTCAAGCACAAACGGGCCGTTACCTTCACGGCAATGCTTGACCGCTTCATCCATCACAGCACGGACCTCAAGCACATTCATGCCGTCAACCTGCTTGCCGGGAATGCGGAAGCTTTCTCCACGGCGATATAGCTCGACTTCCGATGACGAGCGGCTGACGCTGGTGCCCATGGCATACTGGTTGTTCTCAATGATGTAGATCACCGGCAAGTTCCAGATGCGTGCCATGTTGAAGCTTTCGTACACCTGCCCCTGGTTGGCGGCGCCGTCACCGAAATAGGCAACCGACACATTGTCGGACTTGCGGTATTTGGCAGCGAACGCGAGTCCGGTGCCGAGCGACACCTGCGCACCCACGATACCGTGACCACCGTAAAAGCCGTTTTCAGGATCGAACATGTGCATCGACCCGCCCTTGCCCTTGGAGCAACCGCCGGACCGGCCGGTCAGCTCAGCCATGACGGCTTTCGGATCAGCGCCGGAGGCAATCATGTGACCATGTTCACGGTAACCGGTAATCACTGAGTCGCCCTTTTTCAGGGCGCTCTGGATGCCGACAACCACGGCTTCCTGGCCGATATACAGGTGACAGAAGCCACCGATGAGCCCCATACCGTACATCTGGCCAGCCTTCTCTTCGAAGCGGCGGATCATCAGCATTTGCTCATAGAATTCAAGCAGTTCGTCGTTTGAAGCCTTATACTGCTGAGGCTTCGCCGTACGGCGGCGCGCGGGTGCGCCCGTCTTTGTGGTGGATTTTTTCGTAGTCATCTCGGCCTTCCAGAAAAAGGTCGCAGGCAGGAACGCCTGGCACTCAATGCATGTGAGGCCTATGGATACCCTCGTTTTGCCACATTTGCAATAGGGTATAAATTATTGATTTTAATAGATAAAATTAACTTAACTTGTTTTAAGTTAATTAATGAGAAGCATCAGAAAGAAACACCACAACCTCATCAGGATGGGTGAAGCCCAGACGCTGACGCACCTGCTCTTCCAGCATATCCGGATCGATGCTGCGGTTGGTCAGGCGAGAGGTGCGAAGCTCAAGAGCCGCGCGCTCACCGCCCACTTCGTTCGCAAGGGTAACAAGTTCAGCTTCCTGGGCCTCAAGCCGCTTGAGGGCCGCCAGGCTATTATCGCCCTGAAAGGCATGATAGGCGAAATATGCGACCAAAAAGATCCATATCCCGGCCAACCAGGCTTGGCTCAAATGACGTGATATTTTTCCGACTCGCTTCATGATTCGAATCATCTCATATGCGAATCGGGCACGCAAGCGAAAAAACACCCGAAAACATGATTTTTTCGTGTGGAATCAGGAAAGTAAGGAAAACGCCCCTGCTCGAGTCTTTCTCAGGCGGAGGCGTTTTAAATCGTTGGGCCGTTAGCCCTTAAGGATCGCGCGGCCCGCGTAAACGGCCGTGCTGCCGAGCTCTTCCTCAATGCGGATCAACTGGTTATATTTCGCGAGCCGGTCAGAACGCGCCAGCGAACCGGTTTTGATCTGACCACAGTTCATGGCTACAGCCAGATCCGCGATCGTCGCATCTTCGGTTTCACCGGAACGGTGAGACATAACGCTGGTGTAGCGCGCGCGGTGCGCCATCTCAACCGCCTGCATGGTCTCTGCCAGCGTGCCGATCTGATTAACCTTCACCAGGATCGAATTGGCCACGCCTTTCTCGATGCCCTCAGCAAGGCGCGCTGGGTTGGTCACGAACAGGTCATCGCCCACCAACTGCACCGTATCGCCGATACGGTCTGTCAGCATTTTCCAACCTTCCCAATCGTCTTCTGCCATGCCGTCTTCGATGGAGATAATGGGGTATTTGGCGACCAAATCAGCGTAATAATCCACGAGGCCGGCGCTATCGAGTTCCTTGCCCTCACCCTTGAGGATGTATTTGCCGTCATGGAAGAATTCCGTAGAGGCTGCGTCAAGCGCCAGATAGACATCTTCACCAGGCTTGTAGCCCGCGCTTTCGATCGCATTCATGATGAAGTCAAGCGCATCAACCGTGCCATTGAGGTTCGGCGCGAAGCCGCCCTCGTCGCCCACGGCCGTGTTATGGCCAGCTTCATGAAGCTTGGCTTTCAACTCATGGAAGATTTCTGCCCCGATGCGGATCGCGTCTGTCACGCTATCGGCGTTCACCGGCATGATCATGAATTCCTGAACGTCGATCGGGTTGTCAGCGTGCTCGCCCCCGTTGATGATATTCATCATAGGTACCGGCAGGATATGCGCGGCAGGACCGCCCAAATAACGGTAGAGCGGAAGGCCCAGGCTATCAGCGCTGGCCTTGGCGATAGCGAGTGAGACACCGAGGATGGCGTTGGCGCCCAGGCGACCCTTGTTCTCGGTACCATCCAGGTCCCGCATGGCCTGGTCAATGGCCAGTTGGTCTTCGCTGTCGAGGCCCACAAGCGCGTCAAACAGTTCGCCGTTTACGGCTTCAACGGCTTTCAGGACGCCCTTGCCACGATACCGGCCGCCACCGTCGCGCAGTTCAACGGCTTCGTGGGCACCAGTGGATGCGCCAGAAGGAACGGCTGCGCGGCCAAAGCCGCCATCTTCCAGGTAGATGTCTACTTCAACAGTGGGGTTGCCGCGGCTGTCCAGAATTTCGCGGCCAATGATATCGATAATCGCACTCATGGGCTGTTCCTTAATCGCTCAAGATGGGAAAGGATAAAAACTATGCGGCGCGATTGTTACCCTTTCGCGACCTTCGTCGCAAGGGGAACTGCCAAGAAGCCCAGTGAAAATACCTGAAGGTTTGAGAAAGAAAACCGAGCCCTAAAGCTTATAGTTATCTTCGAGCGCATAATAGACCTTCCGCACGCGGGCCAGGTAGTCATGCGGCAAATGTTCAGCAAGCCCGTCCGCAATCAGCGTGATTTCTGCCTTGAGGCGCGAAAGGTCAGCCCGTTTGTCTGTGTCCTCGGGCTGGAAATTGAGGCGAATTTCTGTTTCCGCCAGAACCGCTTCTAGACGCGATAGTGACCACATAGGGAATTTTTCCGAAAAGGCGCGCATATCAAAAAGTGCATCCTTGAGGCTACGCCAATCCATCGCGCCGCCAAGGATACTCAGCTCACGGATACGCAGGAAAAGGCGCGAACTGTCACTATTGTCACCGCGCGAGAAGCTGAAGGCCCGTGCGGCTGCGAAAAACTGCCGTGCGGAATCATACTGCTCAACCTTTGCCGCCGCATGTGCTGCTTGAATGTTGAGGGCCATCAACTGCTCGCTGTTGTTGATAGGCTGATGGAGTTTAAGCGCAGTCTGCCAGGCCTTCACCACACGCTTGCGGTCCCGGGCTGCAGTTGCGGCCTTGGCCCGCAAAATCGCAAATTCACCAACGACCGGTACAACCGGGTTGGCAATTTTGCTAAAGTCTTCCCATGTCCGAGAAATGCCGGAATAGGCCCTAGCCAGCGCCTCTTCGTCATCCGTAGACCTGAATGTTTCCAGATAATAGGTCACAGCCTCAGCTATCTCAGCAGCCCGTTCTTCTGGCGTTTTCGCCATCGCGGCTCCCGCATAAAAGCAGGCGATCATCAGGAAAAATATCAGTTTTCTCAGCATGTGTAATTCCTCAACTGCGCGGCATAATTTACCGCATCAGACATGTTTAGGAATTATATATGCAAAAAGGGGGCCGAAAAGCCCCCTTCCGTGAATTCCTCATGTGTCCGGCTTTATACCAGGCGGGCCTGCTTGAGCGCGGCTTCGACAAAGCTGGCGAAAAGCGGGTGCGGATCAAACGGTTTGGATTTGAGTTCAGGGTGGTACTGAACGCCAATAAACCAAGGATGGCCGGGGATTTCCATGATCTCTGGCAGTTCGCCGTCAGGCGACATGCCAGAAAACAGAACGCCGGCTTCCTCAAGGCGTTCTACATAGCCGATGTTCACCTCATAGCGGTGACGGTGGCGTTCCTCAATCTCGGTCTTGCCATATACTTCAGCAACACGCGACCCTTCCTTCAGGACAGCAGGATACGCGCCAAGACGCATGGTGCCGCCAAGGTCTGTGTCTTCAGTGCGCTGCTCGACACTACCATCTTCCCGCACCCATTCAATGATCAGGCCAACAACCGGTTCTTTCTGTTCACCGAATTCGGTGGAACCGGCACCCTTGATGCCTGCCAAATGGCGCGCAGCTTCAACCGTAGCCATTTGCATACCCAGACAGATGCCGAAGTATGGAATGTTGCGTTCACGGGCAAAGCGTGCTGCGGCAATCTTGCCTTCCGTGCCGCGCTTGCCGAAGCCTCCGGGAACCAGGATGGCATGAACATTTTCAAGGCGGCTGATGGCATCATCGCGTTCGAACACTTCGGATTCGATCCATTCGATGTTCACCTTCACCCGGTTGGCGATACCGCCATGGATGATGGCTTCATTGAGTGACTTGTACGCATCCTTGAGGCCGGTGTATTTACCTACCACTGCGATGGTCACTTCGCCTTCCGGGTTTTTCACCCGGTCCATGATGTCTTCCCAAACTGTCAGGTCTGGCTTCTGGCTGTGCGCCAGGCCGAAGGCTTTAAGCACTTCGGTGTCCAGGCCTTCCTTGTGGTAGCTAATCGGCACTTCATAGATAGAGCTGACATCAAGCGCTGGGATAACCGCAGTTTCAGCCACGTTACAGTAAAGCGACATCTTGCGGCGCTCTCCGTCCGGGATCGGATGCTCGGACCGGCAAACAAGGATATCCGGCTGGATACCGATGGAACGCAGATCGCGAACACTGTGCTGAGTTGGCTTTGTCTTCAATTCACCCGCAGCCGCCAGGTAAGGCACCAGCGTCAGGTGAACGAAGATCGAGCGGCCCTTGCCGAGGTCGATCGACAGCTGCCGGATAGCTTCCATGAAAGGCGCAGCTTCAATGTCACCGGCCGTACCGCCGATTTCACACAGCATAAAGTCAATGCCGTCCTGCTCCGCCAGCGCAAACTCCTTGATCGCATCGGTCACGTGCGGGATCACCTGCACAGTACCGCCCAGATAGTCGCCGCGCCGCTCTTTAGAGATAATCTGCTGATAGATTCGGCCAGAGGTGATGTTATCGCTCTGACGGGAGGCAACACCAGTGAAGCGCTCATAGTGGCCAAGGTCAAGATCGGTTTCCGCACCATCATCGGTTACAAACACTTCACCATGCTGGTAGGGGCTCATGGTCCCCGGGTCCACGTTCAGGTAGGGGTCCAGCTTCCGCAGGCGAACCGAATAGCCACGGGCTTGCAACAATGCACCCAGTGAAGCGGACAACAGACCTTTGCCCAGGGAACTAACAACACCACCAGTGATAAAAATATAGCGCGTCATGGAGCCTCTCTAATTCCAAAAAAGCATGCCACACCCGACAGGTTCTCTGCCTGGTAACTCTACAAAAATACTATCTACAAAAAGAGAAGCGGGGGCTCTTGGCCCCCGCTTTGAAGTCTCTTGTCCTAGCCGTCCTCAGGAACGGTAGGTATTTCAGGGAGTTGGCTTCCGCCGTCTTCCTGTTCCTGCTGGATCACCTCCTGAACGATGGTGTCTTCACCGCGCTTCTGAGCCGCGAACCATCCAAGGAGAAGTGAGTTGGCAAGAAAGACAATCGCCAGCCATTTTGTCGTCCGGGTAAGAAGGTCTCCAGCGCCACGGGCGGTCATCATACCGCCCTGCCCGCCACCAATACCAAGCGCGCCACCTTCAGAGCGTTGCAACAGAATGGCAACGACCATAGCAAGGGCTACAATCAGATGAATGCTCAGCAATACGGTTTCCATGTACCTGTCCTACCTAACGTTGGCCAACCCGCCTTGATTATACAAATCTTGGCCGGGATTCAAAGCGCGGTTTCTAGACCTCTTTGACGGGTTTGCCAACCCTAAAATTTTAATTCCGGTATGCGTCAATGATACCATTGAAATCAGCGGCCTTCAGGCTTGCACCGCCAACAAGCGCTCCGTTCACATTATCGGCCGCCATCAGCTCGCTGGCATTCGATGCTTTCACCGACCCACCATAGAGGATCCGGAAGCCGTTGCCGGCATCGCCAAAACGTTCAACCAGTGCCTCCCGGATCGCAGCGTGCACTTCGGCCACATCTTCAACCGTCGGCGTACGCCCTGTGCCAATGGCCCAGACAGGCTCATAGGCCACCACTGTATTATCCGGTGTGCTATCGGCCGGAACAGACTGCGCCACCTGCCCAAGAACGATATCAAGAGTCTTGCCTGCATCGCGTTCTGCTTCGGTTTCGCCAACACAAACAACTGCCGTTAGGCCCTCGCCCAATACGGCTTCCGCTTTTGCACGCACCATGTCACTGCTTTCACCGTGGTCAGCGCGACGCTCTGAGTGCCCGACGATGATGTAGCTTGCACCCGCATCGCGCAACATCTCTGCTGAAATATCACCGGTATGCGCACCGGACTTGTTGGTGTGACAATCCTGTGCGCCAATCGCGACCCCTTCGGGCGCGCTGGATGCAAACGACGCTATCAGGGTAAAGGGTGGACAGATCAACACATCACAATCTGCATCGGCGCCATCACGAAGATAGTTGCCAAGTGCTTCAAGTTCCGCCTGGCTAGACGCCAAGCCGTTCATTTTCCAGTTTCCTGCAACCAGGGCAGTCGGTTTCATATTGGGGCCTCATATGATTTCTTTTGAAATTTTTATGGCCCGGTGATTAGCAAATTAATCCCTCTCTGACCAGCTTCCTGTTTCCTCAATCTGGCGTGATCATGTGACCTGCGGACCAGCTTGGTTATCCCGCAGCAAATCGGCTGTTGCAGCGGGTCAAAACCCTGCTTATGATGCGCGGCCAATCCGGTGGGCAATTCCACCCAATTTACGTAATGATTAATCGACGGGAGCTCGGGCGCATGCTGCTCAAACTTCGCGGGGGACTGGATTCCTTTTTTGTAACTCTTCTTCTTGGCGTTCTGATTGCGGCCTTCGCAATCTGGGGCATCGGCCCAGGCATGCTTGCTGGCAATACGCAGTCTGTCGCGACAGTGGGTGATACCACCGTTCCGACCAACCAGTATGCCAACGCGGTTCAGCGCCGGGCGCAGCAGCTTCAGGCCCAGTTTGGTGGCCAGTTCACCGCTGACAGGATCATCCAGATGATGCAGCTTGACCGCCAGGTCCTGCAGCAGATGGTTCGGGATGCCGCCATCGCCGAAAATACCCGTGAGATGGGCATGCGTATCACAGAAGCGCAGCTTGCTGCAGAGCTTCTCAAGTTCGAAGCCTTCAAGGCGCCGGACGGCAGCTTCAGCCAGCAAATGATGGCACAAGCCCTCAATCAGGCTGGCATGACGAAGAAAGAGCTTTATACCGGCCTTCGCCGCGAAGCCGCCAGCGGCCAGCTGTTTGGCAGTATCACAGACGGTGTTCCGATGCCGCGTGCCCTGGCAGAGAAGCTTTACGTCTGGCAGGCAGAACGTCGCCGCGCGACCATGATCAATTTCGCGGCCAGTGACATCACAGATGTTACAGAGCCGACCGAAGAAGACCTCCAGGGTTATTATGAGGACTCAAAGTCCAACTATATGACACCGGAGCGTCGCAGCTATAACTATGTCATGTTGACGCCAGCGCAGTTCACTGACGAGGTTCAGGTGAACGAGGAAGACCTGCAGCAAGCCTATGACTACCGCCGCAGCGAATACGTTCGCGAGGAAAGCCGCAACCTGCAGATGGTAAGCTTCCCTGACAAAGCCGCAGCAGACGCCTTTGTCGCGCGCGCGTCCGCTGGCGAAGACTTCGTCACCGTGGGTTCGGAACTGTCTGAGTTCACCGCTGAAGAACTTGATCTTGGTGCCAACACCAAAGCTGACCTGCAAACCGATTTTGACGGCGCGACTGCCGACGCAGTCTTTGCGCTTGGTGAAGGCGAGATCAGCGCACCGCTTGAAGGCCTTGCTGGCTGGAACGTCTTCAAGGTTGCCAGCATCACCGCAGGCGAAGAGAAAACGCTCGATGACGTTCGGGCCGAACTTGAAACCTCGCTCAAGGCCGAGCATGCGGTAGACCTGATGTTCGATTTCCTGCCTGACCTTGAAGATGCTATCGCTGAAGATGGCACCCTCACAGCAGCGGCCGCGAAGCTGAACCTGCAGCTTGCTACCGTGTCGGAAGTTGATGGCCGCGGCCAGGGCGCTGATGGCTCCCAGAAAGTGACCCTTCAGGAAGAAGGCACTGTGCTGGCGGAAGCATTCCGCACCGAAATGGGCATCGAGCCTGAAATGAAGGACCTTGATCCATCCGACAGCACCAAAGGCGTTTTCTTCCTTGAAGTGACAGAGATCAAAGAGCCTGCTGAGCGCACCTTTGAAGATGTGCGCTCGGAAATCAGAACCGCTTGGATGACCCAGAAGCGCCAGGAAAAGGCCGGTGAGATTGCTGAAGCCGCCAAAGCACGCCTGGAAGCAGGCGAAGACCCAGAAGCCATCGCGCTGGACCTTGGCGGCACATCTTTTGACGCCAAGAATGTTGCGCGTACAGCTGAAGGCACTTCGGGCCTGTCTGCAAACATTCGCCGGCTGATCTTCGATCTGGGCAAAGACCAGATTGATGCAGAGCGCGCCGCTGACGGTAACGGCTATGTGGTTGTGCGCGTGGATGACATCACCCCAGGTGACGCGGTTCGCGACGCCGCAAAGGTCGATGCCCTGCACGCTAACCTGCAGGCACAGTTTGGAGAAGAACTATACCAGCAGTATCAAGCCAAACTGCTCGACACCTATGCGCCTGAGATCAACTATACGCTGGTGAACCAGCTGTTCCGCCGCGACGCGGACCAGTAAATCAGTCGGTAACAGGCCAGTGAATGACATGTCAGAAACGTCGGATATCCTGAACGAGCAAATTGCGCGCTATCGGGACGGCAAACCTCAGGTCGTATCCACCACCTTGGTGGCCGACCTGGATACGCCTGTGTCGGCCTATCTGAAACTGGCGCAGGGTGAGACCTACTCCTGCCTTCTGGAATCGGTTGAAGGCGGCGAAACCCGTGGTCGCTACTCCATCATCGGCCTGCGCCCGGACATTGTCTGGCGCTTTGACGGCAACGTCGTCGAAGTGTGCCGCGATTACGGCACCGAAGGGTGCTCTTTCGTGGCCATTGACCTGAGCCCACTTGAAAGCCTGCGCCAACTGCAGCAGGAAAGCCTGATCGACCTGCCCCACAGCCTGCCGCCTATGGCTGCGGGCCTTGTGGGCTATATGGGGTACGACATGGTCCGGCAGATGGAAACCTTGCCTGACGCCAAGCCTGACCCGCTCGGGCTTGCCACGTCCATTTTTGTCCGCCCTACCGTTATGGCCATTTTTGACAGCGTCACCAACCTCATCACGCTGGTGACACCGGTACGCCCACAGGCTGGCATATCAGCCGAAGATGCCCTTACTGACGCAGACAAGCGCCTGGAAATGATGCTCGAACGCCTTGACGCGCCGCTGCCAATCTCGTCCGGCCCTGCCAGTCCGGTGTTTGAAGAGCCTGTTTCCAATACAGGACAGCAGCGCTTTCACGAGATGGTCAAAACGGCGCAGGAATATATCCTGGCTGGCGACATCTTCCAGGTAGTTCTCAGCCAACGCTTCTCCATGCCGTTTGAGCTGCCGCCTTTCGCCCTCTACAGGGCGCTCCGGCGCACAAACCCGTCACCCTTCATGTACCATCTGGCATTCGAGGATTTCGCGATCGTGGGCTCCAGCCCCGAGATTCTCGTGCGGCTGCGGGACGATGAGATCACTATTCGCCCCATCGCAGGCACCCGCAAGCGCGGCGCGAACCCCGATGAAGACGCAGTGCTGGCTGCAGACCTGCTCGCTGATCCCAAGGAACTTTCAGAACACCTGATGCTTCTGGACCTTGGCCGGAATGACGTAGGCCGCGTGGCCAAGCCCGGCAGCGTTGAGGTCACGGCACGCAACACAATCGAATATTATTCCCATGTGATGCATATCGTCTCGAACGTGATCGGCGAAATTGACCCGCAATATGATGCCATTGATGCCCTCGCCGCGGGTTTTCCTGCAGGCACTGTCTCAGGCGCACCGAAGGTTCGTGCGATGGAAATCATCGATGAACTTGAAATCGACGCCCGTGGCCCATATGCCGGCAGCGTTGGTTACTTCAGCGCCAATGGCACCATGGACACCTGTATTGTGTTGAGGACTGCGATCGTCAAAGACGGAAAGATGCACGTGCAGGCCGGAGCCGGCGTGGTTGCAGACAGTGATCCGGAATCAGAGCATCAGGAATGCCAGAACAAGGCCCGCGCCCTTGTGACCGCCGCCAAGGAAGCTGTTCGCTTCGCCAAATCAAATCGGGGATAACAGGTGATGCCGCGCGGACACTAGTCCCTTGCCTGACCACCCATGCTATCGTCTACCATCGCTTCCGCATGCTGCCGCTTTGCTTCTAAGGCACCCACAAGCTGTGAGATGGGCACAAGGGCGATGCCCTTCGCATTCAGAGTCTTTTGCCACGCCTGCAGGGTTTCCAGGGTCACCGGGTATGGGTGGCCGATCGCAATGGAGTAGCCGCGGACGCGCGCAATGCGCTCCGCCTTGGCAAGCTGCGCCTCAATCGCACGGCGCTGCTGGATATTATCGAGAAAGATATCCCGCGCGATCGTCGGCACGCCAAGTGCCCGAGCTGCACTGATACCGACACTCTTGGGCGAAGTCAGACTGTCAAGGAACAGGCGGCCATCTGCCTTCAGGTGCGTCATCACCTCAACCATGTGCCCGGCATCTTCCGTCAGCAGGCTGCCCATATGGTTGTTCACCCCTACAAAACCGTCAAAACGGGTGAGGTTCCAGTTCAGGCGACGTTCAAATTCATCCTGCGACAAACCCTGCAGCAGCGCGTTGGTGCCCGGATCCGCCGCGTCGCCCTTGGGCTGCATCGGAAGATGCACCATCAGTTCATGGCCTGCGGCACGGACACGGCCTGTCTGATACCCAAGATGCTCCGCATAAGGCAGGTAGGCCAGCGTATATGGCCCCGGCATCTCTGCCAGCTGTTCCGTCGCCTGATAACTGAGACCCAAGTCGTCGATCACGACGGCTATGCGCGGCAGGTTGGTCTCATGCCAGGCGACTGCATACTGGCGCCACGCCGGATCCCGCTTCTGAGGTAGCAGTTTCTCAAGGTCGCGGATTGGAACCGTCACGTCTCCGCCGCCATCCATATCCGAGAGAACAGCCAAAACATCCGGGTCTACCTCGCCTTCACTGGCTTCATGCTTGGCTACCGGCACGACAGGTTCCTGCTGCAGCACGCCATATAGCCCAATGCCAATCAGCACAATCACGAGGCTGTAAACCCCAATCACCAGCTTTTTCAGCCGCTTACTCATACAATTTCGGTTCCCTGGCATGCCATAAAGGGCGTGTGTGCCTTTCGTTTCAATTTTTCTTAAGCCCAAGTGGTCAAAGTCTTTTGTAAATGCCGCGAAATTGACCAGTCCGCCATTGACATTCAAGGTGAAAGCCGCAATGTCCAACTAGTTTAAGAATCAGCGAGCGGTTTCAATGTATATTCTGATCGATAACTACGACAGCTTTACCTACAATTTGTACCATTATGTGATGGAATTGGGGGCAAAAGTTGAAGTCTGGCGCAACGATCAGATCTCAGTCGCCGACGTGCTCGCGAAAAACCCGAAGGGCATCATCATCAGCCCCGGCCCCTGCTCGCCAACAGAAGCGGGAATCTGCCTGGAATTGATTGAAGCCGCCGCGGGGAATGTGCCAATTTTCGGCGTATGCCTGGGCTTTCAAAGCATCGGCCAGGCCTTTGGCGGGGACGTGGTGCGCGCGCCATATGTAATGCACGGCAAGATAAGCGACATCACCCACACAGGCGAAGGCGTGTTCAAGGGGCTGCCAAGCCCTTATAAAGCCACGCGTTATCATTCCCTGATCGTGGAGCGCAGTACCCTGCCCGATTGCCTCGAAGTCACGGCAGAGACTGCAGACGGTCTGATCATGGGGCTGCATCACAAGACACTGCCGCTATACGGCGTGCAGTTCCACCCGGAAAGCATCGCGTCAGAGCATGGCCACACGCTTCTGAAGAATTTCATCGATATCTGTGAAGGGGGAGCTGAGGCATGAGCGACCTAAGACCCATTCTTGCCAAGCTGGCGGACGGCGAAACGCTATCCGCTGAGCAGTCACAGGAAGCCTTCAGCATCATCATGTCAGGCGCGGCGGACCTCGCGCAGATGGCTGCCTTCATCATGGCCCTGCGCCTTCGTGGGGAACAAGTGGATGAGATCGTGGGCGGTGCCCGTGTACTGCGCTCAAAAGCGAGCCAGCTCAAAGCACCTGAAGGCATTGTAGATACGTGCGGTACCGGGGGAGACGGCCTGGGCACCTACAATATTTCAACTGCCGCAGCGATTGTCGCGTCAGCGGCTGGCGCGCCCGTTGCCAAGCACGGCAACCGCTCGGTATCCAGCAAATCCGGCTCCGCCGACGTGCTGATGTCGCTGGGGGCAGAGCTGGAAATTTCGAAAGAGGCGAACGAACAGAGCCTGATCGACAATAATTTCGCCTTCCTGTTCGCGCCCGCGCATCACAAGGCCATGCGCCACGTGGCGCCTGCGCGCGGCAGCTTGCAGCTTAGGACCATTTTCAACCTTTTGGGTCCGCTTGCCAATCCCGCCCAGGCCAAACGACAGATCCTTGGCGTGTTTGACCGCAAATGGCTGCGCCCGATGGCAGAAGTGCTTCAGAAGCTGGGGAGCGAACACGTCTGGGTGGTCCACGGCAGTGACGGCCTTGACGAGGTCACCACCACCGGCCCGACCTATGTGGCGGAGCTGAAGGACGGCAAGATCACGGAGTTCGAGGTCACGCCCCAGTCTGTGGGCCTTGAAGTTTCCAATATCGAAGACCTCAAGGGCGGCGATGCGGACGTGAACGCGCAGGCCATCCGCGACGTGCTCGCGGGCAATCCTTCAGCTTACCGCGATATTGTGCTGATGAACGCTGGCGCAGCCCTTGTCGTGGCCGGCAAAGCCGATACGCTCAAAGAAGGTGTCGAGCTGGCGGCAAGCACCATCGATAGCGGCAAGGCAGCCAAGGCCCTTGATAAGTGGGTGGCCTTCACCCAGGCCAATGCACCGGAGAAAGCCTGATGGCGGATATCCTCAAGGAAATCTGCGACCGAAAGCGTGAGCATGTGGCCAACGTGAAGGCCAGTGTGACACTGGCCGAGCAGGAAGTACTTGCCAAGGAGGCCACGGCCCCGCGCGGCTTCATCAAGGCCCTCCGGAATGCCGTTGACGATGGCCGCTACGGCTTTATCTGCGAGATCAAGAAAGCCAGTCCGTCGAAAGGCCTGATCCGCCCTGATGATTTCGACCCCGCCACCCTCGCGAAAGCCTATGAACGCGGGGGCGCTTCCTGCCTTTCTGTCCTGACCGACGAACCTTATTTCCAAGGCCGTGATGAGTATCTCAAGGAAGCACGGTCCGCTGTCTCGCTACCGTGCCTCAGGAAAGATTTCATGGTTGATCCCTATCAGGTTGCAGAAGCACGCGGCCTGGGTGCTGACTGCATCCTCCTGATCATGGCGGCGTTGGACGATTCGCTTGCGGCTGAGCTGGAAGCAGAGGCCCATGCCTGGGGCATGGACGTACTGGTTGAAGTGCACGACGCGCCGGAGCTTGAGCGGGCACTCAGGCTCAAGAGTCCGCTTGTGGGCGTCAACAACCGCAACCTGAAAACCATGGAGGTGTCGCTTGAAACAACACTTTCCCTGGTGCCCGGTTTCCCTGAAGGGAAGCTGGCTGTCGCTGAATCCGGGCTGCGCACCCAAGAGGACCTTGCTGCCTGTGCGCAGGTTGGGGCACAATGTTTCCTCATAGGCGAAACCTTCATGCGCCAGGCGGACGTGGAACAAGCGGTGCGCGACCTTCAAAAGGCGTCGTAACCCATTAAAATATCGGGATAAACCATGAGCAAGCTGTCACATATCGATGAAACGGGTGCCGCGCACATGGTCGATGTAGGCGGTAAGGCTGCGACGCACCGCGTTGCCATCGCAGAGGCCTTTGTTGCGATGAAGGCGGAAACACTCAAGCTTATTCAGGCGGGCGACCTGCCGAAAGGCGATGTGCTTGGTGCCGCCCGACTGGCCGGCATCATGGCCGCCAAGAAAACCAGCGACCTTATTCCCTTGTGTCATCCCCTGCCCATCACCAGTGTGAAAGTCGATATCGCACCGGCCTCAGAGACGCGTCTGCGCATCGAGACCTATGTGAAGGTCACCGGGCAGACAGGCGTTGAGATGGAAGCGTTGACGGCAGCGTCCGTGGCGGCCCTAACCATCTATGACATGGCGAAGGCAGCCGATAAGGCCATGCGCATTGAAGGCATACGCCTGTTGCGCAAGGAAGGCGGCAAATCCGGAACCTATGAGGCTGAAATATGATTTCTGTTGAGGACGCGTTCAAACGCATCGTTGAAAGTGCAAAGCCGCTTACGACCGAAAAGGTCGCGCTGGAACGGGCTTCCGGGCGGGTTCTGGCTGCCCCCCTTACCGCACGCCGCACCCAACCGGGTGCAGATATGTCAGCCATGGACGGCTATGCCGTTAACAGTGCCAGTCTGACTGGCAAACCAGTCACCCTGAAGCTGATCGGCGAGAGCGCCGCCGGCAACCCGTTTGACGGCACATGCGGCGCCTGCGAGGCCGTGCGCATCTTCACGGGAGCCATTGTGCCCGCGGGCGCAGACCAGGTTGTGGTTCAGGAAGACTGCACAGCAGACACCAGTGCGGTCACAACCGGCATGGGGCCAGACGCCGGACGCCATATCCGCCTGGCCGGAATTGACTTCGCCAGAAGCCAGATCGTGCTGGACCAAGGCACCTACATCAGCTCCAAGTCGATCGGACTTGCCGCGAGCGCGGGCTATGACCACCTGATGGTACACCGGGCGCCAAAGGTTGCGATTCTGGCCACAGGGGACGAACTGGTGCCTCCCGGCAAGAAAGATTTTGCCTCGCATGAAACGGTCAACAGCACCGCGCCCCAGATTTCTGCACTGCTAACAGACGCTGGAGCGCACGTGACAATCCTGGGCCAGACTGGTGATGATCTGAAGGCATTGAAGGCAGCGGTAAAGAAGGCTGCAGGCGCCGATATGCTGATCACAATAGGCGGCGCCTCGGTTGGCGACAAGGACATGATGCAGGAAGTCCTGACATCCGAGGGCATGGCCCTTGATTTCTGGAAAGTCGCCATGCGCCCCGGCAAGCCGCTTATCTTCGGCGCCATGGGCAGCACCAGGGTACTGGGCCTGCCCGGCAACCCAGTGTCAGCCTTTGTATGTGCCCTTTTGTTCGCGCGACCGCTTGTTGACCAGATGATGGGCCGCCCGGCTCCTTTGCCGACCGGCGTTCCTTTGCCGCTGGCAACCGACCTTGGCGAGAACGGCCCGCGCCAGCATTATATGCGCGCACGGCTTGTGGGCGAACCCGGCAGCAGACACCTGGATCCCGCCGTAGCGCAAGACAGCAGTCTTGTGTCCGTATTGGCGCAATGCGATGGCCTGATCATACGCCCACCCAACGCTCCAGCTGTCAAGGCTGGCGCTAAGGTGCCGTTTCTCCCATTTTAGTTTGCATCACCCGTAGGCCTTGACAATCATCCAAAAGGTGAACTAAAAGAGAACATATCGAAAACAAACCCGGAGGGAGCTATGTTAACCGCGAAGCAGAACCAGCTGTTGCTTTTCATTCAGGAGCGACTGGCAAGCTCGGGTGTATCTCCCTCTTTCGATGAAATGAAAGACGCCCTGGGGCTCAAATCCAAGTCCGGGGTTCACCGCCTGATCAATGCGCTTGAAGAACGTGGATTTATCCGCCGCATGGCCAATCGCGCCCGCGCGATTGAAATCCTGAAGTCGCCTGACAACATGGGCGCGGGGCGCAGCAGCGACAACGTGGTAAGCGCACCCTTCGGGCAATCAAAGGCACCTGCTGCACCCGCAGCCACCAATGACGATACGTTTGAAATTCCGCTTCACGGCAAGATTGCGGCAGGTACGCCAATCGAAGCCCTTGAAAACAGGGACAGTTTCGTCTCCATCCCCGGCGCCATGATGGGCCGCGGCAACTGCTATGCCCTTGAAGTGTCGGGTGACAGCATGGTTGAAATGGGCATCCTTGACGGCGATACGGTCGTGATCGAAAGCGCGGATACCGCCCGCGATGGTGAAGTTGTTGTTGCTCTTGTAGACCGTGAAGAAGCCACCCTTAAGACCTTACGGCGCAATGGTAAATTCATTGAGCTCGTGCCCGCGAACCGCGACTACCAAACCCAGGTTCTTGAAGCAGGCCGGGTACAGGTGCAGGGTCGCCTTGTAGGCTTGTTACGCCAATATCATTAGACGTTGACAGACTGATTTTCTACAGGCCGGGCGGGCGCACGGCAGTCTCTATTCAGCCCGCTTCGGCCCTACATGCCAGGGCCTGTTACCTCGTTTCCGGCTCCAACGCACTTCGCCTGTTCGCAGGTCGTAGGCCACCGGACCATAGCGCGCCAGCCCCTCCTCCGTAAGCTTGACTGCATCACCACGGCAATAACGGCGCCACCGGACTGGCATTACCACAATGTCAGCACGCGCGCAGTCCCGTCGCATCCCATCAATTGTTCGCGCTTTTGCCAGCAACAGCCCTGTCCTCACCTGCGTCAGGCAGCCTTCGCTGTCACATCGCCGCATCAATCGGCCGGGAGGGTCATCTGGCGACAGACCCCAGTAGCGTGCCCAAGCATCATCCCGGAACCCGCCGCGACGACCACCCGAGATATCAAAACGCCCTGCTGATTGATCGAACACCGCCACAATATTGCCGCCGCTGTCGATCAGCAGATCCTGCCGCGCGCCCTGATACAGTATAGGCATCAGCATGACCGCCAATCCCGCAGGGAACCAAACCGCCCGCGTTTTGATAAGCAGACAGAGAAACTGAACAATACTGGCCGTGACGATAAAGCCACCCGACTGTTGGGGTATATGCGCAACGCCAAAGCTGGGCGCGCTGAAAAATGCTGCAGTTTCCCTAACCAGATCAAGGGCAGCCGCCATGACATGCAGGACTGGTGCTTCAAGCCCGAAAGGCATCAACAGAAGCGCAAGTAGCGCCAGCGGCATAACCACCAGACTGACAAGGGGCACAGCCAGCAGGTTGGCCCCCAGTCCCACCAGGGGCGTTGCCTGAAAGTGGTATAGCGCGAACGGCGCTACAGCCACTTCAGCCACTATGGTTGTGAAGGCGGTCATGGCCATGAACCGCACGACCTTGCCCATAATGCCCTGACCCATTGGAACCTTCAGCTGGGACCGGGACAGCCGCTCGTAAGCCACAACCAGGGCCGATGTAGCAGCAAACGACATCTGGAAACCGACTGACAGAATGGCCTCTGGCCAGATCAACAGGATCACCCCTGCTGCAATGGCCACATTTCGGATTGAAAGCACCCTCCGGTCGAGGAGCACAGCCAACAAGGCAATGGATACCATGATAAAGGCACGCACAGTCGCCAATCCCATGCCCGAAAGCAGCAGATAGCCAAGCGCAACACCCCAGGCTGCACAGGCGGCCAGCTTTCGCGGCTGAACCCGAAGTGCAATCGCCGACCATGACGCGAACAACAATTCAAACAGAAAAAAGGCTGCAGTGGTGATTAGGCCCATGTGAAGCCCTGATATCGCCATCAGGTGCGCGAGACCGGCATCCCGAAAGTCATCGACTGTTTCCTCACTCAGATAGTGCCTGTACCCCACCAGGAGCGCGACGGTCACGGCACCTGACTGATCGGGTTGATCGGCCATAATGCGCTCCGCCACCGTCTGCCGAATGCGTTCAACGCGGTCAGACCAGTTGGTTGCTGGCTGGCCAATCACCTCAACTGGCCCGGCGGCGAAGCCTTCGGCGCCGATACCGTCGAAGAAGGCCTTGCGGGCAAAGTCGAAGCCATCCGGCGTGATGGCGCCTCTTGGTCCATGCAGCAGAGCCGCTGTTCGGATGCTGCTTCCAGCCAACAATTCGCCAGATATTTGGGTGCGGACCAGCAACCGAATCCCGTGCGGCAGGCCTTCTGTCATGTTATTCACGCGCGTAGGGCTGACAAGCAGGCGCACGCCACCCCCGGGCCTTTCCTCGATACTGTCCAGCCGCCCTTCAAGCGTTACATAGCGTTCTGAGGCAAAAGCCGGCCCGCGCATGCTCTCTATCCGACCGGCAGCACAGGTCATACCCAGGATGAGGGACAAGATGAGTTGCGCACCAAAGCGCCGCAGCTGTGGTACCGCAAGCGTTGCACTGGCGCCTATAGCAGACAGACCCAGCAACCAACCAAAGCCCAGCGGTTCAGTATCTGTTGCAATCTGAAACAGACATCCTGCTGCGAAGGCGGCAACTGCTATCATCAACCGCCACTCAGCGTGCACGTGTTGCAGTGCGTCATAGCCGCGCACGAACCGCAAGATGGGAGCTTTGAGGATGGAAGTTGTCACTGTTCCGCCTATCACTAGGTGAATTTATACGATCCAAGGTATAGTATTGCTTGGAAAATTGTGTCGGAACACAAAAAATTGCTGCACTGCAATTTGTGTTGTGGAGAAACATGTGATACAAGCCATTCAAATTTTCTTTTAGGCCGCTCCCTCACTTTTCCGGCGTCCTATATTTGTTATAAACAACAAGGGTTTAGTTCCTGAGCATGCAAACTGACATGCCCACAGTGGTTACACGATTTGCGCCTTCCCCGACTGGATTTCTCCACATCGGCGGGGCCCGCACCGCTTTGTACAATTGGCTGCTTGCCCGTCATTTCGGCGGGACCTTCCTGCTTCGCATTGAAGACACGGATAAAAAGCGCTCTACTGACGAGGCAATTGAAGCCATTCTTGAAGGCATGAAGTGGCTTGAGCTGGACTGGGATGGCGACGCCGTCAGTCAGGCTGGCCGTGCTGATCGCCACGCTGAGGTCGCACTTGAACTGCTGAAAAGCGGCAAGGCCTACAAATGTTTCGCTACGACAGAGGAACTGGCTGAGGCCCGCGAGGCCGCGCGCGCCAGCGGCGGCAATTTCCGCGGCGACCTGTGGCGTGACCGGGATGAAAGCGAGGCGCCAGACGGTGCGCCCTATTCCATCCGCATCCGCATGCCGCGTGACGGCGAGACAACCATTGAGGACGCGGTTCAGGGCCCTGTAACGGTCCAGAACAGCAACCTGGACGATATGATCCTCTTGCGTTCCGACGGTACGCCAACCTATATGCTGGCTGTTGTTGTCGACGACCACGATATGGGTGTTACCCACATCGTTCGCGGTGATGATCACCTCAACAACGCGTTTCGCCAGCATCAGATCTATGAAGCCATGGGCTGGACACCGCCTGTCCTCGCGCATATCCCGCTCATTCATGGGCCGGATGGCAAAAAGCTGTCCAAGCGCCATGGCGCACTGGGCGTGGAAGCATACCGCGACATGGGCTATTTGCCGGCCGCGATGCGCAACTATCTGCTGCGCCTGGGCTGGAGCCACGGTGATGACGAAATTATCTCTACCGAACAGGCCATTGAGTGGTTTAATCTCGACAATGTCGGTAAAGGTGCTGCCCGTTTCGATTTCGACAAGCTCGACAATCTAAACGGCCACTATATTCGTAACTTAAATCCTGACGCACTCTTGTCCCGGATCAGAAACGATCTAGAAAAGGAAGTGGGTCACTCACTGAATGCTGCCGAGGAAGAGCGCCTTATTAAGGGCCTGCCCGCCTTGGCAGAACGAGCAAAGCGGTTGCCCGACGTTACAGACAATGCGTCTCTGTTCTGTAACGTTCGCCCGCTAAGCCTTACCGAGAATGCTGCCAAGGCCCTTGCAGGCGATGCGCCTGACATGCTGGGCAAAGTGGCCAATGAATTGGAAGCAGTAACTGACTGGGAAGCGTCAGTTATCAAAGCTGCCATTTTCTCCTTCGCGGAAGCGGAGGAATTAAAACTGGGCAAAGTGATGCAGCCGATCCGGGCTGCCGTAACTGGCGGAAGACAGTGCGGCGACCTAGTAGAAACCCTGGAGAATTTGGGTCAGGAAGAAACGATCGGCCGCTTGAGGGACCTCATTGCCGCTTAGCCTTGTAGGTCTGCCCAGGCAGACTGTATTTTTTTTGAAGGAGTTTGGACCATGACAAATGATCCCCTTAAACTGGCCGGCGCCGGCAAAGACGTCGACCTTCCTGTGATGGAGGGGTCTGTAGGTCCGAAGGTGATTGATATCCGCAAGCTTTACGCTCAGACGGGCATGTTCACCTTTGACCCTGGATTTACATCTACTGCGAGCTGTGAGTCTAAAATCACCTATATCGACGGTGAAAAAGGCGAACTGCAATACCGCGGATATCCGATCGAACAGCTGGCAGCCGATAGCGACTTCATGGAATGCTGCTACCTCCTGTTGTTTGGTGAGCTGCCAACAAAAGCCGAGAAAGAGAAGTTCGTATGGGACATCACGCACCACACCATGGTGCATGAGCAACTGCACCGCCTGTTCCTTGGCTTCCGCCGCGATGCGCACCCTATGTCGGTTATGGTTGGTGTTGTTGGTGCCCTGTCAGCATTCTATCACGACAGCACGGACATCAATGACCCGCACCAGCGTATGGTCGCCTCCTACCGCCTGATCGCCAAAATCCCGACGATCGCAGCGATGGCTTACAAATATACGGTTGGCCAACCTTTCGTATACCCACGCAATGACCTCTCGTATGCCGGCAACTTCCTGCACATGATGTTCTCTGTGCCTGCTGAAGACTATAAAGTCAGCCCAACGCTTGAAAAAGCCATGGACCTGATCTTCATCCTGCACGCAGACCACGAGCAGAACGCGTCCACCTCCACGGTTCGGCTGGCTGGCTCCTCTGGCGCCAATCCATTCGCCTGTATTGCAGCAGGTATCGCTTGCCTCTGGGGCCCTGCCCACGGCGGCGCGAATGAGGCTTGCCTCAACATGCTGGCTGAAATCGGTACTGTTGACCGTATTCCGGAATTCGTGGCCCGCGCCAAGGACCGCAATGATCCGTTCCGCCTGATGGGCTTCGGTCACCGCGTTTACAAGAACTTCGACCCACGGGCGACCGTGATGCGCGATACAGCCCATAAGGTTCTGCAGGAACTGGGTGTGGACGATCCGCTGTTTGATGTGGCGATGGAACTTGAGAAGATTGCCCTCGAGGATCCATATTTCATCGAGAAGAAGCTCTACCCGAACGTAGACTTCTATTCCGGCATCATCCTGAAGGCTATGGGTTTCCCGACCGAGATGTTCACGGTTCTGTTCGCCTTGGCCCGTACTGCAGGCTGGATCGCCCAGTGGAAAGAAATGATCGAAGACCCGACCCAGAAAATCGGTCGTCCTCGTCAGCTCTACACCGGCGCACCAAAGCGCGACTATGTGGCGCTCGACAAGCGCTAAGGCAACTGAGCAGTAGAATTCAAGGGCCAGCTCCGCGGAGCTGGCCTTTTTTTTATGTGGTGGGCGGTATGCAATGCCGCTGTGCTTAAGGTAATGCCCAAACAAAAAGGCGGCCACCAGGGCCGCCTTTTCTATTCAGCTAGATCTTCGCTGCTTCGCTCAGCTTGCGCCCAGCATGGCCGTAAGCTTGGCTTCTGTTACCAGTTCGCCATCAACAAAGGCCTGCGCGTCAAACTTCCACACGGCGCCGCCGCCGCGAGTTTTAGTCACCTTCATCTCCAGGCGGTCACCTGGTCCAACGGGCTTGCGAAACTTCGCGCCGTCGATGCCCATGAAGTACACCACTTTGCCGCGGGCGTCTTCACCCAGAAAGTCGATCGCCAGAACGCCAGCCGTCTGGGCCATTGCTTCCAGGATCAACACACCAGGCATGACAGGCTTCTGCGGGAAGTGCCCCGGAAAGAACGGTTCGTTGATGGTAACGTTCTTGATGCCGGTCGCGCTTTCGCCCGGCACCACGTCAACCACCTTGTCCACCAGCAGGAAGGGATACCGGTGCGGTATCGATTCCATGATTTTCTGGATATCAAAGTCCATTGGTCAGACCCCTGTTTACTGGCCTTCGCCCTGTGCCGGTGCGGCTGCACCGTCAGCTTTTTGCGGCATGCTCAGCGAAACAGTCGGCAGCTCTGCGTCCAGCTTCTCGATAAACTCAGTGGTCACATCGATGCCAGCGGCAGAACCAAGTACCAGACGCTTCAGCATGATAATCTGTGCCTTGCGGTCATTCAGGATCGCACGGATAACCGGCTGGCGCGCGCGCTCAACCTGAACCATGGCTTCCTGGCGCAGTTTGTCGAAGGTGTACTCCAGCTGGCTCAGGGCTTGCTGTGCCTGGACATACTGGCTCTCAAGCTTGCGCTTCTCTTCTTCGTATTTGTCGTTACCGATGATTGCCTTGCGCTTTTCAAGGTCAGCCAGCTGCTGCTCAACAACACCGCCACGGGTGATGAACTGGCGCAGCTGCAGGATGTTCTGGCGCAGTTCCGCTGTCTGCAGGTTGAAATCCTTGTATGCAGCAGCTTCGCGCTCAACGCGCTCGTCATCCACAGTCAGGATCTGTGCCGTTGCAACTGTTGTGATGGTCAGCGCGGCAAGCGCACCAACAACAGCCATTTTCAATGTTTTAAACATGTTACCCATTATATTTTCCCTAGTTTAACCCTTAGAAGGTCGTCCCGACGTTGAACTGCAGTGTCTGCGTCCGGTCGCCCAATTGTTTTTTCAGTGTCTTCGAGAGATCGATCCGGAATGGCCCGAATGGCGACTGCCAGGAGAAGCCGATGCCCACGGAGATACGTGGTGCAGGCGAGTTACCCGAAAGACAGTTTGTGTTCAGGCTGGAGAGTGTGTTGTCCGCGTCCGCCGCGTCATACTCAGCCTGCGAGAAGGTACACTCCAGCAGCTCGTCTTCCTGCGCGCGGAACAGCGAGCCTGCGTCGATGAAGGCAGAGGCCTGAATACCAGATTCAAGCGCTGCGTCGCCAAGCGGGAAGAAGAGCTCGCCGCGGCCGATATAGTATGCCGTACCACCGAGCGACTGCTGGCTATCGAAGTCACGTGGTCCCATACCTGCGGTATCAAAGCCGCGGATACGTGGGCCACCGATAAAGAACTTGTCAGACAGTCTGATATCCTGGCCCAGGCCATGGATAATGCCGGTTTCGCCACCAATCCGGAAGGTCCAGCCCTGCCACGGCGTCCAATAGTTGTCGAAGTTGATGGACGATCGCAGGTACCGAACATCACCGCCCAGGCCAGCAAAGTCCTGGCTGAAATAGAAGCTATGGCCACGCGTTGGGCGGATGACGCTGTTACGGGTATCAAAACCAACTGTATAACCGAGGATCGACTGATACCGGTTGCCAAGCGAGTCCTGGATACCACGGCTCAGAGCCACAGAACGTTCGTCGAAGCTCAGGTCTGTAACCGTGCTTGCGCCACTGCCATCTGTATCGAAGTCCGCCAATGTAACAGCGCCGTCGCCGTTCTGGTCATACAAACCAACGCGACGTGCGATTTCGTCATCGTCTGTTATGCCATCGGTCGTCCGAACATTATAGTAGCTCTGGAAGAAGCTGTTCAGGAAGCTATCCAGAATGTTCACATTGTCGCGGCGCAGCGTGTAACGCGTCGACAGGGTCCAGTATTCGCTGATGGCCATACCGGCACGCAGCGAGAAACCAAGCGACTTGGTATCAAAGAAGGAGCCGAAGGAGCTGGAATCCACCTTGCGGGCAAAAATATCGAAGCCAGCGGCAACACGGCGGCCCATAAAGTATGGTTCTGTGAAACCAAGGTCGATTTCCTGGCGCGTCCCTGACAGCCTGAGGCCAAGGCGCAGGTCCTGCGCCATACCGCGGAAGTTCCGTTGCTGGATCGAGAAGTCGAAGATGAAGTTCTCAAGGCTCGAGAAACCCGCACCAAGGTTCAATTGGCCTGTGGCCTGTTCTTCCACGTTTACGTCCAGAACCATCCGGTCCGGCTCAGATCCCTGGATCTGGTCGATCGTTACTTCACGGAAGAAATCAAGACGCTTAAGGCGGCTTTCCGATCGGGTCACCAAGGCTGAGTTGAAGGCGTCGCCTTCCTGCAGGCGGAATTCACGGCGGATCACCCGGTCCAGCGTCACAACGTTACCAGCGATATTGATCCGCTCTACATATACCCGCGGTGCGTCAAGCACGCGGAAGGTTATGTTGATCTTGCGGGTTTCACGGTCACGTTTGATCTGTGGGCGTACGTCGACGAAGGCGTAGCCCAGGAGGCCCGCCGCGTTCGACAGCGATTCTACCGTCTTCTCGATGGCTTCCGCATTATAGGTCATGCCTTCGCGCATCAACAGGAACGCACGGAACAGGCTGGCGTCCACATCGCGGATTTCACTTTCCACATCGATCTTGCCGAATTCGTAAATCTCGCCCTCTTCCACCGTAAAGGTAATGAAGAAGTCTTCGCGGTCAGGTGTCAGCTCTGAAATCGCGGACACCGTCCGGAAATCCGCATAGCCTTCGTTCAGATAGTGCTGGCGCAGAACCTGCTGGTCGTACGCGAGACGGTCCGGGTCAAATGTGTCGTTCGAGGTGAAGATTTTCCACCAGCGGGATTCTTTGGTCGCGAGCACGTCACGCAGGTCGCCGTCGCTGAACTCATGGTTACCGATAAAGTTGATCCGGCTTACCTTGGTTTTCGGGCCTTCCTGGATTTCATAGAGAAGGTCCACCCGGTTCTGTTCCAGCTGAACCACTTTTGGTTCGATGATAGCGGCAAAACGACCGGAACGGCGGTAAAGTTCCAGCATGCGCTGGACGTCGGCACGCACCTTCGCGCGGGTAAAGACCTGACGGGGGCGCAGCCGCGCCTCTTCAATCAGTTCGTCGCGGTCCAGGCGTTTGTTGCCTTCAAAGATAATGCGGTTGATGATCGGGTTCTCAACAACGCGGACAATCAGCGCGCCCTGGTTTTCCGAAAGCTCCACGTCCGAGAACAAGCCTGTCGCAAACAGGTTCTTCAGACTGATATCAAGCCTTTCCGGATCAAACGGCTGGCCGGGCTCCACGGCCAGATAAGAGGCAATGGTCTCTGGTTCCACCCGCTCGTTGCCGATCACACTGATCTGACGGATAATAGGAGCCTGCTGAGCTGCTGGCTGTTGCGCCATTGCTGGCACCGTTAGCGAAGCTCCCCCGATCGACAGCGCTACAATAAAGCGCCACATCACGCACATCTTAAAAAAACGCAACTTATTCCTGCCCATTCATATTTTTTTAGCGACAATGGCGGTGAAATTGGCCTAGAGCGCTATGGATTGCAAGTCATTCAGTGTGACAAGCAGCATAAAAATCAACATTAACGCAAATCCAGCCACGAAACCGGCTTCCTGAGCCTTTTTGCTGATGGGTGAGCCCTTGATCGCCTCAAGCCCATAAAACAGCAAATGACCTCCATCAAGCACCGGAATTGGCAACAGATTCACGATCCCCAAGTTCAGCGACAGCATCGCAAGCATCCAGATAAAGGATTCCAGACTGATATGCGCGGCTTCGCCAATTGCATTGGCGATCCGTACCGGACCGCCCAGTTCCCTTACGGAACGAATCCCCAGGGCCATTTGCCCGAGGGTGGTAAAAATCATCTTGGTGGTGCCTACCATCTGGCGGCTGCCTTCGGCAAGCGAAGTAAACAGGCCCGGATTTTCATTCACCACGGTGTAGGGGGTACGCCCATCAGCATCAACATTCGTGACGCCCAGCTGCCCATAGGGATAGCGGTTGCCGAAGCGGTCCTCAAAATACTGGGTGCCGATGGTTGGACGCAGCAGAAGCTCCCTGCCATCTCGCTCAACCAATACCGGCAGGGTAAGACCGGGGTGCAGGCGGATGATCTGCGCAATATCTGAAAAGCGCTCGATCTCTTCGCCGTCGATCTGCAAGATGCGGTCCCGGTCCTGGAAGCCAGCTTCCGCCGCCGGCGTCTCGGCTACAACAGTGGCGATCACCGGCTCGGTGATGGCAATACCGCGCATATGGACAAAGGCGCTGAAAACAAGGACGGCTGCGATCAGGTTCACGGCTGGTCCGGCGAAAACGATCAGCGCCCGCTGCCACAGGGGTTTGAAGTGATAGCAGACACTTTTCTCTGCTTCTGTCAGGCCTTCCGGGATATCGCCGGGGTTGCTGGCGGCCGACGCGTCGCCGAAGAACTTCACATAGCCGCCAAGCGGGATGGCGCTGACTTTCCAGCGTGTACCGTGCTTGTCGGTGCGACCGAACAGCTCCTTGCCCATGCCAATGGAAAAGGTCTCGATCTTCACCCCGAAAATCCGGCCGACGATATAGTGGCCCCACTCGTGGATGAACACGAGCAAGCTGAAGCCCCCGATAAAAGCGGCAATGGTGAAAAACAGTCCTGGGCCTTCGGTCTCCATGGAGTAATCCTTACTTCTTCCGGCTTTCCAACTGTAGCCCGGCTACGCGCCGTGCCTCTTGATCGATTTCAAACACATTCGTCAGCGAATGTGGCGCTTTCATGTCGGTTTTGGCAAGAGTATCCTCAACAAGTCCGGGGATATCCATGAAGCCGATCCGGCCCGCAAGAAACCCGCCGACAGCAACCTCGTTCGCAGCGTTCAACACTGCCGGTGCTGCCCCTCCCGCGTCAAGGGCTTCTTTAGCCAGCGCTAGGCAGCGAAACGCCTCATAATCCGGGGCCTGGAAGGTCAGTGACCCGATTTCGACAAGCGACAGACGCTTCACAGGGGCTTTCATGCGTTCCGGCCACGCCAAGCTGTAGGCGATCGGCGTTCGCATGTCCGGTGATCCAAGCTGTGCCAGCACGCTGCCATCCTGATACTCCACCATGGAATGAATGACAGACTGTGGGTGCACAAGCACCTCGATCTGATCCTTCTCCACCGGAAACAGATGGTATGCCTCAATCACTTCAAGGCCCTTGTTCATCATGGTCGCGGAATCGACTGAAATCTTGGCTCCCATGTCCCAGTTGGGGTGTGCCACGGCCTGCGCTGGGGTTACACCCAACAGATCGCTGCGGCTGCGCCCCAGGAAAGGCCCACCAGACGCCGTCAGGATCAATCGGTCTACTGCCTTCGCTGCACCAAAATCAAAGACTTGATAAATCGCATTGTGCTCAGAATCGACGGGCAAGAGGGTCGCGCCGTGCTCCGCCACTTCGGCCATCAGCAGGTCGCCGGCACACACCAGGCATTCCTTGTTCGCGAGTGCTACTGTAGCCCCACGCCTAACAGCCGCCATAGTGGGTCGAAGGCCCGCAGCCCCAACAATTGCCGCCATCACGATATCAGATGGCCTTGCTGCGGCATCGATCAGGGCCTCATCACCCGCAGCGGCCTCGATGCCCGTACCCGCGAGCAGCTCCTTCAACGTTGCCAGCTTGCTTTCGTCGCCGATCACGGCCAGTTGCGCGTCAAATGCGATCGCAGCCTTGGCCAACTCTTCAACTCGACTATAAGCCGTAAGTGCTACAACACTGAAGTTATTGCGGTTTCTTGAAATCAGGTCAAGCGTACTCTGGCCAACCGAACCGGTCGCCCCCAACACTGTCACACTTCTCTGAACTGTATTTTCCATCACTATAACTCAAAACCAAACAGGGGACGGCAGGCCATCAGCAGAGCCACAGCCGGGGCTACAAAGACAAGCCCGTCTACCCTGTCGAGCAGGCCGCCGTGCCCGGGGATCAGGCCACCGGAATCCTTGACACCAAAGGCGCGCTTGATCCCGCTTTCCAATAGGTCCCCAACCTGGGCCCAGGCAGCAAGCAACCCCGCGGCCCACCAATAGCTGTTACCAAACTCGAAGATTGCAGCGAAGGCGACGCTGACCAGGGCGCTCAGCCCCATGCCGCCCAGAAGGCCTGCCCAGGTCTTCTTGGGACTGATCCTGGGCGCGAGTTTGGGACCACCGATCCCCTTGCCAGCGAAATAGCCGCCTACATCAGTTGCCCAGACCACCAGGAACACCCAGAAAACAACAAGCGCGCTGGCGTCCCGAATATAAAAGAGCGCCACGAGCGGCAGTGACACATAGCCAAGGCCTGCCAACCACCAGCCAAGCGTTCTCTGAAACTTCACCAGCAGCCCACCAACCAGAGCGAGGACCGTCAGGCCGGCGATCAATTGGGCGGGCATTGAATAGCCCGCAGTATATACGACCGGGATCAGCAAGGCGACCAGGACAGAAGAAAGCCCATGCAACAGCCGGGGTTCGATCTTGGTCAGACCGCACCATTCAATGATCATCAAGGCGCCACCAAGCGCCAGAAGGCCCGCAAACCACCAGCCACCCGCATAAATCGGCCACAGCACAACAGGCAGCAACAGCACGGCCGACACAATACGTTTGAACAGATTATCAGATATCCCAAAGGGCATACGGGCACCCTATTCCTTATGGGCGGACACCGAAACGGCGATCGCGGTTGCTAAAATCGGACACAGCGTCAGCGAATGCCTCCTTGGTGAAGTCGGGCCACAAGAGATCAAGGAACAGGAATTCGGAATAAGCTGCCTGCCACAACAGAAAGTTGGACAGCCGTTGTTCGCCACTGGTGCGGATAATAAGGTCCGGGTCCGGCAGGCCGTTGGTCGTCAGGGCGCTTTCGAAAACAGATTCGGTAATGTCTTCGGCCGCCATCTCGCCGCTGGCAACGGCACGCGCCAGTTTTTGCGCTGCATCCAGGATTTCGTCCCGGCTGCCGTAGCTGAGCGCGATCACCAGCGTCATGCGGTCGTTGTCTGCTGTCAGGGTTTCCGCGCGTTCGATCATTTTCTGTATATCGGGAGAAAGCCTGTCACGCCGCCCAATGACCCGAAGCCTTACCTTCTGCTTGTGCATGGTCTTGACTTCACGGTTCAGATAAAGCTTCAGAAGCCCCATCAGGTCGCGCACTTCGTCTTCCGGCCGGTTCCAGTTCTCGGAGGAGAAGGCATACAGCGTCAGATATTGGATACCCTGATCGAGCGCGCCTTCAATAGCTTCGCGCACGGCTTCGGCCCCTCGCCTATGGCCAGCGGACCGGGGCTTGCCTTTCTGGGCCGCCCACCTGCCATTGCCATCCATGATGATGGCAACATGTTTTGGAGGCGCCACTGCGGGCGCCTCTTCGATAGGCTGGGCCTGGGCTACCATGTTAGACCTGCATGATTTCTTTTTCTTTGGCTTGCAGAAGCTCATCCACTTCACCAACAAATTTGTTGGTCAGGTCCTGAACTTCGTCAGCATACATTTTATGATCGTCTTCGCTGATGGACTTGTCTTTTTCCATCTTCTTCAACTGATCCATACCGTCACGACGCACGTTGCGGATCGCAATCCTGCCAGTTTCGGCATATTTCGCAGCAACCTTCGCAAGTTCTGCACGGCGCTCTTCATTAAGCTCCGGAATCGGAATGCGAACCAGTTGGCCATCGATCATCGGGTTCAGGCCGAGGCCGGAATTGCGGATCGCCTTCTCGACAGCTGAAACATTGCTCTTGTCCCAAACCTGTACAGACAGCATACGCGGCTCAGGCACACCAACAGTGCCAACCTGATTGAGCGGCATATTGGCGCCGTAAACATCCACTGTTACTGGGTCCAGAAGGCTGGTTGTCGCCCGACCGGAGCGCAGGCCCGCATATTCGTGCTTGAGGGACTCTACAGCCCCTTTCATGCGGCGTTCGATATCCTGCAGATCAAGTTCTTCATCACTCATGTTTATTCCTCACCCACGATTGTGCAGGTCCCCTCACCTTGCAGGACCTTCACCAACTCATCTTGCGTTTGAATAGAAAAGACTACGATTGGAATGTTGTTCTCGCGGCTCAGCGAAATGGCCGAGGCATCCATGACCTTCAGGTCCTGGCGCAGAACATCCATGTAGGACAGGTGGTCATAGCGTACAGCCGAAGGATCCTTCTTCGGATCAGCATTATAGACGCCATCAACCTGCGTGCCCTTCAGTAGTGCATTACAGTTCATCTCGGCAGCCCTCAGGGCCGCGGCTGTATCTGTCGTAAAGAACGGATTGCCCGTACCCGCTGCAAAAATCACGACGCGGCCCTTTTCAAGATGCCGGATTGCGCGGCGGCGAATATAGGGTTCGCTGACGCTTGCCATTGGAATGGCGGAAAGCACCCGCGTATCCACGCCCACCTTTTCAAGCGCATTCTGAAGCGCCAGTGCATTCATCACTGTCGCCAACATGCCCATGTGATCCGCCGTTGACCGGTCAAGACCTTCCGCGGCACCTTTGATACCCCGGAAGATGTTGCCACCTCCGACAACCACGCAGACTTCCGTACCGATTTCACGCGCACGCTTGATCTCCTGCGATACACGGTTGGCCGTTACAGGATCGATCCCGTAGCTGCCGTCGCCCATCAGCGCTTCGCCCGAAAGTTTCAGCAATACACGTTTAAATCTTGGCTCATTGGACATCAGCCAGTATCTCCCCTTACACCTTGAAATCTGGTGTTTATTCTTGCCCGCGCCAGCTTATCCGCTTGGACCGGACAAGGCTACCGAAGTTTTAAATAAAAATACCCTGGGCTTCAACGCCAACTATCTTTGGCGAAAGACCCCATAAAAAAGCCCAGGAGAAACCTCCTGGGCTTTTCAACTTGTCTAGCGGTGCGTCTTAAACGCCTGCAGCAGCAGCCACTTCCGCAGCGAAGTCGTCTTCTTTCTTCTCGAGACCTTCGCCCATTTCCATGCGTACGAAGCTTACGAGTTCAATTGCAGTGCCTGCGTCTTTCGCAGCTTTTGCAATGACGTCTTCGATCTTGCTTTCGCCGTCGATTACGAACGTCTGCTTAAGAAGAACGATCTCTTCGAGGAATTTGCGCATACGGCCAACGATCATCTTCTCGATGATTTCCATTGGCTTGCCAGATTCCTTGGCTTTCTCGATCTGAACCTGCTTCTCGCGCTCAACGATTTCCTGATCCAGGTCAGCTTCAGACAGGGACGCCGGGTTTGCAGCAGCAATGTGCATTGCAAGCTGTTTGCCCAGAGGCGCCAGAACGTCTTCGCCAGCGTCAGACTTCAGAGCCACCAGAACAGCAATTTTGCCCATGCCGTCAGCAACAGCGCTGTGGATGTAAGAAGCAACAAGGCCCTTGTCCACTTCAGCAACAGCAGCGCGACGGATCGTCATGTTTTCGCCGATAGTCGCGATATTGTCGGTCAAAACTTCAGAAACAGGCTTCGTGGAACCTGGGTAAGTTGCAGCAGCGATGGCTTCAACGTCGGTACCAACTTCCAGGGCAACGCCAGCGAGGTCGCCAACAAACTTCTGGAATTTCTCGTTGCGCGCAACGAAGTCAGTCTCTGAGTTCACTTCGATTACAGCAGCTTTGGTGCCTGCAGCTTTAACGCCAACAAGGCCTTCAGCAGCAACACGGCCAGATTTCTTGGCAGCAGCAGCAAGACCTTTGGTGCGCAACCAGTCAACAGCAGCTTCAAGATTGCCGTCAGTTTCTGCAAGTGCTTTTTTGCAATCCATCATGCCTGCGCCGGACGTCTCGCGCAGTTCTTTTACAAGTGCGGCAGTAATTTGTGCCATCGGAATTCCCCTTACGATCTCTGGAGATCTTAAAGTATAGATATGATTATGCCCCCGAAAGCCGAGGCCTTCGGGAGCAATAAATGAAAATTGTTACTCTGCTTTGTCAGCGTCAGCGTCTTTAGCAGCTTTTTTAGGAGCAGCTTTCTTCGCTGGGGCTTTCTTCGCAGCAGCTTTTTTCGCAGGCTTTTTCTCTTCCGCAGGAGCTTCTGCAGCTTCATCAGCTGGCGCAGCTTCAACTTCAGCGGCTACAGCTTCTTCAACTGGAGCGGCCTGAGCGCCAAGGTCAACGCCTTGAGCAGCCAGTTCAGCCTGAATACCGTCCAGAGCTGCTTCAGCAAGCAGGTCACAGTACAGACGCAGCGCGCGGGTCGCATCGTCGTTACCTGGGATCGGGTAATCAACGCCTTCTGGCTTGGAGTTGGTGTCGATAACGCCAACAACAGGGATGTGCAGACGGTTGGCTTCAGCAATCGCGAGGTCGTCACCGATTACGTCAACAGCAACGATGATGTCTGGCAGGCCGCCCATGTCCTGGATACCGCCCAGGGAAAGCTCGAGCTTGTCGCGCAGGCGCGTCAGCTGCAGAGTCTCTTTCTTGGTCAGACCAGTGTGCTCTTGGCCGAGTTGCTCGTTGAGCTGCTTCAGGCGCTTGATGGACTGGCTGATCGTCTGCCAGTTGGTCATCATACCGCCGAGCCAACGGTGGTTGACATAGTACTGGCCGCAACGACGAGCTGCGTCAGCAATGATTGGGGACGCCTGGCGCTTCGTACCAACGAACAGAACTCGGCCGCCGCCGGCAACAACGTCACGAACAGCCTGCAGAGCACGCTGGAAGTAAGGTACGGTTTGGCTGAGGTCAATGATGTGAACGCCGTTACGCTCGCCGAAGATAAACGGCGCCATTTTCGGGTTCCAACGGTGGGTTTGGTGACCAAAGTGCACGCCTGCTTCCAAGAGGGCGCGCATGTCGACTACTGGCATCGCCATAATACTACTCCTTTTCCGGTTAAGCCTCCGCGGGCGTGCGTATCGGAAAACCATTTTCCGAAACACCGGATGGCGGCCTGCCAACTCAGCAGGAAGCCTTCACCCGCGTGTGAAGTCGCGCGTCGTATAGGCCTTTAATGGGGGTAGATCAAGCTTTTTTTGCTAATCCGGCGGCTTCGACGGAAAGTTCTTTGGGCGTGGCTGCAGTAACACCGAAGCCAGTTGCCGGATCAATGGATAGGCTGACCCCACCCTCCTGCATATGAACCACCGGCAATGTGCGGATTACCTTGGCCCGCCGCGCTTGGCGCATCGCCTCATTCACCGTGGCCGCACGAGCCAGCTTCATCAGGTTCAGCCGCGTCGGGAACATCAACGGAATGCGGTCATTTTCCCAATCATCCAGGATGCGTCGCGGGCTAACCCACCGGAAGGAGATGGCCTCATTACCGTCATGCACCGCAATATCGCCATTATGGGGCGCAAGGTAGAAATATGTATCAAAGCGGCGCGGCATGGGTTCTGGGGTCACCCAATGGGCGAAAGGCACCATAGTCGAGATATCAAGCTTTACGCCTGCAGTGCGAACCATGGTGGCAAATGGCACGGCCGGGGTAAGCACCCGTTTCGGAGACCGGTCGGTCAGCAGGATACCGGCTTCTTCATAGAGCTCCCTCAGGGCCGCCACCCTGTAGGCGAAGTCTCGCATCGCGCTCCGCCCTGTGGTGATGCCCTGCCAGCGCCAGCCCTGCATATCAGCCTTGTCAACCTTGCCGCCCGGGAATACGAAGGCACCCGGCGCGAACTTCATGGTCTTGGCCCGCTCGATCATCAAGACCTCAAGGCCGCCCTGCCCGTCCCGTATCACCATGATGGACGACGCTGGTTTCGGCACTGCAATCTTTCGGCTCTGGTCCAAGTTAAACTTCCTCCACGGACAGGACACCCATTTCAGCGGCAACGGCCTGCTTCAGCTCTGGCGTCACCTTGTAGCGCCCCGGCAGCTTGAATTCAGCGTAGCGGCTGTTGTCAGCCACCGGCACCCGCATGGTCACGCGGCCTTTGCCTCCTGCCTTACGATCTAGAGCGGCTTTAATCCCGGTGAAGGATTTTTCCGATTCCACCTCGACAAACAATCCCTTTGATGACTGCGAGGCCACATGCTCCAGGCTTTCAATGCCCCGGCACGAAAGGCCAATACTGTCATCGTCGTCTCGCTTACGGATTTGGACGGATACAACAACAGGGGCACCCTCTTCCACCCGCGCGCGGATGGCATCCAAGTCATCTTCGAACGCCATGATCTCAAACGCATCCGAGCGGTCTGAGAGGGTAAGGCGCCCAAACTTGCTACCGCGCTTGGTGTTGCCCTCGCGGTATCCTGCGATGGCGCCAGCCATGCGAACGGTCTGCCCGATCAGCCCCGGGTCGGTATAGACTTCCTTGGCCGGAATGATCCGCTCGCGCTGCAGAATGGTGTCGTAGGTATCCAGCGGGTGAGCGGAAATATAGAAACCAACCGCGTTCTTCTCATGCTCAAGAGCCTCGGTATCCGTCCAACTCCTGACCTGCGGCAGACTTGGGCGGTCCACCGTCTTGGCCATCTCGCCACCAAACAGGCTTACCTGGTCGCTTTCACGTTCCTTGGCTTCCATTTGGGCCACGCGCATGACCATTTCCGCGGCGGCATAGGCACGCGCCCGGTCTGGTTCCAGACAATCAAAGGCACCAGCGGCTGCCAGGCGTTCGATCTGGCGCTTGTTCAGATATTTGGGATCAACCCGTTCGGCAAAATCGAAGATATCCTTGAACGGGCCATTCTTTTCCCGTTCCTCAATGATGCTTTCCATCGCCTTTTCACCCACGCCCTTGATGGCCCCAAGCGCATAGCGAACACCCAAGTTATGGCGCGGGTCATCCTCTGCGTCGCAGTAAGGTTCCTCGACGGTTTCCACCACAAATGGCACGAAGGATTTGTTAATGTCCGGCAGCAAGAGCGGCACTTCCATGCGCTGAAGTTCCTGCTTGAAGGCGGCCAGCTTGTCTGTATTCCCCAAGTCAAGCGTCATGATCGCCGCCATGAACTCCACCGGGAAATTGGCCTTCAGGTATGCCGTATGATAGGCCACCAGCGCATAGGCTGCTGCGTGGGACTTGTTGAAGCCGTAGCTCGCAAATTTGGTCACCAAATCAAAGATATAGCTGGCTTTTTCTGCGTCGATGCCGCGTTCCACGGCGCCGTCACAGAAGCGGCCCCGCTGCTTGTCCATCTCTTCCTTGATCTTCTTGCCCATGGCGCGGCGGAGAATGTCTGCTTCGCCAAGGCTGTAGCCGGACATCACCTGCGCGATCTGCATCACCTGTTCCTGGTAAATGATCACGCCGTAGGTTTCGCCCAGGATCTCCTCAAGGATCGGGTGCGGGTATTCCACTTCAAGCCGCCCGTGCTTGCGGTCGATGTAGGTCGGGATGTTTTCCATGGGCCCCGGACGATACAGGGCCACAATTGCGATGATATCCTCAAACTTATCAGGCCGCAGGCCCTTGAGCACCGACCGCATGCCGGTACTCTCGAGCTGGAACACGCCCGCCGTATCACCCTTCGCCAGCAGCTCATAAGCCGGGCCGTCATCCAGCGGCACGGCGGGCAGATCGACCTCAATGCCACGGTCACGGATATAGTGAACCGCGCGGTCTAGCACCGTCAGGGTTTTAAGACCCAGAAAGTCAAACTTCACGAGGCCCGCCAGTTCCACCCATTTCATGTTGAATTGGGTGACCGGCATATCGGATTTCGGGTCGCGGTACAGCGGCACCAGTTGGTCGAGCGGCCGGTCGCCAATCACAACGCCCGCGGCGTGCGTGGATGAATGCGCATAAAAGCCTTCAAGCTTCAGGGCACGATCCATCACGCTTCTGGTAAGCTCATCATTATTGATTTCCGCCTGCAGCCGCGGTTCGCTGTCGATGGCTTCCTGCAGGCTCATGGCGTTGCCCGGGTCGTTCGGGATCATCTTGGACAGCCGGTCTGTCTGGCCGTGCGGCTGCTGCATCACCCGTCCGCAGGCCTTCACTACAGCCCGCGCCTGCAGCTTACCAAAGGTGATAATCTGGGCGACATGATCGTAGCCATATTTGTCCTGCACATAGCGGATCACCTTCTCCCGCTTGTCCTGGCAGAAGTCGACATCAAAGTCAGGCATGGAAACGCGTTCCGGGTTCAGGAAGCGTTCGAACAGCAGCGAGAAACGCAGCGGGTCAAGATCGGTAATCTTCAGGACCCACGCCACGACCGACCCTGCGCCCGACCCACGGCCCGGCCCCACCGGAATGTCGTGGTCCTTAGCCCACTGGATAAAGTCAGCAACGATCAGGAAGTAGCCCGGGAAGCCCATCTGGTTGATGATGCCCAGCTCATAATCGAGCCGGTCCCAATATTCTTTTTCCCACTCCTGGTCTTTGCCGGGCGTCAGGCCTTCTTCCTTGGCTTTGAAATCCAGTCGCTCACGCAGGCCTTCTTCGGATTGCTGGCGCAGCAGGTCAGCCTCAGAGACATCAAGGCCGCGAGTGAAGTTCGGTAGCAACGGCGCAATCTTGTCAACCTTATAGGCACACCTATGCGCAATATTCGTTGTATTTTCAATTGCTTCAGGAAGATCTTTAAAGAGATCTATCATCTCTGCCGCTTCCTTGAACCGGTATTCCGGGTTCAGCTTCCTGCGGTCCTGAACAGCCACATAAGTGCTTTCCGCCATACACAAAAGTGCATCGTGGGGCTCATACATATCAGGCCCAACGAAGAACGGCTGGTTGGTCGCGACGATCGGAATATCATGGTCGTAAGCCAGATCGAGGAAGTCTTCTTCTGTTTGATCCTCTGCCGGCATGCCGTGGCGCTGGATTTCCATATAAAGGCGATCGCCAAACAGGGTCTTTAGGGACCTAAGGCATAGATCCGCCTCTTCCTTCTTGCCTTCAAGCAGTAGCGCGCCAATCGGGCCAGAGACACCGCCCGTCAGGCAGATAATATCATCCGTCAGGCCCTTGAAGGCTTCAAAGGGGTATTGAACGCCGGTTTGGGGATCACTTTCAAGGTGCGCTTTCGAGACCACCTTCATCAGGTTCTGGTAACCCAGTTCCGATTGCGCCAGCAGCACCAACTGATCGGGCTTTGCAGTCTTCTTGCCCTTGGCCTGGTGGTCTTTGTACGGGTTTTTGACATGAAGCGTGACGCCAATAATGGGCTGAACCCCCGCGTCCGTCGCATAACTTGAGAATTCAAGCGCTGCGAACATATTGTCCGTGTCGGTCATGGCCACGGCGGGCATCTTGTGCCCCACGCACTGTTTCACCAGGTCCTTGACGTGAATCGCCCCTTCAGAGAGCGAATAGGCCGTGTGAACGCGCAAATGCACAAAGCCAGCGTGGCTCATAAAAATAACTCCAGACCCTTAAAGGTTAGCTCCAGGCGCCCATCATCGCGCCCATGGCCATCATTGCAAGCGTAACATTTCCAACATGAATCAGGAAATGGCGTAGCGACTTGTTTTCAAAGGCATAATTGGCGAATGTTCCGCCACCAATAATCAGAATGGCTAGAACAAACCCTACTTGCATACCGCCGAACCAGCCACCGTCCGCGAAGGACTGCATCGACAGGATGAATTCCAGCCCTGCAGACAGAAAAAGCGCCGCGACGAAGGCTTGCAGCATCGCTTTTGCCGGGCTGCCAGATTCCTTGATTTCTTCTTCCGTAAGGCCCATTTCGGCCATCCAGGCCTTCCCTGCGATCGGACCATACCAGATACCGCCGACGACCATATAGATTATCGCGCCCAGAAGCACAGCAAGCCAGTTCATGTTAGCAAGTAATTCCATTGTCTCCCCCTCTCCCAAATGAGAGGTATAGACTAGCCCCATTGGCAATCATGCTCAAGATTCGTGAAGAACACCCGCCGACAGGTGTAGCTGCCGGTCCATCTGGGCGGCCAGCGACCGGTCGTGGGTCGCGATAACGGCAGCCAGGCCCCGTTCCCGAACCATCGATACAAACAGACTGAACACCCTGCCAGCCGTTTCTTCATCCAGATTACCGGTTGGCTCGTCCGCCAGCAGCAGCGACGGCTTGGTAACAATCGCGCGCGCGATCGCAACCCGCTGTTGTTCCCCGCCCGACAGTTCCGCCGGATTATGCGTCAAGCGGTCGCCAAGGCCCATTTCTGCCAGAATCGCTTCCGCGTCCTTTGCGGCAGCCTTCGGGCTCATGCCACCAATACGAAGCGCCATCTGGACATTTTCCAGGGCGGAAAAATCAGGTAGCAAGTGATGGAACTGATACACAAAACCGAGCTTTGAGCGACGGATCTGGCTGCGAATGTCATCTTTGAGGTCCGCGACCTGTTCGCCGGCGATAGCGACCGTGCCGGTTGTTGGCTTGTCCAGAAGCCCCGCAAGCTGAAGCAGCGTGCTTTTGCCCGAACCTGACGCACCAACGAGCGCGACCAGTTCGCCGGGCTTCACTTTCAAGTCAATGCCCTTGAGGACCTGCAGTTCCTTGTGGCCTTGAAAGAAGCTTTTGCAGATGCCTGTCATCTCAAGGGCCAATGCTGGTGATGCCTTACTCATAGCGCAGCACCTCTACAGGATCGAGCTTGGCCGCACGCCGCGCGGGAATCACCGCTGCAATCAGTGACAGCAACACAGCAAGGCCGATGGTCAGGCCTGCTTCGAACCAGTCCACGTCGGCCCTGATACTGGAGATAAAGCGAACAGCCGGGTCCCAGACATCCAAGCCTGTCATGCTTTCAACTGCATTCTTGATGCTTTCAATATTGGCGATTGTCACCCACGACAGCAGGCAGCCGATAACAATGCCCACCAGGGCAACACATAGGCCAACTGTCACAAAGATGCGCTTGATAGCGCCCTGGGTTGCCCCCATGGTGCGGAGGATCGCGATGTCGGGAGACTTGTCCTTCACCAGCATAAACAAGCTGGAGGAGATGTTGAATACAGCCACAACGATGATCAAGCCAACCACGAGGAACATGACAACCCGTTCGGTCTGTAGTGCGCCCACAAGGCTCTGGTTCAGTGAGCGCCAGGACCGCACAAAGGCCCGGCCGCCGACCGCTTCGGCAATCACAGGGCCAACATCACCGACCGCATCGGGGCTGGTGAGCATCAGTTCGATGTTTGTGACCGTATCGCCAAGGCGGAAAAAGCGCTGCGCTTCCTCAAGCGGCATGCCTATGAAGCTTTCATCAAATTGGTAGACACCAATTTCGACGACCGCCGCGACTGTGTAGGAAAGATACCTGAGCGTGGACCCAAAAGGGGTTGCAACGGAATTGGGGCTTACGATTGTAACCGTGTCCCCCGCCGTCACCCGCAAGCGGTTCGCCAGTTGGACGCCAAGCACAATGCCGCCCATATCCGGCGCCTGGCCGATATCGCCAGCAACCGTACGCGCAACATTAAGCTTCGCCTCAGAGAAATAGTCGTCCGGTATTCCGCGGACAAGCGCGCCCCACGCCTGCCCCTCTTTGGTCACCATGACCTGAGATTCGCTGAAGGGCATGATTTTCACAACGCCGTCGATTTTCTCGATATCCCGCAGGATGTCCCGGTAGTCAGCAATCTTGCCATTATAGCCCTGGACAAGGACGTGCCCGTGATAGCCAAGAATTTTGTCCATCAGCTCTGCCCGGAAGCCGTTCATCACCGCCATAACAACAATCAGGGCCCAAACCCCAAGTGCAATGGCCGTGACAGACAGCAAGGCAGTAACGGAGATCACAAGGTCGTTTTTGCGCGCAAGCAGGTAGCGCTGCGCTATCGACCATTCAAACCCTCGTGCTATCACCAAACTCCCCTTCTTTTGGCGGATCAAGCCGTCAGTTTGGCAACGGCCTCTTCCGGCGTCAACTCAACGCGCTCACCAGACTTGCGGTCCTTCAGCTCAACAACACCGTTCTTGAGACCGCGCGGGCCAACGGCGAGTTGATACGGCAGGCCGATCAGGTCCATGTTGGCAAACTTGGCGCCGGCACCCGTGTCTGTGTCATCATAGAGCACATCGATGCCTGCGTCCGTCAGGGCCTTGTAAAGGGCATCGCACGCGGCGCTGCAATCATCATCCTTGGTCCGCAGGTTCATCAGGCCAACCTTGAAAGGTGCCACGGCTTCCGGCCACACAATGCCGTTCTCGTCATGACACGCTTCAATGATGGCACCAACAAGGCGGGATACGCCTACGCCATAAGACCCCATCTGAACCGGCACTGTTTCACCATTAGGACCCTGGACCGTGGCGTTCATCGGTTTGGAGTATTTTTCACCAAAGAAGAAGATATGGCCAACCTCGATACCACGCCCTGTCACCAGGTTGCTGGCGTCAACGGGGCAACTGTCCGCGTCATGGATTTCATCTGTTGCAGCATAGTGGCTTGTCCATTCATCGACGATCGGCTGCAGGTCGGCGCCCTCAGCGGCTTCAACCATAGGGTCGAGCCCGTCAAACGCCTTGTCGAAGAAGACTTCGCTTTCCCCGGTTTCTGCAAGCACGATAAACTCGTGGCTCAGATCGCCGCCAATGGGTCCAGTGTCTGCGCGCATTGGAATGGCCTTGAGCCCCAGGCGCGCAAAGGTGCGCAGATAGGCCACAAACATGGCATTATAGGATTTCTGGCCGTCTTCAGGTGTCAGGTCGAAGCTATAGGCATCTTTCATCAGGAACTCGCGTCCGCGCATTACACCAAAGCGTGGGCGGCGCTCATCGCGGAATTTCCACTGGATGTGATACAGGTTTTTCGGCAGGTCGCGGTAGGACTTGATCTCACGTCGGAAAATATCCGTGATCATTTCTTCGTTGGTTGGCCCATACAGCATCTGCCGACCATGACGGTCCTCAATGCGCAGCATTTCGTCGCCATAGTCGTCATAGCGCCCGCTTTCCACCCACAGGTCTGCGGCCTGGATCGTTGGCATCAGCACTTCCTGAGCACCCGCTGCGTCCTGCTCCTCCCGAACGATCTGTTCGATCTTCTTCAGAACCTTCAAACCCAGTGGCAGCCAGCTATAGATACCAGCAGCGCCCTGACGGATCATGCCGGCACGCAGCATCAAACGGTGCGAAGGAATTGTTGCCTCAGCAGGGGTTTCTTTCAAGGTTGGCAAAAAATAACGGCTTAAACGCATGGCGGCTTGTATCTCTTGTTTGAAACGAGGTTGGCGGTGCTCAGCCAGCACCGAAAGTCATTGCTTCTTTTGCCGCTCAGCCACTGGAATAGCAACGGTTTCTTTATTTTTTTTGGTCCGCGTCCTGACCGGGAATGCAGGAATTCGCCCGCATAGCACGCCACACCGCCAGAATTGTTGCAGCCGTGCAACATAATGCGGAAAGAAACACAATATATGGTGGCAACACACGCTTTCAGTTGATGACAATCATCAAATGTTTCCATAGCGTTTCTGAAGCGCAGAGCTGAACGGTTCACGTATTATGTGGTCCATGCTCAGGGAGGACTTTGTGCACATATATATTAGAAACGGGCTCTAAAAAAATCGCCTGTTCATATATTAAAGAAAAGCAAGGCTTAGCGGCCTTGCTTTTTTGCTTTCAAACGTGATGACTTTGACGTCACCGCCCCTGGTACCGGAACGAAATCCAGCCCGACGTAGCCACGAAATAGTATGCGGTGGTCAGCACGATTGCGATCAGCGTGGTCACAATGATCTTCTTCTTCAGATTGGGGTTGGCCGGGGCACCGGGCTCGGTCCCTTCCGTCACGCCCTCTTCCGTTTCATGCTGAGAGCGAATGCCCCAAGGCAGTACAGCAAAGAACACGAGCCACCACGCCACCACGAACACTAGCAGGATCGTTGCAATATTCATGGATCAGACCTCCTCGATCTCAACGAGCGTGCCGCAGAAATCCTTGGGATGCAGGAACAGCACCGGCTTGCCGTGTGCCCCGGTTTTGGGTTCACCGTCGCCAAGGATACGCGCGCCCTCTGCCACCAGTTTGTCGCGGGCCGCAAGGATATCCTCAACCTCATAGCAGACATGATGCATGCCGCCTGATGCGTTCTTTTCAAGGAACTTGCCGATTGGTGAACCGTCCCCCAGCGGATGCAGAAGCTCGATCTTGGTATTGGGCAGTTCCACAAACACGGTGGTCACGCCGTGGTCTGGCAGGTCCACGGCCTCAGATACCGTTGCCCCAAGCGTGTCGCGGTAGGTTTTCGCGGCAGTTTCAAGGTTTGGCACGACAATGGCCACATGGTTCAATCGACCAATCATCTGTCTCTCCCTAACTGAAGTCTATTTCGTCCTGGCGGTTGATCAGCACAGCAACACCAGGGTTTTTACCGATTTCGCGGCGGCAGAAGCGGCGGATACCGATCCGCACCGCCTCTTCCACGAACAGATCGCTTTCGCGGTCGCGCCGCTTCATGCGCTCAATGGCTGTTTCAATGGCATCCACCATGCCGTCATAAAAGCTATCGTCGTTCGCGCGCGGGAGGCCAAGGGGCGCCATCAGCGGTTCCGCAGCAAGCTCGCCGTCATCAGCGAAAACCAGGCTGACAGAAACAAAACCGTTATGGGACGCGCGCCGTCGGTCGGCAATGGCAGCATCCTCGAAGGACACTACTTCTGTACCGTCCAGTACCAGGCGGCCAAAGGGCGCCTCGTCTACAAGCTTGACACCTTTCTTGCTGATCTCGATCACGTCACCGTTTTTGGGCACGATAGTGTGCTTGACGCCCAGCTCTCGCGCCAGTTTGGCATGGCGCTGGAGGTGGCGGGCTTCACCGTGGACTGGAATGGCCGTATGCGGCTTGGTCCACTCATACATTTTGGCTAGCTCCGCGCGCCCCGGATGACCGGAAACATGGACGAACGCGTCCTTTTCCGTAATCACATTCACATTCTTGATCGCCAGCTGGTTAAAAAGCTGGCCAAGAACCAGTTCATTGCCCGGTATGATCTTCGACGAGAAAATCACATTATCGTCGGGGCTGAGTTGCAGATGCTTGTGGTCATCCCGCGCAATGCGGGCAATGGCCGCCCGTGGCTCGCCCTGGCAGCCGGTACAGGCAATAAGCACTTCGTCCTTTGGTAGGTAATCGGCGTCTTCCTCGGCCACAAGGGGCGGGAAATCCTTCAGATAGCCGGTTTCCTTGGCCGCTTTCACCACACGTTCCATGGAACGCCCGAGCAGCACAAGGCGCCGCCCGGTGGCCTTCGCCACTTCACCGATGGTTTCAAGTCGGGCAACGTTCGATGCAAAGGTAGTGATAACCACCCTGTTCTTCAGGCCGGCAACGATTTCTTTCAGGCTTTCGCGTACCGCAGCTTCCGAGCCGGATTCGGTTGGGTTGAAGACATTGGTACTGTCGCCCACAAGGGCCAGTACGCCTTCTTCGCCCATGGCCGACAAGACTGGGCTTGGGCAAGCAGGCCCGATCAGCGGCCGGGCATCCAGCTTCCAGTCGCCGGTATGGAAAATGGTGCCTGCAGAGGTCTTGATCGACAGGCCATGCCCTTCTGCGATGGAATGCGCCAGCGGCACATAGCGGACTTCGAAGGGTTCAAGATTGATCGGGTCATTGGCGTCGACCACATAAAGCGGCACCTGATCCAGAAGCCCGGCCTCTGCCAGCTTGCCCTTAGCCAGTTCAGCCGTGAACGGCGTCGCATACACGGGGCACTGGAACCTTTCCCACAGATAGGGCACGGCGCCGATATGGTCTTCATGGCCGTGGGTGAGCACAAGGCCAACCAGGTCGTCTTGCTCGTCTTCAATGAACTCCGGGTCCGGAAAGATCAGGTCCACACCTGGCAGGAAACTGTCGGCGAAGCTCATGCCGCAATCCACCATCAGCCATTTGCCCTTGTGGCCGTATAGGTTCAAGTTCATGCCGATTTCGCCAGAACCGCCAAGCGGCAGGAACAGAAGTCGCTCATCACTTTTGCGCATATAGGCCATATCAGCGGGCGCCAGGCTTGTTGCGGTCGAAGATCATTCTCAAACCCTGCAGAGTCATCTCGCCGGCAACTTCGTCGATTGCTGTCGTCCGATTGGCAAACACCGGCGCAAGACCGCCAGTTGCAAGAACCTTCATGTTCCCGCCATGCTCGGCCTTCAGGCGTGCCACAAGGCCTTCAATCATGCCAACATAGCCCCAGAAGACACCAGACTGCATCGCCTCAAGTGTGGATTTTCCAGTAACAGGCTTGCCTTCCTTCGGTGCTTCTACGGCAATGCGCGGTAGCTTGGCAGCCGCAAGATGCAGCGCGCGAAGGCTGAGATTAATCCCAGGGCAGATCACGCCGCCCAGATAGGCGCCGTCCTGGCCAACAATATCGAAGGTGGTCGCGGTACCGAAATCAACGACAATCAGCGGGCCGCCATAAAGTGCATGGCCGGCCACGGCGTTCACCAGGCGGTCAGCACCCACTTCGCGGGGGTTGGTTACCTGCACATCGACACCCAGGTCCACATTCTCCTCCCCCACCACCAGCGGTTCGCAGCCGAAGTATTTCTTGCAGAGCTGCGTGAGCGGCCAGACAACCTGTGGCACAACGCTGGCGATAATGGCGCCAGAAACTGCGTCTGGCGACCGGCCAGACAGGGCCATCAGGTTGGAGATCCAAACCATATATTCGTCAACCGTGCGCTGATCGCCGGTTGAAATGCGCCACTGTTCAACAATGTCGCTGCCTTCAATCAGCGCGAACACCGTGTTGGTATTGCCTGCGTCAATCGTCAAAAGCATAAAAGCTAATCCTCTAATCCGCCCGTGCGACCGGGAAAACATCCCCTGCATATAGGCGCTTTTCAAGGCCGTCGTCCAGTCTGGCGATCAGGGCCCCGTCGTCAGATAGGCCCAAAAGGGTGGCTGTGAAGGTTTCGTCGTGTGTTCTGAGCTCGCGTTTCTGGCCCAATCCCCAGGAATGCTGGGTCCATTCATCGGCCACGGCTTTGAAGTCATCCACCTGCCAGGCATTGATCCGGTCATATAACTTTTCCGCGAGCACGCTGACAGCTTCCTTCACAGTCACTTCCCGGCCCGTCGCGTGCCGCAGCGACGTCGCCCCAAAAGCGGCATCATCGGGGAAATGCATCAAGTTCATGCCAATGCCGATGATGACATAGTCCAAAAACCCACCATGCCTGGCACTGCTTTCGATCAGGACACCGCTTGCCTTGCGCCCACAGATCAGGATGTCGTTGGGCCATTTGCACTGAACCAGATTTTCCGGCACGCCCAAGGTTACGAACGCGTCCCGAACCGCGAGCGCTACAATGAAAGGCAATGCCGCCATATCCTGGGCCCGGATATGGGGCCGAAACATCAGCGAGGCATAAAGGTTGCCGGTCTCTGACGTCCAGGCCCGGCCCCGACGCCCCCTACCCGCGCTCTGCGCCCCCGCAACGACCCACAAGGGGCCTTGTTCACCAGCAATGGCAAGGGTGGCGGCCCGGGCGTTGGTGCTGTCGCATTCCTCAAAGAAGAAGGCCTCGACGCCATTCGGCATCGAGGCCCCCCAATTTTGATGGTCGCTAGCCGTCACTAGAACAGCAAGGACTGGGCGGCCCAGCCCGCTGCGCTCACCAGTGGCGCGATCAGAATGAAATAGCTGACCGGCGAGTTGATCACGGCGCTTACGCCGATCACGAAGCTGATGCCGTTGCCCTGGCCACCTTCAAAAGCAGGCGCCGGGTCGTCGAAGAACATCACCTTGATGATACGGATATAGTAGAAAGCCCCAACCACGCTGGTGAGCACGCCAACGATCGCCAGCGGTACAAGGCCCGCGTCCACGGCAGCCAGGAAGACGTACCATTTGCCCCAGAAACCAGCCAGCAGAGGAATACCCGCCAGCGAGAACATGAAGATGGCAATGCCAATGGCAAGCGGCAGATTGCTCTGGCTCAGGCCAGACAGATCAGCAATGTCTTCCACCATGCCGTTCGAGCGGCGCATGCACAGGATCGCACCGAAGGTACCCAGTGTCATGGTCAGATAGATGGCGATGTATATCAGCAGCGCTTCAACGCCAGCCTGCGTACCAGCCGCAAGGCCAACCAGGGCATAGCCAACGTGACCAATGCTTGAGTAAGCCATCAGGCGCTTGATGTTGGTCTGCACGAGCGCCACAAAGGCACCTACCAGCATGGAAGCGATGGAAATGAACACGATCACCTGCTGCCATTCCTGCACCATGCCAGGGAAAGCCCCGAACAGGACACGGACGAACAGCGCGAGCGCAGCAACCTTTGGCGCAGCCGCGAAGAAAGCGGTCACCGGTGTTGGCGAGCCTTCGTATACATCAGGCGTCCACATATGAAACGGTACAGCGGAGATCTTGAAAGCAAGGCCTGCCATCAGGAAGACCATGCCGACGATCACGCCCATGGATGTGCTTTCCTGGCCCTTCAGGGTGGATGCCAGCAGATCGAAGTCAACCGTGCCCGCGAAGCCGTATACCAGCGACACGCCATAGAGCAGCATGCCAGACGACAGCGCGCCCAGAACGAAATACTTGAGGCCAGCTTCCGTGGAACGGGTACGGTCGCGGTTCATCGCCGCGAGTACATACAGCGACAGGCTCTGGAGCTCGAGGCCCACATAGAGCGTCATCATGTTGTTCGCCGAAATCATGACCATCATGCCAAGCGTGGCAAGAAGGATCAGGATCGGATACTCGAACCTGGCGATGTTGTGGCTTTTCATGAAACCACCCGACATCAGGATCGCAATCACGGAACCCGCCAGCACCAACACCTTGGTGAAAACAGCGAAACTGTCGCTCACGAACATGCCGCCAAACGTCAGTTGGCGTTCACCACCAACCTTCGTCACCAGCACAGTGGCAGCAGCAACCAAAAGCAGGATGGCAAGGTTCGAGACCTGGCCATAGCTCTTGTCGCCCTGGAACACACCAAGCATCAGCAGCACCATCGCGCCAATTGCCAGCAGAATTTCCGGCATCACGGGAACGAGGGATGGAATGTCACCGGTCATCGGTTTGTACTCCTTAACGTGCTGCAGCAGCAGAGGTCGTTACACCCTCCGCATGCTCGGCTGCAGATGAAAAATCAGTTTGTATGAGGTTCTCCACAGACGCGTGGATCGGCTCAAGGAAGCTGTTCGGGTAAATACCCATCCAGAAGACCACAATCAAAAGCGGCAGGAAGATCAGCTTTTCGCGCAGGCTGAGATCAGGCATGGCCTTCACGTCATCCTTGTCCAGTTCGCCAAACACCAGCCGGCGTACCAGGTAAAGCATATATGTGGCACCCAGAACCACGCCAGTGGCCGCACCGAAGGCAACCCAGCTGTTGTAGGCATAGGAGCCGTTCAGCACGAGGAATTCGCCGATAAAGCCGGATGTTCCTGGCAGGCCAACCGAAGCCATTGAGAAGATCACGAAAGTCGTAGCGTAAATCTTCATGTTGACGGACAGGCCACCATAGCGGCTGATTTCCCGGGTATGCAGGCGGTCATAGATCACGCCTACACAGAGGAACAGCGCGCCAGACACGATACCGTGGCTCAGCATGGTGAAGATCGCGCCTTCAATGCCGTTTGCATTCAGGATAAAGATACCGATCGTCACGAAGCCCATGTGGGCAACAGACGAATAAGCGATCAGCTTCTTGATATCTTCCTGCACCAGAGCCACGAGCGACGTATAGACGATGGCGATGATCGACAGCGCGAACACAAGCCATGCGAAATGCTCGGTTGCGTCAGGGAACATTGGCAGGCTGAACCTGAGCAAGCCGTAACCACCCATCTTCAAAAGCACACCAGCCAGGATCACGGAACCACCGGTTGGCGCCTGAACGTGGGCGTCCGGAAGCCACGTGTGCACCGGCCACATTGGCATCTTCACCGCAAAAGAGGCAAAGAAAGCAAGCCATAGCCAGTTCTGGACGTCCGCCGCGAACTCATGGTTCATCAGCATCGGGATATCGGTCGTGCCGGTTTCCACATACATGTAGAAAATGGCAACCAGCATCAGGACCGACCCCAGAAGTGTATAGAGGAAGAATTTGAACGCGGCGTAAATCCGGTTCAAGCCACCCCACACACCGATCAGCAGATACATCGGGATCAGGCCGCCTTCGAAGAAGACGTAGAAGAGGAAGATATCGAGCGCTGTGAACACGCCGATCATCAGCGTTTCAAGCAGCAGCAGCGCGATCATATATTCCTTTACGCGCGTCTCGATCGATTCCCAGCTCGACAGGATCACGATTGGCATCAGGAAGGCAGTGAGGACCACGAGCAGCATGGAAATACCGTCCACGCCGACATAGTAACTGATGTCGCCTACCCAGCTGTAGCGCTCTTCAAACTGGAAGTCCGCCGTCGAGTTGTCGAAGCCAACCCACAGGAAAATGCTGAGGATAAAGGTGGAGATTGTCGCCAGCATCGCAACCTGACGGATGTTCCGTTTTTCGATCTCTTTATCCTGATGACGAATGATCAGGATGAGAGCCGATCCCAAAAGCGGGATGATCATCATCAGGCTGAGCAGGTTATTCGAGAAAAATTCCATTTTACTTATCCCCTGCCCTTAGTGTGCGCCACTTTGGGCCATAAACCATGTCACCACGACAGCCAGGCCAATGATCATGGCAAAGGCATAGTGATAGACGTAACCAGTCTGGAGCTTGCGGGCCTTGGCCGCGATCACCGCAACAGTCGAAGACACACCATTCGGGCCGAAACCGTCGATAGTTTGTTCGTCACCGCGCTTCCAGAACACGCGGCCAAGCCAGAAGGCAGGACGCACGAAAAGGAAATCATAAAGCTCATCCCAGTACCATTTGTTCAAGAGGAAGGCATAAAGGCCGTCCCACATCTCAGCGGTACGCTGTGGCAGGTCTTTCGAAACCTTCCCTGCCGCATAGAGATATGCGTAGTAGAAGATGGCGAAGGAGAAGCCTGCTGCATAGCCTACATACTTCATGGCGCCGATGTGATGCAGGTCAGTGAACTTGGCAGCGATAAAGATCGCAAGCGTCAGAAGCGCAAGGCCGCCAGCTGCAAGCTTTGGCATCACAATGCGTGGGGCGTAGAACATCATGGAAATGAAGAAGCCCAGGACCATGACAACGAATGGTGCAAGCGTCACGCCCATCGGCACATTGTGTGCCGCATCCATCACGTCACCCATCTGAGTCACGAGCGCGCCGTTCCAGAAAGCAACCCGTTCGTGGCCAACGAAGTACTCGCTGAACACACCTCCAGCGAACACAGCACCGGTCGCCAGGATCAACAGCGGACCCATGATGGTGATCGGGCCTTCATGCGCCGCGTCATAGTATTTCTGCTTGGCGCGGGTTTCACCAAAGAATGTCATCCACACCAGACGCCAGCTATAGAAGCTGGTCATCAGCGCGGCTGCCACACCCATAACGAAGGCATACTGGGCAACAGGGCTATCGGAAGCAAAAGCGGCCTCGATGATCAGGTCTTTGGAGAAGTAGCCCGACAGCAGTGGGAAGCCGGTGATCGCCAGCGTACCGATCAGCATAACCGTACCGGTAACCGGGATCTTCTTGAAGAGACCGCCCATATTGCGCATGTCTTGTTCGTGGTGCATCGCGTGGATCACGGAACCGGCACCCAAGAACAGCAGCGCCTTGAAGAAGGCGTGCGTGAACAGGTGGAAGATCGCGCCGCCGTATGCGCCAACGCCAAGGGCGAAGAACATATAACCAAGCTGCGAACAAGTCGAATAGGCAATCACGCGTTTGATGTCGTTCTGCACAAGTCCCACGCTTGCCGCAAAGAAAGCTGTGGTCGCCCCAACAATTGCCACTACCTCAAGGGCGTAGGCGGAATATTCGAAGACCGGGCTGAAGCGCGCCACGAGGAACACGCCAGCCGTTACCATGGTTGCGGCATGAATAAGTGCGGATACAGGCGTAGGGCCTTCCATCGCGTCTGGCAGCCAGGTGTGAAGGCCAAGCTGGGCAGATTTACCCATGGCACCCACGAACAGCAGCAGGCAGACAACGGTGATGGCGTGATAGTCATGACCAAGGAAATTCAGCGTAGCTTCCTGATAATCGGCGATGGAGCCGAAGATCACATCAAACTGTACCGAACCGGTCAGCAGGAACACTGCATAGATGCCTAGCGCGAAGCCGAAGTCACCCACCCGGTTTACAACGAAGGCCTTGATGGCGGCTGCGTTTGCGCTCGGCTTCTTGAACCAGAAACCAATCAGCAGATAGGACGCCAGTCCAACGCCTTCCCAACCGAAGAACATCTGTACGAGGTTGTCGGAGGTCACGAGCATCAGCATCGCAAAGGTAAAGAGTGACAGGTAAGCGAAGAAGCGTGGCTTGTCGGGGTCTTCTTCCATGTAACCCATGGAGTACCAGTGCACCAGCGCGGACACAGAGTTAACAACAACCAGCATCACTGCGGTCAGCGTATCAACCTTCAACGCCCAGGCGAACTCAAGATCACCGGATTTCACCCAGTCCAGCAGCGTTATAACAAACTTGTTGCCTGCCATCGCCACATCAACGAACACCAGCCATGACAGGACCGCGCCGATGGTAACCAGTGAAGCGGTCAGCAACTGGCTGGCACGGTCGCCGATGGAGCGGCCGAACATGCCTGCGATCAGGAAACCGACAAGCGGCAGGAATACAATAAACTTAGCAGCTGTTTCCATTGTCCTACCCCTTCATCTGGTTGATGTCTTCAACCGCGATGGAACCGCGGCCGCGGAAATAAACCACGAGGATCGCAAGACCGATCGCCGCCTCAGCGGCAGCCACCGTCAGCACGAACATGGCGAACACCTGGCCTACCATGTCCTGCAGGTAGGTAGAGAAGGCCACGAGGTTGATGTTGACGGCCAGAAGCATCAGCTCGACCGACATAAGAATGATGATGACGTTCTTCCTGTTGAGGAAGATACCGATAACCCCAAATACGAAGAGGATCGCGGCGACCGTCAGATAATGTCCTAACCCAATAGTCATTGACTATCGTCCCCTAGCCTTTCTTCGTTGGCAGAGCGACGCCCTTACCAACTTCTACATCTACGAGTTCATATGCTTCTTTCGGACGGCGCGCATTCTGCTTGGATACGTTCTGGCGGCGAACGCCAGGACGTGTGCGGTGCGTCAGTACAATCGCACCGATCATCGCAACCAACAGAATGAGGCCAGACATCTGGAAGATGAAAATATAGTCGGTGTAAATCACGTTCCCGAGCGCTGCGGTATTTTCAACCTGCTCGGCAACCGGCATCGGTGCAGCGGCGTTTTTGCCAACGTCTTCACCAAAGTGCCAGGTTGCGCCCAGCGTGCCCAGTTCAACGAGGAGCACCAAGCCAACAACAACACCGATCGGCGCGTTCTGCATGATCCCTTGTCTGAGCTCGACAAAGTTGATGTCCAGCATCATCACGACAAAAAGGAAGAGCACTGCAACCGCGCCCACATAAACGATGACCAGTAGCATCGCGAGGAACTCTGCGCCCATCAGGACAAAGAGCCCCGCCGCACTGAAGAAGGCCAGAATGAGCCACAGTACGGAATGCACCGGGTTCTTGGCCAAAATCACCAGAAGCCCGGAGAGAATGGTGATACCAGCGAACAGCCAGAAGGCGGCGACTGGAAGCATTGAGCTAAAATCCATGATTATCGTCCCCTGCCCTTCGTTTAGCGGTACTGCGCGTCTGCTGCGATGTTCGCCGCAATTTCGCGCTCCCAGCGCTCACCGTTGGCGAGCAGCTTGTTCTTGTCATACATCAGTTCTTCGCGCGTTTCGGTCGCGAACTCGAAGTTTGGGCCCTCGACAATCGCGTCCACCGGGCACGCTTCCTGACAGAAACCGCAATAAATGCATTTGGTCATGTCAATATCGTAGCGCGTGGTCCGACGCGAACCGTCTTCGCGTGGCTCGGCCTCAATGGTGATGGCCTGGGCCGGGCAGATTGCTTCACAAAGCTTACAGGCAATGCAGCGCTCTTCCCCGTTTGGGTAGCGGCGCAGCGCGTGCTCACCACGGAAACGCGGGCTCAGCGGGCCTTTTTCGTATGGATAGTTGATGGTTACTTTAGGCCGGAAGAAATATTTCACCGACAGAATAAGCGCCTGAACGAACTCCCAAAGGAGCCATGTTTTAGCGGCTTGCTTAAATGTACTCATGTTTCAAGCCCTTCCTATCCGATGTTGCCGATAACGCCGTAGACGGCGAGGCCCGAGTAAATGATCACGAACACGAGCGACAGTGGCAGGAAGACTTTCCAGCCAAGGCGCATCAGTTGGTCGTAGCGGTAACGCGGCACAAACGCCTTTACCATGGCGAACATCCAGAACATGAAGGCGATCTTGGCAAACAGCCATACAAAGCCTGGAATATACGCATCAAGCGCTGGGATCGGTGCGTACCAGCCCCCCAGGAACAGGATCGCCATCACAGCAGACATCAAAAGGATGTTTGCATATTCACCCAGGAAGAAGAGTGCGAACGCCATCGAAGAATATTCAACCTGGTAACCAGCAACCAGTTCGGCTTCCGCTTCAGGAAGATCGAACGGTGGGCGGTTGGTTTCCGCCAGCGCCGAGATAAAGAAGATCACGAACACCGGTGCGAAAATCCACATGTTCCAGTGGTGTGCGCCGCCTGCCTGTGCGACCACAATGTCACTGAGGTTCAAGGAACCAACCGACACCAGGATACACACCAGAACGAAGCCGATGGAAACCTCGTAGGATACCATCTGCGCCGCCGAGCGGAGCGCACCAAGGAATGCGTAGCGGCTGTTGGATGCCCAACCGGACATGATGATGCCGTATACCCCAAGCGATGAGATCGCCAGAAGGTAAAGGATGCCCACATTCAGGTCTGCAATCGCAACGCCTTCAGCGAACGGCACGACGGCCCAGCTGATCAATGCCAGCGTGAACGTAATCATCGGGGCGATCAGGAAGATCACCTTGTTCGCACCCGCCGGAATCACGGTTTCCTTCAGGAACAGCTTGAGGCCGTCAGCGAAGGACTGCAGCAGGCCAAACGGGCCAACCACGTTCGGGCCGCGACGCATCTGAACCGCAGCCCAGATTTTCCGGTCGAAATATACCGCGAAGGCAACCGCAATCAGAAGCGGCAGTACAATCGCGAAGATGGAGGCGAGGATCGCAAGGAAATAGAGGAAAGGACCCTCACCGCCGAACAGTGTGTAAAGCGCCTCAACCATGGGTTCCTGTCGCCTCCTCAGCTACACCTTCCCGGGCCGCGCTACAGTCAGCCATAATCTGGCTGGCGCGGGCAATCGGGTTGGTCATGTAGAAATTATCGATGATTGGCTTGATGGCACCTTCAGCGATATCGCCTTTGGTACCAAAGTCACCCCAAGCTTCAGTCGGTACCTCGTCAATCGTGCTAGTGGCAGGCGCCACTTCTTCGAGACGGGCCCGAAGGGCACCCAATGTATTGTATGGCAGCGTTTCACCAACCACGTCAGAGAGCGCCCGCAGGATTGTCCAGTCTTCGCGGGCATCGCCCGGTGCGAACACGGCTTTTTCCGTACGCTGTACGCGGCCTTCAGTGTTGATGTAAGTGCCTGATTTCTCGGTGTAGGCTGCAGCTGGCAGGATTACGTCCGCGTTCTTGACGCCCTCGTCCCCATGCGTGCCAATATAAACCGTGAAGGCTTTCTTCAGCTTAGCGCTGTCGATTTCGTCTGCGCCTAGAAGGAACACAGCCTTCAGCGCACCAGCTTCGGCATCATTCAGAATGGCATCCACACCGCCTTCCGTGGTCAGGCCCAGGTCCAGCGCGCCAACCCGGCTTGCCGCCGTGTGAAGCACATTGAAGCCGTTCCAGCCGTCTTTGACGCAGTATTTGTCCGCAATATCGCGGGCTGCCTTCAGGATGGCTGCACCGTCTTCACGGGCAAGCGCAGCCTGGCCAACGATGATCATCGGCTTTTCAGCAGCCTTGAGCGCTTTCGCTGCGGCATGGCGGCCAGTAGAGACTGATTTCAAAAGCTTGGCGTCGTCGCCGAAATCTTCAACCTTATAAGTCAGGTCAGCTACGGCGCCGATACGGCCAACCTTGAGGCCCAGATGGCGAACTGCCTTGCGGATGCGGCTGTTGAACACCGGCGCTTCAGCGCGTGGGTCACAACCAACCAGCAGCAGATAGTCAGCTTCTTCTACACCGGCGATGCCGCTGTTCATCAGATAGCCTGCACGCACGCTTGCGTCGAGGTTTGCACCGTCCTGGCGGCCTTCAACGCGGGTGCTTCCCAGCGTACCCAAAAAGTCCTTCAAGGCCAGCATGGCTTCCATATCAGCAAGATCACCGGTGATACCGGCGATCTGATCGCCTTTAACGCCCTTAAGCTTCTTCTTGATGGCGTCGAATGCTTCGGCCCAGGTTGCTTCTTCAAGCTTTTTGTTCTTGCGAACGTATGGACGGTCCAGGCGGCGCTTCTTTAGGCCGTCATAGACAAAGCGTGTCTTGTCCGAGATCCACTCTTCGTTCACGTCTTCATTCAGACGCGGCAGAATGCGCATCACGGCAGCGCCGCGCGTGTCCACATTGATGTTGGAGCCAAGGGCGTCCATCACATCGATGCTTTCCGTGTGGTTCAGCTCCCAGCTCCGCGCCGTGAAGGCATATGGCTTGCTGGTCAGCGCGCCAACCGGGCAAAGGTCAATCACGTTGCCGGACATTTCGCTATCGAGCGTCTTTTCCAGGTACGTCGTTACCTCGGTATGCTCGCCGCGCCACAGGGCACCCATGTCTTCCACACCGGCGACTTCACTTGAGAAGCGCACGCAGCGCATGCAGTGGATGCAGCGCGTCATGGTGGTGGAAATGAGCGGACCCATATATTTGTCTTCAACCGCGCGCTTGTTCTCGTCGTAGCGGCTTTTGCCACCACCGAACGCCACGGCCTGATCCTGCAGGTCACATTCACCGCCCTGGTCACAGATCGGGCAATCAAGTGGGTGGTTGATTAGCAAGAATTCCATCACACCTTCGCGCGCTTTCTTCACACGCTCGGTGTTGGTGTGGATCACCATGCCGTCGCCCGCAGGCATCGCACAGCTTGCAATCGGCTTCGGTGCCTTTTCCATATCGACAAGGCACATGCGGCAGTTACCAGCGATCGACAGGCGCTCGTGATAGCAGAAACGCGGCACTTCAACGCCGATTTCCTCACACGCCTGCAGAACCGTTGTTCCCGGTTCTACCGTTACTTCTTTTCCATCAATGGTTAGCGTGGGCATCTAACTCTCCTTGCCATGCGCTCTATTCAGCCGCTTTGGCATGATATGCATCGATGCGCGCTTCCACTTCGTGACGGAAGTGGCGCATCAAACCCTGGATCGGCCAAGCCGCTGCATCGCCAAGCGCGCAGATGGTGTGGCCTTCAATCTGTTTCGTGACATCGAGGAGCGTGTCGATCTCGGACTTGTCAGCCCGGCCTTCAACCAGACGCTCCATCACGCGCCACATCCAGCCCGTACCTTCACGGCACGGCGTACACTGGCCGCAGCTTTCGTGCTTGTAGAACTCGGAAAGGCGCGCAATCGCCTTCACGATGTCGGTGGACTTGTCCATCACGATGATGGCAGCGGTGCCAAGGCCCGACTGCACTTCACGCAGGCTGTCGAAATCCATCAACACGGTGTCACAAATTTCTTTAGGCAGAACCGGAACCGAAGACCCACCGGGGATAACGGCCAGCAGGTTGTCCCAGCCGCCGCGCACACCGCCGGCATGCTTCTCGATCAGTTCCTTGAGCGGAATGCCCATCTCTTCTTCCACGTTACATGGGTTGTTCACGTGACCCGAGATAGAGAACACTTTCGTGCCTGTGTTGTTCGGACGACCAAGGCCCGCGAACCACGCGCCGCCACGGCGCAGGATGGTTGGTGCAACAGCAATCGATTCCACATTGTTAACAGTGGTTGGGCAGCCCCAGACACCTACGTTCGCTGGGAACGGGGGTTTCAGACGCGGCTGGCCCTTCTTGCCTTCAAGGCTTTCGATCAGCGCTGTTTCCTCACCGCAGATGTAAGCGCCCGCACCGCGGTGCACGAATACATCAAAGGCATAACCAGTGCCGCATGCGTTCTTGCCGAGGAAGCCTTTTGCGCGGGCTTCATCGATGGCACGCTCAAGCGCCTCGGCCTCGCGGTAGAATTCGCCCCGGATATAAATGTATGCAGCGATAGCATTCATGGCGAAACCGGCGATCAGGCAGCCTTCGATCAGCTTGTGCGGATCGTGGCGCATGATATCGCGGTCTTTACAGGTGCCAGGCTCGCCCTCGTCCGCGTTTACCACGAGGTAAGACGGGCGACCGTCGCTTTCTTTCGGCATGAAGGACCATTTAAGGCCCGTCGGGAAGCCAGCGCCACCACGACCACGCAGGCCGGACTCTTTCATCTCGCCGATGATCCAGTCTTTGCCTTTCGCGATCAGGTCTTTGGTGCCGTCCCAGTCGCCGCGCTTCATCGCAGCGTCGATACCGGCGCTTTCAAAACCATAAAGGTTGGTGAAGATGCGATCCTTATCTGCAAGCATTATGCATCCTCCCCTTTATCGCCCTTAAGCGTGGTTGGGCCACCGAAAGGCGCGCTGTTCTGACGGTCAATCTGCGGACCAGGCTTAACTGCCTCACCTTTCGCGAGCTTCTCGAGAAGCTCGGTGATCGCCTCAGGCGACAGGTCTTCATAGTAATCGTCGTCAATGGCAACCACGGGTGCGTTCACACATGCACCGGCGCATTCCACTTCGGAAAGCGTGAACAGGCCGTCTTCAGTAGTCTGGCCCTTCTCGATGCCGAGCTTGGACTTGCAAGCCTTCATGATGTCGTCACTGCCACGCAGCCAGCATGGCGTCGTGCCACACACCTGCACATGGTGCTTACCGATCGGCTTGTGGTTATACATGGTGTAGAAAGTCGCCACTTCCTGGACCCTGATTGCCGGCATATCCAGATAGTCAGCGATATATTCCATGATTTCCTGCGTCACATGGCCACCGTTCTGGCGCTGAGCCAGGTCAAGAAGCGGCATCACAGCACTCTGCTGGCGCCCTTCAGGGTATTTTGCGATGTGCGCTTGTGCAGCTTTCTCGTTTTCCGAGGTCCACACAAATTTTTCTGGTGCCGTACTCATCGGTCAACCTCACCAAATACAATGTCCATCGCCCCGAGAACTGCCGGAGCATCAGCCAGCATGTGACCCTTAAGAAGGTAATCCATGCCCTGAAGGTGCGCGAACCCGGGTGCCCGGATCTTACAGCGGTATGGACGGTTCGATCCGTCAGATACCAGATACACACCAAATTCGCCCTTGGGCGCTTCAACGGCGGCATAAACTTCGCCTTCAGGAACCTTGAAGCCTTCAGTATAGAGCTTGAAGTGGTTGATCAGCGCTTCCATCGACCGTTTCATGTCGGCGCGACGGGGCGGCGCGAATTTTGTGTTCAGCGACATCACCGGACCAGCAGGCATATCATTCAGGCACTGCCGAATAATCTTCAACGACTCGCGAATCTCAGCGATTCGCAGCATGAAACGATCATAGCAGTCACCGGCATTACCGATGGCTACCTGGAAGTCCATTTTGTCATACACTTCATAAGGTTCTGCTTTCCGCAGATCCCATGCAACGCCTGTGGAACGCAGCATCGGGCCGGTAAAGCCCCAGGCCAGTGCTTCGTCAGCGTCGAACACGCCAATATCCACGTTCCGTTGCTTGAAGATGCGGTTGTCGATCAACAGCGCTTCCATGTCAGCCAGCGTACTAGGGAACGTCTCTGTCCACTTCATGATGCGCTCAGCAAGGCCTGCAGGCAGGTCCTGGTGCACACCGCCCGGACGGAAGTAGGCAGCGTGCAGACGTGCGCCACAGACCGCCTCGTAGAATTCCATCAGGATTTCACGCTCTTCGAAGCCCCAAAGGATCGGCGTCAGCGCGCCAACGTCCATAGCGTGAGTTGTCAGGTTCAGAAGGTGGTTCAGAACCCGGCCGATCTCAGAGAACAGGACACGGATATATTGGCCGCGCTCTGGCACTTCGATGTTTGCGAGCTTCTCAATCGCCATACAGAAGGCATGTTCCTGGTTCATCGGCGCCACATAGTCGAGGCGGTCGAAGTAAGGCATCGCCTGCAGATATTGCTTGTGCTCGATCAGCTTCTCAGTGCCGCGGTGCAGAAGGCCGATGTGTGGGTCTACCCGCTCCACAATCTCGCCGTCCAGCTCCATCACCATACGCAGTACGCCGTGCGCTGCAGGGTGCTGCGGGCCGAAGTTCAGGCAATAGTTCTTGATATCAACCTCAGCCATTATTTCGCCCCCTCTTTACTCTCAGCGGCATCGTCGGCTTTCTCGTCGCCCGGTAGCACATATTTCGCACTTTCCCATGGGCTCATGAAATCGAAGTTGCGGAATTCCTGTTTCAGCTTCACTGGCTCATACACGATCCGCTTTTCTTCCTCGGAATAGCGGCATTCAACGAAACCGGTCAGCGGGAAGTCCTTACGAAGCGGATGCCCCTGGAAGCCGTAATCGGTCAACATGCGGCGCAGGTCAGGGTGATCGGCAAAGAAGATGCCGTACATATCCCATGCTTCGCGCTCAAACCAACCGGCAGCCGGGAACACCTCGATTGCCGTTGGCACTGGCGTGTCAGCATCAGTTTCCACTTTCACACGGATGCGCTGGTTCAGCTGCACGCTGAGCAAGTGATACACAACGTCGAACCGACGGGTACGCTCCGGATAGTCGGCGCCGCACAGGTCGATCATTTGCTTGAACATACATTCCTGGTCATCGCGCAGGAAAGTGAGCACTTTCTGAACATGCTCTGCGCGGGCTACCACAGTCAGTTCGCCAAAAGCGACGCCGGTGGAAATGACCTCATTTTCCAGACTGGTTGCGATGTGCTCGCCCAGTGACTTTAATGCCTTATCAGTCATGCGCTGACGCGCTCCTTTTTGATGTGCGGCAGAGGTGCCGCAGGCACACAGCGAAGCGCCCCCAACTTGTGGTGGCGCCTCGTACTCGATCTAACGGTTGATGGTCCCTGTGCGGCGGATTTTGCGCTGCAGCTGGAGTACACCATAAAGAAGCGCTTCTGCCGTAGGAGGACATCCAGGGATATAGATATCGACCGGCACAATGCGGTCACAGCCCCGAACAACCGAATAGGAATAGTGATAGTAGCCGCCGCCGTTCGCGCAGGACCCCATGGAGATCACATAGCGAGGCTCAGACATCTGGTCGTAGACCTTGCGCATGGCAGGCGCCATTTTGTTCGTAAGCGTACCGGCAACGATCATCACGTCAGACTGGCGTGGGCTGCCGCGAGGGGCAAAACCAAAACGCTCTACGTCGTAACGCGGCATACTGGTGTGCATCATCTCAACGGCGCAGCACGCAAGACCAAACGTCATCCACCACAGCGAGCCCGTCCGAGCCCAGGTGATCAGGTCCTCGAGGTTTGTTACAACGAAGCCCTTTTCAGTCAGCTCTTCATTGAGACCCTCAAGCAGATCACCTTCGCCTACTGGCGGAATTGGAGACAGCGTGTTGTACGCACCGGGATTTTTTGCGGATGTTACTCCCATTCCAGTGCTCCTTTATTCCACTCGTATACAAAACCTACGGTCAGCACACCGAGGAAGATCATCATCGACCAGAAACCGTAAAGCCCGATCTCCCCGAGGGACACAGCCCATGGGAACAGGAAGGCGATCTCAAGATCGAAGATAATAAAGAGGATAGCGACGAGGTAGAAACGGACGTCAAATTGATGACGGCTGTCTTCAAAGGCTTCAAAGCCACACTCGTACGCAGAAAGCTTTTCACTGTCCGGACGTTGTTTTGCGATCAGCATCGCAGCGCCAACAAAAATCAGTGAAAAAGCAATGGCGATCCCGAGGAAGATCAGGATCGGGAAATATTGTATCAGCAACGACTCCATGGGAGTCCCTTTTTGATTATTGGCCCTAATTACAGCGCCCTTTTAAAGGCCGATTTTCGATCCGTAAAGGGCGAATTTGCCCTAGGCGCCTGAGGGCGTGAGTATAGGCATGCTTTTAGTTAATGAAAAGCTTAACTCATGCGGTTTTTTGGCGCATTTGTGGGATATTTGGCGGCAGGCACAAAAAAACGCGCCCGACTGTGTCGGAACGCGTTTTCTGTACTGCCCTCAAGGAGGGAGGCAAGTGGCGCGAGTGACGGGGCTCGAACCCGCGACCTTCGGCGTGACAGGCCGACACTCTAACCAACTGAGCTACACCCGCGCGTCTCTTGCAGGGCGGTGTTTAGGCTTTTTGTGCCCCCCTTGTCAATCACTGAATGTGTCTTTTTTTCAATTTTTTTGACAGTCGGATTTCACGTGCGAGACATAAAAAAAGACACAGCCGGATAAACCGAACTGCGTCTTTTGTTTTCCTCTTCAGGCTAGGCCCTGGAGGGAGGCAAGTGGCGCGAGTGACGGGGCTCGAACCCGCGACCTTCGGCGTGACAGGCCGACACTCTAACCAACTGAGCTACACCCGCGCGTCTCTTGCGTGAGGGGGTGTTTAAGCCGCACCCCCGCCCCTGTCAACGGCTTTTTTGACACTTTTTTTCAGCCTTCGTTTTTTTGGGAGAATTCAGCCGAAAATAAGATAGAAAATACCTGCGGTGGACAGCGCAAGGACAACAAGGGACCATTTAAGCCCCATCTTTTTAAAAAGATCGAAAAGCAGCAACGGCCCATTCATGACAGGATGGAAGGCTGCGAATATCCGCACCATCGATTCCGCCCGCTCTTTATTGGTTGCATCCTCGTCGTAAAGTTTATCACGAGGATCCTTGGGCGCCCACGATGCTTCCACGACAATGCCGCCAGTCGTTTCGCTCTTTTCGGCATTAGATGCATTCGACATATACTTATACTCACTCGTTATCGGTCACCCTGCCCGCAAAAATCCACTTGAGGCCAAGCCTGTAGGCCTCCGGTGCCGCAGAAAAGTGATTCTGCCCCGGCAGGTCAACAACCTTCAAGGTCCAAGGCAAGTCTGCCCTACCCACCCAAACCTGTATCCATTCTGCCGTCGGCCCGCGGAACCTTGGATCGTCCTTTGTGCCGCTTGATACAAAAAGCCGACCCGAGCCGGGTTCAGCAGAAGCCTTCGGTTTCAGGAAATAGTCAAGGTTACGGTGCAGCGCCGGGTTGCTGGCAATCATGCCTTGGAACAACTTTGGCTCGTGCAGAGCTGTATATAACACAAACTGGCCGCCAAGCGACTGCCCAAACAACACACGCTGATCCGGGTCTATTTCGTATCGGCCCTCCATGAACGGAAGCAACTCGCTTTTCAGAAAATCAAGAAACCGGCCTGCGCCACCATAATGGTCTCGGTTTTGTGCTGGTGCCGTGAAATCTGTGCTTCGCAGGTTACCCTTCCGCCAGTCGTTGGTGCCATAGGAAAGGCCAACCACTATCATGTCCAGCATATCGCCTGCCATCACCAGGTAGGAGCTGTAGCCGGCAAGCATGGGAAAAGTATGGCCACCGTCAAGGAGGTAAACCACAGGCCATTTCCTTGTCGTTGTTTCATAGTCTGCAGGGAGGCGCACAAAAACATGGAATGGCCGCCCCAGGCTTTCGGATTCGAACAGGTGATATACCGGCCCGTTAAGACCATGAGGTGAGCGAACCGTGAGGCCTTGAGCAAACGCACCCGCTGAAAAAGTCAGGAACACGAAAAACAGGAAAGCGACGAATGGACTGTGCCTATGGCTGTGCATGATACTGCCTCCTCTCCGTCAAGGATAGCAAGGAGCACAGAACAACCGAAGCAAATCTGACGCCAATAAACCAATGGACTGGCGGCTATGCGAAAAATATTGGGGGCAAAGGGTGAGAATGGTGGGCGATGACAGGCTCGAACTGCCGACCCTCTCGGTGTAAACGAGATGCTCTACCAACTGAGCTAATCGCCCACTCTCTAAGGCACCGCGACTGGAAGGAATGGTGGGCGATGACAGGCTCGAACTGCCGACCCTCTCGGTGTAAACGAGATGCTCTACCAACTGAGCTAATCGCCCATTCCAGTGTGGTGAGCGCGCTTTTAAAATTAAACGGCGGCGCTGTCCACCCCTTTTTTTGCAATTTTTTTAACAGTCTGAAAAAAGAAAAACGGCTGCGGAAATCCACAGCCGTTCTCTTTTCAAGTGTGCAAACAAGATTATTTGTTTACAGCGTCCTTGAGACCCTTGCCAGCCTTGAATTTAGGCTGTTTGGAAGCAGGGATGTTGATTTCTTCGCCAGTACGTGGGTTACGGCCTTTGGTAGCTGCACGCTGTGCAACTGCAAAAGTACCGAAGCCTACGAGACGAACTTCGCCACCACCGGACAGAGCGCCGGAGATGGAATCAAATACAGCGTCAACTGCTTTACCAGCGTCAGCTTTGGACAAATCAGCTGCTTCCGCAACCTTTGCGATCAGATCATTTTTATTCAAGGTATCCCCCTCTGAGTTGAAGAGTTTGATTTCGTTATTAGCTCCGAAATGCGAATGCAGTTTAGGCACGGTAATTTCCGCTTGTCAAAGCAAAAAACCGCAGAAAACTGCGGTTTTGAGCTTTTTTTTCCTTGAAATTTATCGAATTCGGATCAAGGGCGCTAATGAGTCGTAAGTTCTGCCTCGTCGCCGCCGTCTTTAGAGGCGACATCTTTCACCTCAGGCTCCTCCGGCCACTCGATCGGCTCCATCGGCCCGGCAAGCGCGTGCGCCAACACTTCATCCACGTTTGAAACCGCAACGATTTCAAGGCCTTTGGTCACATTGTCCGGAATTTCCACCAGATCCTTTTCGTTTTCTTTTGGGATCAAAACCTTGGTAATTCCGCCCCTCAGAGCTGCCAACAGCTTCTCCTTCAGACCGCCAATCGGCAGTACACGACCACGCAGTGTTACCTCACCGGTCATGGCGATATTTTTCCTGACCGGGATTCCGGTAAGCACCGAAACAATCGATGTGCACATGGCAACGCCGGCAGACGGACCATCTTTTGGTGTCGCCCCTTCAGGCACGTGGATGTGAATGTCTTTTTTCTCAAAGACGTTCGGATGAATACCGAATTCCACACATCGGGACTGAACATAAGACCGTGCCGCCTGGATCGATTCTTTCATTACCTCACCAAGCTTACCGGTTTGCTTGATCTGGCCCTTGCCCGCGACAGTCACTGCCTCGATGGCCAGCAGTTCACCGCCTACTTCCGTCCAGGCCAGACCGGTTGTCAGGCCAACTTGGTCTTCCTCTTCCGCCTGGCCATAGCGATACTTCTTCACGCCAGCATATTGGCTGAGGTTCCGAGACGTCAGCGCCACCTTGTCGCGTGAGCCTTCAACGATTTCCTTCACGGCTTTACGGGCCAGCTTGGCGATCTCGCGCTCGAGGCTCCGAACACCGGCTTCGCGGGTATAGTAGCGTACAACATCCTTCAGCGCGCCGTCGGAAATAGACCACTCGCCTTTCTTAAGTCCATGATCCTTAAGCTGTTTAGGGATCAGGTGACGGCGGGCAATCTCGACCTTTTCTTCTTCCGTGTAGCCAGACAGATGGATAATTTCCATCCGGTCCAAAAGCGGACGCGGCATGCGAAGCGAGTTGGCCGTAGTGACGAACATCACGTTCGACAGGTCGTAATCGACTTCAAGATAGTGGTCGTTGAACTTGCTGTTTTGTTCAGGGTCCAGCACTTCAAGAAGTGCCGACGCCGGATCGCCCCGGAAGTCCTGGCCCATCTTGTCGATCTCATCAAAGAGGAACAGCGGGTTGGTGGTACCCGCCTTCTTCATAGACTGCATCACCTTGCCTGGCATGGAGCCAATATAGGTCCTACGGTGACCGCGGATTTCCGCTTCGTCACGCACGCCCCCAAGGGAGAAACGCACGAACTCACGGCCTGTGGCCTTGGCAATTGACTTGCCAAGCGATGTCTTACCGACACCAGGAGGGCCAACAAGGCAAAGAATCGGGCCTTTGATTTTCTTGGCGCGCTGCTGCACAGCCAAATATTCAACGATTCGTTCTTTGACCTTCTCAAGGCCGTAGTGATCTGTATCCAGGACCTTCTGCGCAAGCTTGATATCTTTCTTAACGCGGCTCTTCTTGCCCCAAGGAATAGTCAACATCCAATCGAGGAAGTTCCGCACAACGGTCGCTTCCGCGGACATCGGGCTCATGGACTTCAGTTTCTTCAGCTCTGCCAGGCATTTTTCCTTGGCTTCCTTGGTCAGCTTGGTCTTGGCGATTCGGTCTTCCAGTTCCTGGATTTCCTCACGGCCATCGTCGCCCTCGCCCAGTTCCTTCTGGATCGCCTTGAGCTGCTCGTTCAGGTAATATTCGCGCTGGGTCTTCTCCATCTGGCGTTTCACACGGCCGCGAATCTTCTTCTCAACCTGCAGAACACCAATCTCGCCTTCCATGAAGCTGAAGATACGCTCCAGACGCTGCGCGACGGAAACGGTTGCCAGCAAGTCCTGCTTGTCGTCGATCTTCAGGGCCAGATGGCTTGCGACGGTGTCGGCCAGCTTGCTGGCTTCCTCAATCTGGTTGACGGTCACAAGTACTTCAGCCGGAATCTTCTTGTTCAGCTTCACATATTGCTCGAACTGGGCAATCACCGAACGGCTCAGCGCCTCGATTTCCGAATCGTCTTCTTCCCCATCAGCCATAAGCTCGGCCGTGGCTTCAAAATAGTCATCGTCCCGGGTGAACTCCTTGATCGTCGCCCGGTTAAAGCCTTCCACCAGTACCTTGACCGTGCCATCAGGGAGTTTCAGCAACTGCAAGACGCTCGCAACGGTGCCAACCTCGAAGACATCCTTGGTCTTGGGGTCGTCCTCACCTGCTTCCTTTTGAGCGACCAGGAGGATTTGCTTGTCCTTGGACATCACCTCTTCAAGCGCCCGAACGGACTTATCGCGACCGACAAAAAGCGGCACGATCATATGTGGGAAAACCACAATGTCCCTCAGGGGCAGAACGGGCAAAGTGACAATGTTTGACGTGGTTTCTACAGATTCGGACATAGGAAAAACTTCCAGAACTAGAATGAGTGACTTGATCGACCTGATTTTAGGCCATTTCCGGTGAGACAAGAAAGGAAAAGAGGTCGAAAAACGTGTTTAAAGGCACATTTATGACCTTCACTATAAAAAATAAGGGCTGAAACATTCGTTTCAACCCTTATCCACACAATATATTTTGTTTATCAGGCTGGCTGGCCAGCCTCATCGCGCCTATCGGCGTAAATCATCAAAGGACTCGACTTGCCCTCGACCACTTCGCCGTTGATCACAATCTCTTCAACGCCTTCAAGACTTGGCAGGTCGAACATGGTGTCCAAGAGCGTGTCTTCCATGATGGAACGAAGGCCGCGGGCGCCGGTTTTGCGCTCAATCGCCTTCTTGGCCACAGCAAAAAGCGCATCCTCGGAGAAGGCCAACTTCACATCTTCCATGTCAAACAGGCACTGATACTGCTTCAGAAGCGCGTTCTTCGGCTCGGACAGGATTTGAACCAGAGCACCTTCGTCCAGGTCCTCAAGCGTCGCGATCACAGGCAGACGGCCCACAAACTCAGGGATCAGGCCAAACTTCAGCAGATCCTCTGGCTCGGTTTCCTTGAACAGTTCACCAGCGCTGCGATCATCCGGTGAATTCACCGTCGCGCCGAAGCCAATAGACTTGCCCTGCAAGCGGTTTGCAATGACGCGGTCAAGGCCCGCAAAGGCACCACCACAGATAAACAGGATGTTTGTCGTGTCGACCTGCAGGAATTCCTGCTGCGGATGCTTGCGGCCACCTTGCGGCGGTACGCTTGCAACTGTGCCTTCCATGATTTTCAACAGAGCCTGCTGCACACCCTCACCCGACACGTCACGCGTGATGGAAGGGTTGTCGGACTTGCGGCTGATCTTGTCGACCTCGTCGATATAGACGATACCGCGCTGCGCGCGCTCGACATTATAATCAGCAGACTGCAAAAGTTTCAGGATGATGTTCTCAACGTCTTCGCCCACATAACCGGCTTCGGTTAGTGTTGTGGCGTCAGCCATAGTGAATGGCACATCCAGAATGCGGGCCAGGGTCTGGGCCAGAAGCGTCTTGCCGCAACCGGTCGGCCCGACAAGCAGGATGTTCGACTTGGCGAGTTCCACTTCAGGCGCCGAGGAATTGGCGTGATTGAGGCGCTTATAGTGGTTATGCACAGCAACAGACAGCACCTTCTTGGCGCCAGCCTGGCCGATCACATAGTCATTAAGAACCTCAAGAATCTCAAGCGGCGAAGGCACGCCGTCCGTGCCCTTGGAGAGCGCGCTCTTGCTCTCTTCCTTGATGATGTCGTTACACAGCTCTACGCACTCATCGCAAATAAAGACCGTTGGTCCTGCGATCAGCTTCCTGACCTCATGCTGGCTCTTGCCGCAAAAGGAACAATAGAGCGTGTTTTTCGAATCGCTGTTACTCAAATCTGTCACCGCTATAAACTCGTTTCTTGCTATCGTAGACCGGTTAAAATGGCTCGTACACCCAAATTTCAAGAAATTTTCAGGCGACAAAGCCTGTCTTATTTCTCTGCGGCCTCTTCGCGGCTGGTATAGACCTCATCGATCAATCCGAACTTCTTGGCCTCGTTGGCATCCATGAAGTTGTCGCGATCCATCGCCGCTTCGATTTTATCCAGCTTTTGGCCGGTATGTTTTACATATATATTATTCAAACGTTCACGAAGCTTTAAAATCTCGCGCGCCTGAATTTCGATATCCGCTGCCTGGCCACGGGCGCCACCAGATGGCTGGTGGATCATGATCCGGGCGTTCGGCAGCGCATAGCGCATGCCCGGTTCGCCAGCCGCCAAGAGCAGCGACCCCATGGAACATGCCTGACCAATACAGATCGTCGCCACTTTCGGCTTGATATATTGCATCGTGTCATACATCGCGAGGCCCGACGTCACAACGCCTCCCGGTGAATTGATATAGAAGGAAATATCCTTCTTCGGATTTTCCGCCTCGAGGAACAGAAGCTGCGCCACAATAAGGCTGGAAATCTGATCATTCACTTCGCCGGTCAGGAAGATGATGCGTTCCTTGAGAAGCCGCGAATAAATGTCATACGACCGTTCACCCCGGTTGGTTTGCTCAACAACCATGGGTACGAGGGCATCTCTAATAGGTTCCATCAAATCATCGCGCATTAGGCACTCCAAATGTTGTCCTGGGTGGCCCCACCACCTGCCGAAGTATCTGGCGGGCTACCTGTCGGGGCTTTTGTTATCGGTCTTTTGAGAAGCTGTAGCAAACCCAAGTCGGCTCGGGCAAGGAAATATCCAATACTTCCTGCATTTAGATAGGCCTTCGTTGGGGCAATTAAAGAGAGGTATAAAAAAAGGGGCCCGGAAGCCCCTTTTCCATCGGCAACCAAGTGCCTATATTCTGTACCAAAAGCTTACTTCTTGGCAGCAGGCTTTTTCGCAGCAGCTTTCTTAGGCGCAGCTTTCTTCGCGGGTGCTTTTGCAGCTGCTTTCTTTGCTGGCGCTTTCTTCTCTGCGTCGTCTTTTTTCGCTGCAGCCTTTTTAGGCGCAGCTTTCTTCGCAGGTGCTTTTTTCGCAGCGGCTTTTTTCTTAGGAGCAGCCTTCTTGCCCTTAGTAGGGTTGGCTTCTTCTTCGTCGATCGCACGAACAGCAGCTTCCAGCTCGTCGCGGGATACGGACTTTTCAGTCACGTCAGCCATTTCGAGAACGAAATCCACAACTTTTTCTTCAAAGATTGGAGCACGCAGTTGGGCGCGGGCTTCTTCATTCTTCTGGTAGAATTCGAAGACCTGAGCTTCCTGGCCTGGGAAGCGACGCGCTTCCTCAATGATCTTGCGGTTCACTTCTTCCTGGTTCACCTGGATGTTGTTCTTCACACCCAATTCAGAAAGCAGCAGGCCAAGACGCACGCGGCGCTCGGCAATTGCGCGGAACTCTGCAGCTTCCGCTTCGTCTTCTGGGCCTTCCTGGCCTTCGAAGTCGTCAGCTTTCGCTTCACCACTCATGATGGCGTCACGCTTGATTTGTTCCCAAATCTGACGGAATTCCATATCAACCATGCCCGCAGGCACGTCGAAGCTGTATTCGTCGGCGAGAGCATCAAGAAGACCACGCTTCATGTGGGCACGGGTCAGGCTGTTGTTGTCAGCAGCCAGTTGGCCTTTCACGGACTCTTTGAGTGACGCGAGGTCTTCAAAGCCCATGCTTTTCGCCATGTCTTCGTCAACCTTGGCTTCAGCAGGCTTGCGAACTTCCTTCACTGTTACAGCGAATTCAGCTTCTTTGCCTGCGAGGTCCGCAGCCTGGTACTGTTCAGGGAAGGAAACTTTGACAGTCTTTTCGTCACCAGCCTTGGAGCCAACCAGTTGGTCTTCAAAGCCTGGGATGAACATGCCGGAGCCAAGCTCAAGCTGGAAGTCTTCGCCCTTGCCGCCGTCAAACTCAACGCCGTCGATGGAACCGACATAATCGATCAGAACCGCATCGCCTTCAGCGGCCTTGGTGGTTTTGGCTGCTTTCTTGAAAGTCTTCTGCTGAGCCGCGATTTTCTCGCAGAACTCTTCAACGGTCTTGTCATCAACGTCAGCGACCCAACGCTCCAGCGCTGGCGCTTTGAAATCGTCCACGGAGATTTCCGGCAGGATTTCAACCTTCAGCGTGTACTCGAGGTCCTTGCCGTCTTCATATTCGTCCATGTCCACCTCTGGGCGGGTTGCCGGGCGGATATTCTTGTCTTCAAACAGCTTCGAAGACGTTTCCTGCATGGTCTCAGAGAGGACCTGCCCTTTAGCGCGTTCGCCGTGCATGCGCTTCAGGAGCGACAGCGGCGCCTTGCCAGGGCGGAAACCCTTGATTTTTGCAGTGGCACGGAATTCGTCCAGGATCGCGTCCAAGCGGTCGTCCAGCTCTTTCGCTGCTACGACAATCTTATACTCGCGCTTCAGTCCTTCATTCAGCAGTTCTTCGATCTGCATGGGTCTTCCAACTCTCTTTATATTTGCCCGGAACCGGGTTTCCTGAAGGTGGTGCGGGCGGAGGGACTTGAACCCCCACGTCCGAAGACACCAGAACCTAAATCTGGCGCGTCTACCAATTTCGCCACGCCCGCGCTACCTTCGGAAACACTTGGAAAATCGCGACGAACGCGACCTTTCCGGTTTCATTAAAACGTGAATTTGACGGGCTTATAACAGGCGCACTGCGGAGTACAAGCATTTTTGTACGCCAAGCCCAAATTTTCCTAGAGCAAAACCATGGGCAGAGTAGCCACCAGATCACTTGCGATCAGCCCCCTGCCCGCCTTCATCGCGGCCTCGCCATGCAGCCACACACCTGCGGATGCGGCCTCAAAAGGCGGCATGCCTTGCGCGATCAAGCCGGCAATCACCCCGGACAGGACGTCACCCGTGCCCGCAACCGAAAGCCACGCTGGCGCGTTGGCTGCAACGGACACCCGGCCGTCAGGTGCGGCCACAATCGTGGAAACACCTTTCAATACAATCAGGCATTTGGATGATACAGCCGCAGACCTGGCGGCCGCAATCTTGTTGGCTTCCTTGGAAAGCCCGGGAAACAGTCGGGCGAACTCGCCCTCGTGGGGCGTCAGCACCACATCATCCGTACCCTCTTGCGCGAAGATATCCAGACGGCCAACGAGGCTTGTCAGGGCGTCAGCATCCAGCACCATGGCCTTGTCGCGCCGTGCCACATCATGCACCAGTTCGGCTGTCTTTTCTCCCACGCCAGCGCCAGGGCCGAGGAGGATCGTGTTGATCCGGTTGTCTGCCATGATACCAAGGAACCCAAAAGCGCTATCGAACCGACGTACCATCACATCCGTGAGCGCCGTGGCTTGAATATTATATGTCTCTGTTGGGGCGGCCAGGGTCACCAGCCCGGCGCCAACCCGGAGACCTGCCGTTGCCGCCAGCCGGCTTGCGCCAAGCGTGGGTTCCTTGCCGCCTAGAACCAGAAGGTGCCCCCGGTGATATTTGTGCGTCTCTGGCCCGGGGAATGGATAACTACCGCCCCACAGGGCCGGCGTATTCTCGAACAGCGTCGGCTTGATGACCTCCAGGCAGCGGCTTGAGATGCCTATGTCAACCGCATGCACATGCTCCACCCCTCCACAAAGGAAACGCCCGGGGGCCACCACATGACCCGGCTTCTTTGTGAAAAATGTCACCGTCATGTCCGCCTGGAAACACGGCCCTGTCGGCAAACCCGAATCGCCGTCCAGGCCGCTGGGGATATCAACTGCCACCCGGAAGGCTTCCTGGGCATTCGCTGCTTCGATCAGGTCAGCAAGATCACCTTCTATCGCACGCGTCAGCCCCGTACCGAACAAGGCATCGACTATGACGGTCGCCCCTCTGAGGCGTTTAGTGTCAATGGGGCCAACACCGCCCTGCCAGCGCCGCGCCATGATTGCCGCATCGCCCTTCAGCTGACGTGTCTCCACCGACATCATCACCCGGACAGGGTAACCCCATTCGTCCAGATACCGGGCTGTCACAAAGCCGTCGCCGCCGTTGTTCCCGGGCCCGCACAGAATCAAGATCTCGCCACCAGCTTCAAGCGGCGTACCTATATATTCCACGATCACTTCGGCCACGGCCTTGCCGGCGGCCTCCATCAACGTGAGGCCGTTGGTACCGTTCTCCAGCGCCCAGGCATCAGCCTGCCTGGATTCTTCCGGCGTCAATAAAATGTGGGTGTTGCCACTGGTCTGCACTGTCTTAAGCTCCCCCTCAGGAATCGACGCAGTGTATCACCTGCCGCAAAAAAGTCCCTCGGCTTTGCCTCAGTGTCCTTTTTCCGATTCCAGATCGTAAAACCGGACCTTGAAGCTGTTCTGCGGTCCAATTTTGCTTTTCCGCTTAGAAATCCACCTCCCCGGTTGATTTCACAAGACAAAAATTGAAAGCAAAGCGCAGAGCTGCCTCAAGCTTTGATTTCGCTATATAAAATCTGATGGAAAGTACACCGGGCACACGCAAGGGACTTTCCATCAACGGGGCGCAGTGTAGCAAAAGAAAAAAGCCCCGGAAGGGGCTTCTTGAAAAAAACTTCAGAGTGGGGCGAGTGACCGGGATCGAACCGGCGACTTCCAGTACCACAAACTGGCGCTCTAACCAACTGAGCTACACCCGCCATCTCTGAATGTGGGCGCTTGTTTATGCGCAAGCTCCCGTCGCGTCAAGTAGGAAGTTTGGCATTTTTTTTGTCCTCTTACAAATTCCGCAAATCAGCCCCACCCCAACTACTGACCAAACCTCAAGCAACTGCACAAAATTTAGGCACCTTATCGCACAAAGAACGGTCAACCCATTTGACCTATTGGAAAAAACGGCAGGATTCCGCGAAGGTAAAAACTGGCACGAACCGTGCGTAACAGGCGGTAATAACCATAACAAACGGTACCAGGAAATGAAGAAGATCGAAGCAATTATCAAGCCCTTCAAGCTCGATGAAGTGAAGGAAGCCCTTCATGAAGTCGGGATTTCGGGGATCACGGTCACGGAAGCCAAAGGTTTTGGGCGTCAGAAAGGACACACCGAACTGTATCGGGGTGCCGAGTATGTCGTCGACTTCGTTCCGAAGGTGAAAGTGGAAGTGGTAGTGGATTCAGCAGACGCCGAGCGTGCTGTTGAAGCAATCAAGAATGCCGCCCACACCGGGCGCATCGGCGACGGCAAGATTTTTGTCAGCGCCGTTGAAGAAGCAATCCGCATCCGTACCGGCGAAACCGGTAAGGACGCAATCTAGGCACAGGCCGCCCTGCCCCGCAGGGTTGTCGAACAATTCAGCCGGGGCGGAATCCCCGGGCTAAAAACAGTCGTTTAAATCGAAGGGAAAAATGGAAATGTCCAATTATACCGATCTGAGCGTTGAAGACTTTCTCGGTCTGGTGAAAGAAAAGAACGCCGAGTGGATCGATCTGCGTTTTACGGATCCTAAAGGCAAGTGGCAGCACCTGACCATGGCAGCTGACGTTGTTGATGAAGACATGCTGAGCGAAGGCTTCATGTTCGACGGTTCCTCCATCGCTGGCTGGAAGGCGATCAACGAGTCCGACATGATCCTCAAGCCTGACCTTTCCCGCGTTACGTTCGACCCGTTCACGGCTGACGTAACCGCAATCGTATTCTGTGACATCCTGGAGCCATCCACCGGCCAGCCGTATGACCGTGACCCACGCTCCACTGCGAAAAAAGCCGAAGCATACGTGAAGTTTTCCGGCGTTGGCGACACGGCCTTCTTCGGCCCAGAGCCAGAATTTTTCGTATTTGACGACGTTAAATTCTCCAGCGGCTACCGCGGCGCAATGTACTCCATTGACGACGTCGAAGGTCCATACAACAGCGACAAGTCTTTCGAAGAAGGCAACTATGGCCACCGTCCAGCTGTTAAAGGCGGCTACTTCCCTGTAGCACCTGTTGACAGCTGCGTTGACCTGCGCGGCGACATGGTGAAGATCGCCAAGGAAATGGGCCTGCAGATGGACAAGCACCACCACGAAGTGGCAGCTTCCCAGCATGAGCTCGGCATGATGTTCTCGACCCTCGTCGACACGGCCGACAACGTCCAGGTATACAAGTACGCTGTTCACCAGGTTGCCCATTCTTACGGCAAGACCGCGACCTTCATGCCAAAACCTGTTGCTGAAGATAACGGTTCCGGCATGCATACGCACCAGTCCATCTGGAAAGACGGCAAACCACTGTTCGCTGGCTCCGGCTATGCTGACCTGTCTGAAACCGCGCTTTACTATATCGGCGGTATCATCAAGCACGCAAAAGCGATCAACGCCTTCTCCAACCCATCCACCAACAGCTACAAGCGACTGGTGCCTGGTTTTGAAGCGCCTGTTCTTCTGGCTTACTCGGCTCGCAACCGGTCGGCTTCCTGCCGTATTCCATATGGCTCCAGCCCGAAAGCCAAGCGTGTTGAGGTTCGCTTCCCTGACGCGACTGCAAACCCATACCTCGCGTTCGCTGCCATGCTGATGGCTGGCCTCGACGGTATCGAGAACAAGATCCACCCAGGCGATGCCATGGACAAGGACCTTTACGCGCTGCCTGCTGAAGAACTGCTCGGCGTACCAACGGTTGCAAGCTCGCTCCGCGAAGCGCTTGACGCACTGCATAACGACCGTGAGTTCCTCAAGAAGGGCGACGTGTTCACGGACGACCAGATCAGCGCCTACATCGAACTGAAGATGGAAGAAGTGAACCGCCTTGAGCTGGCACCTCACCCAGTTGAGTTCGAGATGTACTACAGCGCCTAAGTCCTTAGGCAAAAAGTTGCGTAAAAGGGGGCCAGGTGCCCCCTTTTCCTTTTTTCGAATATTTTTCTAGATTTATAATTGTTTACGATTTAACAACCCGGGGCCTTTAAGGTCGGTCATAAGCGAAACCGTGTTTTCATCGCGCAAGGGAAAATCAGGCAGCCTATCCGATGCAAATTGAATACACAAAAGAACAGACGGCGCTTCGCCCCCTTCTTGCAAGCGCCAATATCAATCCTGAAACTTTCCTGGCCACTGACTATCTCAACCACTTCAACGAGATTGTCATGCTGCTCGAAATGGTTCCGGATATGCCTGAGCTCGCCGAAGACGCCTTCGACTGGGCGCCGAAAAGCTATATCGAGCATTTCGAGGACAGCGGCTTCCAGGCCAAGGATCTCGCTATCGAAGCCTATGACCTCGCGCCAATTCCTTTCAAGACGCCTTTTGAAAGCATCTGCGCAGAACTCGACAAGCTGATCACCTCAACGCTCAATGGATTGCAGGCCACGAATGTGGTTGAGCGTGGCTTCACTCCGGCGGCGCAACAGCTTATCCGTACGCGTATCGAGACCGTGCAGGAGCTCCTGATGAAGCTGAACCAGATCATCCATGGCAAATGGACGGCCGAGGACCAGCCGGATATCGTCGAAGAGAAAACAGACGAAAGCGCCCAGACCCAGGAAGACATCGACAAATTGTTCGATTAATCTCCCTGTTCCCGAGAACACGCACAAGGCTCTTCATCCCATGTTGCCGCTCGCGGTATATCTGCGGCACCCGGAACGCATTGTCCTAATGCATTTTTGATATGAAAAGACGCCCATCCCCGGAACGAGGTTTGGGCATCAATCAAGAAAGCCGCGACCCGTCAGGCCGCAGGCTTGAAGTCCTCGCCATCTTGAAGAACAGCAATCGACACAACCTTTTTGAGGTCCGGTCGTCCTTCACGGGAAAGGCTCACAAGGGGGTATGTGCTTGCGCCCACCTTGCTGATCCGTTCCACCACCCATACAGATGCACGGCTATGCTGATGTTGGAATCGGTCTCCAATCGTAACCTCGGATACTGATTCTCCGGTTGGCGCCGGGTTAAACATCCAATTAAAAAAGCCTTTTCGACTTTGACTGGCCATTCGCTCTCTCCAAAAGGCTGGCTCGTACCTCCCCAAAGGTACAATCAAGGCCTTAAATAAGTTTTAAGCCAGTATGAAACTTACAGGAAGAATGCGGAATTGCACACTATATTTTCTAATTCATACCAAAATAGGCACAATATCTTGTATCCCTTGACGCCGCGCTGCCGCTGGTTTACGCCGGTACTCTGGACCAGTTTATAGGGTGGGGTTATGAGCGACCTGTTTGAAGTAACGCAGACTAAATCTGACTATTCCGCAAAAGATATTGAGGTTCTTGAAGGGCTTGAGCCTGTGCGTCAACGCCCAGGCATGTATATCGGCGGAACCGACGAGCGAGCGCTTCACCACCTGGTTGCCGAAATTCTTGATAACTCGATGGACGAAGCTGTCGCGGGACATGCCAGCCGCATCTCATTGGCGCTTAATGCTGACGGCTCCCTGACCATTTCAGATAACGGGCGCGGTATTCCAACGGACCCTCACCCCAAGTACCCCGGCAAGTCCGCGCTTGAAGTGATTCTCACCACCCTGCACTCTGGCGGCAAATTCAGTTCTGATGCATACGCGACCTCTGGTGGCCTGCACGGGGTTGGTATTTCCGTTGTGAACGCGCTCAGCGAGTGGATGACCATCGAGGTGGCGCGTGACCGGAACATGTGGCGCCAAAGCTATAGCCGCGGCAAAACCACATCAGGCCTTGAAGACCTGGGCGCAGTACAGAACAAACGCGGCACGACAGTGACCTTCCTGCCGGACCACGAGATCTTCGGCAAAGCTGCGAAGCTGAAGCCAAACCGACTTTATAAAATGGCGCGATCGAAGGCCTACCTTTTCCGTGGCGTCGAAATCCGCTTCAAGTGCGCGCCCGAACTGATCGATGAAGGCGATGACACGCCCATTGAGGCCACCCTGCACTTCCCGGGAGGCCTGGCCGACTTCTTGAAGGACACCCTCAAGAAGCGCACATGCGTCACCGAAGAGCCCTTCTCGGGATTCGTGAAATTCCCGGATGAAGCAGGACAAGTTGAGTGGGCAATCCAGTGGCCAGAGTTTGGAGACGGATTCTGCAACAGTTACTGTAACACCATCCCGACACCCCAGGGCGGCACCCATGAAAACGGCATGCGCAGCGCTATCCTGCGCGGCCTCAAGGCTTATGGCGACCTGACCAACAACAAGAAGGCCGCCCAGCTGACGTCCGAGGACGTGTGCGGCTCTTTCTGCGCCATGCTGTCCGTCTTCATCCGCGACCCGCAGTTCCAGGGCCAGACGAAGGACAAGCTCTCAACGCTGGACGCCTACCGCCTGACAGAAAACGCGGTACGGGATGCGTTCGATCATTGGCTTGCAGACCATCCAGAGCGTGCCAGCAGCCTTCTGACCTGGGCTTTGGACCGCCTTGAAGAGCGCCTGCGCCGCAAGCAGGAGCGGGAGATCACCCGCAAGACGGCCGTCAGCAAGCGCAAACTTCGCCTGCCCGGCAAGCTGACCGATTGTTCAAGCGACAGTTCCGAAGGCACTGAAATCTATATCGTGGAAGGTGACTCCGCAGGTGGCTCGGCCAAACAGGCCCGTGACCGGAAGACCCAGGCGATCCTGCCGATCCGCGGCAAGATCCTCAACGTGGCGTCCGCGACCCGCGACAAGATTGCCGCTAACCAGGAAATCCGCGACCTGATCCAGGCTTTGGGCTGCGGTACCCGGGATAACTATGATGGCGACGCGCTCAGGTACGAGAAGGTCATCATCATGTGCGATGCCGACGTCGACGGCGCCCACATTGCAACGCTTCTGATGACCTTCTTCTTCCAGGAGATGCCTGGGCTGGTGAAAGATGGCCACCTGTATCTTGCCATGCCGCCGCTCTACAGGCTCGCACAATCTGGCAAGGTTGCCTACGCCCGCGACGACGCCCACAAGGACGAACTGATGGCCGGCGACTTCTCCGGCCGTGGCAAGGTTGAAATCAGCCGCTTCAAGGGTCTTGGTGAGATGCCTCCGGCCCAGCTGAAGGAAACCACCATGGCGCGGGCCAACCGCACGCTCCAGCGGGTTACCCTGCCGCCCGAGTATGCCGAGCGGTCGGCGGTCAATCGCCTTGTCGATGACCTGATGGGCAAGAAACCGGAAAAGCGTTTCGAGTTTATCCGCGATAATGCCGACAGCGTTGTGGATCAGCTGGATATCTGACGCGCAAGCAAGTTGTCCAACATGCGTGCCATACTATCTGGGGCCTCAAGAGGCACCAGATGTCCGCAGTTCTCAATCACATGACATGGTGCGCCCGGGATCGCCTTTGCCATGGCGCTATGCGCCTTTGGTGATGCGAATGCATCTTCCCTTCCGCAAACAACAACAGTCGGCACCGAAATGCTGGGGAGGATATCCTCGCTGCCGCGCCGCGACATGATCGCCATCTGCTCGTTTACAAGCGCCCTGGCACCCAAATCCCGCGCCATGGCACGCAACGTCTGGCCGCATCTTTGGCGATTTCCTTCAAAAAGCGCGGCTACCACATAGCCGTCAACGAAGACCTTGAACTTGTCGGCTTCCGCCAAACGAATGGCCTGCTCCCGTTTCTCACGGGCGGCTTCGGGGTCTGCATGGGCGTTGGTGCCAATCAGCGCCAGGTGGGTGACCCGCTCAGGCGCCTGACGCAACAGTTCCAGCGCCAGATAACCGCCCATAGAGTTGCCCGCGAGAGCAAAACTGGCAGGCAGGCTCTCAAGCATCGAACGCGCCAGCCCGGCCAGGTTATCAACATGCCATATCTCGGGAAAAATGATCGGAACTTGCGTCTCCAGAGCCTCCACCATGTTTTGGTAAAGGCGACTGTCACATAAAAGTGCCGGTAACAAGACTAAAGCATCGGTTTTCGGCGGCATTTTCCTGTTTCCTACATTGACATTGGCGCGCGCGTACCTATGCTGCGCCGAAATTGAGTTTGAAGCAAACGGATAGGATACGCATGGGTTTCGACCTTTTAGGATTGAGTGAACCAACATTGAAGGCTGTAAGCGAGGCCGGATATACCGAGCCCACGCCGATCCAGGCGCAAGCCATTCCTCAAGTTTTGATGGGCCGTGACGTTCTAGGCATCGCCCAAACAGGTACTGGCAAGACAGCCAGCTTCACGCTGCCTCTCATTGATATCCTGTCTGAAGGCCGGGCCCGCGCACGCATGCCCCGCTGCCTGATCCTTGAGCCGACCCGTGAACTGGCAGCTCAGGTTGCTGAAAGCTTCGAAAAATACGGCAAAGAGCACAAGCTGACGATGGCGCTTCTGATCGGCGGCGTAAACTTCGCCGACCAGGAAAAGCTGCTGGACCGTGGTGTCGATGTACTGATCGCAACGCCGGGCCGTCTGCTGGACCATTTCAGTCGCGGCAAACTGCTGCTGACAGGCATTGATATTCTCGTGGTAGACGAAGCCGACCGCATGCTGGACATGGGCTTCATCCCCGACGTTGAAAAGATCTGTGAGTGCATCACCAAGCGGCACCAGACGCTTTTCTTCTCGGCTACCATGCCGCCCGTGATTGAAAAGCTGACAAAACGCTTCCTTGACGACCCGAAGATGATCACCGTCGAGCGCAAGTCTATGACAGCCACCACCATCGAACAACTGCTGGTGACTGTACCGGTTCGCGACAAGCGTAAAGCCCTCCGCAAGCTGCTGCGCGACGAGAAAATCAAGAACGGTATCATCTTCTGCAACCGCAAGAAGGATGTAAAAGAGGTCTATGACAGCCTCGCGCGTCATGGCTTCAATGTCGGCCAGTTGCATGGTGACATGGAGCAATCCGAACGCCTTGAGGTGCTGCGCCAATTCAAGGGTAACGAGCTGCAGCTCCTGTGCGCCTCTGACGTGGCGGCCCGTGGCCTTGACATTGCCGACGTAAGCCATGTGTTCAACTTCGATGTGCCGAGCCACGCGGAAGACTATGTCCACCGTATTGGCCGCACGGGTCGCGCGGGCCGCAAGGGTAAAGCCTTCACCCTGACCACACCGGGCAAAACCGACACCAAGTTCGTCGAAGCCATCGAGAAAATGATCGGCCAGAAGATCCCGCGGACCGGCAAGATCGATCTTGAGCCACCGAAGCCAAAAATTGCCGCAGACGACATGCCCAAAAAACCTTTTGTTGGCATGGGCCCACACGTACCGGCCTTCCTGGCCCGCCCGGTCAATATCAAGAGCAGCCGCTAATAGCGGTTGCCAAACCTCCGGCCTGCGCTAAGTCTTGTTTCAGGGGACAATAAGCGGAGGCCGGCATGCCCACATTCGAGACAATCGACTTCAGCGTCGAGAACGGTCTTGCGACCATTACCTTCAACCGCCCGGAGCGGCTGAACGCGCTAAGCGCCAAGCTGAAGTCAGAATTCCTCCAGGCCCTCAGGTCCCTCAGTCGGGAAGACAGCGAAGCCCGCGCTTTGCTGATCACTGGTGCAGGCCGAGGTTTCTGTGCTGGAGCTGACCTGGCTGAAGGCGGCAATGAAAACCGCGACATGGGCGCCAGCCTTGCCGATACCTACCACCCTTTCCTGACCGAGCTTGCAAATCTCAAAATTCCTGTTGTCAGCGCCGTGAACGGCGTGGCTGCGGGCGCCGGTATGAGCATTGCCATCTCCGCCGACATCGTGATTGCCGCCAAATCCGCCTATTTCCTACAGGCATTTGTCAACATCGGCCTGGTGCCGGACGCGGGCAGCACCTTCCTGTTACCACGTCTGGTGGGTCTCAACCGCGCACGCTCTATGATGATGCTCGGTGAGAAAGTGCCCGCGGACAAGGCTCTGGAATGGGGCCTGGTCTATGACGTGGTAGAAGACGACATGCTTCAGGTAGCAGCCAAAGAGGTCGCGACCAAGCTAGCGAACGGCCCTACGGTCGCCCTTGGCTCCATCCGGCATCTGTTGGCACAGTCGCTGACCAACGATTACCAGGGCCAGCTGGCGGCGGAAGCAAACGCCCAGCGTGTTGCGGGCCGCACGGAAGACTGCGTTGAGGGCGTCATGGCCTTCATCCAGAAACGTGAGGCAGCCTTCAAAGGCCGATAGCCAATCAGTAACAATTCATGTCACAAAATCCGGCATCCTGAAATCGCCACTTTTCATTTCTATCAGAGGGCGCTACACATCCATTTGATAGTTTGAGAACATAAAGGCAACAAAGGGAGCGTCCGTGCGCAATCCGTTCGCGATCATTGGCCAGGTGGTTCTGGCAAGTCTGGCCGAAATTGGCCGGCTTTCCAAATTCTCGGCAACCGCCATCAGCAGCCTCTTCATGCCCCCGGTTTATTGGCGGCACGTATTGAAGCAAATGTGGCTCATTGGCTATAATAGCCTTCCTGTTGTTGGCCTCACGGCCCTTTTCACAGGCGCAGCGCTCGCGCAGCAGATTTACGTGGGCGGCAGCCGCTTCAACGCGGCATCGGTTGTGCCCGGCGTGGTGGTGATTGCCATCGTGCGGGAACTTGGCCCCGTGCTTGGCGGCCTGATGGTGGCTGGCCGCGTATCGAGCGCCATGGCAGCCGAACTGGGCACCATGCGCGTGACCGAACAGATCGACGCGCTCGTCACCCTGTCAACCGATCCGTTCAAATATCTGGTGGCACCGCGCCTGATCGCAGCGGTCCTGACCCTGCCCCTGTTGGTTGTTATCGCCAACATCATTGGTGTGCTGGGCGGCTACCTGATCGGCACCGGCCGCCTTGGCCTTAACGAGGGCACATACCTCCAGGTAACGGTCGATTTCCTTGAGCGGGCAGATGTGATCTCCTCGCTCGTCAAGGCATCTGTCTTCGGCTTCTTTATCGCGCTGATGGGTAGCTACCATGGCTATAACAGCCGCGGCGGCGCACAAGGCGTGGGCAAGGCCACGACAAATGCGGTGGTTTCAGCTTTCATCGCCATCCTTTTGGCTAACCTGATCATCACCGTGATCGTATTTGGGGGGCGTGGCGCATGAGTACGGACCCCAAGATCCAGCTGAAGAATGTGCACAAGGGCTTTGGCCCGAAAAAGGTTCTGCAGGGAATCAACCTTGATGTGCCTAAGGGCCAGTCTGTGGTTATTATCGGCGGCTCCGGAACCGGCAAGTCCGTGATGCTCAAGTGCATCCTGGGTATCCTGAACCCTGATCAGGGTGAAATTTATGTGGACGGCGAGGATGTTACCAAATTCTCAAACCGCGCCCGCAAGAAAACGCTCGCCAAGTTCGGCATGCTGTTCCAGGGCGCTGCGCTGTTTGACAGCCTGCCTGTCTGGGAAAATGTCGCCTTTGGCCTGATCCAGGGTAAGGGCATGAACCGCAAGGACGCACGCGAGATCGCGACCGAGAAGCTGCGCCGCGTTGGCCTGGGCGCGGATGTCGGGAACCTGTCCCCTGCTGAACTCTCAGGCGGCATGCAGAAGCGCGTGGGCCTGGCCCGTGCCATCGCGACCGAGCCTGAAATCATCTTCTTTGACGAGCCTACAACCGGCCTCGACCCCATCATGGCGGACGTGATCAACGACCTGATCGTTGAATGCGTCAAGGACCTGGGCGCCACCACGCTTTCAATCACGCACGATATGGCCAGCGCGCGCAAGATCGCAGACCGCATCGCCATGCTCTATCACGGCAAGATTATCTGGGAAGGCGCCAAGGACGAGATCGACCATTCCGGCAATGCCCATGTGGACCAGTTCATCCATGGCCGCGCCCAGGGACCGATTGAAATGGAACTGTTGAAGCTCTGACATGGCAAAAGCACAAGTCTCATATAACTGCCGTGACTGCGGCGCCGTATACCGGCGCTGGCAGGGCAAGTGCGATGAATGTGGTGAATGGAATTCGATTGAAGAATCGAAGGGTGGCACCACATCTGGCGCGCCCAAGGGCCTGAGTGGCAAGAAAGGGCGCCGGGTTGATCTGGTATCCCTGGATACCCCCCTCAAGGAACAGCCGCGCCTGCTCACGGGCGTTGCCGAGCTTGACCGGGCGTTAGGCGGCGGCATGGTGGCGGGTAGCGCCGTGCTGATTGGAGGCGATCCGGGGATCGGCAAATCCACGCTTCTGCTGCAGGCCATGGGCCAGTTGGCACTCAAGGGCCATGACTGTGTCTATATCTCAGGCGAGGAAGCAACCGCGCAGGTACAGATGCGCGCGAACCGCCTGGGCCTTTCCGGCGCACCCCTTAAGCTGGGGTGTGAAACCAGCCTGCGCGACATCCTGACCACACTGGATGAAGGCACGCCGCCCAAAGTGGTCGTGATCGACAGTATCCAGACCCTGTTTGCCGACCACGTCGAAAGCGCGCCCGGCACAGTAAGCCAGGTTCGCGTGTGTGCGCACGAATTGATCAGCTTCGCCAAACGCAAGGGCACCGTTGTGCTGCTGGTAGGCCATGTTACCAAAGACGGCCAGATCGCCGGTCCCCGCGTGCTGGAACATATGGTCGATACAGTCCTCTATTTCGAAGGCGATCGCGGCCACCAGTTCCGCATTCTGCGGGCAGTGAAAAACCGTTTTGGCGGTACCGATGAGATTGGCGTGTTCGAGATGACAGGCATGGGCTTGAATGAAGTCTCGAACCCATCTGCCCTTTTCCTGGCTGACCACAACAGCCGCGAACCGGGTAACTGTGTATTTGCGGGCATTGAAGGCTCTCGCCCTGTGCTCGTGGAAATCCAGGCGCTGGTGGCCCGGTCAAGCGCCGCGAACCCGCGCCGCGCTGTCGTTGGCTGGGACAGTGGACGCCTCGCGATGGTGCTGGCGGTATTGGACGCCCGTGCTGGGCTTGGCCTTGCAGGCTGCGATGTGTACCTGAACGTGGCGGGCGGCCTGAAGATATCAGAGCCAGCCGCAGATCTCGCAGTTGCGGCAGCCCTGATTTCCAGCTTGTCCCAAGTGCCGTTGCCGGATGAAACGGTGGTGTTCGGAGAAATCAGCCTCTCCGGCGATATCCGGCCTGTATCGCAGAGTGAAGGACGCCTGAAGGAATCCGCCAAACTTGGCTTCACCAATGCACTTATGCCCAAGGCCAAGAAAGCGGGCCCCAAGGCCATCCGACAGCAGACAGTCAATCATGTGAACGACCTCGTGACACATTTCTACCCAGGTGGCGGCCTAGGATAGCTTCGGGACAAAGAAGCATGATACTCAAGACCGACAGATTGACGCTCAGATTACCAGAACAGCGCGATGCATCCGCGATCCAGCTCGCGCTTGATGACTATGATGTCGTCAAAATGCTTCAGGTTGTCCCCTACCCCTATACGCTCAAGATGGCGCATGAATTCATTGCACTGACCCATGAAGAATGGAACAGCAACGCATCCTATATCGCCGCCGTCATTGCACCATCGGGGCTGGTTGGCGTGGTCGGCGTTCACAACTGGAGCGAGGCCAAAAGGCAGATTGAGCTTGGCTACTGGTTCGCCCGCAAGCACTGGGGCTTAGGCTATGCCACTGAAGCAGCAAAGGCTGTTTGCGACTTCGCCTTTGCGCACTGGCCATTAGATAAAATCATCGCTAGTGTTTTTGACGATAACCCCGCGTCAAGAAAAGTCGTTGAAAAATTGGGGTTTAAGGAAACGGGGTCACACACAATCTATAGTGTGGGGCGTGGGGCAGAGGTATCGGCCACACTCCATGAACTCTCAAGGAATTAAAGGAACCGGTTTTGGACATCGACACCAGCACACTCACGGCCTTTGACGTCGGCGTACTTGTAATCATTGGGCTTTCAACTATCCTGGCATTTGGCCGGGGGTTCGCCACAGTTGCGCTCTCCTTCGCCGCCTGGGCCGGAGCCCTGATGGCAACCGTGTTTGGTTTCACCATCGCCAAGCCCTATGGCCGTGACCTGATCAGCCCACCCGAGCTGGCGGACCTTATCACGCTGGCGGCCCTGTTTTTCCTGACGCTTTTTGTTCTCAAGCAACTGGCCGAATTCATTGGACGAACCATCAAGGAAAGCCCTGTTGGTTTCCTCGACCGGTCGCTGGGTGCCCTGTTCGGGCTTCTTCGGGGCCTGGTGATTGTATCTGTTGCCTATCTCGGCTTCTCCAAGCTTTACGGCACCGACGACCAGCCAGACTGGGTCAAGAACGCCCAACTGCGCCCCTTGGTGGCCTGGAGCGCCGAGATGGTTGAAGGATTTGCAGCGGATGTCCTGGGCAAGGACACGACCGAAGCAGGCGACTCTTTGATGAAAGAAGCTGTGGAAAATTTCCCCAAGCAGCTAGGCGCCGAAATCCTTGAGGGACAGGCAGCTAAATACAAGGAAGAGGCTCGACAGAAGCTGAACGACGTCTTTGAGGATGCGGTCAAGGATGAAACCAAGAAAAAGGACGGCGGCGGACGATGATGCGCGCCCAGGCTGTGCGCATCCCTTCAATTAAGCGCAATATTTCTGTAAAATTGGTTTTTGACTAGGCAGCAGCACCATGAGGCGATATATGGTGCGTGCAACAAGACACCATTAGCCCCATTAACCAGGACCAAGTAATGTCTTTTGAGCAAGCCCCACTCACTACCAATCCTTTCGACGATGACAAGCTGCACGAAGAATGCGGCGTATTCGGGATTTTCGGCACCTTGGACGCCAGCGCCCACTGCGCCCTTGGTCTTCATGCCCTGCAGCACCGCGGCCAGGAAGCCGCAGGCATCACGGCATTCGACGGTGAAAACTTCTTCACCAAACGCGTTCTAGGCCATGTGGCGGATAACTTCACCAGCCAGGATGTCATCGACAGCCTGCCCGGGTCCGCAGCCATCGGTCATACGCGCTATTCGACCACAGGTGACACCGTTCTGAGGAACTGCCAGCCGCTCTTCGCTGAATTTGCGTCGGGAGGCTTTGCTGTTGCGCACAACGGCAACATCACCAACGCAACGCACATCAAAAAATCGCTGGTACAGCGTGGTTCCATCTTCCAGTCCACATCGGATTCGGAAGTAATCATCCACCTGATCGCCACAAGTCGCTTCCGCACCCTGATGGATCGCTTCATTGATGCGCTTCGCCAGATCGAAGGCGCCTATTCCTTGGTGTCGCTTACCAAGGAAGGTCTGATCGGTGTTCGCGACCCTCTGGGTGTGCGTCCGCTGGTGCTTGGCCGTCTGGACGACGCCTATATCCTCTGTTCGGAAACCTGTGCACTTGATATCATTGGCGCGGAATATATCCGCGACATCGAAGCCGGCGAAATGGTGATCATCACCGAAGAAGGCATCAAGAGCCACAAACCGTTCCCAGAGGAAAAACCTCGCCCCTGCATTTTCGAACACGTCTATTTCGCCCGCCCGGACAGCTTTATGGATGGCATGAGCGTTTATGAAGTGCGTAAACGCATTGGTGCGGAACTGGCGCGGGAAAACGGTGTTGATGCAGACCTGGTGATCCCGGTGCCAGACAGCGGCACCCCTGCAGCCATTGGTTATGCGCAGGAAAGCGGTATCCCGTTCGAGCTTGGTATCATCCGGAACCACTATGTAGGTCGGACCTTCATTGAGCCATCTGACCAGATCCGCCACTTCGGCGTGAAGCTGAAGCACAATGCGAACCGCTGGCACATCCAGGGCAAGCGCATCATCCTTGTGGACGACAGCATCGTCCGCGGCACCACGTCGATGAAAATCGTCAACATGATACGCGAAGCCGGTGCCACCGAAGTTCATATGCGGATCGCGTCCCCGCCAACGGCCCACAGCTGCTTCTATGGCGTCGATACGCCGGAACGGAAGAAGCTCCTGGCCGCGCAAATGGATGTGGAAGCCATGCGCGAACACATCAAGGCGGACACGCTGTCCTTCCTTTCTATCGACGGCCTATACCGCGCTGTAAACCAGCCGAAGGGCCGTGACAATAAATGCCCCGCCTACTGCGATGCCTGTTTCACTGGCGACTATCCGACCTTCCTGACCGACCAGACGGAAGTCGAAAAGGAAGAAAGCCAGCTTTCCAGCATCGCGTCGACGGGCACAGGAGCCTAAGTCAATGACGAAACCACTGGACGGACGCCTGGCGCTTGTCACCGGCGCTTCGCGCGGTATCGGCCATGCTGTTGCCCTGGCAATGGCAGAAGCCGGCGCTGATATCATCGCCCTTGCCCGGCCGCGTTCCCAAGGCGCGCTAGAAGAGCTGGACGACAAGATCAAAGCCATGGGCCGCAAATGCACACTGGTGCCGATGGACCTCAGGGACTTTGATGCGATTGACCGACTGGGTGGTTCGATTTACGAGCGCTGGGGGAAGCTGGATATCCTGGTGGGCAACGCCGGTATTCTGGGCCCAATCTCGCCGCTTGGTCATATAGAGCCCAAAGACTGGGCTGAGCTTCTGGATATTAACGTCACCGCCAACTGGCGCCTGATCCGCTCGCTGGACCCGCTGCTGAAGCTGTCCAAGGCGGGTCGCGCGATTTTTGTAACCAGTGGTGCTGCCGGTGGTCATTATGCCCACTGGGGCGGTTATGCGGTCTCCAAGGCGGCGCTTGAAGAGCTGGTCATGACCTATGCAGCCGAATCGCGCATCACTGGCGTGAAGGTCAATATGATCAACCCTGGCCCGATCCGCACCACCATGCGGGCCCGCGCAGTGCCTGGCGAAGATCCAGCCCAGCTGCCGACGCCAGAGCAAATCGCACCGCTGTTTGTTGAACTGGCGTCGCCCGAGAACGAAAAGCAGGGCGAACGCATCAGCTTCTATGACTGGGCGGGCATCGAACGCAGCTAAAGTCTCACATACACGGGGGAATACCATGGTCAGCACCAACACATCCGTTCCATCACTGAAGGAACGGTGCGAGATTGACCTGGGCTACCCCTATCACCTGAATGACACGCCGTCAGAACACCTTGCGGCGCTGCAGGGGCACTATCAGCAAGGCGTGGGCCCCGCGCCTGAGGTGCTCGAGCAGAAAATTGCTGACATGTTCGGCAAGCCGGCAGCCATGTGGTGCCCAACCGGAACCCTTGCGCAGGGTATTGCAGGCAGGATCTATGCCGAAAGGTCTGGCAAGAACCAGATCATCTTTCACGAGACATCCCATCTCCTGCTTCACGAGGAAGGCGGCTACAGTGCCGCCCATGGCCTGACTGCGAAAACGGTAGGCGAATGGCGCAAGGCAATGTCCGCAGACCTACTTGATCCAGACGCCGCCTGTGCCTTCGTCGAAATGCCGCAGCGTCACAGCGGTGGCCTTTTGCCCGAATGGGATGATCTCTGCACGCTCAAGGCCCAGGCCCAGGCAATGGACCTGCCCCTTCATATGGACGGCGCCCGAATCTGGTCCAGCCGCCCCTATTATGACAACCGTAGCTACGCTGAAATCGCTGACGGCTTTTCGTCCATTTATGTCTCATTTTACAAGGATATCGGCGCGATCGTTGGCGCGGCACTTATCGGCGAAAAGGATTTCATCGAGGAAGCCAAGGTTTGGCGCACCCGCCTGGGCGGATCTCTGGTCGATGCCTCCTACCTGATCGCGGATACTCTCAGGTTGCTAGACAAACGTCTGGAGCAGATGCCCGACTTCATTCAGGCAGCAAAAGAATTAGCCGCCGCCATAGAAGGTGTTGAAAACATTACTGTGTCGCCAAATCCGCCGCAGGTGAACATGTTCCATGTTCTGCTCCCCTGTGATGCTCAGACTGCCGAGAAGGCCCGTGACACCGTTGCTGCCAAAACCGGTACCTGGATCGCCAATCGCTTCTGGGATTATGAAGGTGATAACGTCTGTGCAATGGAAGTGACTGTGGGCGAGAAGGCTGCGGCGCTCCCACGTGCTCGTTTCACAGATGCGGTGCAGATGCTGACCTCCGAGATTTCCCGCATCCGTTAAACACGAAAAGAGGCGCCCTCTGGCACCTCTTCTGGTTGGCATTAAGCCTTTTCTTTTAGCGTTGTGGCGCCGTCTTTATAGCGCTGTCGCGTGCATTCATTGCATCAATGAAGGCCACGACGTTTGGTACTTCCTTCAACATTTCGGCACTTTCAGGGAAGCCGAGCATATAATTCAGCGTCGGGAAGACCGCCAGATCGGCATAAGTCAGGCTGTCGCCAACGAGGTGACCTCCCGTCAATGCCTCATCCAGAATGGCCAAATGCTTCTTCATAAGTGGCAACGCGGCATTGATCTGTGCGCGGTTAGGCTCCTCGCCTGCCATCTTCGGCAAAATGTAGCCAAGCGCATATTGGCGAATCATCGACACATCGAAGGCTGTGTTGTGCAGGGAAACCCACTGATCCACCAAGGCGCATTCGGCCGCGTCCTCAGGGAAGAATTTCGGGCCACCGAAGGCTTTGTCAATATAGTGCGCCATTGCAGCAGATTCGCAGAGTGCAACGTCGTCATGCCGAAACACCGGCACCTTGCCCAAAGGGTGAATAGCATTCACCTCGTCTGAATGCGGGCGCGCCACCTGAAAGTCATAGTCCACGCCCTTCTCTTCCAGAAGCATCTGGACGGATCGACCAACATTCGACTGCGGGATACTGATCAATACGGGTTTGGACATGTGTTCCTCCTGCAACGGCCGGGGCGCCTACAGGCCCCGGTATCCTTTTGAATGATATAGCTTAAGTAGATCGGAAACGGCCGCAGACACCGGCGTCTTGCCGTTGCGAACATCCTCCAGCAACGGGCTGAAAGCCTGATGCACAGCCGGATCGCCATAAAAGTCCGCTAGCAATCGGTCCGCGATCTGGCTCCTCAGCCAGGAGACACGCTGTTCATCGCGTCGCCCTTGCCGCTCACCGCTCTCTGTCATGATGCGCGCGTGCTTCTCAATGCGGGCCCACAGCTCTGGTACGCCGTCGCCCTTGAGCCCCGAAACAGTAATCACCGGCGGATGCCAGCTCGGGCTAGCGTCTGTCATGATGTGTAGCGCGGATTTATATTCACGCACGGCCTGCTTGAGCTTCTTTTCGAAAATGTCGGCCTTGTTGACCGCCACCATGTCGGCGAGCTCAAGAATGCCCTTCTTGATGCCCTGAAGCTCGTCGCCCGCCCCCGGCAGCATCAGCACAAGGAAGAAATCCACCATTTCAGAGACCATGGTCTCTGACTGGCCTGTGCCCACCGTTTCCACAAGCACCACATCAAAGCCTGCCGCTTCCAGCACGATGATGGTTTCGCGCGTGGCACGCGCCACACCGCCAAGCACGCCCGCGCTGGGGCTTGGCCTGATGAAAGCGTCCTGATTGGCGGACAATCTTTCCATACGCGTCTTGTCACCAAGGATGGAGCCACCCGTGCGACCGCTTGACGGGTCAACGGCTAGAACCGCTACGCGCTTCTTATGGTCTTCGATCAGCCAACTGCCCAGGCCTTCGATGAAAGTCGATTTGCCCACACCTGGAACGCCGGAGATGCCAACCCGTTGTGCTCCGCCCGCATGGGGCAACAGCTTGGCAAGCAGTTCCTGCGCTTTTTCCTGATGGCCTAGGTTACGGCTTTCAATCAGTGTGATGGCGCGGCCAATCAGGGCGCGATTGCCCCCACGGACCCCATCATAGAGCTCATCCACACTGGGTTGATGAACGGTCGCCGCCACAAAGCCCCCTATTCTGCCGCTTCCGCATACCCAAGGCGGGCATTCAGTTTGTCAATCAGTTCACCTGCGGCATCGGCAATCACCGTGCCTGGTGGGAAGATGGCCTCCGCACCCGCTTGATAGAGCGCATCATAGTCCTGCGGCGGGATCACGCCGCCAGCCACGATCATGATGTCCTCGCGGCCAAGCTTCGCCAGCTCTTCCTTAAGGGCCGGCACAAGCGTCAGATGGCCTGCCGCCAGCGATGAAGCGCCAATGATATGCACATCGTTTTCGACCGCCTGCCGAGCGGCTTCTTCAGGTGTCTGAAACAAGGGGCCGATGTCCACGTCAAAGCCAAGGTCCGCAAAAGCTGAAGCAATCACCTTCTGGCCACGGTCATGGCCATCCTGGCCCATTTTGGCAACAAGGATACGCGGTCGGCGGCCATCATTGGCTTCAAAGGCTTCCACCAACGTATGCACCTTTTTCACCAAAGGATTATTCTTGCCAACTTCTGCCTTGTAAACGCCTGTCACAGCCTTGATTTCCGCTTTGTGACGCCCGTAAACCTTTTCAAGCGCCATCGTAATTTCACCAACCGTTGCCTTGGCCCGCGCCGCATCCACAGCAAGCGCGAGCAAGTTACCCTCGCCTGTATCGGCCGCCTTGGTCAAGGCTTCAAGCGTGCGGGCAACGTCAGCATCATTCCGTTCGGCCTTGAGGCGGGCCAGTTTATCAAGCTGGGCGGCGCGCACTGCGCTGTTATCCACCTTCAGAACGTCGACTTCCTCAACTTCATCAAGCTGATATTTGTTTACGCCCACAACGGTCTGACGGCCGCTGTCGATCCGAGCCTGAGTGCGGGCGGCGGCGTCTTCAATCCGCAGCTTAGGAATGCCGGCTTCGATTGCCTTGGCCATACCGCCTTCGGCTTCCACTTCCTGAATATGGGCCCAGGCCTTTGCTGCCAGGTCCGCGGTCAGGCGCTCTACATAATAGCTACCGCCCCATGGGTCGATAATGCGGTTGGTTCCGGTTTCCTGCTGGATAAACAGCTGGGTGTTCCGCGCAATCCGAGCAGAGAAGTCCGTTGGCAGTGCCAACGCTTCGTCGAGCGCGTTGGTGTGCAGGCTCTGGGTGTGGCCGTGGGCGGCCGCCATGGCCTCTACACAGGTGCGCGAGACGTTATTAAACACATCCTGCGCCGTCAGCGACCAACCGGAGGTCTGGCAGTGTGTACGAAGCGACAGAGATTTGGCATTTTTCGGATCAAACTGCTTAACCAGCTTTGCCCACAGCATACGGGCAGCCCGCATCTTGGCCACTTCCATGAAATAATTCATGCCGATGGCCCAGAAGAAGCTGAGACGCGGTGCGAAGGCATCCACGTCCAGTCCGGTTGCCACTCCGGCCCGAATATATTCCACCCCGTCCGCCAGCGTATAGGCGAGCTCCAAGTCTGCAGTCGCACCGGCTTCCTGCATATGGTAGCCGGAAATGGAGATGGAGTTGAACTTCGGCATATGCTCCGACGTATAGGCGAAAATGTCCGAGATAATCCGCATGGAAGGTGTGGGTGGGAAAATATAGGTATTCCGCACCATGAATTCCTTCAGGATATCGTTCTGGATGGTGCCCGAGAGCTTCTCGGGGCTCACGCCCTGCTCTTCTGCCGCTACGATATAAAGCGCCAGAATCGGCAGCACGGCGCCATTCATGGTCATGGACACAGACATCTGATCGAGCGGAATACCGCTGAAGAGCGTCCGCATATCATAAATGCTGTCGATTGCTACGCCTGCCATGCCCACGTCGCCCACAACGCGCGGGTGGTCGCTATCATATCCGCGGTGTGTCGCCAGATCAAACGCAACGGAAAGCCCCTTCTGGCCGGCCGCAAGGTTCCGGCGGTAAAAGGCGTTGCTGTCTTCAGCTGTCGAGAAGCCCGCATATTGACGGATCGTCCAGGGGCGCTGCACATACATGGTTGGATATGGCCCCCTGAGGAACGGCGCAATCCCAGGCCTCGTGTCAAGGAAGTCCAGGCCATCGATATCCTCTGGGCCATAAACCGGCTTTACCGGGATACCTTCAGGCGACTGCCAGGCATCAGAGGATGTCTCAGCGACCATTTCGGGGGCACTGAAGGCGACCTTGCTGAAATCAGGGATCCGGGTCATGCGCTTGCTCCCGCTTTGACGTGGGCCTGCGCCAGCACTTCAAGCACATCGCATCCCATATAGATAAACTCATCAACACCAGCGATTTTCAGTTCATCGGCATTCAGGGGCCTTCCAGCCAGATAGACATGAGCACCTGCCTTCTTCAGGCAAACGGCGACGTCCTGCCCCAAGGCAGCATATTGGTCGTCGCTCGAGCACAGGACCGCCAGTTTGGCGCCTGACGCCTTGAAGGCGTCGGTTATCGCACCTGCGTCCGTGCCCCCTTCCCCTGAGACGGCTTTGATCCCGCCCGCTTCGAAGAAGTTTTTGGCGAAGGTGGTGCGCGCCGTGTAATCAGACGGGTTGCCGATATTGGCGAGGTAAATGAGGGGCCGTGTTCCATCTTTTTCAAGGCAGGCGTCACTGAAGGCACGCAGCTTCTCGAAATCCTCTGGCAAGCGGTGGAACGCCAACGGCTCGATTGTTACGCCCGCGGGCGTAAGGTCTGTGGGTTCCGCAGGCATGGCCCCTGTGTTTACAATTGGCTTTTCGTCAATGTCCGGGAACTCGGAAACACCGGTAATCGCGTCTTTGCGTTTGGCCAAATTCTGGCGCCTCCCGGCCCACGCATTCGCCAGGTCTTCCTGGACCGCCCGGGCTGCCAACGCCTTTTCAAGGCCGCCTAGTGATTCTATTTTTTGAAAATATTCCCATGCCTTAGCGGCCAGATCTGATGTAATAGATTCAAAAGCATATGACCCTGCTGCCGGGTCTTGCACCCGGGACAGGCCGCTTTCTTCCTGAAGGATAATCTGCACGTTGCGGGCGATGCGGCGGGCGAAGCCACTGGACATGCCAACCATGCTGTCATGGGGCAGGATGCAGATGTCATCCGCACCACCGATACCCGCGCCAAAGCACGCGGCTGTGGCTCGCAGGATATTCACCCACGGGTCCTTAACGCTCATCATGCGCAACGAGCTGACACCACTGAGCGCCATCTTCGGCGCATCCTCAAGCCCGCATTCCTTGAGCACGGCTGCCCACAGCAGGCGAGCCGCACGGTATTTGGCGATGGTCAGGCTGACGTCTGCGTCCGCTGCCATCGAAAAGGCGACCTGCCCTGCGGCGGCTGCCAGATCCATGCCCGCGTCCACCATAGACCGCAGGTAGGCGACGCCGGTGGCCATCATGATACCCAGTTCCTGCGCTTCTGTTGCCCCTGCCATATGGTATGGGCCGCTGTCAGCCATGAAGCTGGCAACATTCGGATACCGCCCTGACACGAAAGACGCGATCTCTGCGCCTTCAGCCATTGCATCAGCAAGTGACGTCTTCAGGCGCCCTGTTTGCGCCAGCGTCCCTATAGGATCAACACCCAGCCTGCCCTGAATGTCAGCGGGCTGATCACCCCGTTCTTCGATAAGCGTCACCATGGTGCGCGCGGCTGTTGAGAATTCTTCGCCCGGCACCAGCGTGAAGGCAGCCATGTTCAGGTAGACACCTTCCAGCGCCTCCTTGAGCTTTTCCGCAGGAATACCGGGGAAGCGCCCGGCCTGCAGGCGCAGCGCCAGCCCGGTTGCGCCGCGTTCCAGATCTACCAGAATGGCCGCGTTTGTCGCTGCTACATCCGGGTTCCAATGGGGAACAACAGTGCCCCAGGCACCTTCACGGGAAATCGGACGGCCTGCTACCCGAGCGTTGCCTTCCGAATAAAGCCCTTCGATGCGAATACCGTCGTAGGTCTCGGACGTCATGACCTTATCGAAGTCACGGCCTGCGATTGCCCTGTCAACCAACTGCCGCCACGCCTCTTCTGTCGCGGGCTCGAACATTGCAGCGAGTTTTAAGTCCTCATTTGACATGTAACCTGTCCCTCAAATTTTGGCGGCGGCTTATACGCCGCTCACAAGCTTGATGGTCGCGACGACCAAGAAGATACCGAATACGATACTGAGTGCGGTCCTGGGCAGCATATGGGCTACTTTAGCACCAATCGGCGCCATCAGAACAGCCGCCACTGCAATGGTCAGGGCTGACGGCAAATGAATGAAGCCTGCCATCCCGGCAGGCAGCCCTTGCACGTTCCAGCCTCCAATCAAGTATCCAACACCCGCCGACACGCTAATAACCAGCCCGATCAGCGATGCAGTTCCGACTGCTTTGTGGATCGGCACAGAATAAAGTGTCATGTAAGGCACAGAAAAACTGCCGCCACCGATCCCCATAACGGCTGAAAAGAAACCGATCAGCCCGGGACCAATATAGCTTGCCATCCCGCCCGGCAAGGCGCTGCCCAGCTTCCAACGATCAAAGGGCAGCATCATCTTGATCGCAACCAGGCTCGCGAGCGTTGCGAAGAAATATACCAGTTCCGCTGTTTTGAGCCCCTTGGCAAAAAAACTGCCTAGAACAGCGCCAAGGGCGACCACGAACCACCAGCCTTTCACGATCGACCAGTCAACGCCCTGCTTTCGGTTATGCGCCAGAACGCTGGATGTGTTGGTTGCGATAATGGCGGTAAGCGAAGACGCAATGGCAACATGCATCAACCAGGCGTCCGGCATGCCGATTTTCCGATAGACCAGTACAAGAACAGGAATCGTCACGATTCCGCCGCCTATACCCAGCAAACCAGCCAGGAAACCGGCTACAAGGCCAGCGCCAATAAGGGGCAAAAGGTGCGTTAAAATAAGTTCCAAGGTGCCTTCCTTGCTGCTACGCAACATGAACGGCTTGCACATTACCGCAGTGCAACAAAATCGCAAGAAAAGAAACACCCGAAAGAAAACGGGCCAGCGGAAACCGCTGACCCGTTCATTTGGTCGGAGAGACAGGATTTGAACCTGCGACCCCTACACCCCCAGTGTAGTGCGCTACCAGACTGCGCCACTCCCCGCCAAAGGAAGCTGATGATATCAGCCTTCTGGTGGCGCGGACTATAGCTTTGGCGTCCTGACAGCGCAACACGGTTTTTTGGAAAAATTACCCTTCCCGCGAAACGCTTTGCCTGGCTTGATATGCCGCGCGCGCCGGGTTTCTCTGGCGCTGGCGCGTATGGAGGTAACGATGAAGCGCAGCATACAGAAGCGTTGCCGTTTCTTCCGCCACCTGTGGGGCCAATCGTTCAATGGCGCAGACCATCTTCAACCTGTGCACACCGTAGATATATTCCCCGGAATCCATATCGAAAAGCTCGGCTTTTTCCCGTGCCAGGAACGCGTCCGTGTCCTTGACCTGCCACTTGTCCAAATCCGGCTCCTTGACGAACCCGCTGTTGCGGCCAACGAAACACGCCATTTGCATCAAGCCCGACTGCCAGAAGCCAGGTTCGCCGGACGCATGAACCAGCACCGCCTCAGCGAAGGTCAGCGAATGGGTAAAATCCAGCCAGCCCACATTCTTTGCAATCGGCTGCTCTACGCCGTGCTGCAGATCCAGGTCAAAGGCTAGCATATTCAAGGCAGATGCCTGCAGAAGCGCTTCATAAAGCGTTCGCGGATGGGCAAGCGACCCTGCCGTCAGCGCCATGGCGGACCTGGCAGACTTGCCAAGGAAGCTACTAGCCGCGGGCACGGGAGCTTCGCCGGGAGCAACCTTCAGATAATCCGCAAAGCTGCGGAACTCGGGGATCAGATCCTCACGGGCGGCAACGCACAAATAGTGTACCAACTGCAGGCAAAGCGGTTCTTCCACATCCCCGCCCAGCTGGGCGGCCAGCCGTTCAAGCGCGACCGCATAGATGGCTGGATGGCCGAAGCCGGCATAGTGCCGGAAAATGAAGGTCAGGAAGGTTGGCTTCAGGTCTTTTAACCGCAAGCCCTCAGCAAAGGCACCCTTGACGCGGGCAAGTGCCGCTGGGCTGTTCATGGCTTCTACATCTTTCAGGAATGCTGCTGCGTCCCAGGGCAAGACATCCACCGTCACCTCGAGCGGTGGACTGAATAGCGCATCCCACGAGAAGTTCCCGAACGCCTCCAGGAATGCAACAAGGCGCAGATCCCTGTCATCGCCGGCCAGGGACATCCAGTCTGCTAACCCTGCATGCGCGTGGCCAAACCCACGTTCCATACGCGGGAGCGACCATTTTATCACCCGATACGCCACCTCTTCATACTGCACGCCTGCTTGTTCCAGGCGGCAAAGCGACCGAGCAATGCGCTCATAGTCATGTTCGGCCATGGCCTCTTCAAGCTCCTGGTAGGCCTTGACCGCCAAAACGGCTTTGGGTGGGGGCGTCAGGTCGATCCAGATGTCCTTTCCCCGACGCTCTACCGGATAGGTCCTGACCGCATCCCTGCCCTGCAACGCTTTGCCACTTTTCAGGTCAAACGACCAACCGTGCCAGTTGCACGCCAGCGTACAGCTGTCATTAAGCGTACCTTCAATGAGGGGATAGCCCTCATGCGGGCAACGGTTGTTGATGGCGAACAGGCCGGCTTCTGTGCTCAGAAGCGCAATCTGCTTGCCATCAATCTTCAGAACATGGCGGCCCTTTTCTTCGAACCCTGCAAGCTGGCCCAGATTTCTCCAATCTTTACCGGTACTGGCTTCTGCCTTTTCCATGTCGTCTCTCCTTGCTGTCGTAACTCGGCCCTGATGCGACCGTATTCTATCCACGCCAACTCGCCACCCATGGCAGCCTCCTATTTCTAAAGTTTTTTCTTTAGTAAATTCGATATAGAGGCCCCCTTGATTTATTCAAGATTTTTCTTTAATAAATATCCAGCGAAGGAGCGAAGATGCAAACCACCCGTGAAATTATCCTGACTGAACTGAAGCGTGTTGGCGCATGCCGTGCCGATGATCTGGCGGAAAAACTTGAGCTTACGCCCATGGCAATCCGGCAGCACCTTTACCAGCTAAGGGATGAAGGCGCTGTTGAGTGCTGTGCCAAGCCACAGGGTCGCGGGCGTCCCGCCAAATTGTGGGAGCTGACGGAAAAGGCGGATGTCTATTTCCCTGATGCGCACAGGGACCTTTCGCTGGACCTGATCGAAAGCATGCGCGATCTCTTTGGCGCTGAGGGCCTGGACCGGCTTGTAGCGCATCGGACCGCCAAGCAGAAAACTCGCTATGAGGCCAGTCTGAAGGGCCAATCCGATCTTAACGGTCGCCTCACGGCGCTCGCAAAAGAACGGACAAATGAAGGATACATGGCTGAAACGCTTGAAAAGGACGGCGCCCTGTTCCTCTTGGAAAACCACTGCCCCATCTGTGAAGCGGCAAAAGCCTGTAGCGGCCTGTGCGGCAAGGAACTTGCGCTCTTTCAAGAGCTTCTGGCAGATGACGCGGATGTAGAGCGTACAGAACACATGCTGTCAGGCGCCAAGCGCTGCGCTTACAAGATCACGCCAAAAAACCAGTGAGTTTCAGGAAAGACGGTCGCGGAGGGCCTTTAGGCGCTCGAGTACGTCACGCAGGGCTTCCGTCTCAGGCGCTATGGCAGCTGCCCTCGCAGGCTGTTCTGCAGGCATTGGCGCCTCGACCACCGGCGCTGCCGCTTCCATACCAACGTCCGATATATCAAGCGCTTCGAAGATAGTGGCTTTAACACCCTGCGCCTTGAAAAGCTTCTGAACGCCCCTGATGGTATAGCCATCTGAATGCAGCAGCTTCTTGATTGCCCGCAAGAGGGTAACATCATCAGGACGATAGTAGCGCCGATTGCCGCCCCGCTTCAGGGGCTTCACTTGAGAGAACTTGCTTTCCCAGAAACGCAGGACGTGCTGCGGCAAATCCAGTTCATCTGCCACTTCGGATATGGTTCGGAAAGCTTCGCGGCCCTTGCCGCCACGCGGGCGATCAAGACCTGACGCAGTTTCACTCACAACCGTCTCCTTTAGACCTGGTTTAGGATCCGAGGCTGACCTCAGGCGTTGATACGGTCTTTCATGACCTGGCTAGGCCGGAAAACAAGAACGCGCCGAGGGTCGATCGGCACTTCTTCACCCGTTTTAGGGTTGCGTCCCATACGACCATTCTTCTGGCGCACAAGGAAACTGCCAAACGAGGAAATCTTCACATTCTCACCAGCCACCAAGCAATCAGAAATCTCGCCGAGAACCGCTTCAACCAGGTCAGCAGACTCGTTTCTGGACAGCCCGACCTCTTCGTAAACTGCTTCAGTCAGATCCGCACGAGTAAGTGTGTTGTCGCTCATTTCTGCCCCCTGCTGGTGAATAGGCAAATTACCTGTTACTAAAAAAGCTAATCCAAGCGCGAAAGCGAGTCAACGCGCCTGTCGGTTTTTAGTCAATATTTAGAAGGGTTTATATCCCCAACCTTATATTTTGGGCCAGAAAGCGGGGATTATTGCCCCATTCACAGGAATTTACGCTGCACCAGCGGCAGCCTCATCATCGACAATCCGCTGCAAATCTTCGCTGATCAGCCGAATCAGGTCATTCTGGGCCATATCAATGGCGGACGTGACCGCTGATGCGAAACCATGGGCATTTGCCCCACCGTGGCTTTTCATGACAAGGCCATTGAGACCCAGGAACACACCACCATTGTGATTGTTAGGGTCCAAATGGTCCCTGAGCGACCGAAGACCGTGCCGGGCCAGCAAATAACCAAGCTTGGTCGATACGCTTGAACGGAATGCACGTCCGAGGAGGTCCGTGACCAGTCGGGCTGTGCCTTCGGCTGTCTTGAGAGCCACATTGCCAGTAAAGCCGTCAGTGACGACAACATCGACTTCACCCTTGGCGATATCGTTGCCCTCAACAAAACCAACGAAATCCATCGGCAGGTGCTTGGAAGCGCGCAGAACGTCCGCAGCAGCCTTGATACTATCCTTACCCTTGAGATCTTCCACACCCACGTTCAAAAGCGCCACCGTTGGCTTGGAAAGCCCAAGGACAGTGCGCACATAGGCTGCGCCCATAATGCCGAACTGAACGAGATTGTTACTGTCGCATTCCACGTTCGCGCCAAGGTCCAGCATCACGCTTTCCCCCCTGAGGGTGGGTAACGGTGAAATCAACGCCGGACGGTCGATACCCGGCATGGTGCGTAACAGGAATTTTGCCAGCGCCATCAGTGCACCGGTATTACCCGCAGAAATGGCTACATCAGCTGTGCCGTCCTTGACGGCCTGGATCGCAAGCCCCATGGATGACTGCCGCCCCTTGCGAAGAGCCTGTGACGGCTTCATATCAGAAGACACGACTTCGCTGGTGTGCACTAGGGTGCTGGCGGCCTTCAGTTCCGCCTGCTGGTCAAGAAGCGGCTTGATGCGCGCCTCATCCCCGAAAACCAAGAATTGGGTGCCCGGGAAAAACGTCCGGGCCTGAGCAATACCTTCTATGACCATGTCTGGTGCATGGTCGCCCCCCATGGCATCGACGGCGATCGTTATATTTTTTGCCACGTATACGTATCCAGTCTAACGCGTTGGTCTCGCGGGTTATTATAAAGCCTCAGGCGCATCCCTCAATGCGCATTCGGTATTTTCATTTGAAACGACCATAGCGATTTTAACCCGCACTTCAAGATTCGTCGCTTGATTTCGCGAGAACAGCAAAAGGATTGGGGCGTTCAAGCTCTGGTTCATTGAGGCTTACGCCTGAAACTTTTTTGGCATCGAGCTCTGCCCCCTCCGCGCGAGGATAGGGATTCATGGAGATGGACAGGGTTTGGGCCAAGACCTCGCCGAGCGGGACCACGTCTCCTTCAAGCGCATCATAGTCTGGCGCATCAGGGTCCAGGTAAACGCCCTCGTCATCCATTCGGTCCGCCATTTCGGGGTCCACAAGCATCAGTTCGAAACCCGTCTCGAACGATTCAGGCACCGGCTGGAGGGAAGCTATGCAGCGCTGTGTCAGCTTGGCAGAAATCGTACCTTTGATATGGATGCCGCTATCCGCGCCCTCGTCCCATACGGACAAAACGCCTGAAAGGGCTTCAACCGATACAAGGTCGAAGCGCTCCGCAAGCTCCTTGCACTGGTCCTCTGTCGCAACTAGCTTGAATTCTTTCGGCGCGCGTTCGAGCTCGTTCACCTTGATCGTGTAGTCCAATGTATATTGGTCACTCATTTACTTGGCCTCCACTTTGATGTCCGGGAATTCAAACTCTGCTGCCACCATTTCTTCAAATGTGTAGCTGGCTAACTTCTGAAGCGCTTCAAGGGCATAGTCCGCCATCTGGTCGGCAAACGGCGTCTCATTGCCTTTGTACAGATTTTTCTGGATAGCTGCCGCCAAGTCCGGTTTTGGCGCATCTGCGGTGAGGGCATTTGTGTAGGCTTTCACCCGGCCAAACCAGGCTGCTCCCATCTTCTTGACTTCCTTCCCGACAGACATGTCGCCAACGCCCATTTCCCTGAGCGATCTATCCATGTCCGAGATCAGCGCTTCTTGGATTTGCCTGCGGATTTTTTCCGCAGCCTTGCCTTCTTTTTCAAACCTGCGGTCAACAATAAAGAGATGCAGTAGGATCATGTCAAACCGACCGTCAATATCGTCAGCGACACCCAGGCGTTGGTAAAACACCGGGTTTCGCGCCTGACCAACCAACTTGCCGTAGACGGCGTAAGCCTGATCCTTGTTCTGGAACAGCGAAAAAAGTCGCGCAAACATGGCGCCTCCTTGATGTCGCCCCATTCCAGGTGAATATGGGGACAACGCATCTCTTTTGCAAAATTTATGGCGTGCTCTAACACGGAGCCTTGCGCCGCGCAACGGTGGCCGTTATTAAAGCACTGGAAGTTTTCTCCGAACAGTGTCGGAAATAAGGATAGTACATGAAAAAGACCTTTCTTGCGAAACAGGCGAAACCACTGGCCCTCTGTTTAATGGCTGGCGTGGCTTTGTCCGCATGCGGTAACCGGGCCATGATCCGCGGCTATATTTTCGACAAGGAACTCGCAGCAGCTATCCAGCCCGGCGTTGACAACCGTCAGTCCGTTGAATCAACGCTTGGCACACCTACGGTTCGTGCCACGTTCGATGACAATACCTGGTACTACATCTCCACCACTGTTCGCATTCGTCCGGTCTTCTGGCCAGATGCCCAGGAACACCGGGTGATGGCCGTTGCCTTCAGCGACACAGGCGTGGTGACCGACGTGACCAACTATGACCTTGCTGACATGCGCAAGGTGAACCCTGTTGATGATGAGACCCCGACCAAAGGCCGTAAGGAAGGCTTCTTCCAGCAAATCTTCGGTGGTGTGGGCCGTTTCGCTGGTGGTTCAGCCCCGGTCGGCAGCCAGGGCGGCGGTCGCGGCCCGAACGGCTAAAGACCCAAACCACCTCTCGGACAAAGAAAAAGCCCCGGCAGTGCCGGGGCTTTCTGTTTTATTGATCAATCGCGTGCTTAGTGCGCCAGCATCGCCAGCAGCAGAAGCGCCACAATGTTGGTGATCTTGATCATTGGGTTCACGGCCGGGCCCGCAGTGTCCTTGTAAGGGTCACCCACGGTATCGCCCGTTACAGCAGCCTTGTGGGCTTCAGAACCCTTGCCGCCGTGGTTGCCATCCTCGATGTATTTCTTCGCATTGTCCCATGCACCGCCCCCGGCAGTCATGGAAAGCGCGACGAAGAGGCCACCAACGATCACACCCAAAAGAAGGGCGCCAAGAGCCGCAAATGCAGCCGCCTGCCCTGCAATGGCATTGATCAGGAAGTAGGTAACCACCGGTGCTGCGACTGGCAGCAGGCTTGGAATGATCATTTCCTTGATCGCTGCCTTGGTCAGCAGGTCAACAGAGCGTGCATAATCCGGCTTGGATGTGCCTTCCATGATGCCTGGATTGTTTCGGAACTGCTCACGCACTTCCTCAACCACGGCACCACCGGCGCGCCCAACGGCCGTCATACCCATCGCACCAAAGAGGTACGGCAGCATGGCACCGAGGAACAGGCCCACAACCACATACGGGTTAGACAGGCCGAAATCGACCGTGACATCCGCGAAGTAGGTATTGAGGTCGGCCGTGTAGGCACCGAACAGCACAAGCGCCGCCAGGCCTGCAGAACCAATCGCATAGCCCTTGGTAACAGCCTTGGTGGTGTTACCCACAGCATCAAGCGCATCGGTGCGGTTCCGGACAGTTTCATCCAGGCCGGCCATTTCTGCAATGCCGCCAGCGTTGTCGGTAACAGGGCCGTAAGCGTCAAGCGCGACAACCATCCCGGCAAGCGCCAGCATCGCCGTTGCGGCAAAACCAAGGCCAAGGATACCAGCCAACTGGTAGGCTACAATGATGCCTGCACAGATCACCAGGGTTGGCAGCGCCGTGGATTCAAGGGAAATAGCAAGCCCCTGGATCACGTTGGTGCCGTGGCCTGTTTCAGACGATTTCGCAATCGAGCGAACCGGACGATAATCCGTACCGGTGTAATATTCGGTAATCCAGATGATCAAACCAGTCACGATAAGCCCGATCAGGCCGCAGTAATAGAGGTCACGACCGGTGAAGGATGCGGCTGCAGTATTGAAGCTCCGCTCCATGTCGCCGAGCGCCCACTCCATGGCGAACCACATCACAATCGCTGAAAGGACAGCGGTCACGATAAAGCCCTTGTATAGCGCGCCCATGATGGACTGGCTTTTGCCAAGCTTGACGAAGTAGGTACCGATGATCGACGTCAGGATACAGCCGCCGCCGATGATCAGCGGAAGCTGCATGATGTCCGCTGCGCCCATTTTGATGAACAGGGCAGACAGAACCATGGTGGCACCAATTGTCACCACATAGGTCTCAAAGAGGTCAGCCGCCATGCCGGCGCAGTCGCCCACGTTGTCACCAACGTTATCGGCGATAACGGCCGGGTTGCGTGGGTCGTCTTCCGGGATACCGGCTTCCACCTTGCCAACAAGGTCTGCGCCTACGTCAGCGCCCTTGGTGAAGATACCGCCACCAAGACGGGCAAAGATGGAGATCAGGGACGCCCCGAAGCCAAGCGCTACAAGGGCATCAATAACCGCACGGTCCGTTGGCTCAATGCCCATTGGACCGGTCAAAATTGTGTAATAACCCGCCACAGCCAGCAGCGCGAGACCTGCAACCAGCATGCCTGTCACAGCGCCGGAACGGAACGCGATGGTCAGACCTTCCTGAAGGCCTGTGCTGGCAGCTTGTGTCGTCCGAACGTTCGCCTTGACGGAGATCAGCATGCCGATGTAGCCCGCGAGCCCCGACAGGATGGCCCCAATCAGGAACCCTACTGCGGCGAGCCTGCCAAGTGCCATAAAGAGTACAATAGCCACAACCACGCCGACCATGGCGATGGTGCGATACTGCCGGTTGAGATAAGCCTGAGCACCCGCCTGGATCGCCCCGGCGATCTCCTGCATTTTCTCACTGCCTGCACTGGATGATAGAATAGATTGACGCGTTACAACGCCGTACAAGACGGCTGCAACGCCGCATGCAATCGCGGCGTACAATACTTCCATGGGAAACTCCCTCCCTTGAACCAAACCCAAGTAGTTTGAGCTTATCGGGCAGAGATACTCCCCACACGTCCGCCCTGCTCATTCATTCTAGTAGACAAACCCCTAAAACTCCTGACAACAGGTCGGTCGGTTTTTACCTTAGGAAGCATTTTCAAGACTTTCAACCATCTTAAAAAGCAGAAGGCGCCGCAAACTTGCAGCGCCCGGTCCAATTCCAGCGTTCCCGCCACCTAGCGCGACAGGCGCATGGTATTCAGGATCGAGATATTTTCCACAACGCCCGGCCCCACCACTTCGGCGGCCTTCTTCTTAAGGACGGCGGCGACCTTATCGTGATCAAGTTGAAGCGGCGAGTCTTCCCGCATCAGGTCGTTCTGGCTGATCGCCGAGATAAAGGCATGCTGCAATTGCGGCTGGGACCGTTTCACAAGGATTTGATTGTCGTTGCTATAAACCTGTACTGCGAGGTCGACAAAATAGTTGCCTACAAAACGCGAGCTATTCCCGCTTTTAATATAAATCGGCACCGCGATCCGCTCGAACCCGACGGTCAGCAGCGGACCGGAAGGCTTTTTCTTTACCTCAACTTCGCCCTCATGTGCCGGTGCCATCGATTTGAAATAGTAGAACCCAAGCCCGCCACCAATGGCAATACCGCCCAAAAGGCCGAGAATCAGAAACAGCTTGCCCGACCCCGAGCCCTCATGAATTGATACGTCATCTTGTGACATCGGCTAACACCTCGGTCTAATATTCAAAAATGTTGATAACCCTGGCGGTCAGACTGCACCAAATTACCTTCTAAATCAACAAGATGGCATCGACTGCCCTGCTCCATCACGCCAATAGGCGTTATGGGAACACCGCAATCAGCAGCGACCTTTGCAATCAACCCGGCTTTGTCGGGCGCGGCTACTATGACCAGTTCATAGTCGTCACCACCGGCATACACCGAAGGCCACAGAGCCGCGTCCTGCGCCACCAGGCATTCGGTACGCCCCGAAAGCGGCAACTTTGACTGCTCCAAACGGGCACCGACCTGCGACGCCTTGCAGATATGCCCCATATCCGCCAGTAATCCGTCGGAGATATCGGCACAAGCTGATGCAATGCCCCTGAGCGCTTGCCCCAGGGCAACGCGCGGCGACGGCCGGCGGTATCGGCCAACAAGCGCTGCGTCTGTTTGAATGTCCCCCTGAACCATCTTGAGGCCCAGAGCCGCATCACCCAGCGTGCCTGACACATAGACGGTGTCGCCAACGCGGGCACCGCTCCGCTTTATCATGGTACCCGTTGGCACCTCACCGAACGCCGTTATACTGATGGTTACCCCAGCATTGCTGGCCGTCGTATCGCCTCCGGCAAGCTCGATACCGTAAGCGTGCTGGCAGGCCTTCAGGCCATTGGCGAAATCTTCAACCCAAGCTTCTGGCTTGTCGGCAGGTAAGCTGAGCCCCAGAAAATACTGGGACGGGTGCGCCCCTTTAGCCGCAAGATCAGACAGATTGACCGCGAGCGCCTTCCAGGCGATGTCAGAGGCGGGCTCGTCGCCGACAAAATGGATGCCTTCAACAATCAGGTCCTTTGTCACCACCAGGTCGTGTCCGACTTTGACTGAAATGCAGGCAGCATCATCCAGCAGGCCAAGCCCCTCGGGGCCGGCCAGTGGACGAAAATATCTGGCAATCAGGTCAAATTCTCCGGCCATTAGCTCTCCGCCTTCTGCCGGGGCGCCGCTCAGGTGCGGACGGCCTTGGCAAACCTGTCGAGGACGCCATTCACAAAAGAGGCTTCTGTGCGCTCGTAAAAACCGTGCGCCACATCGACATATTCGTTGATGATCACAGCGGTTGGCACGTCCGGGCGCGCCACAAGTTCATAGCCGCCTGCACGGAAAATTGCGTGGATCAGCTTCTCCAGTCGGTCAAGCGGCCAGTCAGACGACAGGCAGGACGTAACCTTCTCATCAATTTCTTCGCGGCGCTCCCACGCACCCAGTACGATATCGCCAAACATGTTGGCGTCAGCGTCCACATACTGGTCGCCTTCGATTTCCTTGCCCAGGCGGTGGTTGATATACTCCTCAACAACCATTTTGGCCTTCGGCTCGTCTGACATGTCCAGCTGGTAGAGGGCCTGCACGGCTGCAAGACGCGCTGCACTGCGGGGACCGCCTACCTTCGGTGTTTTTGATCCTGCGGACATTATTCTACTCCAAAACTCTGCTTCAGCCCGATCATGGCAAGTGCTGCTTCAGCTGCCCCTGCCCCTTTGTTCTTCTGGTCGCGTTTTGCCCGCGCCCATGCCTGATCCCAGTCTTCAACTGTCAGGATGCCGTTGCCGATGGCCAGGTTTTCATTCAGCGCCAGGTCCATCAGGCCGCGCGCGCTTTCGCCGCACACATAATCATAATGCGTTGTCTCGCCGCGAATGACACAGCCAAGGGCCACATAGCCGTCAAAGTGGGCTTTCGTGCCAGCATGGGCAAACTTGATTGCCGCCGGGATTTCAAGGGCGCCAGGCACGTCGTAGCGGTCCCACGTGCAGTCTGCGGCTTCAATCGCCTCGATTGCCCCCGCTGCCAACTCGTCGGCAAGGTCCGCATAGAATTTCGCTTCGACTATAAGAATATGAGGCTTTGCCATCTTTTTTCCTTGAAACACGCCGTCCCCTCTTTCTGGGCTCTGGCGATCAAAACACTGTGGCGCCGTCTAGTCGGCGTCTGGGATTTTCCGTTGTTCTACGATATCGAGGCCATACCCATCAAGCGCAACATAGTGGTTGGGGCTGTTGGAATAGAGAATCATGTGACGCACGCCAATATCGAGAAGAATCTGCGACCCGAGGCCGATGTCCTTGAGGGCGCGTTCCTTGCCGTCTTCTTCAGGCGGCGTGCCTTCAAGAAGCTCCGATGGCCGGATAGCGATCTGGCCGGGGAACAGCACCACCACGCCGTGACCTTCATCTTCGATAGCCGCCATCGCACGCTGCAACTGGCCACTACGCGGATGGTCCATGCCCAACAGATCCTCAAACGGGTTCAGGGCGTGCATCCGTACCGGGGTCGGAACACTGCTATCAATATTACCAAGCACAAGCGCAACGGTCTCGCGCCGGTCCGCGGTCGAGCGGTAGACGACCACTTTCCACTGCTTGCCGCTCTGGCGCACGAAATCGCTTTCGGACGCACGCTCCACCAGCACGTCATTTTTCAGCCGGTAGGCGATCAGGTCGCGAATGGTTGCCACCTTCAACCCATGTTCCTTGGCGAAAGGAATAAGGTCAGGCAGGCGGGCCATGGTGCCGTCGTCTTTCATGATCTCACAGATCACGGCAGACGGGTTCAGGCCTGCGAGACGGGAGATATCCACAGACGCCTCCGTATGCCCCGCGCGCATCAGCACACCACCGTCCTGCGCCATCAGCGGGAAAACGTGCCCAGGTGTGGCAAGATCATCCGCGCCTTTGGAGCTGTCAATCGCCACCGAAATCGTGTGGGCGCGGTCAGCCGCGGAAATACCGGTGGTCACACCCTGCTTCGCTTCGATCGATACAGTGAATGCCGTCTGGTTGCGGGCCTGGTTGTTATTGCTCATCTGCGGTAGCTTGAGGGTCTCTACCCGTTCGCGGGTGAGCGGCAGGCAAATAAGACCGCGGCCGTATTTGGCCATGAAATTGATCGCATCCGGTGTCGCCATCTGTGCCGGGATGATCAGGTCGCCCTCGTTTTCCCGGTCTTCGTCATCCACCAGGATGTACATGCGTCCGTTGCGGGCATCCTCAATAACGTCTTCGATTGGCGACAGGAAACTCTCTGACACAGGCCTACCCTCTGCTTTGAAGGCGCGCGACATAGCGCGCAAGAATATCAAACTCTACATTCACGGTGTCACCCTGCTTGCTGTTCCTGAAGCTGGTGACCGCCTGCGTATGCGGAATCAAATTGATGGAGAAGCGCGTCACGTCGCCTTCATCCGCGACTGCATTGACCGTCAGCGACGCACCATCGATGGTGACGCTGCCTTTCTGGGCCACGAACGTGCCATGCTGCGCCGGGATCGCGATATCCATGACCACGGATTCTCCCAAATCGTCAAAACGCACGATCTGGCCTGTGCAGTCCACGTGGCCCGTCACGATATGGCCGCCCAGTTCATCGCCCAGCTTGAGCGACCGCTCCAGGTTGACTTCCGTACCAGCTGCCCAGTCACCCAGGCTGGTAACCTTCAACGTTTCGGCGGAAACATCGACCGCGAACCAGCCTGTGTCCTTGTCGACAACCGTCAGGCAAACGCCCGCGCAGGCAATGGATGCGCCAATGTCGACGGAGGCCATATCATAAGCGGTTTCAAGCGTCACACGCTTGTCCGCGTCGCCTTCCACTGCGCGAATGCGCCCTACATCTGTAACAATTCCGGTAAACATGCGCCTGAGTTACTCCGCCTTGACGTATGATGCAAGCATATCCGGCCCCAATTGCCGAATTGTCTCGAGATTAAAATGGGGCGCATCCCCAAGGCTGGCAAGGTCAAGCGCACCAATTGCTGGCCGCCCATCGCCGCCGATGGCCTTTCCGGTGCTGAAATGCTCTATGCGGTCGGCTAACCCTGCCTTCAGGAAAGACGCATGCACCTGCCCGCCGCCTTCCACAAGCAGCCGGGTCAGGCCACGCTCTGCAAGGGTCGTAGCGATCGCGGCCAAGTCACGCGTGTCCGCAACCGCGACGGTCTCCACGCCCAGATCTTGCAGCGCGTTTTCCTTCGCCTTATCGCGGGACTGGTGAAAAACCACAGTGCCGCGCCTCGATGCGCTTTGCGCCAACTTGTGGGTTGGCCGCAGTTTTAGCTTGCCATCCAGAACGATGGGGAGAGGCGACTGCTCCTCCAGGCCGGACAACCGGCAATCGAGAAATGGGTCATCGGCCAGCACTGTACCGCTGCCCACCAGAATGGCATCATGCTGTGCCCTGAGCATATGCCCATAACGCCGTGCCTCAGGGCCCGTAATCCATTTGCTATCGCCGTTTTCAAGCGCGATACGGCCATCCAGCGTGCTGGCAATCTTGAGCGTGAACAGGGGGCGGTTCTGGCTGACCCGCAGGAAAAACCCACGATTGAGCTGGGCCGCTTCTATCTCACAGACGCCATTTTCGGTCTGGATACCGGCGTTCGCAAGGATTGCGAGCCCTTTGCCTGCAACGCGCCAGTCCGGGTCCGACACGGCAATCACACAGCGTCTGATGCCCGCGCTTACAAGGGCTTCTGCGCAGGGCCCGGTCTGGCCATGATGGGCACAGGGTTCAAGAGTGACATAGGCCGTGGCACCCTTCGCGGCGTCACCAGCCTGCGCCAAAGCCACGGTTTCTGCGTGCGGCCTGCCGCCGGGTTGGGTCCAGCCACGCCCCACAATCAATCCATCTTTTACAAGGATGCAGCCGACCGCCGGGTTAGGCGCAACATTACCAAGGCCGCGTTGAGCAAGCCCGAGCGCAGCCTTCATGTAAGTTTGATCAAGTGATGCTGAGGCCAATCAAGCCTCCCTATCAGGGTTCCTCGGAAAAGACCTCGTCTTCCGTGCCGGTCATCTTGCCCAGGAATTTCTCGAAGTCTGATGCCTCCCGGAAATTCCGGTACACGGATGCATAGCGTACGTAGGCCACCTGATCGAGGCTCTCCAGCCCTTCCATGACCAGCCGTCCGATTTCACCCGAATCAATTTCGTTTTCACCCATTGATTCGAGTCGGCGAACGATTCCATTGATCATCCGTTCCACACGGTCCGGGTCGACCGGGCGCTTGCGCAGGGAGATATCAAGCGATCGCTCAAGCTTGGAGCGTTCGAACGGCACACGGCGACCGCTTTTCTTGACGACCGTCAACTCGCGGAGCTGCACCCGTTCAAATGTCGTAAATCGTGCCCCACATGCCGGGCAGAACCGTCGACGCCGGATCGCCGACTTATCGTCGGTTGGTCGGCTATCCTTAACCTGAGTGTCTTCGTTTTGGCAAAACGGACAACGCATAACGCCCCCTACTCCCCTGTATTTCTTTTTTAGTCACTGATGGTGTGGGGATAATGCACCCACACCATCTTGTGATCAAGCTTATCAGAGTTCGCTATAGATTGGGAAGCGTGCACAAAGCGCCGCCACTTTCTCGCGGGCCTCTGCTTCAGCGGATTCGTTGTTTTCAGGGTTGGCCGCGAGACCGTCCAGCACGTCCGTGATCATATCTGCGATCTGGCCGAACTCTGCTTCACCGAAACCGCGGGTCGTGCCCGCAGGCGTACCAAGGCGAATACCAGAGGTGATAAACGGCTTTTCAGGATCGAAAGGCACACCGTTCTTGTTGCAGGTCATGTGCGCACGTTCAAGGGCTTCGTCTGCCGCCTTGCCGGTCAGGCCTTTCGGGCGCAGGTCAACCAGCACTACGTGGGTGTCTGTGCCACCGGAGACGATATCAAAACCATTTGCCTTCAGTTTGTCTGCCAGAACCTTGGCGTTTTTGACAACCTGTGCGGCATATTCCTTGAATTCCGGACGCAGCGCTTCGCCAAAGGCAACAGCCTTCGCCGCAATCACATGCATCAGCGGACCACCCTGAAGGCCAGGGAACACAGCGGAATTGATCTTCTTGGCGATATCCTCACGGTTCGTCAGGATCATGCCGCCGCGTGGGCCGCGCAGCGTTTTGTGGGTCGTGGTGGTCACAACGTCGGCAAACTCAAGCGGGTTCGGGTGCGCACCGCCAGCCACAAGGCCAGCAAAGTGGGCCATGTCCACGAACAGGAGGGCGTTCACGCTGTCTGCAATTTCGCGGAAACGCTTGAAATCGATAACGCGCGGGTAAGCCGATCCACCAGCGATGATGATGGTTGGCTTATGCTCAAGCGCCATCTCGGCAACCTGATCATAGTCGATCTGCGCGTCTTCGCGCCGAACGCCGTACTGAACCGCATTGAACCATTTGCCCGACAGCGCAGGGGCCGCACCGTGCGTCAGGTGGCCACCTGCATCGAGAGACATGCCCATGATGGTGTCGCCGGGCTTCGCCAGCGCCAGCATCACAGCACCATTGGCCTGGGCGCCAGAGTGCGGCTGCACATTCACGAATTCGGCGTTGAACAGCTGTTTCGCACGGTCGATTGCCAGGTTCTCCGCCACGTCCACATGGTGGCAACCCTGGTAATAGCGGCGACCAGGATAACCTTCCGCATACTTGTTGGTCAGCACGGAGCCCTGGGCTTCGAGCACAGCGCGGCTGACAATGTTTTCAGAGGCGATCAGTTCGATCTGCCCTTGCTGACGCTCAAGTTCGCCAGTGACAGAATTCAGGAGTTCCGGATCGGTTTCAGACAGGTGGGAAGAAAAGAAACCTGGTTGGGTAAAACTGGTCATCGTTGGTGGGCCCTTACGAATATAGAGTAATAAATATGTCGGGTTTAACTTTATGCACCCAGTTTGTCGACCCGCCTTTGATGGCGTCCGCCTTCAAAATCAGTCGTCAGGAATGCATCCAGGCAATCAAGTGCTGTTTCAATACCGATCAGACGGGCGCCAAGGGCGAGAACGTTGGCATCATTGTGCTGGCGCGACAGTTTGGCCATCAGGCCGTTCTGGCACAGTGCCGCGCGGACCGCTGGATTGCGATTGGCAGCAATCGAGATACCGATGCCCGATCCACAGATCAGAACGCCGCGCTTGGCCTTGCCACCAGCAATTGCGGCGCCCATTGCGGCGCCAAAATCCGGGTAATCAACGGAATCAGGGCCGTTTGTGCCCAAATCAAGCACATCAAAGCCACGATTGGCCAGTTCGGTTTTCAGGGTTTCTTTCAGGTCAAAACCTGCATGATCGCAAGCAATTGCAATAGTCTCGGATGCCATTGTACGCCTCATCGGTATAGGGCTCGCAGTCAAGGGCTGCGGCGGGATTTCGCGGCTTGATTATCATAGAAAAGGCCAGAACCCAAGCGCGCATGAAGCGACATGTATGAAAATCACTAACTCAACAAATAAGGATAAGTATTACTTGGAGCATTTATAGTTAACCATTTATTAACAAATAAATTGTGAATGAACAACCATTTGATGTTGTAATCACAAACAAAATGCGGCAATAAAAACCCGCAAAAACTAAGAAATTGGAGCATTGATTTAATGTCGGACAGTGACGCTTCCTCCGATTCAGGCGAAATTATGCTGGGTTTGGTAACAGACATTGTTGCTGCCTATGTCAGCAATAACACCATTGATTCAGGTGAACTGCCGGACGTCATCAAGACGGTCCATTCGACGCTTGCTGGCCTCGGCAACCAACCAGGCACTCCTATGGGTGGCAACCAGAAGCCTGCGGTTCCTGTGAATAAATCATACACGAACGAGCATATCATCTGCCTCGAGGACGGTAAAAAGCTGAAAATGCTGAAGCGCTACCTGAGAACCCGTTTCGGTATGACGCCGGAAGAGTATCGAGCAAAATGGGGGCTGCCTGTGGACTATCCCATGGTCGCGCCCAGCTATGCGGCAAAGCGGTCTGAATTCGCGAAGAAAATTGGCTTGGGCAAGAAACGGTAGGTACAAGTTTTCAGAACGTTTTCTGAAGGGGCGACTAGATGGTCAGCCCCTTTTTTGGTGCGGCGGCCGATTTGGCGTCGCGCTCCATCACATAGCGCAACTTACGAATAGCGACAGCCTCCAGTTCCTTCTGGCTGGCCCGGGGGTCGCCAACAATCTGAACTTCGCGCCCTGTTCGAACGCAAACAGCGCTCACCCGTATCGAATTACCGACACGGACAAATTCAACAATGATGTTATCAGGTGAAGCCATCCGGCTTTCCCCCTTAGCCGACCTCACGCTTGAGGTGGAGGCGCTGCCAAACTTCGCTCAGGGCCGAGACAAGCGCTTCCATGACATTGTCATCATGCAGTGGGCCCGGCGTGAAACGAAGACGTTCGGTTCCGCGTGGAACCGTTGGGTAATTGATCGGCTGAACATAGATGCCATATTCATTGAGAAGCATGTCAGAGACAACCTTACACAGCACAGGGTCGCCAATGAATACCGGCACAATGTGGCTTTCGCTGTCCATCACCGGCAGGTTGGCTTCCTTCAGGAGTGTCTTCAGTTTGGCCGCCCGTTCCTGGTGCTTTTCGCGCTCTGCATTGCTGGCCTTCAGGTGGCGGATGCTTGCAAGAGCACCGGCCGCCAACACGGGGCTGAGCGCTGTCGTGAAGATAAAGCCAGACGCATAGCTGCGCACGACATCCACCAGCGCTTTGGAGGCTGTGATATAACCGCCCATCACACCAAAGGCCTTGCCAAGCGTGCCTTCAATGATCGTCAGGCGTTCCGCTACGCAGTCCCGTTCGGACACACCGCCGCCGCGCTTGCCGTAAAGGCCCACGGCATGCACTTCGTCCAGATAGGTCATGGCCCCATATTTGTCCGCCAGATCGCAGATCTTGCCAATCGGCGCAATATCCCCGTCCATGGAATAAACGGATTCAAACGCGATCAACTTCGGCGCTGCGGGATCGCTTGCTGCCAGAAGCTCTTCAAGATGCTCAAGGTCATTGTGACGGAAAATATGTTTCTTGGCGCCAGAATTACGGATGCCCTGGATCATTGAAGCATGGTTCATGGAATCGGAATAGACGATGCAGCCCGGCAGCAGCTTGGCCACTGTCGACAGGGTTGCTTCGTTCGAAATGTAGCCGCTGGTGAAAAGAAGCGCCGCTTCCTTGCCGTGCAGGTCAGCCAGCTCTTCCTCTAGGAGGACGTGATAATGGTTGGTGCCGGCAATGTTGCGTGTTCCGCCGGCCCCTGCCCCGGTTTCATCAAGCGCCTTGTGCATGGCACCAATAACCGTTTCATGCTGCCCCATGCCCAGATAGTCATTGGAGCACCATACGGTGATGGCCCGGGCGTTATCGCCGGCATCATGGCGGACAGCCCGCGGGAAATTGCCGCGCTCGCGAGAGATGTCAGCAAAGACACGGTAGCGTCCCTCTTGACGTACAGCTTCAATCGCGTCGGCAAAAATCTTTTTATAGTCCATCAGGCAGTCCATTTGCTTGCAGCTATCCGAATTGTATCGGCGCGCTCTTCTTAACGCAATGCTGCTCTTAACGTCCAGCGTCGAAAATGTCGCACCTGCATATAAAAATAGACTGGCCCAATTGCAAGGCCAGTCTTTTTCTGCCCTGTACGACGTTCTAGAGGCCGAAGTGTAGCTTGTCTGACCAGTAACGTTCAAGGTTGCGCAAGTTTTTACGCAAATTTTTCAACTCATCATGGTTGATTAGATCGTCCTGCAGCAGTTCATCAAGGTGCTGTTTGTAGAGATCATCTATCAGATTACGGATCTCATAGCCTTTGTCTGTCAGGGAAATCCGCACCGCACGGCGGTCATAATCGGACCGCTCATGGCGCAGGTAGCCCATCTCAACAAGTTTCTTGAGGTTATAGGAAACGTTGGAACCCTGATAGTAACCGCGAGTTTTAAGCTCACCCGCCGTCATTTCATTCTCGCCAATATTGTGAAGAAGCAGCGCCTGAACCGGGTTCAGGTCGTTGCACCCAATATGCTCCATATGGTTCTTCAAAACATCCAGAAGTCGACGGTGGAGCCGTTCGACAAGGCTCAAAATGTCGAGAAACAGGAACTTTGGATCGTTAAAATCGTAACCGCTCATGGTATTTGCCTGACTTTTAGAGAAGATTTTTAGTGAATCTTGACTAAAAACAATCTGCTCCACAAGTCCTAACGGATTATTAATGCTAAAATTTGAACTATTTTCGGGAAGACCAATGACTTGGTGCGGCATATTGCTGCAAATTTATAGCAAGCAGTGACAAAGTAGCTTTAGCGTGCCTAATATGCGCGGAAATTTCAGTAAGGATCTCTTTATGACAGCCCGTTTCCCTTCCACTCGTCTTCGTCGTCCGCGCGCTACAGACTGGTCCCGCCGCATGGTACGTGAGAACCACTTCTCGGTCGATGACCTGATCTGGCCCATTTTCGTACGCGAAGGCAATAGCGTGGTGGAACCTGTATCGTCGATGCCCGGCGTGAACCGGCTGTCGGTTGACGAAGCAGTGAAGGCCGCGAAAGAAGCAGCAAAGCTTGGGATCCCGTGCATCGCGCTGTTCCCGAACACGCCTTCAGACAAGCGCGATGCGCGCGGGGACGAGGCGTTGAACCCGGACAACCTGATCAATACTGCCATGCGCGCCATCAAGGACGCCGTGCCGGATGTCGGCATTCTGGCCGATGTAGCGCTGGACCCATACACCAGCCACGGCCAGGACGGCCTGGTGGAGGATGGTGTGATCCTGAATGATGAGACAGTTGGTGTCCTTGTTCAGCAGGCTGTCCTGCAGGCCGAGGCCGGCGCTGACATCATTGCGCCATCCGACATGATGGACGGTCGCATCGGCGCCATTAGGGGTGAGCTCGACAAAGCAGGCTTCCAGCACGTTCAGGTCATGGCCTACAGCGCCAAATATGCGTCTGCCTTCTATGGCCCTTTCCGCGATGCTGTCGGCAGCAAAGGCGCCCTCAAGGGTGACAAGAAGACCTACCAGATGGACCCGGCCAATCGCGCCGAGGCCCTGAGGGAAGTCGAGCAGGACATTCTGGAAGGCGCGGACAGCGTGATGGTCAAGCCCGGCATGCCGTACCTGGATATCGTGCGCGATGTGAAAGGCACGTTCGGTGTGCCCACATATGCCTATCAGGTGTCAGGCGAGTATGCGATGCTGATGGCGGCCGCACAGAACGGCTGGCTTGATCAGGACGCGGTTATGATGGAATCGCTGCTGGCGTTCAAGCGGGCCGGCGCGAACGGCGTGCTATCCTATTTTGCGCCGATGGCGGCAAAACTGCTGCAGGGATAGCGCACGCTATTCCTGAGCCGCCTCATCTGCCCCGTCTTCCTCCGGCTCAGGGAATTCTACCATCATATAGGTCAGGTTCTGGTTCACGCCACCCATCTGCCAGCGCACACCAAAGGCATCAGGCTCATAGAAGATGGGGATTTCCGTCCCACTGTCCTTGCGGCTGCGGCAGGTTCGGCTGATCTCCCTCAGGGCGCCATCACCAAAACCCCGGAAGGACTGGTCCGCCAGCTGGGCGCCGTCCACCCAGGCCAGATCGGCCTTCTCATTGCATGTAGCGCTTAAGCCGATCCACATGGGACTCGTGCGGATCATCGGGAAGTTCAATAGAAGGAAATAGTGCGTTTCCACGTCTTTGATGGTGGCAAGCTGCCCTTCCCGGCCTTCATAAAGATAACCACGTACCATCCGTTTGGCATGACGCCAGGTGTGTGGTGGCTTACCGTAAAACTCGAACACCTGGAAATAGCTGCCCGTTGCCTCATTCAGGTGAACTTCGCCGATCGGGCGGGCGACGGCCGTGCCGGTTTCGTCAATGCCCTGAAACAGCATCATCATGATGGCAAACGTTGCACCAATCCCAGACATAGGCCCTCCTTGTTTTACGACGCACCTTCTGTGCCACACTATTATAGCAAAGGAAACGCTGTATGACAGATGAACGACTTAATCGTTATCACGCGGCGGTCGGGCAAGAGACTTGATGATGCCGCGCATGGTGTGAACTTCCTGACGGGAGAAGGCAGCATTCTGCACCAGGTTCCTGAGCGTGCGCCGTAGTGGATTCCTGCGGCCTTCAGACCGGAAATATCCCCGCTTTTCCAGCTCACCTTCCATATGTTCCATCAGCCCCAAGAGCTCATTCTTGGTTGCCATCGGATCAGCATGGGCAGATTGATAGACGGGTGTGCGATCAGCAGACGCATGAAACTCGTAAGCCGCCAAAATCACCGCCTGCGCGAGATTGAGGCTACCGAACTCAGGATTCACCGGCACAGTCAATACCGTATCGGCCAGCACCACGTCGTCGTTCGTCAGGCCTGACCGTTCCGGACCGAACAGAATGGCGGATTTGGCCCCTACCTTGATCTGGCTGTGCATCTGTGCCGCCATCTCGCGCGGGGTCACCACAGGCTTCGGCATGTCCCTGTCGCGCACTGTTGCGGCATACACATGATTGCAGTCCGCCACGGCCTCTTCGACCGTGTCAAAAACCTTTGCCTGATCAAGGATGATATCAGCGCCAGCGGCCGCAGGGCCTGCCGCCGGATTCGGCCATCCATCACGCGGGGCCACCAGGCGCATTTCCGTCAGGCCGAAATTCAGCATGGCACGCGCGGCCTTGCCGATATTTTCGCCAAGCTGCGGGCGCACAAGGATCATGGCTGGCTGTTGCGTCATCTGGGGCATCAGTCAGCCTTACGCCACTTGACGCCGTCAGGACCAACTTCGATCACAAGGCCAAGGGCGGTGGCTTCATCACGCAGGGCATCGGCTGTGGCGAAATCCTTCGCCGCGCGGGCCTGATTGTAAGTGCTTGTGTTGGCTTCAATCCAGGCGGACTGCTCATCTGAGAAGCTCTGGAACCATTCCGCTGCATCCTGCATCAGAAGGCCCATGAACCGAGCCCCTGCCTTTAGTTCTGCTGCGGTTTCCGGCGCAGCGAGCGCATCCAGTGCCGCAATCGCCTTCGGCGTGTTCAGATCATCCGCCAAGGCGTCAATCACACTTGCAGGGACCTCGGCGGCGGCCTCGATACCGTCAGTAATCCGGTACCAACGGTCAAGTCGGCGCTTCTGTTCGCGCGTGCTATCGAGGGAGAAATCCACCGGTTGGCGGTAATGGGCCGTCAACAAGCTAAGGCGCAGCGCCTCACCCGGAAATTCATTCACCAGGTCATGTACTGTATGGAAGTTGCCAAGCGATTTGGACATCTTCTCACCGTCCACCGTCAGGTAGCCGTTGTGCATCCAGTAGTTCACGAACTGCTTGCCGTGTGAGCATTCGCTTTGCGCAATCTCGTTTTCATGGTGCGGGAAGATCAGGTCCTGCCCGCCGCCGTGGATATCGATTGTTTCGCCCAGATGCTTTTCGATCATGCACGAGCACTCAAGGTGCCAACCCGGCCGACCACGCCCCCAAGGGCTACCCCAGCCAGGCTGGTCCTCTGACGAAGGCTTCCACAAAACGAAGTCAGCCGGGTCGCGCTTGTAGGGCGAGACTTCCACGCGGGCACCAGCCACAAGCTCATCGCGGCTGTGGCGCGATAGCGCGCCATAGTTTTCCATCGACGGCACATTGAACATCACATGGCCTTCGGCCTCATATGCGTGCCCATCCTCGATCAGCTTGCGCATCATCTTGATCATCTCAGGGAGATGCTCGGTCGCTTTCGGCTGGATCGTCGGGTCCAGCGCGCCCATCATGCGCATGTCTTCCTGATAGATCTTGGCGTATTTGGCGGACACCGCCTTGATGGAGCTGCCGTCCCTGACAGCCCTATCCATGATCTTGTCGTCAATATCGGTGATGTTGCGGGCGTATGTCACATGGTCTGCGCCATACACATGGCGCAAGAGACGGAACAGCATGTCAAACACCACCACCGGGCGGGCGTTGCCGATATGGGCATAGTCATAAACCGTTGGCCCACACACATACATGCGAACATTCTGCGGATCGATGGGGGTGAAAACCTGTTTCTCGCGCGCCAGTGTGTTGTAGACCCGGATCTCGGTCACTGTAGCCCCCTTAAGCGCTCTGGCCGGAAAGACGCGCCACAACCTTGTCGCGGCCAATGAGCGGCAGGAGCATACCCATGTCAGGGCCGTGATCCTGCCCCGTCAGCGCCTGCCGGAGCGGCATGAAGAGCGCACGGCCCTTGGCGCCCGTAGCTTCCTTGATCGCGCCGGTCCAGGCCTGCCAGCTGTCGGCTGTCAGTTCGCCCGCGGGCAGCAGGTCAAGCGTCTTGGCAATATGGTCGGCGTCCTCGATCTTGGGTTCAACCGGGCCATCGATGATTTTCTTCAGCTCAGCCACATCGGAAAGCTTGGAAATGTTTGGCTGCAGCGCAAGCCACATGTCTTCAGATACCCCGTCCAGGCGATCAGCAACCATGGCATATGGCGTCATATGCAGGATCTTGGCGTTCAGCACATCAAGGTCTGCTGGATCAAGCTTCGCGGTTGCGCGGCCAAACTTGCCGAAGTCGAACCCATCGATCAGCGGCTGCGGGTCAACAAACGGCTCAATCGGCTCGGATGTACCCACACGAGCAAGCAGGCTGATGATGGACATCGGCTCAAGGCCTGCCTCATTGCGGTATTCTTCAATGGACATGGCGCCATGGCGTTTCGAAAGCCCCTCGCCGCCTTTGCCGGTCAGCAGCGCAAAATGCGCCATTTGTGGTGCTTTACCACCCACCGCTTCAAAGATTTGCGTTTGCACGGCAGAGTTCGTCGTGTGGTCTTCACCGCGCACAATGTGGGTGATGCCGTAATCCACGTCATCGACCACGCTTGGCAGCGTATATAGGAACGATCCGTCTTCACGGATCAGGATCGGGTCCGATAGCGCCTCGAGATCGATGGACACATCGCCGCGGATCATATCTGTCCAATCAACACGGGCGGGCGTGATCAGCTTGAAGCGCCAGTGCGGGCTGCGGCCGTCGGCTTCATAGGCCGCTTTCTGCTCGTCCGTCAGCTCAAGCGCAGCCCGGTCATATACAGGCGGCTTGCCGCGACCCATCTGGATCTTGCGCTTCATATCGAGCTCTTCGGCTGTCTCATAGCATGGGTAAAGGCGGCCCTCTGCCTTCAGCTTTTCAACAACTTCGTTGTAGCGGTCGAACCGTTCGCTTTGCTTGAAGGTTTCGTCCCACTTGAGGCCGAGCCACGTCAGGTCGGCCTTGATGGCCTCTTCGTTCTCAAGCGTTGACCGCTCGCGGTCCGTATCGTCGATACGCAACACGAAGGTGCCACCCTGCTGGCGCGCGAACAGCCAGTTCACGAGTGCAGCACGGATATTCCCCACATGAAGCTTGCCCGTGGGTGACGGGGCAAAACGAACCTTAACAGTCATTGTCTTTATCCAATTGTTTGGCCCACGTTGGGCCTGTCAGTTTATGTGTCTTTTATTTCGCCTTGCGCGCGCTTCTGAACCCATTGGTGATAGGGTAGCGGCGATCCCGGCCAAAATTCTTGCGCGTGATCTTCACGCCCGGCGGCGACTGGCGCCTTTTGTATTCGGCGATGTACAGCAGGTGCTCAATTCGTGCAACCTCTGATGCGCTGTGACCGCGTTCAATAATCTCGTCAACGGACATTTCTTCGTCCACCAGACAGCGCAGCATGTCATCCAGCGCTTCGTATGGCGGCAGGCTATCTTCGTCCTTCTGGTCCGGCCGAAGCTCTGCGGTCGGTGGCTTCGTGATGATATTGTCTGGGATCAACTCACCTGAAGGGCCAAGGGCGCCTGTTGGCACATTCTCGTTCCGCCAGCGCGACAGGGCAAATACATCGAGCTTATAGACGTCTTTGAGCACGCTGTAGCCGCCGCACATGTCACCGTAGAGTGTCGCGTAGCCTACGCTCATCTCGCTCTTGTTGCCGGTGGTCAGCACCATCTTGCCAAACTTGTTAGAGAGCGACATCAGCACAAGGCCGCGAAGGCGCGACTGGATATTTTCTTCCGTCGTATCCGGTTCAGTGCCTTTGAAGACGTCCGCCAGCATCTCGTCGAACGCTTCAACCCCCGGCTTGATGGCGATCACGTCATACTGCACACCTAGCGCCTTGGCGCACTCTTCCGCGTCCCCCAGGCTTTCGCCGGACGTATAGCGCGACGGCATCATCACACAGTGAACCTTGTCTGCCCCAAGCGCATCCACCGCCACCGCCGCCGATAGCGCGCTGTCGATCCCGCCCGAAAGCCCCAGAATAACGCCGGGGAAGCGGTTCTTGTGAACATAGTCCTTCAGCCCCAGCACCATCGCCTGATACATGCTGGTATAGTGGTCCGGCGTTTCAACCTGATAGTTTGTTGTGCACTCAAGACCGCTTTCTGAGCGTTTCCATTCGGTCAGAAGCTCGGCCTCGGCCCAGAACTCCATCTGCACCGGCACGCTGCCATCCGCATTCATGGCGAAGCTTCCACCTTCGAACACTAATTCGTCCTGGCCGCACATCTCGTTACAGAACACCAGCGGCAATCCAGTTTCATCCACCCGGTTACGGGCGTGTACGATGCGCTCCGGATGCTTATCCAGCTCAAACGGGCTACAGGTAGGCACCAGAAGGATTTCAGCGCTGTGGTCCTTCAGGTTATTCGCGATGGTCGGGAACCACATATCTTCGCAGATCATCACGCCAAGACGGAAGCCGCGGAAGTCCACGGGTACGGTCGGAGCCCCCGGCTTGAACACCCGCTTTTCGTCAAACACGCCGTAGTTGGGCAGGTCATGCTTATAGCGAATGGCAGAGATTTCACCACCTTCCAGAAGCAGGACCGCATTATGAAGCACTTCCCCGTCAAACCAGGGGCTACCGATGATCAGCCCCGGCATACCGTCGCCTGCGGTCATGGCCGCCAGCTCGTCTACTGCCTTCATGGCTGTTCGCACAAAGAAGGGTTTGAGCACGAGATCTTCGAGCGGGTACCCCACGACGGACAGTTCCGGCGTCAGCACCAGATCGGCTCCTGCTGCGTGCGCGCGACCGTAAGCAGCCTTGATGAGATCGGTGTTGGCCGCAATCGCGCCCACCGTCGGGTTCATCTGCACCAGATATATGGATAAAGTATCAGTCATGACGCGCTTTTACCCTTCTTGGCGGGCCGGGACAAGACAAAGAAAATCGCGCATGGGTTAAGGCCCTTCTTGCCGTATTTTTGTTATCTGCTATCGTGCGCATCCGGCTTCATATTAAAGGAATTAATAATGCCGGACTTTTCCACACTTCTTCTGTTTTCCGCCGCCAGCCTCGCGCTTACCATTACGCCGGGCCCGGATATGTTGCTGATCGCCTCCCGAAGCGCCAGCCAGGGCAAATCTGCAGGCATCCTGACCTATGCGGGCATTGCCGCCGGATGCTATTGCCACGCCCTTATGGTTGCCTTCGGGCTTGCCCAACTGTTCCTCCTGGTGCCTGCCGCCTACGACGTCGTCCGTTTTGCGGGCGCAGCTTACCTGCTGTATCTGGCGTGGCAAACGCTCCGCGCAAAATCGGTGGATGCCGGGCCGGTTGAAGCGCCGCGTCGTCGCAAACGCCGGATTTTCAGCGAAGGCCTTCTCACGAACCTTCTGAATCCGAAGGTCGCGCTTTTCATGCTCGCCCTCTTCCCCCAGTTCCTGAAGCCGGAAGCTGGCTCGGTGGTCATGCAGACGCTTGTCCTCGCCACCATCCTCAATCTGGTCGGCCTTGGTGTGAACGGTGCCGTCATCATGGCCAGCGGGCATCTGCGTGACCGGCTCGCGGGCGGCCGCAGCTTCGGCAATTGGCCCAAATATCTGCTCGCCACCGTATTTGGCGGCCTCGCCCTCCGGCTCGCGTTTGCCAGCAGAAACTAATCCATCAACAAAAACGGCGCCGTCATGTCGGCGCCGTTTCCCATATTCTCGATTTTGGGCCCTATCAGTGTGCCCTTTTGTGCCACGATTGCACGCGAAGTGCCCTTAGGCTGCGGCCGTCTTCGCCAATGCCTCACGCTCTTCCTTCAAGGCTTCTGCCAGCAGGAACGCCATCTCAATGGACTGGCTGGCATTCAGGCGCGGGTCGCAGTGCGTGTTATAGCGCGAAGACAGGCTGTCTTCGGTGATGGCCACCGCACCACCGATGCATTCCGTCACATTCTGGCCCGTGAGCTCCAGGTGAATGCCGCCCGCATAAGTGCCTTCGGCGCGGTGGCAGGCGAATACCTGACGTACTTCCTTGAGCACACGGTCAAACGGCCGTGTTTTGAGACCGCCATTGGACGCCTTGGTGTTGCCATGCATTGGATCACAGGACCAAACCACCTTCTTGCCCTCTGCCTTAACGGCACGCAGCAGCTTCGGCAGATATTCCTCAACCTTGTCGGCGCCAAAGCGGGTGATCAGCGTCAAACGCCCGGCTTCATTATTCGGGTTTAGGATATCGATCAACCGCAACAGGTCATCCGGCGTGGTTGTTGGCCCAACCTTGGACGCAATCGGGTTGCCGATACCGCTCAGGAACTCAAGGTGCGCGCCGTCCAGTTGGCGAGTCCGGTCACCCACCCAAAGCATGTGGGCAGATGTGTCATACCAATCGCCTGTTGTGCTGTCGACACGGGTCAATGCTTGTTCGTATCCAAGAAGAAGCGCTTCATGGCTTGTGTAGAAGTCTGTACCCTGAAGCTGGCGCACGTCGTTCGGGTTGATCCCGCACGCTTCCATGAAGTTGAGCGCCTCGCCGATACGGTCTGCCAGTTCCCTATATTTGTCGCCAGCCGCAGACTTGGAGACGAAATCCAGATTCCAGCGGTGGACAGACATCAGGTTGGCATAGCCGCCCTGCGCAAACGCCCGCAACAGATTGAGCGTGGCTGCAGACTGGCTGTAGGCGCGCAGCATGCGGTTTGGATCGGGAATACGAGATTCAGCGTCGAACGCGGGACCGTTGATAATATCACCGCGATAGCTCGGCAGATCCACGCCGTCCTTGGTTTCCGTATTGCTGGAACGTGGCTTGGCGAACTGGCCCGCAAGGCGGCCAACTTTCACAACCGGGCAACTGGCAGCAAAGGTCAACACCACTGCCATCTGCAGCAACACACGGAAGGTGTCACGAATGTTGTTCGGGTGAAACTCCGCGAAACTTTCGGCGCAGTCACCACCCTGCAGCAGGAAGGCCTTGCCTTCAGCCACATCAGCAAGCTGGGATTTCAGATGGCGTGCCTCGCCCGCAAAGACGAGCGGCGGATAGGAAGACAGTTCTTCCTCAACCCGTTTCAGTACTTCGCCATCAGGATAGTCCGGCACCTGTACGATCGGCCGGTTTCTCCAACTATCTGGACGCCACTCACTCATCACTTTTCCTCAACTTCGCAGCACACTCTTGTGCAGGATTATTTCAATATCATGCCGATTTCGGCAATATCCTAAGCCCTCATATAATAGGGCCACCTTCTGGAAAGCAAGCCATAACGGCCTTTTTCAGCCATTTCCACAGTTTCTTATGTAACAGTATATGCACCGGATTTCGGCAGACGAATTCTTGTCTTTCACATCAGGCTGTCTTTCTTTACACACTATAGCGTCCTTTTATGGCCTTTGCCTGACACAGTGATGAAAGCTTTTCCATGTCCGTGTTCCATGCCCAGAAGATCGTCTTTGACCTTGATGGTACCCTGATTGACAGCGCCCCTGACCTCCATGCCGCCACAAACCATGTGCTAAAGCATATTGGGCGGGAGACCATTTCGCTTGACCAGGTCCGGCATATGGTGGGCTACGGCGCGCTAACCCTTATCAAGCTGGGGCTTGAGGCCACAGGGGACGGCAATGAATATACGCCAGAGGAACTCCGGCCAGTATTCCTTGATTATTACGGCAAGAATATCACAGCCCACACCCGCCTGTTTGATGGCGCGTTGGGCATGCTGCAGCATTTTCGCAAAGCGGGTATGGAGCTTGCCATATGCACCAACAAGCCATTCCAATTGACTGAACCTATCCTCGCGAACCTTGGCATCCGCGATCTGTTTTCCGCGGTCAGTGGCGGCGACAGCTTCGCTTTCAAGAAACCCGATCCGCGCCATATCCTGGAAACAGCGGGCCAGATGCCCGGCGATGGGCCGATTGTGATGGTGGGAGACAGCCGACCTGATATCGAAGCCGCCAAGGCCGCGAACGTTCCCTCTATTGCCGTAAGCTTCGGCTATTCGCAAACGCCCGTGCATGAGCTTGCTCCGGACCGAGTTATTGATAGCTTGTCGGAGCTCACCAGCTTGATCAAACGCGCCTGATCAAACACGCCAAGTTAAACACGCCTGAGCAGCTTCTTCCAAAGGTGGCCAACCAGAAGCGGCAAAGGCATTCGCATATAGTGGCTTCTGACGTAAAGTGCAGCATTGGCCAGATACAGAAGTGCGCCCTGCCCTGTGGTGACTACGCGAACGCAAACCTTCAAGGCCCAAGGCGCGGCTGCGCCATCGGCATCAACATCAAAATACTCGCCCAGCATCCATAAGGCTTCGGCAACAGGTTTGAGTGTTCCCACATCCCGGGCACGGGCGATGAGGCCACCCTGTTCTGCGTCACTGAGGTCCATGAACAGGTAATAGAGCTCGATAAAGCTTCTGGCCGGCGTTTCGAACGCGCCATCGCCGAATATATGAATAGCAGAATGAATGAAACGATCCGTCGGCGAAAAGGCCATCAGGTCGCTGCCCACAATTTGACGTGCACCCGCCATCATTTTCAGATGGTCCGGTCTGATCCGGGACGTGCGCGGCAACAGTCGGTGATGCACATCGATGAGCGTCCGGCGGGTGACATGCCTAAGCGGCGGCAGTTCATGCATCCAGCGGCGGTAATACTGCTGGTCATAGGCGCCTGATGTGCTCTCTTCAGAATGCCAGCCGGCCTGCCGAAGCATCTTTTCAGTTTCTGCGAGCTGATCTTCCGGCACCAGGATATCGATATCGCTCACCCTGCGGCCAACCCCGGCCAAGAGATGCTCGGCAACGTAGGCGCTGCCCTTCAACAGAATCGGCTGGATAGCTGTGCCCATGAGCGCGCGCTTGATGCGGTTGGTTTCAAACGTCAGCATGCGCCGGTCATAACTGCTCCGGAGCCGTGCGTTCTCTAGAATCTCATCAAGCTTTGATCCCGGGGGCGCCTCCACCACGGCGGCGACCTGGCCCAGAATGTGGCTCTGCTGAGCCCACAGCGTGAACGCGGCGAGCCTGTCGGGCTCTTTCGGCAATGCCGCTCGTCCCGTAGCGATGCTGAAGAACGCTTTTATATTGGCCTTGAGCGAAGTCATGGTGCGTTCGCTTTCCACAAGTTCCGAACCAGCGCGAGGCTGTCTTCTGTGGAGCCATACTCAATTTCATAGGCCTTCATGCCTTCAAGCATAGCCATAAGTCCGGTGAAAGCCTTCTCTCCGATCACCTGATAGTTTGGCGAACTGGCAATCAACTGCATGGCAGCGTCAGCCAAGTCGATCTCGCGGCTTTCCGCCAGTCCCCCTTCGACAAAGGTCGGAAAGAGGATCAACCGGGGATTTGCCATTTTGTCCATCGCCTCAATGTCGCTTTGGCGTGGTCGGCGGTAAGCAATGGCCCCTTTGGGCGTGTCATGGAGCGTTTCACTGATCTGGTCCGGTCCAGCGAAACCCTTCACCACTTCGATCGACGCATTTTTGAGCGATACAGGGCGCGGGTATGCCTTCAGGCCTGCCACATCCAGGTCAAGAATTGCGAACTCGTCCGACAACAGGCGCCAACCCTCTTCCATCAAAGCCGCGGTCAAAGTGCTTTTGCCTCCGCCGGACTTAGCCGCAATGATCAGGGCGTCGTCACCTTTAGCGACAACACCCGCATGAAAGATTGCATAGCGGAAGCATTGTAGCGCCACACTGAGGTTCAGGCCCATTTCCAACGCAAGTGGCGCCATCTGGACCGGCAGCGGTGCAGCCGGAAACTGGAAACCGGGATCTGGCACAATCTGGCGCCGGAAAAATTTCCGGTACAGGTTCGGCGGCCGAAGGCACAGCGAAAAATCGCACAGTACATTGCCGCCGACAATCACCGGGCAAGCGGCATACATGTCCAGAAAAAAGTCAACAGACCGCATGTCCGAAAGCATGATGCGCGTCAGGAATGGCCCGAGATCGAGTGTCAGCGCCCCTGATTTGAGGGCCCGCACAACCTCCGTCCTCGGGACGGTCGACAAGGGACGGGAGCTCATGATTCCAGCCTTTCAACAAGGCCCACTTCATCAAGTTCACCGAACAGTCTGCGCACAACGCCGCTGGGGCATTCTTCTGCCGGAACCTGGAGATAGTCAGCGAAACCCGCCGTTACCTGCCCTACAGTCTTCGGGCTTTCGGCAAGAAAATCCAGCATCGCCCGCGATACCAGGTTGAGCATATGGGTTGTTCCCGACATACGGCTGAAGGCGAATGTCGTATCCCCTATTTCATGCAGGATATAATGATCAGGGTTTGCGGTCCAAACCCACTCGTCATTGTTGGGGCCAGCAGACACTGCGACTGTCTACTGCATTTCCAGATAGTTCAGGATTGACAACAGGCAGGAAATACCCGGGAAGCCACCGTCATTCCCGTATGTATCCAGATACTTGCCAGCCAGCACCAGGTAGAGTCCATTGGCCCCGTTGAGGTTCCAATTACCGTTGCCGTTCAGATAGTCAGCTGGGGTGATGGTCGTGTTCCGGTCAATCTCATAGACCTTATAGCAGTTGGTCCAACCACCCTTGCTGCCGCCGTCGTCATCGTCGTCACCCTGCCCACCATGCCGCCAGTCGTTACCGTTGCCGCTATATCCGTTCGGCCGGTTACCTGGCTCACCGTCTTCGCCATCTTCCTCAAACCAAGGTGTTTCGCGTGGTGGGTCTGCAGGGCAGCCGTCCTGATCGTCGTTATCGCCAACAGGATCATCAATATCGTTGCCCCAGCCACAATCATTGCCGCTAGCGTCATCACCATCAGCATCGCATTCATCGGGACGGAAACGTTCTGGAACAGTAGCGTCAGGAAAGACATAGTCCGCGTCTCGCTGGAATTTTTCTATGTCCTTGACCTTATACTCGCCCTTCTTTTCCTTGATGTCACCATCGCCCATCCATGCCTTGCCGTTATAATCGACAAGAATGGTCACGCTATCCTGGATGACAAATGCACAGTCCAGCGCGGAGTGAACCGGCTGTGTGGCTGAAGCCTTCAGCGTCAAAACCATGGGAACGCCAGCCGCGCCCAACTTAAGCAACTGTCGGCGGCGCGCGAGGAAATCACCGTCCTTGTTCTGAATATCTGACACTCTAACTACTTCTCCAAACTGCAGGCATGGAAAATTATGCAAAAATTTGATTAAACCAAGCTTAACAGCGTTTTCCGATGGCGGTCTAGGCGAAAAATGTCGCAGCCCGTTAGATTTGCGATATTTAGCCCCTATTTCGGCCACGTAATAAAACATTCACAAAAGTGCAAACTGTGTCATTTAAGGGAAAGCTGACTTTTCAGATCTTGTACCAGTCAGTTTGGTGCAGGAATACCTACTAGGATGCTGTTTGATGGCCCCGCAGTCGAAAACATATATGGCGTTGCTGAATGAACGCACGATCATTGTTGCAATTGTCTTTACGCTGGCACTGATGTGGTCGTTCGGCCAATTGTCATTCCTTGCCGGGATCATCGTCTCTGGCGTCGCCGGCACGTGCCTCCTGCAACTGTCTATCAGGCGGCGCTTCGAGGAACTGGAAGCACGCCGCGCCGCAATCCAGAAGAGGAAGCGCGCCAAGCGGCCCACATCGGTTTCCATCCGCGCCAAGGCCCTGGACCAACTACCGTCGCCTTTCATGCTGATTGACGCGGATCACAAGATTGTCGTCGCAAATATGGCGGCCAAAGACCTGTTGGGGGAAGACATAGTCGGCAATGACGCGACCTTTTACCTGCGCCAGGTGGAATTCATCAACGCCCTTGAAAGGGTATTGGCTGGCCCAGAGAGTAACTTCCAGGTCGTGCGTTATACCAACAGCAAAGACCGCATCTTTGACGTAACCGTGGCAGCCATCCCGCACCAGAGGTCCGAAGAACGGCAGCCGGAAGCCGTGTTGTTCTTCTATGAAGTGACCAGCCTGATTCGCGCGGAGCAGATGCGCGCGGACTTTGTGGCCAATGCCAGCCATGAGCTCAGGACACCGCTAACATCTATTCTTGGTTTTATTGAGACCCTTATAGGGCCGGCTGCAGACGACAAGGCCGCCCAGGGCCGTTTTCTTGGCATAATGCAGACCGAAGCCGAACGCATGGTTCGCCTGATCGACGACCTGCTGTCTCTGTCAAGGATCGAGATGACGCGCTATGTCGCGCCAGAGATGGAGGTCAACATCAAGAAGCTGATCGTCAATACGGTTGGCGCCATCCAGCCTGGGGCCGCAGCGCGCAACATCAAAATGGAGTGTAACATTTCTGAAAACATGCCGCAGATTCGCGGCGACGGAGACCAGTTGACTCAGGTGTTCATCAACCTGTTGTCCAACGCGTCAAAATATTGCGATCCTGACAGTACGGTTCATATCAGCGCCACGCCGACGCTCGACAACAAGCGAATCCAGATCAGAATTCGCGATGAAGGCCCTGGTATCTCGCAGGAGCACCTGGCGCGTCTAACCGAGAGATTCTATCGTGTTGACACGGCTCGGTCCCGCAAAATGGGCGGCACCGGACTGGGCCTTGCGATCGTAAAACACATTCTCCTACGGCATGATACCAACCTCGACATCAAGAGCGAGGTGGGTAAAGGGACCGAGTTTTCTTTCCGGCTCCCTACGGCTAATCAGCCTTCAGAATAAGACTGTCATCTGTCTGTAACATTTAAGCTGTAACAGTCGCGGTGCTGGCAGAAACCTTGGGATTTCCCTACGCTCTGCCCTGCATGATAGGAAATTAGCCACGCAGTATTGTGGCATGGAGAACTACGATGAAAAAATTCGCTGTTGCAGCCGCTTTGATCACCGCTGCCTCTCTCAGCACTACAAGCGCGGAAGCACAGTCCCGGGATCAGATCCGGATTGTTGGTTCCTCGACCGTTTTCCCGTTCGCGACTGCTGTTGCTGAGGAATTCGGGCGTTCAACAAACTTCAAGACCCCGATCGTCGAATCAACTGGTTCTGGCGGCGGTCTGAAACTGTTTTGTTCCGGTATTGGGACCAACCACCCAGACATCACCAACGCTTCCCGCCGCATCAAAGCGAGCGAAGTTGAGCTTTGCGCGAAAAATGGCGTGACCGACATTGTCGAAGTCAAAATCGGTTTTGATGGCATTGTGCTGGCCGCTTCCAAAAATGCATCTCCGATGGAAGTCAGTCTGCGTGACCTCTACCTGGCCTTGGCGGCTCAGGTTCCTGCTGAAGGCACTGAAGGCGGCATTGGCAATATGGTTCCAAACCCGTACAAAAACTGGCACGAAGTAAACCCTGCCCTGCCAAACAAGCCGATTGTTGTTCTTGGCCCTCCGCCAACCTCCGGTACGCGTGATGCTTTCAACGAGCTGGCGGTCGAAGGCGGCTGCAAGAGCTTTGCGGCGATGAAGGACCTGAAGAAAACGGACAAGAAGATGTACAAGGCTTTGTGCCGCGGCATCCGTGAAGACGGCGCTTACATCGAAGCTGGCGAGAATGACAACCTGATCGTGCAGAAGCTACAAACCAATGACGATGCCGTCGGCATCTTCGGCTTCAGCTTCCTTGACCAGAACGGCGATGTGATCCAGGCCTTCCCAGTTGCCAAGAAAGCAGGTGCCGCGTCCCAGGCTCCGACCTTCGAAGCCATCGCTGACGGTTCCTACCCGATTTCGCGTTCCCTGTACTTCTATGTTAAGAAAGCACATGTGGACGTTGTTCCTGGTATCCGCGAGTATCTCGCGGAATTCACCAGCGACAAGGCATCTGGCGACTTTGGTTACCTTGCAGACCGGGGCCTGATCCCACTGCCTGAGGAAGACCGCGCCAAATACGAGCAAGCCGCAAGTGCCCTGACAAATCTTGTGCTTGACTAAATAGTGTAAGATACGGTGTAGAGGGGCAACAAGCGACACTGAGCTGTTGCCCCTTTTTCAAATTTCGACACGTTCGACAACCCTGCGTAAGGCCGCCCTAACATGACGAGCTCCGCAATCTTTCTCTTCCTACTAATGCTGGCATTGGTCTCCTTTGCCGTGGTGCGCCAAAAGGCGCTGGCCGGTGCCGGCGGGGACCCTGCCAAACTGCACTCCCTGCCGCGCCATTATGGCTATTTCGCCGCCACCTACGTGCTGCTGCCCGGCTTGTTTGCCTTCGGCATTTGGGTCATTTTTGGCAACACCATCATTGAAGGCCTGATTCTCTCTGGCCTGCCTGACCGTGTGTTCGAACAGAATGGCGATCAGGCCACCCTGGTGCTGAACAGGATTCGCCTGGCAGTGGAGAATGCGAACTCGCCGGAGACTGATCCTGATATCCTGGCGGCTGCTCAAAAATTCCAGTCCATCTATCTCAAGGGGATCTGGGCCGCGTTTGTGCTTTCAATGTCGCTCGGTCTCGTTGGCCTGTATACCGCCTTCAATCGCACCAAGCCTGACTTTCGCGCGCGCAACAAATTTGAGCGTGTGGCGCTAATAACACTGGCCCTGAGCTCTGTTATTGCGGTTGCAACCACGCTGGGCATTGTTGCCTCGCTTCTTTTTGAGAGCCTGCGCTTCTTCCACGAAGTGCCGGTTACAGAATTCATCTTCGGCCTGCATTGGAGCCCCCAGACCGCGCTACGTGCTGACCAGGTCGCCGCCGCAGGTGCATTCGGGGCTGTGCCGCTGTTTGTCGGCACACTTCTGATCAGTTTCATTGCGATGTTGGTTGCGGGCCCAATCGGCCTTCTCGCCGCGATCTATCTGACCCAGTACGCCAGTCGCCCCATGCGCAAGATTGCGAAACCCATGCTTGAGATCCTTGCAGGCGTGCCCACCGTTGTTTACGGCTTCTTCGCCGCCCTGACGGTTGCGCCCCTGTTCCGTGACCTGGGGATAACCCTGGGGCTGGATATCGCCAGCGAAAGCGCGCTGGCAGCCGGCATGGTGATGGGCATCATGATTATCCCGTTTGTATCTTCCCTGTCTGACGATGCAATCACAGCGGTGCCGAAGTCGCTCAAGGACGGCTCACTTGCCCTTGGCGCTACGCCGTCAGAGACTATCACTCAGGTGGTGTTGCCTGCCGCCCTCCCTGGCATTGTGGGTGCATTCCTGCTGGCCATCAGCCGCGCCGTTGGTGAAACCATGATTGTTGTGATGGCCGCCGGCATGCAGCCAAACCTGACAGCCAACCCATTTGAAGCAGTGACGACCGTAACAGTGCAAATTGTGGCCCTTCTGACTGGCGACCAAGAGTTTGACAGCGCCAAGACACTGTCGGCCTTTGCCCTCGGCCTTGCCCTGTTTGTTACCACGATGGCGCTCAACGTTATCGCCCTGAAGATCGTCAGAAAATATCGCGAAGTTTACGATTAAGGACATCAGATGTCGGATAACGCGAAAGAAATCAGACCTACCGACTGGCATTCACCTGAAATGAATGCCCGGATCAAGCGTCGCTACCGCAAGGAAAAGTGGTTCAAGGGCTTTGGCTTCACTGCCGTTATCCTAGCAGCCATGTTCCTTGTTACCCTGATTGGCAGGATCGCCGGTGATGGATTGTACGGATTTGTCCAGACCAGTATTGAACTGGATATTCCTTTCCAGGAAAACATCCTTGGAAACCCGCGCGAGATGTCGAAGGCCGATTTTGAAGAAGGCGTTCGCCGCGCCAACATGCTGCGTGTCATTGATGCTGCCCTGAGAGCACATTTCCCGGATGTCAAAAGCCGCAGCGACCGCCGCGACCTTCTGCGCATGGTCAGCACCGGAGCTCGCGCCCAGTTGCGGGACATGATCCTCGCAAGCCCGAACCTTGTTGGCACCACACAGCGGGTCCGCCTGCTGGCATCGGACGACATCGACCAACTGCGGAAAGGCCGCATCGATGCTTCTGAGCCTGAGGCGAACCGGAAGGTGAAAGACAAGGAACTGGGCTGGTATAAAAAACTGAAAGAAGAAGGCCGTGTTTCGCTGAACGTCCACACAACGTTTCTGACCAGCGGCGACTCCCGCGATCCTGAGCTCGCGGGCATCTGGGGTGCGACAGTGGGCTCAGCGCTAACCCTTCTGGTAACACTCTCCATTGCGTTCCCGATCGGTGTATTGACGGCAATCTATCTTGAAGAGTTTGCCCCGAAAAACCGCCTGACGGACCTTATCGAAGTAAACATCAACAACCTGGCGGCCGTACCGTCCATCGTGTTCGGCCTTCTGGGGCTGGCCCTGTTCCTGGGCGTGATGCACTTGCCGCGTTCGGCTCCGCTTGTGGGTGGTCTTACCCTCGCCTTGATGACACTGCCAACGATCATTATTGCTTCCCGCGCATCGATCAAGGCCGTGCCCCCGTCTATCCGGGACGCCGCACGAGGCCTTGGTGCCTCACCGATGCAGGTGGTGTTCCACCATGTTGTGCCGCTTGCAATGCCTGGCATCCTAACCGGTACCATTATCGGCATGGCGCAGGCTCTGGGTGAAACAGCTCCGCTCTTGATGATTGGTATGGTTGCCTTCATCGTGGACATACCGGGTAGCGTAACCGATGCAGCCACTGCGCTGCCGGTACAGATTTTCCTCTGGGCTGACAGCCCTGAGCGAGCGTTCGTAGAAAAAACATCCGCAGCCATCTTGGTGCTGCTTACGTTCCTGATTGCAATGAATGGCCTGGCCATCTGGCTACGCCAAAAATTCGAGCGGAACTGGTAACATGTATAAAATGGCCACAGAGTTGGAAACCATGACAGAAACACGCAAACCTAAAATGATGGCAAAAGATGTGCACGTTTTTTACGACACAAACCATGCTGTCAAAGGAATCACGCTGGACCTCCACCAGGACGAGGTGACGGCACTTATCGGCCCCTCCGGGTGCGGCAAGTCCACCTTCCTGCGCTGTTTGAACCGCATGAACGATACAGTGGCCAGCTGCCGCGTAGAAGGCACGATCACGCTTGATGATGAAGACATTTATGCTTCCTCCATCGACGTGGTCCAGCTGCGCGCACGCGTAGGGATGGTTTTCCAGAAACCAAACCCCTTCCCCAAGTCCATCTATGACAACGTGGCCTATGGCCCGCGCATTCACGGCCTGGCGCAAACACGCACAGACCTTGACGAGATCGTGTCAACCGCGCTTGAAAAAGCAGGCCTTTGGAACGAAGTGAAGGACCGCCTCGAAAGCCCAGGCACAGCCCTTTCGGGCGGCCAGCAGCAGCGTCTGTGCATTGCTCGCGCCATTGCGGTAAATCCTGAGGTGATCCTCATGGACGAGCCCTGCTCGGCGCTTGACCCGATCGCCACGGCAAAAGTTGAGGCGCTGATCGACGAGCTCAAAGGCCGCTATGCTATCGCTATCGTGACCCATAGCATGCAGCAGGCGGCCCGTGTATCCCAGAAAACAGCCTTTTTCCACATGGGGGACCTGGTTGAGCATGGCGATACCACAGAAATCTTTACGTCGCCGAAGCAAGAGCGCACGCGCGACTATATCACTGGCCGCTTCGGCTAAGGAGTACCGACATGACAGAGCATATTGTCAAAGCATACGACGATGAACTGAGGGACCTGCGCGCTATTGTCAGTCGCATGGGTGGCCTGGCAGAAGATCAACTTGTCGGTGCCATGGAAGCCCTGAATGAGTTTGATACAGCGAAAGCTTCGGCTGTCCGGGCATCTGACAAGCAGCTGGACAAGCTTGAGATCGACGCTGAAAAGGCAGCGATCGTGGTGTTCGCACGCCGCGCCCCTGTAGCAGACGACCTCCGCGAAGTGGTTTCCAGCCTGAAGATGACTGGCCTGATCGAACGCATGGGCGACTATGCAAAGAATATTGCCAAAAGGACCTTGGCCATTTCGGAAATGGGCCCCGTTGCCCTGCCCCCGATCCTTGATCAGATGGCCCGCGACGCCCGCAAGATGATCCAGGATGTCATGGACGCCTACGTTCATCGTGACGCCGACCTTGCAATGGAAGTCTGGGAAAGGGACGAGGCGCTGGATAACCTACATAACGCAGCCTACCGGCAGATCCTTGCGCGCATGATGGAAACGCCTGAAAAAGTTGGTGTCCTCACACATTTCCTGATGATCGCCAAAAACCTTGAGCGTATCGGCGACCAGGCAACCAATGTTGCTGAACAGGTTTTCTACACTATCAACGGCGTCATGCTTGAAGAAGCCCGTCGTCCGAAGCATGACCTGACCAGCACTGAAATGGTAACCGACGAATAGTAAACAGGGCAACCCAAGGAAAATCCTGTGAAAACACGTATCCTACTGATCGAAGATGACGAAAACATCACGGAGCTGGTGCGCTATAACCTTGAGCGCGCCGACTATAAGGTCGATGCAGTCGCTGACGGTGAAGACGGCCTGTACAGGGCTAGTGAAGAAGCTCCAGACCTGATCCTTCTGGATTGGATGCTGCCGAACCTCTCTGGGCTCGAGATCTGCCGCCAGCTTCGCCGCAATGCGGAAACGCAGAATATCCCGATCATCATGCTCACGGCGCGTGCCGACGAGCCTGACCGCATTCGCGGGCTGGAAACAGGCGCTGACGACTATATCTGCAAGCCCTTCTCTCCAAAGGAACTTATCGCCCGCATCCAGGCCGTGCTACGGCGCCTACGCCCCGCCCTGGCGGGCCACGAGCTGGCGTTTGAGGACATCAAGCTCGACAGCGTATCCCACCGTGTGACACGCGGCGGAAAGCCGATCCAGCTTGGCCCGACCGAATATCGCCTGTTGCGGCATTTCATGGAAAACCCGCGTCGCGTCTTCAGCCGAGAGCAGCTCCTGGACAGTGTCTGGGGCCATGACGTGTATGTCGAGCCACGCACCGTGGACGTTCACATCCGCCGCCTGCGCAAAGCCATCAATGTAGATGACGCGCCAGACTTCATCCGGACTGTTCGCTCAGCGGGCTATTCGCTCGACAATTATAACTGACCTCGGTCAGGATCAGGCCGGGCTGGCTTCCAGCTTGGCCAAGCTGCGCTCCAGCATCAAGACACACCAAAGTGAAGCATGGTGATCCCGCTTGGACGCCAGATGCTCCGAAACCATTGCCCGCAGGCCAGACCTTGAGATCAGGCCCGTATCCAAGAGAACTTCGCTCTCGCACAACTTCTCGAGAAGCGGTGCCAGCTCTTCCCGCATCCACTGTCCTGCCGGAATATTGAAGCCCTTCTTGGGTCGGTCAATAATCTGGTCCGGGATAAACCCGCGGACAGCTTTCTTGAAGGCCGCCTTTCCGTCCCCGTCGACAATCCGACTTTCGGGCTCTAGCCGTATACCCCACTCGAAGAATTTGTGATCCAGTAGCGGCACGCGCACCTCGAGGGAATGAGCCATACTGGCCCGATCCACCTTGGTCAGGATATCGCCTGGGAGATAGGTGTTGATGTCGATATGTTGCACCACGGAAAGCGGATGTGCGCCTTTGATCTGGCCAGCCAGCTCCTCGAAACGTTCCTGTGGGTGATATCCCTCCAGTTGCCTTTTCATTTTGTCAGACTGCAGCCTCAACCGGTCCCGGTCTGGGGTCTTGGCAACCGATTGGAAGTAGGCCTGCGCAGAGCTGCGGGCGAGTCCTTCAAACGTCGACTTGGCGCGCATAAACTGGGGTGCCCAGTCCATCTTTGGGTATATCTTTGACAAGGGGCCGAAAACGGCTCGGCGAATCATCTGCGGCACCGCGCTGCGGAACTGCTCTTCCAGCATATGGAAGCGGTAACGCCGATAGCCGCCGAACAGCTCGTCGCCCCCATCACCTGAAAGCGCCACCTTCACCGTTTCGCGCGCCAAGGCGCACACCCTGTAGGTCGGCAACGCAGACATATCAGCAAAGGGCTCGTCATACACATCCGGCATTACATCAATAAGGCTGGCGTCATGGGCCGAAATCAATCGCATCCTGTGGTGAGCGCCAAAATGATCAGCCACATTCTGGGCATAGCCACTTTCATCAAACTCTGGCACATCCGAACCAACAGCACAGGTTTGCACTGGTTCAGCGCTATTGCGGCTCATCAGGCCAACCACCACACTGGAATCAACGCCGCCAGATAGGAAGACCCCCAGGGGCACATCGGCAATCATTCTGAGCTTGACGGCTTCTTCAAGCCGCTCCAGCAGTTCATCGGTGTCCTCTTCAACCACTGATGGCGTAACCATATCAAGTTGCCAATAGCGGTATATCTCGGTCCGGCCAGTATTCTTGGATAGTTTCAGGCAATGTGCTGGCGGCAGCTTTTCAACACCAGTGAGAATTGATTTCGGGTCTGGCACATAGCCCAGCGCCAGATAATCTTCAACAGCATCCAACCGCAGCCGGCGCTTCAGCCCCGGGTGCTGCAGAAGGGCTTTGAGCTCTGATGCAAACAGGAAGGTGCCATCAGGAAGGCTGGCATAGTAAAGCGGCTTGATACCCAGCCGGTCACGGGCAAGGAACAGCTCCCCTTTACGGTTATCCCAGATGGCAAAGGCAAACATGCCCCGCAACCGACTGACGCAATCTTCTCCCCATTCCAGATAGGCCATGAGGAGAACTTCCGTGTCACATTCGGTCTTGAAGCTGTAGCCCAGTCCTTCGAGCTCCCGTCGCAGGTACTGAAAGTTATAGATTTCACCATTGTAGGTCAAAACCACGCCTTCGTCGGCGCTTAGCATGGGCTGATGCCCACCTGCAGCGTCGATGATTGACAGGCGGCAATGACCGAAAGCAACCTGGTTTCCCCAGAAATAGCCGTCATCATCGGGACCGCGATGCGCAATGCTCTCTGTCATGCGGCGCAAGACAGCCTGCTCAACGCGCGCCTGGGCGGTCATGATTATCCCGGTTATGCCACACATAGGTTTGTTTCCTTCCCCGCAGGCTCTTGGCGGAACAAGAACTGTGCAGGCGGCAAGCTGCTGAAGAACTTGGTCAGAATAGACCTAGTGGTTTCTACTGTCGACGGAAATTCCGCCGCAGCTACAAGCATTTGACCGATTGCCGCCTCGCCCCTCAAGCGAAGGCGTGCCAGTCCTATCTTGGCCTGGAGCGCGGAACTATAGAAGCGTCCATCCACATAGTATGCTCGCCAAACAAGGCGCTTGTGTCCATTATGGAAACTTACCGACTCCTCGAACTGCGCACGGCCAACTGTCTGGACCCTTGTGTCCTGCCCCTGAAGTCGCACCCACCCTGGCGCCGAGACAAGCGCTGTCGGTGCCGCCAGCCGGTGGCCTACCCTGTCTGGCGCCACCAAGGCTGACACGCCAAAGACCGTATCTGCATCCAACCGGTACATCCAGGCTGTGCTTCGATCTGATGATGGCACCTCGAACCAGGGCGCTTGAGCAGATACCGGCAACAAGCGGACATCGCAATCTGCACACTGTGGCAGCATAAGCCCTGCGGCAGCGCAGGACATTGCCCCTTTTGGGGCGGCCGGCAGCCACCAGGCGCTTGCAAGGATAGCCAGCATACCAAGCGTCACGGCGACCGGTGCAAAGGGGTGGGTTGGTTTTGTGACTGGGCTTTCATCTGGTTTTTCCTCAGTGTCTTCAGGCGCGTCGTCAAGATCGGAGAACTTGTAGGCTACAGTGATCAGAATGATCAGGACGAAACTGAGAAACCCCCAGCCATAAACGATATGATCGACATCCTTGGCAAAAGAAACATCCGTTGCTTCTGAAATCAGGAGGGTTCCGTAAACCCGGACAGCGTTGGCCACGAGCGGCACTGCGATCGAGGCCAACAGCATCAGAACACGCCGTTGCCAGCTTCTGAAGGCCAGCCGACACAGCAGAATGCCGGTGACCAGGCTGGAAAACAGGAATTTGACCCCGGCGCACGCTGCCGCCACCTCAAAAAGTCCGGAAGACAGCTGGATCAGCACACCGTCAGACTGATGCGCCACACCTGTTAGATCGAGCGCCCAGACAACGGATTTCGCAGTCAGGACCTGCAGTGGTCCCACAAGACCGGCGCCAAATGGCACAAAGGCAAACAGAAAAAGCAACGGGAACAGCAGGACTCTGTATACTGCTGGTCCCAGCGATGCCAATACAAGGCACTGAACTGCACCGATGAAGGCCACATGCTGCAGGATCTTTACTTCTGCTGCCCCGCCCAGAAGCCAAAGGCCGGACGCGACAGCCAATCCGATAGCACCAGGCCAGTAGAAACTGAGCGGCACCCGCTCCAGCCGGTCCCTTTCACGCCAGATCAACCACAGACTGACAACGGGAACCCAGACGCCGTGACTGAAAATATCAACGGTCCATACAAGGACAGACATATGCTTGAGTGTGTCGAACCAGCCCAGGAACAGAAGCAGCAGCCCCGCCCCCAATAGCGCTATATTTTTGCGACCAGGCGCGAGCATCATGGAGCCTCCCCTTCGCTGACCCTGTCAACCAGATCATCCAGGCGCTCCAGGCTTTTTGCCCAGCCATAGTGTCCAATCATATGCTGACGGGCAGCATGGCCCAGCGTACTGGCTGCCTCAGGCGCATGTAGCAATGCCACGACAGCCTCTGCGAAATCTCCCGCACCGTCAGCGACCATAAGGTGCTCCCCTGCGGTTGCTTCGATGCCTTCCTTGGCTGCGGGCGTGGCAACAACGGCCTTGCCCATCGCCATCCCCTCCAGAACCTTGTTCTGGACGCCGCGGGCTGTCAAAAGCGGGGCAACGACAAGGCCAGCCCCCGCAATTGTCTGCGCCATATCATCTACGAAGCCCATAACGGTATTGTTCGGCTGATCGGCCAGTGCCCTGACCCGGGCATGCACGGGCGCGCCAGCAATAACAAATTGTGCCTCAGGCACGCTGCGGCGAACGATGGGCCAAACATCGGATGCGAACCATTCCACAGCTTCAATATTCGGCAGGTAATCCATTGCCCCTGTGAATATCACTGTGGTTGCAGACAGCACGACATCCGCAAACCGCTGCGGGTCGAAGGCGTTAAGGTCCACCCCGTTGTTGATATGACCAACTGCCGCCTTGATACCCTCGGGCAGTTTGCCACGGAACACGGCCGCTTCAGCTTCGCTTACGAATGTTGTGGCTGCAGAGATCCTGGCAACCTCGGCTTCGAACTGGAACAGCAGTCGCGCTTCCCGGGCATAGAACCAAGACATCGGAAAGCCGCTCTTTTCCGCATAGGCCGCCCATTTGTCGCTATCCACGTCCACCAGATCGGCGATAACCGGGATGTTGGCTGGTTTGCCCTTAACAAGCGGTGCAACTGCCCCGGAAAACAAAAAGACCAAGTCAACTTCGTTACGGGCGAACAAGTCGTCGACAAAGGCTTGCAACTTGCTTTTTGGATAGGCCGCAAGGGTCATCGGTTGCCCGGTCAAAAGGCCAAGAAGCGCACCGGCCAGCTGCGACCAGCGGCTAACACGGCGGCAGCACAGGCTTTTCACCTTCGATTTCAGGAAAGGAAGATGAACAAGGTCCTTTGGCTGGTCGACATAGAAGCCCAGATGCACCTCATGCTTCTCAAGCAGATGCTCCAGAAAATGCCAAGAGCGGATTTTATCGCCCTTGTTGGGCGGATAGGGTATGCGGTGCGCGAGAAAAAGAATGCGTGCCATCCCTGCCCCCTAACCCAAGTGCCTGGAGATTGGCGGCCCAATCAGGTTTGCGACGCCAAGTGGCAGGCGCTTCCAGGCTGCAATCATCAGGCTGAACTTCCGGTTCTGGGGAGACATGTCAGGAACGCCAGCCCCTTCTGCCAGCCGGTATTCATATTCAAGGGGCGTAGGGTCAAAACCCCAGTTCTTCTTGAAGTTATAGGGGCCGGTTCCAACTTTGCTGCGACCAAAATCAAAGGTCGTTCGCCCGCTGGCCACTGCCTGCTTCATCAGGTCAAAATACATAAAGTCATGGGCTGCCAAAGACCGGGCGCGGGCGCTCCCCCCTGCATAGAAGGGCAGCACCGTGTTCTGGGTGCGGAAACTCATCAGACTTGCAACCCCCTCACCCTCACTGTCACGGATGATCTGGATCAGCACGTCCTCGCCGAACACCGCTTTGAAGGCTGCAAACAGCCGTTTCGGAAACACCGGCGTGCCCAGACCATGTACCGAACAAGCATATAAGTTGTAAAACGCATCTAGGTCGTTATTCCAAAGGCTTATGAGGCCTTTCTCAAGTGACTTCCTAATGACAGCGCGCTGCTTTCTAGGGATCTGAAGCAGCAGGTCCTGTTCATTGCCCGAAACCAGGCTCCGGATGAAGGTGGCGGCTTTTCCCTCAACAGTTTGCCAGTGGGAACCATCGCGGTGGCGCGCTCTGACGGTCCGATACTCCAGTGTGTCGCATCCAGCTTCGGTGGCCAGCTTCCAGGCAGCAGCGTCCAATGCGTCATAGGCCTCGTCGCTCACGGCGAGTGGCCCGCCATACACGCCGAACATGGTGGAGATGGCCTGCCTGCCGAATATCAGACTGCGCCTGAGGGTTAGTGGCAGAACGCCGACAATCGCGCCATCCTGCTCGGCAAACAAAAAGGGGCTCTCGTGCCCTGCTCCCTGTTCGATCACCTGCTTCCAGCCAGACCGGTGGCAAAATGTACCGTCCGGGTGGGCCTCTACAAAGGCATCCCAAGGGTCCGCTGAAGCGGCATCAAGAAGTCTGACACCTACAGTCATTGATCACCTGCCCCGGCCGATTCCTCAAAGGCGATGCTGTAGATATCTATCATCCGCCCCCAGGCCCGACTGTCGCACAGGCGTCCGACCTTTTGGGCCATGCGGCTCTGGTTGGTATAATGCCGGAAACGTGAAAGCCAGGGTGCGTTCGCCACAAAAGGCTGGTCCGGGTCCATTTCCCACGGGTGCATGTAAAATACACCCGGGAGACCGCTTTGGCGCACGCTTCCGCTGAATAGCCCTTCCCCGAGAATATATGGCAGAAGGCGAAAATAGCCGCCGCCAGACGCAGGCCACGCGCGGCCGAACCTGTAAATACTCAGCGGCACCTCCAGTATGCGCCCCGCACCAATAGGCCAGAAAGGACCTCGTGGGGCTTCAGGCATGCCGTAATGGTCGTGGTGCACGGGATAGATGCTGGAACTGTAGCTGAAGCCAAGTTCTTCCAAGCATTCATAGGCCCACCAGATATCTGGTGTCAGTGAAAAGCTCGGGGCCCGATAGCCTTTTACGGCCACGCCTATTGCATCCTCAAGCTGCGCCTTCGCACCTTCCACATCATGCAGGAACTGATCCCGTGTCATGGTGAAGAGCCGTTTGTGATCCCGCCCATGACACGCAACCTCGTGCCCAGCATTGTGAATGGCTTTGATCAGCAAAGGGTGGCGTTCCACCACCCACCCAAGGCAGAAGAAGGTACCCTTGACCTGATGCCTGTCCAAGAGCGTGAGGACCTTGTGGGTCTGCCGCTCTACCCGGCTTTCCAGGTTTGGCCAGTCGTCGCGGTTCAGCGTGTGTTCAAACGCGCCAACCTGATACCATTCTTCGACATCAACAGAAAAAGCGGACTGGTCACCAAACTTGATGCCAGTCGCAACAGGCTGGATCGACGTAAGGACGGATGCAGCCTTACTTGTCATCCTTTGCACCGCCACCGGCCAGTTGAGCCATCAAGTTGGTCAACTGCTTGAGGGTTTCGTCCTGCGACTTCATCATGCTCTCAAGCTGGTTGATGCGGTCTTGCATCTCCTCTTTCTCCTTGTCGTCGCCTTTGGACGAACCTGAGCCAGATTTCCCAACGCTGTTATCGCCGGATTTCTCAAGAGGAACCGATGGATCGTTTTGCAGGTTAACTGGCGCGGAAGGAGGCCGATGGATCGCAGACGAAGTCGGCGTAACCTGACGGGTATCGCTGGCCATATCGGCAATCACTGCCTCGACGGTTTCAGCGTCCACGGTATGAATCTCTTCTAGCGCACCGTAAAGGAGAATGCGGGAACACAGCGTGTTCAGGCGGCGCGGCACACCAGCACTGTGCTGATAGATGGCTTCGACAGCGTCTGCGGTGAAACACGGGTCGTTATCCCACCCGACAAGGCGCAAGCGGTGCTCAATATAGCCGGCGAGTTCTTCTTCCTCCATCGGTTCAAGATGGTGGGTTGCGATCACACGCTGGCGCAGCTGCTCAAGTTCCGGCGCCGCAAAAATGCGCTCACGAAACTCTGGCTGCCCAACGAGGAAGCTTTGCAGCAGTGCCTTGTCGCCTTCCTGGAAGTTCGACAGCATGCGCATCTCTTCAAGCGCAGCGTTCGAAAGGTTCTGGGCCTCATCGACAACCAGAAGCGCACGGCGCCCCATCTGGAACTGCTCACGCAAATATTTTTCAAGCCGCGCCAGCAGTTGCCCTTTGTCTTCGGCCTGAGCATCAAGGCCAAACGCCGCAACAACGCTCCTGAGCAGGTCTTCTGCGCTCAATTGGGTGCTCACAATCATCGCGGCGATAAATTCGTTGCGGTCAAGCGTCTCGAAAAGGTGGCGTACAAGCGTGGTTTTACCGGTACCAATGTCACCGGTCACGATGATGAAACCTTCCCCCTGGTTCAAGCCATAGGTCAGGTAAGCCATCGCCTTCTTGTGCGTGCGCGAACTGAAATAAAAGCGAGGATCCGGCGTTAACTGAAACGGCCGCCCCTGCAAATTATAAAAACTTTCGTACATACCGGCTTAAAACGTCCCTCTTAGATACAGGGTCAAAGCATTTTCCATCAAATCCGAACCTTGCTCGTTCGATTGCCTCTGACTATGGCTAGCATTTACCGCCACGGTAAAATACTTCGACAGACGATTTGACCAATCCAAGCTCCCAACAATGTAGTTATCTACCCGAACTCCGTCTTCAAATCTACTGCGACGATAGCTTATTGTTCCAGATAAATCAGTGTTTTTATTTATACTTCGCTTGAACCCGGTTGAAAGGCCCCAGGATGAAGCTGTCCCAGAACTATCATCAAACGTGCGCCATTCCATGTTTCCGTTGAGATAGAGCTGCCACCGCTTGTGACGCCACGTTATTACAGCGTTAGCGTTCCGACGACGAAAATCAACATCTGAAAGCGAAAAGCTCGGGTCGGTTTCGTCCACCGGCAGGCCTTGCGAGTCTATGATCCCCCGCGACGGATCAAACTGCAGCGACTGCAATGTATCGTTCAGGACAATGGCATTTGACGTAATTGTGTCGGTATAACTTGCCACCAGATCCAGCCGGACAGAGAAGAAATGCTGCAGCCTGCCATACCATTTGGTCCGGTTGCCTTCCTTGCCCCACTTCAGTGTCAGATCAAGCTTGCTGCCGGGCGTCAGCCGGAAACCTGCCTCCCATGACAGACCATCGACTGCGAGAGACGAAGATTGCAACCCGTTCCTCGCATAGCCAAGCGACCCCATGAGCGCGAAATGACGATTGAACTTCAGGTTGAGCTCACCACCGGCATTCTCAGACGAGAAATCATTGACCTCCAGGCTGCGCTGACTGCGCTGGCTTGAGGCAAAAAGCCGCCATTCCAGATTGTTGAAGCGCTGTCCTGATCCGATTGACGCCCGAACCTCATGGGTTTGCGTGTCAGAGAAATTGGTCGTGATGGTTTCATCGTCAAGATTGTCTGCCGGGCTTAGGGTTAGGCCGTAGCGGTAGCTCACACGCCAATCAGCCAGGTTCCGTACCGTGCCCTTGAGGATTGCACTTCCTGTATAGTTTTGGACAAGCCGCCGGTTCGAGCTTTTGTTCGCGATGCTTTTTGACAGGCTCCCGCCCCGGTCCAGGAACACCTGCCGTAGGCTGGCACGGCTGGCGACCGTCAGGTGATCTTCCAACACATCCATATCGAGAGTGCCGAAGAGGTTATGTCTGGTTTCGGAAGAACCGTCAGACATGAACCGCAGATAATCGTAGGAATAGTCCAGTGCGCCGCGAAGCTTGCGGCCTTCAATGCGGGTATTCAGGCCAGGGGCAAAGTTGAGAACAGTGTCGGACTGGCGGTTGGATTCGGTCAGCAACGAGTTGTCAGAGAAGGCGAGCTTGGCCTCAACTCTGGGGTCAAACCAGATATGTTGAGCTTGAACGGCCTGGAGCCCGGCACCAAGGCCAAAAGCCAAGGCACCAAGGGACAGGAGCCGCATAGATCGGTTGTTGCCGGAGAAAGCCCCCACCTAGCGTTTCCCCTATCGCCCGCCGTAGCCGTAATAAGACGCGAATTTCTTGTTGCTGCCACTGTAACGGGTCTTGTTCAGAAGCAGATTAATGTGCTCACACGCGCTGATCATGCTCAGGCTTTCCTTGATCTGCGGTTCGGTGGTTTTCTCCGCCTCAATCACAAAGATTGTCTGTCCCATATAGAGCGCCAGCACGGAAGCTGCCGAGCTAGCAAGCACTGGCGGTGAGTCAAAGACGACCAGTCGGTCGGGGTACCGTGAGCCGATCTCACTCACAATCTTTTCCATCCGTTCACTGGCGAGCAACTCGGTGGTCAAGTTGTGCTGACGGCCTGCGGGTAGCAGAACAAGGTTGGGGATATTGGTCCGGATCAGGCAGTCGCCAATTTCAATCTCATCGTCTGCTACAACATCCATCAAGCCGCGCCCCCCGCTGACACCCAGTCGGTTCAAGACCTCGGGTTTCGAGAAGTCGGCGTCGATCAGCAGCACGGTCGTGTCCTGCTCGGTCGCCACTGACAAGGCCAGGTTGATGGCACAGAAGGACTTGCCCTCACCTGGGTTCGAGCTGGTCACCAGCACGACGTTGCCGTTCTTTACATGACGCTCCTTGCCAAAAGCATTCAACAGGATCGACCGCTTGATGATCCGGAATTCTTCTGACATCAGGTTTGGTGGCATATCCGGGGTGATATAACCGGCCTCCCGGAGCGCCAGCAGGTCGATTTCCTGCTTCTTGCGCTTGCCGGAACCAGCCTTATTGGCTTTCCCGACCTGCTCAGGCTTGCCAGGCATGTCAACGAGCGCAGGTTTTGGTGTGTCAGCCTGTTTCGGCGGCTGCACAGGCAGCGGCTTGTCTCCAATCTTGTCAGCCAGCCGATCAGCCGTGCTGCGGCGTGCCTCAGGAGATCCAATACCGCCAGCGCTTTTCTTTGGCTCGGCACTCTCCGCTGGACCTGAACGCGGAGCGCCAGGTTGGCCAATGCCACGGAATTGCTTGGGCTGTTCCTGTTCGACAGCGGGGTTCAGGGAAGACGGGTCACTGCGCTGCTCCGGCTTGGCAGGGCTGCCGATACCGATGCCCTGCGCCTTTGACGGGGCTGATGACGCACGTTCAGCAGCGCGCTCTACAAGAGATCCGCCGCCCTCTTTCTTCTTTTTTTCTTTTTGTGCTGCCCGTTCAATCAAATCCATTACGCAATACTCACCCTCATCCTACCGACGGCGCGCCGAAAATATCGAACGCTAGCAAGGATACAAAGATAATCAACAACAGCAGCACACCGCCGGCAAAGGACAGCAAATCGATGCTGCGGCGACGGTTTTCATCTTCGGACATGGACTTGGTCACATTGCCCAAGATCGGAAGATCAAAATGTGCACGTAATTGATCAACGGTGATAACAACCGGACGTAGCTGCGAAAGCACTAGCGCCACACCGATACCCGCGATCAGGGAGCCGACAAACACTCCGGCAAAGAAGATCAGGCGGGGCGGGCCACTTGGGCTCTGCGGCGTGATCGGCTCTTCAACCACGCGAAGAGACAAGGCGTCGTCCGTTGCCTCAACGTCAGCACGCAGGTCAAGGTCCTGTTTCTGCTGCACGAATTCGTTATACTGCTGGCGGAGCGAAATATAGTCGCGCTTCAGCTTGCTTTCCTGCGCCTCGATCTCTGGAACCCGCTTGGCCTTTTCTTCCATCTCAGCCACTGTTCTGCGCTGGTCGCTTTCACGCTGCTTCAATGTCTGCAGTTCCGTCCGGGTCTGGATAATCTGCAGCATCAGCTGTTCATAGAGGCGGTTCGGCGTTTCCGTGGTGAGGTTCGAATTGCGGCCTGCCTCTGCTGATCCCTCCAGCTCTTCAGCCAGCGCGTCCTGCTTGTCCTGCAGTTCCCTCTTAAGCGCATCGATCTGGCGCGTTACATTCACTACGTCCGGGTGACGGTCTTTCAGGCCAAGAACCCGCAACTGGTCCAGCTTCTTCTCAAGGTCCGAAATCCGCTCTTCAAGCGGGTCCTGATCACCACTACGGGAACCACTCCTGCTGGACCGCGCTTCCCTGATGGTGGCTGGCACGTTCTTGATCTGTTGCTCAAGGGTATCGTGCGTTACCTGCGCCTCGGCAATAAGGCTGGTTGTTTTGCGGAGATCCGCCTTGGCACTGTCCAGGCGCTGGATAAAGCTACCTGCAGAACCCAGATATTCGATATTGTCTTGCTGGAATTTGGCAACGGACGTTTCTGCATCAGACAGCTTCTGCGCATATTCCTGGATTTTCTGATCGATAAACTCTATGGCACTGTCCGACTTTTGGCGACCATCCTCTGTGTTGCGCTCCAGGAAGAAAGCTAGCAGGCTCGCCACCACCCGTTTGGCGACTTCCGCCCGCTGGCGGTCGCTCAGCCTGTCATCGTCAATGGAGTATTGGATGCGGAACATGCCCTCGTCGAGCGAGAATATCCGGATATCCCTTGTCAACTGGCCCACCAAGGCATCGAGATCCTTGTCGGTCCGCGCGAGTTGGTCAAGATAGTCGGAGCGACGGATGATTTTCTCAAGATTGGCTCGGGTCACAACTGTCCGCCGGACAATCTCTACCTTGCGCATCAGGTCCACGTTAATGCCCATTTCGCGGGCGATCGTGGGCAGGATGGTCTCTGTATCCACGAAGATTTGGGCCGTTGCCTCATACTTGTACGGCATAGTGGCAACCAGCGCCCAGCCCAGCAAACTGACAAGCCAAGTAGTCCCGAGCATATACCAACGCTTCCGCCAAATGCCGTAAGCAATGGCTTTAACCTGTTGATATATATCATGTAAACTGGACTGCTGAACAGCCATTTGCCTTACTCCGACACCAACAATTTATGTCCTGCAGCCGATAGTATACTACAGAATGCTCTCAGGGATAATCAGTACATCACCCGGCAAAATCTTGACGTTTGCGTCGATTTCGCCGTCCTTGAGCAAAGATTCAATTTTCAGACCATATTCTTTCTGCTCGCCATTCTCGAACCGAACCAAAGTTGCACGGTCACCGGCAGCAAACTCGGTCAGGCCACCGACCTGGATCATAACGTCAAGAAGCGTCATGTTGGCGCGATAGGGAATTGCCTGCGGGCTTGCCGCTTCACCCACAACGCGCACCTGTTGTGAAAAGGGCCCAAAGAAGTTCTGAACCACCACGGTTACGATCGGCTGCGTGATGTATACGCCCAGCTGTTCTTCGATATCCCTGGCCAACTGGCTTGGAGTCTTGCCTGTCGCCGGCAAGTCTTCAACAAGTGGCATGGTAAGACGGCCGTCAGGACGGACCGTGACAATCACAGAAAGTTCCGGGCTACGCCAGACGTGAACGCTCAAACCATCGCCCGGGCCAATAAGATAGTTGGGACCAGGCCCTTCATCTGGTGGCACAAACGGCGCAGGCGGCAGCCTGTCTGGCCAATTGAAGAAATAACAACCACTTAACAGGCTTGCCCCGGCAATCAGCACAAAAAGCCTTGCCCACCATTTCAATGCCGCTGTCACTAGCCCTTCTTTCCTCAATTTATGTCTTATTATCGCAATCAGTAACTATCTGGGCAATATGCCAAGCAGAATCCAAATAAATCAAGCTCTTTATTAAAGACTTAGGCCACGGGAAACCAGCTAAATCTGCTGCTTTACCGGTCATTTTCCTCGCGCTTTTGCTCCATGCTGAACTTGGTGCTGTCGTCGTCTTCAGAGAATTCAGCATAGTCATCATTCTTGACCATCCAGTAAACAAGCCAGGCCGCAAAGAAGCAAAATCCAATAAAATACAATGTTTCCAATGGGATGCCCTCACCGTTTAGCTGCCAAAGCCGCTTGCCACTGAAGCGAACTGCTCAGTATTTCCTTCAGCGTATCATGCTTTGGCTGCCAGTCCAGCAAGGCTTGTAATCGGCCGGTATTGGCAATCACCGACGGCGCTTCTCCCGGACGCGCGGCCCCATGCTCATAAGGAACTTCTTTCTGGGCAATGCCTTTGAGGGCCGAAATCACCTCAAGCACGCTATAGCCTCGACCATAACCAAGGTTCAGCCGCTGGCTCTTACCACCGCGCGTCAGATACCCCAAAAGGGCAACATGGGCATCCGCCACGTCGGCCACATGGATATAGTCGCGCACACCTGTTCCGTCAGGTGTGTTCAAGTTACTGCCAAATACGGTCAGCGGCGGCGCAAGCTCTAGCAGCGCATCAATGGCACGGCCTATAAGGTGTACAGGTTTCTCAAGATACTGGCCGTGCCGCATGGCCGGGTCTGCTCCTGCCACGTTAAAGTAGCGAAAGATGCCGAACTTGAGAGCGCCCGTCGCAGCAACATCCTCCAGCAGTCTCTCTGTGAACAGCTTCGACCATCCATAGGGGTTGAGGGGACAGGCCACGTCATCTTCTGATACCGGCCGATCGGGCGTGGTACCGTAGACAGCCGCAGTTGAGGAAAAGATGAAGTGTTCCACACTTTCCGCAACACAGGCTTCAACGAGGGCACGGCTGCCTTCCGTGTTATTATCATAATATTTCAATGGGTTAGAGACGGACTCATCAACTTTGATAGAGCCCGCGAAATGCAGCACGCTGCGAATGCCGTGCCGTGCGATAATCTCCCTGACCAAGCCCTGGTCATGGACCCGGCCTTCATAAAAGTGCGTGCGGTCGTGGAAGGAATGCCGCCGCCCCGTTGACAGATCATCAAGCACCGATACGTCGTATCCTTGATCAAGCAGTGCCAGCACGGTCTGTCCGCCGATATAGCCCGCCCCCCCGGTTACCAGAACGCTTCTACCCTCACCCACTTCCAAGCTGCCTTTCCGAATATTCTTTTACCGCAGTTTCAAAAATTGCCTGTTGGCCCATTGAAACCTCACGCCAGCCAAACTGTTGGGCATAGTGCCGCACCGCCATGCGCCCCGGATGGTCGGCCACAAGCTCACGGATCGCCGCTGCGTAGGCCTCAGCCGTCTGCCCATGCACCAGCCGACCAGCTTCAGGCACCGTGACAAGATCAAGGGCCCCGGCCACAGCGTTCGAGACCACAGGCGTACCGCAGGCCATGGCTTCAAGCAACACGTTTGCCCAACCTTCTCGTTCAGACGGCAACATAAGCACGTCTGCGCTCCCCAAGAGCTCAGGCATCCTGTCTGGTGACTGTTGCCCCAGAAAGCGGACCCGGTCTGAAACCCCTAATGATTGGGCCAATGCTTCAAGCGAAGCCCGTTCAGGCCCTTCTCCCACCATAGTCACGTGGGCGCCGGGCAAAAGATGTGCCGCCTTAAGGACAAGATCGGGCCGCTTCCGCGGGATCAACCAACCGGCGAAGATGATGTGAAAATCGTCAATCCCGCGCGGTTTCACTGCTGCGCTAGGGGAAACATCAAAGCGCTCGGCGTCAACGCCATTACGAAGGGTTGTCATCGGTGCCAGCACGCCCATGTCCTGCAACTCGTCGCGCAGACTGTTGCTCACGGTAATAAGGTGACTGCAGTGTTTTGTTGCCTGCAGTATCTTTTTGCGAAATTTCGGTATCCTGCCCACTTCCGTCACATCACTGCCGCGCGCAGTCATCACCACGGGTTTATCGCACCACAGGCCAAGCATGGCCGCCGCGACGCCGTCCGGATACAAGTAATGGGCGTCAATCAGGTCCGGGTCAAATCCACCCTGCTGCAACACCCTGAGCGCCTTGGCTGCAGCGCGCGCCAGAAAATACGGGGTAAGCCCCATGCCAACCTTGGGGATCACCAGAAATCGCGGATGGTGCACCTGAATGCCGTGGCGGACTTCCTGGGCGCCCACACGCCCAAATTCGCCGTACCGACCAAAAGCCTTGTGGCTGAAGGGAAACCATGGGACCGGCGCGATAACCTGGGCTTCTATCGCCGTATCAGCGAGCAGATGCCGCAGGCGGTTTTCTACAAACACACCAAAACTGGGCTGCTCAGAATTCGGGAATAAACTTGAAAAGGTTAATATTTTCAATTTATTGCAGCCACCATTTAATGTTTAACGCAAGTTTTCTAGCTGGCGCTTGGCATCAGCAGACTGCTGGAAGTTCGGATCTAGTTGCAGGGCTGCCTCAAAGGCCTTTTTCGCGTCATCGCGGCGGCCTCGTGCTACATAGGCCATCCCCAGGTGATACCTGTAAAGGGCTTCTGCCGGCGCCCGCCGGGTCGCCTGCTCGAGCGCCGGGATAGCCTTGGATGTATCCCTGTTCGCCTGAAGCAATATCCAGCCATAAGCGTCGAGAATGATCGGATCATCGGGACGGATCAGGTAAGCCCGCTCGATCAGGGGAACGCTTTTCCGGTTGCCGTCCTCAAGATATGCCTTCGCCAGCACAGCAGCAACATAGGCGTCGGCAACGCCATTTCGCAGGATGGCTTCATACTGCCTGATCGCGGCGGCCGTGCGGCCCTGACCGACATAAAGTTCACCCAGCTTCAAACGCGCATTCCGGCTGTTTTGGTTGTTGCCGACAAAGCCTTCAAGGGTCGCCATCGCGGCGGCGGTATCGCCCAACTGCTGCAAGGCGCTCGAAAGACCGATATAAAGATCACTGCTGCTGGCAGACGTCATGGCAGCCTTGTAGGCAGCGACGGCCTCTTCCGGGCGCCCCACCCTCAACAGGAAATCGCCAACCACACTTGCCGATACATCAGCAGGCCGCTTGCCTGGTTTCAGGCTGGTACGCCGCACCATGGCTTCGTCAAACCTTTCGGACAGGGCATCGGCAGCAAAGAGATACCAATCCAGCATACCCGGGTCGGGCTTGTCCTCGCTGGCCTGCAGGGCACGACGAAAAGCGGTTCTGGAGCCAGTAAAAAGCTTCATGGCGAGCATGGCGCGACCTTGCAGCAGATGGGCTTCACCACTGTCAGGATAGTAAGCCACATACCGCGAGAGCGGCCTGACCGCCAGGCGGGCTTCTCCAAGCTGTAACAGCAGCTCCCCCATGCGGCGCAGCAGGTCTGGCCGGTCCGCAGCCATGACGGCGGTATCCTTGGCCTGCGTTATCGCCTCCGCGGTTTTACCCGCGCCACCAAGCGCTTCAGAATAATCAGCCCACACATCAACTGAATTCGGGATGGCCCTGACAGCGGCACTGAAGTATTCAACAGCTTCTGCTTGCTTGTTTTGCTTCAGGAGAGCACGCCCCAACATCGCCTTTGCGCGCGCGTCGTTCGGCGTTATTTCCAGAAGACGCTTCAGGTCTGTCTCGGCTTCACCAAACTGGGCCAACTGGATCTGCGCCAACGCCTTGTTCCTCAGCGCCGTATAATATTCCGGGTTTCGAGCGTAGGCGGCTTCAAAGGACCGGGCTGCAGCGGCGAATTGCCCCCGCTGGAACTCAAGCGACCCCTTCAGGTTATAGCCAAGCCCACGATCAGGCGCGAAAGCCAGCATCCTTGCGATCGTCTGCTCGGCAGCATCCAGGTCTTTCTCGCGGATCTGCATGCCCGCAAGAATGGCAAGGCTGCGCAGGTTCGACTGCTGATTCTGGATGGCATGCGCCAAGCTGGACAAGGCCTCATCCGTCTGTCCGGCAACAAACCGTGCAAGCGCAAGCTTGGCGATCATGTCTATATCGTTCAGTCCAGCCTCACCGCCGGTTCTGGCAGCCAGGGCTTCATACAGCATTTTACCATTCTCAACATCGCCTAGCCGCATGGTGGCGGCGGCAGCGATCGCTAGAATATTGGGATCATCCGGCCGAGCCTCGAGGGCGGGCTGAAGGGTATTCAGAGCTGCTTGAGGCCTTTCGTGCTTCAGAAAGGCAGAAGCCAAAGCCATGCGAGCTGGCAAAATTGCCGGCCGTGCGTTCACAACCTTCTGCAGCAAGTCCTCTGCCTGCGCGAAATTTCCGAGCTCGTATGCCACCAGCCCGCGGATATAGATCGCCGGCAGGTAATTCTCAGTCACCACACGTGCAGAATTCAACAGTGTGTTGGCCTCTTCATACCGCCCCTGCCGTGCGAGGATTGTGCCCGAAAGATACATCGCCATCGGGTGCTTTGGCGCAACGGCATAGATTGCATCGAGGTAGGCCTGGGCATCTTCGATCCGTCCCTGATCAATACGGATTGCGGCAAGTTCAATATTGGCCAGAATGTTTCCTGGAAACAGGCGTTGCGCCTCGATGAAAAAATCTTCTGCAGCCTGGCCATCGCCCTGATAGCGCGCAATCAGGCCCTCAGTATAGCGTACCATGGTGTTGCCGGGCGCCAGCTCTGCCGCCTTCGTCGCATAGCCTGCAGCCTGTTCCAACCGGCCATTCTGCAGCGCCAGGCGGGCAAGCCCCAGATAGGCTTGGAAATTCCCGTCATCCGCCGCCCGACCTAGCTCATAGTTCTTGTGTGCTTCGTCATATTTCCTGAGGGCAAAGTTGGCGTCGCCCAACACGATATAGGATTCTGCGCGCTGGTCTGACGGGATATTCACGCCGCGCAGCGCGCCGATAGCATCCGCAAACTTTCCCTGCAGCAATTTGGTTTTGGCAAACGGCACAGCTGTTTGCGCATAGTCAGCACCAAGGCGCCGCGCCCGTTCGATTGCGGCCTCAGCGGCAATACCTGCACCCGTCTGAATATAGGCTTGCGACAACAGCATATAAAGCTCGCTGTCGGCCTGGCCTCCTTGCTGCAGGTCTTCAATGCGCTGGATGGCTGCTTCATATTTCCCGGATTCAATAAGCGCGCGTACGTCACCGCTGCCCGACTGCGCCAAAACGCCGCCAGTCCCAGCCATTGCCAGCAAGGCAACGGCTGCTACACCTGCCTTCAGCCTTTTTCTGGCCTTCTCAAGCTGAAATGAAATTGCGCTGCCTGATCGCATAGTCTTTACCTTACCCCGGTAGGAAACAGAATTACCCTTACGGTTTGGATGATAATCAACAAGTCGAGAAACAAAGAATAGTTTTTGATATAATAGAGATCATACTCAAGCTTGCGCCGGGCATCTTCCACCGACGCACCATAGGGATAGCGGATTTGCGCCCAGCCGGTCATGCCCGGTTTTACGCAGTGTCTCTCCCTGAAAAAGGGAATTTGTTTGTCCAGTTGCTCAATGAAAAAGGGCCGTTCTGGCCGGGGGCCAACAAAACTCATATCCCCCATGAATACATTCCAAAGCTGCGGCATTTCATCCAGCCTTGAGCGCCTGAGAAAACTGCCGATTGGTGTGATACGCGGATCCTTCTCTTCAGCCCATTGCGGCCCGCTGAGGCTTTCGGCATCCACCCGCATACTGCGCAACTTGACAAGGCGGAACGTCTTACCGTTAAGCCCCACCCTTTCCTGTCGGTAAAATACCGGGCCGCGGCTGGTCAGCTTTATGGCAATAGCCGCAGCAACAAGGAGCGGGCTGACCAACACGCCAAACACCAGGCTGACAGCCAGATCCAGGATTCTTTTTGCAAAACCTTCCAGCCCGATTGCGCCACGAAAACCGTCAGAAAAAATGATCCACTCAGCGCTGACGGACCCAACGTCCACATAACCGCGAATCTGTTCATAGCAGGTCAGCCTGTCTTTAACTTCAACGCCAGCGAGCTTGCATGCAATTAGGGCCTCCAGCGGCAAGACCGTCCGCGCATCATCCTGCGCAACAATGATCATCTCGATATGGTTGTCTTGGGCAAACCGGTCAAGCAAGGCCATGTCTTCCAGCTTCACCGCACCTTCCACCAACAGCTTTTCACCTGGCAGTGCAACTGTCCTGACAATATTAATGCCTGCTTCCTTGGCCTTTTCGGAATATTGCAGCAGGTTCTTCGCTGTTTCTCCTGCGCCCAGAAGCAAGACACGTTTCCCAAGAAAGTCCGGGCTGCCGAACCGCATGAAAATCCCGCGCGATATCATCAGTGCGACGCTCGACAGCATGACAGCCAGCACCATGGTGGATCGCCAGAGGGGCAACCCCGGCAAAAGAAAGAGCACTGCAGCTGCGACCAGCGCGCCAAACAGCAAGCCCACGGCAAGCCGGACCCAGAAAACACGGAAATCCGCTAGGGACTCTGACTGGTAGACACCCACGCCAATGAGAACCGGAAGGCTGACAGCCGGCAGCAGAGCCTTGGCGACCCACCCGGCGAGGCTGAAATCCATCATCCCCGGCAGGTCAAGCGACCAGTAACGAAGCCATTCGGCACCGATGGACGCAGCAAAGATCAACAGAAAATCGATAGCTGCCAGGCTCAACTTAACTGGCGATACATAGTGCCGAAAGATACGAACCATCTTTGTTGCGCCCTAACGCTTTACAACACCCCATCCAGAACGAAGCCTAGGCAATAGAAACAAAATTGCAAGTTATTGTTCTTATTGAACAACTTCGGGCGTGGTTGCCGTCACGAATTTAACACCAAAGGAGCGCTTGGGAATTCGGCTTGCCAGCCCTACTTTGGCAGGTCCCTCAGGCCAAGCATGGAGCACGCCGCCCCAAGCACTGAGACCGCAACAGCGATGCCGCAACCCGGCCCACCGCCAACAGGCACACCAATGACTGGCGCTTTGCCAAGAAGGGCCCAGATCGCCGCCTGCAGGTCATCATCAGCCGATGCTGGCCTTACATGGTCAGTTGAACCAGCCGTTACCGCTTCAAGAACGGCTGTAGCAGCAATCGCAGCCCAACCATCCGTCAATACAGCCAAGCGACGGCTGCGCGCCGCAACCAAGGCACCAATGGACGCTGCAATCTCTCGCCCGCCAATCCGGCGCATGACCTCGAGAGGGTCATTCTCAAGGCCTGCCACCTGCTCCAACAGCGCCCTGACCCGACTGGCGAATTCTCCGTCAGCCTTCGCCAGCAGCGGATCGTTCCCCGTGAGCCCGCTGATCGCCATAACAATCGCGATGGCGCGTTCAGCATTGCCAGGCGCCATATCGGTTAGCCCAAGAATATGTCCCCCGGCAGCTGTGGCTTCCATCCCGAATGCAACAGCAGCCATGCAGTCAGTTTCCGGCCAATCCGTGTCGTTCGAATGCGGCATTTCCGGCGCCAATTGAATTGCGCGCAAGCCAATGCCCTTATCAACGCACAAGAGATTTACCGGGGCGGCCCCCTTTGAAGTTGCCTCAATATAGGCTGTTACCTGTGATGGGTCCCCGCCCTCATAGCTGGACGCCAAAACGCAGATATGGCTTTCGGCGATAGTCGGGGAAGAGGTACCCTGCCAACACGCTAACCAAGCAGCCAGGTCAGCCAAGCCACTGGCGCTGTCTATCGGCTTGAGATCCAAGGATTCCCTGACTTTTTTCGCGGCACAACTGTCAGCGTCAGGCAGTTGGCCAGCAATGGCCCGAAGATCATCAAAAGGGCGACCTGTTAACATGTTTTTACGATCCATACTTTAAAGTGGGGCTCAGAAGCTTGCTGTGATGGGCTTGTGATTAGCCCGCAAACGGGGAAGAAAGCAAGGGATACCACCAAAATACGTTTGTTAAACGTCATTTTGATGTATTAAGTTAAATTTGAAGAAAAGTCTTTCGTGGTTGAGGGAACAAGGATGCTGAAAAGCAACAAATCGCTGATTATCTCTACGCTGCTTACCGGTACTGCGGTGGCGACGGGCACATTGATGTATGGCGCCTGGCAGCAGGAAGAGGAACTGAGCATTCTTGACGACACGCTGCCGCCGGTCATCGGCGACCGCCTACTGCCCCCTCCGGCCACCTATGTGATGACAACGCCACCACCGGTGGAGATTCCAGGAATCCGGCGCCTGAGGGTTGTCCGGCCAGCGCTGCGAAGTGCTGTGTCCGGCTCTCCAGACACAGCACCCGTGCGGGATACCGATGAGCAGGCCGCGGACTTCTATCTCACCGGCACCCGAAGTGCTGACCTGATCCGGTCCCCTGTTGAGGCCCGTATTGAAACTTTCCCAACAGTCACTCTGGACGAAGCCGTGGAAGGTGCGCTGGCGGTTGACGAATGGGGCTTCCAGGTCGTGCAGTCCTATCTGAACCAGGCGATGGGCGATTCCGATGCGCTGAAAGCCCGCATGGATGCCCTCCTGTCAAAAATCGAAGAAGCTGCTGGCGACTATGACCTGGCGACCATTTCCGATGCTGCCAACCTGATTATCGAGGCAGGAGCCCGGACGCACTGGACCGCTTTCATGGCGCCGTTTGTCCTGGATGACAACTTCAAACTTACAGAAGGCGCCATGGGCTGGGATTTGGGCCCTTCCGGCTCCAAACCATACGAAGACTTTGTCCGCGTCAGCTCTGAAAGCAAGATGCTTGTCGGCGACCATATGGACGATGAAGGATCCAATGACGGCCCCTCCATCCTGTCGAACGGTGTCCGCAACGTCGAGCAATTTGTTGCCAACAACGTGCCGAATGGCCGCTACCGCGTTGTTATCCTGACAGCACCGCGACCAAACGGCCAGTCACCCCTTTACCCGTTCGGTGTTGACGTCAAACGAAATGGTGGCAAGGTCAATATGGTGGATACACGCGCCACCGACGACCTTGTACCGGTCATGAAGCTGGGCACCAACGGCCCCGACCGCTTGTCGGGATCAAAAGGCACGGATGACACTGGCGCCACTACCAGCCTGAACACGGGCACCGAGCTCGAAGGCTACAGCCTTCAGGCCAGCGCGAGTGGTCCGCTTGTATCCACGTCCCTCGGCGACGACCTGCGGCTGGGCGGCGGCCCCATCGGCGCGGCTGGTGTCAGCGGCCTGTCTGGAATTTCGTTGGATGCCACGCAACCCTTCATGCAGTTTGAAGGCTCTGGCGGCGGCGGGTCCGCGACCGGCCACATGCTGGTAACCCGCGTTGAAGTGGTTGACGGCACGCTTAGGATCAACTTCCGGCAACTCGGTGGCCAGGACACCTATATTACTGCCGTCATCATCTACCCAGAACCTGATGACGAGATCGAAGAGGAACTGGCAGAAGAAGTTGCTGACTTCATCGAGAGGATCGCACCTGCGGCCGGCCAGAATATTACTGTCGAAAGCGTACTCGAGATCGACACGCCTATCATTGATCCGGGTGCGGCGTTCGCTGACGCGTCGGCAGGCCTACCGACCCAGGAAGCCTCGGCGGCGACACCGCAGCCATCAACATCCAACACCGAAAGCACGCCAGAGCCTGCGTCCGAGCCTGACCCAGCGCCAGAGCCAACACCATCTGAGGACCCGAACGACACACCTGATGCGCCGACACCGCAGCCAGATGACGGTACACCGGACCTTGGTGCGCCAACGACGCCTGAGCCAACGCCTGAACCGACACCAGAGCCAACGCCGACACCTGAGCCAACGCCTGAGCCAACACCGGAACCAACGCCAGAGCCAACGCCAGAGCCGACACCGGAACCAACGCCTGAGCCAACACCGGAGCCAACGCCAGAGCCGACACCAGAGCCGACACCAGAGCCGACACCGGAACCAACGCCGGAACCAACCCCTGCCCCCAAACCGAAATTGGCGGCTGAGGCTGGCACCTATGACACTGTGTTGCTCGGTGAAGATTTCAGCTTGGATGGCTGTGCTTCATCCTTCCAGGCAGAAGCACTGTGCAATTTGACAGACGATTCTGCTTTCACCCTTGTCTGGCTCCTGAACGGCCAGGAAATTGGTACCGGTACGGAAGTCTTAGGTATTCAAACGGGAGCGGGCACCAACTTCGAAACGGCAGGCAACTACCGGGTAACATTACGCGTCCGGTATGACGGCAGTCTGTTGGGCAATGGCGAGTTTGTTAACCTGATCTCAGGCGGGCGCCTGTTCCTGCCGGGTGACTTTATCCTGACAAGCCTCGACACGGCCATCATTCGAATCACGGTGCCGGAGCCTGCAGGCTTCCTGCTGCTGGCCCCAGGGCTGATCTATCTGGCCAGGCGCGAACGCAAGAAGCGGAAGAAAAAGAAGGCATAAGTGCCCAACTGGGGCCTACACATCGATAACAAAACATGAAAAAAAGCGCGGCCCCCAAACATGCCGCGCTTTTCGATTAAGAGTCTCGAGCAGAGAGGAATTTACATTCCGTATTCGTCGACGCCACTTGCAAGCAACCTGGCGAGGCCAAGGACTTTCTTACGGATGCGTGGATCGGCGATCCGGTAATATGCCTCAACAAGTTCCTGCGTTTCCTGACGCTCGAACGCATCTTCGTCCATGCCTTCGATCGCAGCATTGTAGCCCGGAAGTTTGGTCTCAGCGCCCTCGAAAAAGTACGCCACAGGTACATCAAGGGTTGTAGACATTCTAAAAAGACGGCTAGAGCCGATACGGTTCGTACCACGCTCATATTTCTGGACTTGCTGGAAGGTTACACCCAGTTCATTACCCAATTGAGTTTGCGATAAACCCAACATCTTGCGGCGGGCACGGACGCGTTGCCCTACATGTACGTCAATTGGATCAGGACTCTTATTCATTGTACTCTCTCTCTGGTGATTGGCAGTGATCATTATAGATTGCAGCTATTTCGATCACTAGCACATTGTCTTGCCACCAAGACCATCAAGGCTGGAATCAAATTCTAAAACAGGTCTTGGTTGACAATTACACATAAAAATCAATGACTAATTATCTTATCTAAAAAGCGCGAAAAGGTTTATCAAACCTTAACATGGCAATGATACGACACATGGCACTCTGTCAAAATTTCGTTTTTTACGCGAATCACTACCCTTCTACGCCAATGACTTTTCTACCAGTTCCCTCACATCATCACTGATATTTGGCGCCTGCTGGACAGACATGAGCGCCGCCTTCATCAAACGGCGCCGCGGGTCCTCGACGCGCCCCCATCTCCCCAGAGGCGCAACCAAACGAGCTGCCGTCTGAGGGTTGAGTTTGTCAACCCTTGCGATCATTTCAGCAAGAAAACGATATCCTTCCCCGTCCTGCTGGTGGAAACGCACCTGGTTCAGCATGGAGAACGTTGAAATCAGCGACCTCAATCGGTTCGGGTTCTTGAATGTAAAGGCCTTGTGTCCAATCAAGTCCCAAACCCTTGACACCGTGTCCGGGCGTTTGCTCTGGGCCTGCACGGCGAACCATTTATCAACAACAAGGTCATTGCTCTGCCATTTGTCGTAGAACGCTGCCAGCACCTCGTCGCGACAATCGAATTCACTGTGCGAGATCAACGTCAGGGCCGCCATGCAGTCGGTCATATTGTCTGCATCTGCGTAATGCTGGCGCACAAGGTCTTCCCCGCCTGGCAACAAGGCGATGTAACTCAACAGCATATTCCGCAGGCGGCGATCGGCTTTTGCGGCCTGCGTTTGTTCATACGCACCCTGTGACTTAAGGCTATGATAACGCGATATAATTTTTTCAGAACCAGCAACAGCCAGAGCTTTTGCCAAGACTTCCCGAGCACTGTGTACCCGCTCCGGCATGAGCACTTCCAGCTTTTGGCCGAGTGCGATTTCACCGGGCAACGCCAGCAGTTCCGCGATCAAGGCAGGGTCAGTATCATGATCCGCAAGGTGACCGCCAAAAACCTGCAACAGCAGTTCGGGCACTCCGCCCATGCTGCTACTTGTGATTTCCTTCACCAGATATCGGCTATACAGGTCCTGGGTAGCTTCCCACCGGACGAACGCATCGCTGTCCTGGATGGCAAGGAAAGCCAGTTCATCATCGCTCAGATCATGATCCAGCACCACTGGAGCGCTGAAGCCGCGCAGAATGCTGGGCACTGCCCCTTCTGGAACATTCCTGAAGCGGTATGACTGCCGCGCTTCCTTCAGGTTTAGCACGCAATCAACGTCCCCCCAGGCGCCATCCCCTTCGAGGTCGGCTGATATTTCAGCTCCATTCGCCCCCAACAGGCCCACTCGGATCGGCATATGATACGGCAGTTTCACTGCCTGGCCTGGGCTGGGCGGGCATGACTGCTCGAGCGTCAGAATAAGGTCCGGCCCATCCTGTGTACGACGTGCTGTGACCCGCGGCGTACCGGCTTGGGAGTACCACAGCCGGAATTGACCGAGGTCCACCCCACTTGCGTCTTCCATGGCTGCCGCGAAGTCCTCACAGGTCGCAGCCTGGCCATCATGCCGTTCGAAATACAGGTCCATGCCTTTACGGAAGGCGTCAGCGCCGATGATGGCATGCATCATTCTGATAACCTCTGCGCCCTTGTTATAGACGGTAGTGGTATAGAAGTTATTGATTTCGATATATTTTTCGGGCCTCACCGGATGTGCCAGCGGGCCAGCATCTTCCGGATACTGAAGCATCCTGAGAACACGCACGTCATCCAGGCGTTTAACTGCCCGTGACGTCATGTCGCTGGAAAACTCCTGATCCCTGAACACTGTCAGCCCTTCCTTGAGGCTGAGCTGGAACCAGTCACGGCAGGTGACCCGGTTGCCTGTCCAGTTATGGAAATATTCGTGGCCAATCACACCTTCAACATGGTCGAAGTCAGCATCGGTCGCTGTTTCCGGGCTGGCCAGGACATATTTGGTATTGAAGATATTGAGGCCCTTGTTTTCCATGGCACCCATATTGAAGTCAGACACCGCGACGATGTTGTAGACATCAAGATCATACTCAAGGCCGTATTTTTCTTCGTCCCAAACCATGGCGCGTTTAAGGGACTGCATCGCATAGTCGCACTTATCCAGATCCTGCTGGGACACGAAGATATTCAGCGCTACATCACGGCCGGAGGCAGTGCGGAAACTATCGGACTGCCACGCAAGGTCACCCGCCACCAGCGCAAACAGATAGGACGGCTTTGGGTGGGGGTCGTCCCAAACGGCGAAATGCCTGCCGCCACCCAGATCACCGCTTTCCTGCGGATTACCGTTTGCCAACAGGATCGGGCAGCTCTTGCTGTCTGCCTCGATACGAACCACATAACGGGTCAGCACGTCGGGACGGTCAGGGAAATAGGTTATGTGGCGAAAGCCCTCGGCCTCGCACTGAGTGCAGAAATTGCCGCCGGAGAAATACAGGCCTTCAAGGCGGGTATTCTCTTTCGGGCGGAGCTTCGTGATCACACCAAGTTCGAAGGTTGCTGGAACTGCCTTCAGCTGCAGCTTCTCCGCTGTTTTGGTGAACTGGTCCTTGGCTACAGGTTGGCCATCGATCTCAAGCGCGAGAAGGTCCATATAGGGCCCACCATCGAGCGTCAACTCGCTCCCTGCTCCGCCTTTCATGCGGAATAGCGAACGGGCTTCCACTTCTGCATGGTCTTCATACAAGCGAAAGACGAGATCAATATGATCGATGGAAAAAGCCGGGGCTTTATAGTCCTCCAGCCTTATCTCCTGTTTGGGCGCGGAAGCCGCCGATCGGGCATCCACGGTTAGCCCCGCTTGCGCCGGCTGCGGCCACTTTCGATGGCATAATCAAGCGGCAGGGCCGTGGTGTATTTGATCCGTTCCATCGCGAATGAAGAGCTCACATCTGTCAACTGCACACGCTTGATCAGTTTCTTGTAGAAAGTATCGTATGCAGCCATGTCTGGCACGACGACGCGCATCAGATAGTCGATCTCGCCGCTCATCCGGTAAAGCTCCACCACTTCCGGGAATTCACAAACAAGGCGAGCAAATTCATCGAGCCAGTCAAAATTGTGCTCGTTGGTGCGGATGGCAACGAAAACGTCCAGCGGCACGTTGATCTTGTTACGATCAACAAGGGCCACGCGGCGTGTAATATAGCCTTCCTGCTCCAGGATTTGAATCCGGCGCCAGCAGGGTGTCGTGGACAAACCGACGGCTTCAGCTATCTCAGCTGTGCTCAAGGTGGCGTCTTTTTGCAGCAAGTTCAGAATCTTACGATCGATTTCATCCATGACATGTCCTTAAAACAAATAAGCGAAGCTCTTCCGGTCTGTCTTAACCGATTTCCATTCTAAGTAAAAAGCAATTCGACGGAAAAAAACACAAAAAGCAGGCATAAAACCCGCCTGCCTTTTCAAAATTTCGTGATAAGCCTATTTTGCGGACCGAACCACTATCAGGTGGTCCAGCGAAATCCTGCCAGCACCCAGCATCAAGATCGGCAACAAGGTAGCAAGCCACGTCGCGTGTTCCGCAAAGTACCCAGGATAGACCAGAAACTGGATCACCAGCGTCATGCCAATCAGCCCGATTGCGCCAAAACGCGCACCAAAGCCCAGCATCAGCATCAGCGGCAGGAACGTTTCAGCATACAGAGCCAGTTGTGCGGCAGTCTCAGGGTCAAGAACAGGCAAGTCATATTCGTCCTCAAACAGCGTTATGGTCATATCTGATGGCGTCAGGAAATCATCTCCCGCCTTTGCGCGACCGGACAGATAAAAAATCTTCGCGATCCAAACCCGCAGGAAAAACAGCACATAGTCCTGCATCACAAACACATGGCCTAACCGGTCGAAACACGTCCGGGTTTTCTGCAAGAACCTGTTCAACATCTTTCCCTTCCTTGACCAGTTTTGGCGAGTGCCACAGCCCCTCGATCGATCAGCTCCTCAAGCAGTTCGGGCGCGATTGGGGCCGTGTTTTCGCCATTTTCAATCATGGTCAACACTTGGGCGATATCTTCGTCAAGAGCCTGATAGAAAACCTGCCCCTGATGCAACACCAGAAGAATTGCCTGACCGCCGTTTTCCATACTGATGTCTTCTGGCGCGCATTGCTCCGTCGCCACGCGCCACAGATCATAGATAGGATAGCCACTGCTCAGCAATCGGGCATTGTCGTGTAGTCTCAACCCCGGCCCGGCCCGGAGCGCGGCTAGAGCGGCTGCAGGATCATCGAAGGCCGGCAATTCCTCTGCGTTCGCCATTTTGTGCGTATACCATTCAAGGCGCGCCACATCCGCCAGATACGGAACTGTCTTTGCAGCAGGATAGGTCTGCAGAAAATCAGCGACACCGCTACCGTAGCGATAGAGGGCTGCTTCACCAGGCGGACAGTCAGTTACAAAATGGCGTAGCGCCTGCTTCAGGAACACCTCTCCCACAAAGGCCTTGCACAGCGGGAAAAGCCCCAAAAGCGCGTCGCTGAGGCTTTCCCGGAAATTGTTCTGATGGATCCTCAAGCGGTCTGCCGGCTGAAGCGGGCCCGACTTTATAGCTAACGTCAACAGCTCGTCCGGATCTTGTCCGAGTATGGTGCACGCCATGGCTTGCTGTATGGATCGTAGATCAGCCATTTGTCGCCATCCCGGCCAAAGGGGACAAGTTTGCCATGATCTGGCGGGCCTTTTCGGCTTCGTCAACAAGGTCGGCGAGGGCCGGGATATTGGAATCCCATTCAATCAACGTCGGTCTTGGACCGATCCGCTCCACGGCTCTCTTATAGAGATCCCACACCTCATCACAGACCTGCCGGCCGTGGTCGTCGATGCGAAGGGTGTGGCCCTCCACCTCTCGGGCAAGGTGCCCTGCCAGATGGATTTCCCCTACCAAGGCAGCGGAGACGTTGTCCAAGTAGCCGGCTACGTCCCACCCCATGTTCTTGCCGGACACATAGACATTATTGACGTCAAGAAGCAGGCCACATCCCGTAGCATCAGCAAGCGCTACGAGAAACTCCACTTCAGGCATCTCATCATCAGTGAAATCCAGGTAGCTGGAGGGGTTTTCTATAAGTATTTTGCGACCGATGGTGTCCTGCATGGCTTTGACATTGTCTGTCACTGTTTGCAGGCTCTCCCGCGTCAGGGGAAGTGGCAACAGGTCGTTCAGGTAGGTATCCCCTGCCCGCGACCATGCCAGATGCTCTGACACCAGCCAAGGCCTGTAGCGTTCAACAACGGTCTTGAACTCTTTCAGGTGTTTCTGGTTGAGCCCATCTGCTGATCCAAGTGACATGCCCACACCGTGTAGAGACAGCGGATAGCGTTCACAAATCGCTTCAAGATACCGATGATGAGCTCCTCCCGGCATCATATAGTTTTCGGCGTGGACCTCAAAAAAAGCCAGCGCAGGCTGTGATGCCAGCACGTCATCATAGTGCTGTGCCTTCAAGCCCACGCCGACCGGGTTCGGGGACCCTTTGGCAGCGATATATGCTGGAAACGTCATGCTATCTCCAAACACTACTGAGCGCTGCCATTGGCAATTCTAGGACCGCTTGGGTTCTTTGGCACCACCAGCGAGACGCTCGCACATGCCGGCTGGGACAAAAATCCACTCTTCTGGATGCTTATCCATTTTGGCCTGACCTGCACAGCTGTGCGCGCTCGTCTGGCAATCATTCATGCCCTTGGCAACAACACCGTAGCACTTTTCTTTTTTGACTTTCTTGTCGTCTGCCGTTGCAACGCCTGAGGCAGCGGCCAGCGCAAACGCTGCTGCACTTGTTGTAATTACTGCGGATTTCGCAAAGCGGTTCAGTTTCATTTTATACTTCCCTTTTTGTAGTCTAGTCATGGTCCTGGCGGGCACCTTTGCCTGCCTGCGTAGCCACATAGTCGCCGAACAACCGCCCAAAAGAAAATAATATGAGAATCACGCTTTGGTGAAAAACGTGAGATTGGCGCCCAGCCTTGGTCTACGTCATATTGCTCCTGTTTGACGGCCCTTCATAGATCCACGTCAGCCGATTTTCGAACACAGCAATCACACGTCTGCGAGCGACACGTTACTCTTCAGAGGTGCGTTTTATCGACCGGAGAAATCATTGCGATATTCGCGCATGAAGGACTGCAGCTTTTCAACACTGGCTATCTGGCTCGCGATGGCGCCAAGTTCCCGCCCGGAAAGCTCCTGATCATTGGTCAGCAACTCGAAAGCGTTTGCGAAGTCACGTTCACGCATCTGAAGGCCGTATCTGCGACGCGTCTCAATCAAACCGGCTCGATCCTCCGTAAATGTGAGCGCAATTGTCAACCGGATCAGATTGAGGCGCTGTTTGTCGTTCAGGGCTTCGTTCCGGCGCCAGCCATCACCGAGAATGCGCCGAACGGTAGCAGCCAGTCGTGGCCAGTTCTTGTCGCCCCAATAAATGTCTGCCCGAAGATATTCAGCATTGGTGCCCCGATCACCGTCCAGCACCACTTCAGCTTCTTCAAACCGACCCAGTTCGATCAGAGCCCGCGCCTCAACGTGGCGACGGTTGGCCTCGATGTCCTGCGGCAAACGTGGCTCACGGGTGCCACGCAGTATCTGAAGCGCCTGCTCTGGCTTTTCATCCAGAATGTAGATTTGTGCCAGCCGTGCAGCAATTGCGGCCCTGGCGGCACCTTCGGTCCGCACGCGCACCTGATATTCGAGAAGTTCAGCTGCGCGGTCCAGCAAGTCCACAGAAACCAGACGGGAGGCCAGACGGCGGATCATCAGATCCCCGTCATTCCCAAGCGGCGTCAGGTCCCTGAAATCGTAATAGAGGCTGATCGCCGAAATCGGCGTCATATTGTCAGCATCCCCATCCAGGAAAAGCTGGCGGAACACAGCACTGGAGCGGCTGATCATTTGCCGTTCAGCAGCAAGATCAGGAAAATAGGAAATGCCCTGACGAAGCGTTTCCAAGCCCAAGCGATATTGTTGCGTCTGGAAATAGAGCTCTGCGAGATCGTCCAGCAACTGGATCTCGAACCTGTTGCCGCGCCACGCATAACGCAGGCGCTCCAGTTGATCGATGGCTTGCTGGGGTGAGATGTCATTCATGCGCAGGCTATATTTGATCCTGGCATAGCGCGCCCGGGCCGCAATCCAGCGCTGTGGCACGTCAGAAAGGTCCTCATACTGAGCAAGAGCGATGTCCAGTTGGCCCTGCGTTTCGGCGATACGGGCACTTTGGAAAACTGATTCTGAAATCTGTTCGCTTGTAAGCGACAGCCCATTTAACAGATCAAGCTCCCGCTGGGCTTGCTCAATATTGCCAAGTTCAAGGGATGCCCGGATCACCGCCAACTGGATTTCCGCACGGTCAAAGTCGTCATAAGTGCCCATGACATCCTTACCCCGGCGATAGTGCTCCAGCGCCTGTTCATACTGCCCCCGCGCTTCAGCGACCAGCGCCCGCCAAAGTTCGGCATCCTGTTCGGCTTCCAGGCCCCGCGCGGACAAATCGGCTGCCGCTTCATCAAGGCGGCCAGCCTTGAAGTTCGCCACACCACGCACGGCTAGGAACTCACTGTTTTCCGTCAGGAGCGGATCTTCATCCAGCATCCGCTCCATGATGCCGAGAGCTTCTTCACCCCGACCATGGGCCAGGTAATATCTGGCCAGTTTCCAACGAACTTCATTGCGGTCGTTGGCCGGGCGCAAGGACAGCTCGTACAACAGTCGGCTCTTGTTCTTGCGGTACTCCCAGTCGTTGCCAATACGCCAGGCCCTGAAATCAATCAGCCTGTTAAAATTGCCGGTGACCTGGTCACCAATGCCTGTGCCACGCGACAACTTGGATGCCGAGAGGATATTGTTACCGGCTGAACGAATGGTAACCCCTTCGGCAAAGCGTTCCACAGTGACAAAGTCTGACAGCGGCACAACAACAATGCCTTGTGATGTCTCCAGCACTTCCGAAGAGGCATAGCTATATTGCTGCGGCAAGCCGCGTCCCTCCAGAAGCGTGGGCACAACGACCAGCAAATCGCCAACAGCGGGGTCTTCAACCTCGATCTTGCGCCCAAGGTCTGTCGCCGGAATATGTATCTGCTGCCCCTGCTCGCCTTCAGTTCGCCGCTCAGGCACCAGTGGGAAGCGCGGTTTTGCTGGCGTGTCCTTGAGCGACACCAGCCAGTCATTGCGGTCTTTTTCCACAACCGTGCTCTGATCCGTCCGGATACTCAGGCGCATCACAAGGGCATCACGGTGTGGCACCAATTCAATATTGCGGATACGCGGCGCAACCAGCGCGGAGTTTCTTCGCAGGTCGCCCATCTGAACGCCTAACATGCGGTCAAAGACCAACCACAGGAACCCGCCGCGTTCAAATGCGGCAACAGCGACACCTTCTGGTGCCTGGAAACGCAGTTTTATGCCGTTTTCAATGGCGGAAACAGAGACCGGCACCGGTTCACCTTCCGGTTCCGCGCCTGTCACCGTCAAGTCTTGGGCGGGCGGCCTCGTTACAGTCGGCGTTTCTGGTGCGACATCCGTGACATTCGTATTGGTACTTGCGACCGGGTCCGCCGCCGGGCCGCCATCGGTATCGGCTTCCGGTACTGTTATATCCCGCGCAACCCCATCATCCGACCCGAGTTGAGGCGCCGCGTCTGCGCCATCTGTCGTGGCAGCATCAGGCGAGCCATTGCCGCCTTGCTGTTCAGCGGGGGCGCTTTCTTCCTGGCTGGCTTCGCCATTTCCGGTCACACCGCCAGCCGGTTCAGCGCTCGCCTGTGTTTCTGCCTGGGCAACCGGCTGCGTTTCTGTTGGCGTCGCCGCCGGCGTCTGCGGTTGATCCTGTACAGCGTCGGCTACAACATTTTCCGAATAAACGTCCACAACCAGATACTGCCCGGACCGGAAGTGACGGACATTCGCATCTGCCGGCACGTTAAAGGTGACAGTCGTTTGCCCACTGGCACTGGAGACCCGCGGGTTTCTGACCTGCCGCAGTTGGCTGGCATTGATGCCGCTGACGTCGAAACTGATGCTTCCGTCAGCTGTAACCGTTACCTGCGAACCCTGATGATCAACGCTGTAGGTAACATTCTCAGGAATAGCGAACGCAAGACGGGCGAAGGTTGCCTGCTGGGCACCCTGAATGGGCACGGACTGCAGCGCCGCGACAGGCGGCACCGACAGGCATGTTGCCGCGACTGCAATGGCAGCAATCCCAGAAAGATATCGCCACTTAGAAAAGGTCATACAATCCTCTATCCCGTCGTTCATCAACGATGATTATATCAATTCGCTCGGCCAGATCATACCGCCTCTGCTGGGTAAGGCTACCGGGTAATTGATTGAACCTGGTATCCGCGTATCCCAGCACTGCCATCGGCTCCCTGTAGCCCGCATCGGACAAGATGCCCGCGACCACTCGGGCGCGGGTCAGCGACAATTCCCAGTTCGAGCGGTAAAGCTGGTTGGAAACGGGCGACTGGTCCGTATGTCCCGCAACCTGGATCTTGTTCCTCAGCTGGATCAGAACCCCTGCCAGGTCTCGCAGCGCCCGAAACCCGGCGTCATTTGGAATTGCGTCTTTGCGCTCAAACAGCAGGCTGGCCGGAATAGAGACGATTACTTTGCCTTGGGTTCGCCAGACCTCGCCGTTTTCAAACAGCGGTATCTGGCTGAACCGCTGCGAGACGACGGCTTCAAGATAAGCAAGGCTGAGACCTTTGGGCTTGGCCTGCAGTACAGACGGCGGATCCGTGTGCTCAGTCGCACTGATCGCGGGCCGGTTTGGGTTAAACTCATCACTCATCGTGCGCACGACCGCCTTCCAGTTTTCGAACTGGATGGTGTTCATGGAGAAGACGAGGACAAAAAACGTCAACAGCAGCGAGAGCAAATCAGCGAAGGTCAGCATCCAGGCGTTGCCTGGAACATGCTTGCTACGCGTGCGTGCGGACTGGAGCTTAATTGGCATTGTGCCCTCCGCCCTCGCCCAGGCTGTTTCGGGCATTTCGGTCCAGCGTGCGGCTGAAAATTGCCAGTATCTCGCCTTCGGGAATACCAACAAACCCAGTTGTGAACACGTCCCTTTCAAGTCCTGACGTCTGCAGGTAACGAGCGAGTGCACCCGCCCGGCGTACAGCAATCTCCTGCGTCCGGGTCATCTCGCGCGCGACCGCGCCATCGCCGGTGCCAAACAAGAAGGCGACTTCCTGACGTCCACCACTGCTCATATCATCAAGGGCTGTCACCAATTGGTCCATGAAAGGCGCCATATCGCGCCTGATGTTGATGGCGCCTGGCTCGAACAAATAGTGTTCAGGAAACTGAATTTCAAAGGCACCGCCGCCAGCTTCCGAGAAGCGACCCGGTATTTCAAGTTCTGAAAAGAAGCGTTGCTGAATAGCTTTCAGCCCCGGATCTTCTGCTGCCGACGTGCTGGCCCTTGGGTCAATGTCTTCAATCTGGGCCTCGCCAGGCCGGGTGAAGGTGCGGTTCACACTCTCCATGGCAAGGGACCCTCTGGAAGCAGCATGAGTCGACAAGGCTGTCAGGATAATGAAGAAGGCCAGCAAGATGAGATAAAGCGCAACAAACAACCCCATTGTGTTGTCCGCCCCGAATATCCGCTTACTATCTTGCTCCTCGCCAAACATATGGTCTCTAGCTTTACCCCGGATCAGTCGAAGCTTGCCAAAATCGCATCGATTTCAGCTTGACTGTTACCTTCACCCTCGAGTTGCGGGCCATGCAGCAGGTCGGTTTCGTCCTGAACAATTCCTTCGTCGTCCCGCTCGATTTCCGCTTCAGGGTCAGGAGCGACATAATCGTCTCCGATTGCGTCGGCGAGGGCATTCAACCGTTCTTCAAGGTGCGCCAAAGTGCGGGTAACCTTTGTTATTCGTTGCCCCGTCAGGTCCTGAAAGCTTGAGGCCTGGAACAAATCGGTGGAAATCTGCGCCAACCGGCCGCCTACCTCATCGTCGAGTTCATCTGCGATCTGCCCCACGGAATCTGCAGCGTCCATAATGGCTTCGGCAGCATCCTCGGTGGATTTGACAATGGCATCCAGTTGCTCCCCGGCGTCAGGGATATCACGGTTCGAGAGCGACTTTGGTTGCATCTCCACCAATTCACTCTTGGCGGCACTGATGTAGTTGAGGAGCTCCCGCAGTTCAGACGCCACCCGATCGATCTCGTCATCATGAGTGGTGCCTTTAACCAGGCTGCCAACCACATTTGTGATTTCATCAATGGCGATATTGTCGCCACGATCTTGTCGAAGCGAAGCTGCACGATCTTCCAAACTCACAACCGTTGCCTGTTTTCCCATTCCGCTACTCCTAGCCCCACGTAAATTGAAGAAAGGCGGCTACTCCCATATGCCGCCTCTCCCTTTAGCGTCCCCCGCCCCGAACTTCTTCAAAGCTCGGCGGTTGTACCTGCGTCGCCAGCTCTGTGGTTAAGATAGACGCCTTCTGAGGCGACATATTTTCCATCAGGGCTGCAACCTTTGCCGGTTTCATCCGCGTAACGAGGTCCACCTGTGTCTGCAGTGCCAAGGCCTGGAAGCGCGGTGCCGCATCTTTTGGTTTCATTTTCTCGTAAACTTCAACGATGGCATCCAGTTGCTTTTCCTCCACCTCTTCAAAAAGGCGCAAGTGCTTCTTGATCTGGACTTCCAGCTCCTGCAACTGACCAATCTTGTCATTGATCCGCTTTTCGGTGCTGGCCAAAAGCTGCTCTTGAAGGTCCAACTGCTGCGCGCGGGTTTCAAGGTCCTCGCGGCGCTGCCTCAGCTGGGTAATCAATTCCATTTCTTCAGTGCTGGGCAGGCCAATAATTTGCGGTGGCGTGGCAGCTGCTGTGGCTGCTGCATCTTTAGGCTCCGACGTGTTTTCAGCGCTAGCTTCAGCAGTATCCTGCTGGGTTTCGCCTTGATCCTGGGCGGCAGCAACCATCAGGTCATACCCTGCATACAGGCTGATGCCCCGCAGGCCCAATGCGACCACGGCAAACAATATAAGCAACGGGAATAAACGAACCCGACTGTATATCGCACCACTCATGTTACTGCCTCTCACTCACACACAGACCGCATCAACGTGCTTCACGCAGTGCAGCCAAAATTTCCTGCTGCTGTTTCTTGTTCGCCTTCGGCTCAGCGGATTCAGCAGCAGCCTTGTTTGACGCAGGCGTTCTGTCGCCTGTCAATCCCTGCTCAATCCTGTCAGCAAGATTGTTGCCAGCTTCAGTGATCATGCTCAATTCTTCGGCCATGCTCCGGGCACGCTTGATCTGCGATCCCAGCTTTTCATCTGCATCCAGTGCCGCCTGGCGAATGTTTCCAACGCTACGCTGTGCATCAACCACGGCATTGTTGAGGCTGTCCACCAACTGGCGCAACTGCTCCTGCCCTTCGCGAATGGTGGACAGGCGCCGGTATACAACGCTGGACACGACAATCACCGCAATCAGCAGGATTGCCAGAACACCATCAACAATCATTTCAGGTCCGATCTGCATCAATAGCTTCCAGGATTGTGATCATCGTCCACATGGAGGCGTTCCGCCGTCTGCCGTATCTGTACGGCCACGTGCTGCCCAGCCCGCCCGATGGCGCCGCTTACCATTGGAACTTCACCACATTTTAGCACAACTTCGTCGTTGGGGCTCTTGTTAAAGAGAATGGTCTGACCAACTTCGAAGTTCATGACGTCCCGGAGCGACATGGTGGTTTCATCCATGATCGCCTGCAGGTCCACATCCGCACGCCACAATTCCGTTGCCAAGTGCGTTTCCCAGATGCTGTCCCGCCCAAACTTTTCACCCATAAAGCGCTGCAGCAGCAGCTCACGGACAGGCTCAAGCGTAGCGTATGGGAACAGAACCTCAAGGCGACCGCCCCGGTCTTCCATATCCACCCGGAGCTTGATCAAGATTGCCGCGTTCGGCGGCCGCGCAATGGTGGCGAAGCGCGGATTGGTTTCCAGCCGGTCGAAGGTGAAGTTCACTGGGCTCAGGGGCTCGAAAGCACCACACATATCCTTGAGGACCACCGAAATCATCCGTTCAACAAGCGTCTGCTCGATCGTTGTATAAGGGCGCCCTTCGATCCGCATCGCGGCAGTACCGCGACGACCGCCAAGGAGCACATCCACGATCGAATAGATCAGGCTACTGTCGATGGTCATCAGGCCGTAGTTGTCCCATTCCTCTGCCCGAAACACCGCCAGCATTGCAGGTAGCGGGATCGAGTTGAGGTAATCACCAAACCGGACTGACGTAATGTTATCGAGAGAAACCTCGATATTGTCCGAGGTAAAGTTCCTGAGGCTGGTGGACATCATCCGCACCATACGGTCAAAGATGATATCCAGCATCGGCAGACGTTCATAGGATACCAGCGCACTGTTGATCAGCGCGTGGATACCTGTCATCTCGCCGGAATCACCGTCTCCGTCAAAGCCAAGCAGGCTGTCGATTTCATCCTGGTCAAGGACCCGACCCGGCGAAGGCCCCGAGCCTTCATCATCGTCGTCATCACCGCCTGCAGCCATGGCTTCCCATTCGGCCGCCATCTCATCCTGGTCGGGCGCGTTTTCGTCGTCGTCATCGCCGCCAGCCATCGCCGCCCATTCGGCAGCAACTGCTTCGTCGTCAATTTCTTCGTCGTCAGCCATCTTATACCTTACTCTTTCACCCGAGACGGGTGCCCCCCGATAGGATCAACTGCCCTGAACCAGGAATTCCTGGAACAGCACATCCTTGACGCGGGTTGGCGCCACGGCCTGGTTGATCCGCATCAACAATTCTTCTTTCAAACGGAAAATGCCAGCGGCGCCCGCCAGGTCTTCCGGACGAAGCTCACGCATGTAGGCATTGAACTCGTCAAGAATGCGGGGCAATTTGGCATCGATATCGGCCTTGTAGCTCTCGCGGTCGATCTCCAGAGCAATACGCACCCGCAGGAAGCTCGTGCCCTGCCCACCCGTATTAAGGTTGTAGAGCTGCTCTGGCAGTTCAACGAACAGCAACTTCAGTTTCTCATTGGGTTGATCTTCTTCAAGCTGGGTGTTTTCGCGCTGCGCCGCAGCCTGTTCAGCCATATGCTCCAGCGCTTCATCGGCAGGGTCTACTTCGTCACTACCGCCAAGGAGGGTCACAGCACCCACAGCGGTCAAGGCCGCCACAAACAGCCCGACGACAATAATGACAACCTTCTTGCCGCTGACCTTCTTCCGTTCAAGTCCTTCGACAAGCTCGGCTTCACCCAGCGCTTCTTCCATTTCGTCGGACATAAGCGATCAATACCTCTTGAGTGCCTGATAATGGGACGAACCCATTCGTTATCATTTCAACTTTATCTTTATTTATACATAGTTAACAAGCCGTGAAACAGTCGTAAAGAAAACAGGCGGAAAAGCTGTGAAATTTCTTGCCCTGCCGCCAGGCGTTTCTTTCCTGCCTGGGCAAAATCAGTGGGCAAAACATGCTTCCACATCTCCACCCCCACCTCCCTGGAACAGACAAGCCTCTGTTTTTACTTAATAAATAATTCTGGCACGGTTCATGCTTTTGTCCTGGCAAACGATAACTGCGCAAAGCAGCAAACTGCGAATGCAGGAGAAAAGTTATGGATACCGCACTGTTAGTCGGGTTGGCTCATAGAAGCGCGCTGAAAAGGCGCATGGATGTTGTCGCACATAATATCGCAAATATGTCGACGGCAGCCTTCAACAAAGAAAGATCTGTCTTCCGTCAACATTTGATTGACGTTCCAGGCGCGGCCGGCACTGTCGGCGGCAAGATCGCCACGGTCATGGACCATGGCGTCGTTCGGAACCTGGAAGCCGGGACAATGATCCCAACGAGCAACCCTCTTGATATCTTTATCAACGGCCGGGCCTACCTGTCGGTTGAAGGTAGCGACGGCAAAACCGTCTATACCCGCAACGGACGCATGACCCTTGATGCCGACCGCAACCTGACTTTGCTGTCTGGCGAGAAGGTCCTCGACGAAAATGGCCAGGCGATCCAGTTTGATGACGATGACACCGATATTTCCATCGCAACAGACGGTTCGATATCCACCAATAATGGCGAACGGGGTAAAATTGGCGTCGTATCTTTTGCCAACGAGCAAGATATGAAACGTCGTGGCAACTCTCTCTATGAGACTGACCAGGCACCTCAGCCACCAGAGAACATGACCGAATTCACCATCCGCCAAAAGGCGTATGAAGGGTCAAATGTGAACCCCATCGAATCCATGGTCGAAATGATTGATGTGATGCGGGCCTATGAGGCCGCAACAAAGCAATCAGGCGGCATTGAAGAGATGAGGAAAGATTCCCTCAATCGCTTGGCTCAAGTGAAATAGCCAGTATTTGTGAGGAAAGGATAGAACCATGAAAGCACTTAGCACAGCAGCAACCGGCATGTTGGCCCAGCAGTTGAATATCGACGTCATCTCGAACAACATTGCCAACATGAACACCACAGGCTTCAAACGCGGCCGCGCCGAGTTTCAAGACCTTCTGTACCAGAACATCGAACGCGTTGGCGCCAACTCGTCCGACGCCGGCACGGTTGTCCCCAGCGGCATCCAGGTAGGTGTGGGCGTTCGTACCGCTGGGGTATACCGGATCACCGATCAGGGTAGCCTCCAGAACACAGGCAACATGTTCGACATCGCCATCAATGGCCGCGGCTTCTTCCGTGTCCAACTGCCTGATGGCCAGGACGCATACACCCGCGCTGGTTCCTTCCAGGTAGACCAGAATGGGCAGATTGTGACCCCTGAAGGTTTCCTGGTACAGGGCCCGCAGGCAATCCCACAAGGCGCGATTGATGTTACCATCAACGAGCAAGGTGAACTGTTGGTCAAACAGGACGGTCAGGTAAACCCTGCCAACCTCGGCCAGTTTGAACTGGTGATCTTCCCGAACGAGGTCGGCCTCGAGGCCATCGGTGGCAACATGTACATGGAAAGCCAGGCCTCTGGCGCCGCGGCGGTTTCAACCCCAGGCCAGGCTGGTTACGGCACCGTTTTCCAAGGCTTCCTTGAGCAATCCAACGTCAACGCGGTGGGTGAGATTACTTCAATGATTTCGGCGCAGCGCGCCTACGAGCTGAACTCCAAGGTCATCCAGACCGCAGACGAGATGCTCCAGGCCGCGAATAACCTGCGCTAATAGGAGGCACTGATGCGGAACCGTAGCACAAAACTCATCACTGCCCTGGCCTTCAGCACCATGCTGATGGCAGCAGTTCCCGCTGGCGCGGCCGAACTGAAGGTCGCCCCGAAGGTCGATGACACAGTCATCCGGTTGGGGGATTTGTTCGATGACGTGGGCGACAAGGCCGCAGAAATTGTCATGCAGGCCCCGGCGCCAGGCGAGTCTGAAAAGCTGAGCTCTTACGACCTTGACCGGATCGCAAAAGATTATGAGCTGGAATGGGACCGCCCAAGCTATATCCGCACTGTAATGATCCAACGCGAGGGCACCGCCTTTTCCCTCAATGACCTGTCGGACCTGGTACTGGACGCCGCGTCCCAACAGGGCCTGACCCAGAAGGTACAGGTAACCATCTACGGCAACGGTCGCGGCCTATACCTGCCAACCATGGCAAGCGTTGGCGATATTGAAGTCGAGCGCTTCATCATGAGCGACCGCATGGACCGGTTCAACGCCACCCTGTTGATCCCAACCGGTGGCCCGGTGCCGAAGAAGCTCAAGATCAACGGCAGCCTTGAAGAAGTGCGCATGGTGCCAATGCTGGCCAGGATGGTCACCCCTGGGGAAGTTATTACCCAGCAGGACATCGCCTGGAACGAATATCCTGCAAAGCGCCTGAACCGCAACTCGGTTCTTGATCAGCAAAGCCTGATCGGCCAGACCGTGCGCCGCCCCTTGCAGCCGGGCCAGGCCCTGCGGGTGAATGACATCATGGCACCAGTGGTTGTCGAAAAAGGCAGCCTTGTGACGATGACCATCCAAAGCGGTGCCCTGACCCTGAGCGCCAGCGGCCGTGCCCTCGAGGCCGGCGGCGACGGCGACATGATCCGGGTCATGAACATCAAATCCAAACAAAGCGTTGAAGCTGAAGTTATCAGCCCGGGCCTCGTGAAGGTCACCAGCAACAGCCTCGCGCTTGCCGCCCTCTAACGTCGGAGACTAGTAATGATTAAGAACGCCCTACGCAAAATTGCCCTTACGGCAGCCCTCGCGTCCCTCGCGGCGTGCGGTGCGGCAGACCGGATCTCAAACATCGGCAAAGCGCCTGATATGACGCCAATCAAGGACATCAAGGCGCCTGTGGCCCAGCGGTCCATCAGCCTGCCAATGCCAAACAACACGCCTGACAAATACCAGCCGAACTCGCTTTGGCGGACAGGTGCCCGCGCCTTCTTCAAAGACCAGCGGGCCGGCAATGTGGGCGACATTCTGACGGTGAACATCGATATTTCCGACAGTGCCCAGATCGGCAACTCAACGGCTCGCACCCGCAACACTGCGGAAGGTGCAGGCCTGACCAATTTCCTCGGTCTGGAGCAGAAAATTCGTGGCGCTCTCTATGGTGGCGCCCCAACGGACGGCTCTGATGATACACGGCCATCGGTTACGCCCAGCACTCTGGTCAATGCTGACTCATCAACTTCCTATGAAGGTACCGGCAGCGTGAACCGGTCCGAGGCCATCAGCCTGACGGTTGCCGCCATCGTTACCGAAGTCCTGCCGAACGGCAACCTGGTAATCCAGGGCCGCCAGGAAGTACGAGTGAATTTCGAGAAGCGCGAACTGCTTCTTGCCGGGATTGTGCGTCCTGAGGATATCTCCAGTTCGAACACCATTTCGCACACCCAAATCGCCGAAGCCCGCATTAGCTACGGGGGCAAAGGCCAACTAACCGATGTCCAACAGCCACGTTATGGGACCCAACTGTACGACATCATCTTCCCATTCTAATTCTACCAACCAAGGAGGCGTCTAACGCATACTTAGGACTACTTACCGAAATAAAGCCAACTTAATTCTGCATGACAGTGCAGTGGCCGGAAGCCCCAAGGGGTTACCGGCCTCTTTTTTTGTGTCGCCACCACAGCCAATAAAAAAGGGAGCCAAAAGCTCCCTTGTTCAAACGTTCTGTCCCTGCCCTGACTTAGTCGTCGCGGTGAACCTTCTCGGCGCGCTCGTGCGCTTCCTGGGCTTCAATGGTCATCGTTGCGATCGGACGCGCGTCCAGGCGGCGCAAGCTGATCGGCTCACCGGTCACTTCACAGTAACCATATTCGCCTTCCTCAATGCGGCGCAGCGCGGAATCAATCTTGGACACCAGCTTGCGCTGACGGTCGCGGGTCCGAAGCTCAACCGACCAATCGGTCTCAGAGGACGCTCTGTCAGCGATATCAGGTTCGCGAAGATTGTCTTCCTGAAGATTATGAAGCGTCTCAGCAGACTCCCTGAGAATGTCCTGCTTCCAGTCATTCAGCTTGCGACGGAAATATTCCAGCTGAAGCGGGTTCATGAATTCTTCGTCTGGCGACGGTGTGTATCCTTCTGGCAGCTGGATCTTTTTCGCTGTCATCGTCTCGGTCATTGTCACTCCCTAACAAACCAAATCCGGTCCTTCGCCTCAAATTCCCCCGAAGGCCGAGAGCACTACATCGGGGGGTTATATAATGATTTCCGCCCCCCAGCACAAGCTGTAATAAAAACAGGAGGCCCAACGAAGTTGTGATAAAAAGGGGAGATTTCCTAAGGTGTTGATTTTAAACGCCTAGTTTGGCGAGTTCCACTTCGGCACGGAGTTCAATGTCTGACAGGATATCATCAAGCTTGGCGTCGTCGGTCTTGCCGCGCTGATTCCTAGCCATATCAGCGAGACTCCGAAGCTGTGGTGCCGGAATTGCGCCCAAAAGGATGCCCTTGCGGACCTCCTCAAGCAGATCAAGCATTTCCTCCGCGCGCTTCAGACCCTTGGAGCGACGCTCTGTGGAATCCGGCACACCCTGAAGGGCAAGAACGGCATCCATCGAAGCGATCGGGCCTGCGCCTCCCACACCGGATGGGCCGCTTGAGGCTGCCGCACCTCTGGTCTCTGACAGTTCACTTGCAAATGCAGAGCCGCTGCTCGCGCCTTTGCGTGAGGTCTTTTTGACCGTCTTTGATTGAACTGAACCGGAACCAGAGATCTTCATGCTTCTAATTTATTCCTTGAAGAACAGATGAGCAAGCATTGCTACACCCAACCGGCAGATAATTCCAAATCAATATTGGCCTATAAATTAAACTTATATATTTCAATACCTTAGACAAACCTTTCATTTGGCATGATATTCGCATTGATGATGGCGAGATATGAATAAGCGGCAAATATGGCCGCACATGAATCAGTAAGGGTGTCAAAGCATGTTTTGCAAATCGATAGTTCGGACCGGTCTGACACTGATGGTTGCTTTCCTTTTCCTGGGAGCGCTTCCTGCCGCACAAGCTTCGTCGCGGATCAAAGACATTGTGTCCATCGAAGGCATTCGTGAAAACCAATTGATTGGCTATGGCCTTGTTGTTGGCCTGAACGGCACTGGTGACACGCTTCGGAACACCCCCTACACCGAACAAAGCCTGACAGCGATGCTGGAACGCCTTGGCGTGAACGCCAAAGGTGAAACCATGCGCCCGGAAAACGTTGCCGCTGTGATGGTAACAGCCAACCTGCCAGCCTTCTCCCGCCAGGGTAACCGCATTGATGTCAATGTAAGCTCTATGGGTGACGCGCAGGACCTCAAGGGCGGCACGCTGCTCGCAACGCCCCTCATGGGTGCGGACGGTGAAGTATATGCAGTGGCTCAGGGCGCCATTGCCGTTGCCGGCTTCAGCGCCTCAGGTGAAGCTGCTTCTGTTGTGCAGGGCGTGCCCACCAACGGCCGTATCGCAAACGGCGGCATTGTAGAACGTGAGATTCCGTTTGAGCTCAGCGACATGACGTCAGTCAAGCTGTCGCTTCACAACCCGGACTTTACGACGGCCCATCGTATTACCAACGCGATCAACCGTTATCTTAAGAACAATATGGCTCGCGCGCTGGATCCAGCCACCATCCAGATCGACCGTCCAATCGGTTATGAGCTGGCGCTGGTGGACATCCTGACGCAAATCGAGCAGCTATCGGTCAAGCCTGACCAGAAAGCCCGCGTGATCATCGACGAACGCACCGGCATCATTGTTATGGGCGCAGAGGTTCGCATCAATTCCGTTGCTATCGCGCAGGGTAACCTCACGATCAGCGTATCCGAGCAGCCTCAAGTTTCGCAACCCGGCGCCTTCGCCCAGGGTGGCCAGACCCAGGTGGTGCCACGGAGCTCAGTCACGGTTGAGGAATCCGGCACTGAGAAGCTGACCATTCTTGAGAATGCTGTGACGCTTCAGGACCTGGTGGACGGTCTGAACGCCCTTGGTGTTGGCCCACGCGACATGATTTCGATCCTGCAAGCCATCAAGGCCGCAGGTGCCATGCAAGCTGAAATTCAGGTGATGTAATGCAAGTCGTCTCCATAGATACAGCGCAAGCGCAAGCCATCGACGCACAGATTGGTGCGGCCAAGGCGGGCCTCAAGAACGCGGGCATGTCGGAAGACAACAAGCGCGCCGCAAGGGACGCCGCAGAACAGTTCGAAGCCGTATTCATCGCCCAGATGCTTGGCCCGATGTTCGAAACCGTACCAACCGACGGCCCCATGGGCGGCGGTAGTGCGGAGGGTATGTACCGGTCCATGTTTGTGACGGAAGCTGGTAAGGCAATTGCCAAGCAAGGTGGCATTGGCATTGCCGACCAGGTCTACCGTGAACTTCTGAAGTTGCAGGAGGCATAAGGTGCCGCTCGATAATCCAAAACTTCCAACCGACCAAACTGAAGAGCGCCCTACCCTTTCCGGGCACAGCGCGCGCCTCGCCAAGCTGACAGTCCTGTTGCAGGACCTGATCAAGCAGGAAACAGAACTCTTAAAGGACCACCGCCCCCAGGAGGCAAAGCGCCTGCATGGGGAAAAGAGCCGCCTTATGGCCGAATACAAAGACACCATCGGCAAATTGAAGGTGAATGAGTATCAACTGGGTCAAAAAGACTCACGTGATCGCAAATATCTGCGACAGCTCACTGATGGCTTGCGAGAGACCATCCGCGACCATGCACGCGTTGTCTTGCGGCTGAAATCGGTGACAGAAGGCCTGATCCGAAGTGTTGGCGAGGAAGTCTCGAAGAAGAACAGCCCCGTGCTTGGGTATGGCCGCAATGCCTCCATGCGCCTAACGGGCCCGGCCAAGCCGACATCCCTGAGCCTCAACCAGGTCATCTGACCCAGGGGCCCTGGCATGCAGGCCATCACGACATATCCCATTCCAGATTTCAGCCAACGCGTAAATATGCCTGTCGTTCAGCCCCAAGGCCGGATCACGAGCCCTACGGTTTTCCTGGCTGAACTGATGCGAACTGCGGTCCGACATGCACAACAGCGACCACCTCAACCAAGCGGTGAACCGCTGCGCCCTGTCACCTTCATTCCGCTCTCCAGCGCCGCAGCCCCCGCCCCTATGGCCACAACTTCCAAGGGCAAGCGTCGCAAAAAGAAATCTTCCAGCGCAGCAGGTGAAGACGCACTAGGCGCCCTTCTTGGTCGGCGCTGAAGCTGGCACATATCTGCCTATTTCCCTTTTCCACCATTGCCACTCGGCAGAATCTGCTACCTCCGGCCCTTCTGGCCTGCAGATTCCCACAGGTCCTTTTTTGCCGCAATTTATGGACCCCAATGCACGAGAACTGAATAATCGTTATATTTCAATACTTTATAAGAAAATAAAAACTGGCACACCTGTTGCAATGAAAGGGGAAAGCCGAGAGATCGGTTGGGTAAAAACGTCATGAAAAGGAGAGGTTAGATGACCTTTTCAATTAATGTTAACGCTAGCGCCCTCGACGCGCTTCGCAATCTGAATGCCACCAGCAAGGATCTGGAAACCACCCAGACCCACATCAACACTGGTCTCAAAATTTCGTCTGCCAAAGACAACGCAGCCGTCTTCTCTATCGCGCAGAAGTTGCGTGGTGACCTGAAGGGCCTGAACGCAGTAAAACAGTCGCTTGACCGCGGTATTTCTACTGTGGACATCGCCCTCGCAGCCGCCAACGCAATCTCTGATCTTCTTCTTGAGATGAAAGAGAAAGCTGTGGCAGCCGCTGACCAGGGCCTTGACAGCACCAGCCGGAATGCCCTTTCGGAAGACTTTGCTGCCTTGCGCGATCAGATCACGACGATCGTCAATAACGCTGAATTCAACGGTTCCAACCTGATTGACAGCGGCACTGACTCGATTGTGGCGATTACCAATGCAGATGCCACCCAGACCCTGACAGTTGATCACCAGGACCTGACGCTCGGCAGCACCAACATTCCAATTTCGGCCAGTCAAAGTATTGGGACACAAACAGCCGCTGCGGCTGCAGTCGTAGACTTGGGCGATGCCATCAACAACCTGAACTCTGTATTGACCAGGCTTGGCGCGGGCTCGACATCGCTTGAGCAAAACCGCAGCTTTGCCGGTAAACTGGCTGACGTTATCGAAGTCGGTATCGGCAACCTGGTTGACGCGGACATGGCCAAGGAAAGTGCAAACCTGCAGGCCTTGCAAGTGAAGCAGCAGTTGGGTATCCAGGCACTCTCGATCGCCAACCAATCACCACAGTCCATCCTCTCCCTCTTCCAGGGCTAATGATGGCACCTATTCATGACGTAATTGCAAGCGTTGCACCCAGGCTTCCAAGAGAGGCCTGGGGCTCGCTCTAGGCCTAGCGTCATAATAAGTCCCGAGTAATCTTTGAAGCGCACGTCTAGCGCAGAACTTTTCCAAGACAATCGACCACACGGGTCACATCGTCATCCGACATTGCCGGGAAAATCGGCAGGCTCAGAACCCGCTCGTAATAGCGCTCAGCCCCTGCAAAGCGCTGTTTCCCATACAGCCTCTCATAATAGGGCTGCGATGAGACAGGAATATAGTGCACCTGTGTCCCGACGCCGAGCGCTGCAAGCTCTGCCATCACAGCAGCCCGGTCTTTACCCAGACCTTTATAATCGATAAGCACCGGATAAAGGTGCCAGGCGGACTCTGCAGCTTGAGTGCGCGGAATAGGTACCGCGCTGTTCAGCCGTGCGTCGATTTGACGATCATACAGCGATGCGATCTCCCGCCGCCGCGCGACAAAGCCATCAAGCTTGCCCAGTTGGCTAAGGCCCAGCGCACATTGCAAATCCGTTGCCCGGTAATTGTAGCCGAGTTCCTGCATTTCATAATACCAGGGATTAGCATCTCCCGAGGACGGCGCAAAGGCCAAATCTGCCTGCTGCCAATCAGCCGGGTCGCGCATCATTCCCTGGCTACGCAAGATCCTGAGCCTGGCGGCCAGTTGGGTGTCAGATGTCGTCACCACTCCGCCTTCGCCCATCGCAATCGACTTTACCGGATGCAGGGAAAAACAGGCCATATCCTCGAGTTGGCCATTGCCCGGACTGCCTACCAGAGGGGGCTTGTAGGTGGCGCCCAGGGCGTGGCAGCAATCCGTCACCACCGCTACTTCCCGCTCACGACAAATTGCCGAAATTGACTGGATATCCCCACATTGCCCATTCAGATGAACCGGCAGCACTGCCTTGATGGGCTTACGCGACCGAAGGAAAGCATCTTCCAGGGTATCGGGTATCAGCAGGCCGGTATCCGGGCAAACGTCGGCGAACACGACATCCGCCCCCGCCATGCGGGCCGCGTTCGCGGTGGACAGGAAGGTAACCGTGGGCACAATCACGGCGTCGCCGGGACCAATATCGAGGCCCATCATGGCCAAATGCAGGGCTGTCGTACCGTTTGAGCAGACGATGGACTCCGGTGCTCCGACTTGGGCTGAGAAGGCTGCCTCGAACGCGTCCACCTTCGGGCCACATGTCAGCGCACCGTGCTTGAGTACATCTACAACAGCGGCGATGTCATCGTCGTCTATCTGGTGTCGCCCATAGGGAAGAAACGTCTCTGCCATCGTGGCCTTCTACTGCCCGCCTTCTGGGATTGTCGCCAGGACTGCCTTCAGTTCATCCACTGTCATCCAGGTGTCGTTCTTGTCACTTACATATTCGAACCCTTCAGGCATGACAGGATGCCCTTCCTCTGCCAGCGAAGGCCGTGACCAGAAGCTCCACTCCGGTTCGATAACGTATCGGTCACCCAGATCAACTGTATGTCGGGCATTGTGCTCTGTGATCATGATCTCATGCAGTTTCTCACCAGGCCTGATGCCAACAATCTTCTGGGGCATGTTTGGCGCCAATGCTTCGATCAAATCGGTAATCCTCATGGATGGAATTTTTGGAACGAAAATCTCTCCCCCCATCATGATCGGCAGGCAGGACAGCGTAAAGGCCACCGCTTCATCCAGCGTGATCCAGAAGCGAGTCATACGCGCGTCAGTGACGGGCAAATCCTTCGCACCTTGCTTGAGAAGATCGCGGAAAAACGGAATCACACTTCCCTTAGAGCCTAATACATTTCCGTACCGAACCACGGCAAAGCGGGTTCCCGTACCAGACGCAAGCGAATTCGCGGCCACAAAAATCTTGTCAGAGGCCAGCTTGCTGGCGCCATAGAGGTTTATGGGGTTCACTGCCTTGTCAGTCGACAGCGCGATCACCTGTTTCACCCCTGCACGGATTGAAGCCTGCACTACGTTTTCTGCACCGATAACGTTAGTCTTGATGCATTCGAATGGGTTATATTCGGCTAGTGGCACCTGTTTCTGGGCCGCCGCGTGGATCACGACATCCACATCCCGCATCGCCATGATAAGGCGATCCCGATCGCGCACGTCACCAATGAAAAAACGCACTTTCTTCTGGTCTTCCACTGACAGCGAGTGCTGCAATTGGAAATGACTGAATTCGCCACGAGCAAACAAAATCACCCGCCGAGGCTTGTGGTGTGACAGCAACCGCCTAAGGAGCGTGCGCCCGAAAGACCCTGTACCACCCGTGATAAGCACCGACTTGCCCGCAAGATCGCATGAGGATCCATCAAAGGTCGTCGTCGTCATTCACAATCCTCCTTGTTCGTGTCAGCATCAGCCTAGCATCCAATGTCTGCCACGGGAAGAATTCTTTCATTATAGTAGGTTAGATGTCTTTTTGAGGAAGATGCGCGCCTTGTAGACGGGCGGCGCAACCTTCTGTTTCAGCACCTCGTCATCATAGCGCCTGGTTTCGTCCAACTCCTCGACGGTGATACATGCTCTGACGAAGAAACTGTTCCTGACGGGTGCGCTGGTAATCAACCCTAACCCGGCACAATCAGTCCGCTCCATCTGGATGCCGATTGCCTGGTCTTTGTCCCCCAGATAAAGCACTCCTCCCGTCATCCCCAGTGCCGTTGACGCCGAAACCAGACGCGACACGGGCCTACCCTGGTCTATTTCCTTGCAGCCGGCATCATCGGACAGCGGAAAGACCTCAAGGGCGTCGCCGCCATTGTGAACGGCATAAAAAAGGGACTTTTGATCGAAATAGTCCGGGTTGAGCGTGACATGGGCCAGCCGGCGCGATCCGGCAAGGTTTGCGGGCTCGGCAATGTCGTATTCGATGGTAATAGAGGCACGATCAGGCGAAAAGCGCACTCTTTTCTCCAATTTTCCGCCGGCGGTCATCATGGACGCACGCACTGCCAGTTCAGACGCGGCGACATCCCAACCGACACGAGGCTCGACATGGGTGAGATCTGTTACTTTGTGGGCCTGCGAAGGCTCAAGCACATAGTGGCCACTGTAGAAATCGGCCCCGTAGGCGATATCATCGAAGAAGCCGTGTGCCAGCGTGCCCAGCACACTACCGGCAGCAAGCCTTCCCGACGCAGCCCTTGTCGCATCTCCATACCCAAACGACTGAATTGCCAGCCCGCGATGCAGATTCAACACAAGGTGCAAGCCATTTGCCTCAATGGCCAGAAATCGCCCCATTTGCTGGACGTTTATGCCGGCGGGCAATACAATGCCCGGGTCTGGCCTTGACCTGGAATCGGGTAAGGCTTCGGCCCTTTGAGGTAGTTCTTCAACCAATGCCTGCCACCTTTTCGGCGTGATATGGGTCCGAAAATCGCTGGCCCAGAAGCGGCACAGCTTGCGCCAGTCAGTATCATCTGCGTTTGGATCTTCTTTCAGGTCATTGAAAAGCCGCCAACAATGAGTGTTCAGCAGCACATCGTCTCGTCCGGTCACGCCCCAGCGCGTCAGGTTATATTTTCGCTGCTTCTTGACAGGAACGGGCACGCTACTGGTTTCAAGACGCAAAGGTTGTGATGAAGGGTCCAGTTTGCGAAGAGCCTCGCTCGGAAGCACCAGCGTCACATCTCCGCTGCTTTCCAGACTTCTCAGCAACAGGCGTATCCGTTCAAACTCCGAGATGGTGTTGAGCTTGGCCTCTGACTGGAAGCGCCCCGGGCGGTGATCGAAGACCTCCGCGTCACTTGTGTAAAGCGGGATAGCCTTGGCACCCCGGGAAATTTGAAGGGCCAAAAACTCAAAATATTCGTCGGCTGTCAGCTCGCCGTGGGCATAGCGCTGGAACTTCTGAAAGGAGATTGCATCAGACCAGATAACAGGGAGCGTTACCCCGTCGGCCCCTTCGACAAGCTGGGGCTGAAGGGAACAAGCAGGGTCCCAGTCCTTATTGTGGCTGGACGGCTCAGCCCAGTCCATCATCACGGCCTGAAAACCCGCCTCGTCATAGAGCGGCAGCACGCCCCGTGAGTATGCTTGCTCATTTACCAAGGCAATCTTTGGCTTAACACCCAGAAGCGCTTCGTAATCTGCGAGACCATAAGCCAAATTGCGACGCGTAAGTTCCGCGGGCACGAGCGGCGCAATAACCTGGCAGTAGCCACTGCCGATAAGCTCGGCTTTCTTCTCGCTGACCAGCTCCCTGAAACGCCTGTTCCAGGCGGGGTCAATCCCATTAATGGCCGCAAGTGTGTAGCCTGTGGCCTCAATGCCAACGGGCAAACCTTCTTCAGCCAACTTCAAGAGCGGCCAATAACACCGTTCAACAATGACAGCCCTATCCTCTTCTTCCACAGAAGAGAAAGCCAGATTTAGGTGAAAAACCGAATATAGGATGGGTCTGTGCATTGCGTCAGCGGATATCCAGTTGGATGCGATCTAAAGCTTTCTGCGCCCTAGCCTGGGCTTCAAGCCTGTTATCAGCGGTGGTGATGACCATGCCAAGCGACCCGCCGGAATTCGTCGGTAGCTTACACTGCATACCCTCAACTGCCCAGACCAGCATTTTCAAGACCCCTTCAGATCCCGAGGCTGCCGCGAGCCCGCTGACTTTTTTCAACTCGCCTTCCTGCTCTGGGAACAAGAGACGAATGCACACAGATTTGTTACTCCGTGGCGCTAGGTCACTTGCTGTCACTGCCTGGCCCGTTGCCAGACGGCCCGCCAACGTCACCAGCTCAACCCCTGTTGAGAAGGGTATCTCGAAAGTGCACAGATGACCACCAGAGAGCCGTGCTGCCAGCTCAATAACAAACACTCCACCCTTGTCGTCAATAACCAAGTCCCCCTTCACCGGACCTGAGTGCAGTTCCAGGGCCACTGAAGCCGCGTTCAGGACGTCACATACTCGGTCGAGGGTTGCCGAAGGTAGGTCGGACGGCAAATCCCCGCCGTTCTCGATAACAAAGGGGGCGTATCGCGCCATGAATTCATAGTTTCGGTCAGCAAGCCCTATCGTATGAGCCACACCGTCAACCACCAGGCTCTCCGTACTCAGCTGCCGTCCTTCGACAAAGCGTTCGGCCATAACCCTGCCCGATGGCGACTGCGCTTTTGCATGGTCAAATGCCCACGCGGCGTCACCGGTATGGTCCAGTACTGATACCCCTTTCGAGCCGCGGCTATCCACCGGCTTGACCACGATCTTTCCCCATTTCCCGACAAGCGCGTTCAGGCTGGCCAAATCCTTTATGGATGAAAAATCGGGCACGGCGATGCCGCATGCCTGCAACTGTTCTTTCATCGCCAACTTGTCGACCATCCGGTCAGCGACGGCAACGGGAAGCCCCGGAATATCAATAGCCGCCGCGACCCGGGCACCGACATGCGGAGCATCGCATGCCAGAACGATAAGCCCGTCAATGGCTCGAACATTCCTGTGAAATTCGGCAATAGCTGGGACGCACTGCTCCGCGTGGTAGATGCTGGCGACAATCGCAGCGTCGGCCGGACCGAAGCCTGGGGCCTCGTCATTGCCGTCGCACACCGCGACAAAAAAACCATCAGCCTTCAACTGGGCAATGCCCTCAACGGCTTCCAGCCCGCCCCCTATCACCAATATGGTTTTATCGGCCAAAAAACTTCCTTCCCGCCCATTCAAGTTTCCTGTAGTTTCACTCTAAATGGATATATTTAAGAAGAAAAATCAATCAAATATAAGAAAGTAGATGTAGCCGTGGCCCTAGGTGCGAACGTTATTGCCAAGTTTCTGAAAGCTCGTGGTCTTGAGCGCGTATTCGTGTATCCGGGCGGCACCATTGCGCCTGTACTTGATGAACTACACAAGCTGGGCGTCGATCTATTTGTCACCAAGCATGAACAGGGGGCTGGTTTTGCCGCCCTGGCCGCCGCCAAGCTTTCCGGCGAACCGCAGGTTTGCCTGGTGACATCGGGCCCTGGGGTTACCAACGCCGTGACCCCGCTGGCCGATGCCTTCTTTGATTCCGTGCCAGTCCTGTTCATTACAGGCCAGATCGGTACCGGTGACCTGGCAGGCAGCGCCAATCTGCGACAGCGAGGGTTTCAGGAAGTTGACACACCCAATCTGTGCAAGCCTATTGCCAAAGCAGTTTTCCAGCCGAGCAGTCCTGACGCCCTGGCGGACACCATGGTTGCGGCCTACGATCAGATGCTATCCGGGCGTCAGGGGCCAGTGGTGATCGATTTACCAATGGATGTGCAGCGGTCAGACACCAAAGTCGTTGCGCCAATGACCACCCAGAAGGCTGAGCCTGACCAGCCCAGCTCATCAGCCGCCCAGGTCGAAGTGATCGCCCAGAAGCTTGCCGCCGCAGAGCGCCCGCTGATCATCGCAGGCAACGGCGTGCGCCAGTCAGAAGCGATGGAGGAGCTCCGCCAACTCGCGCAAGCGCAGCAGTGCGCAGTTACCCAGAGCCTACCCGCGCTAGGGGTCTTCCCTACCCAGCATCCGCAAGCATTGGGCTTTCATGGCCACACCGGCAGCCAGGCGGCAGGACACGCCATCCAGGAGGCTGACTTTATCCTTGCTGTCGGCACGCGGCTTGATGTTCGGCAGACCGGTACGGAACTCATGGAGTTCGCCACTGGTGCCTGGAAAGCCCGGATTGATATTGACCCTACAGAAATAGACCATACTCGCGTGCCATGTGACATCACCATCCTTGGCGACGCGCAATGTGAACTGCGCGGCCTTATCAAGGCGCTTGATGGCAAGTCGTGCCCTAACAGGTCGGCCTGGCTCGGTCGTATCTCAGACTTGAAAGACCAACACCGGTACCGCTTCGATGGGCCTGCACTCAAGCCGCAGGCCATCATCGCGGAAGTCAGCCGCCGGGCAGTCGGCGACCAGATTCTGGTTACGTCAGGCGTGGGGTCGCACCAGCAATGGGTTGCCCGGCATTTCGATTTCGACCTGCCCAAGCGGAATTGGTTCACGTCTGCCGGCCACGGCACTATGGGGTATGACCTCCCGGCCGCCATCGGCCTACAGCTTGCCGAACCGGAGGCGTCCGTTTTCTGTTTCGTTGGCGATGGGTCACTGCAGATGAACATCCAGGAACTGGCCACCGTGGTGGAGCATGATCTCCCGATCAAGATTTTCCTGATGGATAACGCCCGGCTTGCCATCGTTTCGCAGTTCCAGTTGTTTAACTGGGAAGTCGACCTGACAACCGGCGACAAGAAGAACCCAGACTTTGCCGCCATTGCCAAGGCATACGGGCTAACCAGCTTCAAACTGGACAGCAAAGACCAGCTTGAAGATACCGTTGCAGCCGCACTTGCCGTAAAAGGACCATGCCTTGTGCACTGTAAGGTCGACCCTATGGAAGATGTGTCGCCCATGTTGCTCGCCGGCCAAAAGATTGATGAGATGTGGCACAAGGACCAGAACCAATGATGGCAACCGTACATACCCTTGATGGCAAAATTGCCCTGGTAACCGGAGGCTCACGCGGCATAGGCGCATGCATTGCCAAAACCTTGGCATCAGCAGGCGCCAAAGTCGCCCTTACATATCACTCGGAAAAGGCCAAAGCAGAAGAGGTTGTTACCGCCATTGCTGAAACAGGCGGCAGCGCTATGGCGGTCCAGCTTGAAAGTGGGGACCGCGCTTCTGCCGAGGCGACCCTTAAAGAGGTCGTAAGCACCTTTGGGGCACCGGACATCCTTGTCAATAATGCCGCAAAGGCCCAGGAAAAACCGTTTGAGACGATTTCTGATGAAGATTGGGAAGCCATGCTTGGCTGCAACCTTCTTGGGCCCATGCAATTGATCCAGCTCTGCCTACCAGCCATGCGGTCTAAAAATTGGGGACGCATTGTCAACATTTCGTCGATCGGCGGACAATGGGGTGGCGAACGGCAAGTCCATTATGCTGCCTCAAAGGCTGCGCTGATCAACCTGACCATGTCGATGGCGCGGCTTTATAGCCGCGATGGCATCACCTGCAACGCGATCGCACCGGGGCTGGTGCCAACCGACATGACGGCGTCAGAACTGAATGATCCGGCGAACCAAGCCAAGGTAAAGTCCATCCCTGCGGGACGACTGAGCACAGTAGATGAAGTGGCCGACGCGTGCCTTTTCCTCGCATCCGATAGCGCAGGCTATATCACGGGGCAGACTATCAACCTCAACGGCGGCATGTATTTTGGCTAATCCCCTACCAGCAGCTCCGCCCGCCATCCACGGCGAGTATTGAACCGGTCATGTAGCTCGATGCATCTGACATCAGGTAAACGATTGTACCTTGATATTCGTCAGGACGGGCCATTCGACCAAGAGGGATCAAGCCTGAGAGTTTTTCGATAAACGCGTCTGGCTGCCCGTTTTCCACACCCCCAGGACAAATTGCATTACAACGCACGCCCTGTTCCGCCCAATATGTCGCCAAATAGCGCGTCAAGCCAACCAGCCCAGACTTTACAACAGAGTATGTCACAGGCTTCACTGGCTGCTGATCAGGCTTGAGGCCCGTTTTCCGATACAAGCGTTGGTCTGGGGCGATCAAGGCCAGGTCAGATGCAATATTCAGGATGGAACCGCCTTTAGGGTTGCGACTGATAGACTGGCCAAAGTGTTTTGCGCAAAGGAATGCTCCTTCCAGGCCAACTGCCATGTCTTGCTGCCACTGTTGCAAATCGAAGTTTTCAAGCCGTGAGAACAACTGTCCCTTCTCTCCCTCCACAGAGGGATTGCTGGCTGCATTATTGATCAGACCATCCAAGTGACCATAGCGCGCGATACAATCTTCATTGGCCGCACGGATCATTGCTTCGTTGGTGATATCAAGGACATGGTGGCCTGCGTTCGACTTGAAATTATCACGAAGTGCCGCCACCAAATCGACCAGCCCCTGCTCATTGACGTCAACAAGAATTGGGCGCCCCCCGGCAGATGCGACTGCATAGGCATGCTGGCGCCCCAGGAGCCCAGCTGCCCCTGTGATTACGATATTTTTTCCTTCTAGACTGAAACAATCCATATCGATTTCCTACTGCTTATGACGTCGTTTGCCCGCCATCCACAACGATGGTAGCGCCTGTAACGAAAGCGGCCCTTGCCGAACAGACAAAAACTACGACGTCAGCGATTTCCTGAGGCGTACCAAATCGCTTCATGGGCACGTTGTTTTCCAGCATCCCAGCGACCTTTTCAGGAGCCGCATCTTGGAGCTCCTCCCAGCGGCCACCTTCAAAAAACACATTGCCCGGCGCAACCACATTCACGCGGGTATCTGGAGCCAGCTTTCGGGACATGTTTTTCGCAAATGCATTGACAGCAGCCTTAGCTGTTGAATAGGCACTGGGTGCCCCGATTGCTTCCAGGCCAGCGATCGACGAAATGAAAAGAATGTTGGGGTCGTCACCTTGCAGTAGAGGCAGCAATGCCTCACAGCTGGCCCTAGCGCTCTCAAAATTTTGGACCCAGGTCTGGTCCCAATCTGCCTTCACAGGGACAGCCGCTGCTGATGACACTCCATTGCCAACATTCAGGACCAGAATGTCAAAGGTGATCCAGGACACCTGAATAGACTGCGCCGCTGACGCGAGGTCTTTCTGCAACGAACAGTCACAGGCAATCGTGTTTACTGAGCCAACCCCAAATTCTTTGGTCAGTGTTTCCCTGGCCTGGTCCAGATGCCCTGTGTCTCTGGCGAGCAATGTGACCAGTGCCCCTTCTGCCAAAAAGCTCTCCGCTATCGCGAGCCCTATGCCCCGCGAACCACCGGTGATGACGACCTTCTTTCCTTTCAAGCCAAGTTTCATGACGGCTTTACGACTTTCGCATGGATGAGATCAGCATATCCAAGCCTTTCAATCATATCTTTCCATGACTGATCGGCGAGATCATCAAAAAGTGGCAACGCCCCGTAGCCAGTAGGCCTACCATCCCGCAACCACATCATCGTGTTGGAAACATCGAAGTTATGCCGGTGTCCAACGGCGATATCCTGAAACCCGATCTTGCGGCATAGTTTTGCAAGGGTATCTCCTGTGAAATACCAGAGATGCGCAGTGCGATAAAAGAATTGCTCAAACTCTGGAACACCGGCCTTCATCAGAATATCGTCAAGATTGTCCGTCTCAATATAGAGTACCCCGCCCGGTCTCAGCAGGTTCATTGCAGCTGTCAGATATCCTGCGGGATCTTCTGTATGCTCGATAACGCCGAATGAAACCATGACATCAACCTTGCCATGCCATTCTTTCAACGCTTCCGCGTCCCCGCCAAAGACTTGGTGGCCACGCGACCGAAGAGATGCATGAAAGCCTGAAAACGGCTCAATACCAATGGTCACCTGTGCGTATGGCTTGACCAGGTCGAGAAACGCGCCACCGCCGCATCCAAAGTCGAGGACTGTTTTATTCTCAAAGGCTGAGCTGCCAATTCTATCAAGTCTTGGCGGTTGCTCGGCCGCATGTGCATCCAGATAGCCCTTGGCACTTACGTCTGCGTTATAGTCTTCCCTGTAGGCTTCTGATTCGTAATAAGCAAGGTCCGCCTCAAAGACTTCTAATCGTGCAAGGCCGCATCCTTCACAAGCAAATACTGACTGCTCATCCTTTGTAAAATGACCATGCTCGCCACTTCTGATTTTGCCCCGGTATATTCGCTGGTGCGCGCTGTCACCACAATTGAGACACGTAAAATCTTTCGTCTCTCCTACGGTCATAAAACCTCCACTAGTTCCAACAACACGCCTTCACTATCATGGCAATAACAAACCTGAACCTTGCCGTCTGGGGAAAGCGCAGCTGGATTCACAAGGGAACCTCCATTATTGCGTATGACCTCACAAGCCCGATCAATAGAGGAAACCGTAAATGCAACATGAGAGCATCCCAGCTTCGCCGACGGCTGCAAAGCAGGCATCTGTCCAGACACATCAGAATTGTAGGTCAGAAGCTCCAAGAGCTGGCCATCCTCAACAGAAAGCTTGGCCCATTCCACAACGGCACCAGAAACGCCGGTCACGGCTTCGATAAACTGACCGCTTTCCGTTTTTCTGTCGACAGTTGTAAAGCCCAAAGCTTCATAGAAAGCCACGGCCTTATCCAGGTCCTTGACGACAATACCCGTATGCCGGATTGATTCAATCATAGGCTATGCCATTTCCGCGATTGCATCATGAACCGCATCTGCGAACACTTCCAGGCCCTCGGCCATCGCCTCTTCGGTGATACACAGTGGCGGCGCAAGCTTAATGGACTCCCGGCCTGTATTTACCACCAAAAGCCCCCTTTGCATGGCGAGCACGCAAACACGATCGCACAGGTCGCTCGCTGGCTGACCGTCGCGTGTATGGATGATAACAGCTGCGACCAGCCCCTTGCCGCTGATGGTTATCTTATGGCTGTCCACCTGCGACGCCAGATCGTTCAGTCGCTGCTGAAATGTCTCGCCCTGCGTGGCTGCATTGTCGATCAGACCATCCTCGATCAACGCTTCGAGGTTGGCCTTGCCGGCAGCACACACCATCGGGTTGGCTGAGTGGGTTGAACTCATTGAGCCGATGTCCGGCAGGTCAAGAATGGACGCGGGCCCCAATACGAAGGACAGAGGCAAACTGGAACTGGCCCCTTTGCCGCAACAAATGAGGTCCGGCATCACACCATAGTGCATGTACCCAAAAAGCTTGCCTGTGCGGCCGAAGCCCGACTGCATTTCGTCAAATGCAATCAGAATGTTGTGCTTTTTGGCGAAAGCCTGCGCTGCCTGCACATATTCTTCCGGATAGAAAACCGCGCCCCACCCCTGGAAAGTTTCGAACATAATGCCGCAGATATCTTCATCTGCGGAAAGGCCCTGCTCTGCACAAAGAGCCTCAAGCGATTGTTCGAAAAACGCCGCAGGATCAGCCACAGCGTGTTCGTTCCACGGATAAGGGAACGGTAGATGGAACAGATTGGGGTCGAGGTATCCGATCCAGTCTTTCTGGCTGGCGTTTCCACCCATCATCTGGGCTCCCAACGTCCTTCCATGCCAGTTCCCCTCGAAGCAAAGGATCCCCCCTCGCTTCTTGCCAGCCTTCTGTCCATTCAACCGCATAAGCTTGAGCGCGGCTTCTACAGCCTCTGTTCCTGCCGATAGCAAGTAGGCCTTTTCAAAATTTTCCGGCGTATTTTCAATAAGGTATTCAAGATACTCCGCCCGTTCTGGACTGCCATATGTGTAGGTGTGAAGGTTTGGTTTCTTCACCACCTCTTCAAGAGCAGCGCAAATCCGTGGATTTCCATGGCCAGCATTTGCCACAAATATGGTGCTAGTGAAATCGATCCAGCAGTTACCCCATGAATCGAACACCTGAAATCCTTCCGCGCGATCCCAAACCACGGGCAACTGTCCGTGCATGGCCCGGCTTTCATATCGGTAGATTTTGTCCAGAAGTGGAAGGCTTTCCGGTACCGGGATTGCGGTACGAATGGCCCGGTGCCTTGTCTCGACTAAAGGAACGTCTTGGGGTTGGTGTGAAAATCCGGGACTGGCCACTTATGCACCTTTTGAATAGTTCGCTGTTAGGTAATCGAGTACGACGGAACCATTCCGGTCAATCTGATACTCGAGATACTCAAATTCCTCAGGGGAATCCACCTCGGTTGAGACCGGGGAAATGAAGCTCAGGATGTTGTCGCCGTGTAAGGTTTCATGGCTGAAAACATGGCTGGCAGAGACAAGATCCACATAGCCGTCTGGAATATAGACCGGCGGAAAGGACTCTTTGGGCAGGTTATAATATTCGTCCTCTGGGGACACTTCCAGTAGCCCTTTGAAAAACCGCCCTTCCCTTCGAAACCATTTGAGAGGTGTTTCAGGGAACTTGTGTCCGGACCTAAGGGATGTTGCCTCTTCGTCCTCGCGAAATGCTGCAATGGCCTCGTCGATCAAGGCTGGGTCCCGAAGCGGCGTTGTCGGTCGCAAGTGGACCCAAAAATTTGGCACAGCGCCTTCGTGCTGGTTCAACCATTTCATGGCATGCAGAATATAGTCACGGTCGGTAGAAGTGTCTGTTGCAAACTCCTGTGGCCTGACAAAAGGTACCTCTGCACCATAATGCTGTGCAATCTCACAGTACTCCTCAGAATCGGAGGAGAAAAGTATCCGGTCCACTCCTTGTGCCATTTTTGCCGCAGCGATGCTGTACGCGATCAGAGGAAAGCCTTTGAGAGGTGCAATGTTCTTGTCCTTCAAGGACTTGGATCCGGCCCGCGCTGCAACAATCGCAATTGTACATGAGTGATCAATCTCAACCTGCATTTATTATTCCTTCGAGAACATCCATTTGACGGCTGAATACCTCCAACCCTTCATCGTCTCGATAAGCCTGCATGGTGTATGGGCCATCATAGCCAAGCTGCCTCAAACCTTCGAAGACCTCAGCAAGCTTCGCGTCGCCCTGTCCCAGAACCACTGGCCCTCCGCCCAAGGCCCTGTCCTTGATATGAACAAGATTAATGCGGTCACCGTATACCTTGAACTCTTCTTTGAAATCGAACCCCAGCGCTGCACTGTTTCCAATATCGTAATTCACACCCACCCCCTCAGAGGGCAGTCCATGCAAAACCTCAGCAAACTCGGCAGGAGGAAGGTCCATCTCAAGCGAGATATTCACATCAGAGCAATCGCGTGCTTCTAAAACCTGGCTCAGAACATTGATCAACCTGGCCTGTGCAGCCGCATCACCGGCGACTGAGGATTGATCCACGCAGGGGATCACAACTAAATAGGCGCCCAGGTCTGATGCAGCTTCAAGGGTTTGCCCAAGAACAGTAATTGCCTGTCGTTGTACCGACGCGTCGCCAGAATGGAGAGGGCATTCCATGAAGAAATCAGCGCAGACGCTGACAACACAGACACCTGCATCATCCATCTTGGCCTTGATTTCCCGACGTCCTACCGGTGTCATAAGCGCGTTCTCTGCATGATCGTTCCAATCCAGAATCCACTCAATGTGTGACAGCCCGAACGACGCGGCCAGTTCAAATTCCTTTTCCCAGTAGCCTTTTGGGTAAGCTTGATATCGCCCCATATATTTGGGCAGCAGCCGACCTTGCATCACACCCACATGAATGCCCGGCCAACGCAGGTGGCCGGCAGGCTTTTCACATGCTAGAACATGACTGCCCGCTGTCATTCGGCAGGCTGCCAACCAAGGTGTTCACGCAACTTGATCGCCACAGGTTTTTCGCTTTCAAGAAGACGCTTCTGACCGTCTCCCATTGCGGCCTCAATTTTCCGGGCAGCCCCCACAAGCATTGAGAACGGCAGAGGCTCCACAGATGCGGCCTGATCAGAACCATACATGGCACGGTCCAGGGTAATGTGGCGTTCCAGAGAAGAAATCCCGAGCGCCGCTGCGCCGTAGCTCAAAGCCAGCCCAGCTTCGTGACCGCTGTAACCTACATCGCATCCGAAATAGTCTCTTAATGACGTTATGCAGTGAAGGTTTGCCTCAGTCTCATCCATTGGATAGGTGGAAACACAGTGCATCAGTTCAAAAGGACAGTTTGCTGCCCTGAAGATGTCTACTGCCTTCTGGATGTCGTCCAAAGTCGACATTCCGGTGGAGATAAACGTATGACAGCCTTCAGATGCCACCATTTTCAGCAAATCTGTATCCACTATCATGGCTGAGGCAATCTTGTTGTATTTGAGACCAAACTGGCGAAGGAACTCCTGACTTTCCTGGTCCCACGCAGATGCAAACCATTCGATGTTGTTTTCTTTGCAATAGCGGTCAATTTCCCAGTATTCTTCCGCGCCAAACTCGAGCCCTGCCTTCTGATCACGCTGGGTGGTTCCCCAAGGGCTCTCACGAGGAGAGTCTAGAAACTCCCTGGTATAAACTCGCTCAAGGGTTCTCTTCTGGAACTTTACGGCATCCGCTCCGGCCTTCACCGCAACGTCAATCAGCTTTTTGCAGGTATCCATATTGCCATTATGGTTAATGCCAATTTCCGCGATTATAAACATTCAAACTCACCTTTCTGCGAAGCTAACCATCGCTGGATAGCAGCGCTTCTTCGACCAGACCGCATACGATATGGCCAATAGCAATATGTGTTTCTTGAATTCTTGGCGTTGACTGAGATGGGACACGCAGTGTCAAACAAGCGTCTGCTAAAGCCCCTCCCGTTGCGCCAGCAAGCCCATAGGCCTGTACACCGACTTTCACTGCCGCAGAAACAGCAGCAAGGATATTTTTCGAATTTCCGCTCGTGGATAGAACGACCAGGACATCTCCCGACCGTCCAATGCCTTCAAGCTCTCTCGCAAAGGAGAGGTCATAGCCATAATCGTTGCCAATAGCCGTCAAAAGCGAGCTATTGGCACCCAGGCAAACACTCGCGAAGGGCCCACGTTCTTTCATGAAACGACCGACAAGTTCAGCTGACAGGTGTTGCGCGTCGGCAAAGCTCCCACCATTACCGGCAAACATAACTTTACCTCCATGGCGCAAGCATTCTGCCATGGCCCCGGCAACTTCAACAATCCAGGACAAGGATTCCTCATCAGCAAGCAACTTTTGCCGAGTGATCAGGCCCTCTTCCAATTCAGTAACGATGCCCTGCCTTCTGGCGTCCGCGCTCATCATGCTAGCTCCGTGCAGCCTGGACCTGATCAGCAAACGCCCTGATCACCCCGTCCCCGCCAACTTTCCCAACGATGATGTCTGAGATTTCCTTAATTCTGTCATGGGCGTCCAGAGGACAGACCTTAAGCCCAACAAGCGCCATGGCCTCAAGGTCATTCACATCGTTCCCGATGTAGGCTACTTCACCAAGCGGCAAGTCTCTTTGCTGACAAAACTCTCTCAAGATACTTTCCTTTGCATCAACGCCGTGGATCGCTTCCAGACCCAGCTTCTTGGCTCTGGCTTGCACTACTGGATTTTTCTCAGTGCTAATAATCACTTGCGTGACTCCTAATGCACGAATGATGCCAACCCCCAAGCCATCAGCCCTGTTGCAGCAAACAGATTCCGTGCCATGTTGATCCACATACACACGGTTATCGGTCATCACACCATCGAAGTCATAGACGACGAGGGATATATCCTTCAATTTTGTCACAAGTCTCTCTCTTACATCAAGGTGGCGACCCTGCCCAACCAGACAACGTCGCCACCTAACACGTTCAACTTATTACAGTTATTGGTGCCTGAATCCACGGAAACTTGTATCTCTGTCCCCATAGAGATGATCAATTTGCCGGTGGATCGCAGTCTTGCCCGCATTGTAGTAATTCTCTGACAAGGTTTTATTTGCCCACGTCAGACAATCGTAAAATTCGTCATCAGACAGGTCGGTAAAATTCACAGCAATCAGGTCCGCGTTCAGGTGCTTGTTCTCATAGAAGTCTTCGGGGCCTTCAAGCTTCCCATCGCGCAAAGCGTCATAATATAGCGGCGACCCCGGATAAGGCGTAACCGGCCGAATGGTTCGGAACTGGGCAAAATCATCATACTTGATCAGAAATTCAACAGCCTTTTCCAGGGTTGCCCTGGTATCACCATAGTTACCAAAGATCATATTCAGGCCTGGACTGATGCCGGCAGCCAATGTTGCTTCAATGCCCTTGACCACCATGTCTGTGTTCAGGCCCTTCTTCATGTTCTTAAGAACCTGATTGTCCATGGATTCAATGCCAAAGTTAATAAAGACGCAGCCGGAATCCTTCATGAGCTGCAATAGCTCTGGCGTACACCAGTTTAGCCGACCGTTACATGTCCACTTTACGTTCAGCCCGGAATTCAGGAAAGCCCGAGCAACTTCCTCAGTCCTTTCATAGGAACTCATCAGCAGATCATCGTAGAACGCAAAATAGTTGATCCCGAACTCTTTGTGCAAATATGCCACTTCTTCCATGATGGACTCTGTGCTTCTCGCCCGGTGCCCGGGGTCCATTCGATAGCAGAAGGTACATTTGAACGGGCACCCTCGGCCTGACATCATGGGGACCATAAAGTCGAAGTTGGTAATGTTCGGATCCTGGAAAAGGCGATACAAATCCATCGGAAAACGGTGATATGCAGGCATTGGAATAGAATCGATGTCTTCAATCAGGGCCCGGCGCGGGTTAACCACGACATCGCTTCCGTCCCGGTAAGCAATCCCCTTGATATCGGTTAGACTGTTTTTCTCGGCCAAGGCATGGAACAACTCGCGTGTAGTCTCTTCGCCCTCACCAAGAACCACGATATCAGCCTGGGTTTTCTTGAGGAAAAATTCTGGCTCAGGCGTCGGTCCATAGCCGCCAATGATATAAGTAGGACGATGCTTGGATTTATTGATCGCATCCGAGAGCGCAAGCAGCTTCCGATACTGATAGTAGCCCGCGATCAGACTGACCCCAACAACGTCAAATCGATTTTCGTCAAGATAAGTCCTGAGATGGTCGTCTGGGTAATGATGAATGTCCTGGAAATATAGCTCTACGTCATACCCTTCCTCTTCCAACACCGCCACAATGTAGCCCAGGCCTTGAGGGAACAGGGGGATATGATAGCCATTATCGTAAACGACCAACAAAACTCTCATGCGAAATCTCCTGTTTTTGGTCCGCTTTTCATCCTAGCAAATAGCATGCCTAACTCCAATACTGGTAAAACAGAGGTAGTTAGAAAGAGGCACGCACGACCTCTTTTGGTCGCACCGGACATTTACGCTTTACATTATTTGGTCGAGCCGCATATTTCTGAAGAGCTTGAAATTGCAGGACTATTCTATGTCTATCAGTGCACATATGAAAAACGCGGAAAAGCTGGCAAGCGCCGGAGACCTTGCAGGTGCCTTTAAGGCCTATATTGCCATACATAAACAGTTCCCCAAAAACCCTTCCCCGTTAAGTCGAGCGCATCAAGTTGCAGCGGACATGAATAAGCCTGACTTGGTGGCTGCGGTCCTCTCCAAGCTTATAGCCCTGTCGCCCAGGAACCCAGCTTTGCGCCAGCAGTTTGGTCATGCACTGTTCAGGTGCGGAAGAGTAGGCGACGCAATCCTGGCTTTCAGGTCCGGTCATGAATTGGCACCAGACAACGTGGAAACAATCATCAATTTGGCGGCCCTTTGTACCGCCCACGGTCGGCACAAAGAAGGCCTGAAATATTATTCCTTGCTGAAAGACCACCCAAACAAGATGGCTATTTCGCAAAAGGTGTGGGCTGACTACGCCCATGCCATTGCCATTGGATCATTCAACTTCGCACGTACAATTGAAGCGCTGGAAGAAGCCGAAAAATATGTAACTGACGATGCACAGGCGCTGCGTTCACTGGCACGAACAGCCGACCAGGCCAGCACTTTCGACTATGCACATCGTTATTTCAGTCGATATGCAAACCAGATAGGCGATACATCACTGGACCTACCTTGCTGGCTTGAATGGTGCAGGTGCCTCGCAATGGCCGGAAAGGACGATCAGTTGGCTGCGGTCAGCGAACGCGCGATTACCGCGCTCGAACAAAAATTGACCGCAAGCACCAATGCCGGCGAAAAAGATGCGATTGCCATCCTTGTCGCCCGTATCAAGCATTTATGCGGTGAAGAATGGCAAGACGAACTCGCCCAAGCGGTACCTCAGCGTTCTTCGCAGGCCAACAACGCAGTCACCTGCACGGAACAGGCAATTTCTGATCAGTTCGCCAGCTCGCGCAAAAACTGGTCGCGCAAAATCAAGGGAAAAGACGTTTGCATACTTCTCAGCGGCCCTTCTCTCGCCCTTCTTGGAAAGGTAGAAAAGGACATCAGCAAGTGGACAAACGCCAGCTTTGCGACAGTCAATTCCTTCGGAGATAAATACGACACCTGGCTTAAGCCGGCAGGGCAAAAAGCCGAGATCCTCGCACTGCTGGGAGGAGCCGAGTTTACAGAAGCCCAGGACAGAATTCTCGCGGCCCTTCAGGAGCCGGATGCCCCGGTCATAATGACCATGGCACCAATCGCAGGAGCCCTTCCAAAAGGAAAGCAGTTTCTGGATAACAAGACTAATCTAGTATTCGCCTTCAGTCGGCAAAACCTTCCGCCATCAAAGGACAATATGCTTCGCTTCGAGATCACAAATACCCTCAGCCTGCTGATACCCATGCTGATTGCAGCCGAGCCTCGAAGAATATTCCTTTTCGGTGCTGACGGCGGTGATCCCGACCTGACAATGGAGACATACAAGGGTGACATTGCCGCATCTGGCACCGAAGTCGGTGGCGAAAATTACTTGCTTCTGCTGTCTGAGGAAGCCCGCCTGTGCGACAATATTCTGGAGTTTCAGATACCTTTGACCGCCAGGTTATACGGCGTGGATATACCGCCGATCTATAATGTCGGCACTCGTTCCAACTACAAACTCTTTGAGATGATGGATATCAAAGAAGCCTCCCGAGAGCTCTCGCAAGGCGCCTAGCGCATTATCTGGAAAATTTAACGATCCGCATCGTGCGCCAAATTGGGCGCCCTTCAGTTGATTCTCCTATGAGGTAAGGCTCACCGCCTGTTGCCTCATCTTCAATATAATCAACGGTACATGCGTTCCGTTTCGCTATGTCTGCAATTTGAGAAAACGAGAAAGCCTTGATCAGGTACGCATCTGGGGCACCCGGAATCCTAAAGTTATCGTACTGAGGTTCTTCCTGAACAAATGTTCGTATGAGCGCAAGCCGCTTCATATTCTTCAAGATATTATCGAATGCCTTATCGCTCTGCTCGATGTGCTCCAAAACAGCAGATGCCGTCGCATATTCAAAGGGCCTCAAGCCTGGCCAGTCCAAGATCGAGGCCTCCCAGATCTTTGACGCAATTTCCGGGAAAATCTGCTTTGCGACCTCAAGATATTGCGGCTCAATGTCAATACCGTTGTACGCGATTTGAGGAATATCCTTGATGATCTGGTAAAGCTGTCCAGCCTGGCAACCAACATCCAAAAGCCTGGGGTCATCAGCCTCGCTAACATCTTGACGAAGCAAGCGGCCGAACTGCTTGCACCATGTGTAACCGCCATCTGCTATTCGCTGCCGAATGATGTCAAAATAAGCATCTGTTTGTGTCGACTGCCTCATACGCTTCAATCCGATTTTCTTCAGGTGTCAATATGTCGTGACGTGACTATAAATTTTCAGGATAGATGAGGGTGAAATGCCCTTCCCTAGCGCGGCTTCATAGATCTTCTCCTGGCCACCATAGCTGGAAATCAGCAGGCCCGTAGTCGACCAGTCAACGTCTTTTAGTGTATCTGGTGACGCAATTGGTATTCCGCGCCAACTGTGCCCCTGCTTCATGCTGTCTGAATCGACGGCAAGGAAGCGGGCATTCTGGAACCGTTCAAAAAACGTTGTCCGCTGTAGGATATACTCAAGATGCATACCGGCGCCCCAAATGACAAATTGCGAAAGGTCAGGAAACGCGGCGATACTGGTTTCCGCCTCGGTTAGGGCTGCGCTCAAGCTGGCCCGCACAGCCTGAAGTCGGCTATAGTCAGCAAAATCTGGCAGCGCCGCATCGGCTGCTGTATCAGGATAGGCAATCACGCGATAACCATTATAGTCCGCAGCATCCTGATGGTCCTCTATCCGCCATCCGGCCTGGCGGAACGCCAACCGCAAAGTGTGCTTACTGAAATGAGTTAGATGTTGCGGCGAAAAGAAGCCATGTATGTCATTGGTGTTGCCCAGTTCAAGAACCGGGACCTCCACAACAAGCGCCGTACGTTCATGTGACAGGTCGCGCAGCACTTTCAATACACCAACAGGGTCTGGAAGGTGCTCAAGGACATGGAACATGGTGAAGACATCAACTTGTTCATCCAGTTGGATGTCTTCGAAGCGCCCCTGCAGGAACAGAAAGCTATCGCTCGGGAACTTCTTTTTGGCTCTTTCAATGGCAGGACCATCGAAATCGACGCCTACAAATCGTTTACCCATGGGCAACTCAGCAAGGAATTGGCCCTCATAGCAGCCAATATCCATGAAGGTGGAAGTGTCTTTCATGAGCCCGTTTTGGCTTAGCCATTCGATCTGTTCTTGGTGCCGACCTCCGCCGTCGCCATAGGACCTTCCAGCTTCAGAAAACAGAATCTCGAAGCCCCGGTCAGTATAGGCAGGATTCATGTAGAGCGTCAGACACTCACGACATTGCACCTGCTGCACAGTCGCCTGTTTAGAGACGTCCGAATGATCTGTAAAGAACTGCAGACCCGGCAACGTTTCCACGATCCGCGTCCGGTCAGCGCTGCAAACGGGACAAGGCCGACTAGCAGTATATACTTCGTCCTCAGAGCACCAGTTGCTCAATTCCAGGGCTGAAAACGAAACCGTCATCCTGCCTCTCCCTTCTTTTCCATATAAGCCTTCATGATGGCATTCGCGGCCCCGTGGCCCGCATCATTCGGCATTCTGGCAACCGCCCTGCCCGAAAGTTTCTGCCTGAGGGCCGGTTCCGCCATCATTTGTTTCATTTGTGCCCCGACATCATCAATCGATGCTGCTAATAGGGCAACCTGTTCATCTTTCAGCGCAGTCCACTCGTCTTCTGAAATTGTCTGCGCCGCGTTAAAGACAATTGTGGGCAGCCCCATATTGAGGCATTCAAAGAAGCTTACCCCATAGGCCGTAACAGCCATATCAAAACCAGACAGATAATGTGCAAGTCCGGGTATTGCAGGCCTGACATCCCATGTCTCGTGCTGCAACTCAGGTATCTCGCACGCACTGATGGCCAGTCCGACCCACGTTACCGACACGTCGGTCGGCACTGCCCTCGCGACCTCTTTCGCCAGCAGCGCCAGATGGTCATTGCTCATATTTGATCCGGGAATCACCGCAACCTTGCGGACATCACCCGCGAGCGCCCGACGCGTCACCTTTGCAACAAGATAGTTGGACCACCCATAGATCATCTGGCCCGTCGCATTGCCGTCATGATAGAAGCTAGGCACGAACAATAGGTCCGCAGGTATTTCTTCCCTCGGGTGATCCACTACCACTTTGAAGCTACCCTCTTTCGAGTTACAGCAGAATTGCGTGTCGAAAGTCGGGGGTAGATCAATCAGCACCAGGTCAGAGCGCTCTGACAGGCTCTCGAAATCCTGTCCTTGCACCTGCTCCGGTGCCATGCGTTCGGTCCGTATCCCCTGGCAATCCACTTCAATGGGACTGTCTTCAACAATCACCAGCCGAACATCGGCTGCGTGCAGCTCCTGCATGGCCCGCAACAGCACTACCATGCGAGTGACATGGCCCCGACCATATCGCTTGCCCGCTGCAGCAATGCCGCATACCGACAGGCCTGCTTCCCCCACCTTCTTTTGACGGACATGTTGATTAGTAAGCCGCAGGCTTTCACTCTCTCTAAGCTTTTCTATAGCCCATTCCAGCGACACAAGTGTGTCTGCCTCATGGTCTTCGTACCAGGCATTATAAAGCTGTTCCATGAACTCATAGTCCGACCGGGTATCGACAGATATCCTGTGCTTCAGGGAAGAATACACTGGGTCGTCTTCTACCCAAGCTATCAGGCCAGGCGTCACTTTCTCGGACTTATGTACAACCGAACCAATATGTTCCCTCTCAAAGGGCTCCGTTGATGCCGCTGCAATACGGTTCCAGAAACCGCGCCGATAAAGGTCGAACCCTTCATGAATGGTCTGGCCACCGTCACGCAAGACGGTCAACCGCGCGATGTCAGCATCTGGCTGGACATCCATAGCCTGCAGCATTGCAGAAAGGGTCCTAGGTTCCACCAGGGGGCAGTCTCCGCATACGTAAACGAGCATATCGGGATCATACTTGCGAACCACCGCATCCACGCGGCCTACCAGGTCATTCACATCCCCGGTAAAGGCGAAGCACTCCAGCCCGGTGGATGCTGCCCACTCACAAAGAGGCTGGTTAAACGCATCATCGGTCGTTGCCAACACGATGTCATCTATCTCGGGCACGGTCTTCAGGCGTGCAACAATGTGCCCCATCATGGGGCGCCCAGCAAGCGGCAGTAACTGCTTTCCGGGCAGTCGACTGGAATTCAACCGAGCGCCGATTACCGCTAAGACTTTCGAGCCCATAGCGCCCTCACGCTCTTTTCAGGCCGTAATCCATCATCCGGAGAGGCTCGCCACGGACGGTCATCAATTTCAGCTGCCGTCGGCTTCTTTTCGCCATTCCCATCAACTTCCATGACGCCACGGAAGAAATTGATAACCGGGGCAATTTCCCCTGGCATCCAACAATGGCCGGTCTTGTATTCCGCACCGTCTCCATCAATATCAAGATGAAACTCGACCATTGATGCTTGCCAATGCTCTATGGCTCTGGAGACAATCTGAGGGTTGCGGGTGTGGTCAGACCATCCGACCTCACACCCCAGGGCATCGCGAAGCGTACCTATCGCTGCCAAATTGCACTGCTCGGGTGGCGTTGGATATCCAGAAACACAGTGAAGCACTGTCAGTTTGGACCCGCCAGATTTGTGAAATACCTCAGCAGCATGGCGAACTTCGTCCAGATAGGCCATGCCGGTCGACAGAACCAACGGCTTCCCAGTTCGTGCACAAGCGGAGATCAAATCGTCCCACACCATTTCATATGATGCGATCTTGAAGAAATCAACGTAAGGCAGAAGCTCTTCAACCGCATCCAGATAAAATGGCGTGCAGGAGAAATCGATGGCCCTCTCCTTGCAGTAGTGTGCTATTTCCGGAATGAACTCCAGTGGAAGTTCCCACAGCTTCCGCCGCCGATGCTCTTCACTTCGCAGAAGAATCTCGGGGGCAAAAAGCTGATCAATCTTGAACAACTGAAACTTCACAGCATCACAACCAATGTCCGCCGAAACATCGACAAACCTGAAACAGCGCTCCAGGCTCTGGTCGTGATTGCTGGAGACCTCAGATATGAAATAAGGCGTGCTTTCCATTAGGATCAAAGCCCCAAACGCCGGGAGGTCCGCTCAACGATCTCTTCCATGATTTTCGGCCACCCGGCCCCCTTTTCGGCATGAACCACTTCTGCATCAAACGCAAAAGGAACCATTTCCTCTTCGCCGTAACACCACCAGGGTTTGTCGGGAATCATGAAAAGCGTCGGTGTCCCAGCGCCCATGGCGAACATGCCAGGGGCTGTACAAGCCGAAATGACCAAATCACAGTTACTAGCAATGGCCATATTAGCCTCAATATCGGCTTTCAGGTCCACCCCGTCAAAACTGTGGATCTCGACACCATATTTGTCCCGGGCTTCCTCAAGTTCACTGGAACATTCGCCATACTGCAGATTGATAAAGTCTACCTTGTCCTTGAGCGCCATAAGCGGCGCAAGGTCGTCAATTGATGCATATAGGTAAGACCTCATCGCCCCAGCCAGGCCGCTTCGCCATGCAAGGCCGACTTTCGGGCGATCGCTGATGCCCTGGATCTTTTCTGCAAACCTGGCTTTCAGGTCAGGGGCAGGCACACAAAAACCGGACTGAGGCCGTTTAATATCTTCCCGCTTGTGCCACTCGTATCGTGGGGCACTGGCTAGGGGCACGGCAAAGTCAATATGGAGACTACCATCCTTCACCGCCTTTTCCAGCTTAGGGTAGGAGCGATAACGGTAGCCTTGAGTGATCCTGTCGATGGATGCTTCGACAATGGCACCCGGGAAGGAGCGTTCGTAGATGCTCACAAGGCGGGCATCACAGCCGATAACCAGCTTTTCGGCGCGCTCATAAAGTCTTGGCAAATAGTTGCCCCACATGACCTCGTCACCGATCCCCTGCTCTGCAGCAACCAACAATACCTTGCCCTCAAGGTCTTCGCCTTCCCAGCGTGGCAGATTGTGGGTGTAAATCTGGTTCTGCGAAACTTTCCGCCTTGAATCCATCCGATACTCATAGTGGTCCCAGGCTTCATCCAACCGCCCAAGGTGGAAAAGAAACTGGGCCGCACCAACACGGGGCTCTGCGATGGTCGGATTGGCTTCGATCGCCCGTTCGTCAAGGGCCAGGGCACCTTCGTAATCTCCAAGCATAACCAGGTTTTGTGCATGGTTGCTCAAGAGCTTGAAGTTATTCGGTTCCAACCTCAGGCCTTCCTCGAAGAACACCAGGCTGGCTTCTACGCCGTCACGTTGGCGGACAGTTGTGCCCAGCACGTTCCAAAGGTCAGCATGTTCGGGAAATATCGGAATTGCGGCCTGCAGCAACGCGACACCTTCGTCATACCTTTCGCAAGCGGCATATGCCGAAGCCAAGTTTACATAGTGCTGTGGCGCGCCAGTGGGGTCCATTGAAATCAGAATATTTCCGACCTTCACCGCAATATCAAAAAGCTCCAACTCATTGGCGAGTTGCAGCATCACGGCACAAACATCGGCGTCGGGCTCGTGATACTGTAGAACCTTTTCCAGCAATTTGATGGCCTGTTCACGCACACCCAGCTGAACAAGGGCGAAGGCAAGGAGGATTAAGACTGCTTTGTCCGTCGGGCGATCACTCCATACTGTAAGGAGATGTTTAACGGCTTCCGCCCATTGTCCTTGACGGCAGCATTGCTGCCCTTTCTTGAACGCCTTTTGAATATCCCGTTTGTCGACCTCAATCACGTTTTCATTGAGGTCCTCCAGATCAAATGACTCCAGAAGTTCCTCAAATTCAATCTCTGTGTCTAAACTGGTCAATGCATCCTCCAAATATTCTCCGGGCAAAATTAAACAGTATTCGCACGAGGTTGTCCAACACTCATGCAAGGCCTGAGCCAACCAAATTTATCTGGCTTCCAAACGGAATTTTCCATATGCTCTAATAGGTAAGCGGAAATCTGATACTGTTACATACAAGTGGGCAGGCACCTCGGGAGGAACGTATGGCGTTAAAGCTTTCTTTAAAGCCTGATGAGAGACTGGTGATTAATGGCGCGGTAATTGCAAATGCAGACCGGCGGACGACATTGATCGTCCACAACAAGGCTTCGATCTTACGAGAAAAGGATATTTTGCAGGAAGACGACATTACGACGCCAGCAAGACGTATCTATTTCCCGATCATGCTGATGTATATGGATCAGGGTCAGGTCGACAAATACTATGAAGAGTTTGTCATCCGCATGACCGAATTCATGAATGCGATCAGCTCACCTGATGCTGTCGAACTGTGTGTGTCAATAAGCAGGGACGTAATGGATAAGAACTATTATCGGGCCCTGATGAACTGCAAAAAGCTTATTTCTTTTGAGAAGACGAGACTTGGGGGAACGTGAGAGAAGGTAGTAACGGAAAAGTAAATGTCATATCAAGCGTACCAGAAAGCCCAGCAGTCAGCCGAAAAGCCCAGCCAGGTGGAGTACCGGTTGTTTGCTGAGGTCACGAATGCCCTTATCAAGGTCAAGGACCGCACGACCCGCGACAAACAGATGGTTGAAGCGCTAGATTGGAACCGCCGAATGTGGTCGGTTCTTTCCTCAGACTGCGGAACCGAAGGCAACGCCCTGCCCGCACAGCTTCGTGCCGGGATCATCTCTCTTTCTATATGGGTCTCAAAACATTCATCGGCTGTTATGCGGGGCGAAGAGTCCATTGACGACCTCATCAACATCAACCGCACCATCATGGAAGGCCTTGCAGACCAGGCAAAGCTTCAGCAGCGCGCCAGCGAAGAGCCCACCGAAGTCCAACCCCAGGACCAAAAGCCAATCAATTCTCTTCTGTAGGCAAATTATGCCGAATTCGGCAATTTTTGCCGAGATTGCGTGACCATTTTTTCCCAGTCGGCAAAATTTTCCCCTGAATATATCGCCTACCTACCGCTCCCTTGACACCCAATTCCTGATAAAATTCCATTATTTACAATAGTATAGGAAATATTTTCCGGCAGGCAGGAAAAATTGGCACACCCCATGCAGTGATGGTGTTCGGAAGCAAAAGGCTTCCATGAGCAAAAGGCTCAAACGACATCTCAGAATGGAGAAACAGTATGTCATTTTCTGTAAATACCAATGCTGGTGCATTTGCTGCTCTGCAAAACCTCAACTCCACCACGAACCTCCTGAACAAGACACAGACCCAAATTAACACGGGTTTGAAGGTTTCGTCCGCCAAAGACAACGCCGCCGTATTCTCGATCGCGCAAAAACTGCGCGGCGACGTATCCGGTTTGAACGCCGTTAAGTCCTCCCTGGATCGCGCGCTCTCTACCATCGACGTAGCCGTGGCGGCTGGTGAAGCGGTTTCTGACCTTCTCATCGAACTGAAAGAGAAGGCCGTGGCTGCAAAAGACGCCGGTCTTGATACGGCAAGCCGCACGTCGCTGAATGACGAATTCACCCAACTTCGCGACCAGATCACCTCTATCGTGGACAACGCTGAATTCAACGGCACCAACGCCGTAAACGGTTCCAACGCGATCGTTGCAATCACCAACGATGACGGTTCCAACACCATCTCCATTAGCGCTCAGAACCTGAGCCTTGGTGGTTCGACCGTAACCGTTGCAAGCTCTACGTCTATTTCTTCTGCTGCGAACGCCTCTTCGGCTGTGGCTCTGATCGATGCATCCATCTCCAACGTGAACACATCACTGTCCGCTCTTGGTGCTGGTGCGAAACGTCTTGAGCTGCAAAAAGACTTCGTTGGCAAACTGTCTGACACCATTGAAGTTGGTATCGGTAACCTCGTTGACGCCGACCTGGCCAAGACAAGCGCTCAACTGCAGTCCCTGCAGGTTAAACAGCAGCTTGGTCTGCAGGCCCTGTCCATCGCCAACCAGGCGCCATCGACAGTACTCGGCTTGTTCCGGTAAGTGGTTCAAAGAAACCATGACTATTAAAGGGGCCTTCGGGCCCCTTTTTTTTCGCCTTCCTAAGGCACAAGTGGCAAAGTTTGCCTGCAATTTCTGCCCCGCGGTAGAATACACCCTGCCCTCGCCATATTTTATTCATTAATTTCAACAACTTATTCTGGCACACCCCTTGCCATTAGCTTCTCCAAGAGCAAAAGGCTCAGTTGATTACTCTCAGAAAGGAGAACGAAAATGGCTTTTTCCGTGAACACCAATGCACCCGCGCTGCAAGCGCTTCAAAACCTGAACATTACAGACCGGGCGCTAGGAAAAGTACAAACGCAGATTAATACGGGGCTTAAAGTGGCTTCATCGAAAGACAACGCAGCAGTATTCTCGATCGCTCAGAGCCTTCGCTCTGACGTATCGGGCTTGAATGCTGTTAAGTCATCGCTGGACCGCGCCATGTCCACTATTGATGTTGCGGTTGCAGCAGGGGAAGCCGTTTCCGATCTTTTGATCGAAATGAAAGAGAAGGCAGTTGCCGCTAAGGATGCTGGTCTTGACACCAGCAGCCGTACGGCACTGAACGACGAGTTCGCAGAACTTCGCAACCAGATCACGTCAATCGTGGACAACGCTGAATTCAATGGCACTAACGCCGTTGACGGCAGCGCAGCAATTGTTGCCATTACCAACGATGATGGTTCAAACACCATCTCGATCTCCGCACAGGATCTGTCTCTGGGCGGCACCACGGTAACCCTTGCCGGCACCACAACGATTGACACAGCAGCCAATGCCTCCGCGGCTGTGGCTCTGATCGACGCGTCGATCACGAACGTCAACTCTTCACTGTCGGAACTTGGCGCAGGGGCTAAACGCCTTGAACTGCAACAAGCCTTCGCAAACAAGCTTTCCGACACGATCCAGATCGGCATCGGCAACCTGGTTGACGCCGACATGGCTAAAGCATCCGCCCAACTGCAAGCGCTTCAAGTGAAGCAACAGCTGGGCCTGCAGGCACTGTCAATTGCCAACCAGGCACCACAAGCTGCAGTAAGCCTTTTCCAAGGTTAAAGTCCGTAAAACATATCCGGGTCGGCCCAAGGGCCGGCCCGGCATTTTTTTCCCCTCAAGTCGGCAAAAATTGCTCAAAATCTCAAATGCGGCAAAATTTGCCCAGACTAGTCTAAGCCACCCTCATCCGAAAAATGCCGTTTTTCATAACCTTTTCAATAGGTTGCCAATAGTGACGGATTTAAATTTTTTGGCACTAATATTGCATATATTGCGCTAGGACAAAAGGTCCTGTGGGCAAAATGCCCGTTAAATAACTCCAAAAAGGAGAAGCAAAATGGCTTTTTCGGTAAACACTAATGCGGGCGCATTTGCCGCTCTGCAAAACCTTAATTCTACGAGTAACAGCCTGAATACGGTGCAAAGCCGTATTAATACGGGCCTGAAAGTAGCTTCTGCAAAAGACAACGCTGCAGTATTCTCCATCGCGCAGAAACTGCGTGCTGACGTTTCTGGTCTGAACGCTGTTAAGTCCTCTCTGGACCGCGCAACGTCAACCATCGACGTTGCAGTGGCTGCTGGTGAAGCAGTTTCTGACCTTCTCATCGAACTGAAAGAGAAGGCAGTGGCAGCAAAAGACTCCGGTCTTGACAGCGCAAGCCGTACCGCCCTGAACGATGAATTCACCCAGCTTCGTGATCAGATCACTTCTATCGTGGACAACGCTGAATTCAACGGCACCAACGCGGTTGATGGTTCCAGCGCTATTGTGGCAATCACCAACGGCGACGGCTCCAACACCATCTCCATTAGCGCTCAGAACCTGAGCCTGGGTGGTTCGACCGTAACTGTTGCTAGCTCCACGTCGATCTCTTCTGCCGCGAACGCCTCTTCGGCTGTGGCCCTGATCGATGCATCCATCACCAACGTGAACACGTCGCTGTCCGCTCTTGGTGCTGGTGCGAAACGTCTTGAGCTTCAGCAGTCCTTCGTTGGCAAACTGTCTGACACCATCGAAGTTGGTATCGGTAACCTCGTTGACGCGGATCTGGCTAAAGAGTCTGCAAGCTTGCAAGCACTGCAAGTGAAGCAGCAACTTGGCCTGCAAGCACTGTCGATCGCCAACCAGGCGCCTTCGACCGTACTTGGGCTCTTCCGTTAATTAAGCTGATTGGTGGGCCGCCATCCGGCACCCAAGGCGGCCCACCTCTCGCCCAGGCAAGAGCATGAACGTTAACGGAACAATGCATATAACCATTGTTTCAGGAGTGGACCGATGACTGAGATTGGAAAAATAGGCAGCAGCGCACAGGTCGTAGACCTGCGTAGCGCAAAGACTGCTCAGCCAGCCTCGAATGACGTCGACCGCTTGACAGGCATCAAGTCCCAAAGCGGGCAAACGTCAGGAGCTGAACCTCTTTCTCATATTGAGAAGAAGGTACAAAATGCCAATGCCACACCGCTGGAGCGGGCGGCAGAGAAACTGCAGAGCTTCCTTCCGGAAGAAGAGCAGGCTCCCAATACGCGGCTGCGTATCGATAAAGACGACGAAACAGGACGGTTTGTTTACAAGAATATCGACACCGAAACCGGTGACGTAATCAAACAGTTCCCGCCAGAATCCATCCTGGAGTTTCTGTCCTATTATCGGCATGTCGCTGGACTGGCAGTAGATGATAAAGCCTAGGCTTGAGTTAACCCAAATTAAACGGTTAACACGGTAATATAACTCAAGCCTAAGCTGATAATGACCTGAAACCTGTATCTGCCTCTACGGAGAGCGGAACGGGCTTTTTGTGTTTGTCCACATAAATCACATCTCCGAAAAGCTGCTACCGTTCTGGGGTGGACATCCCAGCCATATGCGCTACGTAACAAGGAATTCCATTTGTCCGTTTCAGGAGTTTTAAAGATGAAGTTTGCTGGCACTGAAAATTATGTCGCCACGGATGACCTGAAGGTTGCTGTGAATGCAGCGGCGACACTCAGGCGACCTCTCTTGATTAAAGGCGAACCAGGGACCGGCAAGACGGTCCTGGCCAATGAAGTAGCCGACGCTTTTGGTTGCCGTCTGATCGAATGGCACATCAAATCCACGACCAAAGCACAACAGGGCCTTTATGAATATGACGCGGTTTCACGCCTGCGCGACAGCCAGCTTGGAGATGAAAAGGTCAAGGATATCAGCAACTACATCAAGAAAGGAAAGCTTTGGGAAGCTTTCACCTGCGACGAAACGCCCGTGCTACTGATTGATGAGATCGATAAAGCCGATATCGAATTCCCGAACGACCTGCTTCTAGAGCTCGATCGGATGGAGTTTCATGTTTATGAAACAGGTGAGACGGTTAAAGCCAAGAACCGCCCAATCGTGATCATCACATCCAACAATGAAAAGGAACTGCCAGACGCCTTCCTGCGCCGCTGCTTCTTCCATTTCATCAAGTTCCCAGACCCGGAAACGATGAAGGACATCATTGCTGTGCACTATCCGGATATCCAGCAAAGCCTGGTCAAGGAAGCACTGAATGTCTTTTTCGAGCTCAGGGAAGTTCCTGGACTCAAGAAAAAGCCCTCAACAAGTGAACTGCTTGATTGGCTGAAGCTGCTGATGGCTGAAGACCTGCCCCTTGACGTCTTGAAGTCCAAGGACCCCAAGACCATCATCCCGCCCTTGCATGGCGCCTTGTTGAAAAATGAGCAGGATGTCCACCTGTTCGAACGCCTGGCCTTCATGAACAGACGCCAGGGTGCTTAAGGCCCATGTTCAACAACTTCTTCTATGACCTGAAGAACGGCGGCGTGCCGGTGAGCATCAAGGAGTACCTGACACTTCTTGAAGCCATGAAGGCCGGCTGCGCGGGATTTAGCGTCGAAGATTTCTATTATCTCGCCCGGTCTGCCTTCGTGAAGGACGAGAAGAATCTGGACAAATTCGACCGCATCTTTGGCAAAACCTTTGAAGGTATCGAGTTCATCGGCGAAGAAGCCGTTGAAATTCCTGAAGAATGGCTTGAGAGGCTGGCTGAACTATATCTCTCCAAGGAAGAGATGGAAGAGATCAAGTCCCTTGGCAGCTGGGACGAGATCATGGAGACGCTCAAGAAGCGCCTCGAAGAGCAGCAGGAAAGGCATCAAGGCGGGAACAAATGGATCGGCACCGCGGGTAAAAGCCCCTTTGGCGCCTATGGCTATAACCCTGAAGGCGTGCGCATCGGCCAGGAAAAAGGCCGCCATGGCCGCGCTATAAAGGTTTGGGACAAGCGCGAATACAAGAACCTTGATGATAGTGTTGAGCTGGGCACGCGCAATATCAAGGTCGCACTCAGGAAGCTCAGACAATTCGCCCGGGAGGGCGAGGCAAGCGAACTGGATCTGGACAACACCATCCGTTCCACCGCGCACAAGGGCTATCTGGATATCAAAATGGTGCCCGAGCGCCACAACGCCGTGAAGGTGCTGCTGTTCTTTGATGTTGGCGGCTCAATGGACCCCCACGTCAAGGTATGCGAAGAACTGTTCTCTGCTGCCAAGTCCGAATTCAAGCACATGGAGTTCTTCTATTTTCATAATTGCCTTTATGAAAAGGTCTGGAAGGAAAACAACCGCCGCTTCAATGACTTCCAGTCCACGCTCGATGTCCTCCACAGCTATCCGCACGACTATAAGGTCATCTTCGTAGGGGACGCATCCATGAGCCCCTATGAAATCACCTACCCAGGCGGCTCTGTGGAACACTGGAATGAAGAATCCGGCGAAGTATGGATGAACCGGGTCACGCAGGTCTATCAGCGTGCTGTGTGGCTGAACCCCATCCCCGAAACTCACTGGGACTATTCGCAGTCCATCCAGATCATGAAAACCTTGATGGAAGACCGCATGTTCCCCTTGACCGTTAGTGGTATCGACCGAGCCATGCGGGAACTCAGGCGTTAAAAAAGGGCCCCACCGGGCCCTTTCGTTTCATTGAAGATAACCGCTGGTGAACAACTAGTCCTCAGCTTGATCCAGAACTGTAATGCTGGCCATCATTGGCGCGCTTTTTGACGCAATCTCGCGGCCTGTCACCCGCCCTTCGCGCATCAACTGGCGCTGCTCCTTGGCCGACGATGCGATGACATAATTCAAGCGCAGAGCGAATGTCAGCTTCTCGCCGTCATAGTCCGCGGGGAGTGCTGGAAAGTCCGCCCGGGCCAGTGTCCGCCGTGCGGCTGCATTCAGGCGCGCACTATCTGTCGCCTGCTGCAGGTCCGACGCGATGACATCCCCTGCCCGGTTCACCGTTACCCTGAAGCTGGCGAAACCCTGCTCGCCCTTGCGTGCCGCAAGGGCCGGATAGTTCATAACGCTGTCGATGCTGTTACCAGCGTCTTCGGTCCAGCCAGCAAGTCCGCCGTCGTGCCCTGCCTGAGCGGCGCCGGAAAGCAGGGCTGCGGAAAGAATTGCGGCAGCAACTGTGCTTTTTTTAAAGATACTGATCGTCATGGTCTTCTCCTCGCTTTTCAATTTTCGTGTCAGTCGTGTTTAAGTTTCCGGCATTCTGGATTTTTGGTTTGGATTGCACCGGTAGGGAAAACACTGCCAGAAGCGGGCAAAAGGTCGATAGCAACACGACGAGCAGACACAAAACTGCGACTTGTCGATAAACCGTGCGACGGAAGTTTATGCTTTTCTCATGGCAGAGTGAGCAAACAAAGCATCCACTGTCATAATATGTCTAGATTTGGCTTTTATAGCTGAGCCCCAGTTTGCTACAAGAGTGGCAATGTGCGCCCACATGTCAGTTTACCTTCCGGGAAGGAATTTATGAAAATGAATCAAATGAAATCGGTGACGATAGCGACAACCGCTTTGGCCACAGCATTGTTCGCCTTGGCGGCGAATGCCCAGGACACCGGCACTACTGAAAGCTGGCTGGCTGAAGGCGCCAAAGCGGTCGCAGAACGGGCTGCACAGCCAGTTAACACCAAACGCGCCAAGAATGTCATCCTGTTCATCGGCGACGGCATGGGTGTTTCCACGCTGACAGCAGGGCGGATTCTTGAGGGTCAGATGCAAGGCAAGCCGGGGGAAGAGAATTACCTCAGCTTCGAGCGTTTCCCATACACGGCCCTGGTGAAGACATATAATGTGAATGCTCAGGTCCCGGATTCAGCCGGCACCGCGTCAGCGCTCAATACCGGCGTGAAAACCCGCATTGGCGTCATCAACACCGCTCCAACGCAGCCAAATGGCCAGTGTGCTGGTGCGATGGAAAGCGCCCTGACACCTTTGGCTTACTATGCTGAAAAAGCAGGGATGGCCACGGGCGTCGTCAGTACAGCCCGCCTCACACACGCCACCCCAGCGGCCGTCTATGCCCACAGCCCCAGCCGGGGTTGGGAAAATGATGGCGAACTGCCTGAAGAAGCGGTCACGAACGGATGCCGCGATATTGCCCAGCAAATTCTTGATACCATCGATGGCGACGGCCTTGAAGTGGCCCTTGGCGGCGGTCGCCGCAACTTCCTGCCAGAAGGCACGGGAAAGGGCCGCCGCAAGGATGGCCGCGACCTGACCAAGGAATGGCTGGCTAGCCGCGAGGGGGCCGCCTATGTGGAAGACGAAGCGCATCTTGCAGACGTGGACATTGCCAACACGTCCCGTCTTCTGGGCCTGTTCGACAACTCGCATATGCAGTTCGAAGCCCAGCGCACGGACGAACAACCTGACCTGGCCGAGATGACCGAAACAGCCATCAAGATGCTGCGCAAGAATGACGGCGGCTACTATCTGATGGTTGAAGCGGGCCGGATCGACCACGGTCACCACGCCGGCAGCGCCAAAGCAGCTCTTTATGACACAGTGGCGCTCTCCAAAGCCGTTCGCAAGGCCATGGAAATGGTTGACCTTGACGAGACCATGATCCTGGTGACTGCAGACCACAGCCATGTCTTCACAATGGCAGGTTACCCCAAGCGCGGCAATCCGATCTTTGGTCTTGTGGTTGCACCGGGCGAAACAGAACCGACCCTGGCGAAAGACGGCAAGCCATATACGACACTCGCATACCAGAACGGTCCGGGCGCTGTAACCGGCGAGCGCAAGCACCTGACCGAGGAAGATATCGCCAATCCGGAATTCAAGCCGCAAGCGCTTGTACCTACCGGCAGCGAAACCCACGGCGGCGAGGACGTAGCCCTGTTCGCGGTCGGGCCAAGGGCGCACCTGGTGCGCGGCACCATGGAACAGAATGTGGTGTTCCACATCATGGACCATGCGCTTGATCTCAGGAAACGCGCGGCTGAATAAGCTGCCAATTCAAAAACAAAAAAAAGGGACCGTGCCGCGGTCCCTTTTTTCATGCCTGGTCTCAAGGCCTACTTGTCGTATTTGGCAATAGCCTGATTGAGGCCTTCGATCAGCTTTTCACCAATTTCGCCGCCGCCGCCACTGACCCGGCCGCGGATCACAGCCCGCATGGCATCAAGATGCGCCTTGATCAGCTCCACCTGATTATCCGTGATTTCGTCCCGCGAATAGGAAAAGCCATAAAGGGAATCCGCAATGGTCGTAATCAGGGGATAGCCAAACGTACCACCCTGCCCCTTCATGTCATGGGCGATATGGTTGATCGCCTCAAGGCTCTCCCGGCGTTTCTCCGGGCTATCCACGCACCGCCCGTGCTGCTCCTGCAGCTTCACAATCAGGCCTGATACCCAGTCAGGATAGTCTTCAGCCATCTTCTCGAGGGCAGCCTCAGCCGCTTCCAGCGCCTCTGGCGAGATCGACACTTTACCAGGTGCCAAGCCTGCTGTCTTTTCCTTCAGCCGGTTCTTGAAGCGGTAGAAGCGAACGATGACCTTTTTCTTATCCACGGATAATCTCCACGCCTTCGCTCTTGTCGGTCAGGACCCGACGTTCCGGTCCATTATAGTCCAGCTTCTGCCGGCGCCTGTCTGGACCGAAGAAGTCCTTGGTGTGAACAAACTGGCGCGGCCGTTCGATAATTGAAATCAGCTTCTCGCCGATATTTTTGATGGTGAAGGGCTTGGCCAGCATGTCTGTCACACCCATTTCACGGGCCTGCAGCACCCTTTCCGGCTCGGAGTAGCTGGTAATCATCACGAAAGGAACGAACCGGTCCGGGCTATCTTTGTGGCGTCGCACCCAGCGCAGGAACATCATGCCGTCGATGGGATGCATATCCCAGTTGGAAATAACGATATCAATCTGCTGCACCCCCACTTTCATGGGTTCGTTCTTTACGCGCTGCAGGAAATGAATCGCATCCCCACCATGCTCGACCGCGAAAACGTTACCAACACCAAGAACTTTCAGGGAATTTACCAGCAGGGAGCGGATGAACGGGCTATCTTCCGCCAACAATACATTTACCCGGTCAAAATCATAATCGCTCATACATGTGCCTTAATTATCCTGCGTATGACAGGTTGCTAAACTTTTTTTACCGTTAGTTTTGTCGCCCGGTCAATCTTTTCGCTTTCATTTCACCAGTTTACCCGTTCCTGATTGTGCTCTCGAGCTCCGTGAGCCGGTCGCTCAGAACCTCAAGGATAGGCTTTCTTCGAGGGTCATCTGCCGCGGGCTCTCCCAGCATCTCAGCTCGCTCTGCGGCCCGGGCAAGCCGCCAGGCCCCTATCCCCCTGGCAGCTCCCTTCAGCTTGTGCGCTGACGACCGCCAACCATCCCCGGCGGCGACAGACAAGGCGTCCAGATAAAGGGGCGCATTGTCCAGAAAAATATTGAGTACATCCCGCGCCAGATAGGAGTCACCGCCCGTGTAGCCCTTGAGGTGCTGGCGATCCAGAACCACAGATTCATCCCAGTCGGACTCAGCCATCAATGCTTTTCCCTGCCAAGGGCTGCCCGGCCCTCATTTGTCAGCTTGCATACAAGCCAGTCAGGTTTGATGGGATTCCGGTACCATGGTTCACACCAGCCTTTGGACAGGCAGGACTTTATCGTCTTGTCTTTGATGCGCTGGCCGTCGCGGTCGAAAAGTGGCAGCTTGCCACCGGGCTCATCGAGGCCCCGTTCCAGGTACCGCCGTTGGGCGCCGCTCGGCTTGGCCTTCGTGGCAGTTTTCTCTTCCATCAGATCGTTCATAAAACCCCTTCCCCTTCATGAAAACGATCACGAACCGTCATATTGCCATAATCTTCGTTAAAATTCTTCTTTTCCTACAAGGAACAAGCTGGCACGTGTTGACGTTCTGGTGTTATTCATAAACTGTAACAATAGAGAAAACTATTTCAATGGGTGGCGGTAACGCCGGGGGCGGCATGTCAAAAGCGGAAATGGACTTTCCAGAAGCGTCTGATCAAAACGCGGTTGAAAGCAGCGAAGACCTGCCAGCCGCCGACAACGAAAAAACGAAAAAAGCCATTCGAGCACGCAACACGCGTCGCCTGATGCCCTTCATGCTGGCCAGTGTATCGTCGCTCGGCTGGCTTGGGGCTGGCAGCTACTATCTGACAAGCGCCGGCACGAACCTTACGGTTATGGCGCCGGAAGCAACTGCCGCCATCATTGGCGGCCTGACCACTCCTGTCGCCATCTTCTGGTTGATTGCCCTTGCCTTCCAGCGCACTGACCCGCTGCTGGAGCGTCGGCTTGCAATGGCCCAGAGCCTGCACAAGGCAGTAGCGCCAGTTGAACTGGCCGAACAGCGGCTCGCGCAGCTCAATCGCGCGCTCAAGAAAGAACTGACCAACATCGAGGCTGTGGCAGACCTGGCGTCCGACCGCATCGACAATCTGGAAAAGCGCTTCCAGGAACAGATCAGCAATCTTTTCTCCGCGACCGCCGACACAGAAGCCCGCACCTCCAGCATCCGAGAGATACTTGAACGCGAACGCGGCAGCATGTCGGACCTGACGAAAGAGATCGAAGGTCGCTTCAACAACCTGGAAGCCATCGTCAAAGCCATGGCGGAAGACCTCTCTGGCGCAGGCGAAAACGCAGCCGGAACAGCCATCTCTGCCAAGGCGAAAATTGATGAAAGCCTGTCAGCGCTTCACGGTGCGACAGACGATATGGAAGCTCGCCTCGACACCGCCAGCACCCAAATTGCGAAAAAGGCTAACGAGGTTCATGAGATGTCGGTGGACGTGGAGCTTCGGCTCCAGACTGTCACCGACAATGTCCTCTCGGGCATGGACCGCTTCCGCCATGACGTGGAAGGCCTTGAGGGCCGGTCTGCCGAGCTGTCGGAACATATGAAAACGCAGGCGAACGTATTGAACGAGCTGGCGCAGCTTGCGGCGGCCGAGTCTGCCAAGATCGAAGAGGCGCTGCGGTCACACGTTGGCGAAGTACGGACAGCCGCGACCGACGCGCTGGCGCACACGGAAGAAGTTTCGACCATCGTATCCGAGCGTGCCCAGACCATGTCTGAAAAGATGACCGAAGCCGTCAGCCAGGCCAAAGCCATGCTGGATGAAGCAGGGAGGTCACTGGAAGAACACTGCGAGGCAGCGCTTTCGACGAGCAAGTCGGTGAACGAACAGACGCTGGCGACCACGGAAGAGACCGGCAAGGCGGTCCTTGAGCATGCCAGACAGGTTGACAGGGTGCTCGATGATGGGCTCGAACGGGCCCGCCGGGCACTCGATGAAACCATGACCTCCATCAAGGGCCACAGCGACAGCGCGGCCGCACAGGCAGAAGAAGTAGCTGCACGCACCCTTCAGCATATCCGTCAATTGCGTGCTGGGGTAGAAGAGCAGCTTGAAGAACTTGCGAAAGCCGGTGAGGCCGCGGGCAGCCAACTTGGCGCATCAGCTGATCAGATTGGTGCAAAAGCCGATGAACTGACCCAGAAAGCCGGCGCCACAAGCGAAGAACTGGCGGGCGTCAACGAACAGATGAGTGCACAAAGCCAACAGATCGCTGAAGTTCTCAATGAAACCCGCATGAAACTGGCACGCCTTGAAGAAGACCTTTCGGCCCAGCGTGACGCGCTGAACAATGCCTCGAATGACGCGGCCGAGAGGGTTATTGAAGCAGCAGAACGTTTCGCAGCCCACGGACGCGACCTGCAGGAAGCCGCTGAGCATGTCGGCAAGGAACTGGAAGGCCAATCGGGCAACCTTGTGTCGATCGTTGAACGCATGCGCGACACAGGCGACACCACGGCGCAGAGCTTGACTGCTGCATCCGATACACTGAGCGAGAAAAATACCGGTCTCCGGGCTGAACTGAAGGAATCGAGCGATGCACTCGGTTCGGCGGCCGAAGCCTTCTCCGGCGAACGGGCGCGGATCAAGGATGAAACCGAAGGCGTGGTGAAGAACCTGAACCTGGCCACGGACACCATGAGCAAGGAAGTCGACCGCTTCGCCATCAGCTCCATGGAAGCGGCAGCACGCCTCGATGCCGCCAGCCAATCACTGATGGACCAGACCGAACGAGCTCAGACAGAAATGAAATCCTCTGTCGACGAGACACGGACAGAACTGGCCGCCAGCATGGAAGAAATTTCCAACAAGGCTGCGGAACGCATCACTTACCTGCGCGAGGAAATGCAAGCCACCCTAGCCCGGGTTCTGGAAGAATATCAGGACACCGCGCAGCAGGCGGAAAAGGAAAGCGCCCTTCTTGCCATGCGCATCGGCACCGAAGCTGACAAGATTGCCAAGCAGGCCAACCAGTTCATGGATCATACGGCAGAAATCGAAAAGCGCATCGCCAGCGCCACAAAGAACGACTTCGCCCGCACGTCTACCCTGCTTATGGAAAGCCTTCAGTCTACCTCCATTGATATCAACAAGGCCATATCCACGGACCTGCCGGACGACGTGTGGGAGGCCTATTTGGCTGGAGACAGGTCTGTGTTCATGCGACGCTCGCTCAAGATCGCCGATCGCAGCACCCGCAAGACCATCGCTGACAAGTTCAAGACAGACCCGGAATTCCGCGAGGCCGTCACACGCTATTGCCGTGACTTCGAAGGCATGATGGAACGGGCCATGCTGGGAGACCGTGGCAGTGCCATGTCGGTCACACTGATTTCATCTGATATGGGCAAGCTGTATATCCTGTTGGGCCAATCGCTCAAGAAATTCGGCTAAGCCATTATAATTAAAGCGAGTACGGGAGGGGAGCCTATGCGCGCGCACATCATTGCGGCACTTGCCACCTGCAGCCTTCTAACAGGGTGCGGAACGGAAAAAGTCCAGGAACAAGACACCTCAAAAGCGCCCGAGAAAATCGAGTGGCGCATGACAAGCACCTACCCCAGCACGCTCATCCAGTTGGGTACCATGGGCAAGCGCCTGGAGCGTGAGGTGAATGCGATCTCCGGCGGCAACATCACGCTGAAATTCTATGAGCCAGGTGTCATCGCCCCACCGTTCGAGACCTTTGATGCCATCAGCTATGGCGCTATCGAGGCAGGTTGGTCAACCCCGGGTTATTGGGCCGGCAAGGACAGTGCCCTGCAGCTCTTCTCTGCCGTTCCCTTTGGGCCCTCAGCGCCCGAATATCTGGCGTGGATCGATTATGGCGGCGGGCGTGAACTGTTTGAAGAAGTCTACCACAAGCACAATATCCACAGCATCCTGTGCGGCATGACACCGCCCGAGGCCTCAGGCTGGTTCAAGAAGGAAATCAAAAGCATCGACGATTTCAAAGGCCTCAAGATCCGTTTCTTCGGGCTGGGCGCAAAGGTGCTGGAAGAAATCGGCGCCGCGCCCCAGCTGATTGCTGGCGGTGAGATTTATCAGGCGCTTGAGCTAGGCACCATTGACGCCACGGAATATGCCATGCCGGCTGTCGACTACCGGATGGGCTTCTATCAGGTGGCAAAGCACTACTACTTCCCCGGCTGGCACCAACAATCGACTTTCTTTGAGCTGATGATCAACCTGGACGCCTGGAACAGCTTGTCCGACCTCCAGAAGACACAGATCGAAGCAACCTGCTCGTCCAATATTCGGTACGGTATTTCTGAAGGCGAAGCCCTGCAGGCAGACGCCATGGCTGCGCTGGAGGCCGAGGGTGTCCAGATCCATAGCTGGCCGCCAGAAATACTGGCTGAGCTTGAAAAGGCTTGGAACAAGGTGGCAGCCCAAATGGCAGATGACGACCCGGAATTCGCGCGGGTCTGGGAGAGTCTGCAGACTTTCCGGAAAAAATATAAGGCCTGGTCTGACCGCGGCTACTTGAAGGAATGAGGGCCATGGAACGCCTTTTGACCCTTTCCGGGCGGCTTGAACGCGTCAGCAACGCCATTGGCCGGGTTTCGGCCTGGGCTATCGTCGCGCTGGTGCTGGTGATCATGACAGACGTGGTCCTGAGGCGCTGGTTTGTCATCGGATCCACCAAACTGCAGGAACTGGAATGGCACCTGCACGGCTTCCTGTTCCTCTTGTGCCTTGGCTGGGCCTATACCAGAAACGCCCATGTCCGGATCGAGCTTGTCAGCGAACGCCTGAGCGCAAGGACGCGCGCCTGGATTGAGCTTTTCGGCTGCTGCCTCTTCCTACTGCCGTATGTCGCTGCTGTGCTGTGGTTCAGCTACGATTATGTCAGCTACAGCTGGGCCTATAATGAGGCTTCAGCCTCGCCCACGGGCCTGCCTGACCGCTGGATCATCAAGTCGGCGATCGTTGTGGGCTTCGCTGTCCTCGGTGTCGCGGCCCTGGCGCGGTTACTACAGGCCATCGTTTTCCTGTTCGGGAACGCAGACCAGGCCGAACGAACGCCCTTCTCCCATGCTGAACCGCAGACGGGGGAAAGCTGATGGAAATGCTGATCGAATACCTGCCTTTCCTGATGTTCCTGGTGCTGACCCCCCTCCTCTTCTCGGGCTACCCGGTTGCTTTTGTGCTCGGCGGAGTCGGCCTGGCATTCTGGCTGCTGGCTGTTGCGCTTGGGCTGGAGAATGAAAACAGCTTCTTCCTGATCATTGGCCGTATTTTCGGTGGCGTGGTGAACAAGCAGGTGCTTGTGGCCATACCCATGTTCATCTTCATGGGCACCATGCTGGAGAAAAGCGGCGTTGCCCGGTCTCTGCTTTACACGCTGCAGCTGATGACCCGCCGCATCCCAGGCGGCCTGGCCCTTTCAGTCACGCTGCTTGGTGTCATCCTGGCGGCCACCACAGGCATCATAGGCGCGAGCGTCGTGATGATGACGCTCCTAGCCCTCCCGGTAATGATCGAACGAGGCTATGACAAGGCACTTGCATCAGGCACCATCGCCGCCTCCGGCACACTGGGTATCCTGTTGCCGCCATCGATCATGCTTGTGGTCATGGCGGACCTCCTATCCACCTCTGCCGGTGGCCTGTTCATGGCAGCCATCGGCCCCAGCCTGATCCTGGCGCTGCTCTATATGGGCTATATATTTGTACGCACCAGCCTTAACCCCTCTCTTGCGCCCCCCCTTGGCGCCGAGGCGGCCAAAGGCCAGTTAACGGTCATGCGCGTGGTCAAAAGCTTTGTGCCGCCGATTCTATTGATCATCGCCGTGCTTGGCTCCATCTTTGGGGGCATTGCAACGCCGACTGAGGCCAGTGGTGTGGGTGCTGCCGGTGCGCTGATATTGGCAGGGCTTAACAAGAAGCTCTCATGGGAGACACTACGGGGCGTCGTCGAACAATCGGCGCTGACCTCCACCATGCTGTTTGGCCTGTTCGTCGGGGCAACTGCCTTTTCCTTCGTCTTTGCACTTCTGGGGGGCCATGACCTGATCCTCCATCTGATGGAAACGTCCGGCGCGGGCCCCTGGCTGATCCTTGGCATCCTGATGCTGACAGTGTTTGTGCTTGGCTTCTTCTTCGACTGGATCGAAATCACGCTCATTATCCTGCCGGTATTCGCACCTGTGATCTCGCAACTGGATTTTGGCGACCATTTGTCCGACCCAAGCCAGGTGCTGCCCTGGTTCGCGGTGCTGATGGCTGTCAATCTGCAGACCAGCTTCCTGACGCCACCCTTCGGTTTCGCGCTTTTCTATATGAAGGGGTCAGCCCCTTCATCTGTGAAGCTCACAGACATCTACCGCGGCATTGTGCCCTTCGTCCTGTTGCAGCTTTTGGGCCTAGCCCTGTTGCTCATCTGGCCGGAAATCGCCCTTTGGCTGCCCGCAGTGATGGCATCCTAGCCAAAAAAAGGGACGCTGGAAGGCGTCCCTCATTTCCTTACTCACTTACCAAACGAATCACTTCGAATCAGATTCTTTCGATTCGGAGCCATCAACTGCCTGAAGCTTGCCAATCAGGTAATCCAGGTTTTCTGTGTCCACATCGTTTTCAACCGCCGTCAAGACCCGCTCGATCATCAACTGCCGGTACATCTCCCGGTCATCGCCGCCTGTCTCCAGCATTTCATCCGCCACCTCAAGTGCAGCCCTTGCCATGGGCAGGAATTGGGGCGGCATCTTGGCAACTTCAAACAGGCGTTTGAGCCCAAGCTCACCCTTGTCATGCACCAGCTGGTAGGCGTTGCTAACCGGAATGCCCACCTTCTTGGCCAGCGCCACTTCAAAGAAAGTGGTGTCGCCCATGCACAGCGCGCGCAGCATCAATGTCGGGGTCAGGCGACCGTTATCAGCAAGCTGATCCACAAGTTCCTGTACAGTGGCTGATTTCTGGCCACCTTCCAGAAGCGACACTGTCGCTTTCTCGCGGCTTTCCAGCAGCAGGTCCGCCGCCATGGCTGGCGAAACCTCGTGGTGCGTCATGATATGATCGCGGATCTTCTCGGACACCATCGTTACAAGGCGCTCTGCCACACCAATGGGCAATTCGCCGCGGAGGGCCATCGGCGTCTTGACCGCGTCGCTGTCGCTATATTTCTCAAGCACTTTGTCGTAGGTCTTTTCGCCAATCTGGGCGGCCTCATTGCCAACAAGCGTCGCAACAACCTCTTCATTGCCGGTATCCGCCAGCGCATCGGCCACATCTTCAGAGACGTCTTTGCGACCCGCGACAGCCTTCTGGACCGATGCACCCTTGGTGCGGACAATCTCGATCAGGTCCTGATCTGTCAGAACGCTTGAGAACTCGACAACAGGCAGCGCCACCTCGTCAACGTCCTTCGCCAGAGACGTTGCCACATCGTGGGGTACGTCCGGGTTTTCCTTGAGGCTTTCAGCAAGGGCGTGGCGAACCCGGACCGAAGCGTCCTTCAGCATGACCCGGAAGATGTCTTCCGCGATCTTGCGTTCCCCTTCTGTAAGCGTCGTATCACCAAAAGTTGAAGCAACCTTTGCAGCCGCCGCAGCCCGGTTTTCGATGTTCGGGTCCTGCAACAGTTTCGCGACATCGGCGCTGGAAAGCTTGTTACTGTCAGACAAGGCCTTATCCCCACTCATGTAATTTCATATGAACGCTACGGTAAACAAGTTAAGCGCCCGTTAAAAGGGCGTGTCCTTCCATTTTATCGAAAACCACAGCCCTCTCCCATTTTTGACTATAGTTCCCTTGAGCCTGCGCCGTTTAGCGGCTAGCATGCGCAACAATTTTAACCGGACGGCCATACCGTCCCAAGAATATTTTGTCTGGGCAAGAAAATAATAATGCGCCCGTCAACAGGGGAAGCTTTGAGTTATGTATAAACGATTACTGGGAGCCTTGGCGGTAATCCTGACATTCAGTCACCTTTCGCTGGCTGATGATTCCGCCCCTAAGGAGAAATCATTCTCCGAAAAGGTCAACGAGGTCATTTCGCCTGCCACTGACAGTTTTTCCAAGGTGATTTTCTATCAAATTCCGATGACTTGGCTGGTAACGCCTGATTGTACAGATCCAAGCTACCTCAAGTCACCGAAGTCAACGACACGTGCCGCCGAGGATAGCCCTTCGGATTTTGCTGATGCCATAGCAGATCGCTGCACCATCGACCCAGTAGCTGACCCGGCAACAGGGCGGATTATTGCAGCGGCGGGAACCTTACTATCTGATGATCTGGCAGCTCAAATTGCGAGCACTTCTCTCACTGAAGTGAATGTCGGGGATGCCGTTCCTGGCCTGCCTATAATCGTTGTATGGCTGCTGTCTTTCGCCATTTTCTTCACGGTCTATATGGGGTTCATCAATCTGCGCGGCTTTGGCCAGGCGATCCGCATCGTCAAAGGCACGTACGACAATCCAGACGACCCTGGTGAAGTAACCCACTTCCAGGCCTTGACGGCGGCTCTTTCCGCCACTGTGGGCCTTGGAAATATTGCAGGCGTCGCACTGGCCATTTCGCTTGGTGGCCCTGGCGCAACTTTCTGGATGATCCTGGCAGGCCTCTTTGGCATGACCAGTAAATTCTGCGAAGTTACCCTTGGCCACAAGTACCGTGACATTGATGAGCATGGCGTCGTTTCCGGCGGCCCGATGAAATACCTGTCCAAAGGCTTGGCTGGCCTTGGCATGCCGAATGTTGGCAAAACGCTGTCGGTCATCTTTGCCCTTATCTGTATTCTTGGTGCGTTCGGCGCGGGAAACATGTTCCAGGCCAACCAAGCCACCGAACAGCTAACCAATATTGCTGTGGAGCTTACTGGTGGTGCCGATAGCTTCTTTATGGGCAAGGCCTGGATCTTTGGTCTGATTTATGCTGGCCTTCTGTCCTTCGTGATCGTTGGCGGTATCCGCGGCATTACGCATGTAACAGAGTTCCTCGTGCCTATCATGGCCGCAATTTACGTGATTGCTGCGCTTGCAATTATCGGTGCACACTTCACGGAAATTCCGGCTGCATTTGGCCTGATCCTCAAAGGGGCCTTCACCGGCGAGGGCATCACCGGCGGTATACTTGGCGTACTAATCCTGGGTCTTCGCCGGGCCACCTTCTCGAACGAGGCTGGCCTCGGTACGGCTTCGATTGCTCACGCAGCTGCCAAAACCAAAGAACCTGTTGCTGAAGGCCTTGTGGCCCTCATCGAACCCTTCGTCGATACGGTTGTGATCTGCACCATGACGGCGCTTGTGATCATCCTGACAGGCGCTTACATGGAAACGTCTCAGACAGAAGGTATCGCGCTGACGTCCATGGCATTTGACAGCTTCTTTGATGGCTTCCGTTATGTGCTGACCATCGCAGTGCCGATGTTCGCCTTCTCGACCACCATCACCTACTATTATTACGGTGAACGGGCACTGGATTACCTGACCAGGGGTGGCCACAAGCAAGCAACAAACATCTATAAGGCCTGCTATCTGCTTGCTATCATTGTCGGCTCAGCGATGAAACTGACCGCCGTGATGGACTTCGCCGATGCAGCCCTGCTGGCACTCGGGTTCCCGAACCTTGTTGGTGTGTTCCTGCTGCGTAAGGAAGTGAAGGCACTTCTGAACGATTACTGGTCCCGCCTTAAAGCTGGCAAAATCAAACCTTATGTTTCTGGCAAAAGTGAGGGCGGCAAACTGCCACAGGAGACTTGATCTCCATTCATGTGCTATTAAGTAAGGAACTGGAATATGTGGCGGGGGATACCCCGCCACAACGCTATTTGGAGCTTGTATTATGAAAAAGACTTTTGCCACTCTTGCGTTGCTTGCTGCGCTGTCCCCTTTTGCCACACCTGCCGTGATGGCTGATGATGATCCTGCAGCGACGCCAATTTCGGCTGGTGGTGACGCGACCAAGGGCAAGCGTATCTTCAACCGCTGCAAGGCGTGCCATAATATTACAGCGTCCGCTCGGCCGAAACTGGGCCCGAACCTCAATGACTTGTTTGGCCGTCAGGCTGGTTCGTCCGAAAGCTTCACCCGCTACTCGAAGGCCCTTTCTGAAGCTGGCTTCGTCTGGACCGAGGAAAAGCTGGATGCCTGGCTGACAAGCCCAAAGACCTTCCTGCCCGGCAACAAGATGCAGTTCGCAGGCCTGAGGAAAGAAGAAGACCGCAAAGACCTGATGGCCTATTTGCGTGATGCGACAACTGGCGCGGAATAAGATATATCAAGCCATCCGCAGCCGACATGTGAGGACACATTTAAATGAAACGCCTAATAGCAACTTTATCGCTGCTGCTGATGATTGTGGTGCCGGCAAAGGCACAAGACGATCAAGCTGTTGACGATGCCCGCGGGGCCATTGATTTCATTCAGCGAATTTCAGATGAAACCATCGCTGTGTGGAGCGATGCCAAAATGACCGAAGTGGAACGCTACAACGCGTTCCGCGCCATTTTCGAGGAAGCCACCGACATCGAGTTGTTGGCGCGCGGCATGCTGGGGCGTCATTACCGCACAGCCACAGCTGAGCAGCGCGACGCCTATATGAAGGCCATGCAGGACTATATTGTCTCCGAGTTCGACAAACGCATGGCCCAGATTGGCTTCAAGACTTTGGTTGTCACGGGCACAAAGCCCGCTTCAGGCAAGCATGGTCACCTTTTTGTACGCACTGAAGTGGAGCGTGAGGAAGGCGAACCAATCCTTGCTGACTGGCGCGTCCGCAAGAAAGACGGCAAATTCCAGATCGTGAACCTTGAGTTCGAAGGCATCAACCTGATGATCACAAACCGTGATGTTTTCTCGTCCAAAGTGAAGGATGAAGGCATGGACGGCCTGATCAACTGGCTGAAGGCCCAGAACACCGCCCCCACACCAGCTGGGGGCCAGAGCGCAAGCTCCGAATAAACAGTCTAGTCTACCGCTTCGAGACTACACTCGAGGCGGAGACTTCCTGCCGTGTTATAAAGTGCTGCCTCAAGCGCTGCCGCCCTACCCTCTGGGACATTCACCGCAAAACGTGTCCGGTAATCGAGAGCCCCATCATCCAGTGGCACGCGGCGGCTACTCATCCGTACGATATTGGCGTCATAGGCCATCAGTACTTCACTGATCCCTGCCACGAGGCCTGGGCGATCACCGCCCTTGATTTCAACAAGATGGGTGATCTCGCCGCCGGCCCCTCGCATCAGGTCATACTGGAAGGCGGAAACGGTGATTCTGGCGCCGGAGAGCTGCTCAAGCTCGGCCAGGCCTGTCTCAACGTCCTCGCGGCTGATGTCTGAACCAAAGGTGGCAACACAGGAAAACTCGAACGCTTCCCCCAGTACGGCAAAGGAACTATCTGCCAAATTGGCCCCGATTTCAAAGAGATAACCGGTAACAGCGGAGACAACACCGGTCTGGTCTCTACCGACAATCGAAATGAGGAAGGAAGTTGGATTCTGAGCCGTCACGGAAGCACTCCTAGAAAAAGGTGGTGTTTTGCTGCGAGTTTGCTAAATAAACGCCGCGCGTACAATCAATGTTTTCACATTGGTGACTGCAGAAAAAATTTGCAACGAGATTGGCAGGATCGTTGCCCGACCAACGCAACAGGATGGTAACTTATGGCTGAACAGCAACTTCTTCACCTTGTCTTCGGCGGACAGGTGACCGACCCTCAGAAACTCGAATTTGCAGACCTGAACAAGGTCGACATCGTTGGCATTTACCCAAGCTACACGGAAGCAGAGGCCGCATGGCGCAGTGTTAGCCAGGCAAATGTGGACGACGCCATGACCAAGTATGTGGTCGTGCACCTGCATAAGCTGTTGCAGCCCGAAGAATAAACTCCGGGCTCGTTCCAGCAGAATTTCAGTGAAGTCTTGGGCCCTGCAACATGGTGGGGCCCGGGATCAGGGACCGCGAAAAGCGATCAACCTTTTATAAAGCGCTTGCTGCGCCGTCAAAATAGGCGCGTACGCCTGCTTCAATCACATCGCCCTGACGGTCATAAACCCCCAGACGGCCAATCATTTTGTCGTACGCTTCCTTCTGGGACGTGGGATGCATCCGTTTCAGTTCGTGCGCGACCAGCCTGTGCAGGCCTTCGTTATTGATGGTATGGTTCATTCTATCTTCCATTCACTCACTCGCTTTCACTTCTTACTATTGTGCTCTCCTATATACCGCCATTAGAAGGCAGATTTTTGACAGCCGCTTTACAGTTGAAAGTCGCGACAATTAGACAAACGGCGGCGCCACCTATGTAGCACCGCCGCCAGAGATACTGTCTATATGGGGACTATCCTCAGGATTTCAAGGACTTGATCCAGGCGTCCACATTTTCTTCCAGGATCGAAAGCGGTACCGCGCCATTTTCAAGCACCACCTGGTGGAACCCAGCATAGGTGAATTTATCGCCCAATTCATCCATTGCCTTCTGCCTCAACTCCATGATCTTCAGCTTGCCAACCATATAGGCCGTTGCCTGCCCTGGCATGACGATATAGCGCTCGATTGCGGCCACAGCGTCGCCCCGTGGGTTCGGCGTGTTCTCAACGAGGTAATCGATTGCCTGCTCACGTGTCCATTTCTTGGAATGGATACCTGTATCCACCACCAGACGGCATGCCCGCCACAGTTCCATCGCCAGCCTGCCAAAGTCTGAGTATGGATCTTCATAGAAGCCCATGTCCTTGCCAAGCTCTTCGGTATAAAGGCCCCAGCCTTCCGTAAAGGCCGTAAAGCGCGCAACACGCTGGAACAGCGGCACGCCTTCAAGCTCCTGGCTGATGGTAATCTGGAAGTGGTGCCCCGGGATGCCTTCATGATAGGCCAGTGCTTCAAGCTGGTAGACAGGCATGAAGCTCATGTCCCTCAGGTTCGCATAGAAGATGCCCGGCCGCGAGCCGTCCGGCGCGCCGCGATTGTAGAAGGCCTTGCCGGCAGACTCTTCGCGGAACTTCTCCACAGCGCGTACTTCCATCGGCCCCTTGGGGATCAGGTCGAAATACTCAGGCACCTTGGCGCGCATATTGTCGATGATGTCACGGGCCTTCTGCAGATACTCCGCTTTGCCCTCGTCTGTGTTCGGATAGAAGAACTGCGGGTCAGTACGGGTAAACTCGAAAAATTCCTGAAGTGTGCCTTCAAAGCCCACCTTGGCCATGATCTCGCGCATAGCAGTGTGGATACGTGCCACGTTCGCAAGGCCCACATTGTGGATCTCGTCCGCGGTCATGTCAGTTGTTGTCATGTTCTTCAGGGCTTGCGCATAGAAGGCACCGCCCTCCGGGAACTTCCAGGCGCCGTCGTCGGTGGTGGCTGTGACCTCCAGTTTCTTCAGTTCGGCAACCAGCGTCTCGTAGCCCGGCTTGACGCCTGAGAGCAGCGCCGCTGATGCTTCTGCCACCAGGGCATCGCTCTCCGCTTCCGGGAGCTCAAGCCCTGCAACCTTTTTGCGGAAATCGGCAAGCAGAACACTGTCTTCGCCGCTGTCGTCAAACGGCGCACCTTTCAGGAGGTTTTCAGACGCCTCAATGACGTAAGGATAAACGAATTTTGGTGCCTGAATGCCCATGCCCGCGCGTTTCTCAAGCGAAGCTACAAGCTGGTCCATCAGGTGGCCCACAGCGCCCAGGCGCGTGATATAGGCCTTGGCATCATCCACACTATTGATCCGGTGAACAGTCATCAGGTGGCTTGGGATACCCGTCTGCCAACCAAACATCTGGTTTACGGGATAACCATAGTCACGCCACCGGTCATTGGCGATCGTGCGCTCTGCGGTAATCTCGAAAATCCGGTAGCTCAGCTGGTTCTTTTCACTCAGGCTATCGAAGTTGAATGTCTTCAACGTCGCAAGCTGATCCTTGATCAACTGCAGCTGCTGGTCTGCGGCAGCGTCGCTCAGATCAGGCCACTTGTCATTATTACTGCGGTCACCAAGGCGTTCGGCCATCAGCGGATTCAGCGCCAGACGGGCTTTCATAGCCTCATCGAAGAACGCGGTGATCTGCGCATTGACATCCTGGACCTGTTCGGTCGCCTGGCCATCCTGAGCCGTCTTGGTATCATTTGCAGGCTCGCAAGCTGCAAGCGCCAGCAGAAGAGCTAAGGATGAAACGGTGTTACGAAGCATGGATACCTCCCTATTATTATGTTTACGCTGCCCCAATCAAAAAACGTAAATTTCTTAGGGCTTGGTAAGCTTTTGCCAACTTCTGTGCGCTAGAGTGACCCTCGCGTGCGATAAATTGCAAGCTTTGTTGACAAAGATGCTTGAGATGCCTATCTGACGCATCAGTAAAGGAGTCGGAAGCTAAAATGCAGCATGATCCAAAAGTCACAAAAAACCCATTGTTCACGATTGGCCAAGTGGTTCGCCACCGCTTTTTCCCATTCCGCGGCGTGGTTTTCGACGTGGATGCAGAATTTTCCAATTCCGAGGAATGGTGGGAATCCATCCCGGCGGAAATCCGTCCTGCGAAAGAGCAGCCCTTCTATCACCTGTTCGCGGAAAATGAGGATTCAAGCTATGAGGCTTATGTCTCGCAGCAGAACCTTGTGGCCGACGATTCTGACGAGCCGGTCAATCACCCGGACGTGGGGGAACTGTTTGGCCAACTCGATAAGGGGCTCTATGAATTGAAGGCTATCCCACGCCATTAGGGCGCGCTGGGCTGAGAAAATCTAAGCATAAAAAAAGCGGCCACCAGGGCCGCTTTTTTATTGGGTATCGGCATCAAGCCTTAGGCAACGAAGGCCGCCAGAAGCACCATTACCAGCACGACAGCCGCAGTACCGCGTACCATAGCTTTCATGAAACCGTCGAAGGTGCGTTCCTGTTCTTTGATATCCATCATTGCATCAAGCTCCAATTGACTGGCACTGTCCCGGTGCCCTTAAACTACGTTGGCCCTTAAACCATCTCGATCGCTCTATAGCGCAACAAACGCCCGAGGCCAAGCCCTATCCGCGACCTTTTGACACGGATCGTTCGAGACACGCCTGTAGTTGGGCGGGCTCGATATTGCCACCACTGATCACGATCACTGTGGTCTTGCCACGACCATCCACCTTACCTGCCAGAAGCGACGCCAACGACGCAACGCCGCCGGGTTCACCAACCAGTTTCATGCTGATCGCAGCATAAGCCACAGCGTCCAGCGCTTCATCATCGCTAACGGTCACACCTTTGAGGCCAAGCCCCTGCATGATGGGGAATGTCAGCTCACCCGGGCTGGGCGTCAGCAGCGCGTCACAGACGGAGCGTGCACCGAAATCGACCTGCTCGATGGTTCCGCTTTTGAGCGACCGCGTAACATCATCAAAAGCCTCGGGCTCAACCACATAGCCTTCAAGGTTTGGGAAATGCTTGTAGAGCGCCAGATAGGCGCCGGAGCACAAACCGCCGCCGCCGCAGTTGATAACGGCCTGGTCTGGCACTACGGCCATGGCTTCAAGGTCCTGGGCGATCTCTAGGCCAACGGTGCCCTGCCCGGCCATGATGAAGGGGTCATTATAGGGCGGCACGACGGTCGCACCGCTGTCGCCAACCACACGGCGCGCGACCTCTTCACGATCTTCGCTGTAGCGGTCATAGAGAACCACCTCGGCGCCATACCCACGGGCATTTGCAAGTTTGAGCTCCGGTGCGTCCTTCGGCATAACAATGGTTGCCTTGATGCCCAGGAGTTCGGCAGCATGCGCCACCCCCTGGGCGTGGTTGCCACTTGAAAAGGCCACAACGCCGCGTGTCTTTTCCTCGTCCGTCAGGCGCGACAAGCGGTTATAGGCCCCTCTGAACTTGAAGGCCCCAACACGCTGCAGGTTTTCCGGCTTGATCAGGACGCGTCCACCCACGCGCGCATTCAGCGCCTGGCTTTCGATCAGGGGCGTCCGAACCGCCACCCCTTTGATTTTTTCCGCTGCACCTAAAATATCGTCATAGCTAATTGCATAGGTCATTCCTGGGTCTCCTCGCGGTTCTGCTTTCTTGATTTCTTGTAGTTGGTTTTGCGCGTCTGCCACCAGCGGCCGAGCTTTACCTCGTGCTTGCGGCGGAAACGCCTGACAGCTGGGAAATCGACAGACAGAACCAGAAGCCCAAGGGGCGCCATCCAGAAGCCAAGGATCGGCAGGAAGCCGAGAAAGCCCCCGATGATAAGAAGAATGCCCACCACAATGCGTCCGATACGCGTGGCGGGCATTACCCTTTTGACATGTTTTCTGACCATGAAATCTCTTGTGGCTAACCAACTTCGTTGATGGTTTTCCGCATGATTTCACCAATCTTGTCAATATCTGATTTGGATATATTGAGGGGCGGTGCAATTGCGATGTGGTCGCCACTCATCCGAACCTTAAGCCCATTCTCATAGGAACGCTGGAAAATCTCGCCGGCACGCTTCATCGGCGTGCGGTCCTTGTGGGCAAATGTCAGCGCGCTCATGAAGCCCAGGTTCCGGGCATCCGTCACCGTATCAGCCTCAGCCAGATCATGGATCATGTCCTCGAAATAGCCCTCCAGTGCCCGAACGTTTTCATATACGCCCTCTTCCGCATAGGCCTTCTGGGTCGCGATGGCCGCCGCCACCGCAAGCGGGTGCGCGGAATAGGTATAACCGTGGAACAACTCTACGCCCGCCTTGGTTTCGTCCATAAAGGTGTCGTAGATTTCCTTCTGCACGGCCACAGCCCCCATTGGCACCGCACCGTTGTTGATGGCTTTGGCCGTGGTGATCAGATCAGGCTCAATCCCGAAGCGTTCGGATGCCGTCGCATAGCCAAGGCGCCCGAATGCCGTGATAACCTCATCAAAGATCAAGAGAATACCATGCTTCTTTGTGATTTCGCGTAGACGCTCCAGATAGCCTTTGGGCGGAATATATACACCACATGACCCAGCAGCAGGTTCGACAATCACAGCCGCAATGGTGCTGGGGTCATGAAGGCCGATGATGTTTTCAAGCTCGTCCGCCAGATGAACACCGCCTTCCGGCTGGCCGCGGCTCATGGACATGGTATTTGGATCGTAAGGGAATGGCAGGTGATCAACGCCCGGCAACAGGGAACCGAAAAACTTACGGTTATTGACCATGCCGCCGACGGAAATACCGCCAAAGCCGACACCGTGATAGCCTCCTACCCGGCCAATCAGGCGCGTGCGTTGGCCCTCACCGCGCAGCCGGTGGTAGCCAAGCGCGATCTTGAGCGCTGTATCAACAGACTCCGAGCCTGAGTTGGTGAAGAAGAAATGATCCAGATTGCCTGGCATCGTATCCTTCAGCATGTTCGCCAGCTCAAAAGCGCCCTTGTGGCCGAACGCAAAAGCGGTGGAATAGTCCAAGACGCCAGCCTGCTCCCGAATGGCTTCAACCACCTTTGGGTGATTGTGTCCCAGCGCACAGCACCAGAGCCCCGAGGAGCCATCGATCACGTCGCGGCCATCGCTTGTCTTATAATACAGCCCGTCCGCACTTTCGAGAATCCGCGGATTGGCCTTGAAATCCTTGTTTGGCGTAAATGGCATCCAATAGGCGGCCAAGTCGTCATTCACTCGTTTACTTTGGTCATTCATGACACACCTCATCTGAAAGGAGAGGCCCGCAGGCCTCTCCAGTAAAATGATATTCTTTTTAAAACAGTCAGTTAGGTGTCAACCCTAACCGCCAAAGCGGTAGGTAAACTTGGCACCGAACGTCCGTGGACGGCTGATACCGAAACCATGGCCAGGGAAGAAGTCCCCGCCTTCGGATGTGCCGTCATAATACATGCGGTCAAAGATGTTCTCGACATAGGCCACAACAGACCAGCCATTGTTGCTTTCATAGCCAACGCGAGCCGAGAAGTCAGACCAACCTTCCTGGGCATAAAGCTCGATGTTATCGAGGCCGCCGTATGTCTTGGTTTGGGTCCGCCAGTCGATGGATGCGTTGATTTCACCATCATCGCCGATCGGCTGGTGATATGCCAACAGGCCGGAGAAGGTGAACTTCGGCGTACCCGGCAACGTGTTGCCATCAACACCTTCGGCAACAATCGGATCAACATTGCTGATCTCGTTGTCGTTGTAGGAAGATGACAGGAACAGGTCGAAATTCTCACTGACGATCGCTTGCACCGTGCCTTCGATGCCGGTTGCCTTCACTTTACCAACGTTGGTCACCCGCGTGCCCTTGTCGAAGTAATTGAGCTGCAGGTCCTTGTAGATATAGTGATAGACGCTCATGTCCATGCGGATACGGCGGTTGAACATGTCGCCCTTGACGCCAACTTCATAGGACCAGACGGTTTCCGGTTCAAACTGGTTAAGCGTCGCGTTCTCAGCAACCAGATCATCGGTCACATCATCATCATCCGCTTCCACCGCGAAGCTACCGAAGCCGCCCGCCTTGAAGCCGCGCGTGGCGCTGGCATAGATCATCCAGTCGTCATTCGGGCGGTAACGCGCCACGAAACGTGGGGTGAAATCATCCCAAGAGCTCTTGCCGGTCACGAAGCCTTCAGTTGTAACACCAAAGGCCCAGAAAGGACCGAGATCACTTTCAACCGGCAGAATCCAGTTGCCAAATTCCTTGGTGTCCTTGCTGTAACGAAGGCCCATACCCACTTCGAACTTGTCGCTTACGGCATAGGTCAGGTCTACGTAGGCACCCCAGCCTTCATATTTACCGTAAACATCGTTGGACTCCAGAAGGCCAACAGCGTTCGGGGTGAACTCGCCATACTCATAGTATGCGAACACTTCCGAGCAGCTATAATAGTAGTAGACTTGGCACATGACTTCTTCGTCTGCGCGCTGGTCGAAGTGGGCGTCGATGGTCTCGCGATAGTAAGACACACCAGCATACCAGCTGAGCGGTCCGTCACCATTCGACACAAGGCGCAGTTCCTGCTCGAAATAATCGCCGCTCTGGACCTGACCATAGTCGTTGAAGCCGATCGGCATGCCGTCAAAATCTTCGGCATACTCATAGTCGTGATCCTTATAGCCGGTCAGGGAAGTCAGCGTGGCAAACTCAAGGTCAAAGTTGATTTCCGCACTCAGCGACAGGATTTCACCACGGTCATAGTTGCCTAACTTCTGGTCTGCGCCAACATCGCGCTTGTTCCCGCCTGGCAGAACATTCTCTTCACCCAGCACATTTTTCAGGTGCTGGACGATAGAGAAACCGTCGTTTTCCGGCACGTCGTCGCGGATCAGGCGATAGATGGAGCCAGACTGGTCGCGGTCTTCATATTCGGCCATGAAAGTTGCATCCCAGCTTTCGCCGCGGACAGCAGCCGTCGCCCGGAAGGCCGACTTGTCATGGGCTACGAGCTTGTCGTCATTCGGCCGGGCCGTATTGTCTACATAGCCGTTTTCCTCGCTGTGGTATGCTGCAAGGCGAAGGGCGAAATTGTCGGACATCGGCAGGTTGATGGCGCCCTCGGCTTCGAAGATGCCGCGCTCACCAAGGCCCACCTCAACATAGCCGTCGTTTTCGTCAAAATTCGGACGCTGCGTGTGCAGGCTGACGGCACCACTGATGGCGTTCCGACCGAACAGGAAGCCCTGCGGACCGCGCAGCACTTCCGCACGCGACATATCGAACATGGAGGTCACAACCACGCCGTTCCGGCCTTGATAGAGACCGTTCTTGAAGAAACCGACAGACGGATCACCGCCAACGCCGAAGTCGTTCGTGGAGATACCGCGAATGTTGATATAGTCGATGAAGCTGTCTTTACTGTCGCCAGAAAAGCCCGGTGCGAATTTCACCAGATCCTTCACATCGTCCAAATTCACGCGCTTGGTGAAGTTGGCATCAAAGGCAGTGATGGAAACAGGAACATCCTGGGTGGATTGGGCACGTTTCTGTGCCGTTACCACGATCTCCTCAAGCGACAATGTATTGCTATCGGAATCCTGTGCAAATGCGGTACCACTGGCAAGCAGGATGGCGCCAAGTGACGCACCTGTAGCCAGGGCCCGATTGCGGGTTCGTTGGACAGTTTTCATTTTCTGCTCCTCCCCTAAGGAATGGCCCGACGGGGGTCGGGGTGTTTTAAGCAACATGTTCCGTCTCCAAACCTGCTGCTCTCATGTTTAACCAAAGGTGCGCTTCCGGCCCCATTGCCGCGCTGCCACCCAGTTTCAAATGGGCTCCACCTCAAGCCCTGCGTCCTTGAGCGCCTGTTTCATAGGGCCCAAATGCGTTTCAAACTTCTTCCAGCGCCCAACCGATCGGGTATGAGCCTTTTCCCGCACCTGTGCGGCGCTTGCAGTTGTCACTGCAGCGTCCTGCTTGTGGAAATCGATGCAGGCGTCCTGCCACTCAAGGCCCAGAAAGTCGACTATCCGGCGGGCGTTCGGTTCCAGATCCTGCACCACATCCTCATAAGCCACATCAAGGATGCGGTCGCCCAGAAGCGCACGCCAAATATCCATGAGCTTGCGGTATCGCACATGGTGGCGCGCCATCTCCCCCTGGTCATAGGAATGATAGTAGGCTTCGGCGAACAGCTGCTTAAAGCTTGCAAAACAACTGTCCATCGGATCGCGTACGATATGAATGATCTTGGCGTTTGGCAGGGCAGCCGCAATAAGCGGCAGATACATGTAATTGACCGGCATCTTGTCAATGAAGTGACGGGAATCCGGCTGCACCGATTTGGTCGTCTCCAGATAGAGTTCACCAAGCGCCTTCATGTCCAGCTTCGGTGCTTCTCTGATGATATCGGCGGTCATCGGCTTCGGCGAGGACATTTCCAGCTGACGCTTGATGCCCATCGTGAACTGCTGCAGTTCGCCTGCTGACTCTACATCGCTGTGTGCTGTTATGATACGCTCCACCAGCGTGGTACCGGTGCGCGGTTGCCCCACAATAAAGATCGGAGCGTCGCTTGACGCACCCTCCCCCACCTGATCCAGCCAGGCCTTGCTGAAGGAGATTTCAAGGGCTTCGAACAGGGCGATCTCAGCCTTTTCATCATATGGCACCGCTTCACGGCGTGCGCGAGCGCCTGCTTCATATGCCTTGAAGGCATCATCCCAGGCTTCAAGGTCTTCATATTCCTTGCCGATGGCATAATTGAGGAACGCATGGCTTGGATGCCCCGAGGGCAAGCGATCCGCGATCGCCTGCATTTCTGCAACGTGGCTGTCGTTCACCGCCTTGTCGAGCCGCGCCAGCATCCAGTGCGCCATGCCGTCGTCCGGCTTTTCAGCCAGCACTGCCTTCAGCGCCTCAGCGGCTTCGTCCAACCGCCCCAGGAACGTCAGCGCCTTTGCCCGGCTCAGCTCAAAGAAGGCAGACTTGCCGCCAGCCTTGGCCTTGTCGAACCAGGCAAGCGCTGCCGTCTGGTCGCCCAGCAGGCTATGCACATTCCCGATCACATCCAAAACCAGTGGGTCGGCAGGGTTATTCTCTTCAGCGTTCCTGACGGCTTTTTCAGCCATGGTGAACTGGCCCATCTTGGCGCAGCAGCGCGCAAGCTGAGCCCATCCCGCCGCGTGCTTGTCATTGAGGGAAACCACATTCTTGAAGGCCCGGCGCGCGGTGGTCCAGTCCCCGCTTTCAATCCCAACCAGCCCCACCAGGAAGTGGGCCTCCAGAAGCTTGGGGTGATACTTCAGAACCAGGTTGCAGCAATTGCCCGCTTCCTTGAAATCCCGGCGCATCAGGGCCTGATATCCCCGGCGCAGGAACTTGGCAACATCCGCCTGCCCCATCTCTCGAGGGGCAGCGCCTGTCGGTTTCATTCCAATGGTGCCGGTATTTGATGTCATGATCTTACCCTAGCGCGTCCTTCATTCGGTAGTAGGCCATGCCTATGGCCTGCAGGGGCTGAGCAAACAGTTGCCCCCCTGGGAATGGAGGATGCTTGATTTTTGCCATGATATCAAAGCGTTCGAACTGTCCAGCGATCGCTTCGGCGATCAATTTTGCCGACATATGCGTTGCTGCCACACCGTGGCCCGAATAAGCCTGGGCAAAATAGACATTTGGCTTCAGTCGTCCGACCTGTGGAATACGGTTCAGGCCAATGCCCATGTAGCCACCCCAGCTATAGTCGATCTTTACGCCTTCAAGCTGCGGGAACACCTTCAACATGTTTGGCTTCACCGCCGCCACGATGTCACGCGGGTGACGCCCCGAATAAGTCGCCAGGCCGCCAAAGAGCAGCCGTTTGTCTGCTGAGAGGCGGAAATAGTCGAGCGCCCAGCGCTGGTCACACACCGCGTAATCCGACGGCAGCACACTCGCCACCTGTTCATCGCTCAGTGGTTCCGTGGCTACAATATAGCTGCCGGCCGGCAAGACGCGGGAAGCGAGCTTGGGAACCAACCGGCCCAGATAAGCATTGCCGCCCAGCACCACGATATCTGCGGTGATGCGGCAGGTGTCCATGTCGATAACCACATGATCGTCGCGGTAATCCATCTTGGACACACGCGCGTCCTCGAACACTTTCACACCGAGCTTTTCTGCCGCCCGAGCCTCACCGCGTACCAGATTGAGCGTATGGCAATGCCCCCACCCCATATTGGTGACGCCGCCAATATAGCGGTCAGAGCCGACGATGTCCTTCACCTGGGCGCGCTCGATCACTTTCTGTTCAGGCTCATAGCCGAAGCTGACCAGCGTATCCATCGCCTCCTTCAGCTCGTCCATGTCGCGCTCTTTCATCGCAGCGTCGAAATAGCCCCACTTCAGGTCGCAGTCGATATCGTACTTCTCTACCCAGCCTTTGATGATGTCGACACACTCGACACCCATGTCCCAGGCTGCACGGGCATTGTCCTTGCCGAATACCTTCTCGATTTTCGTCAGGTTCGACAGTTCCGGGCCGTAACCGCCGATCACCTGACCGCCATTCCGACCGGAAGCGCCCCACCCGATGTGGTTCTGCTCAACCAATGCCACCTCATAGCCCCGTTCGGCCAGATGCAGTGCTGCGGCAACACCGGTAAATCCACCACCGACAACACACACATTCACCTTCATGTTGCCCTCAAGCCTTTTGAAGGGCTTCAGGTCATTACAGGTCGCCGTGTAGTAGGATGGCGGCAGTTGGTCGCTATGGATCGAATCGCAGATACGCATAAACCCTCTAGATAATTCTCAAATACTGTTCATAGTCGGCGGTGCTGATCTGGCGGTGGAATTCCTCCTCCTCTGACCGGCGCACCTGCAAATACAGGTCGACAAAATCGTCGCCCAGATAGCGGCGCATGATCTTGCTTTTCTCAAGCACGTCAAGCGCGATACGCCAGCGCGGCGGCAGGACACCGTCAAAGTCCACAAGATCAAATTCCCCGAGCGGTTCGCCCGGGTCGGTTTCGTCTCGCAGCCCGTAGAAAGCACCTGCAAGGATCGCTGCCACCACGAGATGGGGGCAAACGTCCGCACCGCATACCCGGTGCTCAAACCTGCGGTTTTTCTCGTCCGACAGCGGCAAGCGCACGCTCAGGCGGCGATTGTTTTCGCCCCAGTTCGGCACAACTGGCGCGAACCAGTCAGGGTCGAACCGGCGGTAGCTGTTGGCGTTGGGCGCAAAGAAAGCTGTTGCTTGGGGCATGGTGCGAAGAAGCCCGCCTACTGCATGCTTCAAGAGTTCCTCGCCATCTTCTCCCGCGAAGATATTGTTGCCCTCGTCATCCAGTACACTGACATGGGCATGGAGCCCGTTGCCCACCTCATCGAAGATCGGCTTGGCCATAAAGCTTGCGAGCAGGCCGTGCTTCAGCGCGACCGCCTTCACGGCACGCTTCAGCATAAGCGCGTCATCGCAGGCTTTCTCCACATCTGACGTATGCTGCAGGTTAACTTCGAACTGGCCGTTGCCGTACTCGCAGACAAGCCCGATGACATCAAGGCCCTGCGCGCGACAGTCATTCTCGATTTCCTGCATCAGGGCTTCGAAGTCGTAATAGACGTCCATATTGTAGCAGTTGGCGCCGCTGGCGGCCGCCATACCATTCGGTGGCGAAACAGGCTCAGGTGGGACTGTGCCCCGGTCGAACAAAAAGAACTCATACTCGAGCGCCACAACAGGATGCAGGCCTTTGTCCTTATACCGCGCCAGCACACGTCGGAGCACCGCACGCGGGTCCATGAAGAAAGGCGAACCGTCACTGTTCAGCATGGTAACCTGAATTTGGGCGGTTGGGCGTGACGCCCACGGTACGCGCTTCAGTGTTCCCGGCACCGGCATGCAGATGCGATCCGGGTCACTGCCATATTCGTCGAGCGTATATTCGGCATTGGAGCCGTTGGTCGTCAGGAATGTGGTCGTGATCGGAAAGGGAATACCGTTTTTCGCCAGTTTCTTGAGGCCGGTGGCGGGCATCTGCTTGCCGCGAAAGATGCCATTGATATCTGCAATCAGCACTTCCACCACTTCAATATCCGGATTGGCCTCTAAAAAGGCCTCAATTTCCTCACTAACTGGCATACTTGAACTACTCACATCAAATCCCCGCCATGCAGAGATATTTCACTTCAACATAGTCTTCGATCCCGTAGCGCGACCCTTCGCGCCCCAGGCCTGACTGTTTCACGCCGCCAAATGGCGCCACCTCGGTTGACAGGATGCCGGTATTGATCCCAACCATCCCGTACTCAAGCGCCTCGGCCACGCGCCACACTCGCGACAGGTCGCGGGCGTAGAAATAGGATGCCAGGCCGAACTCTGTATCATTGGCCTGGGCCACCACGTCGGCTTCGTCCTCGAACTTGAACACAGGCGCGACAGGCCCGAAAGTTTCTTCACGAGCCACCTTCATTTCGCGGGTCACGTCGCGCAGGATTGTCGGCTCGAAGAAGCTACCGCCAAGGTCATGGCGTTTGCCGCCGGTCACCAGCGCCGCCCCTTTACCGAGTGCATCCGCGATGTGTTCTTCAACTTTCTCGATGGCGGCTTCGTTGATCAGCGGCCCTTGCACAACGCCGTCCTCCGTACCGTCGCCCACTTTCATGGCAGCAACCTTTTCGGCTAGCTTTTCGACAAACTGGTCATAGACCCCGGCCTGCACATAAAGCCGGTTGGCACACACGCAAGTCTGGCCTGAATTCCGGTATTTGGACGCCATGGCACCTTCAATGGCCGCGTCAATATCTGCATCGTCAAACACGATGAAGGGCGCATTGCCACCCAGTTCCAGCGATACCTTCTTGATGTCGTCGGCACATTGGCGCATCAGCACCCGGCCAACTTCGGTCGAACCGGTGAAGGTCAATTTGCGGACCGTCTGGTTGGCGCACATTTCACCGCCAATATCGCGGGACTTCTTGCCAACAACAATGTTCAACAGACCCTTCGGAAGACCCGCGCGCTCCGCAAGTTCCGCCAGTGCAAGGGCTGAAAGCGGTGTCTCTGCCGCAGGCTTCACCACAACCGGGCACCCAACAGCAAGCGCCGGCGCCACCTTGCGGGTGATCATCGCATTCGGAAAATTCCACGGCGTGATCGCCGCGACAACCCCGATGGGTTGCTTAAGCACAATGATGCGCTTGTCAGCCTGGTGCTGTGGGATCACATCACCATAAAGGCGCTTGCCCTCTTCAGCGAACCATTCGATGAAACTGGCACCATAGGCAATCTCGCCGCGCGCTTCTGCCAGCGACTTGCCCATCTCAGCCGTCAGGATCTGCGCCAGGTCTTCCTGTGCATCCATGATCAACTGATACCATTTCTTAAGGACACGGGATCGTTCGCCTGCAACCCGGCCGCGCCAATCAGCGAAGGCCGCCTCGGCCGCCTCAATGGCAGTACGGGTCTCTGAAGCCCCCATGTCAGGAAGCGTGGCAATAATTTTGCCGGTCGCAGGATTCTTCACATCGAACGTTTCACCGCCCTCGGCGTCAACCCAGGCACCGTCAATAAAGCCCTTGTCCTTCAATAAGGCACGATCACTCAGTTTCATCACAATATATCCCCACAATTGATACCCAAAGGAAGTGTCGCTGACCGACAACATGAACAGCTTACTTAGAACACATTGTTCACGCCACCAGCAGCGACAGCCCTCTAGGCACGAAACAATGTGATCACAAAATACGATTACTGTCAACACAGCCGAGGAAATTTTGCTTTATTGGCCAATCATGACTCGCCCCAAATAGACCAAAAACCCCTTAATACTGCTGTTTATAGTGGATGATAAAAGTTCACTTGACCCATTTCAAAAAATGTGATCACTTTATTGCCAAGTTGGCGGCTAAAGGGCCGCGTTACCCAATTGCTAACAGGTGTATTCGTGCAGCAACAAACCCATCATACCGGCTCCTATTATGCGGCAACAGCCAATGATACGCAGGACCGCCCTGCCCTGACAGGCGACATCGAAGCAGATGTCTGCATCGTCGGTGGCGGCTTCACTGGGGTCGTGACCGGCCTGACGCTTGCTGAGCTCGGGTATGACGTGGTGATCCTGGAGGGCGCCAAAATCGGTTGGGGAGCTTCCGGTCGTAACGGCGGCCAGATCATCAATGGCTTCAGCCGCGAGATTGAGTATATCGAAAAGACCGTGGGCCCTGAGGGGGCAACGGCCCTTGCGTCCCTTGCTCTTGAGGGTGGCAACGTCATTCGCGAGCTGGTCAGCCGCTACGGCATCCAGTGCGACCTCAAGTATGGCTCCGTCCTCGCTGCCTGCACCCAAAAGCAACTGCGCGACATGGGTGACGTAAAGGACATGTGGGCTTCCCGCGGCCGGAACGGCATTGAAATATTGAACAGCCACGCGATCCGCGACCATGTTGGCACCGACAAATATGTCGGCGGCTGGATCGACCACAAGGGTGGCCATATTCATCCGCTTAACCTCGTACAGGGTGAGGCAAAGGCTGCAGAGGGCCTTGGTGCCCGCATTTTTGAACAGACGCGTGTCACAGAGGTAGACCATCAGGCAGATACCCCCGTTGTGCACACGGAAGGCGGCTCGGTCAAAAGCCGATATGTTGTGCTGGCAGGTAATGCTTATCTCGGAAAAACCGTGAAACAGCTCTACCCCAAAATCCTGCCTGCCAGTACGCAGATCATTGTGACCGAGCCGCTTTCCGAAAAAATGGCGAATGAGATACTCCCAACCGACATGTGCGTTGAAGATGCCAACTATGTGCTCGACTACTTCCGCCTGACGGCTGACAAGCGCCTGCTGTTTGGCGGCGGCACTGTTTATGGTGGTGAAGATGTCGCTGATGTTGAAAAAGCATTGCGCCCGAACATGGAGCGGTTGTTCCCTGCCACGAAAGACCTCAAGGTTGACTTTGGCTGGCAAGGCAATATTGCCCTGACCTGGTCGCGCCTGCCCCATGTTGGCCGCCTTGGCACAGGTACGTATTTCGCGCATGGTTACAGTGGTCACGGCGTCACAAGCTCGCATATGATGGGACGACTTGTTGCCCACGCATTGCACGGCGACGCGACACATTTTGACGTTTTCGCCAGCATGCCTGCAAGAAGCTTCCCCGGTGGGCAGCTTCTTAGTGTACCTTTGAGCACGCTGGGTTGCTGGTGGTATTCGATGCGAGACAAACTCGGTATATAGAAAAGGCTTAGGTGGGAAGTGGGGAATTTATCAATGACCGCAGAGCGACGAATAATGGGCGTTAAGCCGGAAACGCTGTTTCAGGTTTTCAAATACGTCATCTACACGCTCATTTTTATCAACCTGGTCTATTTCCTTCGGGAAGAATATATCGCTGCGGCAGTCCGTTTCCCGGACGGTGTCGGCATGGGCATCCTGATCGACGCCTTCTCCCAGTCCACCGACAGCTTCGCCTGGCTGGTCTTGCTTCTGGCATTCGAGCTCGAGACCTACATCATTCCGGATGAGAAGCTTAAAGGGCCCGTAAAATGGGGCCTGAACCTCGTCGCGGGGGTCTGCTATGTCCTCATAACCCAGGCGCTCCTTGGCTATATCAACCATTTGAATGAAGTGATGAGCTTCGTGCCCTATGCTGAAGGCACTGCTTGCGCGGCCGTCGGCAGCGTTTCCTCAATACCAGTGGATCTCTATGAGTTTGTCGACCTGACGGTGCAGAATTGCGGCAGCATCGACTCCAGCGCACTGTTCTATCACGCGGACTATAACGCCCTGACCGACCGCGAAATGCTGACATATCTTGAAGAACTGGCGTTCACGGATGTCATCAATTCAGCGACCTGGCTTCTGATTGTTCTGGTGCTGTGGGTGGATATCTTCCTGCAGTTGCGGGGTGAACTGACGGAAAAGCTCTATAAATGGAACGGCATCCTGAAGGCGGTCCTTTATCTGACGCTAATCGTCTGCTGTACCTATTGGGCACTTCTTGGCGACTTCATGGGCTTCTGGGACGCCTTTTTGTGGATCCTGGCCTTCTTCTTCATCGAACTGAACCTGTTCAAATGGCATGAAGCACACCCGGCTGAGGAAGACGAGGAAGCGCATCACAAGGGAGAAGCAGCATGAAGCCGATTGTTGCGATCGTTTGCGATACCAGCCAACAGGGCCCGCATATCTATCACCAGGTGGGGGACAAATACATCCAGGCGCTGGTGCGCTGCGCCGATGTCACCCCAGTGTTGATCCCGGCGCTTGAGGATCCGATTTCGCCCGCGGCCATATTCGATATTGCGGACGGCATCCTGTTCACCGGAGGCTACAGCAATATCCAGCGCCATCATTATGGGGAAGCCCCGGCGCCGGATGGTGAGCACGAAGACCCTCGCCGCGACAAGAATACCCTTGCGCTCATCGGCGCCGTTCTGGACGCAGGCATCCCCATGCTGGGCATTTGCCGCGGATTGCAGGAGCTGAATGTGGCGCTGGGTGGTACACTGTATCCACGCGTTCACGAGATTGAAGGCCGAATGGACCACCGCGAAGACAAGAACGCCCCTGTGGATGTCCAGTATGGGCACGCCCATGCGGTCAGTACCACCGAAGGCGGGCTTCTGGCGCGCGCGACCGGTGAAAGCCGCTTTATGGTCAATACCGTTCACGGCCAGGCCATCCGCGATCTCGCCCAGGGGCTGACCGTTGAAGCCCTTGCGGACGACGAAACCATTGAGGCCGTCTCGGTAGACGGCGCGAAAGAATTTGCCCTGGCTGTCCAGTGGCACCCGGAATGGAAGGCCTGGGACGATGCGCCTTCCACCAAGATCTTTAACGCGTTCGGTGATGCCGTGCGCGGGCATAAGACCCAAAGAACCTTATAGAGAAGGACACGGCCCAGCAATGGGCCCTGCATAGGTGACCTATGTATGATGCAAAGCGCATCGAAGAGCTGGATAACTGGCTCAAAGCAGAAAATATCGACGATATCGAATGTATGGTGGCAGACAACGCGGGTATCGCCCGCGGCAAGTCCATGCCTCGGATCAAGTTCATCGAAGGGCTCAAGTCCCGTGGATTGAAGCTGCCTGAAACCGTATTCGGCATGACCATCACAGGCGACTATGCCTTGAATGATCACCTGTCTGAAACCGAGCGGGATGTGATCCTGATGCCGGACCTGGACACGCTGTGCATGACGCCCTGGCAGCCCGAGCCAACAGCCGCCGTTATCTGTGACGCAGAGCTTGAAAACGGCGATCCATGTATTTTCTCGCCGCGGCAACTCCTGAAACGTGTGCTCAAGCTTTATGAAGACGAAGGCTGGCAGCCCATCGTCGCGCCTGAATTCGAGTTTTACTTGATAGACCGCCAGGAAGATGTTGAATCTCTTCCAATTTCTCCGGTTGGCGCATCAGGCCGTCGTGATGTTGGATCGGCCCCATATTCGATCGACAGCCTTGACGAATATGCGGCCTATTTCGATGACGTGTATGATGCTTGCGAAGCTCAGCGCATTGACGTGGACGAGCTGATTCACGAAGCAGGTCCGGCCCAGTTCGAGTTCAACGTGACTCACGGCCCTGCGCTTCAGGTTGCGGACCAGTCATTCCTGTTCAAGCGTATCCTCAGGGCCATTGCCATCCGTCACAACATGTTCTGTACGTTCATGGCAAGCCCCTACCCCGATAGCTATGGCAGCGCCATGCACATCCACCAGTCTGTGGTGGATATCAAGACAGGCAAGAACATCTTCGCCAATGAAGACGGCAGCCATTCCGACCTGTTCCTGAGCCACATCGCGGGCCTGCAGAAATATCTGCATGAAACCATGCCGCTGTTCGCACCATTCGTGAACAGCTACCGCCGTTTCTCCATGGCTTGGTCAGCGCCAACCAACACGCACTGGAGCCGTGAGAACCGCTCTGTTGGCCTGCGCGTACCGGGTGGCCCCAAGGAAGGTCGCCGTGTGGAAAACCGCATCGCCGGGTCAGACGCCAACCCTTATTTCGCCATCGCCACATCCCTGGCCTGCGGCTATCTGGGCATGAAAGAAGGCCTGGAACCATCTGCGGAATTCAAAGGCTCTGCCTATGAAGCGCGCGGCAAAGCCCTGCCACGGCACTTCCTTGAGGGCATGAAAAACATGCGCCGAAGCAAGGCCATCCGCGACATATTCGGCGAAGGTTTTGTGGAAACCTACCTCGACGCCAAGGAAATGGAATACGACAGCTATTCGTCGGTCCTGAGCCCTTGGGAAACGAAATACCTCCTACTGACGGTGTAAGTTATGACTGAGTTAAGCAATCGTACCAAGTTCTGGCAAAGCCAGGACGCAGAACACCACCTACATCCCTTCACCGCCCACCCGGGTCTGCGTGAACGGGGTGTGCGCATGATCACCGGCGCCAAGGGCGTGTATCTGGAAGACAGCGAAGGTCAGAAAATCCTGGATGGCATGGCTGGCCTTTGGTGCGCCCAAATCGGCTACGGCAACGAAGAAATGGTTCAGGCAGCGGCGGAGGCCATGCGTGGCCTCAGCTACTATAACCTGTTCTTCATGACCTCGAACCCATATGCGACCGAGCTTGCGGCCAAGATTGCCGAAAAGACCCCGGGTGATGTCAACCAGGTCCTGTTCGCCTGTTCCGGCTCTGAAGCCGTTGATAGCGCCTACAAGCTGGTTAAATACTATTGGAACCTGAAGGGCCAACCAAACCGCAAGCAGTTCATCGCGCGCGAACGGGCCTATCATGGCTCCACGACCGTTGCGGCATCGCTTTCAGGCCTTACCGGAATGCATCCGCAGTTCGACTTGCCGATTGAAGGCATCCACCATGTGGGCCCGACGCCGCATCACTATAAATTCGGTGGCGATCTGAGCGAAGAAGAGTTCTGCGACCAGTGTGTTCAGGCGGTAGAAGCCAAAATCCTGGAAATCGGCCCTGAAAACGTGGCTGCCTTTGTCGGTGAACCGGTGATGGGCGCGGGCGGCATGATGCCGCCACCTGAAGGCTACTGGCTGCGTATTGAAGCCCTGTGCCGCAAGTACGGCATCCTCTTGTGGTGCGACGAAGTCATCACCGGCTGGGGGCGCACGGGCGAATGGTTCGGGTCTACCTACTATGGTATCCAGCCAGATATCATCACCATGGCCAAAGGCCTTTCTTCCGGCTATCAGCCGATTTCGGCTGTTGCAATGGGTGGTGACATTGCCCACGAAATCGCCAAAAGCGATGAAGAAATGGTGCATGGCTTCACCTATTCCGGCCATCCCGTGGCCTGTGCCGTAGCGCTCAAGAACATTGAGATCATGGAGCGCGAGGGCCTTGTTGGCACGGATGAAGCCAAGGCCCGGATTGCCTATTTCCGCGAGCAACTTGAGACGCTGTCTGACCATCCGCTGGTTGGCCAGATACGTACAGTGGGCCTCTTGGGCGGCATTGAACTGGTAAAGAACAAGGAAACCAAGGAACTGTTCCCTGATGAACTGGATGTTGGTTTCAAGTGCCGTGAGCATTGCTTCAACAACGGCCTTGTGATGCGCCATGTTGGCAATTCCATGATCCTGTGCCCGCCTCTTGTCATCACCAATGACGAGATTGACGAACTGGTCACAAAGGCCCGCCTCGCGCTGGACCTGACGGCCAAAGAGATCGGCGTTTTGTAAGGAGTTTGCCATGACGGATAAAACACTCGGATACTGGCAGGCCAAGGCTGGCGAAGCCAGGATCCATACCCAGGCCTATATTGACGGCAAGCGCGTAGACGCGGCCTCAGGCGAAACATTTGAGACCATCAACCCGGCAACCGGCAAGGTCCTGGCCAACGTCGCGTCATGCGACGTGGCAGACGTGGACAAGGCTGTTGCCGCGGCCCGCCGCGCCTTCAAAAGTGGCATCTGGGCAGACCTGCACCCCACGGAACGCGGCAAGGTCATGATCCGCTGGGCGGACCTGATTGAAAAGCACGCGGAAGAGCTAGCGGTTCTTGAAACACTGGATATGGGCAAGCCCATTTCGGACGCGACCTCGATTGATATTCCGGCGTCGGCCAATTCGATCCGCTGGTACGGCGAAGCCGCCAACAAGGTTCTGGACGAAATCGCCCCAACCGACCCCGGCGCGCTTGCCATGATCACGCGGGAGCCCATTGGCGTTGTCGCCGCAGTCGTTCCCTGGAATTTCCCACTTCTGATGGCCTGCTGGAAACTCGGCCCTGCTCTCGCAACCGGCAATTCGGTTGTCCTGAAGCCGGCAGAGCAATCACCCCTAACGGCCCTGCGGATAGCAGACCTGGCAGAAGAAGCGGGCATCCCAGCGGGCGTTTTCAACGTGGTACCGGGCCTTGGCCACACGGCGGGCAAGGCGCTTGGCCTTCATATGGATGTGGATGGCCTTGCCTTCACCGGCTCAACGCAGGTTGGCAAATATTTCATGGAATATTCCGGCCAGTCCAACCTGAAGCGCATCGCGCTTGAGTGTGGCGGCAAAAGCCCGCACATCATCATGGATGATTGCCCTGATCTGGACGCCGCCGCGCAAGCCGCCGCAGGCGCCATCTTCTTCAACCAGGGCGAGGTCTGCACCGCAGGCTCCCGCCTTCTGGTAGACAGGAAGATCAAGGACGAGTTCATGACCAAGGTGCTTGAGGCAGCCAAAGGCTGGGTGCCGGGCGATCCGCTGAACCCCGCGACCAACCTTGGCGCCATTGTGGACGACAGCCAATACCGCCGCGTGCTGGGTTATATCGAGACAGCCGGCAAGGACGGTGGCAAACTGGTTGCAGGCGGCGAAGCCGCGCGCGCTGAAACCGGTGGCTATTTCGTTCAGCCAACGATTTTCGACGGCGTCACGCCAGAGATGACCATCGCCCGCGAGGAGATTTTCGGCCCCGTTCTGGCTGTTATCGAATTCGACGGCGAAGAAGAAGCCATCGAGATTGCCAACAACACCATCTACGGCCTCGCCGCTGCCGTTTGGAGCAAGGACATCAGCCGCGCCCATCGCATGGCACGTGCCCTTCAGGCCGGTACCATCTGGGTGAATTGCTGGGACCCAACGGGCGATCTTTCGATCCCGTTCGGCGGCTATAAACAAAGTGGTTTCGGGCGCGATAAATCGTTGCATGCGCTCGATAAATACACCAATCTCAAGACAACCTGGGTGCAGCTTTAAAAGCTGCGCCCTTTTTAGGTGGAGAGAATGAAGAATGGATGCTTCCACGGTCGCTGATGCTGCAACTACCTTTGGATTCCTGTCGCTTATCCCGACACTTTCGGTACTGATCCTTGCTGTTACCATCCACCGACCGATCGAAGCTCTCCTCTTCGGCGCCGTGATTGGGCAGACCATCCTGGCCATTCATCACGGCATGACCCCCGTTGAAGGCATTTTCGCCTACGCGGATGCAACCCTGGCCGCCTTGATGGACGAAGACCTGGCCTGGGTCGTGCTGGTGTGCGGCGCCATGGGGGCATTGATCGGGCTCCTGGTGCGAACAGGCGCCGTGACCGAATTCATGGACATTGTGGCGAGGCGAGTAAAATCGCGGACCGGGTCCATTGTCGCCACATGGCTGATGGGCATTGCTGTCTTCGTAGATGATTATCTCAATGCCATCGCCGTGGGCTCCACCATGAAACGGCTGACCGACAAATATAAGGTCAGCCGCGAGATGCTGGCATATGTTATCGATTCAACTGCGGCCCCGGTAAGTGTGATCATCCCGATCTCCACCTGGGCCGTTTTCTTTGCCAAGCTCCTGGAAGACGTCAATATGGCCGCCCCGGGCGAAGGCCTCTATGCCTATATCGGTGGCATTCCCTACATGCTGTATGCCTGGCTTGCGATTCTGATCGTCCCTTTGGTGGCGCTTGGCAAACTGCCGCTCATAGGCCCAATGAAAAAGGCTGAATACCGGGCCCGCGAATATGGCCAGACAATCCCACCGCGCGCGGGCAACCTGCGAGCCGACAAACACCCGATCGAAGAAAAGAAGGACGGCAAGCGCAGCCCCTGGATGTTCGTCCTGCCTATCGCCGGCCTGGTTGGTGCGACGCTTTATTTCGACCTGGAGTTCCTGCCCGCCATCTATACCACGCTCAGCGTAACGTTGATCGCCATTCTTGGGCTTCGCATCCTTGATCACCATGACGCATTCGACACTGTGCTGGACGGCTTCCGCACCATGATCGAACCGCTGGCGATTATCTTCTCGGCCTATGTGCTGAAGGAAATCAATGCCCAGCTTGGCCTCACGGAATATGTGCTGCAACTGGCGCTGCCCTACATGAACGCCACCACGCTGCCTTTCATCGTGTTCGCCATCATGGGCCTCGTGGCCTTCGGCACAGGGTCCAGCTGGGGCATGTTCGTGATTGCGCTTCCGGTTATTGCAGAGCTTGCGATCCAGACGGATGCCAATATCCCGCTGGTGATCGGCGCCACCCTCTCGGCCAGCACCTTCGGCAGCCACGCGTGCCTATACGCAGATGCAACAGTCCTTACATCGCACAGCTGCGGCTGTACATCGCTCCAGCATGCGCTGACCCAGCTACCCTATGCTGTGATCACCGCCGCAATTTCCTTGATTGGCTTTGCCATTCTTGCGTAAGAAGGAGCCTATGAGCAAAAACGACTTCAATTTCGACTGGCTGGACCGGGTAGAAAACGAAACCGCCCAGGAATGGGTCTATCGCGCGCTTCGGTTCGCTGTGATGTCCGGCCAGGTCCAACCCGGCCGCGCGCTGACCATCCGCGGCATCGCCCAGATGCTGGATGTATCGGCCATGCCGGTCCGCGAAGCCCTCAGGCGGCTCACGAGCGAAGGCGCGCTAGAGTTGAAGTCCAACCGCCGCATCATGGTGCCGGACCTGACGCCCGCGAAGCTGGCGGAGCTTCTTGAACTTCGCATCATGCTGGAGGTTCACGCTGCAGAGCGGGCCCTGCCCTATGTGACTGACGAGCGGCTGGAAGTGTTGCGGGAACTGAACGAAGAACAGAACAAGGCGTTCGAAGGCCCGGACCCCCAGGGCATTATCCTGGGCAACCAGGCGTTCCACCGCGCGCTCTATCTTGCGCACCCGCATCCTGTGACCATGCCGATGATCGAACGGGTCTGGCTGCAACTGGGCCCCTTGCACCGCCTGGCGCTCGCGAACCTTGAAAAGCACTATGTGACCGACCGGCACGTTGAGATCATGAAGGCGATCGAGACCCGCAACCCGTTCGGGCTGAAGGCTGCGATCGAGGCGGATATCCGTGACGGTGCCGGTTATATGACCCAGACGGAACTGCTGGAACGGTATACCCGCGACGAAGCGGAAAACCTGGATATGCCGGGCAAGGCCTATATGCGCCAGCTGGCCAAGACCGTTTAGGCAGAAGGCTGACGCGTTCCCTGGTGGAACAAAGCCTTCCACACACCCTCTTCCATGCGCCAGACACTGCTCCTGAGGGATGCAGGCTTTATCTCCCCAGCCACCTCGCGCAGCGGGATGCGGTAGGTCGCGAGCGCCGTATCAGGCCCAAGCCTCACCACGTTGAGCTCTTCAACCAGATAGCCATCCCCGGCAGGTTCATCGGCAAGAAGGTCAAGGATCATTTCCTTGTCGAATATCCTGCCCGATGCGCCAAACTCGCGAAAGTCATCAGACAAAAGCGATGCCATCACATCTCTTGATGCCCGCACTTCCGGGTCAGCGAGCGCTTCCTCAAGTAGCCGTATCTGCCGCATCAGGTCTTGCTCAGGTGTCACGGGCTCACTCCACCGGAAAATCGAAATAGGTGTCTGCGTAAGGCTCGTGCGCGAGCATGAAGTGCCACCACTCCGCCTCATAGGGCTTGAAGCCCGCCGCCAGCATCTGCATCCGCAATAGCATGCGGTTCACCCGCGCGTCATCGCTCACCTCGCGGGACGACGGATGGGAAATCGGGCCAAAGAAATCCCAGGGGCTACCCATGTCCAGCTCTTCCACGCTGCCATCAGCCAGCACGCGGGCTATCGTCAGGTCAAGGGTTGATCCCCGGCTGTGGCCGGACTTTTCGGCGATATATCCTTCAGGTACCAACCGGTCCTTGCTGATCCCCGGATAATAAGTGGCCTTGTTCTTCGTGTCGGCCGAGTCCGCGACCCAGCGCATAAAATGGTCGACCGCCCGCTGCGGCCGGTAGCCGTCAAACACCTTCAGCGTCATGCCCTGTGCCTGCAGGCGCGCCTGTACATGCTTGAGCGCGTCTGCGGCCTCGCGGCTCAGGAACACCTTGGGGGCCGGATAGCCATCAATCGGTGCCCCAACAAAGTTCCGCTCCCCCGCGTAGCGCGCGTCTACTATCAGGCCCGGGATGTAGACTTTGAGGTCCACGAACCCTTCAGGTGGCGCTGCAAAGGCCGCCACATAGCCGACAAGCGCAATTCCTGCCCCCACCACCAAGTTAATCAGAGTGCGCATGTGTGCCCCTTAAAACAACCAGACGACGCCAACATAAGAGCTCAACTGGTAACGGTTTCCAATATCGCTTGCAATGATCGGGCTGCGCGCCGCGCTGTTAGTCAGCTCAGCCAGCCGCATGCTCCCCTTCAGCAGCCAGTTTTTCCCTAGCCTCTGCTCCAGCGATACCTCGCCATACACTTCATAGATGCCCGACGACGCCCGATATGCTGGAAACACGTCATTCCCATCCTCAATACCGAAGAATGCCTGGTTAAATTTCTGCGATCCCCATTTAGCGCCCAAAATGGGGGACAGCTTCAGCTTGGAGTTCAACTCAAAGGTATAGCCGCCTTCAAGTTCAACATTTATCCCCCGATGCGCATCCTCCAGGCCCACATAAACCTCGCCAGCAAGAAACAGTTTGTAGAGTGACGTGGCCGCAAACATACCAAGCTCAAAGGTATCATCCACGGGCTCTGCGCCAGTGGCGAACCGCAGTGGTACATCGTCTTCACGACCAAGGTTCCATCGGCCGATCACACCACCTTTCAGGAAGCGTGACGTATAAAGAACAGCGCCTAACCTATTATTTTCAAGAAATATTTTATCTCTATAATTAACTCTGACCTGCAGGGCGGATGTTAGCGAGTGGCTATCCGCGCCGAGGAAATCCGGCGCCAAAGACAATCCAAGTCCAAGTGTGCCACTCCAGTTATCGCGCTTGCGTTCACTTTCAATTTCACTGGACTCAACATAGATCGGTTTGCCCGGTAGGCTGATATCAACAGACTGGGCGGACGCGGTCGAAACACCAATGATCAAATACAGCGCCCCCGTAATCAGGGTGATGTTTCGGCAGCTTCTGAATGCCATACGGCCTCCGCTTGGTCAGTGTTGGTTGCAGTAGGTAAAAGTCGGTAATGTACCTCATACCCCAGGTGGTCAGATAAGCCGAGGCCGCCTATCTGCTCTGTAAAATTCCGCTCGATATGGGTAGGCAGCACAACCGCCCCCTGTTTGGGAGCAATGAAGTGCTTGTCATTGGTATTATATAGGATGCTGTCCTGGCTGGTACCATCAGCCACACTGCACTGATCCGAAAGAGACAGGCACAGTTCGGCAACGTCTGTAACGCCGAGCCTGTCCCGGAAATAGCGATACCTATCTCTGGCTTTCGTGTTGAAGTCACCCGCGATGATCAGCGGATTACCGTCTTGCACCCTGTCCAGAAACCAATGAAGCGTGTCCGTTTGTCGCTGATGGGCTTTCAGTGTCCATTTCTTCGGCGCGGCAGCTGTCCGCCGGGAATTAAAGTGCGAGTTTATGATATCCAGCGGTGTCTCAAGGCCAGGAACATCAAGGCGGGCCAGCAGGATTGCCTTGTTTGACAGGCAATCGAGGCCGGCGCAGCTGTCGGAATCGAAAGCCTTGTGTTGCGCATTGATAATGGGGAAATCGGACAGGATTACCAGGCCGCTTCCCATGAATTTCTGCGGGTCATCAAAGTTGCTGTATGGCTTGCGTGTCTGCAGGTTCCAGTGCGCCTTGCCTATCTTTGACGGCTCTTTCCGTCCGGGCCCCCGCACGACATAGGCATACCCTGTGGTATCGGTGATGACCGATGATTTGCTGTCAAAAGCTTCCTGAAGCAGGACAATTTGCGGCTGGGTGCCCTGTGCCCGGCGCTGGCGCAATATCTCGGCAATGCGGGCATATTGATCCGCCTCCCGCCTCCCACTTTTCAACACGTCTGGCAGGGCATTGATGTTGAAGCTCAGTATTTTCAGGATAGGCGGTTCAGAAAGCATCGATGCTTCTTGCTCCTGCTGCGCCGTGGAGCATGGCGTCATAGCCACGACCAAAACTATTGCAAAAGCAATATGTTTTTTAATCAGAGTCAACACGCCCCCCTGGGTTCGCCCTTACAATCAGTTAGGAAACAAATAGGCACCGAATGTGCCATAAATGTGAAGTCGATCATAAATAATCATACAACTTAAAGAAAGACGCCCCACTCCCCTGCTTCCCTCCATCCTTTCCCCGGGGAAAACAAAAAAGCCCCGCCAGATGGCAGGGCTTTTTGAAGATATGGTGATCCCTACGGGACTCGAACCCGTGTTTCCGCCGTGAAAGGGCGGCGTCCTAGGCCACTAGACGAAGGGACCATCCTAATGATGGCCTGCGGCGAGTATGGTGATCCCTACGGGACTCGAACCCGTGTTTCCGCCGTGAAAGGGCGGCGTCCTAGGCCACTAGACGAAGGGACCACGCTGCAGAACTCGCTGCGACGGGGGCCTAGATACCTACCCCCGGTGCCCCGGTCAACATCTTTTTACATTTTTCTTACGGCAGGCCAACAAGCGCAACGTCGTCGAGCGTGATTTCCACTTTTCCGCCCCCGGCCCATGTATCTTTCTTGAGCTTTCCTGCGACATGGAAGCGACGCCCGATACCCGTGCGCAACAGTTCGCCCATTGGTTCCTCCCACTGGCGGAAAGCCATGGCCTTGATGGATTTGCCGTCGCGGGACTTGAAAATGCAGCGCAAGTGATTCTGGCCGACCAGATCCGCCTTCAGAAGGTCAAGTTCCGGGATCGCAAACCTGGGGCTTGGGTTGCCGGGGCCAAACGGGCCAACCTGATCAATCTGATCAATCAGGTCCGCTGTCACGCCAGACAAGGCAACCATGCCGTCAATCTTCAGGGACCGGTTCTGGGCTGCCTTCTCCACGCTCTTGCGCATATGGTCGCGCAGGAAGGAGGTCAGCTCCTCCAGCTTGTCCGCGCGTGCCGTCAGGCCGGCCGCCATGGCGTGCCCGCCCCCTTTGAGCAACAGGCCACGTTGGACGGCCTCGATAACCGCTGCGCCCATGTCAACGCCGCTGATGGACCGGCCAGAGCCTTTGGCCTCGCCGTTCTCGATCCCGATCACGAAGGTGGGCAGGCCGTATTTGTCCTTGAGGCGCGAAGCCACGATGCCGATCACGCCAGCGTGCCAGCCCTCACCGGCCGCGATCACCACCGTGTCAGCCTGGCCGCCAATGCCCGTGGCGCTTGCCACTTGCTCTGTGGCCGCCTCCAGTACTTCGGCTTCAATTGCCCGGCGCTCTTCGTTGTAGCGGTCCAGCTTTTCCGCAATCTGGCGCGCGGCCATCATATCATCCGTGGTCAGAAGTTGCGCCCCCAGATAGCTCTCTCCTACCCGACCGCCTGCATTGACGCGCGGCCCCAAAATGAAGCCTGCATGATAGGTGGTTGGCGCCTCTGACACCCGTCCCACATCAGCAAGTGCCGTGATGCCGACATTCTGGCGCTGCGCCATGACTTTGAGGCCCTGGGCCACAAAAGTACGGTTGACGCCGGTCAGCGGCACCACATCGCAGACGGTGCCCAGCGCCACGATATCGAGGAGACCAATGAGGTTGGGCTCACGCCTTTCCCCGGTGAAATATCCGGCCTTCCGAAGCGCCCGGTTGAGCGCAATGGCCACCAGGAAAGACACGCCAACGGCCGCCACCTGGCCAAGGCCGCTGTCATCGTCCAGCCGGTTCGGGTTCACCACCGCCACCGCTTCCGGCAGTTTGGTCTCGGCCTTATGGTGGTCAACCACAATCACATCCAGCCCTGCATCCTTCGCGGCCTTCAAGGGCTCGAAGGACAGCGTGCCGCAGTCAACGGTGATCACCAGGTCCACACCCTTGTCCCTGAGCCCCAGAAGCGCGGGCACGTTGGGGCCATAACCTTCGACCATCCTGTCCGGAATATAGATTTCCACATTGGCACCAAGGGCTGTCAGGTAGCGGTACAGCACAGCGGATGACGTCGCGCCGTCCACGTCATAATCACCAAAGATTGCCAGCTTCTCGCCGTTCTGCAGCGCCCGTGCGATGCGCGATACAGCTTTGTCCATATCAAGGATCGTGCTGGGGTCCGGCAGGCTTTCCTTGAGCGACGGGGCATAGAAGGCTTCTGCTTCATCCAGGCCGATACCGCGGGCAGCAATCAGTTGCCCGACAATGGCAGGCACACCAAGGCGGTCCGCAATGGCTTCGGCCAAGCGCGGCACGTAGGGCCTCAGCTCCCATGCCTGTTCAAGCGCAGAACGGCGGACACCCAAAAAGGGTTCCGCCGCTCCTGATTTCTCATCAATGTCGGTCAATTGGGTAACCTTATTGGCGACCGTCCGGGCCGTGGATCGCCTGCACCCGGCGGATCGTCTTGGTTTTGGACCGCATGGTGATCGTGTCGGTTTCAATACCGCGGCTCGTGATATGGACGCCGTTCAGCATGGAACCGTCGGTCACGCCGGTTGCCGCGAAGATCACATCGCCGGATGCCATTTCTTCCATGGTGTATTTCCGGTTCAGGTCTTCGATGCCCCATTTGCGGGCACGGGCGCGTTCATCATCGTTCCTGAACAACAGGCGGCCCTGCATCTGGCCACCGATGCAGCGCAGCGCCGCAGATGCCAGAACACCTTCTGGCGCGCCGCCAGAGCCCATATACATGTCAATGCCGGTCTTGGGGTCGGTCGTTGCGATCACGCCAGCGATATCGCCGTCACCAATAAGCGCAACGCCGCAGCCAAGCTGGCGCAGTTCCTTGATGATTTCAGCGTGACGCGGACGGTCCAGCACACACACCATGATGTCGTTAACAGCTTTGCCTTTGGCTTCCGCCACCGCCTTGACGTTCTCGGTCGGGGATTTATCCAGGTCAATCACGCCGTCAGGCAGGCCGCCACCAACAGCGATCTTGTCCATATAGACATCAGGCGCGTTCAGAAGGCCACCTTCAGCGGAGATCGCCAGCACCGCCAGCGAGTTCGGCATGGCTTTGGCGCAGATCGTGGTGCCCTCAAGTGGGTCCAGCGCGATATCGACCTTCGGGCCGCCAGCGCCGACTTTTTCACCAATGTAAAGCATCGGCGCTTCGTCGCGCTCGCCTTCACCGATTACAACGGTGCCTTCGATCTGCAGTTTGTTAAAAGCTGTACGCATTGCTTCGACAGCAGCTGCGTCGGCGGACTTCTCATCGCCACGGCCGTTCCACTTGGATGCCGCGATGGCACCGGCTTCGGTGACGCGGACAACTTCAAGGACAAGTTGGCGATTAAGTTCCTGTGACCCCATTAGGCTTGCTCCCTTTTCAGGCTTCAATTCTCAGCATTGTGGGGGTCTCTAGCACACATTGGAGCGTAGTGAAACGGTCAAGTGTCGCTGCAACAGAAGCTTCAACTGTTTCATGGGTTGTGAGAACAATATAAACGCCACCATCCCTTGCACTTCCGCGCTGGAGCATGCTTTCGATCGAAACATTCTCTTCCGCAAGAACTTTGGTGATGTCAGCCATCACCCCTGGCTGGTCATTCACCCGCAGGCGGATGTAGTAGGTGCCTCGATGCTTTACCACAGGCACGGGATTCGATGGCTTCAGGCTGCTTGCGGGCACGCCAAGGCGCGGCCCACCTGCGCCACGGGCCACATCAAGGATATCGCCCAGCACCGCAGACGCCGTTGGGCCCTCGCCTGCACCTGCGCCTTCATAGACGGTCTGGCCCACGGCATCGCCGTTCACGACCACGGCATTTGTGGGGCCCATCACATTGGCGATGGCAGCGCGGGTGGGCACCATGGCGGGGTGAACGCGGGTCTCGATCCCCTCTTCCGTCTGCTGGGTAACGCCCAGAAGTTTGATACGGTAGCCAAGTTCCTTGGCATATTCGATATCAACTGGCGCGATATTGCGGATGCCTTCTGTCGGCAGATTCTTGATATCGGGCTCGGTGCCGAACGCCAGAGTTGCCAGAATGGCTGTCTTGTGCGCGGTGTCGATACCGTCAATATCGAAAGTGGGGTCCGCTTCGGCATACCCGAGCGCCTGTGCGTCCTTGAGGACGTCATCAAAGGCCAGCCCTTCGCGCTCCATTCGCGTCAGGATATAATTGCACGTACCGTTCAGGATGCCGCGTACGCTTTCAATGGCGTTGCCTGCAAGCCCTTCCCTGAGCGCCTTGATAATCGGGATACCGCCCGCAACAGCAGCTTCAAACTTGAGGGGCGCGCCGGTTTCTTCCGCCAGGGCGGCCAGTTCCTTGCCGTGGGTGGCGATCAGCGCCTTGTTTGCGGTCACAAAACCGACGCCCCGGCCAAGGGCTTTCCGCGCCAGCGCCAGCGCGGGGCCATCGGAGCCGCCGATCAGTTCAACCACTACATTGACGCCGCTTTCTTCCGCGGCAAGATCAACAGGATTATCAAGCCAGTCATAGGCCGTCAGGTCCACGCCCCGGTCACGGCTGCGATCACGCGCGGATACAGCACGAATTTCAACCGGGCAGCCGGCCCGTGCGGCCAACAGGGCCTTGTGTTTCTCGACAATCTTCACAACCCCAGCCCCGACGGTGCCAAGGCCCGCGATGCCGAGGATGATCTTTCGGTCGCCCTGATTACTCATACTGATCTCCAGTTACGCTTTATTCTGTTCGGCGCGCCAGGACGCGATAATCTCGTCACTGTTCGCCATAAGTTTCTTGATATTGCGGATTGCCTGTCGGATTCGCTGCTCATTCTCCACAAGCCCTATCCGCACAAAGCCTTCGCCGTATTCACCGAACCCGATCCCGGGGGCAACAGCGACCTTGGCATGCTCCAGCAGGATTTTTGAGAAGGCCATCGAGCCCATTTCACGGAAGTCTTCCGGAATCGGCGCCCAGGCGAACATGGATGCCTTGGGGCTTGGGATATACCATCCCGCCGCGGCAAGGCCTTCCACCAGAACGTCACGGCGTTTCTTGTAGGTTTCGCGGTGCAGATCGATACAGTCCTGCGGGCCATTGAGCGCCGCGACTGACGCCACCTGAATCGGCGTGAAGGCGCCATAATCGAGATAGCTTTTGACCCGTGTCAGTGCGCTCACCAGGTCCTTGTTGCCGGCTCCAAAGCCCACGCGCCAGCCAGCCATTGAGTATGTTTTCGACATGCTGGTGAATTCAATCGCGATGTCTTTGGCGCCCGGCACCTGCAGAATGGAAGGCGGCGGGTTATCGTCAAAATATATCTCGCAATAAGCCAGGTCGGACAGGATCCAGATACCGTGCGCCTTGCAGAAGTCAACCACCTCTTCATAAAAGGCCAGGTCGACCACCTCGGCTGTGGGGTTGCCAGGGTAGCACAGGATCACCGCCGTGGGCGTTGGTACGCTGTGCTGTACGGCGTATTTGAGCTCCGTCAGGAAATCGCGCCCCGGACCCATGGGCAAGTGGCGCACAGCGGCGCCCGCGATCATGAAACCGTAAGGGTGGATCGGGAAGCTGGGGTTTGGCACCAGGATGACATCGCCCGGTGTTGTGATGGCGGATGCCAGGTTCGCCAGGCCTTCCTTGGATCCAAGCGTCACCACATTCTCGGTCTCAGGGTCGATATCCACGCCGAAACGCCGCTTATAGTAGGCCGCATGGGCACGCCTTAGGCCCGGGATACCGCGCGAAACCGAATATCCATGCGCCGTGGGGTTATCCACCGTTTCCTTCAGCTTATCGACAATATGCTGCGGGGTCGGCAAATCCGGGTTGCCCATACCAAGGTCAATGATGTCTTCACCGCGCGCTCGTGCCGCCGCCTTCATCTGATTCACTTCAGCGAATAGATAAGGGGGCAACCGCCTGATGCGGTAAAATTCTTGATTGCTCATGACCTTTTTTACCTTGGATATTATCGAAAACCGGACGCGCGAGTGCGCCCATGTGAACGCTTAGCTCTAAGGGAATTTTGGCATGAGCGCAACGGCTGCACGCAATGATCGGAATGGTTTTTCTTATCTAGCGAAATACTATTGCGTAAGAACCTGTCCACAGCCAGCACCCCATGGCGGCAACGCAATAAAAAACCGGGTCTGTGCCCGGTTCTGCTGCAGGCGATAATCTGCCGCTATTCGGATGCCATGGCCAGTTCCGCTTGCTCGAGGGCGCTCAGTACTTTGGCGTAAAGCGCATCATCCTTGAAGGCCTCCCGGTACTTGTCCAGCTCTGCCCGATGTTCAGCAAGAGACTGCTGCAGAGCCCCCATTTGGGCAACCTTCTGCATCTTCAGCTCGGAAAGGCGACCTGCCATAGCTTCAATGCGGCTTTCAAAAGCTTCCATGTCAACGGCATCACTGGTTGCGAAGGAATGCGAGAAGGCTTCAGCGAAACTCATGTTCAGGTCATTGAGCCGAGCCCGGATGTCCTCTTCCTTCTGCTCGCACCGGGCAAGGTCAGGCGACCGGTAGGTAACTTCACGGACTTCTTCGGCCTCGTGTTCCAGCATCATGGTGCCCATGCTGTCGAACGCGACCATACGCTCACCGGCCAGCGCGGTGGCGCTGCCGACGACGGCGACAGATGCTGCAGCTATAAGGGCACGTTTCATGTTTGGTTCCAACTCCCACTTGCCGGGCAATAATGCTACATTATCACACAAACAACAAGTAAACTTTCGGCATAGGTTCCAACCGCAAATGAGGGCGGCCTTCCAGACCACCCTCATGCCGTTCCAAGCTATACCCTTGCGCTTTAGCTGTCCTTCTTGTTGGCCGCTTCCTCTCGCTCGCGCAACCTTGCTTCAAGGCGCTCACGTTCGCGCTTGATGTCCGCCTCTGCCTGTTTCAGAGCCTGAAGATGGTGTTTTTCCATTTCCTCCAGCGATAACTGCGCCGATTTGAGGGACTCGATACGCAGGGTCCGCACATTCCCGTCCAGATCAAGCTCGAGTTCCAACTCGCCCAAAGCTTCCTCGATTTCACGACGGGCCTCGGCAATATCGCCTTTCAGGTCGACGCGCATCTCCGACAATTCCACCTCGCGTTCCTCAAGATCTTCAAGCGCCTCTGCCATGGCTTCGGATTCGATTTTCGCGATCTCGACCCGGCTTGGCCCCACAATCACGTGACGCATGCGACGCTCTTCAAGCGAAATGATTGCGGCCTCAAGCCCCTTCTGCGCTGCCTGCAGGGCCTTAACCTCTTTCTTCTCCTTGGCCTTCATGAGGCGCTCCATGACCTCATTCAGCGCGGTGCGCGCCTCCTTAAGCGCCTCTTGCTGTTCTTTTTCAAAGGCTGCGCGGTCACTTGTTGCCAGCACCGTGCGGTGGCCTTTTCTCTCCACCACAACCGTGCTGTCACCACTCTTGACCACGCGGATGGTCCGCTTGTTCTTTTCCGCTTTTTCGGACTGCTCAGCCTTTTCGTCGTCACCGCCCAAGGCAACCATGGCCTTGCCAGCGCCCGCGATGGCAAGGCTAGAAACTGCCATACCGGCTACAAAAGCGGCGCGACGCATTTGTTTTGGTGTCATCCACATGGGAAATCTCCATCTCTTCTTCCGAGTATCCCCCGACGATCATTCTGGCGCCAGAAAAAACTCTATCCTCGACTGTCGTGATATACTCGGGCCACTTCCCCGGCTTCACGTTCTTGTGAACTCAAGGATGCGCAGGATCGCTCGCTGGCGGAAGGTGGAAGCGACGAAATGTGGGCTTTGTGCGGCGGATTGCATGGGGCTGCGGTGAACCGAATGGGTCGTTTGCGACGAACGGTTCGTCGCAGGAAATGGGTTCTTGAAGGTCAGTCGACGGGCAGCAACACACAGGCAACGCGGCGTTTTTCCATCAGGAGGACATTGTATGTCCGGGCAGCAGCACCGGTGTCCATGATATCGAAGCCGATGTTAGCGCCTTCCAGGAATTGGCGGATTGTGGCGGGCAGCAGCTGCATTCTCGCCCCCGTGCCCACAAGGACAATCTCCGTACGGTTGGCGTCATCGATGATCCTGCCAAAATGCTCTGGCGTCAGGTCCGCCAACGTCTTGGCATCCATCGGGTAAAATCCCGTTGGCAACACCAGAACGCCGCCTTCAACGCGGCGTTCCATAAGCCGGAAGCCACCATCTCCATAGGCTTCAATGAGCAGCAGGTCCTCATCGGCCTGCTGCTCCATGATAAAGCCACCTTGTCTGATCTTGTCAGCCATCGGGCCTACATCTGCTCGAACTGGCCTGGACGGCTTTTGTCGACCGTTGGGTCATTGCCTTCAACCGGCAGCAGGGCGTCGCGCTTGATCTTGAACATCAGCAGAAGCGGAGAGGCAATGAAGATCGAGCTGTAGGTACCAACCACCACACCCCAGATCATCGCCGCCGTAAAGCCACGGATGGCCTCACCACCGAAGAAGAACAGGGCAAACAGCGCCACCAACGTGGTGACCGATGTCATCAACGTGCGGGCCAGAGTCTGGTTCAAGGACAGGTTCAGGAGCTCTTCCATTGGTGTTTTCGAGTATTTTCGGATGTTTTCACGCACCCGGTCATACACCACCACCGTATCGTTCAAACTGTAGCCGACGATGGTCAGGATCGCCGCGATGATCGACAGGTTGAATTCAAGCTGGGTGACAGCGAAAAAACCGACGGTCAAGAGCACGTCGTGCACCAGCGCAACCACAGCGCCCAGACCAAACTGCCATTCGAAGCGGAACCAGATGTATACCAGCACAGCCAGCACAGCGATGGACACAGCCAGCGCACCGTCGCGCTTCAGCTCACCCGAAACCGTAGCACCAATGAAGTTGCCGTCCATGAACTTGAGGCCAGCAACGGCCTTCGGCAGTTCATCACGCACGCGCTGGATAACGGCACTCTGGGCTTTGGCGTCGCCTTCCTGGCGCTCGATGCGGATCATGGCTTCCCAGTCCTGGCCGTAATAACGGACTGATGGACTGGTATAGCCCATGGCCTCAACGGCCGCTTTCACTTCCTCGATCGGAATGGGCTTCTGCCCTTCCATCTGCACTTCAACCGAAATACCACCCTGGAAGTCGATGCCATAGTTCAGGCTTTTCACCGCGAAAAGTACGATGGAGCCGATGATCAGAAGAACCGACATGGCGATCGCAACCTTGCGGGCGCCCATGAAGTTGACCTTCGTATTGTCTGGAACGAGACGTAGAAACATTATCGTCTCCCCTTAAAGTGGCAGCTTGGCAGGACGCGCCCGCTTCAGCCAGGTTGCAAGGATAAAGCGCGACAGCACCACGGCCGTGAACATGGACGTCAGGATACCAATCGCCAGCGTCACAGCAAAGCCCTGCACGGGGCCAGAGCCCAGCATGTAGAGGACAGCTGCCGCAATAAAGGTGGTGATGTTGGCGTCCATAATGGTCGAGAATGCCTCGCCGTACCCGTGTTCCATTGCAGGAAACGGCTTGCGGCCATTGTTCTGTTCTTCCCGGATACGCTCAAAAATCAGCACGTTGGCGTCCACCGCCATACCAATCGTCAGCACGATACCGGCAATACCCGGCAGGGTCAGCGTGGCCTGCAGGAAGCTGAGCGCGCCCATGATCAGGATAAGGTTGGTCACCAAGGAAACACTGGCGGCAACGCCAAACCGACCATAGCTGAGGATCATATAAACAATCACTCCAAGGAAACCGATCACAGATGCGATTTCACCCGCATCAATGTTTTCCTGGCCGAGGTCCGGCCCAACGGTGCGTTCTTTCATGACCGTCAATGGGATAGGCAAAGCACCGGCTTTGAGAAGCGTTGCCAGCTCCTGCGCGTCAGCAACTGTGCCCACATTGGTGATCTGGCCCTGACCGCCCAGAATAGCGGTCTGGATGGTTGGCGCGCTGATGATCTGGTTATCCAGCACGATCGCGAACGGCCGCTTCAGGTTATTTTTGGTGTGGGTGCCAAAACGCTTGGCGCCAGATGTGTTGAAGGTGAAGGACACAGCCGGTTTACCGTGCTGGTCAAAGGATGCCTTGGCATCGATCAGGTCTTCACCGGACACGATCACCCGGTCCTTGATCGCCATGGAGAAGCCCTCTTTCGAGGTCAGCACCTTTTCGCGGTAGCCCACGCGGCCACGCTGAAGGTCTTCGGCGCTCACATTCGTATTCACATCATGGAAGGTCAGTTTGGCGGTCTGGCCCACAAGGCGCTTCACTTCTTCAGGGTCACTTGCGCCGGGAACTTCCAGGATGATGCGGTCGCTGCCTTCTGGCTGGATCGTGACTTCCTTGGTGCCGTCCGGATCGATCCGTTTGCGCATCACTTCCATGGCGCGGGCAACAGCATCGCGCTTCTGCACTTCGATGCCCTGCTCGGTCAGCGTCAGGGTGAATTTGTTGCCGTCCTGCGCAAGCTCAAGTTCCTTGATGCCGCCGCCCATCAACGGATTGGCGGCGCCCACAGTTACAGTCGTCAGCTCGCGCAGCTTCTCGCGCGCCAGTTCAACCATGTCATCGCGGGTCACTTCAAGCGACACGCTGTGCCCATCGATACGGATATTGCGGAAATTCAAGCCCTGCTCGGACCGGCGGATATCGCGCACCTGGTCAGCAATATTGTTCAGGCGGGAATTCACCACATCATCGGTTTCCGCGCCCCAAAGAAGGCGGACACCGCCCCTGAGGTCAAGACCCAGATTGAGCGTGTCTGAAGGCAGGAAGCCCGGCAGCTCATCGCGCTGCTTTTCTGTCAGAAAGTTAGGTAGGGAGGTCAGGATGCCCAGAAGCACCACCCCCACGATCATGATTATTTTCCAGCGCGGAAACGTCAGCATGCGCCGATCCTTATTGTTGTTCTTCCCTTAAAAAGACTGCGCCCGGCAGTACCGGGCACGATCCTTATTTTTCTTCTTTTTTCGCTGCTTTTTTGTCAGCTGGCTTGGCAGGTTCTGATTTGCTGCGAACATCCGAAAGCGTGCTTTTGACAACGCGAACACGGACACCGTCAGCCAGTTCAACCTCTACTTCATTATCGTCAGCCTTGACCTTGATCACTTTGCCGATCAGGCCACCAGCGGTCACAACGCTGTCGCCGCGGGCAACATTGTTCACCATCTCACGGTGTTCTTTCATCTTCTTGTTCTGTGGGCGGATAATCAGGAACCAGAATACCGCAACCATGATGATGATCAGACCGAAGCCACCAGTTGGATCGGACATTTGTGCAGAATCAGCCGCTTGAGCGTAAGCAGGAGAAGAAAACATGTGACAAACCTCGTTAAAAGGGCGGCAGATGTGCCACCTTGCAATATCATTGGCCGGGACTATAGCTTTATTGCTTTCAAATGCAACAGTCGCCTAGTGTTAACCGGCATGTTATGAGCGCTGTCGAGCGGACATGAATTAGTTATTCACCCCTAGATGGGCATGACAGGAAAGGGTTGCAAGTGCCAAACCAGGATCAAGCGTTGATTGATGCGATCAACCGCCTCGCAGAAGCGGTAAGCGGCAAGAACACGCCTGCCCATGCCCTGGCGGATGAACGCGCAATTGCCTTTGTCTATGACGCTGAAGGCAAAAATCTGCGGGCTGTTGACCGTGTTGCCGCGCCTTCGATTGATCTGTTGATGGGCATTGACCGGGTCAAGAAGACGCTGCTTGAAAACACCCGGCGCTTTGCGGAAGGCTATTCCGCCAACAACGCCCTTCTGTGGGGCGCGCGAGGCATGGGCAAAAGCACGCTGATCAAGGCCATCCATCTGGCCATCGCCGAGGAAAAGGGCGAAACCGCCCCTGCCCTCGTGGAGATCCACCGCGAGGACATCAGCGCCCTGCCAGCCCTTCTGGGCAAACTCAGGAAAGCAGACCGCCTGTTTATCGTGTACTGCGACGATCTGTCGTTCAACCGACCGGACCAAGACTTCAAGGCATTGAAGTCGGTGCTTGAAGGCGGGCTTGAAGGCCGACCCGATAATGTCATTTTCTATGCCACCTCGAACCGACGGCATCTGCTGCCGCGCCAGATGGCGGATCAGGAAAGCGCGACCGGCATTCACCCAAACGAATCCATGGATGAAACCATCGCGCTTTCGGACCGTTTCGGCCTGTGGCTTGGGTTCCACCCGGCGGATCAGGACGAATATCTGGCCATGATTGACGGGTATCTGAAGAACTTTGGCCTGACGCCCGAGGAAGACTGGCGACATGCCGCCCTTGAATGGTCCAAGACGCGCGGCAACCGGTCTGGTCGCACAGCTTGGCAGTTTGTGACAAATCTTGCGGGTGAATTGGGCGCGAAGGTCAGCTTCTAACGACCGGCAAGCGACGCGTCTGCCCGCGCCCGACTGAGGTAACGAAGTGGATCAAGCGCCCGGCGCCCCTTGCGAATTTCAAAATGCAGCTGTGGCTCGGTAACGCCGCCGGTGTTGCCAACCCGGGCAATGATCTGCCCTTTGTTAACCGTTTGACCTTCGCGCACCAGCAAGCGCTCGTTATGGGCGTAGGCCGTGATCCAGCCGTCTGAGTGCTTCACCAGCAGCAGGTGGCCATAGCCTTCCAGTGCGTTCGAGGCATAGACCACAACACCCGCTTCAGCGGCCTTAACCGGGGTACCCTGGCGCGCCAGGATATTGATGCCGTCGTTATGCAGCCCGTCTTGCTTGGGCCCAAAGCGGGACGCGAGCCTGCCCTGCACCGGCCAATCGAACCCGCTTGACGTCCGCGGTGGCGGGGTTGGGCGGGCCACCGTACGTCCGGTGGTCTGCGCGGGCCTCACAACCCTGGGCGACGCAGCCGAAGCAGTTTGCACCGGCGCCGTGCTGGCCCCGCCCGGCAACTTGAGTGTCTGCCCAATCTCAAGCCTGAAGGGTGCCTTGATGCCGTTTTCACGCATCAGAGCCGACACATTCACACCAAATCGGCGGGAAATGCTGTAGCCCGTGTCGCCTTTTTTCACCACATAGACCTGCGCCGTGGGCACCTTGACCCTCTGGCCGATCTCCAGCGTGTAGGGTGAACGGAGCCGGTTGGTGGAAACAAGGTCCCTTACCGGCACACCATAGCGGCGCGAAATGGCATAAAGCGTATCACCTTTGCGGACCACATGAACCGCATTGCCACTGGGCGCAGGTTTCGCAGCATTTGGTGTGGGTGTGGGTTTATTGGCTGCCAGATAGGCATTCGGAACCGGCGGCTTTGTGCGCGGCAGGGGCACCGGGAAAGGTGCGTTCTTGGTTTTGGGAGACGTGAGCGAGCCGAACACAGGCCGGATGATTCGCTTGTCGATGGTGGAACAGGCAGAAACCGAGAAGGCAAGCAGGATCAAGGCGCTAAGGCGCGCGACGTGCCGTCTTCTGTGTCCTCCCATCATCATGGTTTCAAGATACCCACAAGTGTGAACCGGGGCAATATTTCCCTGATCTTTGAGGCAGAAGCACGGCAGACAGACATCATGCCGGCATCAGAAGGTCTGGCTGATGGCCTCGTTCATGGACCGCCGGGTTTCATCATGGGTCATGTTGAGATGAAGTGGTGTCACCGATATCCATTTCTCGCGCACGGACTTCAAGTCCGTCTCGTGCCCAGGCTGGCCCACTTCGCGTCCAAGGCCAAACCAGTAATACCTGAAGCCGCGCGGGTCGGTCCGTTCTTCGATATGGTTTCCCATGATCTGGCGCGCGCCCTGTTCGGTCACGCGGACCCCCTGGATTTCATCCGGTTCGAACGCCGGGAAGTTCACGTTCATCAGCACGTCCTGGGGCCAGCCCATCTCTATGAGGCTTCTGATAACCTGCGGCGCGAACTTTTCCGCGGTTTCCCACTTGGTGCGCTGGTCAGGTCGGATGCACTGGCTAAGCGCGATGGACGGAACGCCGGCCAACGTACCTTCCATGGCTACAGACACCGTGCCTGAATAGGTCACGTCTTCGGCCAGGTTGCCGCCCCGGTTAATGCCCGAGAGGATCAGCGTCGGCTTGACATCATCCATAATCTTGTTGAGCGCCATGGCCACACAGTCTGTGGGTGTGCCAGCCACTGCCCAGCGTTTTTCATCCAGTTTGCGGATACGCAAAACCTTTGAAAGTGTCAGCGAATGCCCAGCCCCGGACTGTTCCTCTTCCGGCGCCACCACCCACACGTCATCAGTGAACTGGCGGGCGATACGCTCCAGGATCTCGATCCCAGGCGCATGGATGCCGTCGTCGTTTGAAACCAGGATGCGGGCAGGTGAAATAGCTGTCATGGCTTAGCCACCGATCACGTCAACGCCGCGCATATAGGGCTTCAATACCTCAGGCACACGGATCGACCCGTTGGCCTGCTGGTAGTTTTCCATCACGGCGATCAGCGTGCGACCAACTGCGAGGCCCGACCCATTCAGCGTATGCACGAACTGGGTCTTCTTCTCGCCTTTCGCCCGGCAGCGCATTTTCATGCGGCGAGCCTGGAAGTCACCACACACCGAACAACTGGAGATTTCGCGGTATTTGTCCTGCCCTGGCAGCCATACTTCAATGTCATAGGTACGGCGCGCGCCAAAACCGATATCGCCGGTGCAAAGCTTGACCACACGGTACGGCAGGTGCAGGCGCTTCAGCACTTCCTCAGCGCAGGCTGTCATGCGCTCCAGTTCTTCGTCAGACTGGTCCGGCGTGGTGATGGACACCATCTCCACTTTCTCGAACTGGTGCTGGCGGATCATGCCGCGCGTGTCACGGCCTGCGGACCCTGCTTCGGCGCGGAAACACTGGCTGTGCGCAGTAAAGCGGAACGGCAGGTCTTCCTCATCCAGAATTTCATCGGAATGGAAATTGGTCAGCGTCACCTCAGACGTCGGGATCAGCCAGTGATCGGTCGTCGTCTTGAAGGCGTCCTCGCCGAACTTCGGCAGTTGGCCGGTGCCCAGAAGCGCCGTGTCGCGCACCATGGCAGGCGTCAGCATCTCGGTATAACCGTGTTCGGTGGTGTGTAGGTCCAGCATGAACTGGCCTAGCGCCCGCTCAAGCCGCGCCAGCTGGTCCTTAAGCACAACAAAGCGCGAACCGGACATCTTGGCCGCACGTTCAAAATCCATCATGCCCAGCGCTTCGCCCAGTTCAAAGTGCTCTTTGACCTCGAAATCAAAGCGGGCCGGCTTGCCCCAGGTGCGAACCTCGATGTTGTCGTCTTCGCTGTCGCCGTCGGGCACGTCGTCATAAACCATGTTCGGCAGGCTCATCAGCAGCGTGTTCAGCTTTTCACCCAGCGTACGGTCTTCCTCTTCCATCTCGGAAAGGCGCGTCTTGAGGCCGCTGACTTCTTCCATCAGCGCCTGGGCTTCGGCTTCATTGCCCTGCCCTTTGGCCTTGCCGATCAGCTTGGAAGCTTCATTGCGGCGGGCCTGAGCGGCCTGCGCTTCGGTCTGCACCGCGCGGCGGGAACTGTCGAGCGCGATGACCTCCTCGGCTTTTGGCTCTTCACCACGGCGGGCAAGGGCTTTGTCGAAAGCTTCAGGGTTTTCGCGAATAAATTTCAGATCAAACATTGCGCTCGTCTCAGTTTAGGATTCAGATCAGATTTCATCGTCTTCGATGGCTTCGGCGCGCTTCGTTTCAAAAGCGGCGATCAGGATGATGGACAGCTCATACAGGAGCAACATGGGAATGCCAAGGGCGATCTGGCTCACTGGGTCAGGCGGCGTCAGGAAGGCAGCCACCAGGAAGGTCGCCACGATCATATAGCGCCGCTTGGCCCTGAGGCCTGCTGCGGTCACAATACCGGCGCGACCCATCAGTGTCAGCGCCACCGGCAGCAGGAAGGCAACGCCAAAGCCGAAGATCATCTGCATCACCAGCGACAGATATTCGCTGACCTTCGCCTCGGCCGCAATTTCAATGGCGCCTGTGCCGCCGGCCTGCTCGAAGCTCAGAAGGAACTGCCAGGCCCACGGGATCACCATGAAGTAAGCGAGGCTTGCGCCCAGCGCGAACAGGATGGGGGTTGCCACCAGAAACGGCAGGAAGGCCCTGCGTTCGTTCCGGTACAGCCCTGGGGCCACAAACTTCCAGATTTGTGCGGCCAGAAGCGGGAAGGTGCAGATGAACGCAGCATACAGCGCCACTTTAAGGTCTACAAAGAAGCCTTCAGTCAGCGAGGTGAAGATCATCCGGCGCTCTTCCCCCGTTGCCTGCGCGGCATCCATATAAGGTTTGGCCAGGATGTTGAAAATCTCGTCGGCGAAATAAAGGCCAACGCCAAAGGCAATGGCCATCCCAACCATAACCTTGATCAGGCGGGACCGCAGCTCGTTCAGATGGTCCAGCAGCGGCGCCTTGCTGGCATCTACCTCGTCCTCGTCAATAATATCCGGCTTGGCGACATCGCCCTGCAGCTCTTCAGGCCCCATCATGACGCACCGTCCTTGTCCGCATCAGCTTTCGGCGTGTCCGCCACAGGCTTGGCTTCCGTCTTTTTCTTGTTGTCCTTGGCCTCGCGCTCGCGGTTGCGCATGATATGGTTTGTCACTTCTTCCGGGCTCATGCCGGGGCGCAGGCCTTCCTGCTTGCGCAGGTCTGCGAACGGGTCTGTCGTCTCTTCGGCCTCCGCAGCCAGCTGCTCCACGCCGTCCTTGAATTCGGCGGCCAGTTCTCGCATGCGGCGCACCAGCCCGCCGACTGTTTTCAGCAGGCGTGGCAACTCCTTCGGTCCCACGACAACAAGCGCGACGACCGCCACAAGGAAAAGTTCCATTGCACCGATATCAAACATGGAAACGGGCTCCTGCCCCCAAGGGCACGCGGGTATCGAAAGGCTGGCTTACGCCTTGTCTTTCTCTTCGTTCTTCACCACTTCACCGTCGATGGTTTTCTTGTCCTCGACGGCTTTCGGTGCCTCTTCCGGCTCCTCAAGACCATCCTTGAGGCCTTTACGGAAGCTGGTGATGCCTTTGGCTACGTCGCCCATCAGGCCGGAGATCTTGCCACGGCCAAACAGAAGCACGATCAAGAGCACCACAAGTGCAATTTGTATCCATCCCGGAAACATAAGTTGTAACTCCCTTTTGCCGGTTCACTCCGGCTCTGTCTCTATGTAATGGCGTGCCTGAATGCACACAAGGCAAATCACGCCATATTGTTTTCTGCGTCCGCGTCGAGGTTGGCAGCGCCATCATCCATCGCCGCGCCTTCTTCGTCGTCAGAGTTTGCGCCGTCTGCAAGGCTGGCTCGTTCCTTGGCGGCGATCGCTTCCTCCAGGTCAATCTGGCCCTCGGCTTCCTCAATCGCCTTGGATGGGTCCGGCATGCCGCCCATCTTTTCAAGCGCCATATCGACGCTGTCCAACAGCCCTGCGGCCTTCAGTTCCTGAACACCGGGCAAATCCTTGATGGTTTCGATACCGAAATGGACCAGGAAATCCTCTGTAGTGCCATAAGTTACCGGACGACCCGGCGTGCGTTTGCGGCCCATCATACGTACCCAGCCCGCTTCCATCAGTACGTCAAGCGTGCCCTTGGAAATGCTGACGCCGCGGATCTCTTCGATCTCCGCCCGGGTCACCGGCTGGTGGTAAGCGATGATGGCCATGGTTTCCACTGCCGCGCGCGACAGTTTCCTGGGCTCGTCCACCTCGCGCCGCAACAGGAACGAAAGGTCCTCTGCCGTGCGGAACATGAACTTGCCCGCCAGGCGCACCAGGTTCACACCCGCCGTTGCATAGGATTCCGCCAGCCCTTCAATGTGGGCTTCCACATCCACCCCGTCTGGCAGGCGTTCTGCAATATCGTCCACCGACAGTGGATTTTCGCTGGCGAACAGAATCGCCTCCACCATGCGGCGGTGCTGCGCGATCACTTCCGGGTCGGTTGCGACCTGTTTTGTTGTTTCCGTCTCTTGCATCTTCAAATGTCTTATCGTTCTTTTTTACTTATTCTGAATTGTCGTTTGCCTGATTATCAGCCGTCTGGCCACCTTCTTCATCGTGGCGCTGGCGCAGATAGATCGGGCCAAAGGTCTCCATCTGCCTGAGGTCCGCCCTGCCCGCCTTGGCAAGCTCCAGCGTTGCCGCGAACATGCTGGCAAGCGCCGAGCGCCTCAAGCGGTCGTCCTTCAGGTCGGTTGGCAGGAAGGTTGAAAGCGTTGCCCAGGTGAACGTATCGCCGATCAGCCCCGACAAGCGCTCAATCGCGTCCTCAAGCGGATAGATCGGGCGGCGCTCGATGCGAATTTCCGTGATGGAATGGCGCTGGCGGTTGTCCGCATAAGCACGCAACAGCTCATAGAGCGTCACGTCATAGGAGCCCTTTTTGAGGAGCTTCAGGCCTTCGGGGCGACCCCGGCGGAATACATCGCGGCCCATGCGGTCCCGCGCCATCAGGCGGGCGCCGGCCTCGCGCATGGCCTCAAGCCGTTGCAGGCGAAGCTGCAGGCGGAAGGCCAGCTCTTCGGCCGACGGCTCTTCGTCGTCATCTTCCTTCGGCAGCAGCAGGCGGGACTTGAGGTAGGCAAGCCACGCCGCCATTACCAGATAGTCAGCCGCCAACTCAAGCTTCAACCGCTTGGCCGCTGTGACGAAGGTCAGGAACTGTTCGACCAGTTCAAGAATGGAGATTTGCGTCAGGTCCACCTTCTGGGCCCGCGCCAGCATCAGAAGCACGTCAAGCGGCCCCTCGAACCCGTCCATATGCAGGACAAGCTGGTTCGGGTCCGCCGGGTCCATCTGGCGGTGCGGGGTCGGCCCTACTGTGTCTTCTTCGAATTCCATTCTACGCCAAGCCAACCAGGGTCAGCACTCCCTTCGCTGCGAGCATGGTCGGTACCGTGATCACTTCCTCTGCGACCATTATTATGCCTATAAGGATGAAAAATCCAAAGGGTGCAATTGAACGGTAGCTTCGCGCCATATCATGGGGCAGGAATTGTTCCACGACACCACCCCCGTCAAGCGGCGGAATTGGCAGAAGATTGAACACCATGAACAGGCAGTTCAGGCGAACGCCCCACACCGCGGTCTGGAACAGCCATCCATCGGGGTTTGCGCCAGTAGAGACCGCTACCTTGAGCACAATGGCGAAGAAAATGGCAACCAGCAGGTTCCCGAATGGCCCGGCCAGTGCGACAATCACCATATCGCGGCGCATATTCTTGAAATAGCGCGGCTGGATCATCACCGGCTTGGCGTATCCTATCAGAAACGGAAAGTGGGCCAATATCGCCACCAGCGGGATCACCACCGTACCGATGGGGTCAATATGAACCGCCGGATTGAGGGACAGGCGTCCCTCGAGCTTGGCTGTCGGGTCGCCCAGCTTGTAGGCCGCCAGCGCGTGCCCAGCTTCATGCAGTGTCACTGCAAATAGGAATGGCAACGCCATCACGGTTAACAGCTGTATGCTTCCGGCCAGAAAATCCATGGGGTCCTCGGATCTTTTCTAAAACTTTTCCATCAGGGCATCATAGCGGCGGCGCAGGTCTTCCCTGTCGGCGCGCGGCGCCCGGTCTGCTTCTGATATGAGGGTTGCCAGTCGTTTCTCAAGCTTTCCTGAGGCGACATGACAGGCTGATGCGATGGATTGCATCTCGTCCATATTGCCGTTGCAGTGCAGCACCAGATCACAGCCTGCCGCAAAAGCCCCACGGGTCCGGTCTTCGAACTTGCCCGTGAGCGCCTTCATCGCCAGGTCATCGGACATCAGAAGGCCGGTGAACCCCATCTTCATGCGGATGATGCGGCCAATCACCACGCGGGAAAGCGTGGCGCACTGCTTTGGGTCAATATCCGTGTATTTGATATGGGCGGTCATGCCAAAAGGCGCGTCAGCCATGGCCCTGAACGGCAGGAAATCGCTTTCGTCCATTTCTTCGACCGTGGCGTCCACCACCGGCAGTTCCAGGTGGCTGTCGGCTGTTGCCCGACCGTGCCCCGGCAAATGCTTGATCACCGGCAGCACGCCGCCTTCCATCAGGGCGTCTACGACAATTCGGCCCATGGCGGTCACCAGCGAAGGGGCGTTGGAGAACGCCCGGTCGCCCACGATGGGGTCGGCCCAGTCATTCATCACGTCTAGAACCGGCAGGCAATCCACATTGATGCCCACGCGGCGCAGGTCATCTGCAATCAGCCGCACATTCAGACGAAGGGCGCTGGCCGCCAGCGTAGGATCCTTTTTCGACATTTCACCGAAGGTGGCCATGGCCGGATATTTGCGCCAGTAAGGTTCCGACAGGCGCTGCACGCGGCCGCCTTCCTGGTCCACCAGAATGGGCACCTTGTGACGCCCCACAGCCAGCTTCAGGTCCTTGATCAGGTTCGAAAGCTGGTCAGGGTCTTCCACATTCCGCTTGAAGATGATGAACCCGGCGGGTTTCACCTTGGCGAAAAATGCCCGCTCTTCTGCTGTGAGCGACAGGCCGGAGCAGCCGAAAATTGCTGGGATCATCAAAATACTCTTTTACGGATTAACGACGATGCAGGCCTGCTGCTGGGCGCGCAGACCCAGGCAAACCTCGTCGGCCGCGGCGCGGCTTTCAAGCGGCCCCACCCGCAGGCGGTAGAGTGTCCGGTCGCCGGTACGGACAGATTCGTAAACAGGCGAAAGGCCCTCAAGCACTGCGCGGTGCTTGCCGCGGATAGTGCGCCATGCCGTGGCGGCTGATTCCTCAGATCCATAAGCCCCCAACTGCACCTTGAACGCACCTGCAGGCACGGCGGCTGGTTGAGGGGCTGGTTCCTGGGTATCAGGCTCCGACTTCACGGCTGGTGTGGCAGCCTGTTTGACTTCCTCTGCCACCGCTTGCGCACGCGCTTCAGCTTCCGCCGCAATGCGGGCTTCATCTTCGGCGTGGCTGTCATCTACGGCGGGTTCTGAATCAGCGGGCAGCTCCTTCAGGGGCTCTTCCGGTTGTTCAGCAAGCGCGAGGCTGTCGCTGGCGGCGCCCTGGTCGAACACCTGTTTGTCCTGGTTCGGCACATCCATGCCGCCTGGCTCTTCGGGCTTGGTCTTGATCGGTGCCGCTTCGGCCACCACATGGCGTGGTGGCCCGTCAGGCGAGCTGTCGTAAAGATAGAGAAGCACAAGCACAAACAGCACAACCACGGTGGTTGCGGCCGCAGCCGTGATCACCAACGTTTTCCTACCCTCAAAGAAGCCTTTCGCTTCCTCTTCCTCAGGAACCGGTTGAAGCCATGGCGGGATATCCTTGTCGGCTCCCGCGCCTGCCTGTTCGTTCTCGCTCATTTACCGCATTTCCTCCATTGGCGTTACGCCCAGCACACCGAGACCGCTGGCAATCACCACGGCCACTGCGCGTACCAGCGCCAGACGCGCTTTTGTCAGCGCTTCATTGCCGTCTATGATAAAGCGCAAGTCAGGATTGTCATTCCCCTTATTCCAGAATGTATGGAATTCGGAGGCCAGATCATACAGGAAAAACGCAATACGGTGCGGTTCATGCGCTTCAGCAGCGCTTTCCACCATGCGTGGCCATGCGGCACACTGCTTGATCATGGCAATCTCGTTTTCATCAGCCAGCAGGCTGAGGTCGGCGTTCATCAGGCTGGTATCAGACGCGTCCAGGCTGGCGAACGCTGTCTGTGCCTTTGCTTTCACCGAACAGGCGCGGGCGTGCGCATACTGTACATAAAAGACCGGATTGTCCTTGGACTGTTCCATCACCTTCTTGAAGTCAAAATCCAGGTGGGCGTCGTTCTTGCGGGTCAGCATGATGAAACGCGTCACGTCGCGGCCTACTTCGTCCACCACTTCGCGAAGGGTGATGAAGTTACCGGACCGCTTGGACATCTTGAAGGGTTCACCGTCACGGAACAGCTTCACCATCTGGCAAAGCCGCACATCCAGCGTGCCGTCCTCGGAAAGCGCCTTCACTGCCGCCTGCATCCGCTTCACATAGCCACCATGGTCGGCGCCCAGGATATCGATCATCTGCTTGTAGCCACGAACATACTTGTCGTGGTGATAGGCGATATCAGCGGCGAAATAGGTATATTCGCCGGTGGATTTCTGCAGCGGACGGTCCACGTCATCGCCAAAGTCCGTGGCGCGAAACAGGGTTTGCTCCCGCTCTTCCCAGTCTTCCGGCTTCTTGCCTTTTGGTGGCTCCAGCACGCCCTGGTAGATGTGCCCGCGGTCCTTCAGCACCTGGATCGCTTCCGGAATACGTCCGCTTTCATGAAGCGTGCGCTCGGAGAAGAAAGTCTCATGCTCAACACCAAGGGCCGCCAGGTCTTCCCGGATCAGGTCCATCATGGCGCCTGAGGCGTCAACCTTGAACTGCGCCAGCCATTCGCTTTCCGGCGCATCCAGAAACTGGTCACCGTACTTTTCCTTGAGCATATGCCCCACAGGGATCAGGTAATCACCGGGGTAAAGGCCTTCAGGGATTTCACCAATGTCACGGCCGTGCGCTTCCTGGTAGCGAAGGTGCGCAGACCGCGCCAGCGTATCGATCTGGCTGCCCGCGTCGTTAATGTAATATTCCTTGGTAACGTCAAAACCCGCTTTGCCCAGCAGGTTCGCAAGCGCATCGCCGAACACGGCGCCGCGCACGTGGCCCACATGCATGGGACCGGTTGGGTTTGCGGATACATATTCCACATTCACCCGCTCGCCACCACCCATGGTGCTGTTACCGTAGGCAGTGCCTGCCTTCAATATCTCATCCACCTGGGACTGCCAGAAGCTCTTTGAAATCCGCAGGTTGATAAACCCTGGGCCAGCGATGTCCACGCTTTCAACCGCATCCAGCGCTTCAAGTGCTGGCGCCAACAGGCTCGCGATCTCGCGCGGGTTCTTGCCCGCCTGTTTAGAAAGCACAAGCGCTGCGTTAGTGGCAATATCACCGTGGCTGGCGTCGCGCGGCGGCTCCACCGCCACGTTGGAGGTGTCCATGTCAGCCGGCAGTTCGCCGTTGGCGGCAAGGTTGGTCAGAACCGCATCGATCGCGGTCCGAAACTCAGTAAAAACATTCATAGTGATACTCGGTTCAAATCAAATAGTTTGGCGTGCTCGCGGAAGGCGAAGCGGTCGGTCATACCGGCGATAAAGTCAGCAACAACCCGCGCTGTTTCCGGTGTTCCCGGGCCCTGGGCACGCTCGTTCCATTCAGTAGGCAAACATTCTGGTTCGGTGATATACAACTCGAACAGGTCCGACACCACCCTTTTTGCCTTACTGGCCATACGGTTAACCAGATAGTGGCGATACATGCGCTCGAACAGGAAGCTCTTCAGCTCCTTCACGGCCTCGCCCATATCTTTGCCAAAAGCAATCGTAGGCTGGCCCGCATTCCGGATGTCATCAGGGGACGTAGGCGCCAGCTTTTCAATCCGGCGACCGCTTTCCACCATCATATCCGCCACCATCCGGTTGATCATTCGTCGGACAAGTTCGTGGATCATCACGTCCTTGGGCGCGTTCGGATAGGTCCATTTCACTTCATCGAGCACCTGCGCCACCACCGGGATCTTCTTAAGCTCATCAAACTCAAAGAGGCCAGCGCGCAGGCCGTCATCCAGGTCGTGGGATGAATAGGCAATATCGTCAGCAAGGGCCGCGATCTGGGCCTCGGCAGACGCATAGGTGTGCAGTTCCAGGTCATTTTCCGGGAGATAGTCACGGAAGCCGAACGAAAGCTCAGCTGGCGGATTTTTGTGATCAATCGGCGCGTCCACAAGCGGCCCATTGTGCTTCGCCAGCCCTTCAAGGGTTTCCCACGTCAGATTCAGGCCTTCAAAGGACGCATAGCGATGTTCCAGCCGCGTCAGAAGACGCAGCGCCTGGGCGTTATGGTCAAACCCGTCATATTCTTTCATGCAGGCGTCCAGCACAGTTTCGCCCACATGGCCAAAAGGTGGATGACCAAGGTCATGGGCCAGCGCCAGCGCCTCGCCCAGATCCTCGTTCAGATGCATCGACCGGCATACGGAACGCGCGATCTGGGCTACTTCCAGCGAGTGGGTCAGGCGCGTCCGGAAGTGGTCGCCTTCATGATAAACGAACACCTGCGTCTTGTGCTTGAGCCTGCGGAAGCTCGAAGAATGGATCACCCGGTCACGGTCCCGCTGATAGCAGCTGCGATTCGGCGTCTCCGGCTCCTTGAAGACACGGCCACGGCTTTCTGAAGGACGACACGCGTATGGGGCCAGTGTGTCTTCATAGCGCGGCAAACTATCGTACATGTCTTTCTCCTTGGGCTCAGGTGGCCTGAATGCGTAGCTGGTTTGGGGCACATTATCCCCGCCCCTGACGAAGGGCAACTCTTTCTATTTAATTGCCTTGGGTTTACCCCACATCCCCAAATTTCGTCCATTCCACAATACTGCACTTGCAAAAGTATTAACAAATAGTTAACTGACTTCTTGTGCGTTAAGGCTTTTTTAATTATTATGAAGCGATGATCGAAAACGCTGATAACATTGACAAAGAGCCACCCGCGTTTGAAGCCAGGTTTCAACAGGATCTGCTCAACCACTGGCGCGAAATTCAGCATAACCGGAAATTTCCCGATAAACGCGAGTTCAGGCCGCAGAAGTTTCCAAAGTTCCTGCCGCAACTGGCAATCGTGTCTATCTGCGGGTCAAACGATTATGATGACCGCCTCACCGGCGCGACCGTTTCTGAAGTGCTGAAGCTTGATCGCAGCCACGGGCGGCTGGTGTCGCCCCCGGACGGTGCGGTGAAGACCATCATTCATGACATGCTCGACCGCGCGGCAAAGGCCAACGGACCGATCTATTTCAAGGGAAATTTCCAGCCCGCGGAGAGTGCCAGCATCCCCTTCACGGTCCTGGTGCTACCCTTCTCCCACAATGGCGACGCCGATGTGCTGGATACCCTGATGCTGGCGTTCGATTTCAGCAAAAGGCGCAAGCTTGAGATTACCCTCCCCACGGGTAACATGGGCGCAGAGCAGCCGACAGACCCGACGGCCTGACGCCCGGTCTGATTATCTGTCCAAATAATATCGCGCTCGTGAATTGACCATTGGTCCCATGCCCCCTACATATGGGGCAAGACTGATCACGCAAAGTATGGCGAAAAATCATGACCGATCAACAGCCCCCCGTTGGGCTCAGTGAAAAAGCCGCAGCGCGCGTCAAGGCGCTTATCGAACAGCAGGGCAATCCGAACCTGAAGCTCAGGCTGACCATCTCCGGCGGCGGCTGCAGCGGATTCCAGTACGGCTTTGACTTCGACGAAGAGCAGAAAGACGACGATATTGTGGTTGAGCGCAACGGCGTCACCATGCTGGTGGACCCCATGTCGCTGCTTTATATCTCCGGCGCTGAGGTAGATTTTGTCGAAGACCTGGTCGGCGCTTCCTTCCAGGTGAAAAACCCGAACGCCACGGCCTCCTGCGGTTGTGGCTCCTCTTTCTCGGTCTAGGGCCCAGGTTCATGAAAATTGCCAGCTTCAACATCAATGGCGTAAAGGCGCGCCTGCCCCGGCTTCTTGAGTGGCTGGATGAATTCAGCCCCGACGTTGCCTGCCTGCAGGAGATCAAGAGCGTGGACGAGAATTTCCCGCGCCTCGAGATTGAGGAAAAGGGCTGGCATGTGGAAACCCATGGCCAGAAAAGTTTCAACGGTGTGGCGCTGATCTCGAAGCACCCGATTGAGGATATCCGGCGCGGACTGCCTGCGCTTAATGGCGGCGAGGAGCTTGAGGACGAGCAGGCGCGCTATATCGAGGCGACAATCAAAGGCGTGCGCGTGGCGTCTATCTACCTGCCGAACGGCAACCCGCAGCCCGGGCCGAAATTCGACTATAAGCTCACATGGATGGACCGGCTGATCGCCCATGCCAATCGCTTGCTTGAGCTTGAGATGCCGATCGTGCTGGCGGGCGACTATAACGTCATCCCGTTTGACGAGGACTGCCATAACCCGGCTGCCTGGGTAGATGATGCCCTTACCCAGCCCGAAAGCCGCGCCCGGCTGAAAAGCCTGTGGCATCTGGGCTATCTGGATGCGCTGAGGCAGATCAAGCCGAAGGGCGAGGCCTATACCTTCTGGGACTATCAACGCGGTGCCTGGCAGAAAGACCACGGTATCCGGATCGACCACCTCCTGCTGTCCCCGCAAGCCGCCGACATCCTGCGCGACTGCCAGGTGGACCGCCAGCCGCGCGGCAAGGAAAAGGCCAGCGACCATACCCCCATCTGGGTGGATCTGGACGTGGCCCTCGATTAACCGATTATGTGGGTCAGGCGCGTTTTAGGCGTCTACCGTTTCGTATTTTTCGAATTCGCGATTAGCAGACGGGTTGCCGAGGCTGTCGAGCCCGGGCGTGACATATTCGTCCATGTCCACGATCTGGTTTTTCGCGTTTACGTGCACAGCGCGGGAGATGCGGCCAGGCAGCTCCTTCGCGGGCACCGCCTCATAGCCCATGATGATGGCCAGATCACCCTTTGAGAACTGGTGCGCGGCAGCGCCATTGAGGCAAACGACGCCAGAGCCTTCCGTGCCTTCAATCACATAAGTCTGGATACGTTCGCCATTGGTGATATTCACCACATCCACCTGGGTATGTGGCAGAATTCCAGATGCGCGCAGGAGAACCGGGTCCACAGTGATGGAACCGACATAGTCAAGGTCGGCGCCTGTTACCGTCACGCGGTGCAGTTTACCATACATGAATGGGCGCAGCGCGCCATCGAGACTTGGTTGTGTCACTGGTTCGACCCTCTCAAAAACAGTAAGGATGCGGATATGGCGCACACAGACGCGCCGGTCAAGCCTCCAGGCACAAAAAAACCGGGGCTAAGCCCCGGTTTTCATTGACCTGTGCGTCAGGATTTCAGCCCTATTCGAACACTTTCTGTTCGTTCTCCGCCATGCAGATGCGGTAGCGGATACCGTGTGCAGTGCCAATGGCAACCGCAACAACAAGCCCCAGCAGAAGATTCAGGGATTGCATCAAGACCATGTTACCCGCAAGACCGGCAAGCGTTACAGGCACCAAAACAACAGCGTAAAGCAGCACCAACACGATGGCGAAATCCACAGTATGGGGGTGCGACATGCCTTCTGCTTCAGAACGCAAAGCGGTTTGCGTGAGGTTCGCGGAAAAGAGCGAATAAATGACACAGCTCACAATCACCACGATGATATTATTCAGTAGCGTGGCCCGGGTGGAAGCCGAAAGGTCGGCGCCCGCAGCAGCCTGTTCCGCAAAGCTTGGACCCAAGCCCAGTGCTGCGAAGACCGTGATAACGACCAAACTAATAATCACCAGCAACACACCTATAAAGAAGAACTTCAGGCTGTTCACGCCCGCAGCCCCTATTGCCTCGCCAATTGACCCGAAGGACGCGCCTTCAGCCCCAAAAGCGCCCACGCGCACGCCCACATTGAAAAGGTGCGACGTCGCGAAAAGCATCAAAAAGCCGAAAACCAGTACCAGCAACAGAAAGGTCATCATTGCCCCCATATGGTCGGCGATCATTGCTTCCGCATTACCGGAACCCTGCTGTGATATTTCCTGAAACACCTGCAACAAGGTGTTATCAACCAAAAAGATAGCTGAAAACACAAACAGCGCGAACACCGCAACCAGCAGGCCAATAGCCTTCAGGAAAGGAATTGGCGCGGACAGCGGCATGCGTAGCGCATGGCTTACGATCTGAATGATTGGCAATTTCGTCATGATGCTCCCCCAGCGATGAATTTGTCAGGACAAACACTAGCCTGAGGCTTCGCAACCGCAAAAGCCTTTTTTTGTGCATCTCAAAAGCAAAGCAAACTCAGCTTTGTCGCTGCCATTCAAGATGAATGATTGGGAAGGGCCGACCGGCATCGTCCAGAGGATCACGGCGTACATCAACAAAGCCACATGCCTTGTAGAATCCGTGGGCCTGTGGCTGCTGCTCGTTCACCTGCACTGTGACAGTATCGAACTGGGCCTTGACCGTATCGATAAATTTCCTGCCAATACCCTTGCCATGCGCAGCTGGATCAACAAACAGCGCGTCTATGTTGCTCCCGGTGCAGCCCATGAAGCCGAGCGGGCGATCCCAGGCATCCACGAACACTGAAAAGTCTGCGTTCGGCAGATACTGGTTCTTCACTACGTCGGCGATTTCAGTGATGTCGGTGTCACTCAGGAAATGGTGTGTAGCTACGACAGCGGCGTGCCAGATGTCGAAAAGGCGGGCCAGGTCATCCGCCCGCGCCTGACGAAATGTCATACAAAGTCCTATTCAAAAGCAGATACGTCCCGAACGGCGCCCTTGCTAGCAGATGTTGCCATCGCTGCATAGGCCTTCAGGGCTTTTGAAACTTTCCTTGCACGCGGCTTCACCGGCTTCCAGGCGTCAGCGCCTTTTGCGTCCATTTCAGCCCGACGTGATGCCAATTCCTCGTCCGATACCATCACATTAATCGTGCGGTTCGGGATATCGATCTCGATCGTGTCGCCCTCTTCTACGAGGCCAATGGCGCCACCTTCAGCCGCCTCGGGGCTTGCGTGCCCGATAGAGAGGCCCGATGTGCCGCCGGAGAAGCGCCCGTCGGTCAGCAATGCACAGTCTTTGCCGAGCCCCATGGATTTGAGGTAACTGGTTGGATAGAGCATTTCCTGCATGCCCGGCCCGCCGCGCGGCCCTTCATAGCGAATGATCACAACGTCGCCCGCCACAATCTTGCCCGCGAGGATGGCTTCCACAGAGGCGTCCTGGCTTTCGAAAATACGAGCACGTCCCGTGAACTTCAGGATGCTTTCATCCACGCCCGCCGTTTTCACGATACAGCCTTCTTCAGCGATGTTGCCATACAACACCGCCAACCCGCCATCCTGGCTGTAGGCGTGTTCTTTTTCGCGGATACAGCCGCCAGCACGGTCCAGGTCCAGCTCGTCATAACGGTTGGACTGGCTGAAGGCTACCTGGGTGGACACGCCGCCCGGGGCCGCCTTGAAGAAATGGTGCAGGTCACCATCATTGGAAACCCGCACGTCATACCGCGCCAGCGCTTCGCCCATGGTGGCTGTGTGAACCGTAGTGCAATCAGTGTTAATCAGCCCGGCGCGGCCAAGCTCCCCCAGGATGCTGAAAATACCGCCCGCGCGGTGAACATCCTGAATGTGATACTTATTGGTGGCCGGCGCGACCTTACAGAGGTTCGGCACCTTGCGCGACAGGCGGTCGATGTCTTCCATGGTGAAATCAAGCTCGGCTTCCTGCGCGGCAGCCAGGATATGCAGCACCGTGTTCGTTGACCCGCCCATGGCGATATCGAGCGCCATGGCATTCTCGAACGCACCGAAGTTGGCCACATTGCGCGGCAGCACGCTTTCGTCGCCGCCCTGATAGTAGCGCTTGGAGATATCCACAATCAGCCGCGCTGCCGTCAGGAACAGTTCTTTTCGGTCAGAATGGGTCGCGAGCGTCGTGCCGTTCCCTGGCAGGCTGAGCCCCAGGGCTTCCGTCAGGCAGTTCATGCTGTTCGCCGTGAACATGCCTGAGCAGGAGCCACATGTCGGGCAGGCGGAACGTTCGACCGCGGCAACCTGCTCATCCGACACATTGGGGTCAGCTGCCTGGACCATGGCGTCCACCAGGTCCAGTTTGTGGGTTTCCCCATCATAGTCCGCCTCGCCCGCTTCCATCGGGCCGCCTGACACAAAAACAGCCGGGATATTCAGCCGGAGCGCTGCCATCAGCATGCCCGGCGTGATCTTGTCACAGTTGGAGATGCACACCAGCGCGTCGGCGCAGTGGGCATTCGCCATATATTCAACGCTGTCCGCGATAATCTCACGGCTCGGCAGGCTGTAGAGCATGCCGTCATGTCCCATCGCAATACCGTCGTCTACAGCAATGGTATTGAACTCTTTTGCCACACCGCCCGCAGCCTCGATCTCCCGCGCCACCATCTGGCCCAGGTCTTTCAGATGAACGTGGCCCGGCACGAACTGGGTGAAGCTGTTGACCACCGCGATGATCGGCTTCTTGAAGTCCTCGTCTTTCATGCCGGTCGCGCGCCACAGGGCGCGTGCCCCTGCCATGTTTCGGCCGTGCGTTGATGTGCGGGAACGATACTGGGCCATCAGGCTCTCCACTACTGTCGGGCTATACCCGATTGGTCTTCGAATCTGTGCGCGACTGTAGCCGTGCGACCCAGCGGTGTCGATAATAAATGAAAAGCTATTGGAGATTTTTTGAATTTTAATTGCGCCTAATTCGATTGCGCGGCAACCCCCAGCACCGTATGAAAGAGACAGTCAACCAAGGAGTTTAGCCATGTCCGAGGGCATGATGGAGCCATATGTCGGCTTGATCACTTTTTTCCGCCAGCCTGCTGCCCAATCGGCAGAAGGCCTTGATATCGCCGTTATGGGTGTACCGTTCGACCTGGCCACCACTGGCCGGTCCGGTTCGCGATTTGGTCCGCGTGCTGTTCGCGAAATGTCGCTGACCATGGCTGAATTCCCCTGGGGTGTCTGGCCCTGGGATTTCCATTTCCGTGACCGCTTCAAGGTGGCTGACCTTGGCGACGTAGCAGGCTTCACGGCCTATACCGACCGGCTGATGCCTGCTGTTGAAGAAAAGGCGGACGAAGTGCTGGCGACCGGGTCTTCCCTCCTGACAATCGGCGGTGATCATTCCATCAGCTATCCGCTTCTTCGCGCCCACGCCCGCAAGCACGGGCCGCTGGCTCTCATTCATTTTGATGCGCATTCCGACACCTGGACGGATGACGACCTGAACCACGGCACCATGTTCTATCACGCCATCAAGGAAGGCATTATCGTGCCGGAAAACTCGATCCAGATGGGCATGCGAACGCCAAACCCGGACACCCACGGCATGATGGTGATCGACGGCAATGAATGCCTGCGCACCCCTGCTGAAGAACTGGCGAAAAAAATCCGCGAACGGGTAGGGAATCGCCCGGCCTACCTGACATTCGATATCGATTTCCTTGATCCGAGCGTCGCACCGGCAACCGGCACTCCTGTCGTAGGCGGACCGGACTGCGCTTACGCACGCGATGTGTTACGGGCGCTTGCAGGCCTCAATATCGTTGGTGGTGACCAGGTTGAGGTTGCGCCGCACTATGAAGGCCCAGCCCAGATTACGGCGCTTGCAGGTGCCACCATTGCCGCAGATATCCTGTATCTGATCGGGCTCGCAAGGGAATTGTAATCAGTAAATGCCTGGGCTGCAGGTCAGTCGTGCAGCTCAAAGCCATAGCGCGCCATCAGTGCGCCACCGGTGTGAAGCCGTTCGATCTCACTGTCTAGATATTCCACCAACTTGCTGGCCTCTATGGAAGGCCAGCAGGCAACCCCCTCCCCCAGTGTCAGCAGCGAAAAGCGCTTGTCCGCAGGAAACTCCGGACGGCCTGCGCGGCCGAAATACTGGCGCGCGTCAATTGAGTAGGCAATGGCCACATCCACTCGGCCCGCGGCCAGGAGGTCAAAGGCCTCATCCACGGTTTTGGTGTAGAGCATGGTTTTGGCGAACGGCAGCGTGCGCTGCGCGATGGTGCTGACATGGATACCCTCGTCCCCCGCGATCAGCTTGCCTTCAAGGGCTGCCAAGCCGCCAGCAGGCACCGCGCCATGCTTGGCGTAGGCGCGCATGAACAGGCGGTTGAAGGGTTTTGAAGCGACAAGTTGGTCGAGGGGAGTGCCGTTTTGGATGTAGAAGGTCTCGTCGCTGGTCGCCATATACATGCAATCGACCTGATGCTCGAAGAAGGACCGCGCCAGCCGCTTGACCGGCAGCATCACCAGATCGGTCTCAACCGGCGCCTTGGCAACCACATCAACATAGACAGCATTATAGGGACCGCCTTTGCCGGGCTCGAACACGTTGGGGATGGCGGCGCCCGCCACCACAAGCTTCACGTCATCCGCACGCACGCCAAAAGCCGCGCCCAAAAGCGCGCAAGACACCATCAATGATGCCAATGAAGGCCGCATACACTCCCCAATCATCCCTTAACCCCGCAGCCCTTATACACAAAACTGCCGGAAACACAATGGAGGGAAGCAAACCCGGGCGCGGGCAAAGAAAAAGGGGCCACACCGGGCCCCTTCAGAACTGGTTGTGTCGCGCTGGATCAGCCCAAGCGCGTGAGCGCGGCCTTGACCTTCTCAATCTGGCTTTCGAGGTCCGAGAGCTGTTCTTTCGCTTCCGCCACCACATGCTCTGGTGCTTTAGCCACAAAGCCTTGGTTGTTCAGGCGGCCTTTCAGCGAACCGGCTTCTTTCGAAAGCTTCTCAAGGTTCTTTTCAAGCCGGGCTTTCTCTGCGTCCAGGTCCATCAGGTCAGCAAGCGGCAGGTGAACGGTGGCTTCATCCACCACAAGCTGGGCCGAGTCCTTGCTTTCAGCTGCATCGACCGCTTCGGCCTTTTCAAGGCGCGCGAGGCGGCAGATCATGTCCTGGAACGCGTCAAGCCGCGCTTTTGTGGCGTCGGATGCCCCCACAACCAGTGCCGTTGCCTTGGCGCCCGCAGGCACGTTCATCTCTGATCGCGTGGAGCGAATCTCGGAAATGAACTTGATCGCCCAGTTGACTTCATCGCCCGCTGCGGCGTCGGTTTCCGCAACAGTCGGCCATTCTGCGAGGATCAGGTCATAAGGGCGGTCATCGCGCGTGGCGTGCCACAATTCTTCGGTGATGAACGGCATGAACGGATGCAGCAGCACCAGAATCTGGTCCAGCACCCAACCGGCGACCTTGCGCGTTTCTTCCTTCAAAGCTTCATCTTCGCCCCAGAACACAGGCTTGATCAGTTCCACATACCAGTCGCAGAAAGTGCCCCAGGTGAAGTGATAGATGGCGTCGGCGCTGTCGTTGAAGCGGAAGGCTTCAAGCGCCTTGGTCACACCTTCGGCCGCCTTGGTCACTTCGCCAATGATCCACTTGTTCACCGCCAGCGTTGCCTCAGGCGCAGCCACTGTGTCAGAGCCCGCAATGCCGTTCATTTCGCAGAAACGCGCGGCGTTCCAAAGCTTGGTGCCGAAATTCCGGTAGCCTTCAACTCGCTTCTCGGACATCTTGATGTCGCGGCCCTGGGCTTCCATCGCGATCAGGGTGAAGCGCAGCGCGTCGGCGCCGTATTTTTCCACAAACTCCAAGGGGTCAATCACATTGCCCTTGGATTTGGACATCTTGGCGCCCTTCTCGTCGCGCACCAGCGCGTGGATGTATACATCCTTGAAAGGCACCTCGCCCATGAAGTGAATGCCGGACATCATCATCCGGGCAACCCAGAAGAAGATGATGTCGAAGCCGGTGATCAGCGTGGTGTTGGGGTAATATTTCTTCACAGTCTCGAGGTCAGCGTCCTCAGGGCCCGTCCAGCCAAGCGTGCTGTATGGCCACATGGCGCTTGAGAACCAGGTATCCAGAACGTCCGTGTCCTGCGTCAGCGTAACATCAGGGCCCAGCTTGGCGCGTGCTGCCTCATAGGCTGCTTCTTCGGTTTCCTCAACGAAAACGCTACCATCCGGCCCATACCATGCAGGGATACGGTGGCCCCACCAAAGCTGGCGGGAAACGCACCATGGCTGGATGTTGCGCATCCACTCAAAGTAGGTCTTTTCCCAGTTCTTCGGGATGAATTTGGTTTTGCCACTCTCAACCGCCTCGATCGCCGGTTTCGCCAGCGTTTCCGCATCCACATACCACTGTTCGGTCAGCCACGGTTCAATCACCACGCCGCCACGGTCGCCATAGGGCACCATATGGCGGTGCGGCTCAACCTTCACCAGGAAGCCAGCGGCGTCCATGTCAGCCACGATCGCCTTGCGGGCCTCGAACCGGTCCATGCCGCGGTATTTCTCAGGCGCGTTCTCATTGATGCAGGCGTGCTCGTCGAAGATGTTGATCATCTCCAGGTCGTGGCGCTTGCCGATCTCGAAGTCGTTGAAGTCATGCGCGGGCGTAACCTTGAGGGCACCTGTGCCCTGCTCCGGGTCTGCATGCTCGTCACCCACAATGCGGATCAGGCGGCCCACCAGCGGCAGCTTGACGAATTTGCCGATCAGGTCCTTGTAGCGCTCGTCCTCGGGGTGAACAGCTACCGCCGTGTCGCCCAGCATGGTCTCTGGCCGCGTGGTCGCGATCTCAATAAAGCGGCCTTCTTCGCCGTCGATCGGGTAGTGGAAGTGCCAGAAGTTGCCGTCAACTTCCTTCTGCTCCACTTCAAGGTCCGAAATGGCGGTCTTCAGTTTTGGGTCCCAGTTCACCAGGCGCTGGGACTTGTAGAGAAGCCCTTCCTTGTAGAGCTGAACAAACTTGGTGATCACGGCCTTGGAGCGAGGCTCATCCATGGTGAAGGCCTCGCGCGACCAGTCGCACGATGCGCCCAGGCGGCGAAGCTGGCCGGTGATGGTGCCGCCGGATTCCGCTTTCCATTTCCACACGCGCTCAAGGAAGGCCTCGCGGCCCATATCCTGGCGCGTAATATTGCTGCCCTCCGCATCCATCTGGCGCTCAACCACCATCTGGGTCGCGATGCCCGCATGGTCGGTGCCCGGCTGCCACAGCACGTCCTTGCCACGCAGGCGCTCGAAACGGATCAGCACGTCCTGCAGGCTGTTATCCAGCGCGTGCCCCATGTGGAGACTACCTGTCACATTCGGCGGAGGCATGACGATGACATAGGGCTCGGCATCAGCGCGCTGGCCGCATTTGAATGCGCCAGACGTTTCCCAATGTTCGTACCATTTGCCTTCAATATCCGCCGGGGAATAGGTCTTTTCCAACATCTCAAAAAATCCGTTATTGTCCGGGATGCAGGCACACTGTGTGCGCCGTATCCGCTTTCTTTCCTAAAAACAGCGCCGCACAATGCACAAAATTGGGGCAAAACGAAACCCTCAATCCACCCAAAAGGTGGGTTTTTTGGTCTTTTCAGCGCCAGATGTTCCATATATGCGACGGCGCCCCACCCATGCCATACCCCATATAGCTTTGGTTGATCTTTAATTCGCGCCACCAATCAGGTAGGCTGATGAAATGATTGGGTTTTACAAGCTGCCATCAGGAACTTGCCGGCCAAGCCGTGTGATTGGCCTAATGCTGCTATGCCTGACCGCTTTTTTGGGGCCTGCCCTGTCGGCAAACCAAGCGGTGGTCGAAGAGCAACAGACCGCACTACAAGAAGAACAAGATGGCGTCCTGGCCCACCTGCCGATCGAGATCATCAACAACCGCGTTCATGTTACGATGCATGTCTCGGACACCCCGGTCACCATGCTGCTGGATACAGGCGCCACAACGACGATCCTGTTCAAGAACCCAGGCCTTTCTGATGAAGACCTGAAGGCAGGGAAATCGGTTGATATCAATTTCCCGGCCTTTCGCACGTCAGCCAAGGGCTACCGCCTCGCATCTGTCGATTTCATGGCTGGCGACTTCAGCTTTCACAGCAGCAATACGCTCTATATCGACAACCGGGATGAGATTTCATCGGACCTGAGCTTCAAGATTGATGGCATCCTGGGACGCGACTTCTTTGGCGCCTATATCGTAGAGGTGATCCCGTCTGAACAGACTCTGGCGCTGATCAGCCCCGGTACCGAGATCGGCGAGCGCTTCAAATATCGCCACCGGCTTTTTATGGACGGCGAGACACCCTATCTGCTGCACAGGTCGCGCCTGCCGTGGGAGCCACACCCCTCTGCGAAAAAGCTGCTGCTGGACACCGGTTACCCGGGCGGCATCGTTTTGTGGGACACGGCGCACTTCAACCGCGCGACAGACCCCGGCGAGCGCGAGGAGATGCTCGCGGCGAATGAAGGCGTCATCTATTACGGCATCATCAAATTCGGGCGGCTGCTGTTCAAGAACATCCCGATTTTCATTGGCCCGAACGCGCCGTCAAGGACCGATGACCGGGAAGGCATTATCGGCGCTGGCATGTTCCTGCCGTTTCGCTATGCCATTGATCTCAATAGAGAAACCCTGTGGCTGAATCCACGGGTTCGGTCCTTTAATGACGGCTACCAGATCAGTAATGAAATAATTTACACCCCCGGAAACGAAGGGTTCAGGGTCAAGGAGTTCCCACCCCGCGTCAGCCCCACGCCAAAGGTGGTGCTGCGGCGTGATACGGAAGTCGTGCCAGACTGACCAGCCTACAACAGTGCTGATACAAAAAAGGGCGCTTGAAAGCGCCCTGATCTCCCGTTCTGCTGCCCTGGTTATTTCCGGCGGGCAATCCGTGCCACTTCACGTTCCACCGCATCCTGCACGATGCCAGGCAGGTTTTCGTCCAACCAGCCCTGCAGCATTGGCTTGAGCATGGCGCGCACAAGCGATTCAAGGGTGTTGTCCGCCCCTTCGTAGCCTGCCACCATCATCTGGGTCAGGTGCGCGAAGCTCTCGGCAGTCCTGGTCTCTACCGGAGGCGAAACGATTGCTTCAACTTCAACTTCGCTCGCAAGCTCGGTCAACTCGAAGACATCTTCCTCTTCAGGCTCTGGAATTGGTTCCGGTTCCGGAATGGGTTCGGGCTCTGGCTCGTAAACAGGGTCGGGCTCGGGCTCTGGCTCAGGTTCCGGCTCAGGTTCCGGTTCATAAACCGGCTCTGGCTCCGGCTCCGGTTCCGGCTCGGGTTCTGGCTCAGGCGTAGGGGCTTCCTCGAAGTCTTCCTCGACTTCAGGTTCCGCTGCCTCTTCCTCCGACTCGTCAGAAATGATCCGGCGTATAGACGCCAGGATCTCTTCCATAGTCGGTTCGTCTTCAGATGCGTTATCGCTCATTGACCAGCCACTGTTAACACTCCCTAGACCAGAGGTACCTTTAAGAGAGTCCCGTGTCAATAATTCTTAAGCGCACAAAGGCAGTTAAGTACAACGACACCAGCCATGGTTGGGGGCAAAAAGACCCGGTAGGCAATAAAAAAGGGGCCCAAGGACCCCTTCAATCTTTTTTACCTGCCAGATTACCTGTCAGCGGCGCTATTCGATGTCGGTACCAATGAACTTGGTATCGACCTTGTCGTAATAGCGCTCAGGGTTATAGGCAGCGACGCCGAGGCGCAGGTCTTTGGCCGTCAGCTTGCCAACTGCTGAGACTAGGCTGTAGGCCGTAACCGCTTCGTCGCGCTGGGCGCGCACAAGCGCCACACGGGCGTTCAGCAGTTCCTGTTCGGCGTTCAGCACGTCAAGCGTGGTACGCGAGCCCACATAGGCTTCCTGGCGCACGCCTTCAAGTGCGATCTCGCTTGCGCGCACTTGCGCTTCCGTCGACTTGATCTGGCCAACGGCGGCACGATACTGGTCCCACGCCACAAACACATTTTCCTGGGCCACGCGCTCAGCCTGGCGGATCTCCATCAGGCGCTGGCTACGTACTTGCTTCGCCTGGCGGATCTGCGAATAGCGCGTGCCACCCTGATACAGCGGTACAGAAAGCTGTAAGCCAAAAGACTTGGTCGTGGACGGGCGATCGAATGTTGCACCAACCCGCGTATCAAAGCCGGACTGAGTTGTATCACTCAAGTTCGCCTGAAGATCGAGCGACGGCATAAGCGCGCCACTTGCTTCTTTCACCTGATAAGCTGCTGATTTTTCGTTGTAACGAGCCGCGATTACACCTGGGCTCAGTTCCATCGCAGTTTCGATTGCCTCATCCAAGGATGCAGGCAACACCGGATCATTGCTTGGCGTCTCTAGGGATGCGGGCGTCTGCCCTACTACGCGGCGATATTGTGCGCGGCTCGAAGCCAGTGTGGCTTCAGCCGTCAGGAGGCTGGATTTGGCGCCTTCAAGGCGTGCTTCAGACTGGGCCACATCCGTGCGGGTCACTTCACCTACACGGAAACGGTCCTGGCTGGCCTGAAGCTGACGCTCCAGCACCTGCACGTTATTCTTGTTCAGATCAACAACCGCTTCGTCGCGCAGCACGTTCATGTAGGCCGTCACAGCCTCCAGAAGCACCTGCTGTTCAACCGACTGTAGCTGCGCACGACCTGCCATCACCGAGCTTTTGGCTCGGTTCATGGCATTCTTATCACGAAAACCCCGAAACAGATTCTGTGTTGCTGTCAGACTATACTGCTCGCTGGAACCAGGGATAGTGACGTCTTCGCCGTTTGAGTCAGGCGAAGTAGTTCTGCTTTCCCCATAAGTATACTGGCCGGAAAGGCTGGGCAGGAAGCTTGCCTGCGCCTGGGATACACCCTCGTCCGTCGCGCGGAGCGCGGCACGCTGGGCCATCAATTGTGGGTTGCTCTCATAGGCGGCAGCCAGCGCTTCTTCAAGCGATTCAGCCGATGCAGCCATGGTTCCCGTGAGCACAGTTGTCACTGCAAGCAGTGATACAATCCCCTTTTTCATTTTATTCTCCTTGTTTCCTCGCTGTTTATTTATCGGGCCGCAGAATTCCAGGTTCGTTTTCCTGCATGTTTTTCTGTCTGACCCAAGGGGTATTCGGTTTTTATCATCTTTTTCGTATCAACTCTAGCGAGATTGGAAAAAACCCAAATCCAACCAAGCCTTAGAATACAAAACCTTTTTCAACTTCGAAGCCAGGCAGCAGCGGCACATTCGCGTCAAACAGGGTGCGCCCGGATGCCACGCCGTCTTCCATTTTCACGATATGGGCCCGACCAACGCCACCTTCAAGTTTTACGCACACAAGACGGCCACCATCCTTCAGCTGCTTGATCAGCGCTTCCGGGACTTCCTCGACCATGCCTTCGATGATGATCACGTCAAACGGACCCTGCTTGGCCACACCGTCGCGGTGCTTGCCTGCCATCACGGCCACATTCATCACGCCCTGCTCGGACAGTTTCTTTTCAGCAGCTGCGGCAAATTTTTCGTTTTCTTCAAGCGCGACCACAGCGTCTGCGAGGCCCGCGATCACAGCCGCGGAATAGCCCGTGGCGCAGCCGATATCCAGCACCAAGTCCTTCTCCCCGATTTCAGCGGCAGTCACGAGACGCGCAAAAATCATCGGCTCCATCAGGAAACGGCCTTCGCCGATATCCAGGTCTTCGTCCACATAGGCAATGGAACGCTTGGCTTTCGGCACGAAAAGCTCACGCGCAACACCTTCGATGGCAGAGATAATGCGCTCGTCATTCACCTCATTGGGGCGAAGCTGACAATCGATCATGTGGCTGCGGGCGACTGCTGCTTGGGTCACGGTTTGAACCTCTATATTAATAACTACAGTTACAATCTCGCCGCTTTATAAATAGCAAGACGCTTTGAAGCAACGCGTTTTCACGTAAAAACCCTATAAAATCGGCCAAAGTCAGACAGCGATTTATCATATTACGTTCACGGGGCACCATCCCCTGCGGCAATCCGACCGGATTTTGCGACGGAAGGTTGCCGCCGCCGGCGACCTCCCGCCCAATGAGTCAGGCGATTTCCACCCGGTTCCGGCCGCCCTTCTTGGCCCTGTACATGGCATCATCCGCCCGCTTGAGCGCCGCGTCGATGGATATGTCGGATGGCTCGAGTTCCGCGATACCGATGCTGACAGTAACCTGCAGGTCCGACGACGCAGGGAAAGTCAGCCCTTCCACTGTCTGGCGCAGTCGCTCAAGCACGCTGAAGGCGCCTTCAGCGTCTGCCACGGGCAACAGGACAGCGAATTCCTCACCGCCCAGACGCCCAAGCGTGTCTTCATAGCGCACGGTTTCGTCACAGCATTTCGCCACAACCCCCAGCACCTCATCGCCCACCTCGTGGCCGAACGTGTCGTTGATGCGCTTGAAATGATCGATGTCGATCATGGCTACCACCACGTCATAACCGTGGCGCTTCATGCGACTCAGCTCCATGTCGGCCGCATTCATGAAATAGCGGCGATTGAAGCACCCGGTCAGCGAATCCGTCATGGCCAGGTGCATCAGCTCCTTGTTGGCCTCTACAAGCTCCCGGGATTTCTCAATCAGCGTCAGCTGTGTGTTGATCCGGGCCCGGACCACAGGAACCTTGATCGGTTTCAGGATATAGTCCGCCGCCCCGATTGTCAGACCTTTGGATTCGGCGTCTTCGTCTTTTTCCATGCCGGTGACGAGCACAACCGGAATGTCCCGGGTGCGGTAATCTTTCTTCAGTGCATCGCACACTTTGAAGCCGTCGATATCCGGCAGCACCACGTCAAGCAGGATCAGCGTCGGCTTGTGTTCAAGCGCCGCAATCAGGCCTTCCTTGCCTGTGGCGGCAGTCACCACTTCGGCAAATTCGCTTGCAATGCCGGACAGCATTGTCCGCATGATTTCCAGGTCATCAATAATAAGGATTTTATGGTCCACGCCTCGTTCCCGCTTGTTGCCGTTTATGCACCGATCCTGTTTAGAGACAATGCCTTAAAAAAGCATTGCCTGCAAAAGATTGTTCAGCGAAAAACCCAACAACATAAACCGCGTACTAAAAAGCTATTGACCCCTTTGTTGCGTCTGACTATACGTTCCGGACCACCACGAGAGGCGCGATGGCGGAGTGGTGACGCAGCGGATTGCAAATCCGTGTACACCGGTTCGATTCCGGTTCGCGCCTCCAAGAATTTAGCTAGAAATAGCAAGGCGTTACGGCTCTCAAGGGCTGTGACGCCTTTTCTTATTCCGACGCTTTTCCGACAGCCATTCCGACACTCTCGCTTTGTTCTTTCTGTGGATATGTCCGAAAATGGCGAGCGTCACATTAGAAAATCTAGTAGAAGGCCTGCTGCGCTGATAGGCTTTCACCATGCCAACAACACTGAAAAATATCTCTGAAAGGATGCTGCCGGACTTCACCGTCTACTGCAGCCGCCCAGGGTGCGACCGGCGCAAAGAGTTCAACGTCTGGCTTTTGATTGAACGATATGGGCCCGCTGCAGATCCCTATGCCCTGCCGTTCAAATGCAGCTGCGGCTACCACAAGTTCCAGATCATCCTGCAGACACAGCCAAAGAACGCACAGTAAAGGGCACCCTCTCGGGCGCCCTTCTCGCGTGGCTAAGGCTCTACCTTTCTAAAAAATGCTGCGCTGCTCTTGGCTCTACGGGGGAGACGAGCGAGGCGGCTGCGATCAACCTCTTGGAGAAGGCCATTTTAGCAGCCGGACGGGCATAAAAAAAGGAGCCTATGGCCCCTCGTTTGTTCTCGCTCTGCGGTGTCTCCAATAGGAGAAAAGCCACCATGGGACTGCAATAACCCATATGGCGCCAGCCAGGGCAACCTGAAAAGCTGTATCAGGCGACAGATCCCGCTTGTGGATGAGGTAGCCGAAGCCAATGACCCAGACAAGCAGGGGCATGCCGTAAAACAGTAAGGCGCCGGTCAAGGCCATATTCAGTCACCGTCCTTGTTCAAGATCCGCTCAACGTATGCTTTGTTGAAGCTGTTGATCAAGTTCTTTTCCGCATCCCTGACAGGTTGAAGGCGCGCTGCATAGTCGTCAATCGAAACTGAACCCGTTTCTTTCGATTCCTGCAGGGCAAGGCGCACGCGGCGCAGCTTCGACAGATCCCGCTTCACTTTGCGCGACAGATCCCGCAGCGCCAGCAGGTCGCGGTTCTCTTCCAGAAACTCAGTTGCGCTTTCGGTGTCGCCTGCCTTGCGGTAGTCGTTGAAGTATGTCCAGGCACGCTCTATCGCTTCGGTGCGCTCATAGAAGCGTTCGCGGTTTTTCCACGTGAAATCGCTCGGGCCAACCAGTTTGCGCAGGAAGGGAATGTCGTTTTCCGTAACATCCTTGGTGGGATCAACAAGCTTCATCGGCAGATCTGCCAGCCGCTGATAGAAGCGGCCAGAGGAACCCGTCACGAAAGTAAACAGATGCTCGATGGATTCGGGGCTCACGTCAATCGCGCCTGGCTCGATCTTGCTGCCGCCCGTCAACTCGTTCAAGCCTTCTGCCATTGCTTCCGCGAATGGGCTGACGCTCGCGAATGATTTCTGGCTGTCAGGCGTGAAGTCGTCAAAGGGCGAGTTCGGGTAGATCTGGCGCCCGGCAAAGTCTTCATTCAGCTCAAGCTCCACCAGCGGATCAATGACCGTAGGCGACAGTTGCTTGATCACGCTGCCAGCACCGCCGATCGGGTTGAAGGCCTCAAGGCCGGTCACGCTGAGGTTGGCCAGCACTTCAAGTGGATCCTTGCCGCTTGCTGCCTCCACGCTCGCACGCCCGGCATGCAGGAAGAAGTTCAGGCCGTAGCCTGCAGGAAACTCAATCGGGCGGTCGGAACCCGGAATATAGAAGATGAAGTTGCGCGACTTTTCAAACTCAGACAGCTTGTCATAGGCTTTTTCGCCGTCGTCATCTTCCGGGCTGAACAGCTGGTTCCAGACCTCAAGGAACGCGCCGGCCACCACCAAGCCGCCCAGCGCTTGACGCACCTTTCTGCTACGCTTTGCGGCGGTCAGCAGCGTGAACGTGCCCTGAATGCCTGCGTTATAGAACATGTAAAAGGCGTTGAGGGTTGGGCCCATGGTGCCTTTGCGGTTGAAGTTTACTGTCAGCTCCTTGGCAGCCACTGCCGCACGGTCCTTGCTAAAGCCGTTCTCGCGCAGGTGCCGGTACAAGGAAAGGCGGATGGCGCTTTCCACACCAAGGTTGACCTTCTGGATGGTATCGCCCAAGGCCCGCAGCGGCTTGAGCGGGTGCATGCCCGGGCCAGCTTCTTTGAACATGCGCTGCAACTTCTTCCGCGTGTCCTTCACATCGTCCATGGTGTTGAAATAGACGCGCCCGCCAGCTGCCGTATATTCATCAAACCAGCGCTTCCACTCACTGTCGCCGCGCTTGAACGCGCCTTGCTCGGCACCGACGATTGCCGGGATCCAGCTTTTCAGGATCTTCTTGCTCAGGCCCTTTACGTCAAACTGGCCCGACAGCGCCAAGCCTGTTTCAAGGTCGCGCAGCGCGTTCGACACAACGAACTCCGGGTTGAAGCTGGTGTTGATCGCGGAAAGGAATCGTGTGGCGGTCGAAAGCCATTGCACCAGATGGCCCATTTTCTCGCCGTCAAGGTTGCGCATGGCAGCAGCCAGCCGCACGGCAGCAGGGTTGTGGCGGTTCATGATTACCCGCACCACCTTGCCGCCCTGCTTGGCTGAAACAGTGAAGTCTGCGTCTTCCGCGGCAATGGGCTGCACCCGATAAACGACTTGGCCTGTTTTCTTGTCCAGGTACGGCTTGCGCGTGATCTTCTTCACGGTCCAGAAATCAGAGTTCGGGTTGTTCACCGCCAGATTGTGAAGGGTCTTCGCCACGCGGTTCTTTTCACCGCGAATGATGCCTTCCTGTGCCTGCATGAAGATGTAAGGGATGATCTCTGCAGCTTTGGTTTTCCGGCCAAATGCTTGCTGGTATTCCCTGCCCTTAACGCTCTGGCCCGCAGATGAGCGCGGGCGCTCTACATGCAAGGATTGGTCGGGGTCAATCTCGGCCTCGCCACGGAGCGGCACATAATGCTTCCAGCGCTTCTTGAGTGCCAGCGCTTCCTCTTCGGAAAGCAAGCCATCATCAACACGCGCCTGCAGGCTTTCGCCCAGAACCTTGTCCACCCGGCCCGCAAGATCCTTCATCGCCCGGTCTTTGCCTGCAGCCTTCACGGCCTTCATAAGCTCGTCGGCTTCGGCGTCTGTCATGCCTGATCCGGCACCGTCTTCAAACTCGGGGTTGATTTCCGCGATATAGGCGTTTCGTTCCTTGGCGTGCCTGGCATAGAGGTAGGCTTCCAGTTCCTCCATGGTAACGCCTTTGGCTTTCAGGTCTTCCATTAGGGGCTCAAGGTGATTGTCCACCAGCTGCTCAAAGCGGGCACCGACGCGGCCAGAATACAGCGTTTCCTTCTGGTACACGTCCAGCGCCTCGCCAACAGGCTTGCCGGTTGCGCGCTCAATCTCGCCCTGCAGGCGGAACACCGGCAACATGGCATCTTGCATCACATGGCGCAGGCGGTCGAACTGCTCGCGCACGGCTAGGCGACTGGTTGCGTTGCGGATCCGGCCCCAAAGAGGCAGGTGCGTGCGGTGCATTTCCTCGACCATCGACCGGATCGGCTGGCCGAAATCTGTATTCAGCAGGCTTTCAGATGCGCGCTGTTGCAGCTTGGTTTCAGAAGATGTTATGTTCGCCTGCGCTTGGCGTTTGGCTGTTTTGCCCTTCTCCACCCGCTCCATAACAGTCTGAGCGCTGATTGTGCCGGTGATGGCTTCGCGGATCGCATCAAGGACCGCCCGGACCCGCTCAAACGCCTTGCGAATAAAGCCTGTGTATTTCGACCGGTTGCGCGACCAGTCTGCAAACATTTCAGCAGCAGCTTCTTCCATAACGGCGTCTTCGCTCAGGCCCTGATTGCCATACAGGCGATCAATGCGGGCCATCAGCTGGCGGTCCTTCTTTGCGGCCTTGGTAAGCGCAGTCCATTCAGACTTACGGAAGGCGCCAATGCTGCGCAGAACGTGGATGGTTTCGTGATCCAGTGTGTGCTGGGCGTCGGGTGCATCTTCGGCAATCTCAATAAACCGATAGACCGCGCCGTCCTTTTTCAGCTTGATAAAGCGACCATTGGCAGACAGCTTCTGCCCCTCAACAGCCGTCGAAATCTCTTTCACAAAGAACAGCCCTGCGTGCGCGTCCAGCCCCAGCTGGTGGAAGCGTTCCTCAAGCTGCTTTTTGGCCTCTTGGCTGAGGCCGGACAACTCCCGCTGCGGCGCATCCTCTGTGGCTTCGTCCTGCAGCTTGAACTTTTCTTCTGTCGCGGTGCCCTGGGTAACTTCATCAATGAAAGCTTGCCGTTGTTCTTCAGTTTTGAACTGGAAGCCCGGAATGGCGCCCCGCCCGCGAAACTTGGAATAGTAGCCGTCGTGCTTCTTGGCGATCTCTCGAACCGCTACAAACACATCCATGTCGTGGCGGGTCTGGAAGGATGCCACATACAGATCCTGCCCTGTCTTACTATGCGTGGTTTCGCCGGTATCAAAGGTGACGCCCTCGATACCCTTGCTGGATACCGTACCCTCACTCACTGGCTTGCGCGCCTCAGTGATCCAAGCTTGCGAATCCTCGACCGTATCGAACGAGAAGGCTTTCAGGGCTTTGAAGTAGTTGCCGTTCATGCGCTCCGCCATGGCGGCGAGGCGCGCATGCTCGGTGCGGCCCGGATATTTCGCCCATTCTACATAGTTGCTGCCGTCCAGATCATGAGAGGTAAGCCGCATGCTATAGGTGTGTTCGCCAATCTGGAAAGGCTCACCAGGAACAATCTCATCAGCATCAGCCGTCACAGGATCCTTGCGCCCGGTCAGGTCAAGGTCTTCGATCCGCTCGAACAATTCCTCAACCGTCGCAGCGCTTGTGTAGTCTCGCCGGATTGAATTGAGTGTTTCTGCAACGGAACTATCGCTCTGCTTCTCAAGCACCACAATGCGCGTCATGACGCTGGTGCCCGCGCGCGTAAAGGTCGCTGAGGGCAGCTTAATGTCAGCCACCAAATGGAATGCCTTGGCCTCTTTGCTCTCATACAGGGCATCAAAGCGCTTGTCTGCAGCTGGGCCGGTCGGAATAAGAGCAACCACGCGGCCACCGTTTTTGGTGTGCTTCATGGCTTTGGCAAGGTGGTCCATGGCTACTTTGCCGCCCATGCCATATGGTGGGTTCATCACCACCGCATCATATTTCAGCCGGACGTTCAATTCCTCAAAGGTGTGGTTCTTTGCGTTCGCACCCGCGGATACGATTGCCGCCTTACTCGCCAGCTCGCTTGATGGTTCTACGATCGTGCGGTCAGTGTCTTCGGGGAAGAAACGCGCAATGGCGCCGTGCCCTGCAGAGGGCTCTAGTATCCGTTCGCCGCGCTTGATGTCGGCAAGCTCGACCATCTTGAAGCCGATCGGCTCCGGCGTGGCATAATAGTCCTGCCCTTCGCGCTGGTCCCGGCGCCCGCTTTTCTTTTGCTGGGCCCAATAGAAGGTCTTCGCGCGCTCGAAGCCGCTCAGTTCGTCACGGGCCACAAAGTCCAGTTCCTTGCCGCCCTTGCCCTCGCCTGCTGTGGGCTCGTAAACGTCACTGTCGATAAAGGCGTCAATGAAGGACTGCTTGAGCGCCCGCGCCTCGTTACCCAGGGCAAGGTTCTCTGCTGTGCCTGCGCGTTCAGCAATCTTCTGGGCGAACGTCCAGCGCTCCCAGCTGGTGCCGGTATTCATGTAACGGAAGATCGCGTCAGAGGTCTGGCCGGTGCGATAGATCCTGCCTTCTTCCTGAATGGCCGTCGTCGGGCGCGTGGGCATGCCAAGGTTGATCAAGGCACGCTGTTTGCCGTTCTTGGCGTCATGGAGGCTGATACCGGCCTCACCAGCTGCCGACTGCACCAGAATGACATCATGGCCACTCTCGTCGTCGTTAAACAGCTTTTTGGCCTCATTGCGGGCCTTGGCGCTTTCCCTGCCGTTGTAGATCAGCGCTTGGTCGAAATTCTCGCGGATCTCATTGATAGGCGACCGGAAGCTTGAAAAGTTCAGCTTCTCCACATATGGGTTGCGTGCAATGAACTCCGCATAAAGCTTCTGCAGGCTGATCTCTTTTTCCGTGCCGTCAACACCCACGCGCACCAGCACTTGCTCGTCAGCGGGCATCACAAACGGGTTGATGCCGCCGCCCACGTTATAGTCGTGGAACACAACAACTTTGCGGCCAAGGGCGAGGTGCTGCTTGATCATCGGGACAGCATGCCGCGCCTTGATGGCTTCCAGCAGCTTCATGCGGGTGAGGTAATCGAAGCGCTTGTTCACCAAGTCAGCTAGGTCACGGAATTTGCCCTTGTCGGCTTCCCGCAGAAAGTCCAGCGCTTGGTCGATTTTCGCACCCACGGCGTCGTCAACCAGCACGAATTTACGGTCATAGTCGGCATCAACTTCCAGCCTGCGGCCAGAGAGAGCGCCTTCCTTCTTGAGCCATTCGTGAAACTCGCGTTCCATCACTTCGCTGTCTACGCCGCTTTCCGGGCGCGTCAGCTTGTTGTAGCGCATGCGGTAGCCGAAGTGCTGCATGAAGAACTGGTCGCGGGCGTCGCCTTCGTTGTATGCGCGGCCACCCTCTTTATCCCTGCCATAATCGAAGAGATAGCCTTCGGCGTAATCAATGTTCTTGTCGTAGGCAAAAGGTGTGGCCGATAGGAACAGCACATCTGTACGCGGCGCATCCGTCAGGCTGTCTGCCTTGGCTTTGGTTTCCGGGTGCAGCGTCTCCCCCAGCTCTTTGGCCTTGAACATCAAGTTTTCGGCCAAATCTTTATCGGCCTTCTTTTTGCTGTTTTTCAGAGTGCGTGCGCGCTCAACCAGCTCGAAGTACGGCGCCCACTTATCGGCCAGCAGCATGCGTGCTTTCTGGTAACGATCGCCAGAGCGGCCCCGATTGGTGATCGCGCGCATGTTATTGAGCGCCAGCGTCGGATCCCCGCGCTCGTTCTTTGAAAGCTCCTGAGACTCGTCATTGACCACCAGATCCCAATCGCGCTCGGCAAGGCGGGGGTTCTCGCCAAGGTTCGCGTAGGTCGTTGCGACAATGCCCTTGCCCTTGCTTTTGGTGTCATCAAGGATGGAGATATTCAGGCCAAGATCCGTGCCGGCCTCTACCCATCCCTGCAGGATACCCTGTGAGGGTGCAACAATCAGGATGTTGTCTTTACCCTGGCGGGCATAGCGTTTAACCACGCCTGCGCCAACATAGGTTTTGCCCGTTCCGGTCCCGTTGGTGAACAGGTAGCCCGGCAGCGCGTCCGGATTATTGAAGCGCGTCTCCGCCTTCAATACGTCGGTTTGCTGGTCTTTAAGAAGTAGCGGCAGCGTGTCGCGGATATTGGCAGCGTCTGCAGGCTTGACCTTGATCTTGTCAGCGGCTGCCTGCCGCTCGGTGCGGGCTTCTAGTTGGGCTGCTTCGTCAGCATTTGGTGCAAGCGTGTCTTTTCCGCCTGCGTCATTCTCGGCCTGTCTGCTGCCGCCATCAGTATCGCCTCTTCCGCGCTCGTCACGTTCGGTAGTGCCGTCATCAAAGAGGGATTGCTGGCGACGTGCGCCGCGATCGCCTCGTTCTCCCAAAGGAGCGGCATCAGCGTCAGATACTGTGCGGCCAGCATCGCCGTCCCGGCTTCTGCTGTCAGGCGCTGTTCTTCCATCTGCAGGGCCTTGCTCAGATCCTCGGCGGGTAGCGGAAACATCTGTTTCGCCCAATCCGTTTTCAGATCCTGTGTCTCGGCTATCGCGTTCCAGATTGGCGCGGCTACCTGATACATCTGCGTCTTCCTTCTTGCTCTCGCCTGACTTTAATTCCTGCAGGCCAGATGTGTCAAACAAGTTGCCTTGATCACGCTCTGCGCTGAACAGGCCACCGTCTTGGTCGGCAAGCGATTCCTGCCCATCCTTTCGGATTTTGCTTTGCTGCTGGCGGGCGCGCATTTCAGCCTCTGCCCGGCTCGCAGCTTGCTCTTTCTCATCCGTGCGTTCGCTGCCTGGCACGCGCGCTTGACCATCGGCGTCTTGTGGCAGCGGCTCATCGGGCCGCGTCACCTTTTCCAGTTCCAGCCAGCCGCCGAAATTCTTGGTGCTGGCAACTTTTACAAGGATATTCCCGGCCTGTTCATCAATGGAAACCACAAAGGCCGGATCACCACCAACAACTACCTCGTCGCCAATAGACAACCCTTTGTCGTTCGCTGCCTCGACAACCGGATGATACCTGCCGGGGTTTTCAGCAAGTTCTGCGACCTGTTCGCGCCACTGCTGGCGGCGGTAGTCGTCCAGTGGCAGATTGCCGTTGTAGCCCTGCTGCAGCAGCTTCTGATAGACCGACGCGGCACGCTGTTCTGTCTCGGTAAGTTTCAGCTCAGCTGCACGTTGATCATTGCGCGCGAAAGCTTCTTCAAGCGTGCTGCGCTCTGACTTGCTCAGCAGCTTTCCTGCCCTCGCCTTCTTGGCAATGGCCTGCAGGGGTGAGCCCTCAACGGCCAAGCCTGCCTCAATCACGGCATTAGCTTGGATCTTGCTCAGCTCTTTCTGGCCGACCTTGGAAAGATTGCCCGCCCTTGGTACAGGCTGCGACAGATCGAAAGGGTCTAGTTCTGCAGCGCTTGTTGCCTGTCCAGTAGGTGGTCCCTCAAGGCTCGCATTTCGCCCAGCTTCTTCGCTGCCTCGTCGGCCATCTTGTGGTCCGGCTGGGTTTCCAGAAACACCTCGGTTTCGCGTATCTGCTTGTTCACCATGTCCAGGCCGTCCTGCACCGTCATTGTCTTGTCCACGGTAATAAGCCTCCATTGCGGCACGCTCTGCCGCGTCGTTTTCATCGAAGTAGCTGGCCCTGTAGTTGTCCAGATCAAATGCGGCCTCAATCTCGGCCTGCGTCAGCTCATTGCCGACTGCTGGCGCCGCTTCATATTGCTGGCGCAGTTGCTTCGCGCGCTCAGTATAAGAAAGGTCGGCCAGCTCGCCAAGCTCGAATTGTCGTGCCTCATATTCCTGCCGGGCCACCTTCTCAACCACATCGGCTGCAGGCACGACAGCTTGGGACATATCCTTGTTGCGGTGTGCCAGCAGATCCTGATTGACCAGCTCGACCACATCGGAAAGATCGTAAGCACCTTGTGGCAGCAAGCCCATTTCCGAAAGGCGCTCACCTACCTGATCAAGCGTCAGTGTCTTCGGGTTGTTGCTGAACACTTGCGCCAAATGCTTGGGCAATTTGCCGTCCAGATCCACACCCTGGGCCTTCGCATCATCCTTGCGGATCCCCTGCTTGCGCAGCAGCTCAACAAGGGACGGCGGGCGTTTGGGGATGGCGCCGCGGGCAGCTGTAAAGCCTTCAAAAGTATGGCCGGTTCGCGCCTCAAAGTCCTTCTTGCCGCGGAATACTGTTGGCACGCCTTCCGCGTTCGTTGCGATGATGAAACGGCCTTCAACAGCCGTGATATTCATTGGTCGGCCATCAAATTCAATGTCATTGCCGACTGTAACTTTGGGGAGTTTTGCGGGTGCAGGATCTGGCACCGGTGCTGGCGTTTGTGCCGCGGATTGCTCGGGCTGAGGTGTACCAAGGAAGGTTTCGCCCGTGCCTGGGTTATATTGGCCGATCGCCTCACCGCTATCCATATCGAATAGCGTTTCCAGCTCAGGCTGGGCTGTCACTGTCGGCGCTTGTGGCACTGGATCTGCAGCGGGGGCCTCTGCATGGTTCAAGGCTGCGTCAAGCTCTGCCCGGCCTTCGCTGATAACGTCAGTAGGAATCGGGCTTGCAATGTCAGCGTCACTCACATTATCCGGCACTGTTGCCAGCCGCTGGCCGTCAACGTCTGTTTCACCAGCTGGCGCAGGCCTGCTGCCAAGTACAAGCTCGCCCGTTGCCGTTCCGCCGCGCACAATGCCACCAAAGCCAGTGCCTGCTACTGCGCCCGCAAAGCCTTCGTCCAAGGCTTCTTCCATTTCAAAGCCGCGCTCTGTTCCAACCGTGGCGCCTGCGTTCTCGATGATGCTTTGGCCGAACTCGGTTGCGCCTTCTTTCAGGGCAGCCTTGCCGACTTCTGGCAGGATCTGCTTTGCTGATTGAACCGCAGCTTCATCAATGCCCAACATCCCCTTGCCGCCGAAGCGCTCAAGGATAGCAGATGCAACGGCAGCCGGTGCAGCTTTCACCACATCTTCAACGGTAGGTTCTGCCCTGCCGTCGTTAATTGCCCGCTCGCCGCCGATTTCCTGAGAACGCGAGGTGACGTAGGCTGGCGTGGCGTAGATGGCTGCCAGCATGTCAGGCGTGGAAACAAGCCCCTGCTCTACGATAAACGGCAGGACGTTGCTGATGGGGCTGTCCTTTACCTCGTCCCATGAACGCTGTTTGGTTTCATCGCCACCAAGATCAAGATTTTTCAGCGCGTCGGCCGATTTTTTCAGGAAGTGATCAGAGACTTGCCGAATCCGCTGCTTCTCATCATAGGAAGCAACGCCGAAACCATGATCACCCAGATAGAAGGCTGGCTCAACACCGGCCTTTTCAAGCGTCTCTCTGCTACGGCCAAGAATGAGCGCAGGCAGGCCAGCCTCTTCACTATCGACTTCCTTGCCCAGCGTGTGGCCAAAATCAATGAAGTTCCCTGCCACATCACCAGCCCGCTCGCCCGTGAGGCGGGCGGTATTGTCCAGGCTGAACTCTTTGTCGATCGGCTGCAGGCCGGTCGCGTCTAGGGGCTCAAGGCCGTTTACATCAAGGCCGCTTTGAGGCAGCAAGCCCGAAACATCAAGCGGTTGCAGCCCATCCAGATCAAAAGGTTTCGACGCCATGCAGGCCCCTTGTTATTTGCGGTACAGTGTGCCGTTTACGCTGATAACCGCGCCCGCAGGCGCATTTTGCTTGAACCAGTCAATCTGGCTTTGGCTGGTTGCCATGAAAGGATCTTCCTGCGTTCCCGCGCCTGATGGCTTGCCGGACGACTGGTCAGCCCCGGCGCCAGCCGCATCATCACCGTTGCTGCGCTCTGGGGCTGGCTGCCGTGTTTGGCTTTGGGGGCTGCCCTTCATAACCTTGAACAGCTGCTGCGCTTTCGCTTCAACGGCAGCATCCCCTTGAACAGATACCGTCGCGTCATTCTGGGCCATCTTCACAGCTTCCAGCCACAGATCCTGATCAGACTTGCTGTCGCGCTGTGTTTCGATCTTGAGGATCCAGTCATTCACGCGGCGCCGGTAGTCTTCATCGCTCTCGCCCTCCTGCTGCCGCCCATCACTGGAATCCATGAACACAGCCCGCAGGTTCTCGCGGTTGGCAACCGAAGCGCTGTTGCCGCTGCGGCCAAGACCTCGCTCAGCATTATCTGCCTCAGCATTGGTCAAGCGCGTCCTCGCATCGGTAAGTGGCTGGTCGGCGTCCAGTTTCGTCGTCAGGGTTTGGTCTGCATGCGCCTGGGCGTCATCCTGCAGATCCGCGCGGAAACGCCGATCAAGGCCAGACTGCGCGGCCCGGAAGTTTCTGTCATCCTGTGCCATGCCCAAGCGGAGGGCCCTGTCCTTGTTTGCTTCATCGGTTCGGAAGGCGCGATCCTCTTCACGCTCTGCGGTTCGCGTTTCACGCGCAAGCGCCTGTAGCTTGCCGTCCCGCAGCATCAGGCCTAGCTGAGAAACACCATTACCAAGGCCTTTTGCAAGCCCCCCCAAGATCAAGCTTGTACTCATCGCACCAGCCCCCCTGCTGTACCGTCGTTTGGCTGCTGGGACGGTTGCGGCTGTTGCTGCATGGCAGCTGGCGCCTTGCCCCCAGACATTGCCGTCATGTCCTGCATCAGTGCATCCAGCTCGCCGGACCGGTTGGCTTCCTGCAGGTTTGCCCAATCCGCTTGGGCGCCCTCTTGGTCAAGCTCACCATTTTCGATCTCCACGTCTCGGTAGAGATCCAGTGCCCGGTAGGTGACTTTTTCAAGCTCGTCTTCCGTGAAGTCATGAATGCCAAGATCCCCCATGCGGTCTGCCAGTTCTTCGACAATGGCGATACCGGCGTGGAACACCACGTCACCATTCATCTGCTGGCCGTTTTCAGATGCGGAAGCAACGACGCGGCGCACGATTTCCACGGCTGTTTGCGCCAGCGCCTCGATCGGGTCAGCGTCTGCCCGCAAGCGCTCAAAGATCTCGTTGAATGCGTCGCCGTAGATAACCTGCAGCGCCACATCCATGAAGCTGTCGTATGCGGCCTGTTCCTCCGGCGATACGTTCGGTTGTTGCTCCATACTTAGCCCCCTTGCGTCATAGCGCGGTGTTCTGGCGTGCCAGGCGCGATATATTTTGGCCTGCCGGTCTGGGTATCGACCACCCAGCGGCCAGATTGATTGGAAGGCGCTGCACCGCCAGAGATCTGCGGCAGCGGGTTATTCGGGTCTTCCTCGGTGCCAAACTTCACCATACCAGCATCACCGGTCTGATAGTTGGCTGCCCGGTCCTCAATGAGCCGGCGCCTCTCTTTTGCTTCGCCGGAAGCCGCAAGCCCGCTGCCCAAGCCTGAAATGACTTGGCCTGCCAGCATATATTTGCCTGCGGTTTGTGCAGCCAGAACCTCAGGCGCAACCGCCGCTGCGGTAGTGGCGGCGGCAGTAGTGCCAGCGGCCCCTGCGGTGCCTGTGGCTGCCAATTGCGCATTTACCGCGCCCGTCATGCCAGAAGATGCAGAAGAAAGGCCGGTCGCGGTTGGTGTCGCTGCGGAAGCCGTTGCACTGGCTGGGGCAGAGAGCCCGCCAAGCAGCCCACCTGAAACCGCGCCCGTCAATGCGCCAAGGCCCATGCCTTTTGTGATGCTGCCCCCCGTGACAGCTGCTGTCGCACCACCGATCGCCGCGCCATAACCTGCGTAGGTGATGGCGCCTGTCACAATGGACCCTAGCGTCCCTGTCGCCCCTAGAGAGCTGGCAATGCCTCCTGCTGCCGCCCCCCATCCACCTGCTGCCCCTGCAATACCTAGTGCCGCGCCTGCGGTAAAATATACCGCTGCAGCAGCAAGGATAATGGGCGCAACCTTCTTGACGACCTTCACGACCTTCTTAAAGACTTTGCCGATACCTTTAATGATCTTGCTCAAGGCCAATCTCCCTTACGAGCATGAGGCCGTCGCGGCGGAAGCCCCTGCGCTCATACATTTTTGCTGTTCTTTCCGGATTCCCGATCGCGCCGGAAATACCCACATAGATTTCAACCACGTTCTTGCGGCCCTCACCCCACTCAACAAAGGCGTCCAGCAGCTTTGGCGCAGCCTTGGCTGTCGAACCTTCGGCCACGTAGAAGAAAATGTCCGTCGCCAGAAATTCCTTGGCGATATGGTAAACCCGGTCGATCGTTCCCATGATGAAGCCAACAACCTCGCCCGCATCCTCATAAACAAAGATGCAGGTGGCGTGCCCATGGTTGGTGATGGTCTGAAAGCATAGATCCCGAAACGCCTTCTTTTCTGGCGTAACACGCTCGGCATACACGCTCGCAGCGTGCATTTCCTGCGCAAGCTCCCAGAGGCGGGGAATATCAGAAAATGAGGCCTTCCGGACTGCCATCAATTATTCCTTGCCCGAATACCTGCAGCACCGCCGCCGCCAAGCCCCGTGCGTGCATAGGTGGAGGCAATGGTCTGTGCGTTAGGTGTTGTGGTGGTTCCCGTTGCTGCAGTGTTTGTGCCTGCGCTTGTGCCCGTGCTTGAGGCGTTACTGTTCGGCCACTTGAGGGTGACGCCATACATCTTGGCAACCATCTGCCGTGACGTTGACCACACCTGCCGGGCGTTGTTCAGCTGCTGGGTGCGAACACTGGCCGGAAGGTCTGGATTGGCCGTGATGTTGGCAACCGCCTGTTGGTAGGTTCTGTCTGCTTCCTGCAGCAAGCGGGATGTTTCCGCCCGCTCCTGGGCGTTCAGGGTCGCCTCATTGATTTCCAACCGCGTGTTGGCGTCAACCACGGCGATTTCCCGGCGCGTCTCGTTATCAAGCTGCGCGATCTCTGTCCGGTTCGCCAGTTCCTGCTGCTGCAGGGTCTGCTGATGCCCGAATGTTTGCTGGTTCAGCTCAGCCTGTTGCTCGAAGCCCTGCCGCGAGAGCGAGCTATTCTGCGCGAAATTGCGGTCGGAAAGCCTGCTGTCCTGAACAAAGCGCTGATCAGAAAGGCGGCTGTCTTGTTCAAAATTCTGCAGCGAAATGTTCCGGTCGTGGATCTGCCCAGCGTTTTGTTTCGCCATTTCCATGACGTGCTTGTAAACAGCGTCCTCGCCCGCCTGACCCGCCAGTGTGGAATTAAGCAGCCCGCGCGCGTTCGCGAAAGCTTCACCGTTTGCCCGGGCACGCTTCATAAGCGGGCTATCTTTCTGGGTGATGCGGTCCACCTGAAAGTCCACATTCGCATTGCGGAACTTTGTCTTTCCCGTGTCTGTCGGGACCGTACTGCCCATCTTTGGGGCTTTCGGGATCTTCGGGGTTGGCGATAGGTTCTGGCCTTGGCCACCCTGCGGCGCTCCGGTTGCGCTCATCCAGTTCGGCGGCGAAGATCTGTCTGGCGCTGTAGCGCCACCAGGCTTACCGCCCAAGCCGCCAACCATGGTCTGGCGCTTGGTGGGGGGGATCAAAACTTTTGGCTGTTGTTTCGTCGGGCTTGCCATGCAGTCCACTCATATGTTTGGGGAAATAAAAGCGGCCAATGGCGGCTCATGCCTGATTTGACGGCTTCATTATAAGAATAAGAGGGGCGATATAGTAGCCCCCCTTCGTTCGCCTTACGTTCGCGCGGGCCAAGCCTATGGCGGCTTTTGTGGGCTGCGCTGTTGTTCCAGTTGGCGCTCAATGTCGGCAAAATACGCCTCTGCCTGCTTGATGTAGTAGGCAATGTCATTGTAGCCCCGCTTTACCTCGGCCCATTCGGATGTGGGCAAGCAAACATGCTGCAGTGGCGCGCGGGATCCCGCCTTGATCTCGGCCAGCAGTTCCGCCAAGCGCTCGGTGTTGAGCGCCAGCGGCATTTCGTTAATCTGGCGCAGCTGGATCTGGTCTGGGCGCCTTGGCTCGTCCAGGCTCACTCTTTCCACCTTCGACTGCACAATCGGCACGGCAGGTAAGGTTCGAGAGTTCCCGCAGGCTGCCGTTAAGATCAATACGGAAAGCACGCTCAGCCACTTTAGGCCGTTCAAAAAGTGCATCATTGAAAGCTCCCAATCGTTGCCTCAGTTCAAAGTTTTCCCTATCTCGCTCAGCCATCAGCCGGGCGCGCTCTTCTTCGCGGTGCTTGTCTGTCAGCTTTCGCGTTGCAAGCTCTATCCGCAGCTCCGTTACCTGCTTGGCATTGGCATTTGCGGTGTCTGTGGCCGTTTTGGCCGTCAGGTTTGCTGCCTGCAACAAGTCGCGGGTTCCTTGGTGTTCCCCCATTTCGCTCTGCCACAGGCCATAGAAGATGAAGGCCAAGACTGCCGCCACCCCTGCTGCTATTCCGAACGGATTCATGCGCTTTCCCCCGTCCAGTAGAGATAGTCGGCCACATACTTTTCCGCGGTCGCGGCACCAAGGCCGGTGTTCCAGTAGGTCTTGCAGTATCGGCCAAGGTTCTGCAGGTCGTCAGCGTCCGGCAGTGGTTCACCGAACCTCGAATACTGCAGGCGCGCGACGGCGGTTGCATAGCGATCACAGCAGCGCAGCGCCTCAACCGGGTCGTCAATGCCTTCTGGCTCGAACTTCTCAAGGATCTGCAGTTTCTTTTCGTGGAAGCGAAGGTGGTTCGCATAGAGATCCGTGAGGGTCTTCGGCTCGATCTGATAGAAGGAAAGAGCTGGCCCGCCGATCTGTTCGCGTGTGATAAAGCCTCCGCTTTCGTGGCAGGCTGTCATCAGAAGCAGGCGCGCTGCAGAGCGCGACCACATATCCATATCCTGCAGGACCGGGTTGATCACTTCATGCAGGAAGTCATTTGCTGTTGTTATTGGTTTCATTTCCGCCTTTCCAAAGGCCGATCAACATCTGCAGCCCGGCAGTGGTCAGCCGTTCTGTCGGAAGCATCAGCACAACAACGATTACCCAAGGAAGTGTATCGGCCAGCTCAACGTCAGCATTAGCGGCTGAACCGCTGGCTCGATACAACAGGTGAAGAAAGGCGCCGACAACTACCGCCATCAGCGCCCTTCTGAAAGCTATTCCAAACATCTGTTTAGAACTTGAACGGCATGCCGTCCTTGAAGGTGAAGGCCGCTGCCAAAGCAAGCATGCCTATAATCAGAACGCGCCCAAGCGCCTTCAACATGCCCGCCCGAATAAGGCGTACATCGCTCAGAAGAGACAGCAGATCATGCACATCTTTCTGAGCATTCGGCCCACCAAGGCCTACGCTGGTTAGCGCAGCCTCCGCGCCCTCTTGCGCCCATTGCTTCCCCAAAGCATGGAGATTTTCAACGGGAATGACCGCATAACCCTGCTGCTGCAGCTGAGCGATCAGGGCGCTCTCGTTTTGGTTGCTCATGTTTACCCCAATTTCACAAGGCGCCAGGCGGCGCCATCAAACTTGAAGCCCATCGTTATGCCGCTGCCATTGAATTCGAGGAACTGGCCTTGGCCGTCGTATCCTGCAGCACCAAAGTCAATGGTAAACGGCGCCTGAAAGGCGTTAAGGGTTCCATCAAAGACTGAGAAATAGTCTTCTGCGGCGGGGGTCGCTGGCGCCGTGATGGTCACGGATGGCGCATTGACTGTAATCTCATCCCCGCGGCTGGCGTTATAGTTCGCCGTGACAATCGGCCTTGCGATAAGGCTGTTTGCCAAAGAGGTAGCGCTTGCCGCGGCAGCCAGCTCACTGGTGGCGGCGGCGGTTGCGCTGTCAGATGCGGCGGCAGCATAAATCGCCGCATTTCCTTCATGGTTCGAGGCCGCTTGCGCGATATTCTTGAAGTTTTCCGCCTCGTCCCGGTATCCGAGTGCGGCTGTTGCCGCATCACTTGCCGTTGTCGCGCTGGCTGCAGATGCGCCCGCGCTGTTTGTAGAATTGGTTGCAGCCGTTTCTGCCTGCATTTTGGAAGCGGCAGCCTCGTCCCGGTATCCTTGCGCAGCTGTCGCGGCCCCTGTCGCTGTTGTGGCGCTTGCACCTGCTGCTGTCGCACTGTCTCCGGCATTGCTCTCGCTAAGGCTGGCGCCTTGCGCAGCAAGCAGGGTTGCGGCAAGGTCGCCGTGCGCGCTGAAAATCTGCCAGTAGGTGCCATTGTGCCGCATATTGGCGATACTGCCTTCCGGCATATCGCCTGGCACAAGATCAGATCCGTCAGCCCGCTTGATCGCGATTTTCCCAAGGTAGACCTCGTTGGGACCCATCACATCAAGGGTGGCCGGCCCGGTGTTGCCGCCACCAACCGGCACCACAAACATTGCCCCCATGCCTGCCTCATAGGCTTCCGGCGTGATTGGTAGGGTCAGCAGATATTCATTGGCCGCGCCCATCGTGGCTGTGCCCAGGGTGACGGTATCGCCCTGCAGCAGATCCGGTGCTGGCAGCTTGTCAAACCCAGCCTGTACCGCCAGCAGGGTCTGGTTGATGGAGTTAGCCCGCGCAAGCGTGTGTTCTTCTTGGGCTGCAGCAAGGGTAAAATACTGGTTCGTCATCGCTTCTTTTTCCTCGGGCTGAAATAATAGGTGATGCCATGCAATGTGTGGGGGGCTTCGATCGTGACGCTGCCGCCGATCGCTACAGAGATATTGCTGCCGTATCCGTCGATATAGGCTTCTGCTGTGCCTTCAACCTGGGACCAATAGAAGTTGTCCCAATAGACCTCATCCCAGAAGCCGCCGCCGCCATACACGTCAAACTCTTCCCGCGTGACTGAGGGAAGCGTTGGGCTGCCATAGGAGAAGTCTGCAGACACTGCGATTTGAGCGCTGGCCCCGGTATTCATTTCTAGCGCCACCTGATGGTAGCGCTTGTCCATGGACGGATAGCCAAGGTTATTGAAGGGAAGCCGCAGCAGGAACTCAAGCGGCTGGCCGTCATAGCTGCTGCCGCTATTGACCCGGTAAACATAACCGTCATCCGAGCCCATATAGATAACCTCGTCGCCTTGGTCGTCTTCCACGGAACAGGCGCAACGTACAACCCGGTCATACCTGACGGGCATTGCTTCCACATACCTGCCAGCAAAACTGAACACCAGCCCGGTCTGATCGTCAAAGAACAGCCAATACTGGCTTTGTTCTGTCACCACAAAGGACGCAGTTACCTTGGCGTTCGATTGGCGCTTCTTGTCCAGATAGGGCTTAATTTTCCTGCTGATAACCGAAGGGCTGAAATTCCCGTAGGTCTGGGTGCTTGTCAGGTCACGGGCGCCTGCATTGTCGTAGAATACCGGCTGCCCAACGTCCTGCACGGACCATTCATAGGCACCCACTTTCTTTCGCACGATCTGCAGGTCAGCGTCGGAATTGTCGCCGCCCAGAACCTTGCCATACAGAGCCCCAATCTTGTTGCGCGCAAAGATGATCAACGCCCCGGCATAACCAGAAACAAAGCCGGTCACATCGTCGCCCATGCCCAGCTCGCCAGCTCCCGTTATCACTTGCCACTCAAGGGGCCTGCCAAGCGACGAGAACTGCACAGACCCGCCCCGGAAACCAAGCATAAGGTAGCTGCTATGCTCTGCAATATGGATGGGGGCATCCACCGGCGTTCCAGTGTGGATCTGGGCAAAGACCTCGCCGTCAAATTCAAAGGCATGGTTCACGCCGTCGCAACCGTACATGCGCCGCGTCTCTGTGCCCGCATAGAAGTTTTCGTTGATGAACTCATAGCGCCCGCCAGGCTGCAGCGTGATCGCGGCGCTTGCGCCAGATGCAACCGCTTTCGTAACAGCATCCACCTGCAGGTTCTCGCCATCAGCAAACGCACCGGTAACGCTGGTGAAGATCAGCCGCCCGGCTGCGTCGTTTGTGGTCCAGTCACCAGACTGCACAATCACGCGCTTTACTGTGGCCGTCGCAGCGCTTGTGGCTCCCGTCAGCACGTCACCTTCTGCAATGGCGCCTGAACCTGCCGTAAAAGCAACCTCAAAGCCCAGCGGCACGCTCTGCCAGCCAGAAGCGGTGCTGCGGTGCATAACGCAGGCCGTAGCGCCAGCATTGTCACGAAAAGCATAGGTTGACCCGCCATAATCCCACACGCCGCGAACAGGTCCGGACCCCGGCACCTTGTCCACCTTGGACCGCTGCAGCTCAATCGCAGCTGCTTTAAAAGACCTGTGATCAGCGTCGTTTGTGGCGCCGTCCTGCACCGGGTCGCCATCAAGGGTTGCCCGCGGGGATCCTGCGACCTCAAGCTGTTCGCCGTCAGTGAAGGTGCCGTCAAGCGCGCTCACCACGATATAGCCTACCGCATCTGCGGTGCCATAGGTGCCCGACAGGACAACAGGATCCTGCAGCAGCTCGCACGTCGCGCCCGATACGGCGCCGGTAACGGTATCGCCAGAAGCAAAAGCCACCGTCCCGCCGCTGAATTGCATTACGTGGTAAACTGCCTCGCTGGGCAAACCTCTGCCATCCCAGCGCTCAAAGCCAGAAATAAGGCGGTAGCCTTCCGGGCGCGGCTCATAGTTGAAGCCGCCGATAGCATTGCCGCCCTTGCGCTCAATAGGCGGCGTGACAAGATCCATGCCACCGCGCAGTCCATATGTTCTGTCATGCTGGCTCATGCGAGGGGCCCACCAAAACTAGGGCTGTCCAGCTCGCGGTCCATCAGCGCTGAAAGAAGCTCGCCATATTCCCTGCTTGCTGTCGCAGCTGCTTCCCCCGCCTCATCATGTTCATTCAGCAGCAGCAGCGCGCGCCAAACGATAATATCGTGATGGTCGGTGTGAAATTCCGGGGTGTCAGTATCAAGGCTCAGGGTCTGAACCGATTTATGATACTCGCCCTCAAGGCTGTAAACGCCATCCGGCTTTGGTGCCAGCATCAGCGCGTTGTCGCCTGGACGAACACTCCAATAGGATGGCCTGCCCGCTTCGGCGTATGACCGGCGCGTGGTGGCTCGAAACTCATTCCAAGGCACATAGATCAGCTGCGTCTGTGTTTGCGCAGACTCGCCCGCCTTGGTGCAGAAAAGGGGGCTGGTATCAAGCCAGCTCCCCAGATCCTTTATTCCCCAAGAGGCAGCAGTATAGGCTTCGGTGTTGACGATCGTGTCCTTTGCGAACTCCCGGCGCATCCAGCGCCAGTCTGTTCGCATAAGCTGGATCTTGCGCCATGCCTGCGCCGTGAACCGAACGATCTTCAAAAGCCGTCCGGTTTGCCCAACTACCGCCGTTGGCTGCCCACCAGTTACAGTGCCGCTCTCGCGCGCCACGCTCTGGCACAGCTCAAGGAAATTTGCCATTTATGCTACCTCTTGGGGAAAGGATGGATTAAGCGGCAGGACCGCTGATGATGCGGAACGGATACTGCATCGCTTTGTAGCTTTTCATGTCGCCCTTTTCGTCCTGCGAGAAGCGCTCAGCTACAGCGTTTTCCAGTACCTTCACGTACTTCATCTTGACCTTCACTGGCTCGCCGCGCGGGATCAGCTGGCCGACACCGTTGACCGAAACAAAGACCGGGCGCTCACCGTCGCGGCCTTCTGTGCGTTCGATCAGGATTTCAACCATCGCATTCATCGGGTCGCCCTGGGCTGCCGGTGCGGGTGCTGGTGTTGGGTCAGGTGCTTGGGTAACAACCGGCGCCACCACTGGTGCAGCAGCTGCGGCCACAATTGGCGCTGGGGCTGCCTCACTGGCCGCGGGCTCATTCACTGTTGCCTCATTATCAGCTGCCGGGGTTTCGTCCGGCACCTCGATCTCTTTCAGGTCCGGGTTCGCCTCGGTGATTTTGGCCAGAAGCTTGGTTTCGCCCGTATTGTGCTTCACATCAAGACCAAGGACGGTCGCAGCATAATAGAAAAGCTGGTCGCGGTTGGCTTCGTTCAGTGCAACTTTCACAGTCTGCATATCAGTCTCACTTTGCTTGTTTTGAAAGTTCAGAACGCAGGTGGTAGCCCTCAAGTGCCCAGATCTTCTGGCGTGCATTTTCAAAGGCAATCTTGCGTCCGATTTCGGCGTCAAAATTTTGGGGTGATGCGCAGGCGCTCTCGCCTACGACTTGATAACCGTTCTTGAGCGTGAGGGCGCAAACGGTCAGGGTCGTGCCAGGGAAAACATGGAACTGTTGCGACACGATACAGTCGTCAATCTGTGCCGTGGTCAAACGTGGTGCATTCAGGCCCTTGGCATTGATTTCCGCCTCAATGGCTGTTTCGTCTTTCATGGCTTCGCTTTCAACGAGCGTGAAAAGAAAAAAGGGGGGCAAGAAGCCCCCCTTTCACGGGTACTCAGAACGAATTACCGGCCTTAGAGGCTGGTAGCGGCCACTTCGAGGCGGGCCATCCAGTTTTGGTTCAGGATGACAGCTGCAAAGTAGGTCTTCCAAGACACGTAACCGCGCTGGCCCAGAGGGTCAGACTTGGAAGGCTGGCCAGGGTTGATTACCATCGGAGTGATGGCGTTCATGCCCTTGAGTGGCACAAGGCCATATGCATCCCGGCCAATGAAGATAACCGGGTAAACGTCGGCTTGGGCGCCGCTGGTGGTCAGCATGCCGTTGAAGGCACCGCCCGCATCAGGCCACGCATCCAGCTCGGAAGAAAGCACATATCGCACATTCTCGACGGAACCGATTTCCTGAGCGCAGAGAATTTGGCGGCTGCCATACTCTGCCGTGGAAATGAAGCCCGCAAGGTTGCGAATGTCGCTTTCAAGGTTGGTGTGCGCAACGGCCACATATGCCTGTTCCACCGGCTTGGTGGAATAGTTCGTGGAACCGCTCAGAACATTGGTGATGAACGCCGCTTTCTGGGCACGCAGGCCGCGCGTTACCGCACGCTGCTTGTCCAGGCTGATCGCCGTGTTCACTTGGTTCCGGGCCGTGCCGTTTGCATAGAAGACGTTGGTGCCGGCCTTGATTGCGCCATAGGTGATCATTTCCACCGTAAGGGCGGCTTGCTCACCAGCCAGCATGGATGCGTCCTTAAGCACGGGATCTTCCGCAAGGTCTGCAACCTTGTCGGAGATCTCGATAGGGACACCATACTGGTTCAGGGTAACTTCCACGTCCTCATACGCCATCTTCTGGGCGTTAGGGGTCACACCCTCAACAAGAGGCGTGGTTGCTGCACCGAACGGCACAGGGCGGCGGAACTTGACCTTTTCCGCCTTGTTTTTGGGCATCGGCTTGGTTTGGCCGAATTTTGCCAGGACCAGCTCAGGCTCGGCGTGCTTGAGCATTTCGTTTGCGGCCCAGCCAGCGGTACGCTGGTTAATGTCGCCGTAGGTAGTCGTGTTAGGCATTACCTATCTCACTTCTCGTCTTGACGAGCGTAGAACTTGAACGCTGACTCGAAGTCGTCGGCTGGCCCATCCCCGCCACCTGTGGAGGTGCGAGAGGTCGGCGCAGACGCAGACTTGCGTTGCAGGTCACGTTTACTGGTCGTCGGTTTTTCTTCTGGATTGGGTTGCGGGTCTGGTTGCCCGCCGTTGCCCTGATCGGCATTGAGGGACTGCTTGAAAAGCGCAATCACTGCCGCCGCTTCTTCACCATCGACAATGTGTTCGCTGTTGCGAGCGAGCGCGTCTTGGATCATGCGCGGCTGATCACCAACCCATGCGTGGAACTCGTCGGATCCCCCAATCTGCTGCCAATCAGGGTGCGCATCGGACAAGTAGTTTTGCTGGCTGATGATGTAGGACTGGTGCTTCTCTTGGTCCATCGAGGCCAAACGCTGTTCAAGCACATCGGCCCTTGCCTCAGAGGCTTTCAGTTTCTTTTCAATCGGCCCCACCACTTCCGGGTAGTCTGCGCGGAGGCTTTCGAAATCGTCCTCGGCGTCGTCACCCTGGGCAGTGCCGTTTTTGTTGGTGGCGGCACCGTTACCGTGTGCGGCCAGTTGGCGCTTCAACTCTTCGTTTTCGCGCTGGGTTTCTGCATATTTCCGGTTCAATGCACTGATACGGCCCGTGTCAGAGCGGTATCGGTGGTCAACGTCCCGGTATTTGGTTTGCAGGGCCTCAAACTCGGCCCGCAGCGGCTCAGGGGCATCTGCCCACGGATCCGCCTTATTCTCGTCTTCGTCGCCTTGCGGCGCGGCGTCTTCTTGCCCGCCTTCACCTTCGCCCGCGGCATCGTCTGCGGCGGGTTCTTCTTGATCTGCCGCAGTATCCGCTGGCGGCGTCGGCTCTGGTTCTTTTGCTGGTTCTTGTGTGCCTGAACCTTCGCCAGATGCTGCGTTGAATGCTGCTTCAAATTCGTCGTGATCGGTCTTTTTGTCAGTCATGTTGGCTTAATTCCTCAACGGCCCGGGTGGGCGGTTTCGTGGTTAAATGCCGTAGGATTCGGTTTGCATTTCCTCGGCGGGCTCATCAGCGCTCTTGGGTGCATCCTCAAGCGCTTGAAGCTCTGCGAGACGCCCCCGCAGAACTTGTGTCTGGTCGTGTGTGGTGTTGGGATCCTGCAGCTGCTCAAGCAGCAGCTTGCGCCTGGCGAGGATCCATTTCTGGATCGCCTGCCAGTCCATTCCGTGGACATTGATTTTCATAGTGTCGGGCTAGATCGCGCCGCCAAAGCTGGTGCCGGGCACCTCAACCGCGCGCTGTGCCGCCTCTTCTCGGGCCAGCTTCATCTTGAAGCCTGCCTCGGCAGCCATCTTGCGTTCGTCGCCTTCCTGCGCCATCTGGGCAATTCCAAGCTTGGTGCGCAGTTCCTCAATCTTCATGCCCTTCTGTTCCGCCAGCTTCATCAGCTCGGTTTCGCGGTTGATCAGGGCAATTTCCTTGCGGCCATCCAGCTCCATCTGGATCGTCTGCAGCTTCACTTCTTCCGGTGATGGGCCAGTTTGTGCTGTGCCCTGCTGCGACGCCATCTGCTGTTCCATCCATTCCTTGTATTCTTCGTCGTCGCGGATCAGGTCGTCCGACGAAAGCATCATGGATTGAACAACCTTCCGTAGCCCTTCGTCCTTCTTGATGCGGCCCGCAAGCTCTGGATCCTGTGCGGCCAGCTGCAGCAACACCATGAGGTTTTGAGACTGCAGTTCGCGCACTAGCAGAACGGAGGATCCGCGGGCGTCAACCTGCATGTCGCCTTTAATGTCCAGCTTGTCGTTGAACTGCATGTTCCAGTCGTACAGGCGACGCAGGCACGGCACGGTCAGATCATCATCAAGGTTCTTGATCACGCGGCGGAAGATCACGTTGGAGCTGTTCATCAGCATGGCCAGACCGTGAACCGTGTTGGCCACCTGCCCGCCTTGCTCGCCCTGCATTGGGCCCGGCAGGCTGACCTCTTCGTCAATGAACTGCTTGCCAAAGGTGATGATGTTGGCCAGCTCGGACTGGTTGCTGTCGATTGAGACAACCTGAAACGGCGTGATACCGTTTGGCGCATTGTCATTGATCTTCCAGACCTTGCGGGCTGTCAGCTCCCAAACCCCGTCTGCAGGCGATACAGCCTTCTGGTTGACCAGAACCTGCGGCCCGGCAGATAGCCCGCCATTGTCCAGCATCATGCGCCACGCAGCGTTTACGGCTGACTGGCTGTCGCGCATCAAGGCAGGAACGCCCCAACCCCACATGCTGGAAACATCCTTGGCGAAGTTGACAATGCTATAGATAGGCTCGCCACTATCGAGGTGGTGGATACCGAATTTCAGGACGTGGCCCTGGCAGACATAAACCACCACATCAACGTCCGTCAGCGGGTCAACCTCGCCTTCAATAGCGCGCCAATCATCGGCCTGATCAAAGCCATAGAACAGATCTTTCAGCTCGTTTTGCTCAATTGGCCCTCGGTATTCCCAGACCACAAAGCGGTTCTCGATAGAGGCTTCGTTCTGGCGGGCGATCGCGCGGATCTGGCTGATGTAATCAGGGATCTTGCCTTGTGGCCCCTCTTCCAGCAGCGCGCGCACCGCATCTTTGTCGAAGCCAAGCGCATAGGCCATCTTGCGCATTTTCTTCTTCGTCCAAAGGTGGCGCTCAAAGGTAAACTCGGCGTCCTCGATACGGGTTGCGTTCGGGTCTGGAAAGAAGTTCCAAGGATCCGTGCAGGTGAACACCGGGCGGGCATCAGCAACCGCCTTGAGGTCGAAGTATTCCTGCCGCGTATTCTCATCATAGAGCTTGACCCAGCGGCGACGGGTCTTGCCGCCGTCGATCGGGCCTTTCATGATACCGGTGCCCAGCTTGCACATGAACTCGATCGCGTCCCGGCATTCGGCGGCATAGCGTGCCTCAACCAGTTGATCTTCCATTTCACGCGACATGGAATCGGATCTCGCGGTAGCTTCCTCCATATAGTCGCGGCTGGCGCGGGCCTTCTCTATCATGGCGGCTTGTGCCTCTGTGGGCGCCTGGCCTTCTTTCAGCCGCGGCTCCACGTCCAGACTGGCCTGCATTTCTGGTACAGGCGTCGGTTTTATGCCCCAATTCTTCTCGTCGGTCGGGAACATCAAGTCGAAGATCCGCGCAATCCAAGTGTCGGTTTTTGGGCGGGTCAGATGCACAAACAGACGCGACTTATTGCCGTCCTTTAGCTTCTTCTCGGTGTCGGCGTCGTAGCGGCCATAATACTGGCGCGTATCGCCGTACCAGCCCAGCTCAACGTCCGACTTCTTCGCCACAACCTGCTCGGCTTCATTTTCGAGGCGGTGCGCTATGCCAGCGATAACCTGCTTGACGCGCACTTCTTCCTTCTTCATCCGGTCCAATTCTTCCAGTTCTTCGACTGTCAGATCATGCGGTCCATCAATAACCTGCACTGGCATCCCCTATACTTGAGCCAACAAGCGGCCCGGTGGTTTCGACTGGTTGAACGATGGCGCGGGCCAAGCCGCTGATAATCAGGTATCGGGTGGCGTCCATCAGGTGGTCGTTCTTCTTGACGATCCGCCCCTTTTCGTCGCGGCGGTAAAGCCGGTACTCGGCTAGCCAGTTGCCAAGCGTGGAAAACACCTTGAGGCGCCCGGTGGTCAGGCGCTCATAGATGTTGTAAATCCCGCTTTCGACGTTGTTGTCTGCGAACTGCAGATTGAGCCCAAGGGACCGATAGTCGGTAATAAGTTGCTCACCGTCGCGCTGTGTGCGCCCCCGGCTTGCAGGGTCGATCACGCCGGGTATCCAGTTGCCCCTGGCCTTGATGGCCGTGGCATGGACGCTTGGCGGCGCTTCGCCCCGGTAGTGTTCGGCATAAAGATACAGCGTGTCTGTGTTCCGGTCGTGAGCGCCCCAAACACCCGCGGTCCTGTTCCAGCCCACATCAAGGCCGTAGGCGCGCGGGAAGTAGGCCGGGATCTGAAACGGCGCTACAACAAACTCGCTCTCGGGAACCGGAAAGATGGCGCCCGCCCCCAGCGACGGCGTGCCCTTCGACCGCGCATCCCGAAGGTGCGGCGGTGTGGCATCCAGCAGCTCGCGCTTAGTCTTTTCGTTCAAATGCGGTACATCGTCCCATCCTGCTTGGATGAGATAGCGGCTTTCTGAAACGGCAGGCATATCAGTTACTTGCCACGTCCATTTCAGGCAGGAATTTAAGCACCACTTCGGTCAATCCTTCGAGTGGGGTAAAGGTCAGCATGACGATTCCGTCCGTTGTGGCCGTCCGGATGATGCACTCGCCGTAAACGTCCAGCGGGCATTCCTCATCAAGCCAGATGAGATCCTGCGCCGTACCCTCGAAGCTACCCCGCCCTTGGTGGAACGACTTGAAGCCCAAGAGGCTTTGCCCCCCAGAAGCATGGCGGATCTTGACCGTATCTATCAGGTTGGGAACGCCAGATTTCCAAGTGATGCTGTCGCGCACGATGCTATTGCCCAGGATGATACCCTCACCCGTCACGCCTTTGCGTTCAGCGCCCTCAAGAACCTCGCCCAGCAATTCCTTTTGCAGAATGTCGCGCGTTGTTTCGCCGTTCTTGCCTGCCACCCACGCCCTTATGGGTTTTGTAAACCTGCGCCCACGCCACCAGTGCGGATACCAGCCCGTCAGGTGGCAGGCCGTTTCATAGCCGCCCATGCCGAACGTCTTGCCAATACGGTTGGCAGCGAGGGCACAGCGCTCCCGATAGTTCGCGCCGGCCTCGAAGAACTCCATGTGCTTTGGGTACTTCTGCCGCGCGTGATAGAAGCGCGTGTTACCCTCGCCATAGTCCACTTCATGGTCTGCATCAGGGTAGATATGCAGCAGCTTTTGTTGCCGTGTACGTCGCTGCTTCTCAATCAGCAGCGCAAGCAAATGCTCTCGCTGTGAGCGTGGTAAACTGTCCAGCTCAGCCAGCGCCGTTGCTGTGATCTGCATTAGGTGTCTGTCTGCGCCTTGATGCTTTTGGACAGCTTGGCAATCTCAGCGTTAAGCTTGTCGTCGCTCATTTCGCTGGTGGCAAGGTGGCCGGAGTGTTCGATCTTCGAGCTATCGCCAAACGTGGCGCGGTCAAGCGATTTCAAGAGGAACATCAGCAACGTGTCGCTGTATTTGATCTTTTGCCCAACAACATGCCCGTCAACAATGATTGGCTCTGCCACGCCCTCGACCGCCCGCCGCCTAGCCTCATCCTGCAGAGTGTCAATTCCTTCCTGCTTCGCTTCCTTCCAGGCAGTCCGGAACTCTGGATCCTCATCGCGCCACTGGTAGACCCGCTGCCGTGTCTTTTCGATTGCCCGGGCAGCCCCTGTCACAGTGTAGCCGTGCGCAAGCTTATCAATGAACAGGGCCTTCTCCCCATCCATGCGCATTTGCTCTACGGTCTGTTCTGACATTTTCGCGTGTTACCGTTGCCTCAATCAGCCGGTGCTGGCAGGCCAACTGGCGATGATCAGATCCTTTTCCTGCTCCGTAAGGTCATTCTGGGGATCTGCCACCAGCAGCGTCAGAAACACAGCCACGTCATCGCGCTCCAAGGCGTTTGCGGCCAGATAGCGCTCATACGAGAAGGCTGTGTCAGGATTGGTGGACGCCTTGATCTGGTTCATTACAGACACATATCGCGCCCGGCCTGTGGCGTCGCCGCCCAGCTGCACCACGCACAAATCCTGAAACTGAACCTTCGACAGCGAAGAATAGGTTGGCTCAACCGCGCGAGGGATCGGGTTGGTAAAGGTGCCGTCGCCATTGTCTCGGGCGCCGTGCTTGGTCCCGTCTGGGACCAGGGTAAACACCCACGCATCCGCGATCGGGCCAAAGATTGCCTTGGCAGCCTCAGCGGAAGCTGCCACCACGGGATCAAAGGCAATCCCGCTTTCAATGCGTGCAAAAGTCGTCAATGCCCGTCTCCTATGCTGCAGGTAGTGTCAGGGTGGTGCCCTTGAGGGCCGCGCTGCCGTCTGTGGTGCGATAGGCGATCATGGCCCAGCCGTCGCCACCGTCGCCAGCGGAAGCCTGACCGCCGCCTGACCAGTTATGGGCAGCGGCACCACCAGCACCATGGCCACCAAGACCACCATTTGTTTTTGACGAAGCAGTGCTATATGAAACGCCGCCGCCACCGCCGCCGAACGCGCCGCCATTGCCGCCATCATCCGCAGTCCCTGTGTCACTTACCTTGCCAGTGCCTCCGCCAAGATCATGTGATCCGCCCACACCCACGGTAAGCCCGACATCGCTGCCGATGTTTGCCACTGGCTCAACGGCAAAGATCCCGGTTGAGAAATGTGTTACTTCAAGCGTGTAAGGGTCAATAGACGCCACGCTGGGCACAAGGATGCCAGGGTAGCGGCTGCCGCCAATATTCGCGAAGCCAGCGCCAAGTTCCCCGTCAGCGGCAGCATGCCCAAGCTTGGGCGCACCGCCACCAGTGCCATGGTATTGCAGGTCAGCGTCACCGCCGTTGCCGCCATCGCCAAAGATGGTAGCGGCTGCCCCGCCACCTGTGGCCGTGAAGGTGTTGTTCGCATACCCACTGCGGCCACCTGTGAACTGGAAGTCGCCCCCCGATCCAGTACCGCCAGCTGCGTAGTTTGTGGTTGAAACCGTAGCACCGCCCAAGCCACCCAAGCCACCAGTCGCGCTCAAGGTCAGGGCGCCATCAAAGCCTGTAATGGAAGACGCGCCGCCCGCTATGCCGTCAGTTGTTTCAGACCCCGAAGTGACGCCGCCTGCGCCAAGCGTGATGGTCAGGTCATTGCCCGGCGTTACCGCCATGAGGCCACCAGCGCAACCGCCGCCGCCGCCGCCCGTGTTCGCCTTGCCGCCTGTGTTGTTGCGCGATTGACCACCGGATCCACCCGCCCCACCAACGGCCACAAACACCTCTGTAACGCCAGCGGGCGGCGTCCAGGTATGAACACCGGCACCCGTGAACTCCACGACAGTAAAGTCTAGGAAGCCGACATTGCCAACCAACGAGCTGCCAACGGCAGACGCCAGAATATCGCTCGCCTTAAGCATCAGTATTTTACCTTCTTTCTGGGGGGTGGGGTCAGTGCCTGCAGGTCCGTCAGACCGTTAAAGCATCTTGAAGTTGATGGTGGTGCCGCCTTGTACCGGCAGCATGCGCGGCGCGCGGTTCAGGCAGAGGGCGCCAGTCGTTTCCGCGCCAAACGCCGTAGCCACGCGAGCCACAACATCGCAGGAAAGTGCCGTGATAAGCGCGAAACGTGCGCCTGGCGGCACTGCAACAGATGATACCTGAGACTGGCTGGCTGCCAATGTGTCGAAGGCCTCATCGCCATAGGACATTGGCTTGGCGCCGACCACGCTGCCATTCTCTGCCGGAAGGGCCTTCACCCACTCAATTCTGACGTTATCGGCCATGCTTCAACTCCCCTAGCGTGCCGTTAAGGCACAACCACATCATTGTTGGCGCCAAAGGAATCCGGCAGGATCACACTGGCAAGGCAGCGAGAATCCAGCAGATCCATAAGCGGTTTCACTTGTTCAGCGTAAAGAACCCCTGCCACCCGGCGCAGCTCTGCAACGTCTTCCGCGGATACATAAGGCGAGGTGGCATAAAGCTGGATGCCCGCCTCAATATCGGCCACGCGGTCAGGAAGGCGGGATAGCGCCTTCACAACGGATAGCATTTCGCCGTTCAACTTTTGGCGCCGGCCATCATCAAGCCCAGCTACCAAGGTCAGTTTTTCATCCAGCGTCATTTCAACGATGGTCTTGGTTTCAAGCCCCACTTCGACGCCGCCGATCGTGTCGTTATTACTAGCCAATTTCAATCGCTCCTTCTGTCGCAAAGACGCGCCAATCGTAAGCGTCGTCAGAGATAAGCAGTTTTCGGGTTACGCCGTCGTCATAGAGGATCATGCAGTTTGGCCCGTAAGCAGCGTCTGCAGCATCTGGCAGTGACGTATGTAGGTGCATGTTGATGGTAGTACCCACGGAAAGCTTTGCTTCCGCGGTTACTTCGCGACCAAAGGCGAAAGGCTGGCTAAACTTGAAACGCTTACCCACCCACTCAAGGCCCCGCAGAAACAGGCCCATATTGTTTTCAGTTATGCGCATGCGACTATCTCCCGAAGACGGTAAGACGGCATCCGGATAAGCGCCTCCGCAGCCGTCGTGATCAGCAGATCACCGTTTGCGGCATCAAGTGCCGTTATGGTGTTCGAGGTGATGGCGCTGTTGTTTGTGTCGATCACCTCCAGAACCTGCAGCGTGCGAGCATCCAGAACGATCACGCCGGATCCTGCAGTGCCCACATAGAAGCGTGACTTGCTGGCATCCTGAGCAATCGCGGAAATGGGTGATGTTGTTCCAAGGCTGGCAGTGCCGCCTGGCTTAAACATGCCTGCCTCTAGCTGGTCCATCAGTTGGACCTGATCCGCTGTCGGGCACCCTGAGCCACCTGCAATGAAGGCCATAGCCCCTTGATCCAGCGTTCCAAGGCCACCGATCGGATCAGACCCGAAGCGCAGGATGGCGTTTGCCAGCGACACATTGCCTGCAGCTGCACCAGACGCCACCAGTTTGCCGTCAAAATAGACATAGCCAATCCCGGATTTGCGGCCTACCACCACCCGATGCCAATTGCCGTCATTGATGGGCACATAAGCGTTTATATCGGCGCTGGCCACCTTAAACTTGAGCCACCCCACAGTGTAGACGGACAGCACCCAAGCGCGGGTTGTTCCGTCATCATACGAGGCAAGAACGCCTGTTACTTCATCCGTTTTCACCGATACCTTGTGCCAAAAATCCCCTGTACCATACTCAAGGTCAGACGAGTGCGGAATGTAAGGGAAGTTACCGTCATCAAACGGACCGTAGGCGACAGCCTCAGCGCCTGCAGCTACTGCGGCCTTGGTCAGTGCGCCCGTGATCACGGCAGCGCTTTCGTTACCGCTGTGATCACGGATAACCGCGTCTGCCCTCGCATATTCCATTGTGGAAGACCCACCAGCCACCGAGCCTTCTGCAATCACGACGGTGACGCTGTTCAGTCCCGACACGTCAAATGTCTTTTTGGCAACCTCTACGACCGATGATTGGATGAAACCCAGGTCTGGGGCAGTGGCGAATGCAGAAACGGTATGTAGGCCGACGCGCAGGGCATTGCTGGCGGCTGTTTTGGCTACCCGATCAACAGACAGTTGCAAGGTATCTATGCCGGTAACGTCTATGGTCTGAAAAACACCCATCCAGACGGAATTGGCGCCTTGCTGAATGACAAGTTGACCTGCAACAACCGATACGCTGCCCCCATCTGAGCCGTTGAGGTCAACGGTCCAATTGGTTAAGTCAACGTCAAACCCGTCGTTGTTGATGGGCTGCGCGGCTGTTACTGACCCTGTGGAAGTGTCGGCCATCAGGCAGTAAGTGGTATCGCCCACAATGCAGCCGGACGCATAGTCATTGGTCAGATGAAAGACCATGCCGGTAGTAGGTGCATCAGGTTCGCGGAACAGCGCAGTGAAGCCACCATTGCCATTGACATCATCTGTGGCCAAAAGCACCGCATCAGTTTCTGTGGCGACCAAACCAACCACTTTGTCATTCGAAGCCCCCGGCCCGCCTTTGATTGATGGCGCTGTCGCATAATTGTACTGTTCGGCATAGGCCGTTTCGGCAATGTCCGTTTCCGGGATGTCAAAGATCTGTATTTGGTTCGAGTATTTCCCGGTTGCGACAAGGCGACTATCCGCAGTGAAATCCACATGTAGAATTTCGCTGACCTGACCGGTGATGTTTACCACCTTGTCCTTGTCGGCTCTCGTCCCGGTAGGGTTGATCACAGACAGCCCGCCCGCGGTAGCTACCGCCACAGTTTGATACGGCAGCTCCCGGCTTTCATCCATTTCAGCGCCAGGCAGCACTGTCGCGGCCACATCGTTGACCTTTTCATGCACAATGACCGGCAGCGTTGCATCAGCGGTGAAGCCTGCGCCAGTGTTCCGCTCAGAAATATCACCGGCATAAGCCGCACTGTTACTTGTGTAGATGGTATCGGCTTGGTCATTGATGAAATCAACCCGATACAAGCCAGCGCCGTTCGCGCCGTTGTTGCCGACATACATAATGCCATCAAGGAAAGTGGTGCATGCGTGCGCTACACCCCCAAGCGTGCCGGTGCGCGCCAGAATACCCTGCGCGGCGGCGTTGTCGAAATTCATCCACATCGGCGTGGTCACAGGGTCACTGCAATCGAAGATGGTCAGCGCGTCGGCCTGTAGCACGATCGGCTTCACTTTAGGCATAGGCCCATAGGCGCCCCGGCCTACTGTATTCAAAGGCTCCATCTGCCAGCTCTTACCATTCACCCCGTCAAACGTGTGCTTGCCTAGGGTGTCGATTACTGGCGCCGAGAGGCAGCAGCCTACAATATCCGCAGCCGTAACCAGCACGCGCTCAACAGCGTCCAACTCCCCACCCGCTGAATGGGGGCTTGATGGAAAGGTAAACATTGCGTTCTCCGGGGGTTGAAGCTCAAAAAAGTAGCGCGACAGCACCGATGGGGGTGGGCTGTCGCGCGCAACTGTGACCAAACAGTGATGGAAGGATCTGGCCAATTCGCAATTGTCAGATCATGCCAAGCATTATCTTCTTACCGTCCCGCAGGGTCAATACGGGTCAAAGGATCCGTTCGTTCACCTTTGGTTCGCGGCTCATGGATGACTGATAGAATACCAACCTTGGTCAAATCCTCGACAAACAGTCTCAACACATGCTTTGCAGGATCGTTTACGCGCCGCTCTGAAAACTGCCGGTGTGCTTCGCGGGCGATGCGACCTATCAAAATATCAAGGTCAGATTGTTCGATCTCCCTCGGATTCCGCCCCGGTGGCGCCCAACCCATCTGAACCAGCGCCTGCCTGACGGCCTTCTCCTGCGTATCCAGTACCTGATAGGCCATTGTCTGCGCTTGCTGGCCTGGCCATACCGTGCGCGTCATGATCTTGCCGTCATCGGTGAAGCCAGCCTCAACCGTTACTTTCAATATTTCACTTCTTTCCATGCTTTTCCTCGCCATATTTCAGCATCCTGTCCACGTCTTCGATCGTTTCCTTGACCCGCGGCCCGTATCGCTTGAACAGGTTTTCCTCACTGCCCTCAGTTGGGTCTGCGCAATAAATCTCGTCAGCCTGCAGCTCTCGCCCTCCTAACGCCGCACCAATGCCGTTAATACTTGCCCCGCGGAGGGCGCCGACCATGACGCGGTGTTCATCTTCGTCGGGTCGCAGGTTTTGCCAAATCTGCTGGTACATAGCCGCGTCCATGTCGTGCGTGTCTTTGTGCGCCTGCAGCACTTCCAAATTGAAAGGGCTGACTGACTGCCTTTCCACAACCCACCGCAAGAGCGCCGCCACTACATTCTCTATCGGCATACGAATGGGCGCATACAGTGCAAAGTCTCGGTAGTCGGCCTGCAGCCGGTAGTGGCTGATTTTGGATGTTACTGGCGCATCAGCCCCGACCTCGGGCGGCGCTTTTTCAGGCCAGTGGGCAACGAAATCCTGCAGCTTGGACGGCAGCACCTCTTGCCGCCCGTGCAACTCACCGCCAACGAATAGTGCCTGTACTTTAGTCATTCGGCGCCCCCTTCTCTTCAAGTCGCGCCGTTACGGCTTTTAACTGCTTCCGACATTCCCGAAGTTGGCGTCGCAAGCCAGCGTTGCTTGCTTCGATCTTGTCCATATATGCCGCCGCTTCATCCAAGTCGAAGGCGTCTTCGTCGTCGCACTCGCCCCCTTGGTGTAGGTGATCGGCTAATGCTCGTAGTTTGTGATGGTGTGTCATGCGCCCTCCATCGGTTTGTATTGGTATCGCCAGACCCAGACGCCATCGGGGTAGGTGAATGACCGCTTCCCTTTGCGCCTGACGGCTTCAAGCCACCGGCATTCGGTCGCGGATACACGCACAGGGCGCCACGCGAACCAGTTATGCCAGCGCTGCTTACGGACCCGGCGCACACGGCACCAGATCCTAAAGTTGAAGCTGCAGCGGATCCTCAAGCGGCCTACTCCTTACACTCGGCGCAAGGCGGGTTCTCGCCCGGCAGTGTGAAGCATGGCGGATCGCCAAACCCTGCACACCGGTTGCGGCAGGCTGCTTCCTCTGCTTGGGTGTAATTGGCGCCTTCTGACGTGTCCTGTGCCGCTCGCGCCGCTTCCACGGCTTGCTGTACCTGCCGATCAAGACTTTCAACAGCTGCGACGGCCAGAGCGGCCACCTGCACCATGCGGCGGCGATATTCTGGCAGATCCGTGCCGTTTAACGACACGATCGCATCGCCAGCCTTTTCCAGCTTGTCGTCAATGAACTTGAACCAGTCCTCAAAGGTGTTGCGATCGTCATTTTCTTCGCCGCCGTGCTTTTCATCCTGCGCGTACCGCTCAAGCGCGACCTCGCGCATGTGTGGATCTGTCAGCAGCTCAGACAGGACCGGTATCAACACCCAATCGCCGCGCTGTGTGTCGATCGTGTTGGCTGCCGCCACCATTGCCGCGCCGATCTCGGCCAGGCTGAGAGCTTCATCTTTGCGGCGCTTCGAAAACTGGTTGATCTTGAGCAGGATCTTGTTGCCCAGATCCGTTACCACTTCCGGGCGCACGGTTGCTTGTTCGTGGTTCATTCTTCTTCCTTTCCGTTTAGGGCCAAGTCGCGGAACCCCCGCAGGGCCTGCATGTATTCTTCAATGTCGAATGGGCTGTTGGCGTATGCCTCGGCCATATCTAGGGCCATTTCCAGCCCCGCCCCTACGCCGCGGCGCCAAGCAGCTTGCAGCTCTTTAGCCACCAGATCCTTTGCCTTCTCGATGAGCAAATCATCCGCTTTAGTGGTCATTCCGGCAGCTCCACCTCTACTGCAGGCTCTGCAGGCGGCGCTGACCGAATGAGCGCGCTTTCAGGTATGCCTTCGATCATTGCAATGCGGAGGGTGTGCAGTATGGCGCCGTCCTCGCCCTGCGATTTGTCAAGCTGGACTGCGGCAGCAGCGAAGGCCGCGCCGATCTCGCCGTGGTTGGTTTCTTCTTCAACAACGTCTCTGACGGCATCAATAATCGCGTTCGCAATAATGGTGACGGCAGACACGCGGATGAACGGCTCTGGGCCTTCATTTTCAACGGTTTCACTGTTTTCATCGGTCACGTCGGGTTTTCCCTTTTAAGGTTGTCAAATTGTGTCAAGCCGCTGAGGGGCGTTTGTTGGCAGCTGCAGGCGGCAGTAAAGGCCCAGGGCGTCACGAATCCGCTCAGCTGCTGTGCCGTGCTTAAGGCCGTGTGTGTCCTCGGCTTCCCTGAGTGGGATGCCCTCGATAATCACGTCCCTGCAGAGGTTGAATGGGATCTTTCGGCGCCTGAGCTCGTCCGTCCAGGCAACGTACCGGATCTCGGCCATCACATCAGAAAGGCGCTCATAGTCAGACCAACCGCCGCCGTTACTTTCCTCGTAGCGGAACTGACGGTAGCTCACGTCGCCCGTCTTGAGGCGGTAGCCGCGCACGATCGCTGCAGCTGCTGCATACTCCTGCGCTGTGATATTGCCGCCCTTGAGCATGCGGAAAATCGCACAAGCTCTACGGTACTTGCGGGTGCCTTTGGTGCCCCGGTCCGTGTTTGGTCGCGCGCCTTGTTCCTTGTTGCGGATCCGGACGCGCTCACCTTCGCGTTTTTCGGCTTGGCTTTTCAGATAGACCGCTTGGTCGAATGACATGCCCATTTCTTTGGCAATATCCTCACATGCCAAACTCGTTGCCCGTTTCAGTAGCTTGTTCAAGCTCAAGTGCCTCTCCCCTGCCCTGTTATGCTGCTGCCTGTGCAGCAGACAGCCCCTGTTCCTTGAGATATACCTGGCAAGCGAACGGATGGCCGGTGAAGCAACGACCGGCGCGGGTCAGAAACCCTCGCGTCAGGCGGTCTGCCCGCTGTTCCGGCGTTTCATTCGATCGCCTGCGCTCCCGTGCGGCCAAAGCTGCATATTCCTTGCGGTAATTCTCATCTTCTTCGCGGAGGGCTTGGTGCTTCTCCCTAGCCTTGTCTCGCTTGATCTTCTTCCGCATGGCTCTGCGGGAGCGGGCAGCTTGGACAAGGAAGCGAACATTTTCTTCATCGCGGCCAGCGTCTTCCGCCAGCTGGGCAAATGTCCGGCCATCTTCCCGGGCTTTCAGTAACTTGTCCTGTAGTGCGTGCAATTCCTTGCGCTTCATCATCACTCTGTGTCCTTTGGTTTGTTGCGCCGGGCCCATACCCAACCGTCTTCGGTCAGGTTGAGCGCTCTGCGGCGGTTTACCGGCAGCAAGATCAGCCCTTTTTCTTCCAGTTGGTGAATGATCTTGTGTGCGCTGGATTTCGACTTTGCGCCCATTTGTGCTGCGATCTGCTCGAAGCTTGGCGCATGCCCCTCATGCTCAAGGAAGTCGCCCAGGTAGCCGATCACTTGACCCTCCAACGGTGTCAGCATTAAGCGAAATTCCTTTCGTGGTATGTCTGGCAGTCGATACAGCGCTTTGCCGTTGGCTTGGCCTTCCTGCGGGCTTCCGGGATCTGATCGCCGCAATCAATGCAGTCATCACTCAGCGGTTTTTCGCCAATGTTGGCAGCGCGGGCTGCCTCGATACCCTTGTCGCGCAGGGTTTGCTCAAGGGCGCTTGCTTGATCACACAAATCAGCCATGGTGCAGCTCCTGCGTTTTCATTTCCTGCTGCATCTGCCAGCGGCCAAGGTAGACGCCCTCGTCTTTTCCTTTCCACCGGCCCAGCTGGTACGTGATCCAACAGGCCATTGCCGCTAGCCCTACAAACACGGCGATCGTCAGTGCCGCCCATACTTCAATGCTCATGGTGTTTCCCCCGTTATGCTGCCGCTTTGGCAGCCTTGCGTCTGCTCTCCCCGGTCAGGAAGATTTTCACATGGTCTTCGCGGATCCGGTCAGCGATCGCCTCGCCAACAGCTTCCTTGAATTGGTCTTGTTTGAGGTTCCCGATAAAGACGGTGGGGCGCATGGCGTTGTAGCGGCCATTCACCAGATCAAAGAGGCGTAGGCTCTCTGCGCTGGTGTTGTATTGGCGCCCGATCTCATCCACGATCAGGAACGGCTTGTCGATGAACTGCTGAGAGGTCTTCTCGGCAATGATGCGGTTGGATGCTGCCAGCGCCTGCGTATAGTAAGGCTGCACACCCATCTTGATTGCCTCTGCTGCAATGGCAGCGGCCAAGTGCGTCTTGCCTGTACCTGTGGGGCCCAGAAGCAGTAGATTGCCCTTTGGGTGGTCGCGCAGATACTTCACGGCCTTGTCTTGGACCTCTTGCTCAAAGTCTGCGATGGTTGCGTGCGCGTACCTGGCGGGAACCTGCGCAATGATCAAGCCGCCACATACGGGGCACTTGTTCGTGATGTGGTCCTGATTGGCCAACCATCGGCTGACCTTAAAAGGGCCGTGAATCGTGCATTCAGAATTCACTGTTTTCGTCCTCGTCTTTCCAATCATCGGGCTTTTCCGCAAGCTGGCTGCCAACGACACGCAGTTGCGGCTTGCCGGTTGCCATTGCATGGGCCTCAAGGATTGCTTCTTTGAAGTAGTTGAACGACCGGATGGGCTGGCCCGCGGCAAGCTGGCTGCTCGCTTTATTCTCCACCACGCGGCGTATCAGTCCCTCATCAATGCCTGCTTCCAGCCACTGGCGCACCGGCACAAAGGAAATGTTGCTCGGCAGTGCTGCAATTTCCTGCAGTTCACATCCGAGCGTCATGAAATTCATATGAGCCCGCCCGCTGCTGGCTGATGTAGGTTTCAGTGTATCAGTATGGGGCTGGGTAGAAGATACAGAGCTAACCTGAGATAACTGGTTCTGGCTCTGGTTCTGGCTGCTTGAAGCTGGATCTCTAGGGTCGCTAGGGTCAGATTGGCTGTTTCCTGCCGTTTTCGCCATATTTTCAGCGCGTTTTTTTCCGCCTTTACTGCCGTTTTCAATCGCAGTTTCTCGGCTTTTTCTTGCATTTTCATGCGTTTCTAGGGCCCGATAATTAACGATAAGCCCGTCAACAACGGCAATTTTGCCCAGCTCGATCAGGCTGTTCTTGATGATGCCGAACTTGCGGGTGGATACATTGCACATGCGCGCAAGCCACTGGTTATCGTCGCGCAGGCCGCGGCCCTTCGACCACATCATGGCAAGCATGGTCACATAGGCCCCGCGTTCCTCGGCTGACAGCTCAAGCATGCCCGCCAGTAGGTCGTCTTGGAAAAGCTGGATGTATGGAACCTCAGCCAACGTGCGCCTCCACATCATCGGAATAGAAGCGGCAGATTGCATTGAACACGTTGCTGCGGGTTGGCAGCTGGTTGGGGGCCATAAAGATCAACAGGTCAACGTATTTTTCTGCGCGCAAGTGCGCAGGCACGGTCGCATCAATGTGCGCCAAGTGTTCGTCTGCAATGGCGTAGACGTGCAGGTCTGCTGGCGTTGGGTTTAAAGCGCTACTCATGCAGCCAGTTCCTTGAATTTTTCGGTTTCATTGCCGAAGGCGTCCCAGCCTGGACGCTTCTGGCGGCTGAACAGATCCGCACGGCGCTCTGCACCCGGCATCATGCGTTCAGCCTCTGCATAGGCTTCATCGGGCTTGCGGCTATGCTCCCGCAGCAGGCCCTCAATCACGGTGCGCACCACGGGGCATGTATCAACGTCGCCCATGGTGAAGATCAGGAAGGGCTCAGAGGCGCAGCGCAGGCGGTAGCCAGTACCGAAGGCAAGCTTGCCGTTCTTGGTGCGCTTCACCCACACGCCGCTTGTGACGAACTTGAAGCCCCAATAGCGGCCTACGTCGATCTGCTGGTCAATCATCGGGTGGGTTGCCCACAGCCACAGCAGGCAGTTGCGGCCTGCCAGATGCCCAACGGGGAATTCTTCCTTGATCTGGTCGCAGGTCATTGTCTGATAGTGCGCGTCGGGGCCCTTCTCCGTGCGGCCAGCCTCTGAGTAGGTTTCGAAGCGCCACATGGGGTCAGCCATGATGAAATCATAGCCAAACATCTGCATGTCACCGAAGGGCCAGCCGCTCATGCCTACACCTCTTGCACTTCGATACCGAAGAAGGCGCGCATCATCGCTTTCTTGAGGCGGTAGAGGGCAATTTCGCGGGTGATCTCTGACTTCACGTCTTCAACAACCAGAGCGCCGGTCTTCACTTCGTTGTAGGAAAAGTCGGCCACGAAGGCAGCCACGCGCCCGCCTTCATATTCAATGGTCATATCCGGTCGGGTGAAGTCGAAGCGGGGTTGCAGGCAGAGATTTTCGATCTCGCCGGCCTGCTGCATCAGCTTCAAAACACTGTACCGGCGCATTTCCTTCGCGCTGTCGAAGGTGTGGCCGTCCAGGGTCACTTTCTTGTTGCCGTATTTGCTGCGCTTCTTCTTTTTGAGTGCAGCAACTTCCAGCTGATAATCGTGGGCTGACATATGATCCATCAGTCCACCTCAACCGGGTCACGTTTTTGCATGCGGGTGATGCAGCTTTCCAGATCCACCGATGTTTGGCGAAACTCACCATAGACACGGGTTATGCTCTCGCGCTGTGCGGCATTCAGCTTGGCTACGCCGTCCACTTCCTGCGCCGCGGTGCTGAGCTTGCCGAAGGCTGCCCCCACCTTGAGCAGATTGCTGAGGAAGCCGCCCGACTCTGCTGCTTTTTCCTCAAGCTTGCAGCGCCTGGCCCAATCCGCGAAGGGTGCAACGCCCTTCTTTTGAACACAGGCCCGGTCAAGGGCTTTGATTTGTCTGGCGTTCGGGCATGCATCCCGGTTCGGGTCTGCCCAATCGCGAATGGTAGAGGGGCTACGATCAACAACTTCTGCGGCCCCTTCCGCTGTCAAAATCTCGATCACCTGCGCTGCCGGGTAGGCTTCTGACAAGGGATCGCGAGGCATCTGCATGGTCATAGTTTGGTCTTTCGTAAAAAGTCGTTTTCGTTTCGATGGAGCCAGACACGCCGTCGTGGCATCCTTTGTCTCGTAGCCGGTTACACCCCGTTACCAGCTGCAGACTGTTTGCCCTGTTGGTGAGGGCTTGCCCGGCCCTCACCTCTCCCCCCATCGCAGGGAAAGAAAAATGCGCGGCCTTCTTGATGGGCCTTTTGCGCACCCGCGAACGGAGAGTTGAGTGATGAAAAAAACGCTTACAGAAGTGCTAAGCCTGATCAGGCCGCTATTGCTTCCTGCAGGGTCAATTCCACACCTTCGAGTTCTGCCACCTTTAGGACTTCCGGCAGCCGCTTACGCGGGATCCCGTTGTCAGCCCAGCCAGAGACAGTCGATACAGCCCATTTGTATCCGTGCCGCTTACCGGCGCGGGCCATAGGGCGGATACCGCCGAATTTTTGGGTAATATTCTTCTTGTCCGTACTCATGCGGCGAAGTGTACGGGTTTCCCGAACGTTTCGCAAGCCGGTTTGTGCGGTTTTTCCGAATGGAAACCGTGATAGATTCGTTCTATCAGTTATTTACGTGGGGAAAAGTTGTGTTTCGCAATCGAGAAGCACTACAGGGTATTGAATTTATGACTGATGCAGGTCAACGGCTCAAAGTGTTGAGAGAAGGCGTAAGGCCTAAGCTGTCTATCAGAAAGATGGCCGAAGAATTAGGGATACCTGCATCCACCTACGCTACCCGTGAAAACGAAACCAAGAGCCCGTTCATGCGGCTTGAATGGGTGCTGCCGATTGCTGACATTCTTGAAAAGCACGGTGTCCCGCGCGAGCAGGTAATGGAGCTGGCTGGCGCTGACGCGGAAGGGATCCGCGGTCAGGAAGTGGAAGTGGCTGCGTGGGTCCAGGCTGGCAACTGGACAGAAAACAACGAAATCGATCACGACGAGCGCGAGCGGGTCGCTTGGCCCTTTCGCCAGAAGAAGCCGGACGGCATTGTCGCCCTTGAGGTTCGCGGCGACAGCATGGATATGATGTATCCGTCCGGCAGCGTTGTGTTTGCTCAGGATCCTGTGACGCTTTCAGAAAGCGGCAAGTCGGTCGAGCTGGGCGACATAGTTGTTGCCAGGCGCAGGAACGACATGGGCGAGTTCGAATATACACTCAAAGAACTGGCGCAAGCTCCCGAGGGCGGTTTTTTGCTGCTGCCAAGGTCACGGAATCTTGTTCATCGTCCAATCCCTTATGAGCCTCTTCAGGAATGGTACATCGGGCATCACCCTGCAGATGCGAGCGCAGACAGCCTCTGCATCGTTGGGGTCGTAGTAGGTGCGTTGATAAGCTACATGGACGGCGCTCCATAATCGCAGTCTTTACCGGGTGCCTGTGCGGCTGCAGCAGGTACTCTGAACGATGTCGTGTCATAAATCCCCCACCATTGTCGGTGTTATTTGCCTGATCACGCCGAGAGAACGGCGAACGGAAAACTAGCAAATAAATTGTGTTTTTGAAATGGCAGGACTACCCCCCTGCAGGGGGGTTTTTGCGATAAGTTTGAACCAAGGTTACATGATAAGCCGGTTTTTCAGGCAATATGACACGATCGCTTCACGCGCATAGACAGGCAATCCCGCTTCTTTAAAGCGCTGCCGAATCATATAAAGGTGATCCTTCACCCCTTCCTCAGAAATCCCCATTTTCCGGGCTATTTGAGCGTTTGTGCGCAGATCCTCGCTTGTACTGGACATAAGTTTGATCACTTCCAGCTGACGCCCGGAAAAGCGCACAAGGCACTCTTCTTTCACGCTGTCATAGAAGCCTTCGCTTTTCGCTAACTCATTGTAGTGTATAAGAAACACCTCTAGGCAGCGCACCAACTGAACCCACAACTCTTGGTGGAAGGCTTGAAACGAGCGACTGGGGCCCGCAAGCCCCAGCAGGACTGTTTTCTTGGTGATGCCGCAGCAAAGACCAACTAGCACCCCCTCGCCAATGGCAAATTCCCTCATTTCGGTGAATACGCGCTTGGCTTCACTGTGTCCCCACACCAGCTGCTCCATAACAGTCCAAAGCATATGGGTGACTTGATGCTCAAAGATCAGGTGGAATGATCGGTCGTGGTCATAGAGGGCTTCATCAATATAATGTTCGGACCACGGCTTGGATTGCCCTGGGTGCGGCGTCAAAGGATAAGACCTGACGTGCAGGAAGCTGGCGGGCTCGATGCTCACATCTTTCTGATAGATAGACACCCGGGCATGCAGAAGGCCCCAGCGCTCGCAGAAGGTCTGCAGCAGGCTCCATAGTTCATCAGTGGATGTAGCAGAGGCAAACGCAAAGAAAAGGTCTTTGACCTCGGCAGCCGTCAGGGCGCCAGGCAGCTCTGCGCCAGATTTCTGATCAAACGACAATGATACTCACACCACAGCATTACTATAGGCCCCGTATTTGATACGAAGCACGTTAAAGCTAAGGTGTTGAATTTGGGTAAATAAATATGGTTAATCAATGGTGCCCAAGGAAATACAGCCCCTAGTTTCGGGCAGACAATCCAAGGTCATTAATTACCTACTACTTTTTCAGTATTTCGCGAATAGGTGGTGAATATTATCGCGATCAGGCCCTACATTGCCTGACTGTTGCACACCCTGCAACAACTCTTTCTTAAGAATTTCTACCGCCTCTTCCACTTTGCCAACAATTGAAGCAGGATCCTCGCCCAGAATGGTCTTGCTGTCGGCCAGGTGCTTTGCGCCTTCCCGCGCTGCGAAGGTCAAGACGGCCAGCGCCTCTGCTTTATTCATTGTTCTCTACCCGCAACTGTTCGTGTCGTGGCCCGGTATCTGCCACCAGATCCCCGGTAAAGCAACCCCCCTGATCGGGGGGTGTTCGACTTTTCCGAACATACCGCTTGCATTGTGTGCGGGTTTTCCGTACAGTTCAAATCACGGCAGCGGTGAAAGGGCCAATATCAACCTACCGGTTCGATGCTCTGACACTCGCCAGCCTCCGCCACCAAGCCGAACGGCCAGCACAACCGGCCAACTGGCAGGCGGAATGGGAAGAATGCAAGGGAAGAACCATGACACATGCAGCTGAGCTGATAGAGGAACGCGACCGTAAGCGCCGTATGGACGGCCAAAGCGCCCTCGCCTTTCAAGGTACGGCCAAAGAAGAGGACTGCGAAAAGATCGCCCGCTTTATCGTTGGCGTGAAGCTTCTGCAGATCCAAGGCCGCGCGCTGGTTGACGCCCTTGGCTCGAATTTCAGCTCAGAGTTCAAGAAGTCTGCCGATGATTTCTATTCAGAGCTTGAAAGCCTCGCGTCATGGGTCGAGTCCGACGCTGATTTCTGCACCCTCCGCTTACAGGGGAAAGAATGATGCAGCCTTTCATTCAACATGCAAAACGCGCCGGGTTTCTCGGCATGGCCAAGTACAGCCTCAGTGCCCTGCTTGTTGCCGTCAGCCTGTTTGGTTTTGTCTGGCTGGCAGCGGGCCTCTGGGTGGCGGCTGGGCTTCCCCTCTAACGAAAGGATAACGTTGTGACCAACATCACCACGGAAGAAAGAAAGAAATGGATCGGCGGCAGTGAGATTGCCTCACTGTTTGGCGAGTCACCCTACGCCACCAAATTCGAGCTTTGGCACCGCAAAGCGGGCAACCTGCCTGAGCCGGATCTTGATAACGAGCGCGTCGAAGCTGGCAACTTTTTTGAACCAGCCATCGCTGCTTGGGCGGAAAAGAAGTTTGGCCTGCAAACGCGGCGTGTGCTGCGCTACATGCCCCACCCTACAGTGAAGGGCTACGGCACCAGCTTGGATTACGAGACAGTCACCGGGCACTATCCGGTTGAAATAAAGAACGTGGACGGCCTTGTGTTCCGCGACAATTGGGCCACGGAAGGCGATCAGATCATTGATGCGCCTATGCACATCATTCTGCAGCTACAGGCGCAGATGGCGTGCGCGAAAAAGGACCGGGGTTATCTGGTCGCATGTGTGGGCGGCAACCGCCTTTATACGGCAGAAATTCAAGCCCACGCTGGCACGCAGGCTCGCATGGAAAAGGCCGTGGCTGCTTTCTGGCAGTCCATTGATGCGGGCGATGAGCCTGACCCGAATTTCCTGAAAGACGCGGAGGCGATCGCAGAGCTTTACCGTATGGCTGGCGAAGCTGAGCTGGATCTTACCGGCAATAACCGCCTCACACACCTTTGCCATGAATATCAAGCGGCAGCGGAAGACGCGAAGGAAGCCGAAAACCGCAAGAAAGCCGCGAAGGCTGAAATGATCACCATCATTGGTGACGCGAAGAAGGTGGTTCTGGGCGGCTTCAAAATCAGCGCCGCCACCACCAAAGACCAAGAAGTCCAGGCGCACACGAAGAAAGGCTACCGGAATTTCCGCCTTTACCCCGTTGCGCAAGCTGAGAGCGAGAAGGAAGCAGCATGAGTACCGCAGTAGCAGTGAAAGATCCTGTTCAGTTTCAGGTAAACAAGATGGGCGGCGAATTTGCCAAGGCGCTGCCGTCCCACATCCCGAGTGAGAAATTCGCTCGCACAGCCATAACGGCCATCAAGAACAACGACGATCTGGCGCGCGCGTTCAACGAAAACCCTACCAGCGTTTTCAGTTCACTGATGAAGGCGGCGCAAGACGGCTTGGTGCCAGATGGGCGTCAAGCTGCGCTAGTAGTGTTCAACAGTAAGAACCGGCAAACAGGTCAATGGCTGGCAACAGCACAGTATATGCCGATGATCGCAGGCATCATGCAGAAGGTGCGCAATAGCGGTGAGATTGAGGCCCTGCATGAGCCGCAAATTGTCTACCAGAAGGACGAGTTCGTCCTGCAGTTGGGCGACGAGCCAAAGCTGGTTCATAACCCACTTCTATTTGGTGAGCGCGGCCCAGCCATCGGTGCCTATGCCGTCGCCAAACTGAAAGACGGCAGCACACAACGCACCTTTATGACGGTTGATGAGATCAACAAACGCCGTGAGGCGTCCAAGGCAGGTAAGAGCGGCCCCTGGGTGGACTGGTGGGACGAAATGGCAAAGAAGACCGTCCTCAAGCAGCTCTGCAAGTATCTGCCGCAATCTACGGACCTTGATGCCGCTTTCGAGCGCGACGAAACAATGAAAGCGGATCTGAACGGTCGCCAAACGATCGACGCAGATCCGCAGCCGCAAGAGGTGCCGCAGGAGGCGCCGGCCACCCTATCCAAGCTGGATCAATTTGCTGACGCGGAAGAGGCCGAAATCATCGACGGTGACGGCGAGGTCCATGAAAGCCAAGAGGCTGCAGAGCAGGCAGCCAAGAAGGACGATATGTGGGGCGCCTGGACAGGCGGCGAGCCCATCAAGGGCGGTGACGTGTTCCACGGCGAATTTGAGCGCCAGCTGCAGATGGTCGAAGAGGCGCAGAGCGAACACGGCCTTAAGCGGATCTTCGCAACCCAAGAGCCAGCAATCCGCGAGTTTGACGACCGGGAGCAGCTGCTGCTGCGCACCGCTTACAACAAGCGGCGCAAGCAGTTCGCGGCAGGTGAAAAGCGACAATAGAGCTTCCCAGAGGCGGCGGGGCCTTCCCAAACTTCCCCGCCTCGCCGCCAACCCATTTACCCAGAGCAGGAGCAAGGGCAATGCAACAGCAAGCACACACTACGGCACCAAGCCACCCATCACTAAGCGCACAGGCGACGATCGCCAAGGTGCGGGACGGCCTCGAAACCCAAGTGGTTGATGCGCTCAAGAAACGCGACATGACGAACAGCGAGCTTGCAGCACACATCTGCCACAACCCGCGCGGCGTGCAGCCCCGCACAAGCGAGCTGAAAGAACGCGGCCTGATCTTCGACACGGGCGGGCGCCGCCAGAATGCCTGGGGCAACAACGAAATTGTGTGGTCGCTCAAGAAGCCGACCAGCAAACACTGATCTGACCGCTGGAAATCCGCCGATGCCCGCAGAGCATTGGTAATCAGCCTGGCATGGCTATCTGGTGGTTTTGGGCGATGTGGCCACCAGACTGCTGAAACCCCTCAGCCGGTCAGCTTCCATAGACATAAGGGGGCAATGTCAGGATCTGCCGTCAGGCCACGATACGGTCAGGGAAATACAGGGCAACCGGCACAAACCGGGAAAAATGTTGATCCACAGCGGGGGGTGAGCCCCCGCCACTGACCAAACGGTGTTTTTTGCTTGTGAGTGTATGCCGCTGAAAATCGGAGAGCGGAAGCCCAACGCGCGGGGCTCGTAGCCGGGAGTTACACGACCCAGCCGCTCACAAGCCAAACACATCAACGACCAAACAGAGGATTATTGATATGGGTGACGTTGCTGAAATGATGCTGGATGGCACGCTGTGCATGCACTGCGGCGGGCATATGGGAGAAGGCGAAGGCTTTCCCCGTTCTTGCTGTGAAGACAATAGCCGTGTCGATTTCGTTCAGGGGCCGACAAAGGCGGCGCCAAAGACGAACTGCCCAATCTGCCGCAAGCTGGTGAAGGAAGTCGGCCTTGACGATCACATGCGCGCCAAACATGGCGTCAGCGATATTCATGTGATCGTTATTGCGAACGACAAACATTACAAGCTGCCTAGCGGGCGGGTTGTTGAAGACAAAGACGGCCCGCTCGTCATGGAGCAATACACCCGTTCAGCCAACAAAGAACAGATCGAAGCGCGCGCAGCTGACCTTTCCAGAATGTATGGCCGCTGCCGCGTTGCTCGCCTCGTTTTCATGAACCGCGATTTCGTGGACGGCGAGCTGGACAATTTCTGAGACACACCATCCAAGGGAGAAAAGACATGGTGCAAGCAGGTGGTATAGCAGGCGAACAGCTCCGCAGTTTCATTGAGCGGATCGAACGCCTTGAGGAAGAAAAGAAGGGTATCGCGGAAGACATCAAAGAGGTCTACGCGGGCGCAAAAGCGGTCGGTTTCGACACCAAGGTTATGCGGAAGGTGGTCGCCATCCGCAAAATGGACGCTGCCGACAGGCAGGAGCAAGACGCCCTCACGGACGTTTACCTGCATGCGGTTGAAGGCGGGCAGCAACCAGCGGCCAGCGTGCAGGAAGAACCCGCGCCGGAAGCGGCAGAGCAAGCGCCAGCGACCACAGCGGCCAGCGGCGACAGCGACCGGTACGCCCAGGCTGTCGAGATTGTCCGGCGCGACATGCGGGCCAGCACAAGCTATGTGCAGCGCCGCTTGAAGGTCGGCTACAACGAGGCCGCAGGCTACATCGAACGCATGGAAGCCGAAGGCGTCATCAGCGCGCCAAACGACCGCGGCGTGCGCGAAATCCTCAAGCCTGCGGCATAGGGGGCAACCATGACAGAGCAAACAGCACAGAAAACGCAGACCCGCTTCGCGGTTCACAGAAGCGGGCACTATTTTTACTGGTCGGTCAGCCTGCCAAAAGAACTGGCAGCCGCAGACCGGTACGAGATCTCACAGCTGGGCAGTGGCCTTTGCTTCACCCCGTCCGAAAAAGGGGGGCAGCACTTCAACTACCCTCACCGGTCAACCGGCAAGTGGCGCTTTACCCGCATCACTGCAAAAAACTCCGCCGCCCTGGGGCTGCGTGAACCAGACGGCAAGGTGATGCCTGTAATGGCTGATACGGTCTTTGACCCGCGCACAGGCCGCTTCATCATCCACATCCTGCCTCATGCGCTGCAGCGTGCAGTGGTTATCACAAAGGCAGATGTTGCCACCAGCCCGGCAGAGGACGCTAAGGAACCGGCGCCAGAAGCGACAGAAGCACCAAAGCCAGAGATCACCACAATCAACGGCCACCGGCCAGCGACACTCAAAGACGCGCTGGATCTGGTCAACGAACTGATAGCAGCCAATGACGCGGAACCCATTATTGAAAATGGCCGCGTTCGGGCACGGCTGAGCTTGACGATTTAGAGGGGGCTGCGGGCGGGCCCGATGGGGCTGGGCCTGCCCGCACACATACAACGACCAAACGGGGAAAAGATAATGCCATTCATCCATCCAATCAACGGCCAGAAATTTATCAACGTGGACCTGTTCGCAGGCGGCGGCATGGTGTCCGAGGCGTTCCGCAACTGCTACGGTGTGGATCCCGATATTGCCATCAACCATGATGAAGACGCTATCGGCATGCACAAGGCCAACCACCCAGGCACCAAGCATTACCGTGAATCGGTGTTCAAGACAGATCCTGCAGAGGCTGTGCGCGGCCTGCCGCCGATCTGGCACCTGCATGCCTCGCCTGACTGCACTCATTTCAGCGTGGCGCGCGGCGTCAAGCCCGTGAAGAAGCACATTCGCTCGCTGGCAGACGTGGTGCATTTGTGGATTGAGCGCACAGGCGAGAAAAGGCCGCACCTGATCACGGTCGAGAATGTGAAAGAGTTCACAGGTGCTGGCCCAACCATTGAAGCCCGCATTGACGAGCGCGGCAAGCGCGTACCCACGTCGCTGCTGCTGCCGCTGCGTACCGGCGAAGACATGGCAGAGGGCGAGACGCGCTACTATCAGGCGGGCAAAGTCTGGTGTGACGACTATGGCGTTGCCTTTCAGGTGCCAGATCCGCGCTTCAAGGGCAAGGACTTCCAGAAGTGGGACCGCAAGATCCGCCGCTATGGCTATCGCTCATTCTGGGGTGTGATGTGCTTCGCAGAGCATGGTGACGCTACCAGCCGCACGCGCATGTTCTATGCAGCCCAGCGCCTGGACACGTTCGCGCCGCCGATCGGCAAGCGCACCCACTGGCCAGCAAAGACGCACGGCGACCCGAAATCGAAGGAAGTGCAGGAAGGTAAGTTGAAGCCATGGCGCACGGCTGCCGATATTATCGACTGGTCGCGCCCATGCCCGTCCATACTCATGACGCGCGAGGAAGCGCAGGACTGGAACAAGGAAACCGGCCAAAGCTGTAAGCGCCCGATCGCCTTCAACTCGCGGGCAAGGGTTGCTATGGGGCTAAAACGATATGTCTTCGACAGCGCAGAACCGTTTGTTGTTAAGTACAATCACGCAGGCCACATCTTCCGGGGCCAGGGTAGCGATGATCCGCTGCAGACCCTGACCGCCTCGCGTGAATATTGCGTGGCCTCGCCATATTTCACGAAATATTACGGGACAGCCCAAGGTGCCAGCCCACAAGAGCCTGTGCATACCCTCACGGCCAAGGATCGCCTATCAGTCGCCACCCCATACCTGACCCGCTACTACGGCAAAGGGCACGGCTCTGCAGGCGCTGAGGATCCTATTCATACGCTCACGGCCAGAGATCGACTTACTGTGGTGTCACCCTTCCTGTCTGTGCATGCGCACAGCAGCTCGCCGCGCAGCCACGCTGCAGACGCGCCGCTGCCGACACAGGTTGCAGGCGTCAAAGGCGGTCACTTCGCCCCTACCGCCGTGTTCCTTGCCCGCCACAACAAGGGTATGACAGCGCGCGACGTGCGCGAGCCTTTGCCAACACTGACAGCTGCAGGTTCTCAGGTGCAGGCAGTGTCTGCTAAGCTTTCAGCCCACCATCTAATCAAGCTGATGGGGTCATGCAAAGACGGCCAGCCCATTGATCAGCCTGTTCCCACATTGCGCGCAGGCGGCAACCACGTCGGAACGGTAGAGCACAAGCTGGCAGAGGCTGAGGGCACAGCAGGCAACCAAAACCGTGTTCAGCAGGTGCGCGACTTCCTGCAGGAATTCTTCGGCCCCGGTGGCGTCTATGAGGGCCAGCTGACCGACGAGCAGATGCTGGGCGTTGTCACGATCGGCGGCACCAAATACCAGATCATTGATATTGGCATGCGCATGCTCACGCCGCGCGAAGGCTTCCGCGCGCACACGGCACGGGAAGACATGGTCATCGACCGGCGCGCAGACGGCAAGCCGATCACCGTCAGCAAGCAAATGGAGAAGGTTGGCAACAGCGTGCCTATCGAGGGCACCACGGCCTTCTACGAGGCTCTGAACGAGAAACACAATTGGGATACGTGGCGCAACGAGCGCGAAATGGAGGCCGCAGCATGAGCGAGCAATACTATATCAGAAATAAACACGCGCGCCTTCTGGGTAACAGCCCGTTTTGGTGGTCGGTAAAAGGACGCGGCTACACGGCCTACATCCAAAACGCCGAGAGATTCGATGAAGACAGGGCCAGGAGGCTCGTTGAAGAAGATCCAGACAAGTGGCAAATGTACAAGTGCAGCGAGGTAGATAGACGCCTGCAGCTGGTCTTTGATGATCAGGACGAACGCCGCCTTCCTCTAGTCCCAGAAGGACCGGGCAATCCATGGGGTGAGCTATGCCGTTATGCTGCTGTGCCCATGGAAACGCTCGCAACAGTCCAGAAGCTGACCGAGGATGAGCTGGAGGTGCGGGAAGATGTGATTTGCCTTCATGGCACCTATTATCGCCTCACGAGCCCAAAGGACGAGTTCGGCTTCCCTGAGCTGGTTGACTTTGAAGACGGCTGGTTCGGGCATGGCGTACTGCTTGATGGCATGAACGGGCGCCTATATCTGACGTGCGAGGAATTTCACAGCGTGACTGAGCTGCCAGCCTGTGTGCGTACCTTGGAGGATGCCAAGGCGTTCGTGGCGAGCGCGGATAAATGGTTCAAGACTGGCGAGCGCCTTGGACGCACCCGCAAGGAAAATGAACTTAAACAGACTGCGCGGTCGCTGCTTTCTGCTATCGGGTTGGGGGAAGCGGCATGAGCGAGGCGCTTATTGATAATCCTTTCGATGGCCCATGGGTGGTCGAAAAACATGTTGAAAAAGACAAGTTCTATGTCTGCCACCCTGGCACCTTCGACACCTGCAGCTGCGTTTGTATCGTTGAGGACATTTCACATGAGGGCAATGAGCGGCGCGCTCATCTCATTGGCGTGGCGCCTGAGCTGTATGAGGCCGCGGCAGCGCTGCATGACTACGTCAACAGGCTACCCGTAGCCGCACAAGACCAGAAGCTGCAGGATCTGCTGATTGGGGTGGCTCACGCCATCGCCAAAGCCAACGGGGAGCTTCCAAATGACTGACCGGTCATATGCTGACAGCGCCGTTATTTCTTTGTGCGGCCTATATCGGTACGAGCTTCAACGCGAGGTTAACCCGTTTGGTGATGGCAATTGCCTGTTCCTCATGCTCAACCCATCCACTGCCGATGCTATGCAGGATGATCCCACGATACGGCGCTGTAAGGCATTTGCGGAAGCGTGGGGTCATAAGCGCCTGATAGTCGCCAACCTGTTCAGTTTTCGAGCAACAGACCCAAGGGCTATGAAAGAAGCCGCCGACCCGATCGGCCCAGATGGCGATGAGGCAATCATGGATGCGGTCTACTGCTCTGGCACGGTTGTCTGTGCATGGGGCGCTCATGGTGGCCATCTGGATCGTGACCGGCAGGTGATAGCCATGATCCGCAAGGTGATGCCAGATGTGTACTGCCTCAACACCACTAAAAACGGCTTCCCGTGCCATCCGCTCTATCAGCCGAAGGACGCTGTACTCAAGCCGTACAGGGGGCGCCCATGACATCGCAGACACTTGGTGACATTAAAATTTCTATTCAGACCATGAAGCTGAGCGGCAACCGCGAGGAACTTTATGTCAGCATTGAACGCGGCGGGCGCGAGGTTACTCCACACAAGTTTCCGGGCGAATACCGCAACCGTGCTGAATACACGGCTGCTGAATGGCGGCACGTACTATTGGGCGAACCAAAACCGGACATTGGCAACCCGATCTATGCAGATCCAGAAGAAAGGCCAGTAGCATGAGCAAACAACCATCAGCATACGTTCAAGCTAAACTTGACCGGGTGGCAAAGCGCACCGTTGAGATTGAACGCCTCACAAATGAGCAAAAAGGCTTCTTGCTTTTGGATAACGTTAGAAACCTAGCGTTCGCGTCGGGTGTGCCAGAGGAACATTATATCGCTCTTTTCTGTGAATTTGGTGGCTTCATGGAAGCCAGCGCGCTTTGCACAGAGCGGATGCTTAGTGAGGATCGGCCAACATGAGCGCTTGGCGTGACATGCTGGCGCCTATCATTGCAGGCGTCATCCAAGAGGTGGGCACCGAAGATGAAAAGGCGCTCAAGAAGGCGCTGCGGGAAGCGCGCCCGTTCGCTGTAGAACGCCTCTCCTGGCCCAAGAAGGTGTGGTATGATGAGATACAGCGCCAGCTTGGCAAAAAACTGCCTGTAGGCGCTTCACCGGTCCAAAGGAAGCAATTCTATAGGTGTGAAAGCACTGGTGATCTGTTCGGGGCGCTGACCAAGTGAACGCAATGGCAAACATTCTCGCGCCCGGCTCAGAGGGCAATGTGGTGGTGCTGCAGGGGTGGCCGGCTCAATTGACGTTGGATCAATTGCGTGCGTACACTAATTGGAGCGCCAGCCACATCGAGGATCTGACGCGACAGGGCAAAATCAAGTCGCTGCGGAGTGGGCGAGCAGGCGCTAGGGTCTGGTTCCGAGCAAGTGTGGACAAGCACTTGGAGGACGAGTTCGACGGCAACGGGGATGACGATTTTTAAGGTGCTGCTATGCCAAAGATTGCGTTACCCAAATACATGAGAATAAAGAAGCTGAGCGGCGGAAAAACTGCCTATTATCTCAACTTCCCTACCCGCTATCAGAGCAAGGAAATCAATGGACGGCGCTGCCCGTTTTCCACATCCGTTGCCCTGGGCGGCGACTTCGCGCAGGCATGCGTGAAGCATTCCACCCTGATGAAGCAGTTTGATGAATGGCGGGAAGGCGTGGACCCTGCCCCGGCAGAAGGCTCTGTCGATTGGCTGTTCGGCAAATACAAGCGGTCCAGAAAATATGATGAGCTGGCGCTGCGCACACAGAAAGACTACGACCTGCAGATGGAGCGCCTGGCAGAATACATCATGCCGAAAAGCAAGCGGCGCTTCGGGCTCAAAATGGTCAAGACCGTTCGGCCAGGCAATGCCGACAAGATGTTCGAAGACATGCTTGATGCGCATGGTGACCGTCAAGCGAGTTATGCAATGCAGGTCGCCAGAATCATATGGAATTGGGCCAAGCGGCAAGACTTTGCTGACACCAACCCGTTTCTGTCGATGGGGCTGAAAATGGCGGCGAAGCAAGCCACCTACGCACCCAGCCGTGAAGAATATGAGCGCTTTAAAGCTGCGGCTCATGACATGGGAATGGCCCATTTTGCGCTCGCAGCAACCTTGGCTTTCGAGTTGGTGCAGCGGGGCGGCGACGTGATCGGGCGCGAGGCCAAAGGCGGCGGCATAGAGGGCGCCATGCAATGGTCTGACTATAAGCCGGGGGAATACTTCCAGATCAAGCAGAACAAGACTGGCGCCCCGCTACGGCTGCCTATGCGCGACGGCAACGGGCCACTGTTCCCTGAGCTTGAGCAGGAACTGGCGCAAGCAAAAAAGCTTGGCCCATTTATCATCATGGACCCTACCCACCGTTCCGGGGTGCCTATGCCCATGAGCGCGCATAAGTTCAGGCGTCTGTTCCGTGAGATCCGGGAAAAGGCCGGGCTCCCGAAGGGCTTCCAGTTTAAAGGCCTTCGCCACGGCGGCGCGACAGAGCTTGGAGACGCTGGCGTTGAAGATGTGCGGCCACTGACCGGGCACACAAACATCAAAATGACAGAGACATACAATCAGCTAAGCACGCGCAAGGCAGGCACCGCAGCCCGGAAGCGCCAGCTATTGAAGGATGAGATAGCCGACGCCCTCAAAGAGCTGAATGGCGGCTAAGACGATTCAGAAATGATGACTTGTCAAAAGGCCTTTTATGGCGTTCACTGATCCGGGTGGACGCCATTTTTCATTCCGACACTTTCGCGAACACGTTGGGATATAATAGGCCGATTTCGGTCTTTTTGTCGGAATATCCATTGAAATCATTAAGCTTTCTGGCGGATTGCAAATCCGTGTACACCGGTTCGATTCCGGTTCGCGCCTCCAAGAATTTCAAAGACTTAGCCAGATATGGCTAGGTCTTTTTTCTTTTTGGGGACACTTGGAAACAACAACACCCAACGAATCTCAACCCATATCAGCTCTTACGCTCCAGTGGTTTTAGCGACTTTCACAATGCTCCTTGAGCCAAAGGTTAAATTTAGAGAGATCAATATAGAGTCGTCTACTGCATTTCGTGACCACAGCATCCTCCAACCCGTTGTTGTGACGCTCCCTCAAGCTACGGGGCGCCCTGGCCCGGGCATACCCCTTCGGCGCAAAGAAAAACTACCGTTACAAGGTGTGGCTGGACGAAATCGAGCGCCAGCTAAAGGCCCTGGACCCCAAGGCCTAGGCGCCTGTCACCCCCAGCGAAAAACCAAAGGCATATCGGTGCGGCAATACGCCCGATATGTTCGGATAATACCGATCACCAGTTTCCTACTTCGTCCCGAAAACGCCTAAAATCGGACACAACTGCATCGACTTTATCGGCTAGTTCGTTGCACAGTCTTTTGTAGCCGGAATCTGACCAGTCAAGGACAGGGTCCCAGGGCTTGTCCCCTATATCTGGAGGCCTGGGCGGGTGGAGCAGTTCTTTTTCGATCTCTATCAAGCGCGAACGAAGGGCCTCAAGTTCAAGGAAGCTATCGTGCTGCACAGCCGCCTCCCTAGATTGCTCATAAAGCTCGCTGAAAAAATTTCCGGACCCTGTCAAGAATGGGGGGTCAACAAACTGCCTCAATGCGCTGGCGTGTTTTTCAAGGACCTGGAGGACCGCGTCATATTCATCGAGAATGGCTAACACATAGCGGCGGCTCTTATTGTGTGCGGTTAGCTTCTGAAGTCTGGCGGGGAGTAGAGCGGCGAACACTGTCAGAACTACAGTTACGCCAACCATTACCCAGTCACTGACATCGCCCCAAACGGCAACAGGAAAGGGCGGCCAGGACGGCATGAGGTCCAACGCTGTGATGGTGAATATTCCGACGACGAAACCCGCAAGGTATTTATACCAGTCTTTCATATTCCCTCCCTTTGACGGCAGCACGTCCGATATGTTCGCCTCTCAAAAAAACGTCCGAACAACAGAAAAAAAGAAAACCGGGCCTGAGCCCGGTTGTTGCATTATTCAGGAAAGCATGTCAGTATCCAGCTTGTGAGAGCGGAAAGGATACCTTTTCGCAGATAGGGCGAATTTCCTTCGGGAGGTTTGCCCTTATCTTTTTGGTCAACCATGACCCGGTTGTTGTTACCTACAATCAAAAACAGTTTCATGCGCAGCCTCTTTGCTGGATTTACAATTTTCAGCGACCTTTGAGTCGCAGGATCTATATTAGCGCACCGGGCGAATCTAACAACCGAAAATTCATCTAACCCTTTGAATAATATAATAAAATGCTTGACAATAGAATTAATGGAATCTTGAAATAGTGGGATAGATGTCATTTCGATCCAATGAGTTAGCCCATTTTCCTAGTTCTGGATGACAATGAGGCCGGAAAGTTATCCACAGAAATTATCCACAGAAAAATGTCTTGCGGTTGTTTTTCGGGGGCCGTTTTACGTTTCGGCCTTGCTTTGGCAGACTGTGGTAGGTGCCTTTATCAATCCCACAAATTTCTTACCCGACATAAGTATTAATGCTTTGACTTTTGGGAATGACGAAAATCAACCAGTGCAATTGTACCCCTTTGGGAATTCCAATACGGCCCCTAAGTCATTGAATCTTAAGCCGTGAACATAAAGCGAACAGTTGGAATGGCCGTTGAAATCACTAGGGAAATTTGGTGGATTGCAAATCCGTGTACACGAGTTCGATTCTCGTTCGCGCCTCCAATTTTCCCGATATTTCATCAAATTCCGGCCAGACGCGGCGTTTAGGCCCTTGTCATTGACTTGCGTCAAAAGTTTACAACCTGCACATGTTAGATTTCCCGCCTGGAAAATATCCTCCGCACGGCATGTGCCGCGTGGGCTATTCTGTATGCAGGAGCACCGCCATGACTGACCAGTTTGACGCGTTTGAAACCAGCGAATTTCTTGAAGGCGAGGTTTTCCCTGCCCTTCTGGACAAACTAGCAGCAGCCGCGGCACCTGCAATCCCGATGGCGGCGACCATCCAGTCCGCAAACGCCAATGATGATGGCAACGACGACAGCGAAGACAGCGACGATGATGACGACGCGAACGACGACGCCAATGACGATGATAGCGATGATGATAGCGACGCCAATGACGACAGCGATGACAACGCCGACGACAGTGACGATGATGACGACGACGACAGCGATGACGACGACGATGACGACGACGATGATTCCTTCGACGGCGACGACAGCGACGACGAGTTTGATGGCCATGACGGCGACGACACCATATCAGGCGGCAACGGCGACGATGAAGTCGATGGCGGAGACGGCAGTGACAAACTGGACGGCGACGATGGTGCCGATGAACTGAAGGGCGGCAACGGCAATGACACCCTTGATGGCGGCGCGGGCGATGACGAACTCAAGGGCGGCAACGGTGCCGACAAGCTGATCGGCGGCGACGGCAATGACGAACTGAAGGGCAGCAGCGGCCAGGACACGCTGGACGGTGGCGCGGGCGACGATGAACTGGACGGTGGCGACGGTAATGATCGCCTCACGGGCGGCACCGGCGCCGACGAGTTCGAAATTGATGACGGGTCGTCTGATGTCATTACAGACTTCAACCCATCCGAAGGCGACCGGATCGACCTGGACGACATCGAGACCCTCAATAGCTTCAGCCAGTTGCTTGATAATGCGAGCCAATCCGGCAACAACGTGGTGATCACACTGGGGAATGGCAAGACGCTGACCCTCCTGGATTTCGACATTGGTGACCTCTCGGCCGGCCAGTTTGACCTGGACGCAGAAGGTGACGGCTCGGACGACGAACCCGACGACGAAGATTTCGAGGGCGGCGACGAGGATGACGACCACGAGGGCGATGACGGCGCCCAGCGGCTGAAGGGCAATGACGGCAACGACAACCTGAGAGGCAATGGCGGCAATGACTTCATGACCGGCGGCGCGGGCGATGACACAATTGATGGCGGCGACGACGACGACGAAATCTTCGCCGGCGCGGATGATGATGGCGATGACCATTTTGCCGGCGGCCAGGGCAACGACGTTGTTGGCGGCGGTGTCGGCAACGACATTGTCGTCGGTGATGACTTTGGCGACAACGGCCTCGGCGACAATGGCGACGATACGCTCTATGGCGGTGACGGCGATGACGTCCTGGTGGCTGGCAGTTGGAACGACGACGACCAGGACGGCGAGTTTGACGACGGCGAAGAAGAACAGGACGGTAACGGCCAGAATGCCTTGTGGGCCGGCGACGGCGCCGACAAAGCATATGGCGCAGGCGGCGATGACGTTATCGGTGGCGGCAATGGTGACGATGTGGTGGACGCCGGCGCAGGCGACGACATCGTCTATGCTGGCAGGGACGATGGTGACGATGATGTGCACGGAGGCGACGGTGACGACACCATCTTCGGCTCCTCCGGCAATGATGACGTTGGCGGCGACGATGGCAACGACGATCTGTTCGGCGGCAGCGGTGATGATGTGATTGACGCAGGCGGCGGAGATGACGATCTGTATGGCGGCGCTGGCGATGATACGATCACGGGCAGTACCGGTGCTGACACCTTCTATTTCGCAGGTGATCACGGCACCGACGTGGTGACCGACTTCGATACCGCTGAAGACACCCTTTATATCGTTAACACAAACACGGATTTCACCAGTGTGAGTGATGTGGAAGCCGCGGCAGAGGAAACAACCGTAGGCGGAGAAAGCGGCCTGCTGATCGACACCGGCGACGGCGCATCCATCTTCCTGGTGGGAATCACCCTCGCAGACCTGGCGGGTATGAATATAACCCTCTAGGCATCCCTTACCCAAAAACAGTTGGCCCGGCTGGCATCAGCCGGGCCTTTTCTTGATTGAAATCGCCCCCCTTGCGGGGCCTTGACCACACATGCAGGCCAGGTCAGGCCTTTTTGCCTTCAATGACCCAGGCGAGCATGTCGGGGCCGTCCATCAGCGTGTCGAAGTCCGCTTCCACCCCTGCGGCTTTGAGCGCGCCGACGGCGGCGACCATGTCGCTTTCATTTGCCGCGGCAGCAGCCAGTGCCTCAAGCCGCAGAAGGTGTGCTTCCACGGAACGCTCTGAAGCGTCGACCTTATCAAGAATGTCAGGCACTGGTGTGGTTTCCATGGACTCAAACAAGCCAAGCAGTCGCCGCCCCAGCGTCAGGATCGTGGCCTGATTGGGGTGATCGCGAAGTCGCGCGTCCAGGCCCTCCATCTCGCCAACAAAAAACTCAACCGCTGAATCCGCGGCAGCCTTTGTCCCATGCCCGCGTGTCAGGGAATCAACTGCCAGGAGCGCCTGCCTGAGCGCATCATGAAGGTGGGCTGACCCAAGGGTTGGCACCAAAGCCAGCTCTGTGCGCGCGCCCTCTTCCGCGATGCCGCGCGTGGCATGGACAACAAACCGCAGGCGACCTCCGCTTTTCAGCACCCGTGCCGCTTCCGCCCCTGCCCGCCGCAACCCGGCATACTCGATACCAAACTGGCTGATGACGGCATCAAAGCTGTTGTTTTCATAAGGTAGGGCAGCCGCATCCACGCCGCCCTCGAACCGGATGGACCGCATCAAGTCGGGCTCAGTCCGCACGTAGGCCATGGGTTCTATGGCGGCAAGGTCCGCCCCCAGAATGTCGAACGTGCGGCCAAGGCTTCTGGCCGCCTTCGCCGCAAGGATCGCAGCGCCCCCATTCCCCGTGCAGACATCCAGAATTGTCGCGTCATCCGCGAGGGTCTCGAAAAAGGTGGCCCATGCTTTGCCCAGCACACCGTCATATCCCGCGCGCAGGTCAACGGCCAGACAGCAGGCCAATTGCCCCTGTTGCCAATAGTCCTGCCAAAACCAGCTGTTTTCCTGCTCGTCCATCGCTCGCCTTTTGTCCTTCGCCCCCATGAAGCCGCTTAAACCCAAGCGTTTCAAGGTATTTTCACATGACCATAAGAAAAATGTAAATTTGTACTTGGCAGGCTGGAAAATATGAGTATAAAGGCACCCATTCGCGGCCACGGAGTAACGCTCCTGACGCTTCGGACATCTACCATGATCCCCAGTAGCTCAGTGGTAGAGCAAGCGGCTGTTAACCGCTTGGCCGGTGGTTCGAATCCGCCCTGGGGAGCCAATTTAAAAGCCCGGAAGTCACCTTCCGGGCTTTTTCATTTCTGGACCTGTCGTTTGCGTGTCAGCTTTTCGACAACTGCGTGACAAAATCGTTGGCGCGGTCCCGGACCTCCTGGATCTTGCCGCCCAGAAGATCTGTCAGCGACGCTGATTGTCTGGATGTGTTCAGTACCTTCGACACGATCTCCAGGAGTTCTGCGGCAGCTTCATCAACGCCAGCGGTTTCCTGCGCGGCGACTTGCGCGGCCCTTGCCGTTTCCTGTGTAGACGCTGACTGCTCTTCAACCGCTGCCGCGATGCCGTTGGCATTGTCGCGGACGCTGTTGATGATGGTCACAATATTCTTGTTGGCATCTTCCGCAGCGGACGTTGCCTTCATGATCCGCTCCACAAGACCCTCAATCTCTTCTGTGGCCTTTGCCGACTGGTTCGCAAGGCTTTTCACCTCGCTGGCAACCACAGCAAAACCCTTGCCGGCCTCGCCGGCCCGCGCGGCCTCAATCGTCGCATTGAGCGCCAGAAGGTTGGTTTGTTCGGCAATATCGCTGATCATCACGATCACATTGCGGATTTCGTTGGACCTGAGCATCAGTTCCTTGATGGCGCGTTCACTTTCGCCGGACTGGTCTGCGGCTTCTTCCGCAACCTGGGTTGTTTGAACCACCTGACGCGAGATTTCCTGCGCCGTCGCAGACATCTCTTCTGTGCTCGCTGCAACAGTGCTTACGTTGGAGTTCACGCGACTTGAGCTGTCGCTCACACTACCAACCCGGTCATCAGCAATTGCAACAGCATCCTGCAGTGATTGGGCATTGCCGCCAAGTTCCTCGATCGACGCCGACAACTCAGCGATCAGGCTGTTGACCGAGGTTTCAAATTCATTCGCGGCCTCAAGCCGTGCCGCAGCTGCTCGCTCAGCCGCTGCCTCACGCTCCTGAGACGCCTTTTGTTCCAGCGCCTTCTTTTCAGCCTCGTTTTGCTTGACCTGCTCCAGCGCGGTTTCAGCTTCGATACGGCTTGCCTCAGCTTCCTTTGCTGCGGCCTCCGCCTGTCGCGCGGCCTCTTCAGCCTTGGTCTGCTCGGCTTCCGCCTGTTCGAAGGAAGTCACCAGTTTCAGGCTCAACCAGATCAGGCTCACAACTTCAACCACCACCACCACGGCATGCAGAACGACGCGTAAGAAATTTGCACCCTCAGGGAACACCCATGTCGGCACCAGGAAATTGAAAAGAATATGGTGAACCGCCACCACCGCGGCACTTACAACGATCACGCGGAAATCACAGAAGCCCGTCAGGAGGGCCAATACGGCAAAGAAATACATATGTATGTCGATTTGCCATGGATGCCCTCGGAATACATAGACCAACAGGGCTGCAAACAGCACCAATGATGTCCCGGCAAGTTCCCGCTGCAACTGTGTACATCCCACGCGCCAATGCACAGCGATTGGAACCGCCGCCAGCAGAACAGCCAGCAAGGTTGGGACAAGGACATCCTGCCCAAGGAAGAAGGCTGCCGCCGCCACAAGAACCACATGCACTGCCAGTGCATAAGTCAGGACACGAGCGAAAGTGCCCCGAATATTATTGATCATTTCCATTATGAATTTACCTTTGCCTGCCAGGCGACTGTCTGCTGATTGGAGCCACACCCGAAAGTGAGCGGTGCTTCGATTACGAAGACGGCGCCCAAACGGATCAGGGCACCCGGAGATACGCCCTCATGGGGCTTGATCAGGAACGAAGTCTGGTCAACCACATCGACCAGATCGACCGGCATACCGTAGAGTTGAGTGATCGCCTGACCACCGGTACGAAGGGGGGACAGTTGAACCAGCCACAATCCATCCTTAGTGGGCCATAGCTGAACACCCCACAACACAGACAGCGCAACAACACCGTAAAGAAATGCCTTCATGGCAAACCTTTCCTACGACGTCCCAATCGCGCATCTACGAATGTAAATCCAATGTCTTAAAAAATTGCCTATTGTTTCTGGCGTATTGACACAACTTCTCCGCCTAAATCTTTTATAGTTTCTCGTATAGGTTTATCTTGCTATAGTCGGAGCCATCAAAAGGGTTCAACGGTAGGTCTAGCAGAACGCAGGTAGATGCCATGTCCGACACGCAAGACAAAAATACATCCCGGAAAGCCAGCGACTGCATCAGCGGACTGACCGTCAATGAACGTATCGCCCTGGCTCGCAGGGTCGGCGAGCACCTCTCCCCCCAACCGCACAACCAGGAAAAATATCAAGCGGCCCGTCGCTTGGCGGAAATCCTGGCTTCCGACCTTTGCCAACAGGTCAGGGAAACCCTTGCGTTTGAACTCCGGAAATACAAGAAACTGCCAAAGTCCATCGCCGCGAAGATTGCCTGCGATGTAGACGAGATAGCAGTCCCGTTTCTGCGCGTGACGCCCGCGCTTTCCGACACGCTGATGGCAGAACTGATTCCCCTCATGAGCGACAATGCCCACCTTGCAATTGCGGTAAGGTCTGACCTGGGCGTGAAGGCCTGCAGGCAATTGGTCCGCTATGCAAACGACAACGCCGCATCAAGGCTGATTGGCAATTCCAGCGTAGACGTGGACGACACACTGGTCTCTCTGGTGCTGGACCATTTCAGTGAGAATAGCCGGGTCATTGAGGCGATTGCAAAACGGCCGAACCTGCCTCTGTCGGTTGCCATCGGTATCTTTCACCGGGTCGGAGACCACCTGCGGCAGGACCTTATCGAGACTTATGGGGTCGATGCAGGGATTGCGAAATCAGCCACCACCAACAGCATTCACCAATCCATCTGGCGCCAAATTCGCCACGCAACGCCCGGCCAGGTCCGCGCCTGTGTCATCGACTTGCGACAAAATGCCAACCTGACACCAGACCTGATGCTGGCCATGGCAGAACGCGGCAGCGCAGCCTTTCTTGAGAGCGCTCTTGCGCTCATGTCCGCGCGCGCAGTTACGAACGTGCGCGAAGTATTGCATCTGGCCAACCCCAAACGGTTTCAAGCCCTGATGCACGCCTGCAATCTGGGGCGTGGCGACGCTGAAGCAGTCTGCAAGCTTGCCCGCCGCTTCTACGGCGCCGCAACAAACCGCCGGGAAGTGGGTAATCCCGCGCTGTGGCACAGTCGCTCCAGCGGCCGCCGGCAGCCCCAGACGGCGGCCTGAACCAGGCAATCCGCAGCTCCGCGCCCCCCTATATGAGCGATGTTCGACGCCCAAAAACGTCGATTTGCGCGAAGAAACCACCTTTTGCCGTTGCGGCCTAAATACAACACGCGGCCCCCTATTCCCGCTTGAGGCGAAAAAAGGGCATGAAAACAGCTTGTTTCTGCCCAAATTCAAGCTTATTCCCCGGGAGAACGTACAGATCGATCATATTGATCTTCAAAAGGGGATTTTGATTATGCGTGTTCTTATCGCATCACTTCTGCTGAGCACCAGCGCAACTGCCGTAATGGCAGACGACAACTTCTATGCCGGCTTCGAGCTTGGCGCCACAGGCGCCGAGCGTGAGTCACTTGCAAACGACCTGAGCGGCCTGTCGCTGTCTGACAAGAAAAACCTTGGCGGGATGGGTGGCCTTTATGCGGGCCGTACATTCGGCAAGTGGCGCCTTGAAGGCGAATATGCCATCCGCACGAACCGGTACCATTCAATGGACGTTGCAGGCAATGGCGGCCTGGACCTGAACGAAGGCCACAATCTGGCTGGCGGCACTCAGAAGTCCTCCGCCCTCATGGCGAACGCCTGGTACGAATTCGCTGAGTTCAGCGGCTGGAAAGCACTCGTTGGCGCAGGTCTCGGCTTTGCCGACGTGGACATCAAGCGTGAGCGTTCCGGCCAGACAGTCGTTCTTGACGACAGCCGTTGGCAGTTTGCAAACCAGGTGATGGCACAGATCGTGAAGCCAATCGACGGTGGCCTTGAATTCGGCATGGGCTTCCGCCACTTCCGCACCAACAGCCGCGATTTCCAGACCGAAGCCCGCACCTCCAGCTACAAAGTGGTCAACAACGAAGTGTTCGTTCGCCTGAGCTGGCGTTTCGGCGCTGAGTCCGCTCCAGTACAGGCTGAGCCCGTGCGCCAGGCACCTGAGCCAGTTGTTCGCGCAGAGCCAGCTCCAGCGCCAGTGGTAACCCCACAGGTTGTTGAAGAGAAGAAACCCGAGCCAAAGCCAGTAGCGCTGCCAGGCCCATTCATGGTGTTCTTCGATTTCGATAAATCCGACATCACGCCGGAAGCGGCCAGCATCATCAAGGCAGCGGCCAAAGCGTTCAAAGAGCACAAGGCTGTTCGCATCATGGCAACTGGCCACGCTGACCGCTCTGGTAGCGAAGAATACAACATGCGCCTTTCCGAGCGCCGCGCTGCGGCCGTGAAAGCTGCCCTGATCGCTGAAGGCGTCAATGCCAGCAACATCATGACGGCTGCGAAAGGCGAAAGCTCGCCGCTTGTTGCCACCGACGATGGTGTGCGCGAGCCGCAGAACCGCCGTGCGGAAATCGTGCTGAAGCGCTAATCAGCGTATCAGACAAGAAACACGGAAGGCCGCTCATTTGGGCGGCCTTTTCTTTTTGGGAATGTCCTGAGCGTTTACCGGTCGATCGCAGCGGTACCATCAGGGCGCGCAGTTGCAGCCGTTGTGGGAGCATAGCTCTCCCTGCATACAGGCCGAGGCGTCTGGTAGCGCACGGGCAACAGGTCCATCACCACCAGCGGATCGGCGTTGGTGGCTGCCATATCAGCCACAGCCGCGGCGTTTTCGCAAAAACGGTCAGCCTCTATGCTTTCCAACGAAATGCGGTTGGCCGTTCTGGTGACATAGGCGTCCATGGTCATACGGGTCTGGCGCGCCAGATACGCCTCGACAGGCCACCGGCTGGCCTTGATGGCGCCTTTGTGGGCCTTCACAAAGCGATTATAGAGGGATGCGAACTTCGGGTTTTCAAAACGACACCGAAGGGCCGCGACCTTTAATTGAAGTTCAAGGAACCGCATCTGGTCCGCCTTGAGTTCTGCGGCCTTGATGCACGCCTGAGCAGGCATGCTCGAGAGCGTGATCACGCCCGCAAGCAACACAGATTTCAAGCCAAATGCCGGGCCCCATTTCCGGATTGATCCCACGCTTGCCCCACTTTCCTCAATTCGCCTCAAAAGCCACTCTAGCACGCTAAGATGAATAGTCCATAAACGGCTATAATTTTAGACGTCGCGGAATGCCCTTTCCCGCCATAAGATTTAGACGGTAAGCCTTGGGAATAGCGGAATATTTTTGTGATAATCCTTGCCATTCAGGCCGTTTCGCTTAACCCTAGGGCCCAAATACCAACTGGCTGCGGTCCACGCGGCCATCACTGTTCTGGGGAGAGGGACACATGTTAGCCGCCTGGTTTAAAATCACGCTCTGGAAACGCATCATGGCAATGCTGGTGCTGGGCATCGTCTTTGGCGCGCTCGCTGGCGAACACGCCGCGAAGATTTCCTGGATGGGCGATATCTTCATCAATCTGATCAGAATGATCGTCGTGCCCCTAGTGTTTATCACGCTGGTTTCCGGCGTTGTCGCCATGGGTGATCCGAAGCGCCTGGGCTCACTAGGCATCAAGACGCTGACGCTCTATATCGGCACAACCCTGATTGCCATAACCATCGGCCTGACAGTTGCCGCCATTGTCCAGCCAGGCATCGGTGTTGATATCTCTGGCGCGGTAGCAAAAGAGCTGCCACCAGCCAAGCCGCTTGCAGAACGCCTCCTGAGCATTATTCCAACCAACCCTCTGTCGGCGCTGGCGAACGGTGACATGCTGGCCATCATTTTCTTCGCGCTGATCCTGGGCGCCGGCATCCTGATGGCGGGCAGCAAGGCCAAGACGCTGGCTAAGTTTGCTGATGACGGCTCTGAAGCCATGCTGAAGGTAACCCATATCGTGATGGAAGTGGCACCATTCGGCGTGTTTGCCCTGATCTCCAAGGTCGTCGGTGAAGGCGGCATCCAGCAGCTCTTTACCGTTGTGCCGCTTGCGGGCTCCGTCATTGCGGCTTGCCTGATTCACGTGGTCCTCACTCACGGCGCCATCATGAAATTCCTGCTGAAGCTTCCCCCTGCCCGCTTCTTCCGCGATATCACAGGCGCGCAGCTGGTTGCTTTCTCCACATCCTCCAGTTCCGGCACCCTGCCCGTCACCATGACGGTGGCTGAAGAAAACCTGGGTGTGAGCAAAACAGTGGCCTCAAGCGTGCTGCCACTGGGCGCCACAATCAATATGGACGGCTCCGGTATCTATGTGGGCATCCTGGCGGTATTCGCTGCCCAGGTTCTGGGCGTACCGCTGGGGCTGGAGCAGTATCTGATGATCGCATTCGCCGCCACGCTGGTGTCCATCGGCACGGCGGCGGTGCCATCCGCCTCCCTGTTCCTGCTGGCCACGGTCCTGAGCGTCATCGGCATCGAGGACGCGCAGACCTTCCTGATCGTGGGTTTTGTGTTCCCGTTTGACCGCCCGCTCGATATGCTGCGCACGGTTGTGAACGTGACCGGGGACCTGTCGGTTGGTACGGCTGTGGCCAAATGGGAAGGTGAGCTGGACGAGAAAGTCTTCCGCGCCGAGCCGGTCGACTAAGCCTCACCCAAGGTTTTTTCTTATCAAACGAGCCGCCCGGTGCTATACGCCGGGCGGTTTTGATTTATAAGGTACGTTATGACTGATCAGAAAAAAGCAGTGGTACTCCTCTCCGGCGGGCTCGACAGCGCGACAGTGATCGCGATCGCCCAGGATCAGGGTTTTGATGTCCACGCCATCAGCTTCCGCTACGGCCAGCGCCACAGCGTTGAGCTTGAAGCCGCCGACCGGGTGGTCAAGCACCTTGGCGTGACCGAACACAAGACGGCAGAGCTGGACCTGCGCCTGTTTGGTGGCAGTGCGCTGACGGCCGATATCGATGTACCGAAGGACCGCTCTGACGACGACATGAGCCACGACATCCCCGTCACATACGTGCCGGCCCGCAACACCATCTTCCTGTCGTTCGCGCTGGCTTATGCTGAAGTCATCGGCGCCAAGGATATTTTCATTGGTGTCAACGCGCTGGACTATTCGGGCTACCCGGATTGCCGCCCGGAATATATCGCGTCCTTTGAAGCCATGGCGAACCTGGCCACCAAGGCGGGCGTGACGGAAGACGAGCGCATCCGCATCCAGACACCGCTGATTGACATGACCAAGGCGCAGATTGTGGCTGAGGGCACACGACTGGGCGTGGACTATTCCATGACCATCAGCTGCTATGACCCGGACACTGAGGGCAAGGCGTGCGGCCACTGCGACAGCTGCTTGCTTCGCAAGAAAGGCTTCGCTGAAGCCGGCCTTGCTGACCCAACGCGCTATCAGGACTGAGAGTATCGTCACTCGCTGGCTTGACCAGCGAGTCCACAAAAGCCATAGATTCGCCGATCAAGTCGGCGAATGACGAAAGAAGCCAATCATGGTCTATACGGTCAAAGAGATGTTTTACACACTGCAGGGCGAAGGCGCGCAAGCCGGCCGCCCGGCTGTGTTCTGTCGCTTTGCCGGCTGCAATCTCTGGACCGGGCTTGAGCGCGACCGCACGAAGGCCATCTGCCAGTTCTGTGACACTGATTTCATCGGTACAGACGGCGAAGGCGGCGGGAAATTCAAGACTGCATCAGATCTCGCTGCAGCCGTGAAGGCCCTGTGGACCGGGAAAAATGGCAAGCCCCTTGTTGTCTGCACGGGCGGAGAGCCTTTGCTGCAGCTTGATGACGCGCTGGTGGCGGCCTTCCACGACGCGGGGCTTGAGATTGCCGTAGAAAGCAACGGCACGGTGCTGCCGCCTGCAGGCATCGACTGGCTGTGCATCAGCCCCAAAATCGGATCAGAGATGATTGTGAAGGGCGGCCAGGAGCTGAAGCTTGTGTATCCACAAGATGGCGGTGACCCGGCGCAGTTCGAGCATCTGGCGTTCGAGCATTTCTTCCTGCAGCCGATGGACTGTGAGGTTCAGGCAGAGAATACCGTCAAGGCGGTTGATTACTGCAAGGCCCACCCGCAGTGGCGCCTGAGCCTGCAGACCCACAAATTTATCGATATTCCTTAGGTCAGCCGTCGCGGTTCTTGCGGCTCATCACTACACCGAACACAAGGCCAAGCGCGATGCCAATGGCGATGTTGCCCATGGCAACACCAACGCCCACGCCAATAGCCAAGCCAACCCCGATGTATTTCGGATCGTGCCTGCGCCCACTTGGCTCATTGTCGTTTTCTGGTGGTTGCTGGTCTGTCATGACTGTCCTCCCCAAATCTCTCTAATAGATATGGGAAGGCAGTGACACTTGCCAAGCCCTGACGCGCCGAATTGCCATCAGGCCTGAAGCACCTCATAGATGCGGGCACCCAGTTCCGGGCCCTGGAGCGGATACAGGAACGGCTCGATCAGCTCCATTTCCATCAGGTACAGCCCGCCATCCTCGGCGCGGATCATGTCCACGCGGGCATAAAGCGGCTCGATGGGCGCGGCCGCCAGTGCCTTGGCAGCCTGCGCCACGTCCTCAGCCGCTGGCTCCACCGTCGTTTCCATACCGCCATAGGCGCTCTGGATACGGTAATCGCCCTTGGCTGCTGTTTTCAGCAGCGTGTGCGACATCTTACCACCGATGAAAATGAAGCTCAGTTCCCCCTCCTCCACGATTGAGGACATGAAGGGCTGGATCATCATCGGGTGCGGCATATCAGGCACCGCATCACCACGCTTGATCATATGCTGGCCATCCGCGCCCGCACCCACCTGCCGCTTGGCAACGATTTTGTCAGTACCGAACGCCTCGAACGCGTCCGCAATCACCTCGGGCGTCGCCTTATCGGCCCAGATGGTGGGGATCAGCCTTGCGCCCCGGCCTTCAAGGTCCTTTAGGTACCGCTTGTCGATGTTCCAGCGCACCAGCGACGAGGCGTTATAAAGCCGGGTCTTGCTCTCAATCACCTCTAGGGTCGCGAGGAACTCGTCCAGCCGGTCCCAGTAATCCCAGGTGGTGCCGATCATCACCGCGTCGAAGCTCGCCCAGTCCACATCCTTGTCGTCCCACGACACGTCGGTAACCTTGGCACCCCGCGCTTCAAACGCAGCCGTCAGATTTTCCATCATCTGGTCATGCTCGAACGCGTCACTACGACGGACAGGAGACCCGGGCATAGTCACCCGACTGGAAAGATAACAAAGATGCATGCGACTGGAAAGATAACAAAGATGCATGAAAAAACCCTTTAAACGTCAGTGTGGCTGTGAGGCCAAATAACTAAATATTGCCCAGCCGATAATGGACAGCAGCGTAATGACGCCGGTTATGCGAAAATGATGGAAATTCGGCGCAATTGAATGCTGAACATCTTCTTTGGTCCAACCCTCGAAATACTTTTTGTGAAGCTCCTGATCCCTGGCAATTTTATCCAATTCCTGCTTGCGATATAGCTGTCCGCAATGGCAGGTAACTCCTTCTTCAAAGGGTAACCATTCCTCGCAGCCTTTTACACAACATTTGAATTGATCAGGCTTCGCCAAGTCCTATCCCCTGCCGCGGTAGTTGGGAACGTCCTGCTCCGGAATCCACACGCCCTTCGGCGCTTCGCCGGTCTGGTAGAATACGTCAATCGGGATGCCGCCGCGCGGGTACCAGTAACCGCCGAACCTGAGCCACTTGGGTTTCATTTCCTCAACAAGGCGCTCCGCGATGCCCACGGTGCAATCTTCATGGAAGGCGGCGTGGTTGCGGAAGCTTTGCAGGAACAGCTTCAGGCTCTTGCTCTCGACCAAACTATCGCCCGGCACGTAATCCAGCACCAGGTGCGCGAAATCGGGTTGGCCGGTCACGGGGCAGAGCGACGTGAACTCAGGGCATGAGAAGCGCACGCAATAATCACTGTTCGGGCGCGGGTTCTTCACATATTCAAGAACGGCTTCCTCTGGCGTTTGCGGCGCATCAGACTTTGAGCCCAGTTGCTCCAGCCCTTGATAAATCTCTTTCGTCATCCCATGTATCCCTTAAGGCCGACCCATATAATAAGGCCAAAACAGTCGAGGGTGAATTATCCCCTTATCATGCGCTCCTCTATGCTTTTGAGGACACTGAATGTCAAAGGTTTTAACCCTTTGGAGCCCGTTAACGCCCTGCCTCGGCGTTAAGGTTTCGGGACCGCGTTCGTTAACCTTTGAAATATAATTACCAATTCCTTAACAATTTTGAACGATTAGTTCAGCATTTATTAATTTAGGCCCTTTATAGTCGAAATTAACGGGCCAAGAAGTGGCCTTTGTTGGGGTCAGGCAAAATGAGTGAAAGGGTCCTGGCCGACCGACTGAGTAGGAGAAGAAAGATGGCACAAAAAATCTGCAGAGCACGCTTTGCGCCGGGTACGGTGGTGATCCACCGCCGCTTCGGCTACCGCGGTCTCATTTTCGATGTGGATGCTGTGTATAGCCAGTCTCCTGAATGGTATGACATCATGGCTAGCTCGCATCCCCCGAAAGACCGCCCCTGGTATCACGTCCTTGTGGACGGCGAGACCCACACCACATACGTGGCGGAAGACAATCTGGTGGAATGCGACCAGACGGAAGAGTTTGATCACCCGCTCCTGAGCCGCCTTTTCGAGGCCAGCAGCGGCGGAGACTTCGCGTCTCGCCATATTGTGAATTAGTTTCGAGTACCACACGTTTTGAGTAGCTGAGTTTTCCAAGCCGTACCCGGCCATCCTTTCCCCCCTTAGGAATTCACGGGTACACATCAAGAGGCGCAGAGTTCCGCGCCTCTTTTGTTTGCCTTCACAGCTTGAGCCATGCGTCAGGCTCATAGCAGACCCGACAATTGCTTGATTGTGCCGCACCCCATGAGCGCTTACGCTGCGCGCTGGCAGCGTTCGTGCATTTCGATGAATTGTATCCGCTGCCGATTTTTGTTTGAGTGTAAGGAAAAGGCCATTTCATGAATCCGTTTCCACTGGTCACTACCAACTGGCTCGCTGAAAGGCTCGGCAACCAGGCCACCATGCCTGTTGATGCCACCCTCGTGCCGGTCGACGCCTCGTGGCATATGCCCGCTGACAAAAGAAATGCCCGCGCGGAATACGCTGCTGCCCACATCCCGGGCGCGGTCTTCTTCGACATTGATGCCAATACCAAAGTGGCGGCCCACCTGCCCCACATGATGATGCGCGCCGACGAATTCGAGGGCGCCGTCAGGAAGCTGGGAATTTCAAGCCAGGACACCATTGTTGTTTACGACAATAGCAGCGTTCGCTCCGCCGCCCGTGTGTGGTGGAACTTCCGCGTGATGGGGCATGAGAATGTCTATGTCCTGGATGGCGGGCTGCAAAAGTGGCAGGCCGAGGGCAAGCCGGTTACCGACACCCCGACGGACCGCACCCCGGGCGACTTCAAGGCAGTGCTGAAGCCCGCCCGCCTGCGCTGCCAGGACGACCTTTTCATGAACATGCGCTCAGCCAAGGAGCAGGTGATCGATGCCCGCTCCCAGGCGCGTTTTGAAGGCACGGAACCCGAGCCCCGCAAGGGCCTGCGGTCTGGGCATATTCCGGGGGCCTACAATGTGCCCTACTCGATGCTCTTCAATGATGATCATACCTATAAGGCCCCTGATGACATCCGCGTTATATTCGAAGCTGCAGGCGTGGACCTTGACAAGCCTGTGGTCACTTCTTGCGGTTCCGGCGTGACAGCCTGCGTGCTCAAGCTAGCGCTCCTCACCCTTGGCAAACGCGATGTGTCCGTTTATGACGGTTCCTGGACCGAGTGGGGCGCAGACCCCGCCCTACCCGTCGAGACAGGACCCGCGCAAAAGCCATGACAGACAAGAAAAAACCCGACACACACAAAACAGACACCAGGCTCACCACCACAGGTCGCCGCAAGGAATGGACCCACGGCATCGTGAACCCGCCTGTTTACCGGGCGTCCACATGCCTGTTCGAGACCTACAAGGAATATCGCGAGCGCGTGGCGGACCCAGCCGCACGGCACCTGTTTTATGGCCGCAAGGGTACACCCACCCAGTGGTCGCTTGAAGATGCAGTGACCGAACTGGAACACGGTGCAGGCACCATGCTGTTCCCGTCGGGCGTTGCCGCCATCACCACCGCGATCCTGTCGCTGGTGCGCGCGGGCGATCACATCCTGATCACCGACAGCGCCTATGATCCGACCCGCTCGTTCGCCACTGGTTTCCTGAAAATGATGGGGGTTGAGACCACCTATTATGACCCGCTTGCGGGTGCGGGCGTTGACGCGCTGGTCAAGGACAACACCAAACTGATTTTCACGGAAAGCCCTGGCTCGCTGACGTTTGAAGTGCAGGACCTGCCCGCCATCATCGATGTGGCAAAGAAGCGCGGCCTTTATGTCATCACGGACAACACATGGGCGACCCCGCTTTACCTGAACCCCATTGCCATGGGCGCCGATATCTCCATCAACGCCGCCACCAAATATCTGGGCGGGCATTCGGACGTGATGATGGGTACCGCGACGGCAAACGAGCGTACCTTCCAGAAACTGCGCCGCACAGCCTACCAGCTGGGCCAGACCGTCTCCGCCGATGATGCCTTCCTGGTGCTGCGCGGCCTGCGCACCCTGGGTGTTAGGCTGAAGCAGCATGAAGAAAACGCCCTCAAAGTCGCCGCCTGGCTGAAGGACCATCCGGCGGTTGAGCGCGTCCTTCACCCGGCCTTTGAAGACTGCCCGGGCCATGAGATCTGGGAGCGTGATTTCGCAGGGTCCACCGGTCTGTTTTCCATTGTGCTGAAGGCGGGTGCTTATGACGATACGGCGCACCTTGTGGACAGTCGCAAGCTGTTCAAAATGGGTTTCAGCTGGGGCGGTTATGAAAGCCTGATCCTGCCAAGCGACCCGGCAGGCGCGCGCTCCGCCACCACGTGGGCGTCAAATGGCCCCGTGATCCGGCTGCATATCGGGCTTGAAGACACTGAAGACCTGATTGCTGATCTGGAAGCGGGCCTCAACAGCTATATGGCGCACCTGGGGCTATAGGCCCCCTCGCTTCGGCCGTGCCGCCGCTAGAAGCGCTGCCTGTAGCTGACCTGTAGCTGTACCTGGTCCTGTTCCGGTGCTGTCCACCATTGCCCCCGCCGTGCGGGACGGTTGCTGTCCACCCGCAGGATTTCCGTGATCAGGTTGGCTTTGCCTCCCACCTTGGCATTGAACGCCAGCGTCCAGGCCGTACCGACTTCATTGTTGTTGTCTTCCGCCACAAACGTATTGTCGTCCACGTCGAACCAGTCCCGGCGCAGGCTGATGCGGTGCTGGCCGACCTTGCGGGTTGCCATCACATAGCCGGCTTTGAAATCCGCATCCACCATGCGCAGGCCACCAACCAATTTCCCCATCTTGGTATTGCCGGTCATATATTGCGACATCAGCTGAATACCGCCGGGCGCCTTGACTTCTGCATACATGTTCAAGAAACGCGTGTTCCAGGCATACTGGTTGTGCTTGAAGGTTTCCGGGTCGCCGCGGTTGTCATAATAAAATGCCCCGAGCTTGATGCGCTTGGCATAGTCCCAGTCCAGCGCCGCATAGAAGCCCGGGCGCCCGTCCAGTTCACGGATGGGGTGCACCCACGTTGGCTGGTCAGCCAGGAAGCCCCCAGGCTCGATGGACGGCACAGGCGCCAGAGGCACCTGGCTGAAGGCCCCGGTTTTATAGTCCCCCAGCGCCCAGCCGCGGAACGCCAGAAGTGACCCCGCAGGATCATTGAAACCGAAAACGGCGGCAGTCAGCGACAGCTTCTGGTTATCGAACTTCAGCGTCGCCTTGCCTTCAAGCGCGAGGGCCCGAATTTCTTCCCCCACCCAGCTGTTGACGGCTGAGGGCGTGATGGTGAAAGGGCTGGTCCAGGCGGTGGAGATATTCTCGCGCGAGATATGCGGGAACAAAAGGCCTGCGCGCATTTCATACTGCACGTTCGATGTAGGCACGGGCTTATAGTGCAGGAAGGCTTCCACTAGGTCGGCTGGCTTGTCCTGCTCTGGATCGAACTTGGCATGTACAAAGGCCTGCAGGTCCCAGGTAATATCAGACCGGGCGATCAGGGATGCTTCCGCAAGCCGCAAACGGCCCTGCCCATTGCCCTGCCTGTCGCCGCCATACCGCAGTTTACCCTGCCAGCCATCGAACCAGCTTTGCTCGCCCGATGCCACGGAAAGCCGGGCGTCGGTCAACAGTTCGAAGTCAACGTTTGGTAAGCCTTCGGCTTGTACGTGTGATGATGGAAAGAAAACCAGGGTGCCGGCCAGTGCCAGCCCAAGCTTGGCTTTAAGCCGGTCCATACTCGCTCTCTTTCAGAAATGCCTCAAGCTCGGCAGGCGGCAGCGGACGGGCAATATGATAGCCCTGGATCACGTTGCAGCCATACTCGCGAAGCTGGACCACCGATTCCTCGTCCTCCACGCCTTCTGCGGTTACAGACAGGCCAAGGTTATGGCCCAGTTCGATGGTTGACCGGACAAGGATCTTGTCTTCGTCGTTTTTCGCCAGGTTGAGCACGAAAGACTTGTCGATCTTGATCTCGCCCACCGGCAGCCGCTTGATATAGCTAAGCGATGAATAGCCCGTACCATAGTCATCAATAGACAGGGCAAGCCCCATGGCGCTCAGCATATTGAGGACATCAAGGGCACGTGTCATGTCATGCATCACAGCACTCTCAGTCACTTCAAGCTTCAGGAACTCGGGTGGGAGGTCATATTCCCGCAGGAGCGCCAGGATCTGCGCTGGCAAACTCTGGTTCATCAGGTCGTTAGTGGACAGGTTGACGGCAACCGCGAGGTTGAGGCCACGGGCCCGCCAGTCAGCCGCCTGCTTGATCGCCTGCCGCAGCGCCCAGTCTGTGACATGACGAATATCGCCAGTGCGTTCCGCCATCGGGATGAAATCATCGGGCGGCACAAACCCACGGCTGGGGCTGATCCAGCGGATCAATGCCTCAACGGCCCTGATCTTACCGCTTTCAAGGTCCAGCTTGGGCTGATAGGCGAACTTCACTTCGCCGTTCTTGAGGCCCCCACGCAGTTCGCTCATCATCGACAAGCGCGCTTTCTGGGAACTGTCGCGGTCCGGGTCGTACCATGCAAACCCGCGGGGAGCATCGCGCCCTTTATCAAGCGCCGCCTGCCCGTGCCGCAGAAGTGTCGCGCCGTCCTCGCCGTCACCCGGAAACTTCACAAGGCCAAGCTTGACGCCCGCGTCGATAACGATATCCGCCACATCGAAAGGTGTCATGAAACTGTTGAGCACCAGTGACGCGCGGGTTTCCGCCTCTTCCGCATCGCGCACCAGGAACCCGAAAGATTCCGTCGACACACGGGCTACTTCCGTATCCGCCACTTTTTCAATGCGCCGGGCAATACCCTTGATCAGGTCATTGATATTCTGGTGGTTAAGGACGGTGCGAAGTTCAGGCAACTGCTGCACTTCGGCAATCACAAGGACAAACGAATCTGTCTGGTCAATTTCCTGCTGCATCATCCGGTCGAACATCAACCGGTTCCTGAGCCCTGTTTCGGGGTCATGGTAGGCTTGGAAGGTGATCTTCTTTTCACGTTCCTTCACCGCAGAAATCATCTGGTTGAAGCTGGATGTCAGGTCTGCGACCTCATCGCCCTTGCTTTCCGTTTCAACCTCTTCATAGCGCCCCTTCGCAATCTGCTGCGCCGCCGAGGCCAGATCGGTCAGTGGCTTGGTGACACCGCGCGCGACCACCACACTGCCGGCAACCAGCAACAAGAGGCTCAGCACAAGCACCGTCATCATCGTGATCACCAGCGGATCATAGGGCGCAAGTGCTGTATCCATGGAATAATACAAGAGGGCCGAAATTTCCTTGCCGTCATCACCAGACACCAACGCAAGGCGCCGGAACATGTGTTCCTGGTCCATGAAGGTTGCGCGGAACGCTTCATCTTGGGGGCTGGTTGTCGTCAGGAATTCCGCAAGCGCTCCTGCATTCGATGTAGCCGACGCCACATGATAAGGCTCATCCCCCTGCCGGTAGAGGAACCCGATCTCCAGATCGATTGGCGACAGTCCCTTGATATCCTGCGCAGTGACCTTGTCGAGCTCGACACCAAAAGCAACCCAAGCAATCGGCACTGGGGCGCGGACAACGGTAAGCACCAGCTCGAAAATGCGGCCGTCTACCGATACCATGCGCGAGGCAACGCCCTTGCGTTCGGCCATCTGCCGCAAGTCATCGCTGATCATAGGCATTGTCGCTGTCGCTTCGCCGTCGAGCAGCGCGGCAATCATGTTGCCCTCGATATCCGTAATAACGGCCATATCCGCCTCAAGCCGCCGCGCCTGGTTCTGCAGGGCCGAAATCACCGTTGGCCTGTCATCCGTGCCAAGGGCTTCACGAAAACCATAATCCTGCGCCAGCGCCGTCACGCTTTCACCCAGCGTCTTGACCCGATAGTCGACGATACGCTCAAATACCCGCGCGGATGCGGCAAGCTGATCCCGGGTCTGGTCTTGCACATTGGTGGTTACAGACCGGTAGAAGGCCAGAAGGATAATACCCATCACCGCAAGGAAAAGCGCGAGATAGACAACCGTCAGTTTGGTCCTGAAGCGAAAGGCTGGCATTAGCTATAGTCATCCTCTGCTGGTGGTTGCTGGACACTCCGAATGGACCTGAGGTCAATCTGGCCCGAAACAGCGCCGCCTTCGGCGGGTACAGACACAGCTTCAAGCACTGTCTTGGCGCCAGAGGCGAGGTCGGGGTGCCAGATGTGAATGTCATACGCGCCTGGCTCAAGAGACCGGACCATGACTGTGCCGTCCTCACCCGTTTTTGCCACGATCGGATACGCACTTACATAAATATAAGCCAGCATATTGTCGTGGATATTGCACCCAAGCGCAACAACACCGGGCTCATCGAAATGAATGGTCTTGCTTTCATCCTGGCCATAAAGCCTAAGTTCGAAGCGCTTCGTTTTCGAGAAACTATAGACCTGATGGCGGAATTCATCAAAGTTCGGGAACGACACAGTCGTCCCGGCCTTCACCGGCAAAACAAACGGCGCGAACATGGTGCCTTGCTGGCGCATCTCGGCGCTGCCCGCCTCTGGCACCGGTTGGGTCAATGCAAACTTGGGTGCAAACGACACAACGGCATTTGGCACGGGATGGCCGCTACCGTCCTTGATGTCAATGGCAAGGTCCGCGGCTGCGACGGATGGGGCCAGAAGACCGAAGGCCAGCGCTATTAACTTGAATTTCATCCTACCCCCAACACTAACTGATTGAATTCAAAAACATATTGAAACAGGTTCTGCGCCGCCAATCAATTATTGGTGACAAGTTTACTGTTGTATTCTGGTCATCCTGCCCCATCAGAGTGTTCCAGAAGCCATGGAAATCAACCTTGGTTGTATTGCCAGAGGCGTAAACGGACGCCAATCTAGCGCCTTCTAATTGTGGGAGGATACAATGAAAATCACAAGAAAACTGCGGCTACCTCTTGCCGCCCTGCTGACTTCGACAGCCCTGGTTGCCACGACACCGGCCACCTTACCCGTACATGCAGCAGATGATGCGCAGGCCACGGTGTGGGACCTGACCGATCTTTATACCAACCCCGACGCTTGGGAGGCGGAGCGCCAGCAAGTATTGGCGAAGATGAAGGAACTGGACGCATACCGTGGGCGACTCGGGGAAAGCGCGGCCACCCTTCTCGAAGCCTCGGACAAGATTTCCGCGCTCCAGAAATCCGCGCTCAGGCTTCTGGTTTATGCCACCCTGTCCGCCGATGAAGACCTCCGCGTGTCCGAAACCCAGGAACGCCGCACCCTCGCCCAGTCACTTTTCGCGGAACTGAGCCAGGCAACATCCTTTATCGCGCCGGAGCTTCTTGAAGTCGGCCCCGAGAAAATCGAGAGCTTCATTGCAAGCGAGCCTGGCCTCGAAAAGCATGCTTTCAACCTTCGTGATACACTCAGGCAGAAAGATTATACGCTCAGCAAGGAAGCCGAAAAGGTACTGGCAAACGCGGGGGATGTGCTCTCCGGCCCCGGCCAGATCTATGGCCTGATAACCAACGCCAGCATCCCATGGCCTTCCATAGAGCTGTCGAACGGGGAAGAAGTTAAGCTTCTGAACCAGTCGGCCTACACCAAATATCGCGCCGTACAGAACCGGAACGACCGCAAAGCCGTGTTCGACGCTTTCTGGGGTACCTGGAAACAGTATGAAGCCGTGCTGGGCGCGACGCTCGCGACCCATGTGAAGGGCCATGTCTTTAACGCCAAGTCGCGCGGCTATGAAAACGCTTTGGCAGCCGCTGTCTCCGGCAGCAATATCCCGACAGATGTTTACCGCACGCTGGTGAGCACCGCGAACGAGAACCTTTCAAGCATGCACCGGTATCTGGAGCTGCGTCGGCGGCTTCTGGGCCTGCGGGACCTGCACTATTATGACATCTATCCCGAAGTCACGGCGCTGGACCGCACCTTCACGGTTGATGACGCCAAGGAAATGACGCTGGTCTCGCTCCAGCCGTTCGGGGAGAAATACCTGAACCTCCTGAAGGAAGGTTTTGCGGACGACTGGATGCATGTGCTGCCGCAGCCAGGCAAACGGCCGGGCGCCTATATGTTTGGTTCCGCCTATGACGTGCATCCCTACCTGCTTCTGAACTTCAACGGCGGATTCGAAGATGTATCCACCTTCAGCCACGAATGGGGCCATGCGGTGCATACAATGCTCTCAAAGGCCAACCAGCCGTTCGAGAACGCAAGCTACACAACTTTCACGGCGGAACTGGCTTCCACCACCAACGAAGTGCTGCTGCAGGAATATATGCTGGCAAAGGACCTGCCGGACGCGGAGCGGCTTTACTATATTGACCGGGCGCTTGAAGGCATCCGGGGCACCTTCTTCCGCCAGACCATGTTCGCGGAGTTCGAGCTGAAGATCCATGAGATGCAGGAAGCTGGCGAAGCGCTATCCGGCGCCAAGATGACGGCGCTTTATCTGGATCTTTTAAAGAAATATCACGGCCATGACAAAGGCGTGATGAACATCGATGAAGCCTACGCCATTGAGTGGGCCTACATCCCGCACTTCTACCGGAATTTCTATGTCTACCAGTATGCCACCTCAATTTCAGGCGGCACGGCGTTCGCGGAACGCATGCTGGCAGGCGACAAGACAGCCACAGAAGATTATATCAAGGTACTGGAGGCCGGCGGGTCTGAGTATCCTTATGAGCTCCTGAAGGCCTCGAAGATCGATCTGGCGTCCAAGACACCTTATGAAACCCTGATCAACCGCATGAACCGGCTGATGGACGAAGCAGAAACAATCCTCGACCGCATGGGTAAGTAAGCCTTTGAAATAAAGTTGGAAAGCCGGGCTTCGCCCCGGCTTTTTTATGGCCCGGCCTTCTTAAGGCAAGCTGCGGACGGCCTTGAGGGCGCCTGAGAGAAATTCCCGGCGCACCAGGATCAGCACGCTGAAGACTGTGCCTATGATGAAAAGCGTGGGGCTGAAGAACCAGCCAAGAGCCGCGAGCCCGAAGAAGTTTGCCCTGAGGCCCCGATTGAAATGAAAGGCACAGAGTGACGCCAAGCGCGCCGCCGCTTCCGTACGGGCCTCTGCTTCAGGATTGTCAGCCTCATCAGGCGATGCCAGGGCACCAACCATGATGGCACAATAGTTCGCCAGCCGTATCGCCCAGGCGAATTTGAAGAAGGCATAGACGAATACCGCAAGCAGAAGCGCCAGTTTGAGCGACCAGAGGGCGGGCGATATCTGCACCGCGAATGGCACCCGGGAAAAGGCGTCGCTGAGCTGCTCGTTATAGGCGATCCCGGCGATCAGGCCACCAATGACGAAGATGTTGGTGGAGGCAAAGATGCTGATGCCGTTCATCAGGATCTGCAGCACATTGCTATCCAGCATCCTCAGTTCCCGCCTGCGCGCTTCCTGCATCCAGTTGCGGCGCTGCCGGTCCATGGCGGCCGAAATCGAGTGACGCTGCAGCGGGCTATGGTCCGCGATGAGGCCGTAGAGCACAAAGGCCAACAGAAAGACGCCGAGCGCCAACAGGTCGGCAGTGCTGAGAAGGTCAATAAACGGCATGAACATGTGTCCTGTCTGCTTCCGGTGTGCAGAGGCTACCTCAAGGCATGGCTGAAACCCAGCGCAAAAAAGGCGCCACCGGATGGTAGCGCCTTGTGTTTCAACCCGCTGGGGCCTTTAGCTATAGAGAATGTCGATACCCGAAAGGTCAGCTACCGCCAGGCCCGTAAGCAGCAGGCTGTCGCCACCGCCAAGGTCGATCAGCAAGCCATCTGCTGTGTCGCTCGCCGCCGCCTGCACGCTGGCGAGATCAGTGAAATCGGTCGTGGTGTCGCCGAAATCAAGGACATCTTCGCCTGTGGTGAAGCCGTCAATCTGGTCATCGCCGCCACTGCCGGAGAAGACAAACACATCGGCCCCATCGCCGCCACGCAGGGTGTCATCGCCGCCGCCGCCGGTGATGGTGTCGTCGCCCGCACCGCCATAAAGCGTATCGCCGCCGGTGCCGCCAGTGACCATGTCGTCACCGCCGCCGCCATAGATTTCGTCATTGCCGCTGCCGCCCGTGACCACATCATTCTCCGACCCACCGAAGATGACGTCATTGCCGTCACCGCCGTCCAGCGTGTCGGCACCGGTTTTACCGGCATAGATTACGTCGTCACCGCCAAAACCTGAGATATTGTCATCGTCATCGCCGCCGCCAAGCTCGTCATTGCCCGCCGCACCAAAGACAACATCATCGCCACTACCAGCCCAAAGCTGAGCCTTGCTGGTTTCATCTGTTGTGGCGGCACCGTTCGACCAGCCACCGCCTGCGATGGTATCATCGCCCGAGCCGCCGAAGATCACGTCTGCTCCCGTACCGCCGTCGAGCAGGTCATTGCCGGCGCCGCCGCCGATGGTGTCGTTGCCGCCACCACCCGACATGCGGTCCGCGCCCGTATCACCGGCACCAGCCCACAGGGCATCGGCGCCAAGGCCGCCATCGAGCGTGTCGTCGCCTTCGTTGCCGCGAAGGGTGTCATTGCCCAGGCCGCCGGTCAGCTTGTCGTTGCCCGCGTTGCCTGCCAGGAGGTTGTCGGCGTCATTCCCGGTCAGCGTATCATTGCCGGAGCCGCCAAGGGCGCGTTCAATGGTGATTTCCGGGGGCGTGAAGACAGTATCGATCTTGTTCGAGGTCGACGCCCCAGCATACATAACAATTTTTGTGCCCACGTTGCTCCAGGACCCCGGCGTCAGGTCCAGGTGCACCGCCTTGATCTGGGTTGACGCATCGTAGGTATCGATCCCACCCGTATCCCAGATGGTTTCATAATATTTGGTGCCCTGCTGGAAGCTGTAGGTCGTGTTGCCCGTGTTGGTCTCGATCGCGCCATACAGGTGCTGAATCGCCAGAATGTCATAATACATGTATGTCGTCGGGTAGAAATCCAGCGAAAAGACGTCGGTATCGACAGACGAATTGTAGGACATCACAGTATATTCAAGGCCGTCATACTCGGCAGGCATCACAACGCCCGAGCCATCGGTGTCGAACGTGTGCTTCAGGCCCACCGCGTGGCCAAGTTCATGCAGCAGCACCGTGTGGAAATAGGACCCACTTCCGCCTGTGTCCTGGTTTTGCGTGAGGAACCAGATATCGCCAGCCTGCGAAGAGGAAGAAGGCAAATAGGCCCAGGCCGCCGCGTCTTCATCCGCCAGGTCGGTCCAAGCCGGGCGAATGACGCCAGCTGAATTCGCATTGTCCTCCACCTGCGTGAACACAATGTCAGCAAAGCTCGAGATCTGCGACAGGGCATCCTCAAAGAGGGCCTTTTCCGCATTGGTCAGATAGCTAATCCCCGCCCACGGTTCGGCATCGGGCGATTCCGCGCCGTATCCAAAATCGGGGTCTTCGGAATAAATGCTGCCGACCGTCGGATAGCTGTAGGTCACCGTAACGGTGCCTTCGCCTTCAAGGTTTTTATATCGGCCCAGCGAGAGCAGTGCGTCAACTTCCGTGACGCCGCTGGCTTCAATTTGCTCCGCATACGCTTCCGAATAGGGCGTAGGGGACGGAGCACCGGCATATTCGCTATAACTGAAGGTGTAGGTACCTGTCGGGTCATAGCCATCAAACGGGCCATCCCAGCTACTGACAGAAACATAATATGTGCCGCTTGTATCGGGTGTGAAAACCAGAAGGCTCTCACGGCCATCGCCGCTGTCGTCGTCTTCAAGCCCGAGCGAAGTGCCGTCAGAATCATAGATACCCTTGATATAGGGGTCCTCGAGCGTGCCGTTATTGGACAACAGTCCGCGCAGGTTGAAACCGTAGGCTACACCCGCTGTCAGCTCGACAGCAATCCAATCCTCGTCTCCAACGGACTCGATTGTGCCTTCGAACTCTTCACCTTCATCTACAGACGCTGTCGTGCTCAGGTCATTTGCAATATCGGTCAATCACTTCACTCCGCTCTTCGCCACCCGCTCCTGGCGGGTTGTTATACCATCATGCGCCGGACCAAGACAGTTTTGCTGAAAATTGCACCTAAATCAATTTGGTGCGTTTCCAGCCCCATAGCCTGACTGTCATTGGCCCATTGTTACAGTAAAGACGCCATGCGCGGCAAAATACCGCCATGACAAAATCGCTTAAAGGCAATAAGAAGGTCCCAGGTGGGGTCAAAATGCAGTGTGGCGAAAAGTTTGAAGCACCTATGTTGAGTTCAGTTTACCGGATTTGGCCCATGGTTATGGGAGCCTTGCTGATGCTTTCAGCGCCCGTTCTGGCGCAGGAACAGCAACCGGACATCAGCCGCGGCCCTTCCCTGTTTCAGAATTGCGTTCGCTGCCACACCATCAGCAAAGGCGGCGAACACCGCTTTGGCCCTAACCTTCATGGCCTGATGGAGCGCGACATTGCCAGCGCCCCCGGGTACCAATACAGCAAAACCCTGAAGGACCAGACCGGCCATTGGGATGAAAAGCGGCTCAACGCTTTCATTGCCAAGCCTCACCTTGCCCTGCCGGGTAACAAGATGCCCTATGCGGGACTGATGAACCCTCATGACCGGGCAGACCTGCTTGCCTGGCTGCTTGTTGCTTCGGGCGACCCCGGCTTGGACGAAGGCATCGACCAGCCCCTCGGGAACTATAGTGGCGGTGATCCTGCCCGCGGACGCATATTGACGAGACCATGTCGCGTTTGCCACAACTTCAGGCCTGACGAAGGTCACAAGATCGGCCCCAACCTGTTTGGTGTCATGGGCCGTAAGATTGCTGGCGCTGAAGATTACGACTATAGCGAGCTGCACCTTCGTCGCGGGGGGTATTGGACGCCGGAAACCCTCACAAATTTCTTCCTTGAAAGAAAGGGGTTTCGCCAGGGCACGCATCGAGCGTTCAAAACGCTCAAGGGTCCGATCGACCGCGCCGACCTGATCGCCTACCTCGCGACCCTGAAGGACGACGAAAAGAAAAAAAGCCCCAATGGCCAGGACGGCGCCATAAAGGGCTTTTGACAAGCAAGGCTGTTTGTCGAATAAGATTTGGCGATCCCGGGAGGACTCGAACCCCCAACCTGCTGATTAGAAGTCAGCTGCTCTATCCAGTTGAGCTACGGGACCGCTCTGAACGTCTTATTTGAAATTGTCGGAGTAGGCCTGGATGTGGCGCTTTTTCTTGTGAACCGGCTTCACCTCATAAGGGACGCCGTTGCGCTCAGCATAGGCCTTGGCCGCATCGAGGCTTTCAAACTTCATTCTGATCTGGCTGCGCATGTCCGCAGAGCTGGTCCAGCCCATCAGCGGATCGATCTTGCGCGCGAGCTCTGGCTCGAACTCGAGAATCCATTGATGCGTATTCGCGGTGCCAGACTGCATGGCATTCTTGGCAGGTTGGTAAATGCGTGCCTTCATCTTAGAGCCCCATTGGTTCACCAACACCGCCCATCCGGGCGGCAAACAAATCATTCGCCAGCCAACCTTGACCGACGGCTGCGCACCCTATCCCAAAGATAGCAGAAAGGGAACACCGAAATATGCAATCCCGGCCACGGGATGCCAAGAAAAAAGAGGCCTCGCCGATGCCGGCTGAGGCCTCTTTCTTATATCCGCCTGGTATGGGGATAAATGGTCGGGGAGACAAGATTCGAACTTGCGACCCCCTGTACCCAAAACAGGTGCGCTACCAGGCTGCGCCACTCCCCGACGCCCGCGCTTTCTAATGTTTGGTGATTTTGAATGCAAGCGGAAAATTCAAAAATTTCCAAATAAATTGGAGCGTCATCAGGAATGCAGTTTTCGCCTGTATCGCGCGATGTTTGCAGGGCGTGAACCATCCGGCAGCAGGACGGACTGGGTGATCTCCATAACCGCACCGTCATCAATGAGCACGCGCTTGGCAATCATCAACTCCCGGTCCTGATAGAACGCCTTGCTGGTGAGCTCTGCCTCATTGGGTGCCGACACTGCCATGGAATCAATCAGGTCATCGCCCGCGAACGGTCGTGCCTCGCCGTCCGGGATACCGGAAAAGCTGAAGGAATGATCTTTGCCGTCAGCGTCCTGCCAACTGATCACAAACACCAGGCCTTCCTGGCTTTCGCTGATGGCGTAGCCACCAGAGGCCGGGGCCTCGCCCTGACCGTAGTGTGACCCATCTACATCAAGCTGCCATTCCCCCAGGAACCCTGCGTACATTTTTTCAACCTGCATGACGGCTCCTTCTGGTTGGCGGTGGGGTCGAACGTCCTTATGGCGGGTCCCCAATCGTGGCGACGTCCTAGCCATAGGGGTCCCCTACCATGGAGACATCACAAAAACCAGCGGCGGCCTTCATCAAAATGTTACTACAACCAAGAATAAACCATCTTCCCGCCATAATTTTACCCTTTATAATCATAAGGGTACTAGCCGAGCCATTGGGCTAATACGATTGATTGGGGGAAATCATGGCGACTAAAACCAAAGACTCGTGGCGTGGCGCCTCCAAGGGCGAAGGTGGGGCGCAGGCAGCCGACCAGGACCCGGGGTCCCTGCCCGATAGCGGCGAAACCATCATCAACGCAGTAGCGATCGGCACGCCCGTCCCCGGTGGCGGGGAAGCTGACGCACCCAGTGTCACCATAACTGTCGATCTGGTCGACAGCATGATCGCCGTTATCAATGAAGTATCCGTCCGGCTTGTATCACCCACGGGGCGCACCGCATCCGCATCTGTCGACAGGTCGGAAGCCGGCAACCTGGAGCTTCTAACCGTCGAGCTGGATGAATATGACCCAAGCGGCGAATGGGCGCTGGCCCAGGTGACGGTTACGTTTGACACCGAAGCCGCGCCTGATCTCCCCGTGTCCTACACATTTGAGGCCGATGCGCTATCAAGCCTGACGGCCACCCGCTTCGTGACGCTGGAGGTCCCGGACCAGGACCGTGACGCGCCTGACATCAGCGGGCTGGACCTGCCGAGCCGCAGCTTCACCATTGGCTCTGACAATCCGTTTTCAACGAAAGAAGACGATTCCGTCGAGATCAGCTTCGAGCTGGATGTTTCGGACCCCAAATCGGGGCTGAACCTCATTGAATTCGAATTCGATATCGGCGAAGGCTCGCCTGCCGTAGTGGGCGGTGAGTGGGGCCTGTTTGGCGATATCAAGGGTGGCACCATCGGCCTTTCCACCTTCAACACCAAAGCCCCGGCTGGCGACTATGTGCTGACCCGCCTGCGCATATCGGACGACCAGGGCAACACCCACCTATTGGGGACGGAAAAACTTCAGGAACTTGGCTTCGAGACCATCATCAATGTGGCGGACCGCGCGGCGCTAGAGGATTCCTCACCACCAGTCGTGACAGATTTTTCCATCGCTCAGTCCGTCACCATCAGTGCGGACGGCGGCAGCCTGGTGCTGACCTTCGAGGCCACCGACGACAGCCTTGATGATACAGGCGTCACCAGCGCTTCCCTAAGGCTCAGGAGCGATCAGGGCGGCCTTTACCAACTGAATGCCGTCGCGGTACTGAATGACGACGCCACAGGCGGCACAGCAACCTTTGAATTTGAAGGTGCCTTCCCTGCAGGCACCTTCACCATTGAGCGCCTGTCACTCAATGATGCGGCCTTCAACCGGGCTGCCCTGCAGCTCGCGGATACCGGCTTCACCGTTATCAATCCCTATGGCGGCAACAGCGCGGCCAACCGGATCAAAGGCGACGACACAGCAAATGTTATCAAAGCCCGGTCCGGCGATGACACGGTGGTAGGCGGCGACGGCGATGACAGCCTGATGCTGGGTGACGGCGATGACGTCAGTTGGGCCGGCGCGGGCGACATTGGCGACGATATGGTGGTTGGCGGCGCAGGCGATGACATCATCGCCGGCGGCGCGGGCAACGACCTGATCGTGGGCGGCCAGCTCAGCGCCAGCGATATCCGCGATCTTGTCTTTGTCGCCTATGAGGAACGGCTCGACGGCGCCGATTCCATTTTCGGCGGCGCAGGCGACGACACAATCCATGGCGGCAATCCCATATTGGACGGCGCCACGAACGACGACGGCACCCCCTATGACTATGGCTCCACCGCCAGGAATGCCCTCTATGGCGGCACTGGCAACGACAAGGTCTATGGCGCCCGCGGCGACGACATTATTGGCGGCGGCGAAGGCGACGACATCATCTATGGCCGCGAAGGCCATGATATCATCTATGGCGGCAAGAACGACGGCGGCGACACCGGCACCAATGACGTGATTAATGCGGGCGAAGGCAATGATGTGGTCTATGCCTCTGGCGGCGCGGATGAAGTAGCGGGCGGCGCGGACAATGACACGCTGTTTGGCGGTGCGGGCAACGACAGCCTGGGCGGGAACGGCGGCCATGATGTCATCTTTGGCGGCGCAGGCAATGATGTCCTTTCGGGCGGCACCGGCGATGATGCCTTCTATTTCAAGGAAGGTAGCGGTGCAGACACGGTGCTGGATTTCGGCCTCGGCGACGATACGCTGATGCTGGAAGGCTACAGCGACCGGTTCGATAGCATCGCCCAGATCATGACGTCTGCCCACCTGGTAACACAGGACGGCACCTTGGGCCTGATGATCGAACTGGGGCAAGGAGACAGCATCTTCCTTGCTGGCATCGACAAGCTGACGGATGTGGTGATCGTGCTTTAGCGGTCGCCGCGGGGCCGGATTGTCTTGAACAGGCCGCTCACGCTTGCCACGGCCCGGTCCCCGGCGCTCATCTGCCCATTAACGGCCACGAGGCCGTCATCGATGCCGGTCACCTGTGCGCGGCCTTCAAGCCACTCATCCTTGAAAGCCGGGCCGATAAAGTCGGTGGTCAGGCGCACGGTCACGAACGGCGGCTCGGCCACCGCAAAAACGGTCGTGGCCAGCAGGATATCCGCGAAGGTCATGATCATGCCGCCGTGGCAGGCGCCGCCGGCGTTGATGTGCCGGTCAGCCACACGAAACCCGCGCACCTTGCCCTGCTTGTCCGTTTTTTCGAAGATAGGGCCGTTTTCCCAGCCGAAGGGACTGTTTGAGAGGATCGGTTCAAACCCGGTAGGCGGACTGGCCGCAGCGACCATGTCCGGCGTTGCACGCCTGGGCCCCGGCCGCATCAGCGGGACCCCATATTACCCAGGAAATCATGCCGAACGATGTCACCCGGCTTGATGCCAAGCGCGCGGGCGCGACCGCCCGCAATTTCCAGCACCGCCACGGCAGGCGCAAGTGACCTGCGCGGGGTCAGTGTCTGGGGTTCTGCATTCTCGACAATATTGATGATGCTGCCGTTTTCGCGAATGAAAATAATGTCCAGCGGGATAAGGGTATTCTTCATCCAGAAAGACCGCATATCAGCGTCCGGGAAGATGAAAAGCATGCCCTTGTCAGGGTCCAGCTCGGTCCGGAACATCAGGCCACGCGCCTGGGCGGGCGGCGTCAGGGCCAGTTCGACGCTGAAGTCGTGGGTACCGCCCTCGCTGTCCACCCGAACGGAGCCCATATCGGCCCAAGCATGGCCACTGGCGCCCAGCACAAGAAGAAAAAGCGACAAGAAGAAAGCCCCGATGGCCCATCCTTGTCGCATATTCATTTTAGTGTGCTTCATGGCTGAAAGATGCCTCACGCATCCCCCGGAAGCGCAATTTGAGCCACAAGCGGCCCACGTTCCCCGGTGCCGATGCGAACCCGCACCTCCTGGCTGGGTTCCAGATCCGTCAGACCCGCGCGGCGCAGGGTTTCAATATGCACGAAGATATCCTGCGTGCCCTCACCGCGGGACACGAAGCCGTATCCTTTGGTGCGGTTGAACCATTTCACCACAACGTCTTCGAAATCCGGAGACACATCAATGTCCATGCCTGGATGCGAGAAGGACGACCGACCCAGGTCTTCAGGCGCAACAGCGGTCGACAGATCGAGGGACTGAACCTCGGTGGCCTGACGTCCCTTGTCGCGAATAACAGCCTGACAAACAACGGTGGTTCCTTCGGGCACCGAGCGGCGACCGACGTCTCTCAAAACAGAAAAATGCAATAGCACATCGCCGTCATCTTCATCGGGGACGATGAAACCATACCCCTTAACGGCGTCAAACCATTTGACCCTGCCAGTCACAAGCTGGCTCACCTCATCGGGCCGTTCCTCAGAACAGATCGTACTACGGCCGTCCATACCATTCCCCCCTTAGGAATACCCTGCACAGGCACAAAAGATTACCAATATCAGACAATGCTAGTCATAAAAAACGGCGCCCGCAACACTTTTGTCGCAGGCGCCGTAAAGCAACTTATTGTTTGGCAGGCGATTTTTTAGTGAGGGTCCACCTCAGGAGCCTGTCCAACTTTCTCGTGATGATGCCCGATATAGTGGTTTTCGTACAACTTATCCGTCATCGGTTCGAGGAAATTTGCCACCCCGATGTAGCCCACAATCGACATCACGATGGTGTATGGCAGCGCCATTTTCACCATGGTCATATAGGACAGGCGGATCAGCGGCGCGAGTGCAGACGTCAGCAGGAACAGGAATGCAGCCTGACCGTTTGGCGTTGCAACGGATGGGATGTTCGTGCCCGTGTTGATGGCAACCGCCATCAAGTCAAACGTATCACGGCTGATCACATCAGCGGCCAGCGCCTTGGTCATCTCACTGATATAAACCGTTGCCACGAAGACGTTATCCGAAATGGCCGACAACGCCCCGTTGGCGATATAGAGCGCGGTGATCTGGCCATGGCCGTCCAGGCCCAGAACGAAGTCTGTGACAGGCTTGAACAGGTTATTGTCTGCAATCACGCCCACCACGGCGAAGAATACGACCAGAAGCGCGGTGAAAGGCAGGGCCTCTTCAAACGCGTGACCAATCTGGTGCTCTTCGGTAATGCCGGTGAAGGCAGACGCCAGCACGATAACCGACAGGCCGATGATGCCAACGGCTGCGAAGTGGAACAGAAGTGCCGTAATCAGCCACACACCAACGATCGCCTGAATTACCAGGGAAGCATTATCCCGCGCGGTGCGGCGCTCGCTCTGGTACGCGTCATAGTCACGGATGACAGTGAACACTTTTTCAGGAATCTTGGCGCCGTAGCCCATAACACCGGTGATCTCAAGGAGCGCACAGGTGGCCAGGCCGGCGATCAGGACCGGCAGCGTGACCGGCAGCATACGCAGGAAGAATTCGATAAACTCCCAGTTCGCCTGAACGGCAATCAGGATGTTCTGAGGCTCGCCCACCTTGGTCATCACGCCACCAAGCGCCGTACCAACAGCCGCGTGCATCATCAGGCTCCGCAGGAACGCGCGGAAGCCTTCAAGGTCTTCGGCTTTCAGCTTATCCAGTTCATGGTCGTGCATGTGGTCATGGTCGTGGTGGAATTCCTTGCCCGATGCCACCTTGTGGTAGATCGAGTAGAAACCAACCGAGATCGCGATCACAACAGCCGTCACTGTAAGGGCGTCAAGGAAGGCGGAAAGGAAAGCCCCCATAAAGCTGAACAGCAGCGACAGCAACACTTTGTTGCGCACCTTCACCAGGATCTTGGTGAAGACAAAGAGCAGCATGTTCTTCATGAAGTAGATGCCCGCAACCATGAAGACCAGAAGCAGGATAACCTCAAGGTTAGCCTGGATTTCATGCTCCAGCGTTGCTGGCGATGTCATGCCGATAACGACGGCTTCAAAGGCCAAAAGGCCACCTGGCTGGAGAGGATAGCACTTCAGCGCCATCGCCAGGGTGAAGATGAATTCGATAACCAGCGCCCAGCCAGCCACGTAGGGGCTGACGAAATAGAAGAGCATTGGGTTGATGATAAGAAAGGCCAAAATGGTCAATTTGTACCATTCGGCGGAGTTCCCCAGGAAGTTCCTACCCGCTGGGTTCGCGAAAAGCGACGCCATATTATATCCCTCTTTACTGTTCAGCCATACATTCTGGCAAAAGGTACAGGGCAAGCTTGTACTGCGCACCGGGGCCCAAATCAAGCCAAACCCTGTCGCCGAACATGCCTGAATGATCACCAGACTGTTCAACAGACTGGCCAAAGGTTGGTCTTGCACATGCCTATCAGGCTGACTACCGTTAATAAGACGATCAAGCGGGTAGGAACGGCAACATAATCCATGGAAAAAATTTTCGCATCCCTGTCTGACTGGCACCAGTCCGGGCTCAAGACCGCGCTTGCCGTGGTGACCAGAACATGGGGGTCCGCCCCCAGGGGTGTCGGTAGCCTTATGGCGATTGCCGAAGACGGTCGTTTTGAAGGGTCGGTTTCCGGTGGCTGTGTTGAAGGCACGGTGATCGCAGAAGCCAATCAGCTGACCAAAACGGGCGGCCACAAGCTATTGAGCTTCAGCGTCTCCAGCGAACAGGCCTGGGAAGTCGGCCTGGCCTGTGGCGGTGAGATTGAGATTATGGTCATCGCCCTGTCTGGTGATGTGCCTGCAGCCAGCCAAACCCTGCTTGAAGCACTTGACGCACGCCAAACAGGCCAATTGCAGTTTGATCTAACAAGCGGTGCCTTCGCCTTTGAAGCTGGCCCTGCCCCGGAAGCCATGGCGGTCGGCGATACAGGCCTTCTATTGCCGGTTCAGCCGAAACACCGGCTGGTGATCATCGGCGCGGTTCATATCGCCCAGCATCTGGCACCCATGGCGCGGGACGCAGGCTATGACGTCACAGTGGTTGACCCCCGCGCGGCCTTCACTGAAAGCCGTACGTTTGGCGGGGCCCATTTGGTGGAAGACTGGCCGGATGAACTGTTCGCCCGCATGCAGCCTGACGCACACACCGCCGTGGTGACATTGACCCACGACCCCAAAATTGATGATGCCGCCCTCACTCCGGCGCTTGCGAGCCCTGCTTTCTATATTGGCAGCCTTGGCAGCAGGAAAACCCACGCTGCCCGGCTTGAAAGGCTGGCGGAAAAAGGCTTCGCGAGTGAAGACCTGCAACGCATCCACGGGCCGGTTGGCCTGAACATCGGGGCCAAATCGCCAGCTGAGATCGCCATTGCCATCCTGGCGGAAATCACCCTTGTGCGCAGGGGGGCGTGATGCAGTTCCAGGAAATTGACACGCACCAAGCTGAGGGCTGGTCCCTGGCCCACAGCGTTCGCGTGGGCGGCAGGAAGCTACCCAAAGGCCTGACGCTCACATCTGACCATATTGATGCGCTTGACCGCGCGGGCATTGCCAAAGTTTATGCGTTCCGCCTGGACATAGACGACATTGGCGAAGATGAAGCCGCCGAAACCATCGCCCGCCATGTAGCCGGGCCGGGCCTCAGGCTTGGGCTGTCGACGCACGGCAGGTGCAACCTGCATGCGGAAGGGGCGGGACTTCTGCTGGCGCCGGATACTTTAAACGCCGTCAACCGGGCGGATGAGGCCATCGCGCTATCTACCCTGCCCCACCTGAGCCCTGTAGCGGCGGGCCAGCTTGTCGCCACGTTGAAAATCATTCCCTACGGCGTGGAAAGGTCCAGCCTGGATAAGGTCTCGGCGGTTACAGCCATGCTTCAAGTCGCCCCTTTCCAGAACTTTACCGCCCACATGCTGGTCACGGGGCAGGAAGTTTCCGACAAAACCTACCGGCTTACAGAAAACCGGCTTGCAGCGCTTCAGGGTACAATTGTCGGCCATAGCGGATGCGATCATACGGTCCCTGCGCTTGAGAAAGCGCTCAGGGAAGCCGCGGGCCGTAAGCCGGACCTTCTGCTGATCCTCGGGCTTTCCGCCATCAGCGACCGGCGGGACGTGATCCCGGCGGCCCTCAAGGCGGCAGGCGGCGAGGTTCTTTCCCTTGGCATGCCCGTTGATCCGGGCAACCTTTTGATGCTGGGCGAGCTTGCAGGCATTACCGTGATCGGGCTGCCGGGCTGCGCCCGGTCGCCCGCCCTGAACGGCCTGGACTGGGTGCTGGAGCGCTTCGCCGCCCGCCTGCCGGTGACGCGCAGCAACATCGCGGACATGGGCGTCGGCGGCCTGTTGAAGGAAACATCCTACCGGCCAGAGCCCCGCGCCCCGCGCCACGCCCAGGAACTGCCCATCGTGCAGCCTATTGTTCTGGCCGCTGGACGATCCAGCCGTTCAGGCGCGCAGAACAAACTGCTGTCGCGCATGAACCGCCACACGGTGGTGCGCCAGACACTCTCCGCTGTCAGCCAGGCCGGGTTTGCCGCGCCCATCGTTGTGACCGGCCATGAAGGGGATGAAGTTGATGCTGCCCTATCGGGCCTCATATATAGCCGCATCCAGAACAAGACCTACAAGACCGGAATGGCAGGCAGCCTGAAGCTGGGCCTTCAGCAGGTGCCCGCGGAAACAGACTTCACCTGTGTGTGCCTGGGCGACATGCCATTTGTGAAACCGGACACCCTGAGGGCTCTGGCAAACGCGGCAAACCGGCTGTCGGAATTCAAGATTTTCATCCCCACCTTCAATGGCAAGCGCGGAAACCCCGTGATGTGGCACCGGGATATGGTGGAACCCCTGATGACGATCGAAGGCGACAAGGGCGGACGGGCCATGATCCATGCCCATGAAGCGTTGGTGTGCGAGGTGCCGGTGGATGACCACGGCATCCTGATTGACCTGGATACGCCGGAAGCGCTGGCACAGTTCGGCGCAACGCCTGACTAGCGTTCATACCATTCAGGGTAACAGGTCAAGAATTTCGTCTTCACTGAGCGCCAGCATCTCTGCCACCAGGCCGTATGGGAACCCCGCCCGCACCATGGCGGCTTTTTCTTTCTCCAGCTTGCCTTCCACGTCACGGTCGGCGCGCCTGAACGCGCCGAAGCGGCGGCGCCGAACGTAAGCTGCCGCCGCCTGCCGGTCGGCGTCCCGGTCATCTTCTTCCCCCACCGCGCGCAGGGCCGCTTCGGCGATGCCCGCGGGCACGCCTTTGTACCTTAGGTCCTGCGCGATCATGCGGGTGGGCTTTCCCTTGCGGATCAGGCTTTCGACCCGACTGCGAGCGTAGGTTTCGTCATTCACATAGCCGTAGCTGACGCATTTGGCGACCACCGTATCAACCCAGCCGCGCTGCTCGTCCGTTGGTGGGGCGTTTTCTTCATTGCGGCGCCTGATCTTGCGCTCAAGTACCGCCCGCAGGTTGGCTTCGGTGCTGGAAAAACGCCCCAGGTAATGCAGTGCCGCGCGCTCCAGATAGCCTTCGCTGACTTTCCTCGGGCCCTGACGCCGTGCCTTGGCTTTGTCCGGTTTGGGTTTATCGGGCTTACCGGTTATCACAGGGCTTCCACCGCACTCAGGAACCGGTCGATTTCCTCAACCGTATTATAATAGTGGGGTGACACCCTGACTGTTGTCTCGATCCCGCGCGCTCCCAGGTCGAGCCTTGTGTGGACCACATTGGCCACCTGTACATTGATGCCTTCCGCCGCCAGACGTTTCTTCACGTCCAGGGCCCGCAGCCCTTCCTTGTTGAAGGTGATGATTGCGGCGGATGCGTCCGCAGGGCATGTGCCAGCCACCCCCGGCAGGCCATAAAGGCGGTCGCGCAGGTAGGCGGCCATGGCCTGCGTGCGCTCGAAACAGATGTCCGGACCAAGCTGCTGCAGATACGCGACGGCCGCACCAAATCCAAGCTGGTTGACCACGGATCGCTCCCAGTCCTCAAACACACCCGCGTCCGTCCTGAGGTCATAGCTGTCTTCCGCCACCCACACAGCCGCCTGGTTCGACAGGAAAGCCGGGTCCAGACGCTTCTGGGCGTCAGACTGCACATAAAGGAACCCGACGCCGCGGGGCCCGCGCAGGAACTTGCGCGATGTGCCCGTCAGCATATGGCAGCCGATCTCCCTCACATCCACCCGCATTTGCCCGACAGCCTGGCAGGCATCCAAAAGGAAAAGCACGTCGCGCGCGCGGGCGACCCGGCCCACATCCGCCACTGGGTTCACCTGTCCGCTTGAAGACGGCACCATCGCGATAGCAATCAGTTTTGTGCGTTCGTCAACCAGGCTTTCAAGGTGATCGACGTCCAGCTTGCCGTCGACGCCGGCTTGCGCCACCCGCACCTCAAGGCCAAAGCGGTCCCGAAGCTGCAGGAAGGAAACGAAGTTGCTGCAATATTCGTTGAAGGCAGTGACGATATTATCGCCGCGCTCGAATGGCACGCTATAGAAGGCCTTGGCCCAAGCCTCGACCGCACTTCCCGTCAGCGCCATCTCACCTCGATTGGCGCCCAAAAGGCCCGCGATGGCCTCATATGCCCCTTCAAGGGCTGCTGACTGTTGCTCTTGGGCAACATAGCCGCCGTGGTAAATTTCCTGCGCCAGATGGGCCTCAACCGCGCCAATCACAGGGACCGGCATAAGCGCTGAACCGCAATTATCCAAATGAAGCGTAGTGTTTGTGCCAGGTGTCTGCTCCCTCACTGTAGTGAGCAGATCGTTGCTGAAACTGGATGACAGCAGTGTCATTTTTTGGCCTCAATCCTCTTCTATCTGGGCAGTCCGTGTATGCATGGGGCCAGAATTCACTTGCGCCGTCTGGGAACAGACTGTAATTCAGCCGTAATATTCACGCACACGACCGTTCTTGAGTGAACAGGTAATGGCAGGTCAAAATCAAGCGCTTTTTTGGCCTAGGCATTTGTGTGCTAAATATGTAATTTATATAAAGTTTCGGCGTGCCGAAGGCTTTGTGTTTTGTTTTGTTAGGGTCCGGCCAAGGTAAAATCTTGGGGCAAATATGGTTGAAGCCGACGTAATGACTGATGTGACACCAACACAAGATCCAACGCTCAAAAGGCGCTATTCGGATTTTGACACGCTTGTTGATGCAATCGAGTACGCGGCCAAAGGGCTTCGCGGCCCGAATTTCTTCAACGCCCGTGGTGATCTTGTTGAATCCCTTCCATGGCGAGACGTTCGCGACCGTGCCGAAGTGATCGGCCGCAAACTTGTCGGCATGGGTTTCGAGAAAGGCGACCGGATCGCCCTGATCGCGGAAACCAGCGGTGACTTTGTCTGCTTCTTCGTTGGCTGCCAATATGCCAGCGTGCTGCCGGTACCCCTGCCCCTGCCAACGTCGTTCGGCGGCAAGGACGGTTATGTATCGCAGCTGCAGCTGCAGATGAAAAGCTGTGACGCCAACGGCTTGATGGCCCCATCCTTCATGGATGAGATTGTGGCGGAAGCTACCGAAGGCCTTAACCTACGCTTCTCCGGTTCGTACCAGGATTACCTGAACGCTGAAGGTAACGGCGATGTGCGCCTGCCGGAACCAGATGACCTGGCCTACCTGCAGTATAGCTCTGGCTCGACCCGCTTCCCGCACGGCGTGGCGGTAACGCACCGGTCGCTGCTGTCGAACACGCACGGCATGGGCTACCACGGTGTGCATATCGGCGAAGATGATCGCTGCTGTTCGTGGCTGCCCTTCTATCATGACATGGGCCTCGTGGGCACGCTGTTGACCACGCTGACCACCCAGGTGTCGGTTGACTTCATCCCGACGGAAGAATTCGCGCGCCGGCCGCTTTCGTGGCTGCGGGTGCTTTCCGCCAACAAGGGCACCATCACCTACAGCCCAACCTTCGGCTTCGACATCTGTTCGCGCCGGGCGGCCCTCCGCTCCAGCGCCATGGAAGGGCTAGACCTCTCGCATGTGCGTGTGGCCGGTTGTGGTGCGGAAATGATCCGCCCTGAAGTGATGCGCGCCTTCTATGAAACCTTCAAGGACATTGGCTTCAAGATGGAAGCCTTCCTGCCAAGCTATGGCCTTGCCGAATGCACGCTGGGCGTCAGCTTTGGCGCAGTGGGCAAAGGCATCGAGGTTGACCTGATCGAAGAATCCAAGCTGACGGGCGATAAGCACGTGCTGGTGAACGGCTCCGACGACGCGCCGCGCATGCGTGAAGTGGTCAACTGCGGCAAGCCGCTGCCTGAATATGATGTTGAGATGCGCGACGAGGACGGCAATGTTGTGCCTGACCACACGGTTGGCCGGGTATTCCTGCGTGGCACGTCGGTGATGCGCGAATATTTCAACGACCCAGAGACAACCCGCGCCGTCCTCAGCCCCGAAGGCTGGCTGGACACGGGCGACATGGGCTACATGAAAGACGGTTGCATCTATATCGTTGGCCGCGCCAAGGACATGATCATCGTCAATGGCCGCAACCATTGGCCACAGGACATTGAATGGGCTGCCGAGCAGCTCCCGGGCGTTAAAACCGGCGATGTGGCCGCCATTTCCATTCCCGGTGAAAACGCCGAGGAAGTGCCGCTCATTTTGGCGCAGTGCCGCATTCTCGAGACCGATGACCGGATCAAGTTCGTGGCAGCGCTCAAGAAACACATCCAGTCCTCGACCGGCATCAACTGCATGATCGAACTGGTGCCGCCACGGTCCCTGCCCCGCACGTCTTCGGGCAAGCTGAGCCGCGTGAAGGCGCGCAACGAATATCTCGCCGGTAACCTTCAAGCCATCGCAAGCTAGTCATGGCCAAGACGTCCACCGCCATAGGTGACCAGAAAACTGTGGCGCTTACGGGTGCCACTGGTTTCCTTGGTGGCCACGCGGTCGACTGCTATCTGGACGCGGGCTATAGTGTCAAGGCGCTCACCAGGCGCCAGCAGCCCGCGCGTGAGGGCGTGACCTGGATTTCCGGTGATCTGGATGATGAAACGGCGCTCAAGAGCCTTTGTGAAGGCGCAGACGTGCTTGCGCACATTGCAGGGCTTACGAAAGCGCTCAACCGCGATATCTTTTTCGATGTGAATGTAGGCGGCACTAAACGCCTGATGGATATCGCCGCAAACGCGGGCGTTGGCCATGTGGTGCATGTGTCCTCCATGGCCGCGCGCGAGCCGATGCTGTCCCACTATGGCGCAAGCAAACGTGCGTCGGAACTGGTGTTGACCGCCCGCAACTGGCCCTTCACCTGGACCATTGTGCGCCCGCCCGCCATCTATGGCCCCGGCGACAAGGAAATCCTGAAGCTTTTCAAGACGCTCAAATACCGCCTTCTGCCCGCGCCCGGCAGCAGCCACAACCGCTTCGCCATGATCCATGGCCGCGATATGGCCGCGGCCCTCGTGGCGCTATCAGAAGGCAGCAACAAAAGTGCGGTTCTTGAGCTGGATGACGGCAAAGCCGGCGGCTACACGCTCGCGGATGTAGCCGAAGCGCTGGCGGGCAAGTGCGACAAACCACCCTTCATCCTGCCAATCCCCTTCCCCGTGTTGGGGCTGATCGGCTTCGTCAACGGCCTGATCGCCACCGTGATCCGGCGCCCGGCGATGCTGACCATGTCCACCGCGCGGTACCTCTGCCACAAGGACTGGACTGTCCGGAATGCCCGCCGCCCCCATCTGACCAACTGGGCGCCGCAATATGACCTTAAAGCAGGCCTAAAGACCACGATCGACTGGTATCGAAAAAACGGGCTTTTATGATGGCGCGCGTCCCGATATAAGGACGCTATGCAATCCCGCACAAAATTCTTTGAGATAGGCAGACACGATGGCTAAAGCGGAAACCATTGAAAAGATTTACGAATTGATCGAACCGCTCAATAAAAAGGGCATCGATCTCGCGCCGGGCGTTACGTTCGCGTCTGACCTTGAACTTGATTCCCTGACGGTTATGGACCTTGTGGCCGACATTGAGGACGAGTTTGACATCGTTTTGCCGCTCAATCTGCTGCCAGAGCTTGAGACCATCGCCCACGTTGCCGATGCCGTAGATAAAATCGTGGAAAAAGGCTGATATACCGTGGACCTGCTGGATAAGTTTGATTCAATTAGCGCGCTTCGTGCGTCGCTGCCGTTCGAGAAGGCTGACCCCTTCACTGTCGTGATGGAAGAAATCATCTCGGAAACCGAAGCCGTAATCGGCGGACGCCGCACCATTCTTGCCGGCACCAACAACTATATGGGCATGACCTTCAACGAAGACGCCATTGAAGCCGCCAAGCAAGCCCTCGATGATTTCGGCACCGGAACAACCGGCAGCCGGTCCTTGAACGGCACCTACCTGAGCCACAAGAAGCTTGAGGAAACCATTGCCGATTTCTACGGCATGGAACACTGCATGGTTTTCTCCACCGGCTATCAGGCCAACCTGGGGATGATCTCCGCGCTCGGCGGCAAGGACGATTTCGTTATCATCGATGCCGACAGCCACGCCTCCATTTATGATGGCTGCTCCATGGGCAACGCCACCATCGTGCGCTTCAAGCACAACGACGTGGATAACATGGAGCGCCGCCTCAAGCGCCTGCCGGAAGACGCAGGCAAGCTGGTGGTGATCGAAGGCATCTATTCCATGCTGGGTGACGCGGCACCCGTTAAGGAACTCCTTGAAGTTGCCAAGAAATATGGCTGCATGACGCTGGTTGACGAAGCCCATTCGATGGGCTTCTGCGGTGAACATGGCCGTGGTATCGCCGAACAGGAAGGCGTCGAGCATCTGGTGGACTTTTATGTCGGCACCTTCTCCAAGTCTGTCGGCACCGTGGGCGGTTTTGCCGTTTCAAACCACCCGAAATTCGACGTACTGCGGTACGTCAGCCGGCCCTATATCTTTACCGCCAGCCCGCCCCCAAGTGTGGTAGCCAGCGCGATCAAGTCTATCGAGGCGATCAAGCGCGGCTCGAACCGACGGGCCCACCTTTGGGAAAACGCCAAGCGCCTGCACGCGGGCCTCAAGGAAGCGGGCTTCGACCTGTGCACCGACAAGGCTGAAAGCCCCATCATCGCTGTGCACCTGCCAGACGCGATGATTGGCACCAAATTCTGGGAACAGCTGATCATGGAAGGCGTCTATGTGAATATGGCCGCCCCGCCCGCGACACCTGCCGGCATGTTCCTGATGCGCGTTAGCGTGTGCGCACAGCACACGACCGAGCAGATCGACGAGATCATCAAACGCTTCAAGACGACGGCTGAAAAGGTTGGGCTTGAGCTGAAGGCTTAGGTCTGACGACAGGCTGGACAAAACAAAGGCGGCTCACTGGCCGCCTTTTTCTTTATCTACTTGAACGCACCCTCGCGCTGGTTGGCTTACTTGAACGCACCCTTGCGCTTGAGCCCCCAGAACAGGCTGATGCCCGAAATAATCGGGTGTCGGCGCATGCGGTCCGTGACCGTGATCTCAACGCCCGAGTGGCGTTTGATCTTCCAGGCCAGATAGTCAATGCCGCCATCAAAGGTCATAGCCGCCTTCACAAGCCGCATGAAGCTGACAAACTTGCCGTTGCAGCGGCGCAGGAACCACTTGAGGCGCGGCACCAGCCGCTCGGTGCGTGGCGGTTGCTTGATCGGCGGGATCGGGCCAGGCACAATGCCCATGGCCTCTTCCGCGACTGCGGTCAGCGCATCGTAGCGGTCCTGGTCCAGCAGATAGATCTCAAGCCCCTTGCCACGGCGCTCAGACCTGAGCTCAGCCGAATAGGTCTGCTCAAACGCTTCAACCCACAGATCGCGTGAGTTGGTCGCGCCCGGAATCAGCTCCAGGAGATTGCTGATCATGGTTTTCATGGCCTGCGCCACATCGCCCGCGATTGACTGTTTCGTCATCTCGTCTTTCGGCAACAGCAGTATACAAGGCTGGCAGAAACGTGCCCACACAGACACGTTCAGGCATTCAGGGCGAACCCGGAAGGCGAAATCGGACCGCGACAGCACGGCATATTTGCAGCGCACGGTCATGCCGGCCACATCCATCTCGTGATAAAATACGTTCGGCGGGCAAATCTGGTTGGCAATCGCCAGCCAGCGCTTCTTGTAGGCCGCCTTGTAGCTGTCCACGATGACGTAGAAATCGAGAACCTTTTCCTCGATATCGCCTGTACGCAAGCAGGACCCATAGAACAGGATACCCGAAACACAGTCGCCGAACTTGTCAGCAACTGCCTTTGCGGCCTGGGTAACAGCATCCGGTACCGGGCGCTTCCATTCGTCCAGGATAAAGGTGGTCAGTTCTTGGTCAGCTTTGCTAGTCATCATGGAGCCTATTTTAGCGACACAAATGTTAATGCCCTATTGCCGCGTAGTATAATTTCTTTTCCCGGCACAGGATAATATATTTCGCCATCAAGTGTTACAGGTTCAATACCGTCGATGCGAATTTCGTCCGCCCGACGGGTATGAACCCCACCAATTGTCTTTTTCCCGAAGCCACCGGTGAACAAACCCTTCACCGCACGGAATACGTTGCCGCCACCGGCTTCAACGGCAGAAAACTTCAGGCCGCCCCTGCCTTCCTTGCCGTAAGGCCGGAGCCCCAGCAACAGACGGTCGAGCGTTGTGGCCATCACGGCGGCAAATTCGCCCGTGAACCGGCCACCGCCCTTGATGGTTACCGTCATTGGGTCAGACACCATCAGACGCTTGTCGCGGCTCAGGCCGAACGCTGACGCCAGCAGCTTGGCAATCGCCACCACATGGGCCAGCCCGTTAGGCATGCCGGTCTCATAGGCGTGCTCGCGGCACCAATGGATGCCCTTCACCACGCCAGCGGTACCAAAGAAGGTGCCAACGCGCGGCGGCTGGCCGTCACCCAAATCCAGCTCGATCAGGTTCAGGCTTACCAGCCGGTCGGCGATACCGCCTTCCTTGGCAACCCGCAGGAGGCGCCGCAGCACCTTTTCCGGACGGCCCTTGAAACCAAGATCAGCCGCCGTCATGTTGGTCTTGCCACCAGGCAGGAAGGCAATCGGCGGGATCACGTCAAACGGGTTGCGGTCCAGGATCGATGCCAGGACGGCGCCTATTGTGCCGTCACCACCATTGACAATCAGCATCGCGGGGTTGGCGCGCGCAAACAGGGCCAGCGCCTCATCAATGCTTTCAATGCCGTTGAGTTCGAAATGCACCACATTTGCGCTTTCGTCCACAACACGACGAATGGCTTCGATCCGCTCAGCATTGGTGGTGCTGAGCGGATTGGAAATAATCGCGATCAGCGGCACTGTTGCGCCAGACTGTATGCTGCTTTTTTCCAATTGCATGGTGTCAAACTCTTGTAACAAATTCCGTCTAAACACTATGGTTCCGACGCTTCTATAACGCTTTCGCCGCCTTCATACCTTGAAAAGGCTTCAGACGCAAATGGGATAAGGCTTTTCGCGGCCTTTCGCCGCAGGGCGATCAGCGTCTGCGCAGCTTGCGGCGCTTTTCCTTCTGCTCTTCGTCGGCACCGAAGATATATTTCAGGTTCACCGGCATGTCTTGCACGCCTTCTGTTGCGGTGAAGACCACCTCTTCCACATCCGGCTTCCCGAGGCCCAGTTTGGGATTATTCGAAAAGCCGAAGCCTTCCGAAAAGAAATCAGCCTTGCCATTGGCATTGCGGTCATGCATCACGACCAGGGTGAAATCTCCCACGTCTGGCATGGGTACGCAGATTTTCTGGCCCTCGGCTTCCGTTTTCACATCGATCCGAACCAGCTTCTTGCCCTTTTCAAGGAAATCATCCGCCGTAGGGCCGTATACCTGCACACGGATATTGCCTTCAAGGTCCTTCAGGCCTTCCACAGACACCCGGACAAATGACTTGCCCGCCTCCGGGGCCTCGCACAGACCCATGTCGTGGTCACGCTGTACTTTGTCCTCTTTGACTTCGGCTTGGACGGAAGCCGCCATTAGGCCCGCCATCAGGCCTACCACCGCCATCTTACTCGAAACACTCGTCGATTTAATCAACATATACTTCTCCAGGTGCCCCTGCCATAGTTTGCAAATGGCGGTCGATGGTGGCGAAAATATGTCCCATATGACGACAAATTGGGTATAACTCAACAAGCTTTTGCCTTCTTTGCCCTATCAAAGAAGAAAAGGCTCTTGCAACAAGGCTCATAGGGGTGTAGCGCCAAAGCATGTTTACTCGCATCGACCGATATATTCTCGTACAGATATTGGGCCCGTTATTCACGACCCTTGGTATCGCAGCTTTGTTGCTGATTCTTGAACGTATGCTGAGGCTTTTCGATTTTGTCGTGAACCAGGGCGGCCCGGTGGAAGTGGTCTTCCAGATGCTGGCAAACCAGGTGCCCCACTATATGGGGCTCGCGCTGCCCATCGGCCTGTTACTGGGCACGCTTCTGGCGTTCCGGAAGATATCTCTTTCCAGTGAATATGATGCGATCACCTCGTCGGGCATTGGCCTGAACCGTCTGGTGCGCCCCGTGCTGGCGCTGTCGCTTGTTCTCGTGGTGGTAAACACCATTCTGGTTGGCTGGGTACAGCCCTACGGCCGCTATGCCTATAGAAGCCTTGTCTTCGACCTCAGAAGCGGGGCGCTAGGCGCCAGCATCCGGGTCGGTGAGTTTGTCGATATCGGCGACAATATCACCCTTATGATCGAAGAATCCCGTGATCAGGGCGCGGAGCTTCTGGGTATCTTCATGGAGCGCCGCAGCGACGGCCGCAGCCTTGCCGTCAGCGCGGAACGTGGCGGTTTTTTTGCTACCGAGGACGAAAACACCATCCTGCTTCGGCTTTATAACGGCGTGCTCATTGACCTCAACGAAGGCCAGAACAAGCCTCGTGTCCTCAAATTCGACCAGCAGGACCTGACAGTCAAGCTGCCGGCCAAGGAAGCCTTCCGTGAACGCGGCGGCGAAGAACTGGAAATGACCCTGCCCGAGCTGTGGCAGGAGAAAGACAATCCGGTTCTGGATGCCAAGGAACGCGCAGCCTACTCTGGCAATTTCCACTGGCGGGTGATGCATTCCATCACCTTCCTGATCCTGCCGTTCCTCGCGATCCCCCTGGGGCTTACCAACAAACGGACAGGCAAAGGCGCTGGCATCGTGGTCGGGCTGACACTCCTGATCCTTTATAACGAATTCATGGAAGCCATGGAGACCGCGGTCCAGAACGGCGCCTCGCCCTATGGCAGCATCTGGCTATTGTTTACTGCCTTCAGCCTGCTTAGCTTCACCCTGTTCCATATTGCGGCCCACAAGGTGGGCGGGGAACCGCTGGCGTGGATCGACAAAGGCTGGGCCTTCATCAGTGGGCCAATCAAGCGCCTCTCGAAGAAAGTCATGGGGGTTAGCGACTGATGTTTACGACACGCACACTGCGCCGCCTGTTCATGCCGTCGCGCACCCTGGCCCGCTATATGGTCAGAATGCACCTGGGACGTTTCTTCGGTATCCTGCTTGGCCTTACCGCAGTCCTGCAGATGCTCGACCTTCTGGCCAACGCCGATGAGATCATGGCCGCCGATGGCGCAAACTGGGTCTCGCTTGTGTCATATGTCAGCATGCGGGCGCCGCAACTGATCAGCCAGTTCGTGCCCTTCACGGCGCTTCTGGCGACGCTGCTCACACTCGCAACCCTCAACCAGCATTCCGAAGTGGTGGTCATGAAGGCCAGCGGCCTTTCGGCGCACCGTATCCTGCTGCCGCTCGGGATCGCGTCTTTCATCATTGCCATCAGCCACTTTGCCTTCAATGAAACCGTGGTGGTGAATGCCAACGCAGACCTGGAGTATTGGCAGGATAATGGCTATGCGGTTGACCTGCCGCCCAATACCAGCCCAACAGGCCGGGTCTGGATCAAGGAAGGCAAGACCATTGTGCTGGTGGAAGCCGTGAGCCAGATCCGCAACAAGGTGGTGCTCGACAAGGTTTCGCTTTATGAGCGCGATGGAACCGGCAAGCTTCAAGCCCTGGTGCACGCAGATTTCGCCTGGTATCAGGACGGTCGCTGGACCCTTCATGAGGTGCGCCGCTTCGATGCCGGCACCCATGAGATGACCATTCACCCAAGCCAGCCATGGGACCTGGAGACCCGGCCAGAGCGCTTCCAGGCGCTGACGGTAAAGCCGGATCATGTATCCTTCCCCAAGCTCTGGAGTTCGATGCAGGAGCTCAAGAAGGACGGCCTGCCCACAGACCGGCTGATGGCCAGCTTCCTGCAGAAGGTGGCGGAACCTGCCTCGTCGCTCCTGATGCCGCTCCTGGCTGCTGTGGCCGCCTTTGGTGTGCACCGGGCGGGCAACCTAGTGATCCGGGTTGTCTTCGGCATGGCGCTTGGGTTCAGCTTCTTTGTGGCTGATAACTTCATGCTGGCCATGGGCGAATTTGGCGTGGCGCCGCCGTTCCTTGCGGCCTGGGCGCCCTTCTTCCTGTTCCTTGTGGTGGGCTATGCCGTGATCTTCAATTCGGAGGAAGGCAGCCTGCCAAAGAAGGCCAGGAAGCTCCAAGAGAAGCCCATAGCCGGTGAGTGACATGGACAAGAAGCAACCGCCTGCCCGGCCTGAAAAAAACCAGAACCGGGCACAGGTGGCCGGTGGCGCCGGGTTCGCCTTCCTTGGCCGCATGGGTGCGCTGATCGAGGCCGTCTCGGTTATTGCCTTCACATGGTACTATGGCGCCCCCACTTTCGGCCTGTTCGCGGTCCTGTGGTCTTATGTGAAAGTCTCGACCGCCGTTTCAGACGCGGCGATGACGACGGCCCTCCAGCGCTTTGTCCCCAAGGCCAAGGGCAATGACCCCGAACTGGCCGTGGGCTATGCGATCAAGTTCAGCTTCATGATCGCCACCGTCATTGCGGCCGCAACATTCTATGCGGCGCCAAAGCTTGCGACGCTCATCAGCGCGGCAGAGGATGACGCAGACCATCTGATCAGTGTGATCCGGGTTTATGTCTGGGTGCTGCCCTTCTGGACCATGGTCGAGGTTGGCACCGCTGCCATTCGGGCGCGCAGGAAGTTCGGCCCCGAAATCCGCGTGCGCGTGTTCTATGAACAGGGCCTTCGCCTGATGGCCGCCGTGGGCTTCGCGCTGATGGGCTATATGACCTACGGGCTTTTCCTCGCGCACCTCGTCTCCGTGGTGCTATCTGCCGCCCTCGCGCTCCGGCTTGTGGCCAAGCATTATGATTTCGGCAAGGTTTTGCGCGCGCCGATGACCGGGCCGATGCCCAGGGCCATGCGCCAATACGGCTTCACGGTGATGCCCGCGAACCTGATCAAGAAATTGTTCAGCGAATTCCCTGTGATGTTCCTCAATTATATGCTGCCGGGCGCGGCAGGCGCGGCGGCCGGCGGCTATTATGCCGTGGCACGCAAGATAGCCAGTGCCCTGCAGGCCGTGCGCATGACGTTCGAATATGTCATGGCGCCACTGGCGGCCGAGAAAGACGGCCACGGCGACCATGCCGCCCTCAAGGACATGTATGGCTACGCGACGCGCCTGTCGGTCACGCTGGCGCTGCCGTTCGGCGCGGCGCTTGTGCTGGCGCGGAACGATATCCTGGCCGCGATGGAGCCGGACTTTCAGGCTGCTGCGGCGGCCATGTCCATCCTGTGCGCGGGCCGTGTGCTTGAGGCCGCCACCGGCCCCTCATCTGCCGTCATCGAGATGCTCGGCCACCGGTCGCTGCCCACCATCAATGGCGTTCTGGGGCTGATCACCCTGCTGTTCCTCGGCGACTGGCTGATCCCGCTTTATGGCGTCACGGGCGCGGCTGTCGCGGCTGCCTGTGGTCTCAACGTCACGGCGATCGCCGCGCTGCTGGAAACGCACTTCCTGTTCCGGCTGTGGCCCTATGACCGCCATGCATTGAGGCCGCTTGTTGTCTCGCTTGGCACCAGCGGCATCATGTTGTCGCTTATTCCCGCCAGCAACCAGTGGCCTGTGCCTGTGGGCATCGTGGGTGCTGTTGGCGGGCTCTTGTTCTCGGTCTTGCTGCTGGTGCGCTACGGGCTGAACCACGAGGACGCAGAAGCGCTCGGGAAGCTGGGCAAGCTGAAACCGCTGAAGAAGCTGGTGGGCTGACATGAGCGACGAAATTACCTTTGACGACTTTCTCAAGGTGGACATCCGTGTGGGAACCATCCTGACAGCCGCCGACAACGCCAAAGCGCGCAAGCCCGCCTTTGTGCTTGAGGTGGATTTCGGCCCGGATTTCGGCATCAAAACGACATCCGCCCAGATCACGGAAGAACACACCAAGGAAGGCCTGGTGGGCATGCAGGTGCTGGCGGTGATGAATTTCCCCATGAAGCGCGTGGCGGGCGTGAAGTCAGAAGTGCTGACGCTTGCGACCATGGAAGAAGATGGCCGCACGGTGCTGATAACGCCGTCGAAGCCCGTGCCGAATGGCACCCGCTTGCTTTAGCGCCTTTCCTGCCTTAAGTCAGAACACAGTCAAATTTACCCGGGGAGCGACGCGTGAGCGACATCATCATCAAAGAAATCACCGAAGTGAAGGGCCTGAAGGACTTCGTGAACGCCACCCGGCAGGTGTACGCGAATGATCCAAACTGGATCCAGCCCCTGATGGTGGAACGGATGGACGCCCTGAGGCGCGACAAGAACCCCTATTATGAGCATGCTGAAGTCGCCCACTGGGTGGCTTACGCGGGCGGCAAGCCTGTTGGCCGCATCACAGCCCAAGTGGACGAACTGGCGCAGGAAAAATGGGGCCCGAACCTGGGCCACTTCGGTTTCTTTGAAGCCGCCACCAAGGAAGTGGCCGAAAAGCTCCTTGCCACCGCCGAAGCGTGGCTCAAGGCCCGCGGCATGACGCGGATGCAGGGGCCATGGTCCCTGAATACCGCCGAAGAGGTCGGCACGCTCGTCAAGGGCTTCGACACGCCGCCCGTGTTCATGATGCCCCATGGCAGGCCTGAATATGACCTTTGGTTAAAGGCGCATGGTCTTGATAAAGCCAAGGACATGCACGCCTTCCGGCTGGACCTGAACATGCCTGTGCCGGACCGTGCCAAGCGCATCGTCAAAATGGCCGAGAAGAACAAGAAGGTGACCATGCGCGAGATCGACATGAAGCGTTTCGACGCCGAGGTCGCCACGGTTCTGGACATCTATAACGAGGCATGGTCTGAAAACTGGGGCTATGTGCCCTTCACCAAGCATGAGGTGGAGCATGGCGCCAAGGCCCTGAAGCCTGTGGTGAAGCCCTACCGCACCATGATCTGCGAATATGAGGGCGAGCCCGTCGCCTTCATGCTGACGATCCCGGACGTGAACCACAAGATTCGTGACCTTAACGGAAACCTGTTCCCGTTCGGCTGGGCCAAAGTGGCCTGGCGCATGATGAACGGCAAGGAAGACCGCTGCCGCGTGCCGCTGATGGGCGTACGGAAGAAATTCCAGAAGCACCCGCTGGGCGCGGCCATGGCCATGTGGATGATCCAGGTTTCCCAGCGCAACGTGATGGACCGCGGCGCTTATTTCGGCGAACTGGGCTGGATTCTGGAAGACAACGAAGGAATGATCAGCATTCTCGAAGAGATCGGCTGCCAGATATACAAAACCTACCGCGTGTATGAGAAAGCGATTGGATAAATGGGGCAAGTTTTCCCAGCACCAATCTCTCCCAAAGAGGCATACGCCTTCTTGGTGCTGGGGCGCCTCAATCGTGCGGAAATTATGGAAACCGCAAACACTTGGCTGGACGCAGGCATTTTCACGGAAGGGCTTGGTGCCACTTGGTATGATGACAGCGCGTCATTTGACGAACTAGTATTAGACTTCAAAGCCGCATTAACACAATTAGGCGCTGCAGAGCCAAGCGAAAAAGAAGCTGCATTCTACCTTTGTTTTCAGGCGCTTCAAAGAGGACTAAAAGGTGAAACTGCGCTAGGGTTAGCTGCATTGTTTGTGTTTAACCTGTACTATGAACTGGAACGGGAAGACGATCCTTTTGGAGCCGCATTAGATGCAGCAGACGTTCTCGGTGCATACATCGAATACGAAGATTCTTCGTTCTCCTCACCGCAGCAAGAAGCACGTTGCCTTAATCGATTGAGAAAAGCAGCCAAAGCTTGGACAGAACGTCACCCTGATGGTGCAGTCGCCCCAGCCATTCCTGCTCCAAAAAGCTTTTGGCAGAGAATTGGTCTTACAGACTAGAGCTCCTCCGCCCACGGCCACCATGGCTGCGCCTACCCCAACACCTTGACCAGGTTGATTGTCTCGGCCTCATAGCCCTGCTTTTCATAAAAGCGGCGGCCTTGAGCGTTGTTCCAGAACACCTCCAGATGCAGCAAGCGAGAGCCTTGTGCCGTTGTCCAGTCTTCCGCCGCCGCCATCAGCACCTGCCCCACACCAAGGCCCTGCGCGCCGTCCTTGACCGCCAACAGCGGCACGGTGGCGGCACGTTCGCCTGAGACTTCATCCTCGCGCTCACGCACATGCACGAAACCGAGCGGCTCATCACCGCGCAAAGCGACATAGGTGGCGCTTGGCACGTCCGTAACCGCCATCATGGCGTCGATATAATCATCCTGAAACTTCTGCACCACCGCGTCCGTATGCCACGAAAGGTCTACCTTCGCCGCCAGCGTCGGCGACAGGGAGCGGATGAAGGGCAGGTCGGCGTCTTCAAAGGGGCGGGAGGTGAGCGTGGTCATGGCCAAATTTCCGAATGCAAGCGAGGAATGTTGTCTAGGATGAAATCCTGGCCTGCGCGTTTTGCCAAAATTCCCTGGCAATCGCGCCGACATCAGCGCTTGCAAAATTGATAGCCCTCGGATCAAATTCCACTTGGGAATTATCCTTGAAAACAACCAACACGACTATGTCGGGCCTGGGCATTCCCCTGTCCATCAAAGTAACTTCTTTGATATCTTCCACATCGCGCCAATAGTATTTCTTTTCGCCCTTGTCACCCTCCAGGAAGAAATGATCTTCCCGGAAACACAGGTAGGGCATGTCTTGATAGACATCGAAAAGGACTTTACCGATGGCACCCCCAAAAACCAAAACCGGGAAAAGCAGGAAAATCAACTCAACCTCACCATTTGCATTTAAGTAGGCCTCGGTTCGGACCTGATAGAGGGCATAAATCGCCGCTGCGGCAACAATACCCAGTACGACCTGAAACTGCTTTTTGTGTGTGCGCCCGAATGATGCAACCGATCTGCCTGCAACGTCTTTTTTGATCATAATTGCCCCCAATCAATGTGTCAGGGAAACACTAGGGATGTACTCCGATCTCGTCAATGCTCCACCGCCATCTTGGCTTGGGCGAGGTTGGCGAACTCGCATAACAGTGGGCGGGTTTCGCGGGGGTCGATCACGTCCTCGACCATGAAGGCCTCTGCCGTGCGGAAGGGGCTCCTGACCTTATCCAAGCGCGCCTTGATCTCCGCCAGCGCCGCCTGTGGGTCTTCGGCTTTCTCTAACTCCGCCTTATAGGCCACCTCAATTCCGCCTTCGAGCGGCAGGCTGCCCCAGTCGCCCGACGGCCAGGCGAAGCGATACTGGAAGCGCGTGTGGTCGCTCATGGCGGCGCCCGCGACGCCGTATGCCTTGCGCACGATCACGCTGGCCCACGGCACTGTGGAGCTGTAGATGCCGTTCAAGGCCTCAACCCCAAAGCGGATGGTGGCGGCCTTTTCGGCCTCCAGCCCGATCATGAAGCCGGGGTTATCAACAAAATGCACCACCGGCAGGCGGAAGGTGTTCGCGAGCTTGACGAACCGTTCGATCTTCCGCGCCGCATCCGCCGACCATGACCCGCCCATGAAGGACGGGTCTGAGGCGATCACGGCGACAGACCAGCCATCAAGCCGCGCAAGCGCCGTGATAGCAGATTGGCCCCAGCGCTTGCCAATCTCGAACACGCTGCCGCGGTCCATCACGCTGTCGAGGATTTTACGCATGCTATAGGCCTTGCGGCGGTCTTCCGGCACGGCTTCCAGCAGTTTCTCGTCCCGCCGCTCCACGCCGTCAGATGTATCCCCCTTGGGCGCGGGCTGTCCGGCGGCGCTTGGCAGGTACGACAGGAAGCGTTTCGCGGCCTCGAATGCGGCCTCTTCGCTTTCCACCAGCTCATCCACCGCCCCGTTCCGCGCGTGAATTTCCGCGCCGCCGAGCGCTTCCTTATCGAGGTTTTCGCCAATCGCCGCCACCACGGCGGGCCCGGCGGTGAACATATGGCTCATGCCCTTGACCATCACGCTATAGTGGCTGGCCACCACGCGCGCGGCGCCAAGCCCGGCGACCGAGCCGAGCGCCAGCGCCACAACGGGCACACTTTCCAAATTCTTGACCACATGCTGCCAGCCCGGCAGATAGGGCACATAGGTAAGGCCCATGTCCTCAAGCATTTTCACACTGCCACCGCCGCCGGTGCCGTCAATCAGGCGAATGAGCGGCAGGCCATATTCATGCGCCATCTGTTCGGCTTGTTCGGCCTTGCGCCAGATGGCGGCGTCTGCGGCCCCGCCCCTAACGGTGAAATCATCGCCTGTCAGCACCACAGGCCTGCGGCCCACGTCAGCGCGGCCAAACAGGAAGTTGGCAGGGGACGCATCCACAAGATCGCCATTTTCGTCATACCGGCCCTTGCCCGCCAGCTTGCCGATTTCGCGGAAGCTGCCAGGGTCAGCCATTTTGGCAAGGCGCGCGCGCACATCCAGTTTTCCTCTGGCAGCTTGCCGGGCCAGCTTTTCCTCGCCGCCCATTTTTTCCGCCAGCGCCTCGCGCGTCCTTTTTTCGGCTAACTCTTTTTCCCACGCCATGCGATCAACTTCCTGTTTTATCGGGTCCTGTTCCGTGAAATAGTGTGACACCGAGATAGTCAAACACCGCCCGCGCGCGGTTTTGTCGCAGGGGAAATGCGCAACAAGCCCCCATATTTTTAACTAATGATTAGCACCAGCGTGCGATGATTGGTGTCAGCAAGGCCTTGGAGCGCTGCTTTATACGGCAAACATGAATGGGGTGAACCGCGATGACCAACGTGAAAGCGAAAACACTGAACCTGCAATTTCTGCGTCTGGCCCAGGTCGGCTTCCTTATGGCGCTGGTCTTTCTGGCGTCCAGGCAGGTCACCGCGCAAACAGATACCTTCCAGGTCACCGCAGACATCAGCGCCAGTTGCACCGTTGTGGCAACTGACCTTGCGTTCGGCACCTATGATGTCTTCTCGGCAACGCCCACAGACGGCACCGCCACCATGGATGTTACCTGCACTAACGCCACCACCTATGATGTCGGCCTGGATGAGGGCACCGGCACCGGTGCAACTGTGGCAAGCCGCAAAATGACATCAGGCGCGAATCTTCTTAATTACTCGCTGTATCAGGAAAGCGGCCGGACCACCGTGTGGGGCGACACCGCGGGCGTTGACACCGTTTCCGGCACGGGCTCGGGCTCTGCCCAGACCATCACCGCCTATGGCCGCATTTTCGCCCTGCAAAGCAGCGCCCCCGGCTCGTACGCGGACACCATCACCGTGACGGTAACTTTCTAGGAAATTCCAGGCACTACTTAGAGCCCGACTGCGCCAGGCGCACGCCGCGTCGCGCTCGAACAGGTCAAGCAAATGCCCCAGCGCCTTGCCGCGCTTTGACTTCAGCCCCGGGGGCTTGTTCTTGATCAGGCGGGCATCAGCGTTTATGGCGTGTGTCCTGAGACAGGGTTGAAGCGCCGTTGCGCCAGGCATCCGTGCTTTTGCACCGGCCACATACGCGGTTCCCTGCCCAGCTGCTTTGAAACGAGGTGTTGCACCGAAGGCATGGGCGTGTTTGCTCTGTCTGGTGGGAAGCACGAGGGCGAGATCTCAGTTCAGTCCGACGTGACACCTGCTCAGGCATAGGGATATTCCCACACGTTGCAGGCCCCGAAGCCCAGGCGGTTTTCGGCTGGATAAACTGTAAAAAACGAAACCAGGACCAGTATCGTCACAACAAGCAGATACTGAAGGGTGGCTTGAAAATACCAGGGCATTGCCATGACATTTTCTTTGGCAAATGTGCGCACGACCATGTCCTAGCGTGGCTCTGACATATCGCGGACCCATAAACCAGCTGCAGGTCGGTCCGGCAGCTCGTCCAGGGCTTTTTCTGCTGCCATATCCAGCCTCTCCGCAGCGGTCATGAAGAAAGGTGCCTGCCCATTGGACTGGCTCCGCGTCTTTTGGGCATCGCGGGCCTGGGCTGCATCCAGTTCATGGGGTGCAAAAGACAGCGCCTCTTCAACGCCGGGGCGCTTTTGATCCGGCTGCAGAAACAGCGTCACCTGCTTGCGCTTGAAGGCCGGGAACGACACGCCTTCGAGTGGTTCTTCTTCGGTTTCCACCTTGTATGTACCGGCGGGCAGCGTGCTTTTATAGCCATGCAGCACGAAAGCATTCTTGAAGGTGACTGTGGAAATATAGCTTCTTGTCATTGCTCGCACTCCTTCCTGGACCGCGAATATAGGGGAAGGTGGAATGGGGGGCACTCCCCCCAGATCACTAGACCTTTTTAGGGATCTCTGCTGCAGCCTCTGGCTTTGCTTCTTTTGCAGGTGTCACCACATGCAGCTCAGACGTTTCAGTGTCAGCTTCTTTTTTCTTTGCCTTGAATAAATCTTTATACGTCATTTTTATTATTTCCTAATTTTCATTTCACTTATATTTAGATCGTGCTTGGTTATTATAAATACAAGTGAATATTTTTATTTATTTATACTTTATCAATTATTTTATGTTTACTTAAAGGCATAGTTCCGCATTCGCCACAGGTGGGCGTCGCTTCAACTTTTTTCTCTACCGTAAACCGGCGGGATATCGCCGGAAAGATCTGCTAGGCGGAAGACGGCACCGCGCTCAGCGTGGCGCAGCCCCTTTTGGCCTGAGCGATGGCATCCGCCAGGTTGGTGTAGCGAAAATCGCCATAATGGTAATAATCAACAGGAACCCGTTTGATCCCGTAAGTGACCATTTCCTGGACGTCAGTAGCAGGTAACGGCTGGGCAAAAAGATCGGCCGCATCAGGGTGTGGCACAGCTTTCTTTTTATCCGCAGACGCCATTTGCGATTTGGAAGGTTTCTTCTTGGACATCAACTGTCCTTTCATAAGCACAGCAACGAATGGCTGGCCATCAGACTATAGGAGGTCCGGCCCCAGAGAGCCATTCATATAATCTTGTGTGAAATTGCCCCGCGCCAGTGCCTAGCGCCTTTTTCTCAAGGGGCACTTTTTCCACTCCATACGAGCATGCCCCTTAAATCCTTGTTTAAAAGGTAAAATCGCGTGGATAGGGGATCGTCAACCGCTCAGGTCACCCTGAACTTGTTTCAGGGTCCATTGGCCTAAGTTCCAGCCTCGCACAAGCGTCGCATGGATGCTGAAACAAGTTCAGCATGACGAACCAGCCTTGCCGACTGCATCAGGCGCACGCCAGTCAGCTAATGATCGGTGCAAAAAGCTAATCTGAAGACCTGTAGATTGCTAGATAAGTGCTCCCATCACTGGAACCAAGACACCCTCGCTTTTCTACAGCAAAAACCGTATGCAATTCCCAGCCTTCAGCAGACCTCGAAGTGAGCAGACCGGATAAGGTCTGAATGTCTTTGTTCGAGAATGAAGCACCAATTGATTCAACACGGTATTTCAAAGATCATTCCTTTCAGAAAAAGAAACCAAGTCATTGATACCCATTGGTAAATCGAGACCACCATTGTGGGCATTGCATCTCCGAAGCCGCGAAATGGTCTCGGACAAGCCTATTCTCATCCCAAACAATCGAAATGAGATTTCGCTGTATCTGGAGCAACTTGGCTCAAATGCACAGCGGTCGCCAATCGCCCTAGGTCTAACCCGCCGATAAAATCTACACAGCCAAGCAGCCAGCGCGGAAATGCTATTCAGTCTTGGGCTACCTAGATTGTCGATAGCTAAGTCCCATTCAGGCGTGATCCCAATCTTCCTTAAAGTACGCGGACGCATCATTTCGTCCACATCAAGTTCAATTTGATCAAATCCGTCTAATGGTGAAAACATCCTTGTCTGCCCCAAATGCCCAAGCGTTACATACGCCAACAACAGCTTGATACATCTTATTGGAGTAATGCAACAATTATTTATTGCACATACGATGGCTGCCAAGCGTGCCACGCCCCCCCTATACCCGGAAGGCTATCGCATAGATTGAGCATCAGAATAGAGGGAGCCAACGCTACCCGGATTGCATCAAGCGCACGCCCTCGTCGCGTTCGAACAAGTAAAGAAGATGCCGAAGCGCCTTGCCGCGCTCTGACTTCAGCTCAGGGTCCTTGTTGACGATCAGGCGGGCATCGTCGCGGGCGAGTTCAATGAGGTCGGCGTGCTCCAGGAAATCAACCATCTTGAACTCCGGCAGGCCGCTTTGCTTGGTGCCGAGTATCTCGCCGCCGCCCCTTAGCTTCAGGTCTTCTTCCGCGATCAGGAAGCCGTCTTCGCTTTCACGCATGGTCTTGAGGCGCGCGCGGGCCACCTCGCCAATCTCGCTGCCGCGCAGCAGGATACAGGTTGATTTCCCCGCCCCGCGCCCCACCCGGCCCCTGAGCTGGTGCAACTGCGCAAGGCCGAAGCGTTCGGCGTGTTCAATCACCATGATGGTGGCTTCCGGCACGTTGACGCCCACCTCGATCACGGTCGTGGACACCAGCACACTGATCTCGCCGGTCTGGAACTTTTCCATCACCGCGTCCTTGTCTGCGCCCTTCATCTTGCCGTGCACCAGCCCAACGCGCGGCCCCAACATATGCTGGAAATCACGGTAACGGTCCTCGGCAGCGGCCAGATCAAGCTTTTCGCTTTCTTCCACCAGCGGGCAAACCCAGTAGGCGCGCTGGCCTGCCTGAACGGCCCGACCAATGCCCTGCGCCACCTCAGCCAGCCGGTCCAGCGACACCACGCGGGTGTCCACCGGTTGCCGCCCGGGCGGTTTTTCCTGAATGCGGCTGACATCCATATCGCCGTACGCTGTCAGCGTCAGCGTGCGCGGGATGGGGGTGGCGGTCATCCCGAGCACGTCAATGCCCGCTGTGGCCTTGCCCGCAAGCGCCAGGCGCTGTTGCACGCCAAAGCGGTGCTGTTCATCGATGATCGCCAGGCCAAGGTCTTTGAATACCACGTCGTCCTGAATGATCGCGTGGGTGCCGACAAGGATATCAATCTCCCCCGCCGCAAGCCGCGCCAAAATCTCCTTGCGGTGCTTGCCCTTGTTTCGGCCCGTCAGCTTCTCGACCCTAAGGCCTGCTTTTTCGGCAAGCGGCGCGATGGTTTCCAGATGCTGGTTCGCCAGAATTTCGGTTGGCGCCAGCAGCGCGGCCTGCACGCCTGCCTCCACCGCCGCTGCCATCACAAGGAGCGCGACGACTGTCTTGCCGCTGCCCACATCGCCCTGCATCAGGCGAAGCATGGCGCGGCCGCTTTCAAGGTCAGAGATAATCTCGGCGAGCGCCTTTTCCTGATCGCCTGTGAGGCTGTAGGGAAGATTCCCTATGAGTGTGCCCCTAATGTGCCCATTGCCCTTAAGTGCCCTGCCCCGTTTCTTTTGCGTGCGGTCGCGCACGATCGCCAGCGCAAGCTGGGTCGCCAGCAGCTCATCCGCCGCCAGTCGCCGCCGCTCGGGGCTTTTGGGCGCCAATGTTTCGGGCCCGGAAGGGCTGTGTAAATGCTTGATTGCACTCAGGAAATCTGGCCAACCTTCGCGCTGCACGATATCCTTCATCTGCCATTCCGGCAAAGGAGGCACCGTTTCAAGCGCGGCATGGATGGCTTTCCTCAACACCTTACCCGACAGCCCGGCGGTCAGCGGATAGACTGTCTCCAGCAGCGGCAGCTCGTCCACCGCATCCAGAGAGACCATATAATCCGGGTGGGTCATCTGAGCATCCCCTTGGAAATGCTCAAGTTTTCCGCTGATGATCCGCGCCTCACCCTCGGGCAACTGCTTCCTCAGATAGTCCGCTCGCGCATGGAAAAATACCAGCGTCAGTTCGGCTGTGTCGTCATGGCAGCGCACTTTATAGGGCGCGCGTTTGTTGTGTGGCGGCAGATGCTCGTCCACCACCACTTCAAGGGTTGCTATGCTGCCGGGCGCGGCGTCCCTGACCTTCGGGCGGTAGCGCCTGTCCACCAGCCCCGTTGGAAGATGCATCAACAGGTCGCGGGTGCGTGTCCCCGCGAGACGTTCAATCGCCTGCTTGTTACGCTTGCCGATGCCCGGCAGGCGCTCGATATCAGCGAAATAATCAAACAGCGCTTCAGGCCGCATAGGGCGGATTTCCCCCGAAATTGAACAAACTTTCCCTTTAACCAAAGCGGACCTTAGCCTATGGTGTGCCGCCCATCAAACAGACAGATCAGAATCTGCTGGTGGCGATGTATTTTTTCAGTTTCCCGAGGGAAGGTTTCAGCAATGAGCGACCAAGGCTACAACCCGCACAAGGACATCAACCTTGAAGACCGCAGGCGCCGCCTGTTGTTCCGGGCATGGCACCGCGGCATCAAGGAACTTGACCTGATTTTCGGCAATTTTGTCGAGGCCAACAAGGACGGCTTCAGCGCCGAGGATTGTGAATGGTTTGAGGTGCTGTTCGAAGAGCAGGACCATGAAATCCTGGGCTGGGTCACCAAGGGCATTGATGTGCCTGAGAAGTTTCAGGGTGAGATGATGGACCGCCTGCAGAAGCTGGATTTCATGACCCTGAAGGCCAAATAAACCGGACGTTTTACCACCATGTCACTGAACCAGCTGATAGACGCGGAGATGCCGCTGATTGCCTCGGGCGTGCCCGGTGGCTATGACGCCATGCTGCTCGCCGACCTGGCGGGCCGAAATGCTAAGCGCCCAGTCCTTTATGTGGCCTCCGATGACGGCCGGTTGGCGGCGATGGGGGCTGCGGTAAAGTTCTTCGCACCCGAGGTGGAACTGCTGATGTTCCCGGCGTGGGATTGCCTGCCCTACGACCGCGTCAGCCCGCAAAGTGATATCGTGGCGCGCCGCATGGCGACCCTGTCGCGCCTGACCGCTGCGAAGCAGACGAAGCCCCTGGTGGTTCTGACAACCATCAACGCCGCGCTGCAGCGCGTGCCCGCGCCCGAAGCCGTGCGCGACGCCACCTTCCATGCCGAACCCGGGGACGAAGTGGACCTTGTGGCACTGACCGATTTTCTGGCATCAAACGGCTACACGCGGTCTGGCCAGGTGATGGAGCCTGGCGAATTTGCCGTGCGCGGCGGTCTGATCGATATTTTCCCGCCCGGCCAGGACAGCCCGCTCAGGCTGGATTTCTTTGGCGACGAGCTGGATACCATTCGCCGGTTCGACCCGCTGGACCAGCGCACAACCGGCAAGGCGCCGCGCCTGCACCTGAAACCGGCATCCGAATTTTCCCTGTCCAAAGAAGGCATTGAGCGCTTCCGCCGCAATTATGTGAACACGTTCGGCCCCGCCAAGGGCGAGGATCTTCTCTATGAAGCCATCAGTGAAGGCCGCAAATACCAGGGCGCTGAACACTGGCTGCCTTTCTTCCACGACAAGATGGCAACCCTATTCGATTATCTGGACGCGCCGCTCTTCACCTTTGACCATCAGGTGGATGACGCGGCAGGCGAACGCTTCAAGGCAGTGGATGACTATTATGAAGCCCGCCGGGACGCCTGGGCAATCGCCAAAAACGAGAAAAGCATCACAGCCCCGCCCTACAAGCCGGTGCCAAGCGCGCAGCTATACCTCAGCGAGGCGGAATGGCAGGACCGGCTGGATGAACTGAACGCCATCCGCCTGACGCCCTTTGAAGAACCACCTGCCCTCAATGTCGTCAGCTTTGAAGCCCGCCAGGGCCGCGATTTCGGGCCAGAACGCAACAACCGCGATCTCAATGTCTATGACGCCGTGCGCGACCATGTGAAGGCCCTGAGGGCATCCGAAAAACGCGTGGTGTTCGCGAGCTATTCCGCCGGTGCCGCCGACCGCCTGAAAGGCGTGCTGGAGGACCACGGCCTGATGCCCGTGGGGTTAGCAGACAGCTGGGAAGACCTCCGGCGCGAAAACAAGACGCTTATCGCCGTCACCGTGCTGCCGCTTGAACGGGGTTTTGAGACCAAAGACCTGGCTGTTATTTCCGAACAGGACGTCTTGGGCGACCGGCTGGTCCGGAAGGCCCGGCGCAGCAAGAAGGCTGACAATTTCCTCAAGGAAGCCAGCGCGCTGTCGCCCGGTGACCTGGTGGTGCACGCGAGCCACGGCATCGGCAAGTTCATTGGACTTGAAACCGTCACCGTGACGGGCGCGGCGCACGACTGCCTGCTGCTGACCTACCTGGGCGGTGACAAGCTTTACGTGCCTGTGGAGAACATTGAGGTTCTTTCGCGCTTCGGCGGCGAAGACGCCGGCGGCCAACTGGACAAGCTGGGCGGCGTGGCGTGGCAGGCGCGCAAAGCCAAGGCGAAGGCACGCATCCGCGAAATGGCAGGCCAGTTGATCAAGCTGGCGGCCGAACGCGAACTGAAGGAAGGCACGCGGGTAACAACACCCGAAGGCCTCTATGACGAATTCGCGGCCCGCTTCCCCTTCACGGAAACCGAAGACCAGTTGCGTGCCATTGAGCAAGTAGCGGCTGACCTGTCAAGCGGCCGCCCGATGGACCGGCTGGTGTGTGGCGACGTGGGCTTCGGCAAGACGGAAGTGGCGCTTCGGGCCGCCTTCCTGGCCACCATGGCCGGGCTTCAGGTAGCCATCGTGGCGCCCACCACGCTGCTGGCGCGACAGCATTATCTGAACTTCACCGAACGCTTCAAGGGCCTGCCTGTTCGTATCGGCCAGCTATCGCGGCTGGTGTCCGCCAAGGACCAGAAGGCCACGAAGGAAGAGATGCGCAAGGGCACGTGCGATATCGTGATCGGCACACACGCGCTTCTGGCCAAAGGCATCGAATTCAAGAACCTGGGCATGGTGATTGTGGACGAGGAACAGCACTTCGGCGTTGCCCACAAGGAAAAGCTGAAGGAACTGAAAGCGGACGTCCATGTGTTGACACTGACAGCCACGCCGATCCCACGCACACTGCAGATGGCCATGTCCGGCATTCGCGACCTCTCCATCATCGCCACGCCACCGGTAGACCGGCTGGCCGTGCGCACTTTTGTGCTGCCGTTTGACCCCGTTGTGGTGCGTGAGGCGCTGCTGCGCGAACATTACCGCGGCGGGCAGAGCTTCTATGTGGTGCCAAGAATCGCCGACCTTGAAGAAGCCGCAACCTTCCTGAAGGAACATGTGCCCGAGGTGAAATTCATTATCGGCCACGGCCAGATGACCCCCAAGACCATTGAGGACGTCATGACAGCCTTCTACGAAGGCCGGTATGATGTGCTGCTCAGTACCACCATCGTTGAAAGCGGGATCGATATCTCGAACGCCAACACCATGGTGGTGCACCGGGCAGACAGGTTCGGCCTGGCGCAACTCTACCAGCTTCGGGGCCGCGTAGGCCGGTCCAAGACCCGGGCATATGCGTATCTGACAACGCCCGCGAACCGCATGCTGAGCGATAATGCCGACAAGCGGCTGCAGGTTCTTCAGGCGCTGGATACGCTGGGCGCCGGCTTCACCATTGCAAGCCACGACATGGACATCCGCGGTGCTGGCAACCTTCTGGGCGACGAACAGTCCGGCCATGTCAAGGAAGTGGGCGTTGAACTTTACCAGAAGATGCTCGAGGAAGCCGTGGCTGAGGCCCGCGCGGGCTCGGCAGATGAAAGCTTCGACGATCTCGAGTGGTCGCCACAGCTTAACTTGGGCGCAACTGTGATGATCCCGGAAAAATATGTGCCTGACCTCACCCAGCGCATGGCGCTTTACCGCCGCTTGGCAGATCTGGAAACGCGTGAGGATGTAGATGCCTTCTGCGCAGAGCTGATCGACCGCTTCGGCCCACTACCGGGCGCCGTGAAGCAACTGGCGGCCATCATGATCATCAAGGGGTCGTGCAAGCGCGCGGGCATCGACAAGTTGGATGCAGGGCCTAAGGGCATGACCATCAGCTTCAGGAATGACCAGTTCGCCAACCCGGCAGGTCTTGTGGAGTTCATCTCAGGCACCGGGGCGTCAGCCAAACTGCGGCCAGACCACAAGCTGACCTACTATGCCCGCATGGACAAGATCGGCGCCCGCCTGAAGGCGGTGAACGCTGTCGCCAAGAAGCTCGCCGCTGTGGCAACCAAGTCAGCCGGCTAAATCCTACCTTCCAGTTAACCCTCTTTGATCAGAAAGCGTTAAGCCCGAGGTGGTACCCTTCAGGGGTAACGAGTCTTCACCGGCGGCAAAAGGCAGCCGCTTGAGCTACACTTCCTCCCGTTGTTCAGGCCAACAGGACAGTTACCCGGGGACATGCCATGAAGCCTACCCCTGCCCTTTCCGGACTGGTTGCCGGAATCAACCTTCTGGGCGTCAGCGCCTTTGTCACCTATCTGTTCCTGATCTAGGCAGGAACAGGATTTGACGCACAAAAACGCGCCTCCTTCTGGCGGTCGCCGCATTTTGTGGAAGCCCGATTTCCGCACCCAACACAAGTGCTTAGCGAAAAACGCATAGCTGCCCTAACTTTTTTATAGATTGTTAATGGCTGCACACTCCCTATATCTGGCTGTGATCCGCAGCACAGAAAGATCATCCGGCACCTGTTAAGCCACAAAAGATGACGTTGCGAATTAGGCGACACTGGGTTGGCAAACGCCGATCTACCGCCAGGGACACGACAGCAATATGTTGGAAAGACGGGAAAACCCGCATCCAGCGACTAGAGGATAGAATGATGAAACACAGTCAAAATACCGATTCAGCGGGTTGGGGCACAGCGCTCAACCTGATCGCGGTCACCGGCTTTGTCGCCTACCTGTTCCTGATCTAGGCCAGGTTTACCGCACCACGTGAAATCGGACCAATATGGTCGATTTAATATTGCAACTCCCCGCTCAGCCCCCAATATGGGGGTAGAAAATCTGGGAGATTGTAATGAAGCTAACCATGTCACCCGACGCGCTCGGGGGGCTCCTGCTGATCGCGGCAGCCGCATTCGCCATTATTCTGGACAATTCGAGCCTCGCGCCAGCCTATGACGCGCTGCTGGGTACCCGGGGCACCATTGCCATTGGCGAATACGGCCTGTCGAAACCACTCCTCTTGTGGATCAATGAAGGCCTGATGGCCATTTTCTTCCTTCTGGTGGGGTTAGAGATCAAGCGGGAAGTTGTGACGGGCGAGCTATCCAGCCTTAAAAGCCTGGCGCTTCCAGGCCTTGCGGCGGTGGGCGGCATGGCCGTTCCCGCCCTTCTGTTCTGGTTCACCGCCGGCGGTGATGCCGAAGCCATGAGTGGCTGGGCCATTCCCACCGCAACAGATATTGCCTTCGCGATCGGCATCCTTGCCATGATGGGCAGCCGCGTGCCGCCAGAGCTCAAGCTTTTCCTGCTGACGCTCGCGATCCTTGACGACCTCGGCGCCGTCGTGATCATCGCCGCTTTCTATACAGCCGACCTTTCCATCACGTCCCTGACACTTGGCCTATTGGGCTGTGTGGGCCTTTTCGCCCTCAATCGTGCTGGCGTTCGCAACACGTCTGCCTATCTGTTCATTGGCGCACTGGTCTGGATTGCAGTTCTGAAATCCGGCGTGCATGCCACACTTGCAGGCGTTGCCGTGGGGCTTGCGATCCCGGCCACCAAGGATGATGAAGGCCATTCACCGCTTGAAGATCTGGAACATAACCTGCACACGCCGGTGGCCCTCATGATCCTGCCGCTGTTCGCTTTCGCCAACGCGGGCGTATCCCTTTCAGGGCTTTCGCTTGAGTCGCTGATGGCGCCGGTCAGCTTCGGCATCCTTGCGGGTCTGGCTCTGGGCAAGCCTCTCGGCGTCATTGCTGGCGTGCTGGTCGCGGTTTATGCGCTGCGCGCCAAACTGCCGGGCAAGCTGACCATGGCCCATATCTGGGGTGCAGGCCACCTGGCAGGCATCGGCTTCACCATGAGCCTCTTTATCGGCAGCCTGGCCTACAGGTCTGTCGCACTGCAGGCTGATGTCCGGATCGGCGTCCTGGCGGCGAGTCTCCTGTCCGTCCTTGCGGGCTGGGCAGTCCTCGCGCGTGCCAAACCTGCAAAGCACTGAGACACATGACGCGAAGGGGGGAAACGGCGTTTTGCCCCCTTTTCTGAACAGATGTTAAGCTGAGCGCCGCAATGCGTCACAATGTTTCTTAAATCCGCCACGGATCGCCCATAGACGCGCCCCAAACCCCCTCCACATTCATCTCATCAGCCGAGCACAACAGAATGGCTCGGTACTTTGAGAAACGACACGGAGGACAGTCATGAAATTCTCGAAAACAATTATCGGTGTGGTAACGGCTTCAACGCTTCTGACCGCTGCGGCAAGCGCTGCGGACGATGACAAGAAATTTGACGGCGCATACGCTGGTGTCGAAGCCGGTGTTGACTGGACCAAGCTGGCGGGCGACGCCAAGCGCGACCGCAACCTCTATTATGGCGGCGTGATCGGCTTCCGCAGCCAGATGGACAATAACATGGTTGTCGGCCTTGAAGGCACGTTCGGCGACACGGGCTACAACAACCACGCCACCGGACTGAAAAGCGAATATGAGTGGGGTGCGTCCCTCACGCTGGGTCAGGCATTCGGTGCAGATGGCGCCAACCTGATCTACGGTAAAGCGGGTTTTGTTCGCGCCCGGTTCGACCCAACAAGCGCTGAAGGCGATGCTTTCAATGATGATGGCTGGCGTTTTGGCGGCGGCTATGAGCGCGCGCTGGGTGAGCGCCTGAGCTTCCGTGTCGGCGCCGACTATACCACTTACGGCAATGACAAAAGCGCCTGGACAACCAAAGCTGGCCTGATCGCCCGCTTCTAAGAGATCTCCTCTAAGTGGGCCCTGCTGTCTCCCCTCTCCATTCGGTGGGGCCCACTCCCCTCGGGGAACCTCAAATTCCCTGACGCTTTCCCGACCTCCTTATGGGCTTTCCCTGGCCTTTGGTTCTGAGTACATGTTGTCATGAGTTGCAGGCGGCCTTTCCCACAAGGCCGCCTGTTCTTTTAGGCTGATACCTGCAGCGCAAGCTGGTCGATCACCTGCACAAGTGCCTCTGGCCCCTGGGCGCCCGAAACCGCATATTTGCCGCCAAAGATATACATGGGCACTCCGCGGATGCCTGCTTCCTGCGCATGCCGCACTTCAGCACGGATAAGGTCCGCGTCCTGATCTGAGGCCAGCAATTCGGCCACCAGGGCGCGGTCCATGCCCGCCTGCCCTGCAATGTCTGTCAGAAGCGCGTGATCACCGATGAAGGCGCAGTCCTCGAAATAGGATTTCATGATGGCATCTGCCACTTCGGCCTGCTTGCCGGGCGCCATGGCCCAGCGGATTAGCCGGTGTGCATCCAGGCTGTTGGCAATAGTGCATTCACTGTAGAAATCGAAGGTGATGCCCAGGGCTTCGCCCTGTGCCTTCAGGTGGTCGCGCATGGCTTCAAGTTCAGGCCCGTCGCCAAACTTCTTCTGGTAATAGCTTTTACGGTCCACGCCCTCAGCGGGGGTGTCCGGCGCCAACTGATAGGGCCGGTAGCGCACGACAGACAGGCTGCCCGGGCGCATCTCCAGCGCCTTATCCAGCTGCCGTTTGCCGACATAACACCAGGGGCACACCACATCGATGACAAGATCAAGTTCCACTGAAGCCTCCGTTTTTCCTTCAACCCTCAACATAGCGCAGCCTGCGATGACTACAATTGTATCTAAATCTTTACTGCGGGTTCACGCCCTCGAGTGTATAGTGGCCGCTGGTTTCATGGGGATATCACGATTTCATGATCAAGGCGCTCAACATCGCGACACAAGGCCTGCTTCAGTCGGAAAGCCGCGCAACCGATTTGGCCGCTGAAATCCTGAAGAAGACCAGCGAAACCTCTTCCTTCAGGCTGGACGATGACTCCAGCCGGGGCCAGAACGCAGCCGCCCTTTCATCACCGAGAACCAGCCCATCAGGCCCAGGCTATTCAGACCTGCTGCAGAATATGGTGGACCTCAAAGCCGAAGAACATGCCTTCAAGGACAACGCCACCGTATTTAAACGCCTTGATGAAACTTTTGACGAAGCGCTTGGCTCCCTCTTCGACGAAGATAGCTAAGCGATCACATTTTCCTAAACCAATATCACACGCTAATGACTTGACGACCGGACGCTTGCGCACGACATTGCAGCTATGCCCGATAGTCATGACCATATCCCTGGCACCAAAGCCCTGACCGACACGTTCGGTCGGCAGATCAACTATCTGCGCCTGTCGGTGACCGACCGCTGCGATCTTCGTTGCCGATACTGCATGGCCGAGGACATGGTGTTCCTGCCAAAAGCCGATGTCCTGACGCTTGAAGAGCTTTATGACCTGTCGAAAGCCTTCATGGACCGAGGCGTGAAGCGCATCCGGCTGACGGGCGGCGAACCCTTGGTCCGGAAAGGCATCCTGACTCTGATCGAGCGGCTCGGAGAAGACGTGAAGCGCGGTATCCTTGATGAAGTGACCTTAACCACCAACGGCACCCAGCTGCCACATATGGCCACAGACCTATATAGGGCTGGTGTGAGGCGCATCAACGTGTCGCTGGATACCCTGAAGCCGGACCTGTTCGAGGAAATCTCCCGCCGTAACAAGCTGGCGCAGGTGCTGGAGGGTATTCGCGCCGCCAAGGCCGCCGGGCTGGAGGTCAAGATCAATACGGTGGCGCTGAAGGGCCTCAATGATAAGGAAATTCCAGACCTGATGGCCTGGTGCCTTGATGAAGGGCTTGACCTGACGCTTATCGAGACCATGCCTCTCGGCGAAATCGATGACGCCCGTGAGGACCGGTACCTGCCGCTGACGGCGCTACTGCCAACCCTGCAGGACAGATGGGCCCTGCGCCCAAGTGGCCACCGCACCGGCGGCCCTGCCCGCTATTTCGGCATTGAGGGCCACGCCAACCGTCTGGGGTTGATCACACCGCTGACCGGTAATTTCTGTGATGGCTGCAACCGGGTGCGCGTCACCTGCACAGGCCGCATCTATATGTGCCTCGGCCAGGACGATCACGTGGACCTGCGCTCGGCGCTCAGGTCCGACGACCCGGAAAATGCGCTTGAACTGGCGCTTGGCAAGGCCATGCTGGCGAAACCGAAGGGCCACGATTTCGCGATAAAGGATGACCGCATGGTGGGCACCGTGGGCCGCCACATGAGCCAGACCGGCGGTTGATCACCCCGGGCTCGAGCCTGCGTCAAAATTCTCGCTCGCCCTCAGCCAAATTTTGCCTATACTCGCACCCAAGAGGGAACAAGCACATGAAGATAGCGATCATTGCCAGCGAGTTTGGTGAAGCAGGCAAAGCTGCACAAATATTACGGAACCGTTATAAAGCAGTCAGCACCAGCGATGCAGACGTTATTGTTGCGCTTGGCGGCGATGGCTTCATGCTGCAGACCCTGCATGCCTATATGGGGAAGAACATCCCGATCTTCGGCATGAACAAGGGCACTGTTGGCTTCCTAATGAATGAATTCAACGATGATGACCTCATGGAGCGCATCACCAAGGCCGACAGTTTCACGCTGCATCCCTTGCGCATGCGTGCCACACGCTGTGACGGCGAGGTGGTCGAACATCTGGCCATCAACGAAGTGTCACTTCTGCGGGAAACCCGTCAGGCCGCCAACATCCGTGTCGCGATCGACGGCAAGGTTCGCCTGCCTGAACTGGTGGGCGACGGTGTTCTGGTGGCAACACCTGCCGGCAGCACCGCCTACAACCTTTCCGCCCACGGACCGATCATCCCGTTGGGCGCAGACCTTCTTGCACTAACGCCGCTTTCGGCTTTCCGGCCACGTCGGTGGGGCGGCGCGCTGCTGCCGCATCACGTAACCGTGGCGCTGACCATCAACCAGCCGCAAAAGCGGCCGGTTTCCGCCGTGGCTGACATGCACGAGGTGCGCGATGTGCGCCATGTACTCATTGAGGAAGCGCGCGACGTGTCGTTGACGCTTCTGTTCGACAGCGAACACACGCTGGCGGAGCGGATCTTTACCGAGCAGTTCGCCTACTAGAAAGCTCGGCTCATCGCGAAGCTGGCGACAAAGCTAAACGAAAGGGCTACCAGAGCCCTGAAGATAACCATCAGGGGATATCCATGTTCAAGCTAGCCAAATCATGCGTCGGCATGTTGCTTGCGGCGTCCATGACGCTGCCGGTAATTGCCGCAGACGACAAACAGGAAACCGCGGCGCCGGTTGAGGCACCGAAGGTCTATGAAGTTGAAAAATCAGGCACTTTCGGTGGCCAGAAGGTCAAATACAAGGCCATCGCCGGTGAAACCCACCTGAAGAACGACAAGGGCGAAGCCACGGCGTCGATCTTTTCCGTCACCTACCTGCGGACCGATGTGAAGTCGAACGCCGAACGCCCGGTCTTCTTCATCTTCAACGGTGGCCCTGGCTCTGCAAGCCTGTGGCTGCACCTGGGTGTCTATGGCCCGAAGCGCGCGGTGCTGCCTTCTGACGCCGAAGATGATGGCGCGGCGCCCTTCCGCCTTGAGGACAACCCGCTTTCGATCCTGGATATGGCCGACATGGTCTTTATCGACCCGGTCGGCACCGGCTACAGCCGCGCTATCGGCAAGGGCGACGGCAAGGACTTCTGGGGTATTGAAAACGACGCCCAGTCCATCGCCGAATTCATCCGCCTGTGGCTGGTGAAGAACAAGCGCTGGAACTCACCAAAGTATCTCTCGGGCGAAAGCTATGGCACCACGCGTGCTGCCGCCCTTCTGAATGAACTGCAGGGTGGCTGGTCCGACATCGCCATCAATGGCGTGGTGTTCATCTCCTCAATCCTGGATTTCCAGACCGCCCGCTACCAACCCGGCAACGACACGCCTTATATCTCATACCTTCCAACCATGGCAGCCACTGCCTGGTATCACGGCAAGGTGGACAAGGCAGGCCGCACGCTTGAGGGCTTCATGGATGAAGTTCGCGCCTTCACGCTGGGTGACTATGCCAGCGCGCTGCTCCTTGGCAACCGTCTGAGCGACGAAGAGTTCAACACTATTGCATCCAAGGTGGCGGCCTACACCGGCCTCAGCGAGCAATATGTGAAGAACGCCAACCTGCGCGTTCGCAACATGCGCTTCATGAAAGAGCTGCTGCGAGATGAGGGTAAAACCGTTGGCCGCCTGGACAGCCGCTTCATCGGCAAGGATTATGAAGGCACGGGCGACACGTTCGACAATGACCCATCCGGCTACGGCATCGATGCAGCCTACACCGCTGGCATATACCAGTATCTGCAGAATGACCTCGGTGTGGACATTGAGCGCCGCTATGAAGTGCTGTCGGGCAAGCCGGGCCGCCACTGGGCCGAGCCCCGCAAGCGCGGCTACAGCGAAGGTTACCCGAACGTCGCACCCTTCGTGGGCACCGCCATGCGCGAAAACAAGGACCTGCGCACCATGGTGGCCAACGGCTACTATGACCTCGCAACGCCCTTCTTCGCGACCGAGAACACGTTCAACGCCAACGGCATCGACACCAGCCGCGTCTGGTTCACATACTATGAAGCTGGCCACATGATGTATGTGCACCAGCCGTCGATTGAACAACTGGTAAAGGACATCCGTACCTTCATCAAAGGCGAGTAAAATAAAAATGGGGCGCGGCGGTTATCCGCCTGCGCCCCATCTCCCGTCCCTTATCAGGGTTTTTTATCTCTTAGATATAGCCAGCATCTGTATTGTCGCCGTCTGAAAGCGGCAGCGTCACTGTGAACCGGCTGCCTTCACCCACCTTGCTCTCAAGCGCGATATCGCCATTCATCTTGCGGGCAAGCTCGCGGCTGATATGCAGGCCAAGGCCGGTGCCTTCCTGGCTTCGGCTGTAAATATGTTCTGTCACCTGGTGGAACTTCTCGAACACATGCTCCACATGGTCATGCGAAATGCCAATGCCCGTGTCCCAAACCGTGATCGCAACCTGCTGGGCTGTCTCATCCGGTGTCACATCGATGCCGATCGCCCCACCTTCTGGCGTGAATTTGATGGCGTTAGACAGTAGATTAACAAGGATCTGCGTGGTGCGGCGGTCATCCACCTTCACATGGAGGCCGGTCGTCTGGTGCAGCGCATCCACATTCAGGCCCTTGTTGCGGGCAACATCAATGTTCATGTGCACGGCCTTCGTGAGCAGCTGATCCAAATCCTGCTCATCGACATTGAGCGACAGGCCACCGCTTTCGATCACCGCAACATCAAGGATATCATTGATCAGCCCCAGAAGGTGCTGGCCCGACTTACGGATGTCAGAGGCATAGTCCACATAGGCACGTTCAAGCGAACCGAAAGTCTCGGCCTCGAACGCCTCGGCAAAGCCGATGATGGCATTCAGCGGCGTGCGCAGCTCGTGGCTCATGGCCGCGAGGAACTCATTCTTGGCCCTGAGGGCGCTTGTCGCCTGTTCTGTTGCCTCGTCAAGCGCCATGTTCTTGCGCGTCAATTCCTGCAGCAGGCTTTCGAGGTTACGGCGGATATCATCGGCTTCGGCGGCCTGCTTGTAGCGCGCTGTCACGTCCATGCCGACACCTCGATAGCCGCGGAAGTCGCCGCTTTGGCGTTCGAACACCGGGACGGCCGACAGGTGGAACTTCAGCTCAGCGCCTGACGGCTCTGCAATAACAAAAAGCTGCTCGCGGAACGGCTTGCGCATGCGGATAGCCTGCGGGCCTTCCATGCGCTTCTCCAAATTTTCCTCAAGGCGGCCAAACTGTTCGAACTTCGAGCCGATAAACAGGGATGCGGGTTGGCCCACAATCGCCGTGAAGCGTTCAGACAGCGAGCGGATGCGCATGTCGGCATCGCATTCGAAGAACCAGTCAGAGCTCGCGCGGGCGAAATCCTGGAACCGGGCCTGCGTCTTGTTCGCTTCCTCGATCCCGCGCACCTGCACGGTTACATCTTCATAGGTACCAGCCACGGCGACAATATCGCCCTTCTCGTTCCTGACAGGCGTATGGCGCCCGAGGAATACGCGGTCGCGGCCGCTGACGGCCACGATTTCTTCAGCGCGAACCGTGGTTTCGCTGGCCAGCACATCTTCGATCACCGGCTTCAAGGTCGGCACCTGATAGCGCCCGGCATATTTGCCTTCGCCAGGCGCCAGCGTCACGTCCCCCAGTGCCCGATCAAGGTTTTGATAATGGTCGTTGAAGTGAATGACAGTGCCGTCCAGCGCGCACACATAAAAAGGCAGCGTTTCATCCACCAGGATACGCGACACAAGGCCAAGCACCTGCTCATTCGCAGGCAGGCCAGCGCTGGCCTGACGCCCGATGCTAGCACCAAAGGCCGGTTCCATCGCGTCCACACCGTCCCCACGGCGCCCCGCCAGATCGACAACATTGTTGTCTTTCGGCTTTTCCAAAGTCATTCAGGTCCTCCCCGGGCAAAATGCGTCTGACTGAGCTCCCGATCAGCCGGCACTACCCCACCTTTTCCAATTCTTCTATTGCTTCTTGGTACGCACTGTCGCGCTGCCACACTTGCAGCGCGCCACGGGCATTCTCTTCGCTCGTGGCATCAAACAATTCCAGAATGCCCTTGAGCACGCCCGGCGATTTCACGCCGCCGCCTTCTCTGGCCTGCACCACCAGAAGGTAGATGCTGGTAAACTGGTTCCGGTCAACGCCCACCGCCTTGGCAAGGATGGCAAAGCTTTCACCGCCCTTGTCCGAGAAGATACGCCACGCGGTACGGAAATTGATGCCCGCCAGTTCGGCAAGCCCGGCCACAAACACGGCCACGCGCTGCTGCCTCAGGGCGTTCTGCAGGAACTGGATCGTCAGCTCGCCATTCTCTGACATGCGGCGCACCAGGCGCTGGGCACGAACGTAGGCGCTCTGTTCCCCGCCCTTGTCCACCATGACAGAGTTGGCGGCACGGCGCACTGCCTGCTCGAAAACAATCGGATCAACCTGATAGTCTTCAAGAATGCGCTTCCTCAGCGCAGCTGACACCCACCAGTACATGCGGTAAGCCAAATCGCCGGGCAGATCGGACCGCTGAAGAAGCGGCTCCTGAAACCGGTCCACCCGGCGGGACTCAGCCACAAGATATTCCATCGCGCGGGACGACAGTTGCGTATCGTGGTTATTGAGAAGCGTCTCGACCACGTCTTCGCTGCCGTATTCAACCAGCGCATTGCTGACGCTTTCAGACACATCTTCGCGCATCGCGATAGCGATGCGATGTTCGTCCGTCCGCATCCGTATAATTTCGATAAGATCTGGATCCTTGAGAAGCGCGCTCTTTTCCAGAAGCGGTCGCGCAATCTCGATTTCGTCGTTCGCAAGCATTTTGACGATATCCGGCAAATCAACCCCCGATGCTGCCAAGGCCTGAGACAGCTCTTTCCTGATATCCGTTTCAACCTGGCTCACGAGCTTGCCAAGAATGTCCGACATCAAGGCTCGCTCATGCTCACTGAGCCGCCCACCATCGGACAAAAACAGGTCTGTAATATTCTCCACAAGGCGTGACCGGGCATCTGAAGACTTGGTCTTCGCCAGCAACAGCAAATCTTGCAGTTCTTTACTTACCACCTGACGCCTCCGCCCCCGCAAAATGTTCAAAACGACACGGGCACTTCTCATGATTTCAAGGTGCATTACACCCCTAGCGCGTTTAAGGATATAGATTCAGAGAGAAGAATCAATACCTTAGGAAAATGATCCTCTCCCGGAACGGCCAAAATCACGCCCCAGACACCATATATCGAATCATATTGATTCGCAGAGTCAAGATATTGCGATTCGCGAAGGTGATTTTTTTCGCAGATGTTGCGAAAAAACCGTACCCAAAGCCGGATCAGGCACAAGATATTCGAAATTTGTTGCAAATCACTTAAGGGAGAAGCCTCAGGACAGGCTCTGGAATGTACCCCAGTTGCCGTCCAGATAGCAAAGGGGGTCAAGCGCGTCATTCGCCCCCAGCTGCACCGCTTCGATATTACCTATGACGATCGCGTGGCTGCCTGCATCAAGGATGCTTTCGACCGTACAGTCGAAAGAGACCAGCGCCCCGTTGAGGAGAGGGGCACCAGACATGGCGGTAAACCAGTCGCCGCCTTCGAACCGCTCGGTCTCTCCTTCTCCGTCCATCCCGGCAAATCGCATGGCAAGCGCCTTGTGGGCAGTCCCCAGCACATTGACCCCCAGAGTGCGGCCCTTGGAGACGATATCATAGGTGACGCCCTGGCGATTGATACAGACCAGAAGGCGTGGGGGCTCAGCAGACAAGGACGTCACAGCAGTTGCCGTCAGCCCGGCCCATACCTCACCGTCCGCGGCAGTCACGATATTGACCGCGCCACCCAGGCGGCGCATGCCCTGCTTGAACTGGTCTTTTGAAATAGCCATCGGCGTCCTCACTTGTTCCGTCGCTCAATCTAGCCAGCGATGGATCAAATGCAATGACAATCGAACCGCTATGCTAGAGGAACCGCAGCAGGGTCAACTGGGACAGAGAGCTGATTGATTGATAGGACGCTTCAAGGGCAACCTGATCGTTGTTGAGCTTTGTGACAGCCTCGGCGATATCCACATCTTCCAAATCGGCGATGAATTTCTCAAGGAAGACGGATGTATCCGTATGCTGCTCATCCACCACTTCAAGACGTTCAAAAGCCAGGCCGTTGGTCACGTGGATCTGGCGCATGTTATCGATTGCCATGTCAATAGTCTGCAACTGCCCCTGCAGGAAGCTGAACTGGGTGGCATCCAACTCGCCCTGAAGCGGGCCACTGGCACCCTGATCGAACTGGTAAAGATCCAGCATCTCCTGGAACACGCCCTCGCCCAGGTCACTGGCCAGGATACCAAACTCGATGTCCACACCGTCTGCGATACGGGCCTCAAAAGCAACATCACCATTGTCGAACGCGTCGGTCACCGATGCCAGGGCATCAAGGTCCGCAAGGGACGTCACATTCACGGGCTGGGAACCTGTTTTGGCGCCCGAGAACAGATAAGTGCCGTCGAAGTTGGTATTGAGCGCGTTGGAAACAAACTTGAAGGTCTGTTCCAGCATCTCTGAAAAGCCTTCGGCCTGTCCGTTCGCCAGTGTGGTCTGGATGGTTTCCTTCAGTTTCTCCATCGCCCCCAGCATGCCTTCAATCTGCACGTCGTTGGCGTCCAGCTTACCGCGGATTGTATCAATGGTTTGCTGGTAGGTCTCGATCCGCGTCTTGAAGGAACGAGAGCCCAGAACCGTATTGGTCTGGCCGGCAAGCCCACGGAATTCATCGGTCTTCTTGCCGGTGGAAATCTGGCGCTGACCGTCGAAGACCTTCTGCTGGTTCTCCATGATAGAACGGATAAGCAGCGTTTGCTGACCGAATGATGATACCCGAACCATTTTATGCTCCTTACACTATCGACAGCAGGTCGTCATAGAGGTCCTGCACGCTTGAAAGGACTCGTGCAGCGGCCCCATAAGCATTCTGGTAGACGATGAGATTTGATAGCTCTTCGTCCATATTCACACCGGACACAGCCGAGTTCCGCGCCGAAACCTCTTGCTGCAGCGCGATATTGTCTTCTTCCTGGTCCGATACACGGCGGGCCTGCAGGCCAGCATTACCAAGGAAACGTGCAACATATTGGCTGAGCGTCACACTGCTCGCCTTCAACTCGCCTGCGCTATCGAAGGAAACAAGCGACGTCTCAAGCGCCTGGAAGGCCAGTGCACCGCGCTGGTCGCCATCTGTCAGCACCACATCGCCCACGCTGCCCGTGGCGTCAAAAACAGCAAGCGAAAGCAGGTTAGGGTCAGACTGAATATCTTCCCTGACTGTCACGTCACGTGCAGCATCAACCCGCTGTTTATCGCCAATGCCGAAGGCGCTGGTAAAATTGACCCCGGTGCTACCGATGTCGGTCGTGTCGTTAATGACCTTCAGGCGGATACCGTCGTATGATGAGGTCTCATCGTACGTCAGTTGACCATCGCTTTCGAGCGTGAAGGAGAAGTAGGCCCCAAGCCCACCCACATTGTTCAACTCGGAAACCATGTCAGCAAAGGTCGCACCTGTTGTGCCAACAGAGATGTTCGCAAGGCTCCGCCCCAGCGAGTCCAGCACCTCAAACTCAATGGTTTCGCCTGCACCCAGATTGTGCGCCTCTGTACCGTCCAAGCCGGTTTCATAGATGCCAGACCGGTCGGCAGACAGCAGATCATTCATGCCAAAGAAATGCGAGAAGCCGCGCCCGCCCCGGTCGCTCGGATCAGCTTCAACATCGGCAATCACAACACCATTGCTGGAATTGGTTGCACTGAAGGACATGACACCGTTCGTCAGCGCCAGCGTGCCGTCAGCCCCCAGGGCAGCGTTCACCGCCGTAACCACAGCATCAAAATCGGGATAAGCCGCCGTGTTGCTGAAATCGATGGTGATGGAATTGACCAGCTGATTGTTGGAATCCACAACCGCAAATGTTGTCTGGCCGGTAAAGCCGGTTTGATGCGCCCCATCGACGAAGGTTTGCTTGCCTTCCATGCTGTTGGGTGCCGGCACTGCCGAAAATTTGTTCTGGATGGCGTTGAATTCATCCATCGCGCGCGCTGACAGTTCACCCAGGGTTATGCTCAGGTCCACCAGCTGGTTGTCGCGCATTTCCATCAGACCCTTGAGCTTGCCGGACCGAATATGCGGTGTCAGGTCAACTGTCGAGGAAATCTGCTCCAGGTCATCGTTCACGCGGTAAACATCAATCGTCGGGAAGGATGTACCGGCCTCAACAATGCCGGGCGCGTCATATTCAAGCTGGAACAACGACGTATCAAGAAGCGGATAGCCATCGCTTGTCGCGATCTTGACACCACCGGCTTCAGTGCGCTCAATCTTTACATCAATCAGAGAGGATAGCTCATTAAGTGCCAGTGAAAGCTGCCCTTCAAGGCCGCCGGATTCTTCACCCAGCGCACTGGCCCGCACGAGCAGCGGGTTCAGTTCAAAAATGCGCTGAAGCGTCGTGTTGATAGATGTGACTGTTTCGGCCATCTGCGTACTGGCTTCGCCGCGCAGGGACTGGATCTGGTCGTGATACAGATTGATCTGGTCGGTGAAACTGCCGATCTCGGAAAGCATCTGTTGGCGCCGCAACACGTCCGCCGGGTTGAGCGCCAGATCAGCCATCGCCTGAAAAATCTGGTCCATCCGCGCAGCCAGCGAGCTATCAGAAGCCGGATCACCCAGAATGCCCTGAAGGCGGTCATGGAACTCCCGCTGCACAGACACTTCCGACAGGTTGGATGTGGATGTCCGGAGCGCGCTTTCAAGGAACTGGTCTACCACACGCTTGATATCGGAAATGCTGACACCCGAAGACTGGCCCTGCAGGATATTCGCTTCGGTTTCAACGCGGACCCGGGCATAGCCTTCGGTATTGACGTTGGCAATGTTGTTGGACGTTGCCTGGATCGCGGCCTGGTTGGTAAAGAGGCCGCTCAGCGAAGTATTGATAATACCGTTAATCGACATGGATCATCTCCCTCGCTGCAGGCTTTGAACAGGTGGCAGGCCGGGCAAAATATGCCACCGCCAGTGGGTAGGTCACGGCAAACTTGGCCGCGCGCTGCCCCGAAACCTGACGGGAATAAATACTCATTTCGGCATATTTTTTACGTAGAAACATATAGTTAGCACACCAATCCTTTGTCTTTCCAAGGGGCCGGACACCTGAAGCGCCATGCCACTCGCCAAGATAAGGAGCAAGGAGTGTGCCAATTGGGGAAATGCGCCCCGGCCCAGCCCGAAGGCGAGCGGGCCAGGGGCTGATCAGCCCAGCATGAACTGGAGGGCTTCGTCAGGGGGCATGGGCTTGCCGTACAGCCAACCCTGGGCATAGTTCACGCCGATTTCCTCGAGGAAACGGCGCTGCTCTTCGTTTTCAACGCATTCGCCCACGGTTTCGATCCCCAGGCCTGTGCAAAGCTCAGCCATCGACCGCAGGAAGGACCGGTTTTCAGCGTCCTCAAGGCCTTTACGGATATAGATGCCGTCGATCTTGACGCAGTCCACCTTGAGGACACGCAGATACTGCAGCCCAGCCGCCCCGGCACCAAAGTCATCCAGGCTGACCTTGTGGCCAAAATCGCGGATACGGCGAAGAATACGGTTTGTGGTTTCCAGGTCTTCTATCTGGCTTGATTCCGTCAGCTCGAACATCAGGTTTTCACGAATATCCCCACAGTCCTCAAGAATATGGAAGAAATGGCGCAAAAACCCCTGCGACTGGATAGAGTGGCCAGAGATATTCACTGCCGCTGCCACGTTGTAGCCAATGCGCCGCATGCGTTTGATCAGCGACACCACCTTCATGGTCATGGCCAGGTCGAATTCATGGATCACCCCGATATCTTCGGCGAAGCACATGAATTCGAACGGCGAACCAGCGAACACATTCTGGTCAAAGCGCGCCAGCGCCTCAAAGTGATGCAAGGTCCCTTCACGGATATCGACAATGGGCTGCAGCGCCACATCAAAGCGTTCCTGCAGCACGATCTGCTTGAAAGCCTTCAGCTGCGCCTTCACCTTCTCAAGGCGGCGCTCATAGCCGCCCGTGAGCGCCTGAATGGTTTTCGCATTCTCCTTTGATGCCGCCCGCTTCATGGCATAGACCGCAGCCTTCACGGCGTCCGCTTCCGATATGCCGTCATCGCCCGCCACGGTTACATAGTTGGCACCGTCGCGGCCTTGCTTGAACGCACCGCGCATGGCGTTCGAGACCTGTTCGCGCTCATCCCCCCTGCCGCCATCTTCCGTTTTATGGGCCTCCCGCCTGGCTTCAGCCAGGTCACCCGCAGCGCCTTCTGCCGCCGCATCGCCCAGAAGGCGGTGCAGGGCCCAAAGGCTTGCCTCTGCCTTGTTCTGATCGGCCCGGTCGCCTATCCCCGCAAGCTTCATCAGCGCCTCAGGCACGCTATGGTCAGACCCGGCCGCATAATCCGTCAGCCGCTTGGCAAGCTTGGTGAAATGGCGTTTTTCAAACTGCCGGGGCGAACTGCTCGGCGCGCGCTTGTTCTCTCCAATCGACAGCTGCCCCCAGTAGGGGCTGACCGAAAGCTGGATGGTGCCTGGCTCCGCCCCCGGCGTACGTACGGCATGCAGTTCAATCGCGCCTGCCGTGCCGTCGGCCCGCAGCATGCGGAGCGGCACAGGCCCAACATGGCCGGACTTCAAGAGCTTGTGACGCACCAGGCGCCAGATGGCGAAATCCTTTGAATGAATATAGGCAGTGAAACTGAGGCCAATCATCGCTTCACCGGCACAGCCCAAAAGGCGCTCCAGGTTGCCGGAGGCATAAAGGACCGTATCGTCAGGCCCGAGTTCAAGCACTGCCGCAGACAGAGACTGATAAAGCCCCGCAAACCTGTGGAGATCCATCGACCGATTGTCGTCCATATCACCCATCCAAAGTGAGCGTCGCGGGCGCCCCTCACCCACACGTCAATTGGTACCCATAGCAGCACCAACTGCACCACACGGGGCAGTATGGGGTCAACATCATTAAAATTTAGTCACTACAACTTTGCGCTTTATTTGACGCGGCTGATCTGCATAATTAGAACAAAAGGAGAACAAAATGACCGCAAGCAATTCTATGACCTCCCCGACGGACGGGCCGGAAAGGCATTTTGACCACCCCCTGCGCCTCGTGCCTGCGCGCAGTACGACCCAACAATTGCGCCCAGGCAGGCAGGGGCAACTGGCAGATACACAGCGCCTGCAGGCCTTTGGCCCCAAACAGGACCTGCCGGTTCTGGGCCGCGCCCAGGGCGGCAAGGACGGCAACATCGTCATGGAAGACAACGCTATGGACTGGACCTTCAGGCCCGCCGACCTGCAGGGCGTCAAAGACGCTTTCGCTGTCTACGTCACCGGCGATTCGATGGTGCCCAAATATAAAAACCAGGACCTGGCCTATGTGAATCCCACCAAGCCACCCCGCAAGGGCCGCTTTGTGCTGGTGGAAACAGCCGACCACACGGGCTTCATCAAGCAGTTCACCAAGTGGGACGGGCAGGAGCTGGTCTTGAAGCAGTTTAACCCGGCCCGGGAAATTCGGCTGCCGCGCGAAAAGGTGCTGCGGGTGTTGTTGGTAATTGGAAGCCTGGATGGCTGAGCTGGTCGGGATTGGGGACTGGGGGGGGGGGATGAGGGCAGCCCTTGCTGCCCTGCCCCGAGCCGCATCACCGGTTTTGGGCGTTTCCTCAACCGCCAACGCTTGTGGCAACCGCGCGGGCAGCGGCCTGCCCCGCCATGCGGCCACTGGCCGCAGATGCATCAGACAGCATGCCCTTGGCGCCAACCCAGTCGCCAGCCAGGCAGAGCCCGGGCACAGATGTTTCGACTGACGGCCTGCCGGCCATGCCGCCGTTCGCGGCCAGCGGCAGGGAATTGGCAATCACCATGCCCGGTCGAAAATAGCGCGAGACCACATGGTCGCTCCAGCCGGGCTGCAACCGGGTCGTGTAGCGCTCAAGCTCCGCCTCGAGCGAGGCTGCTTTTTCAGGCTTCGATGGGTCAAGATACTTCACTGTATGCATCATGCCGCCGCCCTTTGGCGCCAGCGCCGCCACGGATGAATGCACCGAAAGATACATATGCTCGTCAATCCCCAGGGCGAAGCTCGTGGCCTCATCCGGCACAGAGGTGAGGCACACATCAAGGCACGCGCCCCGCACCGGCACGGCCTGTTCGGCATAGCCCAGAAGCTCGGGCGCCAATTCACCCGCGACCGACGCCGCCTGTTTCGGGCTCAGCGCCAGTATGGCGGCGTCCGCCTCAATTGTCCCTTTGGGGGTGATCACCGCAAAACTATCGCCCTGGCGTTCAACAGCGCTGGCCTTGTACCCGGCCATCAGGGTAATGCCTTGGACCCTGGCTGCGTGCACCAGCGCGTCCACCATCTGCTGCCAGCCACCGTCGAGATAGAGCACACCGCCAAGCGCCATCTGCAGCTGTTCAAGCGCCGCGCCGCCACACATCAGGCTTGGCGCGTTGGCATAAGTGCTCAGCCGCATCACCGCGTGCATATAGGCCCGGGCGCCGGGCGTGGGAAGCAGCGCCTCCAGCACCTCATCCAGGGTCAGCCCTACACGGTCGGCCGGGTTCATCTTGGGCAGCCGGGCGTAGAAGCGTGTGGTTGCCCACCGGTCCGCAAGCGTGAACAGCCTCGTGCGCCAGAAAGACATCAAGCTGACTGGCAGCAGGTGGGTCCGCCCGCCGCGCGTGGCGCTTTGCCCTTCAAGCGGCGGCGTGCCGCCCAGGACACTGATGCCCAGATCATCAAGAGCCTGCTTCGCGGCCCCGTTCTTATAAAGGGCGTGCGCCCCCATATTGACGGCGTAGCCGCCTTCACGCACCGTCTGCGCACGGCCGCCGAGTTTTTGGGCGCCCTCCAGCACCGTGACAGTGGCGCCGTCACGCGCCGCATAGAGCGCAGCGATCAGCCCGGCCATGCCGCCGCCAACAACCACCACGCGCCTGCCACGGCGCGCGCCTGCGGCACCATCCTGTACTGTCTTGATGTCATCCATTGCTATCCTCCTGTCGTGCGCTCAAGCCAATGTATCGATTTTTCGATTTGTTCCGGATCAACCTCCACCGCTGCCTGCTCGACCAGGGCTGCGATGGTCACCTTTTTCAACTCTCGTCGCCAGGCGGCCTCGGCGCTCCACATGGCGCGGGCGATCCCGCATGGCTTCTTGTAGGCCGCCGCCCCAACCGCCGATGGCCCCCGCCGCCTGATTTCGGTGCATTGGAAGCATGGGTCCTTGCCGTCGATGGCCTCTACCACATCCAGCAGCGTGACCTTGTCCCCCGTCCGGGCAAGCCGGTAGCCGCCGCCGGGGCCCCGCGTAGTCTGCACAATACCGGCCCGTGACAGGCTCTGCAGGTGTTTCGCCAGATAGTCCTTCGGGACATCATGAAATTCAGACAGCCTGCCCACAGGCAGGGCCATCCCATCGGGCAAGGCTGCCAGCAAGGTGCAGCAGTGGATCGCCCATTCTATGCCTTCGCTCATTTTCATGAATCCGGATATACAACATCCGAATATATTCGGTCAATAGATATCCGTAATTAACAGGCGCACAAAAAACGCCACCGAAGTCGGCAGCGTTCTTTTCGGATCATGATACAAGTCGCCCGGGCATCAACCCATCTTGCGGCAGCAGAACTGGGTGCCGTTCAGGAACACAAGCCGCAGGTCTTTCTCATGAAGGTTCTTGTGCAGGGCGTCGATCACGCCCGTGCCCCACCAGAACTGGTCGGTATAGTCATCGCCGTAAATCAACCCATTGGGTTTGACCTTGTCATAGAACAGGTCGAAATCCAGGCACACGCCCTCATAGCTGTGGTCGCCGTCCAGATAGACAAAATCCAGGCTGCCATCGGGGATGTGTGTCACCGCCCCTTTTGAGAAATCTCGCAGGATTTCCACAGCCGGATTGTCAGCAAAGCGTTTCTGGACGCTTTTATAGCGCTGGTCCATTTCCCGCTGGGCCACCTTCTTGCCAAACCAGGATTTGGCGTATTTTTCGTCCTCAATCACCTGCCAGGGGTCAATCAGATACAGCTTTGCCGGATTGGTCCGGTTGATGATTTTGGCTGAATAATCGCCCAGATGCACGCCCACTTCGGCGCACACCGCGTTCTTGGGCATATGCTCAAGAACCTGCTGTCGTGCATTCATGTCTTGCTCTCGCTCGCTCAGTTTCTGACGGTCGATCCAGGACCCCGCCCCCATTTTTCTCAATCGTGCGCATATCAAACCGGATGGCCGCCCATGTCAATGAGCCCTACGCGAAATATCCGAATTACAGGAGAAAATGGTACCCGCAGCCGGACTCGAACCGGCACGACCATACGGTCTCAAGATTTTAAGTCTTGTGTGTCTACCAATTCCACCATGCGGGCACATGAGGCTGGTCTCCGGTTATTAATCATTCGGCCCTCCCAAAACAACGGCTTATTTCGTTAAGTTACAATAAAAACTGTTGCCAAGCTGCGGGAGCCCTGCTCTGGTGCGGCGCTTGCCAATTTTGTTACGTGTTCCAGAGGTTGCCATGTCCGAGAAATATATCCTCACCCTGTCCTGCCCCGATGAACCCGGGATCGTTGCCGAAGTCTCCGGCCTGATCGCCGACGCGGGCTGCAACATCACATCCAGCAACCAGTATGCAGACACGGCCACCGGCCAGTTTTTCATGCGCGTCGCGGTGCGCCCGCTTGACGCGCACGTGAGCTGCGACGCCTTGCGCGTGCGCTTTGCCCCTGTGGCCGAGAAGTTCGGCATGGAATGGGCCATCCATGACGCGTCAACGCCCCAGCGGGTGTTGATCATGGTGTCGAAATTCGATCACTGCCTGATGGATATTCTCTACCGCAAGGAACGCGGGTCACTTCATATGGAAGTCCCAGCCGTGATTTCGAACCACAAGGACGCCTACCAGCTGACAGCGTCCTACAATATCCCCTACCACCACTGGCCGGTAACGCCCGATACGAAAGCCGAGCAGGAACAGAAGCTCCTGAAGCTGATCGACGACGAAGAGATCGACCTGATCGTGCTGGCGCGCTACATGCAGGTGCTGTCGAACAAGGCGTGCGAGCGCCTGGCAGGCAAGGTGATCAACATCCACCACAGCTTCCTGCCGTCCTTCAAGGGCGCGGCGCCCTACCAGCAGGCGCATGAGAAGGGCGTGAAGCTGATTGGCGCCACCGCGCATTATGTGACGGCGGACCTGGATGAAGGCCCGATCATTGAACAGAATGTGGCCCGGGTGAACCACGCGATGGAAGTTGCTGACCTTGTGGCCACCGGCCGGGATGTGGAGCGCGTGACACTCGCGGAAGCCCTGAAGCTGCACCTCGAGCACCGTGTGCTGATGAACGGCACCAAGACGGTGGTGTTCAAGCCCTAGACGCAGCCCTCAAACAATCAGCCGATCGCGGTGGGGTGATCCATATCGAAGCCCATGGCGTCGCATAGGTTCATCACCGCGCCCATGGCGGCGTCGATGGCGTCTTTATCGGCGCTGCGGATCACGATATTGGCGCCGTAGCCCTGCCCGTAGAAGGGGTAGCTGCCGATGCTGGTCTCGGGGTAATCCGCCTGGATTTTTCCAAGCCCTTCGGCGATCTTGCTTTCCGCTGCATGCACCGTGAGCGAGCTTGCCCAGACCTTGCGGCCGGTGCGCAAGTGCGGGCGGATGCCCTCGAGCATGGACTGCATGATTTTCGGCACGCCAGCCATGATGAAGACATTCTCGATGCGGATGCCTGGCGCGATGGAAACCGGGTTGGCGATCAGTTCGCCTCCTTCCGGCACGCGGGTCATGCGCTTGCGGGCCTCGGTGAAGTTTTCTTCGCCGTAATAGTCCGCCATCAACCGGTAGGCTTCCGGATGCACCACCACGGGCACGCCGAAGGCAAGAGCCACGCTGTCGACCGTAATGTCGTCATGGGTGGGGCCGATACCGCCGGTGGTGAACAGATAATCGAACTTGGATCTCAGCGCATTCACAGCTGCCGCAATCTCTTCCTCAATATCGGGCACAACGCGTACTTCCGAAAGCTGGATGCCAACTTCGTTCAGCCAGACAGCCAGATACGAAAGGTTCGCATCCTTCGTGCGGCCCGACAGAATTTCGTCGCCAATAATCAGAAGTGCTGCGCTGATATCGCCGTCACTGTTCACCATGTTCTTTCCTATACTGATCCCCCAATCGGACCTGATTAAGACGATGATCATTGCAACCGTCAACATTCATATTTAGAAAAAGGCAAACACCTTCTTCTGGTCGTGCATGTGACCAGGCACAATCGGGGCAAAAAACTTCTAGCATGGATACGCGTTAAACATGGGTACGGTTTACCTGCATATCGGCATCTACAAGACAGGGTCTTCGGCGCTGCAGGTGCTTTTTGCCCAAAATGCGGACGCCTTGTTGGCGCAGGGACTTACCTACCCCTCATCCGCTTCGGTGTCTGGGGCAAAACGGGGGCTGATCACGTCCGGTAACGGCGCGCCGCTTGCGCTGGCCCTGAAGCCGGGTGGTGATAAGGACGCCCGGGACCGTGAGCTTGCCTGGTTTGAAGATGTATTGAAGGGCTCGGGCACCCCAGACATACTGCTGTCGAGCGAGATTTTTTCCGAGTTGCCCGCAGCCTCGTTCGAGACGCTTGTCGCCCTCTGCGGCAAGCACAACAGGCAGCTCAAGATCATCGCCTTTGTGCGGGACCAGGCGTCCTACCTGGAATCCCTCTATATCCAGCATGTAAAGCGGCGGCGGATCACCGCCCTGCCGGAGGCTTATATCCGCAGCCGTTATCCAAAAACAGCGCTCCTGAAGTACCATGCCTTCCTGAGCGGTATTGCGGATGCCATCGGCGCGGAAAACATTGCGGTCAGGGACTATGCTTCAGTCGATGTTATCGCCGCTGCATGTGACATCATGGGGCTGGACCTGGCGTCGCTTCAACTGCCGTCCAAGAAGATCAATGTCAGCCTGCCCTATTTCCTGGTGCCCATGTTCCTTGAACTGAACAAGATGGACCCGAACATGTCCTTCTCGGACCAGGTCGTCCGCAACCAGGCGCAGCTCCAGGTTCACGCCGCGCCCGAAAAGCGGTCCCTGCTGTCCCCCGAAATGCGGCAGGAGATCAGCAGCTATTTCGCGAAAGACACGCAGAAGCTGTCGAGGGACTTCTTTGATGGCCTGAAAATTTTTGATGCACCGCCACCGCCCTATATCAGCATGGAGGAGGCATCCAAGGTGATGGACCTAAGAGGTGTGACACAGCTTCTGGGCGGGTTGGCCATTCAGCATGAACGCCGACTGGTACGGATTGAAAAAGCGCTGCTAGCGCTTGGCAACAAAGCCGGGTTAGAGCCTGGCTGGATTAGAAAAATCACAACTGATTGATTGATGCGAGACGCAAGCCGTCTCTGTAAGTACTGAAAAAGAGGGAAAGACCATGAAAACACGTGCAGCTGTCGCCTGGGGAGCCGGGAAACCGCTTTCTGTTGAAGAAGTAGACCTAGAAGGCCCGAAGGCGGGCGAGGTTCTTGTGGAAATCAAAGCCACAGGCGTGTGCCACACGGATGCCTTCACGCTGTCAGGCGATGACCCGGAAGGTGCGTTCCCTGCGATCCTGGGGCATGAGGGCGCGGGCGTGGTGCTGGAAGTGGGCGAAGGGGTGAAAAGCCTGAAGCCGGGCGACCATGTGATCCCGCTTTATACGCCGGAGTGCCGCGAGTGTGATTATTGCCTGCACCCGAAAACAAACCTGTGCCAATCCATCCGCGAGACACAGGGCAAGGGCGTGATGCCAGACGGCACCAGCCGCTTCAGTATCAATGGCAAGCCGATCCTCCATTATATGGGCTGTTCGACCTTCTCGAACCACACGGTGCTGCCTGAAATCGCGCTGGCGAAGGTGCGCAAGGACGCGCCGTTCGACAAGATCTGCTACATCGGCTGCGGGGTTACCACCGGCGTGGGCGCAGTGGCGTTTGACGCCAAGGTCGAGCCCGGCTCGAATGTGGTCGTCTTTGGCCTTGGCGGCATTGGCCTTAACGTCATCCAGGGCGCGCGCATGGTTGGCGCCAACAAGATCATTGGCGTGGATATCAACCCGGCACGCGAAGCCATGGGCCGTCAGTTCGGCATGACAGACTTCGTGAACCCCAAGGAATGTGACGTGATGGAAGCCATCATGGACCTCACAAACGGCGGTGCGGACTATAGCTTTGAGTGCATCGGCAATGTGAACACCATGCGCCAGGCGCTGGAGTGCTGCCACAAGGGCTGGGGTGAAAGCATCATCATCGGCGTGGCCGGCGCGGGCCAGGAAATCTCCACCCGTCCGTTCCAGCTGGTGACTGGCCGCGTGTGGCGCGGCACGGCTTTCGGCGGCGCGCGTGGCCGCACCGACGTGCCCAAGATCGTGGACTGGTACATGGACGGCAAGATCAACATCGATGACCTGATCACCCACAAGATGCCCCTTGAGGATATCAACGAGGCCTTCCACCTGATGCATGAGGGCAAGTCGATCCGCAGCGTGGTGGAATTCTGATGAAATATCTTGCCACAAGCAGCATCACCGCACTGCCGCTGCTTTTGGCATTTGGGCAGGGCGCGCATGCTGCGCTGCAGATTACTGCAGTTGAAAAGCCGGATTTTGTCGAACTCAGCTTCCTGCCCGGCGGAATGACCCCTGGTACATCGAAAGCCTATAAGATCACTGTCCTTAGATCAGGTGAAACTTTGATCGACCTCCTTGGTTGGTCTGAAGACCGTGGCCTTTTCAAAGCGTTCAATTCCCCAAAGTTATTCGATGAGATGATCGCCGTCTTGGAAAAGCATGATTTTGACGGAATACCCCAACATTCAGGGTGTGGCACACAGGTTACTGATAATCCGTTCTACCAACTACGGGTACAAAATGGAGGCGACGGTCACTTTGTTGCATGGGATTTAGGGTGCAAAGGCCGGATCGGCGAGAAGCGTCTGCAAACTATTGTCAACGATTTAGAACACACCCTAGAGATCAAGGCAATTGTTTCCAATTTGGTCACCGAGAAGGATCATAACTAATGGACATCATAAGTGAAACCCAATGTTTCGGCGGCACGCAAGGCTATTACCGCCATGCCGCCGAGACGACCAAATGCGATATGCGCTTCAGCGTGTTCACACCGCCGCAGGCCCACGACGGGCCTGTGCCGGTTGTGTGGTACCTCTCTGGCCTCACCTGCACCGAAGATAACGCAACGGTAAAGGCCGGCTTCCAGCGCGTGGCGGCGGAACTGGGCCTGATGATTGTCTGCCCGGACACGAGCCCCCGCGGTGATCATGTGCCGGACGACGAAGCCTATGACTTCGGCAAGGGCGCTGGCTTTTATGTGAACGCCACAGAAGCGCCGTGGAACACGCATTTCCATATGTATGACTATGTGACGCGTGAGCTCCCTGCCCTTATCGCGCAGGAATTCAATGCAGACATGGGCCGCCAAGGCATCACCGGCCATTCGATGGGCGGGCATGGCGCGCTGACCATCTTCCTGAAAAACCGGGATACCTTCCGGTCCGTCTCCGCTTTCGCGCCGATTGCCTCGCCGATGAACTGCCCATGGGGCGAAAAGGCGCTGACGGGCTATATCGGCGCTAACCGCGCGGCCTGGGCAGATTATGACGCCTGCGCGCTGCTGGAAAAGGGCGGCGCGGCGGACGCCACGATCCTGATCGACCAGGGCCTTGCAGACAATTTCCTGGACGGTCAGTTGAAGCCTGAACTCATGGAAGCCGCGTGCGAAAAGGTTGGGCAAAACCTCAACCTGCGCCGCCACGCGGGCTACGACCACAGCTATTTCTTCATCGCAAGCTTCATCGAAGATCACCTGCGCCATCACGCATCAGCCCTCAAGTAGGACAACAACCATGCTTCGCCTTGCCCTCGCCGCCCTGATAGCTCTCTCGAGCCTCACCCTGCCAGCCTATGCCCACCGGGACCCCGAAATCGCGGGCTTCATCCAAGTGGATGGCGGCAAGATCTGGTACCGGCTCAATGGGCGGGAGCATCTGCGCAAGCGCCCGGCGATCATCGTGATGCATGGCGGCCCTGGCGGCACGCACCGGGGCAACATGCCCTACGTGTCGCTGGCGGACGAATATCCGGTAATCCTCTATGACCAGCTGGGGACCGGCAATTCGGAGCGCCCGAACAACCCGGCCAACTGGCGCGTAGAACGGTTCGTGGCGGAGATTGACCATATTCGCGAAGCACTGGAACTGGATGAAGTGATTATCGCAGGCCACAGCTGGGGCGGCACGCTGGCGGCTGAATATGCCGTCAGGAACCCCAAGGGCCTGAAGGCTGCGATCCTGTCGAGCCCGCTGATCTCCACCCACCAGTGGCTGGCGGATAACCAGGAATGGATCGACCAACTGCCACCTGATATCGCGGCCACCATTCGAAAGCATGAAGCCGAGGGCACCACCAACCACCCGGATTATCGGGCTGCGGAAGCCGCTTTCTATGCCCGGCACATGTGCCGCACCGAAGGCTGCCGCACCAGCCGCTACCGCGTGGACGGCCCGAACTGGAACCCGGTGATGTATGAAACCATGTGGGGCCCGACTGAGTTTTTCGCGCCCGGCACGTTGAAGGATTATGACATCAGCCCCAAGCTGCCGACCGTCAAGGTGCCGACGCTGATGATCTGTGGGGAGTTCGACGAAGCCGCCCCCAAAAGCTGCCGCAGGTTCGCGGGCATGATTCCGAACGCCAAGGCTGTGATTGTCCCGGGTGCCGGGCACGCCACCATGGGCGACAATGAAGAATTTTACATGATGGCGCTGCGGATTTTCCTGAAGGGCCTTGAGGGTTAGGCCCTGGCCGGCCTAGCGGCCAACCACATAGGTACGGCCAACATCAACCGATATGCACAACAGGTGCGCGAGGTTGCCGTCACTGTCCGCCAGTGGGAACAAGGCGTTTTCTGTCACCACGGCGTCGCGGCCAAAGGGGGCCAATTCAAACAGGTAGAAGACGGGCGCTCGCCTTTTCAGGCACAGGCCATATATTTCGCCCCGCCAATCAAGCTCTTCGGGCGTTTCGCTCAGGAGCATCCCTGTATAGTCCTTGCCCAGCAAGTCAGCCACGCCGGACCCGAACAGGCGAATGCGAAAGTCTTTCCCGCCATCAAGGATATCCACAAGATAGATTTGGGACAGATAGCGGGTCATCAGCGCGGGGTGAAGCTCCGACTTCAGCGGAAACTCCCGATCGCCTTTCTTCTCCTTCCACAGCTTGAAGATCGCTTTCGGACCGGCCGTCTGCGGATGGTCCAGTTCTCTTGAGGGCTTGTTTGGCGCACCAAAGAGAAAGTCCGAACTATCGTCCCGGTTGGCCAAATCCTGAACCCTTCCTGCCGTTGTCTGCGCGTTACTGTCGTTCAAGGCTGGCATGATTGTTCCGGCCTTGCAATAGCTATACGTGAAACGCCTGTCTGTCAGATCAGCCTGACAACAAAAAGGGCCGCAACCAACCGGATGCAGCCCTTTTCATCTATTTCAGACTGGCTTACTCGCCGAACACGCGTTTGAAGATCGTATCAACATGCTTGGTGTGGTAATCCATGTTGAAAAGCTCGTCCAGCTGGGCTTCAGACACCTTCGCCGTCACTGTCTTGTCGGCCTTCAGAAGGTCAAGAAGCTGCAGTTCACCGCGGCTGTCCCACACCTTCATGGCGTTTTCCTGCACCAGACGGTAGGCGTCCTCGCGGCTCACACCAGCCTGCGTCAGCTCCAGAAGCACACGCTGGCTGTTTGGCAGGCCGCCCATCTTGTTCATGTTATCGAGCATGTTCTCAGGGTACACCAGCAGCTGGTCCATCACGTTGGTCAGGCGCGCGAGGGAGAAGTCCAGAGCAACAGTAGCATCAGGGCCGATATAACGCTCAACAGACGAGTGGGAGATATCCCGCTCGTGCCACAGCGCCACGTTTTCCATCGCCGGGATCGCCATCGCGCGAATGTAGCGCGCCTGGCCCGTGAGGTTTTCGGTCAGGATCGGGTTCTTCTTGTGCGGCATTGCGCTTGAACCCTTCTGGCCTTTCGAGAAATACTCCTGGGCTTCAAGAACTTCGGTGCGCTGAAGGTGGCGCACTTCCACCGCCAGGCGCTCGATACAGCTGGCGACAACACCCAGCACCGCAAAATACATGGCGTGGCGGTCACGCGGGATCACCTGCGTGGAAACAGGCTCAACCTCAAGGCCCATTTTCTCAGCCACATATTCTTCAACGAACGGGTCGATGTTGGCGAAGGTGCCCACAGCACCGGAGATCGCACAAGTTGCCACTTCCTTGCGCGCCATTTTCATGCGTTCGAGGCAGCGGTCAAACTCGGCGTAAGCTTGCGCCATCTTGAGGCCGAAGGTTACCGGCTCGGCGTGGATGCCGTGGCTCCGGCCGATACAAACGGTGTATTTATGCTCTTCCGCGCGGCGCTTCAGGACAACCAGCAGCCTCTCAAGATCGTCGATGATGATGTCAGCAGCCTGCACCAGCTGAACCGAAAGGCAGGTATCCAGAACGTCAGAGGACGTCATGCCCTGGTGCACGAAACGCGCTTCGTCACCCACATGTTCCGCAAGGTTCGTCAGGAAGGCGATCACATCGTGCTTCACTTCGCGCTCGATCTCGTCGATGCGTGCAACCTCGAACTTGCCGCGCTCCCATACAGCCTTGGCGGCTGCTTCAGGGATACGGCCAAGTTTGGCGTTGGCGTCACAGGCGTGGGCTTCAATCTCGAACCAGATACGGAACCGGTTTTCCGCTTCCCAAATGTCGGTCATTTGCTTGCGGGAATAACGAGGGATCATGGGGCGCGCTCCTCAGGGGGAAATGGTCAAAAACAAAATCTGCCGGTCACCTATCAGAAAGCACGCCTGACCGCAAGTTTCCTTGACACTTCAGCCCCGCCACCAGAGCATAGCAGCACCGCATCTTCGGGGAGGGTTAGCATGCGTTTTCTGATAGCCGCACTATGCACAGCAGTTTTTGCCACGATTGCTTCTGCCGAAAACATTTACATCAACAATGTCACCGTTCTGTCTATGGACGGCGAAACAGTACATGCGAAAGCCACTGTGGTCGTAAGCGGCAACCGCATCCTTTCAGTCGGCGACCCAAAGGACGCCGTCGTCTTTCGGCATCTGGACCATCAAATCGACGGCACGGGCAAATATCTGATCCCGGGCCTAGCGGAAATGCATGGTCACCTGCCCGCCTCTGGCTGGGACAAGGACCGCACAGAAGAAACCCTGTTCCTCTATCTCGCGGGCGGTGTCACCACCGTGCGCGGCATGTTGGGGGGCCCGGTGCAGTTTGAGCTACGCGAGAAAATCAAGGCTGGCCAGATCGCTGGGCCGACGCTTTATCTCGCCGCCCCAAGCCTGAATGGCCGCAGCGTTAGTTCGCCTGAAGAAGGTGAGCAGAAACTGCGCCTCTATGCCAGCCAGGGCTGGGACCTGCAGAAAATCCATCCGGGGCTGAGCCTACCGGAATATGACGCCATCGCGCATGCGGCCAACGAACTCGGTTTCCCCTTCGGCGGGCATGTTCCCGCAGACGTGGGCATCGAACGGGCGCTGGAAGCTGGCCAGATTTCTATCGACCATATGGACGGCTATCTGGAATGGCTGGGCGGCTACACGAAGGAACTGACGGAGGAGGATTTCGCCCGTGCGGTGGCAATCACCAAGGCAAGCGGCACTTGGATTGTACCAACACAGGAGCTGTTCAACACCTTCTACAGCCATGGCGACGGCTACCCCGTGCTGACTGACGAACAGGTAAAAGCCTTGCTGGCCCGGCCCGAGAATGCCTATGTGGCGCGTGCCATGCTGGCGCGGTGGGAGCAGACGGCGCGGTCGGCCACGCCGAACCCTGTGGCGAGCCAGAACCGACAGCGGCTCTTGAAGGCCTTTGCGGACGGCGGCGTGAACCTTGCGCTTGGCTCAGACGCGCCGCAGACCTTCTCGGTACCAGGTTTTTCCATATGGCGGGAGATTGAGGTGATGGTGGAAGCCGGCTTGACCCCCGCCCAGATCCTTGAGATGGCAACTGCAGCACCGGGGCGTTATTTCAAGGATAAAGACACCTTCGGGACGGTGACCGTTGGCGCCCGTGCGGATTTGATCCTGCTGGACGCCAACCCGCGCGAAGATGCTATGAACCTGACCAAGCAGGCGGGGGTGGTGGCCGCTGGGCACTGGTACAGCCGGGAAGCGATTGATGCGCGGCTATCTGAGATCGCCGCGCGTCACGCCAACTAGGTGCCGTTCAGAAGGGCGATAAAATCGCTGCGCCAGCGTGAGATGGGATTTCGGGCCAGGTTTGCATTCTGGAAGCAGGCGTCGCCCGACACTTCCTTGCCGATCCAGGCGGGGCGCTCGAAATATTCGTCTTTCGCCTGAAGTTCAATCTCGGCGAGCCAGAGGCCTTCATTGTCCCCCTTGAACACGTCAATCGCCCAGACATGCTTGCCGGACTTGACGCTGTGGCGCGTTTTCCTGACCGGTTCCTCAAGCGCGTTATCGATCAGGGTCAGGGCTTCGGCGTCCGAAAGCTTGCGCTCAATCTCATAGCGGGCAATGCCCTTGCCCACCTTGACTGTCATCACATAGCCGCCTTCATAGCGGCGTACCCGCAACGACCTGCCGTCCTCGCGCATGATATACCACTGGGAAATGTTTTTTCCGTCCTTGAGGTCCAGAATACCGGGCCGCACCAGGAATTTGCGCTCGATTTCAATCACGGTTTGATCTTGCCCGCCCGCAGGAAACAGATATGCAGCGCGTTGGCATAGCCGGGCGGAATATCGGAAATTCTGGCAATGCCCTTGGGCCCCTTGAATTCGGCCCACTTATGCTCATTGGAAAGCTTGATCTCGATATCCTTGGCCTTGTCCGGTAGCTGGGCGGTGAACACCAGCACAAGCCGATCACCAAGTGTCGGGTGATGCTTCACCCAGCTGGACACAAATTCGAAATTCTTGGCTTTGAGGCCTGCCTCTTCCTTCATTTCGCGCTTGAGCGCCTTGAAGAGATCCTCGCCGCTTTCAACCTTGCCGCCAGGCAGATCAAACAGACCGCTGGACTTGCGCATCACCAGCGCTTTTCCGTTGGCGGACATCAGGACAACCTTGGCCGATACCGGCAGGTCTTCCTCTAGCTCCTTGCGGCTGGACTTAACTTGTTCCCAATACATCAAACTTCCTTAAATCGGGGGCTTTCCGGGCATTCTGTTCGAGCCGGTATCTATAGTAACCCCAAATCCTTAAAACTTGCCTGCCCTGATTTTCCGACAATGATATGGTCATGAACCTTGATACCAACGCGGTGGCAGGCGTCTGAAATTTCCTTTGTCATCTGGACATCGGCGTGGCTTGGTGCCGGGTCACCCGACGGATGATTATGAACGAGTATAAGGGCGCCCGCTTCAAGTTCAAGGCCGCGCCGCACCACTTCCCGCGTATAGACAGCGGTACGGTCAATCGTGCCGTCCGACAGCACCTCATCGGCGATCAGCGCATTCTTGCGGTCCAGGAACATCAACCGGAACTGTTCGCGCGGGATGTTACCCATGGCACCTTGCAGATACCCCTGTACCGCCGCCCAGTTGTTCATTACCGGCTTGCCAGTAGCTTCCGCCCGGCTCAGGTATAGCGCGGAGGCCTGTACGGCCTTGATCGCGGCGATCGCGGTGTCTCCCAGCCCCTTGATTGTGCGAAGCTTATCCACGTCGGCGCTCAGCACAGCTGCGTAGCTGCCGAACCGGGCGATCAGGTCCTTGGCGAGAGGTTTGACGTCACGGCGGGGAATACCCAGAAACAGGATCAACTCAAGAAGCTCATAGTCGGCGAGCGCGTCCGGCCCGCCCTTCAGGAAGCGCTCCCGAAGCCTGGACCGGTGGCCCTTGACGTGATCCTTGTTGTCCGTATCCCCCATCCGGTCCCTGTACGCTAGACGCCGTCGTAAGGGGGGCAGAACCACCCTTTTGGCGACTTGGTGAAGACTTCATAGCCATCCTCGGTAACAGCCAGCGTATGCTCGAACTGCATCGACAGTGTCTTGTCGCGGGTTACCGCCGTCCAGCCGTCCGCGAGGACCTTGGAGCCTGGCTTGCCCGCGTTCACCATGGGTTCAATGGTGAAGAACATGCCGGGCCTGAGCTCGGGGCCGGTACCCGGCTTGCCGAAATGCATCACGCTTGGCTCGTCATGGAATACGCGGCCAATGCCGTGGCCGCAGAAGTCCCGCACCACACTATAGCGGTGGGCTTCCACGTGGGTCTGGATGGCATGGCCGATGTCGCCCAGGCGTGCGCCCGGCTTGACGGCTTCAATACCCTTCCACAAGGCCTCGAAGGTCACCTGGCACAGGCGCTGCGGCAGCAGCTTTGGCTTGCCAACAAAGAACATGCGGCTGGTGTCACCATACCAGCCGTCCAGAATGACCGTTACATCGATATTGAGGCTGTCGCCTTCCTTCAGCTTCTTCGGGCCAGGGATGCCGTGACAGATCACATGGTTGATCGAGGTGCAGATGGACTTCGGGAAACCGCGATAATTCAGCGGCGCCGGGATGGCCTTGTGATCCAGAATGAATTCATGGCACAGCCTGTCCAGCTCTTCTGTGGTCACGCCTGCCTTCACGTATGGGATGATATAATCCAGCGTCTCGGCGGCCAGCTTGCCTGCAGCGCGCATGCCCTCAAAAGCTTCAGGGCCATGGATCTTGATTGCACCCGTGCGTGCTTCGGGCACGTCAACCGCATCTACATAATTCATCATCAAATTCCCGCATCGATCACTGGTCGATCATTGGCGCCGCTAGAAGCCCAAAGGCATCGGGCGATCTACCCGGATACCGTCTGTCGACAGATCACATACATAACACAAAGTTTCAACGCCCGCCTCTCTGGCGTCCTTTAGCGTTGCCGCATACGTCGGATCAATATCCGCCGCGGGCGCAAAAGACAAGCAATCACCGCGCTGCACAAGGTAAAGCATGACGGCCCGGTGGCCTTCAGCCACCATATCCATCAACTCGCGCAGGTGCTTGGTGCCGCGTGCTGTCACCGCGTCAGGGAACTGGGCGTCGTCTCCAACCCTCAGGGTCACATTCTTGACTTCAACAAAACACAGGTTGGCTGCACCGGCTTTTTCAGGTCTTTCAAGAAGGATGTCAATGCGGCTGTTCTTACCGTATTTCACTTCGCGACGCAGGCTTGCGTACCCTACAAGTTCGGGGATTATGCCGCCCAAGATAGCCTCTTCCGCCAACTTGTTTGGGTGGCTTGTGTTGATGCCCACCAGATGGCCGTCGACCTCCACCATTTCCCAACGCCAGTCCAGCTTGGCCTTGGGGTTGGTGTTGGGCGACAGGTAAACCCGACTGCCAGGTTCCTTGCAGCCTGTCATGGAACCTGAGTTGGCACAGTGCGCCACAACCACACTGCCGTCCGGCAGTTCCACATCCGCCAAGAAGCGCTTGTAGCGTTTAATCAGGCGGCCTTCTGTTAATGCATTATTGAAAATCATGCCAGCACCCTATCCAGTCAAATGTATGCAATCAAGCCCACCAGCGAATTCTTGCCAGGATGGGATGCAGGCCATAGCGATCACAAAATAGTTGATGAAAGTGATACCAAATTGTCGACAATATGATATGAAACATCACGACAAAGTTCTGAGTCACACGGAAAACGAGGAAAACAGGGAGGGTACGCAGCACCAACTTTATATCCATTTGCACAAGAGCCACACCCATTTGGTTGCTTATCTGCAACACTTTGACTTGATGGTCAGCATTGTTGTGAAGCGACCGATGAAAAAATATTCTCATCAGGTGCTGGCTATGCAAACTAAGGCTTTGGACGCACTATCCAATTCAGATGCCCAGCACGGACGGCATCGCGCGTTTCCCAAAGTTGCTTATAAAAATAGAAGCTGCGTACTTCGAATGAGGAAATTCACCATGAAAAACACTTGGTTTAACCATAGCGCATGCCTGATCGCGGGCTGTTCTGCGCTGGCCCTTTCCGTAGGCGCCAATGCACAGAGCGCCAGCGGCGACTTCATGCTTGAAGAAATCGTTGTTACCGCCCAGAAGCGGGAACAAAGCCTTCAGGACGTTCCGATCTCCATCTCCGCACTGAGCGGTGACAAGATCAACACATTTGCAGCCGGCGGCGAAGACATCCGCCTGCTGTCATCCCGCGTGCCCGGCCTGAACGCTGAATCGTCCAACGGTCGCGTTGCACCGCGCTTCTATATCCGCGGTCTCGGCAACACCGACTTCGACCTGGCGGCGTCCCAGCCGGTATCCGTGGTTGTTGACGAAGTTGTACAGGAAAACGTGATCCTGAAAAGCTTCCCGCTTTTCGACGTAGAGCGTGTTGAAGTCCTCCGTGGCCCGCAAGGCACGCTGTTTGGTCGCAACACGCCAGCAGGTATTATCAAGTTCGATACCCGCAAGCCAACCCAGGAAGCGGAAGGGTATCTGTCCGCAAGCTATGGCTCCTACGGCACAGGCACTGCAGAATTCGCCCAAGGCGGCGGCATCAGCGAGAAACTCTCTGCTCGCCTGTCCCTGATGTATTCTCGGCGCGATGACTATATCGACAATGCGTACCTTGAAGAAGACAACGCTCTTGGTGGTTTCGAAGAATTCGCAGGCCGATTCCAGCTGTTGTTTGAGCCAACTGACACGTTTAGTGCCCTCGCCAACGTTCACTTCCGCAGCCTGACCGGTACCAGCTCGATCTTCCGTGCAAACATCCTGACCCAAGGCAGCAACAAGCTGAACAGCAACTTTGACCGCAAGACTGTCTATTTCGGTGATGATCACGGCAACCCACAGGAATATGACAGCTGGGGCACGTCGCTGAAACTCGTTAAAGACTTCGACAATGAGATGACCCTGACGTCCATCACAGCTTATGAGACCACCAACGGCTCCAGCCTTGGGGATATCGACGGCGGTAACCCGGACGGACCAGGGTTCATTCCGTTCCAGTCCACATCACGTGACGGTCTGACAGACCTGGACCAGTTCACGCAAGAACTTCGTCTGTCCCAGCAGGCGACGGACCAACTGTTTTACCAACTTGGCTTCTTCTTCTTCGATGGTGACTTCACGATCAAGACAGAGCCGTTCTTCACGAACTACTCTACCGTTCGCCACCAGAACCAGACCTGGGCTGTATTCGGTCAAGTCGCTTACGACGTGACTGCCGACACCACCCTGACGGTTGGTATGCGATACACGGACGACGAAAAAACTGCTGATGCCCTGTCCGGTGCCTTCGACTTCGGCTTTACCGATACGTTCGTGCCGCTTGACCAAGTCGCGGTTGACGGTTCGCGTGTTAGCTGGGATGCAGCTATTAACCACGTGCTGAACGACGATGTATCCATCTATGCCCGTGTTGCTTCCGGCTTCCGTGCTCCAACGATCCAGAGCCGTGACATCGCCTTCCCAGGCGCTACGGACTTCAACGTGGCGACGACCGCACCTGAAGAAACCATCATGTCCTACGAAGCTGGTTTCAAGGCAACACTTGCCGACAACCGTCTGCGCTGGAACGGTGCTGTCTTCTATTATGACGTATCCGACCTCCAGGTTACCGCAGTTGGCGGTTCTACAAACAGCGTGAGCCTGCAGAGCCTCGATGAAGTAATCGGCTATGGCTTCGAAACTGATATCGAGTGGCTGGCGTCCGAGAACCTGACCCTTACTGCAGGCCTTGGTTATGCCCACACTGAAATCAACGACACCGGCATTCGCATTGCGACATGTAGTTTCGACCAATGTACCCTTCAGGACATTGAGAACAGCAATGCTGATGGTGATTTCGGCGCTGTTATCGACGGCAACCCACTGCCACAGGCTCCAGACTGGACGGTTAATTTCACTGCTGACTATCACCGTGAGATGGGCGACGGCGAATTCTTCGCATTTGTTGATTTCGCCCTTCAAGGCGACACCAACATGCTGCTTTATGAAGCAACTGAGTATCGCACCAGCGGCACGTTCGAATTGGGTGCACGCATGGGTTACCGCTTCGGTGAAGCGCTGCAGCACGAAGTATCCATCTTCGGCCGCAACATCACCAACGAAGCCAACCTCAAGGGTGTGATCGACTTCAACAACAACACGGGCTTTGTGAACGCACCGCGCGTGTTCGGTATCGGTCTTTCCACTCGCTGGTAAGCTGGCCTGAAATCAAATCTGCGGAAACGGGGGCTTTTGCCCCCGTTTTCTTTTTCCCGCGCTTGTCGCAGGCACAAAAAAAGCCCGGCTCATGGCCGGGCTTTTGCTTTTCAAGAAGCTCGCGCCCTAAGGCACCAGCTTCACCGAATGGGCGCCGTCTACCGGCAGCGCCACGCCAGTGGTGAAGCTTGATGCCGGGCTCGCCAGCATCAGCATCGGCGGCACCAGTTCTGCAAGCTCACCCGCGCGGCGGGCAGGCGTCATGGCCAGCATCTGCTGCCCACGCTCTGTATTGAGGCCCTCTTCGTTGATCTCGGTCACAAAAAAGCCCGGGCACAAGGCATTCACGCGGATACCGTAGCGCTGCCATTCGATCGCCATGGCTTTGGTCATCTGAATGACACCCGCCTTGCTGGTGGAATAGCTCAGGTGCTGGTTGGTCACACCAAGCCCCAAAATCGATGCCGTGTTGATAATGCTGCCCTTCAGGCCCGCGCTGATCATGTGCTTGGCGGCTGTCTTGCCGACACGCCACATGCCCTTGAGGTTGGTGTCCAGCATGTGGTCCCACTGCTCTTCCGTTTCCTCAAGCGCCCTCACCTGGTGGCCAACACCTGCGTTCGCGCAAACAACAGTTGGCGTGCCCAGCTGGTCTTCAGCGTCTGTGAAGGCCGCTTCAACGCTTGCGGTATCCTTCACGTCCATCGACAGCGCCAGCGTGCGGCGACCTGTCTCTGACGCGATGTCCTTGGCCAGATCCTCGATCCGGTCTAGCCGGCGGGCGCACAGCACCACGTCGGCTCCTGCGCGCGCCAGCGCCCGGGCGAACTCCGCCCCAATGCCAGAAGATGCGCCAGCCACCAGAGCCACCTGCCCTTCAAGGCTGAAAAGACCGTTCAGATAATTATTGCTCATCATTCTCTCCCTTAGCCCGCATTTTCGCGGTCATAGTCGGCGAAGCTTTTACCGGCTTCGGCAAGTTCTTTCAGGAGCGGTGCCGGCTGCCACCAGCGCGGGCCGAATTTCTCCTGGAATTCCATAATCTTGGCATAGACATTCTTGAGCCCGAGTGTGTCGGCATAATGCATCGGCCCGCCACGGTAGCGTGGGTAGCCATAGCCGTTCACATAGACCACATCGATGTCGCTGGCGCGGTAAGCTTTGCCCTCGCCCAGGATCTTGGCACCTTCATTGATCAGCGCCATCATGCAGCGCTCAACAATATCCTCCGCCGGGATAGGCTTGCGCTCAATGCCCAGCTTGGCGCTTTCTTCCTCGATGATCGCCATCACCTCAGGGTCTGGCTGTGGCGTCCGGTCACCTTCGGCATATTTGTAGATTCCCTTGCCAACCTTCAGGCCCTTACGGCCCTGCTCCACCAGGCGGTCCACCCAGTCATAGGCTTTGGTCTCGTAGTTCTCGCGTCCCATGCCCTGACGGTTGAGGTAGCCGATATCAACGCCCGCCATGTCAGACATGGTCATCGGCCCCATCGGCATGCCGAAGTTATAAAGCGCCGCGTCGACTTCCTCTGGCTTGGCGCCCTCGATAACCGCGAGCGATGCTTCCCGGCCGTAAGGCGACAGCATGCGGTTGCCGATAAAGCCGTGGCATACGCCCGCGACCACGCCCACCTTGCGGATGGTTTTGGCCAGATCCACACAAGTGGCCAACACATCGTCAGCTGTTTTCTCAGCGCGGACAATCTCAAGAAGGCGCATCACATTGGCGGGCGAGAAGAAGTGCAGGCCCAGGACGTCTTCAGGACGCTTGGTAATGGCTGCAATCTCATCCACATCAAGGTAAGACGTGTTACTGGCCAAAATGGCGCCTGGCTTTGCCACGCGGTCCAGCTCGGTGAACACCTTCTTCTTGATCTCCATGGTCTCGAACACGGCCTCGATGATCAGGTCGCAGTCGCTGAGGTCATCATAATTGAGCGTGCCAGTAAACTGGCCCATCAGGCCTTCGACCTGCTCGGCGGTCAGCTTGCCTTTGGCGGCCGAACGCTCATAGTTCTTGCGCACCACACCAAGGCCGCGATCAAGCGCCTCCTGCTGCACTTCAAGGATGGTCACCGGGATACCCACATTGGCAAAGTTCATGGCAATACCGCCGCCCATGGTGCCAGCGCCGATGATGCCAACTTTCTTGATGTCGCGGCGCGGTGTTTCTTTGGTGATGCCCGGAATGCGGCTGACCTGGCGGTCGGCAAAGAACATATGCTGCAATGCCTTGGCCTGCGGGTTCCTGGCGCATTCCTGGAACAGCTCACGCTCGCGCTTCAGGCCTTCCGCAAGCGGCATGGAAACGGCGGCTTCAACACACTGGATGCAGCGCTCTGGCGCGAAATAGCCGCGCGTCTGTTTGGCGACAGACTTCCTGACACCCGCAAAAAACTCAGGCCCGAAGGCTTCACCGTCAATTTCAATCTCGCCGGTGCGGCGGGGCGGCTTGCCAACGGCATGCTCAGCCGTCGCAATCGCGGCTTCCACCAGATCACCGTCCGTGATTTCATCCAGCACGCCCCACTTCAGCGCTTCACGCGCTTTCACGTGGCGGCCGCTGAGGATCGCATCGATGGCGTTCGCCGGTCCGGCAATGCGCGGCAGGCGCTGGGTGCCGCCCGCGCCCGGCAGGATGCCCAGATGTACTTCCGGCAGGCCGATCTTGGCGCTTTCAACAGCCACCCGGTAGTGGCAGCTGAGGGCCACCTCAAGGCCGCCGCCAAGGGCAGTGCCGTGGATCGCGGCCACCACGGGCTTTTCCATGGCTTCAATCTGGTTCACCACGTCGGGAAGGTGTGGTTCTTTCGGCGGCGCACCAAACTCACGGATGTCAGCACCGGCGATAAAGGTGCGCCCCGCGCAGGCGATCACAATGGCATCGACGCTGTCGTCAGCCGCCAGGGCCGTCATCTGGCTTGAAAGCCCCTCGCGCACGCTGTGCGACAAGGCATTCACCGGCGGGTTGTCGACCGTCAGCACCGCCACGCGGCCATGCATTGCTTTTGAAACTGTCGTCATCACTCTTCCCCTTCAGGTCTAATTCTCTAAACGCGTTCCAGCACCATCGCGATGCCCTGCCCCACGCCGATGCACATGGTAGCAAGGCCGTAGCGGGCCTTCTGTTCCACCAACTCGTGCGTCAGTGTCAGCGCAAGCCGCGCACCAGACATCCCCAGCGGGTGGCCAAGGGCGATGGCGCCCCCATTGGGGTTCACATGCGGTGCATCATCACTGAGGCCAAGTCCCCTCAAACATGACAGGGCCTGGGCTGCAAACGCTTCGTTAAGCTCAATTATGTCGATATCCGTGAGCGCCAAGCCCAAACGCGACAATAATTTCTGTGTGGCGGGCACCGGGCCATAGCCCATGGTGCGTGGCGGCACCCCCGCGCTACACATGCCGACAACCCGCGCCATCGGCGTCAGGCCATAGGTTTTCACGGCCTCTTCGCCAGCGATCAGTATGGCTGCGGCGCCGTCATTGGTGCCGGAGGCGTTCCCTGCGGTCACCGTGCCGCCTTCACGGAACGGGGCCCGCAAACCCGCGAGCGCTTCCATGGTGGTGCTACCGCGCGGGTGTTCATCTTTCGCGACAACAAGCGGGTCACCCTTGCGCTGCGGTATGGTCACCGGCGCGATCTCACGTTCAAACCGCCCACTTTCCTGTGCCGCCTTGGCCCGCATCTGCGAACGGTAGGCGAACGCGTCCTGGTCCTCGCGGCTGATCCCCATGTCTTCGGCCAGGTTCTCTGCGGTTTCCGGCATGCTATCGGTGCCATATGCGGCCTTCAACGCCTTGTTGACAAAACGCCAGCCGATCGTGGTGTCATAAATTTCCGCGTTGCGGTCAAACGCGCTCGTGGCCTTTGCCATCACGAAGGGCGCGCGGGACATGCTCTCCACACCGCCTGCAATCGCAAGCCCCGCCTCGCCCGTCATCACCGCGCGCGCGGCCAGGCCCGTGGCCTCAAGGCCGGATCCGCACAGCCGGTTCACTGTGGCGGCGGGCACATCCTGCGGCAGGCCAGCCAGAAGTGCTGCCATACGGCCGACATTTCGGTTGTCTTCTCCCGCCTGGTTGGCGCAGCCGAAATAGATGTCGTCCACCTTGGACCAGTCAACGCCTTCATTCCGTGCCATAAGCGCCTTTATGGGGTGTGCCGCAAGGTCATCCGCCCGCACAGACGACAGCCCACCGCCATAGCGACCAATGGGTGTCCTGATACCATCACAAATATAAGCCGTTTTCATCTGCAGCCCTCCGCCCGAAAAAAGATCGATAATTATTTAAGGCCTAAAGTAAATCCTGCTGTCCAAATTGCCAGCGTCAATTGCGGTTCAATTTGCCCGCGGTTCATTGCCTTTTTAATCGGCCGTATTAATTATAGGTCGAAGACTGCATTCGACGAGGGGAAGGACCAAAAATGGCACTCGACCAGGAAACACTCGACCAACTGCTGGAAACCCTGCGCCGGTTTGTACATGAGCGCCTGATCCCCCTTGAGCGCCAGGTTGCGGACAGTGACCGCATCCCTGATGACATTGTAGAGGAGATCAAGGAACTTGGCCTTTTCGCCCTGACAATCCCTGAAGAATTTGGCGGACTTGCCCTGAACATGCGCGAAGAAATTGAAGTTGCCATGGTGATCGGCGAGGCGGCACCCGCTTTCCGGTCCCTGTTCGGCACCAATGTGGGCATCGGCAGCCAGGCCATCGTGATCGACGGAACCCCGGAACAGAAAGCCAAATACCTGCCCCAGCTTGCGAGCGGTGATCTTGTCGGCTCCTTCTGCCTGACCGAGCCTGAAGCGGGCTCAGACGCCGGGTCCTTGCGCACAAGTGCAGTGAGGGACGGCGATCACTATGTGATCAATGGCACCAAGCGCTACATCACCAACGCGCCATACGCCGGCCTTTTCACCGTGATGGCGCGCACCGACGCGAACAGCAAAGACGCCCGCGGCGTTTCCGCCTTCCTGATAGAAAAAGGTACACCGGGGCTTTCGGTTGGTGCACCCGAAAAAAAGATGGGCCAGCAAGGCGCGCCCGTGGCCGACGTGGTGTTCGACAATTGCCGCGTGCCGGCCGAGAACATCATCGGCGGCGTTGAGAACATGGGCTTCAAGACCGCCATGAAGGTGCTGGACAAGGGCCGCCTGCATATCTCGGCGGTGTGCGCAGGCCTCGCCACGCGGATGCTGGCGGATGCAGTACGCTACACCAAGGAACGCACGCAGTTCGGCAACTGCATTGCCGATTTCCAGCTGATCCAGGCCATGATCGCCGACAGCGAGACCGAGATTTACGCCGCCAAATCCATGATCCGCGATGCCGCCGCCGCCCGCGACCGGGGCGAAAACACCAAACGCAAGGCATCGTGCGCGAAGCTGTTCGCGTCCGAAATGGTGGGCCGCGTGGCTGACAGGGCCGTGCAGATGTATGGCGGCGCGGGTTATATCGCCGACTATGGTATCGAACAGCTGTACCGAGATGCGCGCCTGTTCCGGATTTATGAGGGAACAACCCAGATCCAACAACTGATTATCGCCAAGGATGTGATCGCACACACCGAATAAGCGGGCAAAATTTTATGGCTTGACCTTGGACCTTGCTCAAACCCTACCATAGGGGGCGAAAGCAAGTTCAAGGATCAAACCATGACCAGTTGCCACGCACACGATAGTCTCAACTCGCCTGACGGCCAGACAGTCCATGATCCCGTTTGCGGGATGACCGTTGACCCGGGCACGACAGCGCATAAAAGTAGCCATCAAGGCGAGGCCTATTTCTTCTGCAGCGCCCACTGCAAGAAGAAGTTCGATACAGACCCTGAATCATACAAGGATGGCCCACCGGAGGCTGAGCCGATGCCTGAAGGCACGCTCTACACCTGCCCCATGCACCCGGAGATCGTTCAGGAAGGCCCGGGCAGTTGCCCCAAATGCGGCATGGCGCTGGAGCCTATGGGCATCCCCACAGGCGATGAGGGCCCCGATCCCGAATTTATCGACTTCCGCCGCCGCTTCTGGATCGGCACCCTATTCACCGTGCCGCTGTTCCTCTTGGCCATGGCGCCTTTCTTCGGGCTTGGGGCCATCCGTGAGGCGATTGGAGAGCGCACAGCAGCCTAGACCGAATTCTTGCTTGCAACCCCAGTTGTGCTTTGGTGCGGTTGGCCTTTCTTCGAGCGCGGCGTCCAGTCTGTCATCAACAAAAGCCTCAACATGTTCACGCTGATCGCAACCGGTACGGGCGCGGCTTATGCCTTCAGCGCGGTCGCCGTATTCGCGCCCGGCATTTTCCCTGCGGGCTTCCGGGGCGAAGACGGCCAGGTGCATGTCTATTTCGAGGCGGGCGCCGTGATCGTGGTGCTGGTGCTTCTGGGCCAGTTAATGGAACTGGGCGCCCGCAACCGCACAGGCGCCGCCATCCGCTCGCTCCTGGACCTGGCAGCCAAAACGGCCCGTGTTATCCGCGAAGACGGCAAGGAAGAGGAAATCCCGCTTGAAGACGTGGCGGTAGGTGACCGCTTGCGTGTTCGCCCCGGCGAGAAAGTGCCGGTTGACGGCAGCGTGCTTGAAGGCCATTCGTCGGTGGACGAGTCGATGATCTCCGGCGAGCCTGTACCGGTTGAGAAATCACAAGGTGATGCTGTCACCGGCGCTACGATCAACGGCAACGGCAGCCTGATCGTGGAAGCCAAGCGCGTGGGCAAGGACACCATGCTGTCACAAATCGTCGAGATGGTCGCAACCGCGCAAAGAAGCCGCGCACCGATCCAGAAACTGGCGGACGCAGTGGCGGGCAAGTTCGTGCCTTCCGTGATCGCCACCGCCGTGGCGGCCTTTATCGGCTGGGCCATCTGGGGCCCTTCGCCAGCCTTTTCCTATGCGTTGATCGCAGCCGTTTCCGTGCTGATCATCGCCTGCCCCTGCGCGCTTGGTCTCGCCACGCCTATGTCGATCATGACAGCCACCGGGCGTGGTGCACAAGCTGGCGTCCTGATCAAAAACGCTGAGGCCCTGGAGCGGTTTGCCAAGGTGGATACGCTGATCGTCGACAAGACAGGCACCTTGACAGTAGGCAAGCCCGAACTGACGGCCGTCCTGCCCACAGGCGACTTGTCGGAGGACGATGTGCTGCGGCTGGCCGCCTGTCTTGAACGCGGGTCAGAACATCCGCTTGCAGACGCGATTGTCAAAGGCGCGGAAACGCGCGATATCAAACTGCAGGACGCTGAGAAGTTCGAGGCCATAACCGGCAAGGGCGTCCGCGGCCTTGTGGACGGCAAGGCGGTGGCTCTGGGCAATAGCAGACTTCTTGAGGACATGGATGTTCAAGTGGGCGCGCTGGGCCAGGACGCGGACGCCCGCCGCGACCGGGGGGAAACCGTCATGTATCTGGTGCTGGACAGCCACGTTGCAGGCCTGATCAGCGTGGCAGACCCCATCAAGGAAACCACGGAAGAAGCCCTGAAATCCCTACACAAGGAAGGTCTCAGGGTCATCATGGCCACCGGCGACAACGCGCGAACCGCAAAGGCCGTCGCCGCCCGCCTCGGCATCGATGACATCCGCGCTGACGTACTGCCGGAAAACAAGGCGGCTCTGGTGAAGGAACTGCAGGAGCAAGGCTACCGCGTTGCCATGGCGGGGGATGGCGTCAATGACGCCCCTGCGCTTGCGCAGGCCGATGTTGGCATCGCGATGGGCACGGGTGCCGACGTGGCGATTGAAAGCGCCGGTTTCACGCTTGTTAAAGGCGACCTGCTGGGCATCGTGCGGGCGCGCAAGCTTGCGGTCGCGACCATGCGCAACATCAAGCAGAATCTGTTTTTCGCACTGGTTTATAATGCTGCGGGGGTGCCGATTGCGGCAGGGGTGCTATACCCGTTCCTGGGCATCCTGATTTCACCCATGTTCGCGGCGGCGGCCATGAGCCTGAGTTCGGTTTCGGTGATCACCAATGTGATCAGGCTAAGGAAGGCCCGTCTATAGCAGAACGCGGTAAATATTTCGTAAGCAATTGAAAGAAATACATTAATAGTCCGTCAACTTTCGTTTTCCATACTGAGGGCAGGTGCCCAACTTAGGAGACGTAAAGTGAACGACTTCGAAAAGCAGATGAAAGATTACCGCCTGACCACGGCGCACATCTATTACTACAGACCTGACTTCGAACGCCTGCTGCAGGAATATGTCTGGCAGGAACTGGATATCGCGCCACGCTTCCCCGTGCTGCGGAAATTCCTGGATTTCTGGGAAAAGAACCTGGACGGCAAGCTGCATTCGGTGCGCGTGGCCTCGCTGGAGCTGATCAAGCCCGCCGAGCTGAGGATGGCAGATACCCTGATCCTTCATTAGGTTTCGACCATAGTCGCAATTTTGTGATCACATTTTTATGGCTCCAGTGCTATATTCCACCCGTAAGGGCATTATGGGAGGAAATAAATGTCTCGTTTTGTGATCGCATTCGTGGCCGGCATGAGCCTGGCAACCCCGCTGCTGGCCGGTGACGCCATGACAGACCACCCGCAAAAGCTTTCGAAAGAGGAAATCGCGGGCAAGATTTTCGAGGACAAGCGCCTCATTGTCATGACCCACGAAGGCGAAGACGGACCCTACAAAACCGAAGACGTTGAAACCTTCCTCTCAACCGACAAGAAATTCGACAGCGGCATGTACCGTTCTGGCCCCGTGCGCATGACGCTTGAGCCCTACGGTGTTGACGAGTTCATGTATTTTCTGGAGGGCGGCGTGACGCTAACGTCCGCTGACGGCACAGTCACAGAGATCAAGGCTGGCGACGCCGTCACCATTGGCAAGGAATGGCGCGGCACCTGGGATACCAAGGGCTACACCAAGATCTATGTGATCTATTCCCCTATCCCGATGGGCGAGGAATAAGGGACAGCATCAGGGTGCGTCGGCCACCAGCTGGCGCACCGGATAGCCCGCAAAGCTTTTGCACTCGTCCAATACAGGCAGGGTATTCAGCTTCACGACACCGATCTCCGCGCTCAAGATTTCGTCAGAAAGATTCCTGAGCTGCGCCATGTCGCGCACCACTACACGCAACAGGTAATCAAACGTCGCGCCCAGCATGTAAGCGGAGACGATCTCTTCCTTTGATGCGATATAGGCATCGAATTTCTTGAAGTCCTCAGGGAAATGGCTCTCGAGCGTCACTTCCATGAAGGCAGAAAGCACGGGGCCGATCTTGTCGAGCGCCACGTCCGCCCGGTAGCTGGTGACATAGCCCTCTTCCTCAAGGCGACGGGTGCGGGTGAGGCAGGCGCTTGGGGACAGGGCCACCTTGTCGGCAAGTTCCTGATTGGTAATGCGGCCATTTTCCTGCAGGCAGGCCAAAATATTCAGGTTGATCCGATCAAGCTTCATGCTGTGTTTTCTCCCGTAGCGGATGGCCTTTGTTCCTTCCGCAGTTCTTGCGGCGCGCGGCCCAATTTCCGCAAATAATAGGGTCTTACCCCCGAACTTCCCTATTTCATTCTGGCCTGCCTATGGTTCCATGGAGCCAAGAAATTCAATATATGGTGAGCAAAATGCACGACATTGCCGGTCAAAGCCAGCAAAAGATTCACACACAGAAGATTCTTCACCCAGCAACCTCGATCTGCGCCCTAGAAGCCGATGGCCCGCGTAAAATCACGGGCGCGAACGGCATCCACATAACCGACGCCGATGGCCATAAGGTGATCGACGGTATCGCCGGCCTTTGGTGCGCCAACGTTGGCCACGGCCGGGCGGAAATTGCCGATGCCATGCGGGACGCGGCGCTTAGCCTCGATTATTTCCATACCTTCGGCGGCCACACAAACGACATGCAGGAAGCGCTGGCTGATGAGCTGATAGCTATGGCGCCGGAGGGCCTCAGCCATGTGTTCTACGGATGCTCGGGGTCCGACGCCAATGACACGCTGGTGAAGATTGCCTGGCAGTATAACGCCATGCGCGGCAAGCCCGACAAGCGCAAGATCATCTCGCGGTGGCAGGCTTATCACGGCACGTCCATCTCCACCGCAAGCCTGACGGGCCTGAAGGGGTTTCACAAGGCGTTCGGCCTGCCGCTCGATTTCGTCAGGCACACCGACTTTCCGCATTTCTATAGCCAGGCGACGGAAGGCGAAGACGAGGCCGCCTTCACTGCCCGCCTGCTGGACCGTCTGGAACAGCTAATCTTTGAGGAAGGCGCCGACACCATCGCGGCCTTCATCGGCGAACCGATCATGGGCGCAGGCGGTGTGGTGACGCCGCCCAAGGGCTACTGGCAGGGCGTGCAGGACATATGCCGTCGCCATGACATCCTGATCATTGCTGATGAAGTGGTGTGTGGTTATGGCCGTGCGGGCCATAGTTTCGGATCAGACCTCTACGGCATCAAGCCAGACATGATGGCCACCGCCAAGGGGTTGACCGCGGGCATCTTCCCCATGTCTGCGGCCTTTATCAGCCGCGATATCCACGACGTGATGCGGACGGCATCAAAGGAACTGGGCGGGTTTTCGCACGGCTATACCTACAGCGGCCACCCCGTGGGCGCCGCCGTGGCGCTCAAGGTGCTGGAGATCATGAAGCGCGAACGACTGGTGGAAAATGCCGCGACCACCGGCGCCTACTTGCACGACCAGCTGCGCGAAGCTTTCAAGGGGTACGCCCACGTGGGGGAAATTCGTGGTGCTGGCTTGGTCGCGGCCATTCAACTGATGGAGGATGCACCAAGCAAGACCTTCCTCGATCCCTCTCGCAAACTGGCGGCCAGAATTTCCGAAGACTGTTACCGGCGCGGACTGGTGATCCGGCCATTGCCAACGATGAATTCACTGGCCCTGTCGCCGCCGCTGACGCTGGGCCGCGATGATGTTGACGTGATCATCGATATTGCCAGGGCCGGTATCGAGGCGGTGATGGCGTCCGAAGCCTGACCCCCGAACACACAAAAGGCGGGCAAAGGCCCGCCTTTTCCCGGCGCTGAGGCGCCAGATTCTTCAAGCCTTACTCCAGGCCAACAACGTCCGCGTGGCTAAGCCCCAGAGCCTTTACAACACCATTGAAGAACTCAACCTCAAACGGGCTGACCCGGCCATCCGCCTTCAGGACTTCAGCAAGCGCAGACACGATCGAGCACCGTTCTGCCACGTCGGTATTGCCAACGAGCTTGCCCAGAACCTTTTCCAAGGAGCCTTCCTTGTAGAGCGCCGAATTGGCCGCTACGCGGATATCCTTTTCGCTCACGTCTTCGCCGACAGCATCCTTCAGAATCTTCTGGACGCTTGAGACTTCAAGACCTGCAACGTTACTGTCTGCTGCAGTAGCGCGCGACAGGGTCATGAACAGAGCTTCCCGGATTGCCTCTTTTTTATCGGCTTCGTTCAACTCTTTCCCGCGAAACAGCCCCGTGATGGTTTCCAGCTGCATTAGCGACATACTACCCCTCCGTTTAAAACCCTTAAGAAATTACGTAAATGCGATACCAACCCAAATCGGCAGGCGGGTCAAGTACCATCATGGAATTTTGGCAAAAGCCCAACAAAACACTTGATGTTATCGGGCCAGCCTGAGAGCTTTAGAGGAATCTCAACGGCATGAAAACAAAATATCGCTGCCTGTGGGAAAATATATGCCACATAACAAAAAATATATTCATATGGCGAAAATCTGATACTAGTGACAACACAGCTTTTTTGGTACCCAAGAATACAGTGTATTTGAGTAAGCCCATAATAATTAATGTGTTTTAGGAACACGAACAAGAATGACTTACACTTACGAATATCCCCATCCGGCGGTAACGACTGACATCGTCATCTTCACCGTCCGAGACGCCAAACTGAACCTCCTGTTGATCAAGAGGGGCATGGACCCGTTCAAGGGGTCTTGGGCCCTCCCGGGTGGCTTTGTCCGCATGGATGAAAGCCTGGACGAATGCGCCAAACGGGAACTTGAGGAAGAAGCCGGGTTGTCCGGCGTCTACCTGGAGCAGCTCTATACCTTCGGCAAGCCGGATCGTGACCCCCGTGAGCGGGTTATCAGCGTTGCCTACTACACATTGACACCGTCCGAGACCATGGAGCTTTCAGCCGGTACCGACGCGGAAGAAGCGCAGTGGTTCCCCGTCGACAAGTTGCCAGAGCTGGGGTTTGACCACCAGGAAATCATCGGTGTCGCGCGCGACCGGCTTTCGGCCAAGATGGAATATTCCACCATCGGCCTGCAGTTCATGCCGGATGAATTCACGCTGTCTCAGTTGCAGACCGTCTATGAACAGGCGATCGGCCGCGAACTCGACAAACGGAATTTCCGCAAGTGGATGCTGTCGCTCAACCTGATAGAAGAAACCGGCAAGAAATTTTCTCGCGGCGCCCACAGGCCTGCGATGCTTTACCGGATCATCGATCCCAAGAGCGTAAAGATTATCCGCTGAGTGTGACTGGGGGGTCGAGGCGGAAACGCCGTTGAAACGGAAACTTGGCAGAACATACCACCTACACAGCCTTTGTCTCCTATAGCCACAAGGACGATAAGTGGGCACGCTGGCTCCTTAGGGCGCTGGAAGCGTACCGTGTCCCCCGCCACCTTGTGGGCGCTGAGGGCACCAATGGAACCATCCCCCCCAAACTGACCCGCATCTTCCGCGACCGGGAGGAATTGGCTGCGGGCTCCTGCCTTGATGCAAAAATCCAGGACGCCCTGAAGCAAAGCCAGACGCTTCTGGTCGTGTGCTCTCCCAACGCTGTGCATTCCTATGGCGTCAACCAGGAAATCGAACTGTTCCGCCAGATGCGTGGCGACGAGCATATTTTCTACATCATCAAGGATGGCGAGCCGCGCGCGGAAGCCCGGGGCCTCGACCCCAAGCTGGAGTGTTTCCCCAAAGCCTTGATCGGCCACGACATGGAGACCGCAACACCCTATGGCGTGCCCCTCGCGGCGGATGCGCGGGCCAAGGGCGACGGCAGGAAAACGGCCCTCCTCAAGGTTGTGGCCGGCATTCTGGGCGTTAATCTGGACACACTGATCAGGCGCGACCTGCAGAGGCGCCAGCGGCGGCTGTGGAGCTTCATGGTCGCGGCCACGGCCGGCATGATGCTCACGACTGCGTTGGCAACCCAGGCTTACCTGGCATCACAGAAAGCCGAAGAAGCCCTTGCCCACGCCCGGCGGCAACAGGATGAAGCGGAAAGCCTGATCTCCTACATCGCTGACGACCTGGGTAGGCAGCTTTGGCGGCGCGGCCATTCCGACATCCTCAAGGCCATGTCGTCCCGCATCCTGGAGCATTATGACGGCATGAACAGCCCCGACATGGGTCCAATGGAAGTTGCCCGCAAGGTCCGCGGTCTTGCCATGCTGGCCCGGACACAACTTTTCAAGGGTGACACATCAATCCTTGCCGACAGGGTGGAAGGCCTTCGCCTTGAGACGCTTGAGGTCATAAAGAAGAACCCTGGCGAGATCATGGTGTATCAAACCCACATCGATACACTGAAGCTCTTGAGCGATATCCGCTTGCTGGAAGGCCAATATGAGGAAGCCCAAAAGCTCGTTGAAGAACGGATCGCGACGGCAGAACAGATGTACGGCCTTCAGCCAGACAGGCACCCCGATGACAGGACAGCCATCGCTCATGCATTGATCGATCTCGCTTGGGTCAAGGCGCATTACTACCAGCAAGTGGACGAAGCCTATGACCTTATCAAGGAAGGCCTGGCCATCAGGATCGCGGTTGGACAGCTGCCAAGAAATGTGAACAGCTTTCAACGGCTACAGAATGTGGGCGGCGGGTATCATCATTTGTCAGCCATACAAGAGATAACAGAACCTTTGCCTGTTGCGATCGCATCCCGACAAAAGTGCCTGGATACATATCTGGAGCGCCAACAACTGACGCCCAACCACCTGATCTACCAACTGCTGCGCATGCGCTTCCACAACGAAATGGCTGAATTGCTGTTGCATGCAGGGCGTACTAAGGAAGCGAAAGAGTTCCTGGATATTGGCCAAGCTGGCCTCCGGAAGCTCCTGACAAATGACCCGGAGAACTATCGATACATCGTCATGATGGGCCGTGCCGATCTGATCCGGGGTCAAATCCTGATGACGGAAAACAAGTGGCAGGAAGCCCAGGACGCCTTCGCAAAAGCCATGGAGCTGATGGCCGCGCAGTACAAGGCATCTGTTGAATCCCTCGACGCAAAAAACTGGATGTTGACGGCCCAAACGCTCCACGCGCTTGCCATGGCCAAACAAGGACATGTCTTGGAAGCAACGCAGCAAATGGACCAGACAGCAGAGAATGTGTCCAACATGCCGGACCGTCTGCTGCAGTCGATCTACGGCAGGAAAATGCTGTCGATCCACACCAGCGCGCGGGCCGACCTTGCGGCCATGCAAGGCGATGTTTCCCTTGCCCAGAGCCTCAGGTCACAGCTGATCGAACGACTTGCCCCCAAATGGCAACAAAGCCATCCAGTCGTCCGCTTCGAGCTGATGAAGGCTTATATGGCGGTTGGACGGATTGGCGATGCCTCAGAGGTTGCTGGAAACCTTCATGAAATTGGATTCCTCAGAGCGGATTTTCGTGAGGCAGACAAAGCACTCGCCCGGATGAAGCTGACAGTTCCCACCCTGCCCCAAAACGCGCACGAGACAGGGCTGCAGTCGGAAACACGCTGACGGGTCCTCATAAAAAAAGCCCGCCAAACAGGCGGGCTTTCGTCTGATTTGAAAGAGCGCTCCGGCTTAGCCGGAAACTTTCAGAAGCTTTTTGCCAAGTTCCTGGCTGCGCTCCAGCACCATGTAGGAATCCATCAGGATTTCCATGGTGTTGAAGGTCTGGGCCTCTGCGGCGACATCGGCTTCAGCGCCTTCGCCAGCGGCTGGCGCCACGCCTGAAAGGGCTGAGGCAGACATTTCTTCGATCTTGGATTCGAACTCACCCTGGATCTGCTCGAACACACGGCTGGTTTCGCGCGTGCCGGCATAAAGGGCTGCGAATTTCTCGTCAGCGCCGTCCTGGTCCACAAGACCCTGATGGCAGGCTTGAACTTCTGCAAAGGCTGCCAGAACCGTACGGAACATATCAGTTGTCGCAACGATTTGCTGATCGGCAGACATGTCAGACGCGCCTTCAATGGCAGGCAGGCCGTCTTTGTATGCCGCGATCGGCGCAAGGCAAGTACCTTCATAAGAAACGGCTGCCGTGTCACCGGCGAACGCGCCTGTCGACCCTACTGCAACCCCAATAACCAAAGCGGCCACGCGGCCTTTACTGAACATCATGTTATCTCCCAACATTCCCATTACTATTCCAATTCGCCCCACGAAGCCGGGATTTTGCCTCAAATTTTAGTAAATTGCAATTTTACTTTGGTTAACCATAATTGCGGGCGGAATTCCGCCATGCTTTAAAGATTTGGGGCCCGGAATATTACTCCCGGGCCCCACATTTCCTACGCAGCCAGCTGTTCGTCCTGGCTAAGCATCAGGTGTTCAAATGCCGCGAGCGACGCCTTCGCGCCTTCGCCCATCGCAATGACAATCTGCTTGTAGGGCACCGTTGTCACATCACCACAGGCAAAGATACCCGGCTCCGATGTTTCACCCTTTTCGTTGATGATCACCTCACCGTACCCTGACAGGTCAACCACGCCTTTGAGGAAGCCGCTGTTTGGCACCAGGCCAATCTGGATAAACACGCCAGCGCCATCCCACTTCTTCACGTCACCGCTTTCACGGTCCTGATACGCAAGGCCCGTGACCTTGTTGTCCGCGGCCGTGATTTCCTTTGTCGCGGCATTCTTGATGATGGTGATATTGTCGCGTTTCATGGCTTCATTCACCAGCACCTGGTCTGCCTTCAACTCCGGCAGGAATTCGAACACGGTGACCGATTTCACGATTCCCGCAAGGTCCAGAGCGGCCTCAATGCCTGAGTTGCCGCCGCCGATCACAGCGACATCCTTGCCCTTGAAGAAGGGGCCGTCACAATGCGGGCAATAGGCCACGCCCTGGCCGATATTCTCTTCTTCGCCCGGCACACCAAGCTTGCGCCACTGCGCACCGGTGGAAACGATCAGCGTCCGGGTTTCAATCACTTCGCCTGAGGTCAGTGTCAATTTCTTGACCCTGCCCTTCTCCACGCTTTCAACACGGACGTGTTCCTTGAGCGTCACGTCATAATCGTTGAGGTGCGCCATCAGGGCACCTGCAAGCTCGGGCCCCGTGCTTTTCGAGACCGAGATCAGGTTCTCGATGCCCATGGTGTCCTTGACCTGCCCGCCGAAGCGTTCGGCGATCATGGTCACCTTCAGGCCCTTGCGCGCGGCATAGATGGCGGCACTGACGCCCGCGGGGCCGCCACCAACAACCGTTACGTCCTGCAGCGGCAACTTTTCAGTTGGCGCGGCTTTATTGTCCTTGATGCCCGGGTAGGCTTCCAGCAGTTTGGCCACAATCACAGACGTGTCGATCTTGCCGGTTGCGAAGGGCTTGCCGTTCAACAGCACCGTGGGCACGCCCTGGATGTTGTTCTTGGCCACCAGGTCAGGATACAGGCCGCCGTCGATCATCTCACTACTGATGCCGTCGTTGATCGCTGCAAACTGATTGAGCGACTGCACGACGTCCGGGCAGTTGTGGCAACTCAGGCTCACATACACCTGGAAATCCAACGTGTCGGCAATACCTGCGATCATGGAGCGCAGCGTGTCATCCAGCTTGATCGGCGTGCCTGACAGATGGAGAATCGCCAGAACAAGCGAGTTGAACTCATGCCCGCCCGGGATGCCGGAGAAACGCACGCCGCTGTCAGCACCGTCCACTTCCAGAAGGAAGCTGATCGGGCTCCTCAGTAAACTGCCTGTGTCCCGCTCCTCAAACGACAGCTTGTCGGAGACGGACGCGATGGATGTCAGGAAATCCTTGAGCTCCTGCCGCTTTGCATGATCGCCGGTCTGCAGCACAAACGTGATGTCATTCTGCATGTTGGCGGTATAGCCCTTAAGGGCCTGGAGAATATCATTGGTCAGCATCGGTCTTTCCTCTTCTGCCGGGGGTTCGCGGGGGTGTGGCGCGCCGCTTAGGGGGAGGTGGCGGCGCGCCACAGGGGCCTCTCGGCTTAGATCTTGCCCACGAGATCCAGGCTTGGGGTCAGTGTGCTTTGGCCTTCTTCCCAGGCCGCCGGGCATACTTCGCCGTCGTTTGCGGCAACATACTGGGCAGCCTTCACCTTGCGCACCATGTCCTTGGCGGACCGACCGATGCCCAGATCGTGAATTTCAGCAACCTTGATGATGCCGTCAGGGTCAGCCAGGAAGGTACCGCGCAGGGCCTGGGCCGCTTCTTCGATCATCACGTCGAAACCGCGGGTTACCGCACCCGTTGGGTCGCCCAGCATCGGGAACTTGATCTTGCCGATCGCGTCGCTGCTGTCGTGCCAGGCCTTGTGGCAGAAGTGCGTGTCGGTGGACACAGCATATACCTCAACACCCAGGCGCTGCAGCTCGTCATAGTGGTTGGCCATGTCTTCAAGTTCGGTCGGGCACACAAAGGTGAAGTCTGCCGGGTAGAACAGGAAGATGGACCATTTGCCTTTTACGTCGGCATCGGTGATGGTTTTGAACTCGCCGTTGTGGAATGCTTCAACTTTGAACTCAGGGATGGATTTATTGATCATTGCCATTGGATGTCTCCTCAAAAAAATCTGTGGGCCGGAAGTGGCCGTTGGAGACAAGGTAGCGAGATGAATTAAATCAATCCAATCGATTGTTTTTGATTTATTGATCGATTTTATAAATTATTGGTTACCACCTTTTGGTTCCGGTACAAAATAGACAGGCCGCACATCTTACGGTAGATTAACTACACTACATGGAAGATCAACACCCCGAAGCCACGGCGGCCAGCAAGGGAGCAAGACCATGAGCCAAGCACATGAGCCAAGCACATGAGATTGAAAAACGCGATGGGCCCGAGCTTCTGAACCTGAAGCCGCCGGTGCAACGCGCGGCCTATAGCGACCGCACGGCCTGGCAGATGGCGATCCTGTCGGAACTGGCGTATGAGAAGTTTGAGAAATCGCCTTTCACCAATGTCATGGGACTGGCGGAAGAGCTGGTGAAAACCACCAACGCCAAGCATGCCGCCAGGAAGCTTCTGGAGCTGCAGGACTATTTCCAGTCCCCCACCTCGGACGGCGAGAAACGCTTGGCGAAAATCCTGCAGGCCGCGGGGTTCGAGCTTGTCGGCACCTTCTATAACCAGACGCTGGATGTGTTGAAGAATACCGAAGGCTATGTTGCCAAATACACGGGCGGCAGCCGCGCGCCCTTTGCCGTTCTGGTGATCCGCGGCACCACGTCGCCGCAGGACTGGATGAAAAACGCCGATGTCGGGCTGGAGGAGATCGGCGGCGGGCGCAAGGTGCACAAGGGCTTCCACCGCGCCTTCACCGATGCCCAGACAGATATTGAAAAGCTGCTGGAGAAAACAGACGGCCTGCCGCTTTATGTCACCGGCCATTCACTGGGTGGGGCCGTGGCCGTGATGGCCACCTGGTATTTCGCCCGCGACACGCTTGCCGCCTGCTACACCTTCGGCGCGCCGCGGGTTGGCAACCACGCCTTCAACGACGCCTTCAAGACCCCCATCTACCGCACTGTGAATGCCTTCGACCCCGTGCCGCTGGTGCCGCCAGCGGGCAGGACCATCTCTTTCTTCAAGCTGACGGCCAAGACGCTGGCCAAGGTCGTTCCGGGCGGTGGCCTGTTCGATATTGCCGCAAACTGGCTGACCAAGGTTCAGGGATACCGCCACGCAGGTGACCTCAGGCACATGACGGCGGGCGACATGGACGAGAACGGCCTTTATCCCACCGTCAAATACTACTCCCAGTTCGGGGTGACAGACCGCTTTATCCGGCTGTGGAATTCAATCCAGAACGGGCAGATGAAACGGCTGGATACCTATCACAATATGACCATCTATCGCCGCAAGATCCGGTCCCGGGCGCTCAGCCGCGCGCCCAAGTAAGGGCTTGAGCCAGAAAGCCCAGGGGGTACTCTAAGATGACAGCTTTTCCAGTTGGACCTGGTCGATAAAGCCCCGCACGTCATCCGCGCGGCAAAGCCCGGTGCCCGGGGTCAACACCGCGGCCGTTCCGGCGGCGATGCCCGCGGCAAAGGCCTCTTCCGGCCTTCGGCCTGCTCCCAGCGCCCAGGCCATGCCGCCCATGAAACTGTCACCGGCGCCCACCGCGCTTTCAACCTCGACATCCGGGCCTCGTGCCTGCCATACACCGTCAGCCGACACCAACAGCCCACCCGATGCCCCAAGCGTCAACGCGACCGTTGCCACCTTGCCCCTTGCTGTCAGCGCCCGGCAGGCATCAATCTGGTCGGCTTCTGTGATCAGGTCTGCGTTCACAAGGTCGCTCAACTCCCGCAGGTTGGGTTTGATAAATCCAAGCTTTGGCCCCAGCGCAGCCGCAAGGGCCTGCCCTGATGTGTCCAGCATAAAGGGAACCTTTTGAGACGCCGCGACCGTCGCGACCTGTGCATAGAAATCCGGCGGCGCCCCCGGTGGCAGGCTGCCACTTGCAACCAGCAGCCCCGCAGCCAGCAGGGCACCCTCCAGCGCCTCAAGGCAGGACTGGCATTCGGAAGCTGTAACCTCCGGGCCCGCAAGGACGAAACGGTATTGTTGGCCTGTGCCGGTTTCCCGGGCTGTGAAGTTTTCCCGTGTCTCTCCCTTGATCGGGATCGTCAGGGTATCCACGCCTTCCCCTTCAACAAGCTGCTCAAGCTGCGCGCCAATGTGTCCGCCCGCGGGAAACAGCGCTCTGGCCGGGCTGCCAAGCCGCTTCAGAACCCGCGCTACATTGATGCCCCCGCCGCCTGGGTCGCGTTTGGCCGGGCCGCAGCGCAGCTTGCGCTCAGGCATCACCCGCTCGGTGCCTGTTGACACGTCAAGTGCGGGGTTCATCGTCAGGGTCAGAATCTTCTTCATTGTGTCCAACCATCTGCCTTCGTGCTGTCATCTGGCATTGATAATAGTCAATGCACGTGACCTGTTCATCTTTATCCTGTAAAAAACAACTGACTAGTGAATGTACTTCTAGCGGGAAAAGGACTGCCACATTATGACAACCTCAACTCTACCCTTTGCATTGCCCCAAACTTTGGCCGCGGAACTTGACCGGGTCAAGGGCCACTGGCACGGCCTGCTGAGGGGCAGCGCCGAGATACCCTTTGCCGACGACCTGTCGCTTGAAGATCTTCCCGCGCTCAAGCCTCAACTGGCACTGGTGGAGGTTTTCGAACGCCCAGAGCGGTTTCGGTTCTGTTATATCGGCCAGGAGATGGCAGACGTTCAGCCCAAGTCACTCAACGGGAAATTCCTCGACGAGGTTGACCTACCTTTCCCGTTCGAATTCGTCCGTTCGCAAGCGAGTGCAACTGTGGAAGGCGGCAAGCCAACCTTCTATGAAACCGCAGCGGACAGCGAGCATGACCATCCGGCCTATCAGCGTCTGATCCTGCCGCTTTGGGGCGATGGTCACGTAAGCCTGCTGCTTGTGGCCTTTGAAGGCCTGGAGCCATAGCCTCGAGCTGAGCAGACAGATAAAGCGGATGGGAACATTGACGCCGGGACAGAAGGAACGAACGCCCGTCCCCCAAACGGACGTGGAACGGGGTCTTTCTGCCGCCGAGATCCCAGCGCTGCAGGCAGCATTCGGCCCCAACAGCCTTGAACAGAGCCAGACCAAATCCGTCTGGCTCATTCTCGCCAACCAGTTCAAGAGCCTGCTGACCCTTCTATTGATCGCGGCGGCAGTCCTGTCATTCCTGTTTGGCGATATGGCTGAAGGGTTCGCCATCCTTGTTGTCATCATCATCAACTGCGCCATCGGCTTCTGGGCCGAGCATAAAGCCGACCGGTCCATGGCCGCGCTCAGGCAGATGGGCAAAACAACCACGCGTGTGCGCCGCGACGGGAAGGTCCTGACTGTCCGATCAGAATCCCTGGTGCCGGGCGATGTGGTGCTCCTGGAGGCTGGCGATATCGTACCCGCTGACATTGCCCTGGTGGAAAGCACTCGCCTGCAAAGCGATGAATCGCTGTTAACTGGCGAATCCGTGCCAGTTGACAAGGCCACAGGTGACCGGGGTGAACCGCCAGCCGCGGCTGGATTGGTCTTTAAGGGGGCCTCCATCACACGCGGTACGGCGCTGGGCGTGGTCACTGCCACCGGTTGGCAAACCGAGTTGGGGCAGATTGCCGACCTCGCCGAACAGGCTGAAGGGGCCACCTCACCGCTTGAAAGACGGCTTGGCAAACTGACCGAGCAGCTCCTGCTGGTCGTTGTCGCCCTGATGGCGGCCCTGATCATTTTCGGCATTGCCGCCGGGCGCGAGAGCATGCTGATGATCAAGACAGGGGTTGCCCTGGCTGTTGCTGCGATCCCCGAGGGGCTACCGATTGTTGCAACACTGGCGCTGGCGCGCGGCATGTGGCGGCTGGCGGAACGCAACGCCCTGATCGAACGGCTTTCAGCGGTTGAAACCCTTGGCTCGGTGACCACCATTATCAGCGACAAGACTGGCACGCTGACAGAAAACCAGATGAAGGTTGTCGCGGTTGAAACCCCCGTAGCAGTCCGATCGGGTGCCTCCGCAGAAAGTGGCGCCGCAGACAGGGGCGCCGCAGACAGGGGCGCCGCAGACAGGGGCGCCGACCGTGCTTACCGGGTTTGTGCTCTTTGTTTCAGCGGCGATGATGCGGGCCACTTGACGGACCCAATGGAGCGCGCGTTGGTTGAAGCGGCAGCAGACGCTGGCTTCGATACGGAAACGCTCTCTCTCAACCATCCCCGCATCGAGGAGGAAGCCTTCGACCCTGACCTGAGGATGATGGCTACGCGCCACCAGGCAACAGAGGGGGACCTGCTTCTGGCCAAGGGCGCGCCCGAAGCCATCCTAGAAACCTGCAGCCACGTCGCAACGGGTGTGGACACGCGTGATCTCAGCCCTGATGACCGAACCTACTGGCTTGACTGCGCAACAGCGATGGCCAGCAAGGGGCTCAGGGTTCTGGCGCTGGCCGAAAAGACGGGCAAGTCACTCGTTCCCCCCTTCTATCAGGGCCTGACCTTTGTCGGGCTGGTCGGCCTGGAGGACCCACCCCGCGCAGACGCGGCGGCAGCCGTCAGGGATGCCCAGAGCGCGGGTATTCAGGTTGTCATGGCAACCGGAGATAACGCCTGCACTGCTTTGAACATCGCCGAGGCGGTCGGCATCCACCGGGGCGACGGTTACCCGACACTGGAGGGAGGCGACCTCACAGACCTTGAAGCCATGTCAGAGGGTGAGCGCAAGCGGCTGCTGGGCACCGCCGTCTTCGCGCGCATGACCCCGAGGCACAAGCTGAACCTGATCGATTTCTACCAGAAGAATGGCGCGGTTGTGGCCATGACGGGGGACGGTGTCAATGACGCTCCCGCGCTCAAGAAAGCAGATGTCGGGATCGCCATGGGCCAGCGGGGCACGGAAGTGGCCAAGGAAGCAGCCGCCATGATCCTGCGCGATGACGCCTTTGCCTCGATCGTCGTGGCGGTCCAGCAAGGGCGGGTTATTTTCTCCAACATCCGCAAGTTTGTTATCTACCTGCTGTCCTGCAACCTGAGCGAAGTTCTGGTGGTGACCCTGTCGATCCTCTTGGGCCTGCCTCTCGCGCTGTTGCCGCTTCAGATCCTGTTCCTCAACCTTGTGACTGATGTCTTTCCAGCCCTTGCCCTCGGGTTCGGCAAAGGCGACGCAGAAATCCTGCACCGTCCACCACGGCCAAAGTCGGAAGGCCTGCTGCAGCGCCGTCACTGGCAAGCCATCGTTGGCTACGCCCTGATGATGACCGCCGCCGTTTATGCCGCCTTCCTTTGGGCCCTGGCCCAACCGGACAAGCCACCCAACTATGCTGGCACCGTTGCCTTCATGACACTGGCAACAGGGCAGCTCTGGCATGTTTTCAATATGCGCAGCCGCAAGGCAGCCCTTGTGCGCAACCAGGTCATGTCCAATATTTATGTCTGGCTGGCTATCGGACTATGCCTTGCCCTGCTGGCGGCGGCTGGCCTGTCGCCTTTCCTGCGCGGCCTGCTGACGCTGGCACCACTGGACGCGGAAGGGATGCAGATCGTGCTGGGTATCGGGCTGCTGCCACTCCTGTTGGGACAGATTGCGAAACAACTGGCCAGATAGCACCGACTAATGCTACCGACAAGTCAGGCACGGGTCAGCACACCGACTGGGAGGAATTAGGTTGGACTTTCTGTATATTGCCGGGGGATTTCTGCTGCTGTTTGCGGGCGGTGAGACCTTGCTGCGCGGGAGCGTCGCCCTCGCTGAACGGTATAAGCTCTCGAAGCTGCTGATCGGGATGGTGATTGTCGGGTTCGGCACATCCCTGCCGGAACTGATCGTATCCGTCACGGCCGCCACCGGCGGGGTGCCAGACCTTGCGCTAGGCAATGTGGTTGGGTCCAATATCGCGAACGTTCTGCTGATACTCGGCGTCAGTGCGGCCATCAACCAGGTTTCCTGCGGCCAGGCCGAAATCTCGCGCGATACTCTCGCTGTACTGGCTGCATCCCTTCTTGTGGCTGCCTGCACCTTCCTGGGCAGTGTTCCCTGGTATATGGGGGCCGGCATGATGTTCGCGCTGATTGCCTATCTGGTCTATGCCTACCGCACCGAACGAACCAACATCTTGAAGGAAATGCGCTTTCGCGGCCATGTTGAAGAAGACATCGGTACGCCGAGCCTTTCGCTGTTGGCTGCCATTGCCGCCTGCGTTTTCGGCCTCCTTTGCTTGCCTTTGGGGGCAGACCTACTTGTAGATGGATCAACCAGCATTGCCCTTCGGCTTGGCATCTCGGACGCGGTGATTGGCCTGACGATTGTGGCAGTGGGCACCTCCCTGCCAGAGTTGGCCACCGCGCTGGTCGCTGCCTACCGGGGCCACGGCGATGTGGTGATCGGCAACATTGTCGGCAGCAACCTGTTCAATATCCTGGGTGTCCTGGGGGCAACGAGCGTTATCGCACCCGTTCCGATGGAAGGGCGCATCGCCAGCACAGATGTATGGATCATGCTGGGGGTCGCAGCCCTGATGTTTGTGGCGGCAAGAACCGGCAAGGTGATCAGCCGACGCGAAGGCGGCCTTTTCCTGGTGCTGTTCGCCCTGTATGTCGTGTGGGCCTACGTCGCGGTGCCCTGAGGCGCGGCTCTTGATATGGGGCATGCCACCATTCATCGCAGGCTGATGTCTGTTCGCCGCATCGGCGTTGAAGCCACATGCTCTATCCTCAAAGTTCCCCCGCAATCTCAAGCACTTGAATATAGTGCTGGCATCAAAGACTTCAGTGGGGGACACGAGTGTTAAACAGACTTTCAGGCATAACCATCGCGGTAGCGGCACTGTTCACAAGCTTCAGCGCCTTCGCTGGTGACACAGAAGACGCCATCATCGAAAAGGCAGTTGCCGCCTATGGTGGCGACGCCTTGCGCCAATTGAAAACACTGCGCATCAACGACCACTACAAGAGCTTCCGTGAAGGCCAAAGCCGGGCCCCGAATGAAACAGACCAGGTCAGCTACCGCACCAGCACCACGATTGATTATATCAACCGGCGCAAGAGCATGCAGTCGGTTGGCGGCATCTATGTGCCGGGCCTTTATGTACAGCATGCTTTCTATAACGGCGAGACCGGCTACCGTATCCAGCATACAGCGGGGACCGCAGCCGAAAACCCGCGTGCGAGCTTTGCCCGCGCCGACAGGGGCCTTTCCTGGCGGGCTGATATTGCGCTGGTGAAGCTTGTGTCTGAAGGCCCTTCTGCGGCCTCCTTTAGGGGCGAAGCATACCACCGCGGCAAGCCCCAACAGCTCCTAGAGGTCAACGCCGAAGGGTACCCCCAATTCATGCTCTATATTGATAAAGCCACCGGCCTTCTGAGCAAGATGACACGCCCGGACGGCCGTTCCGGCAACCAGTACACCTATGTGTTCAGCGACTATCGGCATCAGGACGGCTTCACCTATGCATCCGATACCTATGTGATGCGCGGCGGCAAGCCCGACAGCCTGACAGCCGCGCGGTCCGTGGCGTTCAATGGAAACATTGATGACGCCTACACCATACCCCAAGACTATACAGCCCCCGAAAGCATGATTGACGACATGGACATGACAGTCCAGCAACTGGCCGATGGCGTTTACCACGCAGGCCAACAGGGTGGTTTTTCTATTTTTATTGACGCCGGGGACTATTTTATCGCGTCCGGTGGCTATCCGGGCCTGGCCGAACGTTTCAAAGCCGTGCAGGCCTTCTCGGGCTCCGACGCGCCGCTCAAATACCAGATTGTGACCCACCATCATGACGACCACATTGGCGGCCTGCCGGAAGCCGCCCGGTTGGGCGCAAGCTTCGTCGTGGCGGCAGACCATATCCCTGCCGTTCGCGCTGCCATCGGGCAAGACGTCGCGGCGGACCGCTTCATCCTGCCAGCGGGCATGAGCGCCGAGCTCGCAGATCATGTCCGGGTGGTCGATACTGCCAGCTGGCACGCGGACCACAATCTCATTACCTATATCCCCCGCGCCAGGATCGCTTTCAGCGCCGATCATTTCTTCGCCCTAACGGAAAGCGGCGCGCCGGGCCCCGCCGAAATGTACGCGGACTTCAAGGCCACTATCGATAGCCATAGCCTGGACATCGGGCGCTTCGCCGCCGCCCACAGCCGCCGGGTTTTGGACTATAGCGACCTCGAAAAATCCGCCACCGGCCCATTCAAAAAACTGGCATGTCCGGCCGATTGGCAGTTCTGCAGCAACTGACGGACGCTACAGCTACCTGACAAAAAGAAGCGCCGCCCTCGCCCGGAGAGCGGCGTTTTCTTCTTGTTCTAGGGCGGTTGGTGCAGCCCTTGTCTAGCAATAGGCTGCCTTTGCCTGCAGGCGACGCTTGTGCAGTAGCGGTTCGGTATAGCCGCTTGGTTGTTCACGGCCCTTGAAGATCAGGTCAGCGGCTGCCTGGAAGGCGATGCTGTTTTTGAAATCTGGGGCCATGGGCCGGTAAGCCGGATCGCCCGCATTTTGCTTGTCAACAACCGCCGCCATACGTTCCAGCGCCTCCTGAACCTGCGCCTCGGTGCAGATGCCGTGGTGCAGCCAGTTTGCAACATGCTGGCTGGAAATGCGGAGCGTAGCCCTGTCTTCCATCAGGCCGACATCATTAATGTCTGGTACTTTTGAGCACCCTACCCCTTGGTCAATCCAGCGCACAACATAGCCCAGGATGCCTTGCGCGTTATTGTCCAGTTCGCGCTGCACTTCCCCGGCTGACAGGTTGCGGCCCCGCATCAGCGGCACGGTAAGGATATCATCCAGGCTGGCGCGCGGGACGCCCGCGAGTTCCTTCTGGCGGTCCGCCACGGACACAATGTGATAGTGCTGGGCATGCAAGGTTGCAGCCGTGGGTGAAGGCACCCAGGCGCAGCTGGCGCCCGCTTTAGGATGGTTAATCTTTTCGGTCATCATCCTGGCCATCTCGTCCGGCATGGCCCACATGCCCTTGCCGATCTGGGCCTTGCCCTTGAGGCCGCACTTGAGGCCGATGTTGACATTCCAGTCCTCGTAGGCCGCAATCCATGGCTCGCCCTTGATATCGCCCTTGGGCAGAAAGGCCGCTGCTTCCATACTGGTGTGAAGCTCGTCACCCGTGCGGTCCAGGAAGCCCGTGTTGATAAACACCAGACGGTCTTTGACCGCGCGAATGCATTCCTTCAGGTTAACCGTGGTGCGGCGCTCTTCATCCATCACGCCAACCTTGATCGTGAAACGCTCAAGGCCAAGGATATCCTCAACCGCAGCCATGATCTCGTTCGTTAGCGCCACCTCAGCCGGACCGTGCATTTTCGGCTTCACGATATAGATGCTGCCTGTGCGGCTGTTGGCGTTTTCGCCCTTCTTCTTCAGGTCGTGCAGCGCGCACAGCGTGGTCACCAGCGCGTCCAGAAGGCCTTCGGAAATCTCCTCCCCTTCGGCGTCAAGAACAGCCGGGGTTGTCATCAGGTGCCCCACGTTGCGCACCAGCAGAAGGCTGCGCCCCGGCAGGGTCAGGCTGCTGCCGTCTGCGCCCGTGTAGGCGCGGTCCTTGTTCAACCGGCGGGTCATCTCCCTGCCGCCCTTGGTGAAAGTGTCTCTGAGGTCGCCTTTCATCAGGCCCAGCCAATTACGGTAGACGATAGTTTTGTCTTCACCGTCCACGGCCGCCACGGAATCTTCGCAGTCCTGGATCGTGGATATGGCGGCCTCGAGCACCACATCCTTCACGCCAGCCTTTGACGTGGCGCCAACCGGGTGGTCCCTGTCAATCTGGATATCGATATGCAGGCCGTTGTTCTTGAGAAGAACCGAAGACGGCGCATCAGCCTCCCCCTGATAGCCAACAAACTGGGCTGCGTCCGCAAGGCCGACAGCATCACCTACGGCTGTCTCGACCCTAAGGGCACCCGCTTCAACCTTGTATGCTGCCACGTCGGCGTGCTTGGCGCCCTCAAGCGGCACCGCATCATCCAGGAAGCCCGCGGCTTTTTCCATCACCACGGCACCGCGCGCCGTGTTGTATTTGGCGGTTTTCTCAAGCCCCGGCGTTTCAGCGATCACGTCCGTGCCATAATAGGCATCATACAGGCTGCCCCAACGCGCGTTGGCCGCGTTCAGCGCAAAGCGGGCGTTCATCACCGGCACCACAAGCTGTGGGCCCGCGATAGTCGCGATCTCCGGATCAACGTTCCGGGTTTCAATCTTGAAGGCCGGGCCTTCATCCTCCAGATAGCCAATGTCCTTCAGAAAGGCTTTATATTCAGCGAAATCATAATTCGAGCCGGGGTGTTCCTTGTGCCAGGCATCAATCTTTGCTTGCAGGTCCTCTCGGCGCACCAGCGCCTCTTTGGTTTTCGGGCCGAAAGTTTTGACGAGACCCGCGAGGCCGGACCAGAAGGCCTGCGGTTCAACACCTGAGCCAGGCAGAGCCTCATTTTCAATAAAGCCGTGAAGCTCACTCGCCACCAACAAGCCGTTCTCTTCAATCCGATCCGCCATTTCAATCAACCTCGCTCACATGCATCAAATCACTGATTACTATACTAAAATATCGTCATGGCACCCGACAATTCGGGTCTCAACATGATAACTGCCGCCCCTTCCAATAGTGGGAAAGGGCGGCAGCCATAACTCTCCTTCAGCCGCTTAGCCGAATTGGTTCATCGTATTGTCTTCACCAGCTGCTTTCAGCGCTGCCTCACCAGCGAAATATTCCTTGTGGTCATCACCGATGTCAGAGCCAGCCATATTCTGGTGCTTCACGCAGGCGATGCCCTGGCGGATTTCTTCGCGCTGAACCTGCTTAACGTAGCCGAGCATGGCTTCTTCACCGAAGTAGCGCTTGGCCAGGTTGTCGGTCGACAGGGCAGCCGTGTGGTAAGTCGGCAGCGTGATCAGGTGGTGGAAGATCCCCGCGCGCTTGGAGCCGTCCCGCTGGAAGGTGCGGATTTTCTCGTCCGCCACTTCGGCCAGCTCGGTGCTGTCATACTCAACGCTCATCAGGTTCGCACGGTCGTATGCAGACACGTCCTTGCCCTCTTCCTGCCATGCATCAAACACCTGCTGGCGGAAATTGAGCGTCCAGTTGAAGGATGGTGAATTGTTGTAAACCAGCTTGGCGTTCGGGATAACCTCACGGATCCGGTCAACCATGCCCGCGATCTGCTCAACGTGTGGCTTCTCGGTCTCGATCCACAGAAGGTCGGCACCGTTCTGCAGCGACGTGATGCAGTCGAGAACGCAGCGGTCTTCACCCGTGCCCGGCTTGAACTGGAACAGGTTGGAAGGCAGGCGTTTCGGGCGCAAGAGCTTGCCGCCACGGTTGATAACAACGTCATTGCCCTTCAGGTCTTCGGCCGCAACTTCTTCACAGTCCAGGAAGCTGTTGTACTGGTCACCGATATCGCCTTGTTCCTTGGAGTAAGCGATCTGTTTGGTCAGACCAGCACCCAGGCTGTCTGTGCGTGTTACAACGATGCCGTTGTCCACGCCCAGTTCAAGGAAAGCATAGCGGCAAGCACGAACCTTCGCCAGGAAGTCTTCATGCGGCACGGTTACCTTGCCGTCCTGGTGGCCACACTGCTTCTCATCCGACACCTGATTTTCGATCTGCAGCGCGCACGCGCCAGCTTCAATCATCTTCTTGGCCAGAAGGTAGGTGGCTTCCGCGTTACCGAAACCAGCGTCGATATCCGCGATGATCGGAACAACGTGGGTCTGGAAATTGTCGATCTTGCTTTGAACTTCTGCTTCAAGCGCTGTGTGGCCGGCCTTGCGGGCAGCATCCAATTCGCGGAAGTAACCGCCTAGCTCACGGGCGTCAGCCTGCTTCAGGAAGGTGTAAAGCTCTTCAATCAGGGCTGGCACAGATGTTTTCTCGTGCATGGATTGGTCAGGCAGCGGGCCGAATTCAGAGCGGAGCGCAGCAACCATCCAGCCGGACAGATACAAGTAACGGCCTTTGGTCGACCCGAAATGCTTCTTGATGGAAATCATCTTCTGCTGGCCAATGAAACCGTGCCAGCACCCCAGAGACTGGGTGTAGTTAGCCGGGTCTGCGTCATAGGCCGCCATGTCCTTGCGCATGATATCTGCCGTGTAGCGGGCGATATCCAGGCCCGTGTGGAACCGGTTTTGTGCGCGCATGCGGGCGACAGCCTCGGCGTCGATGCCATCCCAAGTGCCTTTAAAGCTGGTGATCAGCTCTTGAACGTCTTTGATCTCGTCCTGGTAGCTCATGATCTTTTTCCCGTCTGTTTTGTCAAATGGCATCGCGTAATCTCCTCTGCACACCGTCAGCCAGTCCCTCGATTGGGTTGGCTGAACTGCCTTGCACCGGTGATACGGGGGAAAAAACATTTTTGCACACGGGAAAAAGTGAACTTGTAAAATGTTACAATTTATTTTGTAATGTTGTAAGTTTTGTAATATCACAGATGTAATCAAAGAGGCGAGCATGGCGAAGGAACGCAGCATATTCATGGGGCCGCGCATCAGGCGGCTTCGGCGTGACCTGGGGTTGACCCAGGCCACCATGGCCGAAGATCTTGACGTATCCCCGTCCTATATCGCGCTGATTGAAAACAACCAGCGGCCTGTGACGGCCTCCATGCTTCTCAAGCTTGCTGAGATTTACCGCACCGATATCGCCTCCCTTGCACGCGGGTCGGGTGATGATTTCAACGCCCAGATTTCCGCGACCTTCAAATCCCCCCTGTTTGCCGACCTGGACCTGTCGCCGCTGGAGATACAGGACTTTGCCAGCACCTTTCCGGCAACCGCTGAGGCCGTCATTCGCCTATACACCGCCTACCAGGAAGGCCAGATGGCGCTTGCGGACCAGACAGGCGGTGAAAGCACGGGCGGCCCAGACCCGGTGAGCGAGGCCCGTCGCTTTCTGGCGGCACGGAAAAACTATTTCCTTGAGATTGACAACAAGGCCGAAGACCTGGCCAAGGAAATCAAGCGTGTTGGTGGCTTTGAACAATATTTTGCTGACCAGCGCCTCCGCGTACGCCATCTGCCTTCAGACGTGATGATGGGCTTCACCCGGCGCTTTGACATGCACCGGCGTGAAATTGTGCTTGATGAAGCGCTCGACGGCGCCAGCGCCAATTTCCAGCTCGCACTCCAGGTTGCCTACAATGAAATGACGGAGGTTATCGATGACAGCCTGGCCGGTACCCAGTTCGATACCGAAAGCGGTGAAAAGCTGACCCGCCGTGCGCTCGCGAGCTATGCGGCCGGCGCCATCATGATGCCCTACCATACCTTTGCGAAAGCGGCCAAATCCAGGAATTATGACATTGAGGCCCTTAGGCGGCAGTTTGGCGCGAGCTTTGAGCAGGTGGCCCACCGGCTAACCACCCTGCAGAAGCCCGGACAAGAAGGCGTGCCTTTCTTTTTCATCCGCGTGGACGCCGCCGGCAATGTCTCGAAACGGCTGGACGGCGCCGGCTTCCCGTTTGCGCGCCACGGCGGTTCCTGCCCGCTCTGGAGCGTGCATAGCGCCTTCAAAACCCCGCGGGAAGTGATCACCCAGTGGGTCGAACTGCCGGATGGAGAGCGCTTCTTCTCGATTGTCCGCACGGTGACAGCGGGCGGCGGCGGCTATGGTCGTCCGCAGATCGAGCGCGCCATCGCGCTCTGCTGCTCCTCGCAGCACGCGCACAAGCTCATCTACACCAAGGATACGGACATTCCTGCGGTGCAGCCTACGCCCATCGGCGTGACCTGCCGCCTGTGCCACCGGGGCGACTGCCTGGCTCGCGCGGAACCTCCTATCGGCCGCTCGCTTCTTGCAGACGATTACCGCCGGCCTTCTGCACCCTTCGGCCTGGTTGACCCATAACCTGTCACACTTAAAAAGCCCCTGCCCCGTATCGTGACAAGGGCCTTTTCATTGGGGGCGGCTTCAGGATTTGTTCAAGGCTGCACATCAATCTTTCACCTTTCCGACAGGCTGCGAAATTCGCAGCATGATCCGGCAGCCGGCAATCCGCGTATCTGGGTAGATACCCTCTAGCGGAGAAAGCCCTTGCACCAGAGCCAGATCACCTATCCGCCCAGTCGCGGCGAAGACCATCTCGATATCGCCGTTATCGGCACCGGGATTTCAGGCCTGTCGTGTGCCTGGCTTTTGAACGAAAGCGCCACCGTGACGCTGCATGAGGCCAATGACTATATCGGCGGCCACAGCAACACGGTGGACATCACAGTGGGGCACAAGACCATCCCGGTGGACACCGGATTCATTGTCTATAACCCCACCAATTACCCCAACCTGACGGCGCTGTTTGAAAAACTGGATGTACCAACGAAGGGCACTGACATGTCCTTTTCCGTGTCACTTGACGACGGCCGCTTCGAATACTCGGGTGGCGACGGCTTCGGCCTTCTCGCACAGCCCAAGAACCTGTATACGGCGGTGCAAAAGTGAGCCACGGAAGCGGCGACAAAGTGTTGCTGCGGGCGGACTAAAAGTTTGCCAGTTTGAGGCTTTTCCATTTTCTGGGAGGGCCAGAGGATATTCACCGTGGACTT